>Ga0247808_10000007_pt1 | contig 409500 bp, 402 predicted proteins | sample UWRJL089202R1_FD_179914 | JGI IMG/M metagenome (GOLD analysis project Ga0247808, IMG submission 179914) | Plant litter microbial communities from Arlington Agricultural Research Station in Wisconsin, United States - UWRJ-L089-202R-1 | ecosystem: Environmental > Terrestrial > Plant litter >...
AGCGAGAGGGAAACGCCCGGTCACATTCCGAACCCGGAAGCTAAGACTCTCTGCGCCGATGGTACTGCAAGGGGGACCTTGTGGGAGAGTAGGACACCGCCGGACTTAACTTAGACAATGGCCACCCCCGTGTTGAAAAACACGGCGGGTGGCCATTGTTGTTTAACCACGTATCTGAAGGGCACCGCCTGTGATCCTGAAACGTAAGCGCGCCACCGATCCGACTCCGCTCGACGGGGTTGACCTCGTGCTGGCCGACCTCGACGGGGTCGTGTACAAGGGTGCGGATGCGATCCCGCACGCGGTCGAGAGCATCAACACCGCGACATCCATCGTTCGTGTTGGATACATCACCAACAATGCGTCGCGCACTGCCGCATCGGTAGCCGAGCACCTCACAAGCCTGGGCTTGGATGTCGCGGCCGACGACGTCGTCACGAGCCCCCAGGCGGGCATGCGTGTGCTCAAAGGCCTCATTCCCGACGGTTCGACAGTGCTCGTTGTTGGCGGTGAGGGAATCACCCACGAGCTCGAGAAGAGCGGCTACATCGCAACACGCTCGGCGCTCGACAAGCCGGCAGCGGTCATCCAGGGGTTTGCTCCCGACGTTGGCTGGGTTCACCTCGCCGAGGCCGCCTTCGCTCTGCACGAGGTGGAGGGTGAGCCTGAGGTGCCGTGGGTTGCGACGAACACCGACTGGACGATCCCTGTTGCCCGGGGCATCGCACCGGGCAACGGAACACTCGTCTCGGCCGTTCACACAGCCATCGGGCGCCTGCCGATCGTGGCGGGAAAGCCCGAGGTTCCGATGTTTGAGGTCGCGCGCGAGCGGTTCGCTTCGAAGCGAGCACTCGTTGTTGGCGATCGCCTCGATACCGACATCCTTGGTGCGAATCGCGCGGGCATCGACTCTGTTCTTGTGCTCACCGGTATTGACCAGGCGAAGCAAGTGCTCGCGGCAGTGCCCGAGCAGCGCCCGAAGTACATCCTCGAAGACCTGCGCCAGCTGCTCGAGCCTTACCCGGTAACGGTCGAAGAGAAGCGCGGCGCGAGCGTTGTCACGACAGTGGGCGACTGTGTTGTTGTGCGCACCGCCGAGACGCTCGTTGTCGAGAAGCAAGGAAGCGCGATCAACCGGCTGCGTGCCGGCGCCGCGGCAATCTGGGGGTCGGGTTCGGCCATCTACGGCCTGCGCGTGCCGCCAGAACTATATTCTTGAGACCATGAGCGACTCCGAGAACTCACCAGCCGGCAACGATGAACTTCTGTCGCGCCTGCGACTCATCGAAGACCAGCCCCTCGCCGAGCGTGCCGCGTCATTCGCGCACGTTCACGACGAGCTGCAGGCGTCGCTCGAGCGCGGCGACGCGCACTCGCGCAACGGCTAGCGCGACATCCACCCGCTGCTCCTACCGCGTGCGCGCTAGTGCGTCTCACGCGCGCTACGGCGCGGTAGCGCGCACGATACCTAGTAGCGCGCACGGGGCTGAGGACAACGAAAAACGGCCCCGGGGAGAACCCCGGGGCCGTTTGTTGTTAAGCGGGTTAGGCTGCGTCTTCGCCGAGCGTACCGAGGTACAGCGAGATGACCGCCGGGTCGTTCATGAGGTCGCGACCGGCGCCGGTGTAGGCGTCTTTACCCTGGTCGAGCACGTAGCCGCGGTCACAGATCTGCAGGCAGCGACGTGCGTTCTGCTCGACCATGATCGTTGTTACGCCGGCCTTGTTGATGTCGGAGACGCGGATAAACGCCTCGTCCTGACGAACGGGTGACAGGCCAGCGGAGGGCTCGTCGAGCAGGAGCACCTGCGGGTCCATCATGAGTGCGCGCGACATGGCAACCATCTGGCGCTCACCACCCGAGAGGGAACCAGCGCGCTGCTTGAGGCGCTTGCCGAGCTCGGCGAAGATGCTCGTGACGAACTCGAGGCGCTCTTCGTAGATCTTCGGGTTCTGGTAGAGCCCCATCTGCAGGTTCTCTTCGATCGACAACGACGGGAACACGTTGTTGTTCTGCGGAACGAACCCGACGCCCTTGGCGACGAGCTTGTTGGCCGCGAGACCCGTGATCTCGTCACCGTTGAGCAGGATGCTTCCGTCGCGCACCTTCACCTGGCCGAAGATGGCCTTGAGAAGCGTCGACTTGCCGGCGCCGTTCGGGCCGATGATGCCGATGAGCTCACCCTTCGCAGCGGTCAGTGACGCACCGTTGAGAATGTTGATCCCGGGCAGGTAGCCGGCCGTGAGGTTCTTCACCTCAACGACGAGGGGTGTTGTGGTGGGGCTCACTTGTCGGCCTCTTTCTTGGGAGCGCGCTTCGCGGGCTTGGGCGCGGGTTCGACTGCGTCGGCCTCTGCTTCGCCCGCCGAGATGATTTCGTCTGCCGTGATGGCCGGTGCCGCAGCGTTGGGGTCAACGTAGCGGCCCGTGACGACTCCGAGGTCGGTGTCGATGTGCGCACCGAGGTACGCGTCGATGACCGCAGGGTCTTTCATAACGATGTCTGGCGGTCCCTCAGCGACGACGCGACCCTCGGCCATAACAACTACCCAGTCAGCGATGTGGCTGACCATGGCCATGTCGTGCTCAACGAAGAGCACCGTCATTCCCTGGGTCTTGAGGTCGAGGATGTGATCGAGCAGCGACTGCGTGAGCGCCGGGTTGACGCCTGCCATCGGCTCGTCGAGCATCACGAGGGCCGGCTCGCTCATCAGAGCGCGAGCCATCTCGAGAAGCTTGCGCTGTCCACCCGAGAGCGACGCCGCGTAGTCGTCAGACTTAGCGTCGAGCTTGAACTTCACAAGGAGGTTCTGCGCGCGAGCCTCGAGCTCTTCGTCCTGCTTGCGCCAGAGGAAGGGGAAGAGGCTGCGGAACAGTCCCTCACCGATCTGGCCCTTGGCGCCGAGCTTCATGTTGTCGAGCACCGTCAAAAGGCCGAGAGCCTTTGTGAGCTGGAACGTACGAACCTGGCCCATGCGGGCGACCTTGAAAGCGGGGACTCCCGAAAGAGGCTTGCCGTCGAAGGTCCACGTTCCGGTGTTCGGCTTGTCGAACCCGGTGAGCAGGTTGAACAGTGTCGTCTTACCGGCACCGTTGGGGCCAATGAGTGCCGTGATGGCGTTGCGCGGGATCTCGAGGTGTTCGACGTCAACAGCCTTGAGACCACCGAAGGTGCGCGAGACACCGTCGGCGATGATGATCGGGTCGACCTTCGCAACACCGGGAGCGATGTCACCCTTGTGAAGTCCCGTTGATTTGACCGGCTTGCCTGCCGTAGGGAGCGCGTTACTTGACAAAGGTCAGCTCCTTCTTGTTTCCGAAGATGCCCTGAGGCCTGAAGATCACGATGAGCATAAGTGCCACACCGACGAGGATGTACCGCAGCACACCCGCCTGGATGGTCGTCATAAACGGCAGTGCGCCGACCTGGACGAGCGCGGGGAGAACGTTCGAGAGGAACGCCATAATCACCCAGAAGATGATCGAGCCGACGATCGGTCCGAAGACCGTCGCGGCTCCACCCAGCAGGAGGATTGTGTAGAGGAAGAACGTAAGACTCGTCACGTAGACGCTGGGCACCACCGCGGAGGGCAGCGCCATTACGACTCCGCCGAGCGCACCGAAGACACCACCGATGATGAGTGACTGCATCTTGTAGGCGAAGACGTTCTTGCCGAGGGCGCGAACCGCGTCTTCATCCTCACGGATTCCCTTGATGACTCGGCCCCAGGGGCTGCGCATCAGGGCCCAGACAATGAGCGCCGCGATAACCACGAGCAGGATGCCGAAGATGCGCACCCACCACTGGTTGGCGTTGTAGACCCACGGGCCAAAGCCCACGCTGCCCTCGAACGTAAACGGGTTGGCCGCACGGAAGCCCGCGTGGTAGTTGCCGAGTCCGTCAGCCGAGTTGGTGTACTCGTCGAAGGCCTGCGTTGTAAAGAGCAGTCGAACGATCTCGGCCGCAGCAATCGTCACGATCGCGAGGTAGTCGGCACGCAGTCGCAGGGTTGGGATACCGAGGATAAACGCGAAGACAACCGAGCCGAGGATTCCGACGATGATTCCGACCCACCAGGGGAGGTCGAAGCTCAGGATCGAGATCGCGTAGCCGTATGCACCGATTGCCATAAAGCCGGCCTGACCGAAGTTCAGGAGGCCCGTGTAACCGAAGTGAATGGCGAGGCCGAGCGCAGCGAGTGCGTAGGCGATGGTCTCGGGGCTGATGAGCCACGCGGCCGTATTAGAGAGGATTGTTCCCCAGTCCATGCTGTGCCTAACCTATTCTCTCGCGGCGGCCCAGGATGCCCTGAGGACGCACCAGCAACACGAGGATGAGAACGACGAGCGCTCCCACGTATTTGAGGTCGGAGGGAATCCAGAGTGTGGATACCTCGACCAGGAGTCCAACGACGATCGAGCCGATGAGGGCACCGAACGCTGTTCCGAGTCCACCGAGTGTGATCGCGGCGAAGATGAGGAGAAGGATGCTCGCACCCATGTCCCACTTGATGCCGGGGCGGAAGTAGGCCCACAGGATTCCCGAGAGACCCGCGAGGGCCGCTCCCAGAATCCAGACGATTCGGATGACGCGGTCAACATCGATGCCGCTGGCTGAAGCGAGCGACGCGTTGTCTGAGATGGCTCGCGTTGCCTTACCGATGCGTGTACGCAGCAGCCAGAACGCAACGGCGAGAAGCACGATAACGCTGACACCCATGCTCACGAGGTCCGTTGCCGTGAGCTTGACCGATCCGAACAGGGTGAGGTTGTCGGCCGACGAGCCGGGCAGCTGGTAGGTGCCACCACCAATGAAGTACTGGAAGATGTAGCGCAGCGCGAGCGAGAGACCGATGCTCACGATCATCAGCTGCACAATGCCGACGCCTTTTCGACGCAGCGGTCTCCACAACGCAGCATCGAGCGCCCAACCAAACCCAGCACTCAATATCAGCGCGATCGGAATGGCGACGTACAGCGGCAGCTGAATGAAGACGCTGAACACGAGCGCCATGATGGCGCCGAACGTCACCATCTCAGCGTGCGCGAAGTTCGACAGGCCGGTTGTACCGAAGACGAGTGAGGCGCCGATTGCCGCGAGTGCGAGCATCAGACCGAAGTTGATGCCGTTGAAGAAACGCTCGACGAACTGGTCGAACACACTCACCGTGACACGAACACCTTCACCGAGGAAGAAGTTGACAGCCGCGCTGTTGGTGAGGCCGAACTCGGCTTCACGCGTTGCCTGGCCTTCAACGACGATAACGCCCGCGGGGAGCGTCGACTCGTCGAGAGTGACGTCGTACTTTTCCTTTTCAGGAACGCCGATCTTCCACTTTCCCTCTGCGTCGGTTACGACTTCGGCGTTGTAACCGCCACCGGATACCTTGATCAGCACATCCTCAAGGGGATCCCCGTCATATTTGACGTTGCCGGCGAAGTAGTAGTCGTACTCATCGGTACCGATTTCGTCAGCTGTCGCTGCGCCAACCGATCCGAAAGCCGTAAGAGCTACAACTGCCGCAAATAGGGACAGCAACAGGCGTGACCTGCGCTGGCGTGTCTTTCGAGCGACTTCCACGAAACCTCCAAGACGCGACCAGCCGAGATCTGCTATCTCGCGGGTTCTGGCGCAACGTCGTCGTTGACGATACAAGTGTTTTGTTGCCTCCGTGTTTCCATCGGGGCACAAATCTGGTTCCGCTTATTATCCTCGCGGAATACCGGAGGGCATAACGGGTTAATATTGGGTACCGGGATCACCGTCGCATCCGGGGCATTTTTAGATTTACCTTCGCTTCGCACCCAAGGGGATTCATGGACCAGCCCGACCCGTTCGGCTTTATCGGACTCACATACGACGACGTCATGCTGCTCCCAGGGCACACCGACGTCATCCCCAGCGAGGCTGACACGGCGACGCGACTCACGAGGCGCATCACCGTCGCCTCTCCCCTTCTCTCCGCGGCAATGGACACTGTCACCGAATCGCGTATGGCAATCGCCATGGCGCGCAACGGTGGTATCGGTGTTCTGCACCGCAACCTGTCGATCGAAGACCAGGCCGCGCACGTTGACAAGGTCAAGCGCAGCGAGTCGGGAATGATCACCAACCCCGTTACAACAACCCCCGACGCGACAGTCGCCGAGGTTGACGCGCTGTGTGGCCAGTTCCGCGTGTCGGGTCTTCCCGTCGTTGAAGCCGACGGCCGTCTCGTGGGAATCATCACGAACCGCGACATGCGCTTCGTCTCTGACTTCGAAAAGCACACGACTCTCGTGCGCGACGTTATGACAACGCAGGGCCTCATCACCGCTCCTGTTGGCGTGGGTTCGGATGTCGCGATTGCGCTTTTTGCCCAGCACAAGATCGAGAAGCTGCCGCTCGTCGACAACGACGGCATTCTGCGCGGCCTGATCACCGTTAAGGACTTCGACAAGAGCGAGAAGTACCCCAACGCAACAAAAGACGACGAGGGTCGCCTGCGCGTCGCTGCCGCAATCGGTTTCTTCGGTGACGCGTGGGACCGCGCCGTCGCCCTCAACGAGGCCGGTGTTGACGTCATCGTCGTCGACACCGCCAACGGCGACTCCGCCGGTGTTCTCGACATGATCAGCCGCATGAAGAGCGATGCCTCGTTCGCACACGTTGACGTCATCGGCGGCAACGTCGCGACGCGCACCGGCGCTCAGGCGCTCATCGACGCGGGAGCCGACGCGATCAAGGTCGGCGTCGGGCCGGGCTCGATCTGCACAACTCGCGTTGTCGCGGGTGTCGGAGTTCCGCAGGTCACCGCCGTCTACGAGGCCTCACTCGCGGCCCGCGAGGTTGGTGTTCCGGTGATCGCCGATGGTGGACTCCAGTATTCCGGCGACATCGCGAAGGCACTCGTTGCCGGCGCCGACACCGTGATGCTCGGCTCGCTTCTCGCCGGTTGCGACGAGAGCCCCGGAGACCTCGTCTTCGTCAACGGCAAGCAGTTCAAGAACTACCGCGGAATGGGCTCGCTCGGCGCTCTCCAGACCCGCGGCAAGAAGACGAGCTACTCGCGTGACCGCTACTTCCAGGCCGACGTGCCGAGTGACGAGCAGCTCATCGCCGAGGGCATCGAGGGCCAGGTTCCCTACCGTGGACCGCTCAGCGCCGTCGCGTACCAGCTGCTCGGCGGACTGCGCCAGTCGATGTTCTACACGGGTGCTCGCACGATCACCGAGCTCAAGCAGAAGGGCAAGTTCGTGCGCATCACGGCGGCTGGCCTCAAAGAGAGCCACCCGCACGACATTCAGATGACTGTCGCTGCGCCGAACTACTCGCGCTAAGCGCCTCTCAGCAGTGGGTCTCTAGCTGTGAGCCCACATAAACACCCAGTGGCCGCCCATCTCCTCGCGGATCTCCGCGAGGAGGGGTGGCTCCGAGGGTGAGTCACTCTGGATGTCCCAGTCCTCGAGCTCAAGTGTGAGATTGGACGCGATTGGATGCGCCGTGCCGACCCAGTCGCGGTAGGCGACGTCTTTGCCACAACCCTCGCACTGTAAGACCGGGTACGGGTCGTCGTCGTCGTACTCCTCGAGCCACCAGTCGATGTCTTTTTGCGTGCCGCAGTAGGGGCACGTTGGCCCCTCCATGTCGACGCCCTGCATGTTGAGCCTCGGCTCGCCGTGCACGGTGAGCTTGCCGCCGCGCCCGTTGAACAACGCACCGGTGTCGAGGGCGCGCGGGCCGGGGTCCATCAGCGGTGTTGCCCAGCCCGTACGCACGAGCCAATCGGCGAGGCGCTTGCCTTCGGCCGCTGCATCAGCCTCGGCTACGTCAAAGGAAAAGAGAAATACGGAATCGCTCATGCCCCGAGGGTAGGGGTCAAACGTGTGATTGCCTCAGTGAGTACATCAGGTGCACAGGCGAAGTTCAGCCGCGCGAAACCTGGCGCGCCAAAATCCGCACCGCTCGCGAGGGCAACGCCACGCGACAACGCGAGTGCCGCGGGGTCGTCGCCCCACTCGGTCGGGAACTCAAGCCACGCGAGATAGCTCGCCTCGGGCAGGTGATAGATCACGCCCGGGAGTCTCTCGGCGATCAGCGTCGCGAGTAGGTCGCTGCTGTGCTCGATCGCCGCGATTGTGCCGTCGAGCCACTCGTCACCGTGGGTGAAGGCCGCAACGCTCGCGTGAAGACCGAGAATGCTCGTGCGCCACAGCACCTCGTCACTCATCGTTGCGAGAAGTTCGAGCGGGCGACCTTCGTGCGCGACCATCACAGCGCACTTCACGCCGGCGAGATTAAATGCCTTGCTCGCGCTTGTGACGCACACGCCCGTCGCCCGGGCAGCATCTGACACCGACAGGTACGGGATGAATGTCGCCGTCGAGTGCACAAGCGGCGCGTGAATCTCGTCGCTCACGACTGTGACGCCGTACTTCAGCGCAAGGTCGGCGACCGCCGCCAGCGTCGCCTGCCCGTGCACAAGACCGAGAGGGTTGTGCGGGTTGCAGAGGAGAAAAGCACGGGCGCCAGCGGCGAAGGCCGCCTCGAGCGCTTCGAGATCGAGTTGCGCATCACGCAGCGGCACGTCGACGACAACCCCGCCGGCCTCGACCGGCAGCTCGAAAAACGGCGGATAGACGGGGGAGCAGACGACGACCCCGTCGCCCGGGGCTATTGCCTGCCGCAGGGTTTCGACGATTGCCACGCTCACGTCGGTTGTTGTGAAGACCGTCGCCGGCGCGACATCCCAGCCCCATCTTCGACGAGCGAAGCCCGCGAATGCCTCGCCCACGGGCAGCGGCGAACCGACATAACCGGTATCGGAGGCGAGAATGCGGTCGATCATTGCCTGGGCGATGACCGGGGCGAGCGGGTAATCCATCTCGGCGACAAAAAGCGGAAGCACGTCGGGCGGGAAGGTTGTCCACTTCTCGCTCGTGCGCTCGCGCAGAAGATCGAGGGGGTCGGCATGTACGCGCATATCAGCCAGCTTGCAGCATCCGAGGGAGAAGGGCTGTACCCCGGTAGGCTTGGCGGGTGAGTGATATCGAAATCGGCCGCGCCAAGCGCGCTCGCCGTGCCTACGCTTTTGACGACATTGCAATTGTGCCAAGCCGCCGTACGCGCGACCCGCGCGACGTGTCGGTGAGCTGGACTATCGACGCCTATACCTTCGACATTCCCGTGCTCGCCGCCCCGATGGACTCGGTTGTGAGCCCGGCGACGGCCATCGCGATCGGCAAGCTCGGCGGACTCGGCGTTCTCGACCTCGAGGGCGTCTGGACGCGTTATGAAAACCCCGAGCCGCTTCTCGAGGAGATCCGCACGCTCGCACCCGCCGACGCGACGAAGCGTATGCAGCAGATCTACGCAGAGCCGATCAAGCCGTCGCTCGTCGCCGACCGACTCGCCGAGATCCGCGCAGCGGGTGTTCCGGTCGCCGGAGCCCTGAGCCCGCAGCGCACTCAAGAGCTCTACAAGACAGTCGTCGACGCGGGAGTCGACCTCTTTGTCATCCGCGGCACAACGGTGAGCGCAGAGCACGTCTCGAAAGAGACGACCCCGCTCAACCTCAAGGAATTCATCTACGAGCTCGACGTTCCCGTTATCGTCGGCGGCGCGGCGACCTACACGGCGGCCCTGCACCTCATGCGCACGGGCGCTGCGGGCGTTCTCGTTGGCTTCGGCGGAGGCGCCGCGTCGACAACCCGCGCGTCGCTCGGCATTCACGCTCCGATGGCAACGGCCGTGGCGGATGTCGCGGGCGCACGTCGTGACTACATGGACGAGTCGGGCGGCCGCTACGTGCACGTCATCGCAGACGGCGGTCTCGGAACGAGCGGTGACATCGTCAAGGCAATCTCGATGGGTGCCGATGCCGTGATGCTCGGCTCCACCCTTGCCCGCGCGACCGACGCACCCGGTGGCGGCTACCACTGGGGCGCAGAAGCCCACCACTCCGAGCTTCCGCGCGGTAACCGCGTCGAGGTCGGCACTCTTGCACCGCTTGAGCAGATTCTCTTCGGCCCGTCGACCTTCGCCGACGGCCAGGTCAACCTCATCGGTGCACTGCGTCGATCGATGGCGACGACCGGATACTCCGACCTCAAGGAGTTCCAGCGCGTCGAAGTTGTCGTCGCACCGTACAACCGCAGCTGATTCGGAGAAACCCGTGGCCAAGCTCAAGTCAGTAACCCGTTCGTCAAAGCTCGGGCCGGAGGAGCGCGCTGCCGCGATTAGCACCCTCCGCACCAAAGAGCTCGACATTCTCGTTGTCGGCGGCGGCATCGTAGGCACGGGTTCGGCGCTCGACGCCGTCACGCGCGGCCTCTCGGTCGGAATGGTTGAGGCGCGCGACTGGGCTTCGGGCACCTCGAGCCGTTCGTCGAAGCTTGTGCACGGTGGCATCCGCTACCTCGAGCAGCTCGACTTTCGCCTCGTGCGCGAGGCACTCATCGAGCGCGGACTGCTCTTGCAGCGCATTGCGCCGCACCTCGTCAAGCCCGTGCGCTTTCTCTACCCGCTGACCAAGCCGATCATCGAACGTGTCTACATCGGCGCCGGGATGCTGCTGTACGACCTCTTCTCCTACACAGGTGGGCGCCCGCCCGGTGTTCCCCACCACCGTCACCTGACCAAGCGCCAGATGTTGCGGGCTGCTCCGAGTCTCGCGAACGACGCCTTCGTCGGCGGCCTCACCTACTACGACGCCCAGGTTGACGACGCGCGGTATGTTGCGGCACTCGCCCGTACCTCGTCGTTCTACGGTGCCCACGTCGCATCCAGAGTTCGCGTTGAAGGTTTTATCAAAGTGGGGCAGCGCGTTGTCGGCGTCAGAGCCCACGACCTCGAAACGGGCGAGCGGTTTGAGATTCGCGCGCGCCAGGTCGTTAACGCCACGGGAGTGTGGACCGACGACACGCAGGCAATGGTCGGCGAGCGCGGGCAGTTCAAGGTTCGCGCCTCGAAGGGTGTGCACCTCGTTGTACCGCGCGACCGTTTTCAGTCGAAGCTCGGCCTGCTTCTGCGCACCGAGAAGAGCGTGCTCTTTGTGATCCCGTGGGGTCGTCACTGGCTCATCGGCACAACTGACACCGACTGGAACCTCGACAAGGCCCACCCCGCGGCAACGGCGGCAGACATCGACTACATTCTCGAGCACGTCAACAAGGTGCTCGCCGTCAAGCTCACGCGCGACGACGTCGAGGGTGTGTACGCGGGGCTGCGTCCGTTGCTCTCCGGTGAGTCAGACGAGACCTCGAAACTCAGCCGTGAACACATCGTCGCGCACACCGTGCCCGGTCTCGTTGTTGTCGCCGGCGGCAAGTGGACGACGTACCGCATTATGGCGAAAGACGCGATCGACGAAGCTGTCGCGGCTCTCGATGGCAAGGTTCCCGCGTCGGCGACCGACGACATCGCACTGCTCGGCGCAGAGGGCTACCACGCCGCGTGGAACAAGCGCTCGAAGATCGCTCGCGCCTTCGGTGTTCACAAGGTGCGCATCGAGCACCTTCTCAACCGTTACGGCGTGCTGACTGACGAGCTGCTCGACCTGATCCGCGAGCGCCCGTCGCTGCTCGAGCCGCTCCCCGGTGCAGACGACTACATCGGCGCCGAGATCGTCTACGCGGCAACCCACGAGGGAGCGCTGCACCTCGAAGACGTTCTCGCCCGCCGCACCCGCATCTCGATCGAGGCCTGGGACCGCGGAGTCTCAGCTGCGCCCGTCGCCGCCGCACTTATGGGAGCGGAACTCGGCTGGGACGACGAGCGCATCGACCGCGAGGTCAACCACTATCTCAAGCGCGTTGCCGCCGAGATCGAGAGCCAGGAGCAGCCCGACGACGCGTCGGCCGACCGCGTGCGGCTCGAGGCGCCCGACATCGTGGCGTCGGCGTAGGTCCCCTGCCCCTCCCTGCCGCCGACCGCGGGTGACCGACCCCCAACTAACGGATTTCGGACAAACAAACGCGCATAGGCGCGATAGTTTGTCCGAAATCCGTTAGATGATGCCCAGGGCGCGAGCTGTTTCGCCATGCAGAGCGCGAGGCGCTGGCTTCAGCCCGAAGGGCAACAGATGGGAGGCGAGTACCCGGCGATTGCTGGTCGTTTGCCAATTGATTCTGGCGAAGGATGCCACGACCCGACGCATGCGGTCTTCGCGGTCTTTCTCCTCAAGAAGAATTGTGCGTGGGCTCAGGTTGCGCTGGTACCGGCGAGAGTTTCCATACTTTGATCGCCCGTCGAACTCGACGACGAGGTCGAGCTCGGGCCAGTAGAAGTCCGCGTAACCGATGGAGCCCCGCTCGTCGCGGATCTCGACCTGTAATTGCGGTGGAGGGAACCCGAGCGCGAAGAACTGCACGCGCGCAACGGATTCTCCGGGCGATCCTGACTTGTCGGTGCAGAAGTCCACCACCCGTTGTGCTTTGACGCTGCCCGCATACGGTGCAAGCAATTGAAGAGTTGACGCGAGAGTCTCGACGTCCACGTTCGAAGTTGCCCAACCCCAGCGAGGATCACCCTTACGCGCTCTCCGCAGCCCATCGTCGACCATTGCCACTGCGCGAACGAACGCGCTTGTGCAACTCACGTCGATCAAGGTTCGCGCGAGTGACGTCACGGTGACGCCGTCGATCTGCGCCGGTCGAGAGTCCATCCCGCGCGCGTGCCTCACAACTCCGACTCGAGTGCTCGTTGCGAGCTTTGCGTCGATGAGTTGGTGAGCCTCGTGCGGCCACGGGCCAACGCTCGGCAACCGCCACATCGCAGCTGCGGAGTCGTGAGAAAACTGTGGCGTCGATCGAGCCCGGAGCGCGACAGCGCGAACTCGGGCACGATACTTGCCATCAGCGTCGAGAGCGTTCCACTCGGCGGCGGGTATGTAGACGCCTGCGCCGAGTCGCGTGAGCGTGCCCCGTTCGCGCCCTCGTCGAAGTTCTCGATCGGAGAGCAGGAGCACCGCTTCCTTCGTGAGGTACAGGTTCGGGAGGTCTGCCATAAGTTCGATGATCGTCGCTGCAATCGTGCGGCGTTCGGCCGCGACATCCATCTGTGGAAAGCCTGGTTGGCCCGCCACCAACAAACGGATTTCGGACAAACTAACGCGCCGATGTGCGCGAGTTTGTCCGAAATCCGTTAGATGACGCGGCGTGCGGCGTGCGGCGTGCGGCGTGCGGCGGGCAGCGGGCGGGCGCTCCGCCTCGGGCGAACCCGACGGCGCGGCCCCGGGGCTCTCGATAGACTGGGGTCATGGTCGACGTACGCAGAGTCAAGCTTCCCGGAGTCGGTGTGCTGCACACCTTCGTTACCGATGACGGCGGCAAAGTTGGCGTCATCACGCACCGCTCTGGCCACAGCGACCTCATTTCATTTGCCGATTCAGAAGACGGTTCCGACTCGAGCAAGGTCAGCCTGCGCCTCGACGAAGATGAAGCGCACACGCTTGCCGAGCTTCTCGGTGGCACTCGCATCACAGAGTCGCTCAGCAAGCTTGACGCGATTCCGGGGCTCAGCATCGACTGGTTCACGGTCGACTACGAAGACCACATAGCGGGCCAGGAGCTCGGCAACCTCGCGAGCCGCGGCGTCGTCGGTCTCACCGTCGTCGCAGTTGTGCGCGGGGAGTCTGCCAACCCGGCGCCCGCCGATGACTTCAAGGTTTTTCCCGGTGACACGCTTGTCGTCGCTGGTTCTCCCGAAAAGGTTGCAAAGGCTTTCGCCTTCTATCGCACTGGTGAGATGAAGTCCAAGACGTCCGTCGACGCCCCGCCCGGGGGCTAGCGTGCACCTCGGCGAAGAACTCCTGACACTGGGCGTCCTGTTTGTCATCGCCTATATCCTTGGCCGGGTCGGCAAGCTCATCGGCCTTCCCGCGATCCCGATCTACATGCTCGTCGGACTCATCGCGAGCCCGAACACCCACTTCTTTCCGCTGAGCTTCGAGTCGGCCGACGTTGAGCTCATCGCCGTATTCGGGCTCATCCTTCTGCTCTTCAGCCTCGGCCTCGAGTTCGATCAGGATGAGTTCTACGGCAACGCCGGTTCGCTTCTGGTGTCGGGTGGCACGCGTCTTGCGATCAACATGGGAGCGGGTTTTGCCCTCGGCATCTGGATCGGCTGGGGTACCCGCGAAGCTCTCATCATCGCGGGCATGACTGCCGCGTCATCCAGTGCCATTATTACGAAGCTCATCATCGAGCTTCGTCGCCTGACGAACCGTGAAACGCCCACGATCCTGGGCATCATGGTTCTCGAAGACGTGTTTATCGCGATCTATCTCGCGATTGTGTCCGTTGTGCTGAGCGGATCGACGGATGTCTGGGCCATCGTTATGCAGTTGGCGATCTCATTCACGTTCCTCATCGTGATGTTCGTGGTCGCGAGGTGGGGCGGAAAGTTCGTCTCGAAACTCGTTCAGACCAAAGACGACGAGCTCTTTACGATTCTGTTCTTCGGCCTCGCCGTCGCCTTCGGTGGTATCGGCGAGCTGCTCGGGGTCTCCGATGCGATCGGGGCCTTCCTCATCGGGCTTGTGCTCGGGGCGACGAGGTTCCGCGGGCGCATCGAACAGTTTGCGCTGCCCCTGCGCGACGTTTTCGGCGCGTTCTTCTTCTTGAACTTTGGCCTTGCCCTCGACGTGTCGACGTTTGGCGAGGTGCTCATTCCGGTCGCCGTCGCCGTTGTGATGACGCTCATCATCAACACGGGTGGCGGCCAGCTCATCGCCTGGCAGAACAAGCTCACGCGCGCCGAGGGGCTCAACGTGAGCGCGATGCTTCAGAACCGCGGTGAGTTCGCGCTTATTCTCGCGACCCTTGCCGTGGGCGCGGGTCTCGATGCGCGACTAACGCCCTTCGCCGGTCTCTACGTCTTGTGCATGGCGATCATCGGCCCGATCATCGCCGTCAACTCGGAGAAGATCGCCGGAGTGATCTTCGCGAAGAAGAAGGCCGCGCCGAGGCCCAATCGCGAGGCAGACGAGAACATCGCTCTCGTCGAGGCCGCGCTCGCCGGACGATCGACGGCAACCGACGACGACCTCTTCGAGCAGCAACCAGAGCCAGAGCCCGTGCGCGAGATCGACCCCCTCGTCGAACAGGCAATGCAGCAATCTGACGAGACGCACGTCGAACGCAAACGCGATCCGGAGTACTAAACAACATGTGGCAAATCGCGCGCCAGCCGCGCTGGATCGGTGTGCTGTTCATCTGCCTCGCGGTGGCTGCGGCCTTCGCAGCTCTCGGACAGTGGCAGCTCAGCCGCGCCGTCGAGGGCGGCGAGACGATCGACCGCGCGACCGAGGTCGCCGTGCCGCTGTCGACGGTCGCCGAACCACAGACCCCCGTCACGAGTGACGCGGCCGGGCAACGCGTCACCTTCCCGGCGACCGCTGTCGAGGGCGACTACGTGATCCTCGGTGAGCGCTTCAACGGTGGTGTGGCCGGCTACTGGGTTGTGGCGCACGTTCTTGTCGGCACAGACGTGGATGCGACGACACCGAGTCTTGCGGTAGCCCTCGGCTGGGCTCCCGATCGTGAGGCTGCGACATCCATTGTTCAGAATCTTGATGGCGTTGATGCGGAACTCACCGGACGCTACCTCGCGACCGAGCCGCCGAACGAAGACGACTTCGAAGAAGGCGAGCAGAGGTCCGTCGCCGTCGGCGCTCTCATCAACCAGTGGCAGCAGAACCCCGACACCGTCTACGGCGGTTACGTTATCGTCGACGATGCGCCCGCGGGGCTCGAGACTATTGACTCCCCGAAGCCGTCGAGTGAGATCACTCTCAACTGGCTCAACATCTTCTACTCGATCGAGTGGGCAGTCTTTGCGATCTTCGCTGTCTTCCTGTGGTTCCGCCTCGTCAAAGACGAATGGCAGCGGCAGCAGGAAGACGAAGAGGGCGAACTAAACTAGCTGTATGCCCGCAACTCCCCGGCGTTCTGACGCTCCCCGCATTCGCTCGGCCCTCAAGCTCTACAAGGTCACCTCGATCATCACCGGATCGTTCCTTCTTCTGCTCTGCCTCATGATGATTCTGCGTTACGGGTTCGGTGTCGACATCGAGCTCGGCGGCCCCGCTGGCCTGCTGGCCCTCACACCCAAAGAGCTCATCACCGGCGTCAACATCTCGACAGTGATTCTCATCGTTCACGGCTGGTTCTACGTGCTCTACCTCTACAGCGATTTCCGTCTCTGGAGCCTCGCGCGCTGGCCGTTCACTCGCTTTTTGTTCGTCGCTCTCGGCGGCGTCATTCCCCTCTCTTCATTCTTCATCGAGCACCGCGTGCACAAGCAGGTGGAGCAGCAGCTCGCAGCCCTCGAGACCCCTAAGCCCGCGGAGGCCAACGTATGAGCAACGAGACATCCCAGCAGCCCGTTCTGGTTGTCGACTTCGGTGCGCAGTACGCGCAGCTGATCGCGCGCCGTGTGCGCGAGGCGAGCGTCTACTCCGAGATCGTGCCCCACACGATCACGGCGGCTGAAGTTGCGGCGAAGAACCCGGTGGGCATTGTGCTCTCTGGCGGTCCGTCGAGCGTCTACGACGCCGGCTCGCCGAGCCTCGACCCGGGCATTCTCGAACTCGGCATTCCGACCCTCGGCATTTGCTACGGCTTCCAGGTCATGGCGCAGCAGCTCGGCGGCGAGGTAGCCAACACGGGACTCCGTGAATACGGGGCGACGGATGTCACGCTGGCGCCCGGGGCATCGACCCTGCTCGGCGACCAGCCTTCTGCCCAGACCACGTGGATGAGCCATGGCGACTCCGTCTCGAAGGCTCCCGAGGGCTTTACGGTTCTCGCGTCGAGCGCCTCGACCCCGGTCGCTGCCTTCTCGAGTGACGAGAAGAAAATGTACGGCGTGCAGTGGCACCCCGAGGTGAAGCACTCGGAGTACGGCCAGGCCGTGCTCGAGAACTTCTTGCACCGCGCCGCGGGCATCCCCGCCGACTGGAACTCGACGAACGTCATCGACGAGCAGGTTGCGCGCATCAAAGAGCAGGTCGGCACCGGCCGCGTTATCGTCGGGCTCTCCGGCGGCGTGGACTCCGCGGTTGCAGCAGCGATCGTGCACAAGGCAGTCGGCGACCAGCTCACCGCCATCTTCGTCGACCACGGACTTCTGCGCCAAGACGAGCGCCGCCAGGTCGAAGAGGACTACGTCGCATCCACCGGTGTTCGTTTGATCACCGTCGACGCCGTCGACCAGTTTCTCGACGCGCTCGCCGGAGTCACTGACCCCGAGCAGAAGCGCAAGATCATCGGGCGCGAATTCATTCGCTCGTTCGAGGCCGCGGCCGAGGCGCTTGTGCTCGAGGCGAAGGGCGATGGCGCGTCCATCGACTTCCTCGTGCAGGGCACGCTCTACCCCGACGTCGTAGAGTCGGGCGGCGGCACGGGCACGGCGAACATCAAGAGCCACCACAACGTCGGCGGGCTTCCCGAAGACCTGCAGTTCAAGCTCGTCGAGCCGCTGCGTACCCTCTTCAAAGACGAGGTGCGCGCTATCGGCCGCGAACTCGGACTTCCGGAGGTCATCGTTTCGCGCCAGCCGTTTCCGGGGCCAGGTCTCGGAATCCGCATTGTGGGCGAGGTTACCCGTGAGCGTCTCGAGCTGCTCCGCAAGGCGGACGCGATCGCCCGCGCCGAGCTGACCGCTGCCGGCCTCGACAACGACATCTGGCAGTGCCCGGTAGTGCTCCTCGCCGACGTGCGCTCGGTCGGCGTGCAGGGCGACGGTCGCACCTACGGTCACCCGATCGTTCTTCGCCCGGTTTCTTCAGAAGACGCGATGACCGCCGACTGGACCCGACTGCCGTACGACGTGCTCGCGCGCATCTCGAACCGCATAACCAACGAAGTCGCCGGTGTGAACCGCGTTGTGCTCGACGTTACGTCGAAGCCGCCGGGAACCATCGAGTGGGAGTAGGGGTCGGCTCGATCTGAGCAGCATCCGTTTTCAGCTCAAACATTGAGTGAGTTGAACGGCCGAAAAGCGTGGCCATTCAACTAACTAAAAACTCGCGAGAAAACGGACACTCCCCAGACCGAGCTGAGTGCTGGGGAGCTTGGTGGTTGAGTAGGCGCGCCAGCGCCGTATCGAAACCAGTCCCGCCTTGACGCGAGCCCGCGGGTATTGAACGACAGCGGTGCACCGCTGCGTTCTCGCGACCCGGAAATTCGGGGGCGGTCACTGCGAAGGGACACATCATGGATAAGGCATTAGTCGAACGCATTGCGGCAATTCTTAAGGAGTTCGACCTCTCGGAGATCGGGTTCGACGGGGAGTTCGGCGCACCATACGACGAGTACGAGCCCGAGGCTCGCGATCTCGCTGCGCTGCTCTCGGTGCGCAAGGTCGGGTTCGCCGACGTTGTCGCGGTCTGGCTGAAGTGGTTCGACGACGACCTGACACGCGTGCAGGTCGACCGGGATGCGCTCGTTGCGGCGCTCAACGCGTCGCGCTCCGAGCGCTAACGCAAAAGCCGCCCCGATCGAGAGACCGGGGCGGCTTTGTTGAGCGAGCTAATTACTCGCGCGCGATTCCGATGATGCGAAGAATCTCGAGGTAGAGCCAAACGACAGTCACCATGATTCCGAACGCGGCCTGCCACGCGAAGATGCGCGGGGCGCCACGCTCGACACCGGTCTTGATCGAGTCGAAGTCGAGCACGAGCGAGTACGCAGCGAGAACGACAACGAAGAGGCCGATGATGATGCCCCACGGGATACCGAAGATGAAGCTCGGTTCGCTGCGCAGGCCGAACGCCGAGTCGTTGACGCCGGTCCACATAAGAACGAGGTTGAGCAGCGAGAAGACCGCGTAGCCGACCATCGCGATGAGGAAGACCTTGGTTGCGCGTGCCGATGCGCGAATCTTGCCGCTCGCGAAGAGAGCGAGGGTCACGCCGATGACGGCGAGGGTGGCCAGTGTGGCCTGCACGACGATGCCCGGGTAGATGACCTCGAAGATCTGCGAGATGCCACCGACGAAGACACCCTCGACGGCCGCGTAGACAAGAATGAGCGCGCGTGACGGCTGCTTCTTGAAGGTGTTGACGAGGCCGAGCACAAGACCGACGATTGCGGCCGGGATCGTGAGAGCGGGGATGGTCCAACCGACGACAGCGCCGACGAGCAGGATGGCGAATGAGATCGCGATCTTGACGACGGTGTCTTCGTAGGTCATGCGGCCTGCTTCATCGGGCGTTGCCGACGGGCGGCCGTACATGTCAGAAAGCTCTTCTGACGAGACGGGGCGGTTGAGCTGCGATGCCTTCGCGGCGTTCAGGGTGAACGCTGCGGAGTTCGTGAATGCGGGGTTCGAGTTGGCGGCGGCCATCATGTCCTCTGCTTTGTGCGGGCGAACCTTTCGCCCTACACCGATTTTACTGAGTAATGCTGGGTGAATGCCGGAGCGGCCTCACCCGAGCATCGCGTAGCGTTTGCGTGTGAGCACTCAGCGTCGTCCCCTTGTCATCGCCCATCGCGGCGCGAGTGGCTACCGCCCCGAGCACTCGAGAGCCGCCTACGAGCTCGCCTTCGCTCTCGGCGCCGACGCTGTTGAACCCGACATCGTCGCTACCAAAGACGGGGTGCTGGTTCTGCGTCACGAAAACGAGATATCAGGCACAACGGATGTCGCGCAGCATCCACAATTCGCTTCTCGTAAAACGAGCAAAACGATTGACGGTGTCTCGCTCACCGGTTGGTTCACCGAAGACTTCACCTGGGCCGAGCTCAGCACCCTGCGCGTCGTCGAGCGACTGCCGCAGGTGCGGCAGACGAGCACAACGTTCAACGGGCGCGAGGGCATTCTGCGGCTCAGCGACCTCGTTGAGATCATCGATGCGGCGTCGGCCAGGTATGGCCGCGAGCTGGTTATGGTCGCCGAAATCAAGCACGCGACCTACTTCGAGTCGATCGGGCTGCCGCTTGACGAGCTCTTCGCCGACGCGATTCGGCACTGGGCGACGCCCACAAATCTCGTGGTCGAGTGCTTCGAGCAGACTGTGCTCGGCAAGATTCGCGAGCGAGGGATTGCGGCGAAGTACATCTACCTCGTTGAGTCGAGTGGTTCGCCCGCCGACCTCAAGGCGAAGCACGGCAAGAAGGCGCTGAGCTACGCCGCGCATCTCACTGACGCGGGGCTCGCGAAGCTCGCGAAGAGCGTCGACGGTGTGAGCTTCGACAAGCGCATGATCATCGACAAAGACGGGCACGGTCTCACCGACGTTGTCGATCGCACGCACGCCGCAGGGCTACTGGCCTTCACCTGGACCTTTCGCGCGGAGAACCGTTTTCTCGCCAAGCGGTTCCGGTCGAGCGGGGTCGCGAGCGAGTGGGGCAACTGGGCGGCCGAGTTCGACCTGCTCGTCACCGCGGGTCTCGACGGAATCTTCTGCGACCAGCCCGATCTGGGTGTGGCCGCCCTCCGTTCGGGGGCTTAGCCGCGTTCGACCAATAAGTTACGGTCGATAGCGGGGCACGTGGGCTGCCCGCCTTCCCCCTTCCGCTGCTAGGAGTCTCATGCGTGCCGCTGCCATAAGTCGATTGGCGGCGGCCACGGCCCTTGCCTTGTTGATCGCTATCGTGAGTGTTCCGGCGACTGCGTCTGCCGGTGTGCCACCGCAAAAGTGGACCGGTGTGGGAAGGGTCACAACCCTTCCGGCGGGTATCGAGGCCGCTGATGTCAAACAGGTCGCCGTGGGCAGCTATCACGTGCTCGTTTTGCTCAACGATGGCACCCTCGCGACATCGAATCAGTTCGGCACCGACTCCTACAACGTCGGAACAATTCCGGCAGCGCTCAGTGGCAAGACAGTTGTCTCGATCAGCGCCGGCCACCAGTCTTCGTTCGCCGTCACGTCTGAGGGAGACCTGATCGGGTGGGGCTGGAATGGCAACGGCCAGATTTCGCTTATTCCCAACATCGGCAGCCTCGACTTTGTCGAGGTGCACGCCGGCTTCAGCGATGTGGTTGCGCTGCTCTCCGACGGTACGGTTCGTGGTTGGGGCACCGGCGGCAACGTGAGCACGATCCCCTCGGCGCTCGCGGGCAAGACTGTCACTCAGTTGTCGTACAAGGGCGACCACGCCGTTGCGCTGCTCGACACCGGAAAGCTTGTTTCGTGGGGCAATCGCACTCCTGCTTACGCGGTAGTTCCTGCCGCGCTCAACGATGAGGTTGTCACGCAGATCGACACGGCAGCGAACCACACGCTCGCGCTGCTCGACGACGGCACCGTGGCAAGCTGGGGCTACTTCAACCGGGGTGCAGTGCCAACACAGCTCACCGACGGTTCGCGCGTGGTTGTTAAGGTCGCGGCGACGCAGTGGGGCTCCTATGCGCTTCTCAACACGGGCGAAGTTGTGTCGTGGGCATTCGCCGGAGAAAACCCTGCGCCGCCGAGCATTCCCGAGGTTTTCGATTCGCGTCGCGTCATCGACCTTGAGTCAGGCAGCGAATCGGTGTTCTTCAAATACTTTGACCTCGGCACACTGAGCTACTCGACCGGCGGCTTCGACCCGTTTGATGGCCCCGTCGCGCCGGGTTCCACGATCGAAATTGCTGGAACTGAATTTCAGGCGAACGTCGCCGTCAAGCTCGACTTCCGCGGCACAACTCAGACGATCTCGACAAACGACGAAGGTGACTTCGAGGTTGTCCTCCCGGTGCCCGTCGATGCCGAGTGGGTCACCGAGCAGCTGACGGTGACCATCGATAACCGGGAGTACGGCGGGGCCGTGCAGATTTCGGCTCAGCCGCTTACGGCAGTGACGCCGGTCATTGTTGGTGCGCCCCGAGTCGGCCAGACCCTGACCGTCGACACTTCGGAGTGGACGAGCGGCGTCAAGCTCGACTACCAGTGGTATCGCGACGGTAAGCCGATGAAGACCGCCGTTGGCGCGAGTTACACGCCGGTGGCAGCGGATCGAACCCACGTTCTTCACGTCAAGGTAACAGCGAGCAAAACTGGCTTCGCAACGGTGAGCAAAGTGAGTGCCAAGACCGTAAAGCTTGCCTACGGAATTCTTGCCGTATCAACGCCTGTAGTGGAGGGCACCCTCGACGTCGGGCAGGTGCTTACTGCAAACACAGGCGCGTGGGCACCCGCACCACGCTTCACGTACCAGTGGTACGTCAATGGCTCAGCAGTGAAGAAGGCAACCAAGAGAACCTTCACGGTGCCCGCGAACGCGGTTGGTGGTTATGTGCGCGTCGTCGTGACGGGCTCTGTGTCGGGCTACACGAGCGTGACGCGGCTCGGGCGCGCGACATCCACCATCGGGCTGGGATCGTTCACCGCGACGCCGAGCCCGACGATCACCGGTGTTGTGCAAACCGGCAAGACACTGACCGCAGCGACCCAGATGTGGTCGCCTGCGGCGAGCAAAGTCGACTACCAGTGGTTCGCTGACGGCGAGCCGATCGCGCGCGCGACGAAGCGTACGTTCGTGATTCCGGCGTCGGCGAAAGACGCCCTGATCTCCGTCGAGATCACCGGAAGTCGTTCCGGGTTCGAGTCGGTTCAAGCCTCGAGCGCGCAGACGAATGCAGTACTCGGCACTCTCGCCGCGGCATCGCCACGGATAACGGGCTCAGCGAAGGTTGGTGCCACGCTCACCGCGGTGGTTGGCGCGTGGACTCCCGGCGCGACGCTCGGCTACGAGTGGGTGCGCACCGTGGGAAAGACGCAAACGGTCGTCGGCACCGATGCGACATACCCTGTTGTGCTGGCGGATAAGGGGCGCACGCTCACGCTGCGGGTTACCGGCGTGCTCGACACGTACGCGACCGCAACGAAGTCGTCCACTCCGACGAAGAAGGTCAACTAGCAGGTCGGAGGTCGCGCCTACAATTAGCAGGCCATGACCTTCGTTCTCGAACCTTTTGAATCTGCCGAACCTTCGAACGGTGGCGGTGCCTTCACCGACGCCCTTCTTGACGGACTCAACCCGGCCCAGCGCGAGGCCGTCGAGTATCGCGGCCAGGCGCTGCTGATCGTCGCGGGAGCGGGCTCGGGCAAAACGAGTGTTCTCACCAAGCGCATTGCGGGCCTTCTGCAGAGCCGCGAGGCGTGGCCGAGCCAGATTCTCGCGATCACCTTCACCAACAAGGCCGCTGCCGAAATGCGCGAGCGCGTTCATGCTCTCGTCGGGCAGGCGGCCGAGGGCATGTGGATCTCGACGTTCCACTCTTCTTGCGTGCGCATTCTGCGGCGCGAGGCCGAGAACTTCGGAATGAAGCAGTCGTTCACGATCTATGACTCGGGCGACACAAAGGCCCTCATCAAAAGAATTATCAAAGAGTTGGATGCCGACACCCTCGGCTTCACGCCCGCCAACGTTGCGGGCCGCATCTCAAAGCTCAAAAACGAACTGGCCGACGTCGAGTCGTTCGCCCGCAACATGAATGCGGCCGACCCGAAAGATGTTGCGTTTCTCGAGATCTTCGGCCGCTACACCGCGACGCTGCGCAAGGCCAACGCTCTCGACTTCGACGACCTCATCGCCGAGACCGTTCACCTGTTCCGCGCGTTCCCGAAGATCGCGGCGCTCTACCAGCGCCGCTTCCGTCACGTGCTCGTCGACGAGTACCAGGACACCAACCACGCCCAGTACGCGCTCATTCGCGAGCTCGTGCGCGGGGTCAAGCCCGAGAATGTCCCGGCCGATACCCGCACGGCTCTCGAGCCCGACGGCGGCATCGCCCCCGCATCTCTCACGGTCGTCGGCGACAGCGACCAGTCGATCTACGCATTCCGCGGAGCCGACATTCGCAACATCGTTGAGTTCGAGCGCGATTTTCCGCGATCGAAGACGATTCTTCTCGAACAGAATTACCGGTCGACCCAGAACATCCTTGATGCGGCGAACGCGGTCATCTCGAACAACTTCGACCGCAAAGACAAGAAGCTCTTTACGACAGTCGGTTCGGGCGAGAAGATCGTCGGCTACACGGGATACACGGCTTACGACGAGGCGCAGTTCGTTGCCGACGAGATTCAGGTGGCCCACGACGGTGGGCTCGCGTACAGCAGCATCGCCGTGTTTGTGCGCACAAACTCGCAGACGCGAGCTCTCGAAGACATTCTGATTCGTTCCGCAATCCCGTACCGCATTCCGGGCGGCACCAAGTTCTACGACCGCGCCGAGATCAAAGACGTGATGGGCTACCTCATCCAGATCGCGAATCCCGACGACGATCTCGCGCTTCGCCGCATTATGAACGTTCCCAAACGCGGAATCGGGCCTGCGACCGAAGCGGCGCTGCAGTCGTATGCCGACCGCACCGGAACGCCCCTGCGCGACGCTCTCGGTGACGCGTCGCAGCTTGGGCTCGGTCCGAAGGTGACGGGAGCCATTCTCGGTCTCGCCACGATGCTTGAAGAGGTCACCGAGATGGGCCCGCAGGCCAAGCCGGCCGATATTCTCACCGCCCTCCTGCAGAAGTCGGGCTACGTCGAGTCGCTTCGTGCGACTCGTGACGCGCAAGACGAGGCCAGGGCAGAGAACGTCGAAGAGCTTCTCGCGCTCACCAAGGAGTACACAAAGCGCAATCAGACCGGAACTCTCATCGACTTTCTCACCGAAGTTCAGCTCGTTGCTGCGGCCGACGAGCTTGATGATGAGAGTGGAACCGTCACGCTGATGACGCTTCACACCGCGAAGGGGCTCGAGTACGACACGGTGTTTCTCACCGGCGTCGAAGAAGATCTTTTGCCGCACCGCATGTCTGCAAACGAGCCCGGCGGTGTCGCTGAAGAACGCAGACTCTTCTACGTGGGCATCACACGCGCGAAGCGCAGGCTCTACATCTCGCTCGCAATGTCGCGCGCTCAATTCGGAGATGTCTCGGTAGCGATGCCGAGTCGCTACCTTCAGGAGATCCCCGTCGACCTCATCGAGTGGCGCCAGTCGCCCGGTAACGCCACGAGTCGCGACGGGTCCCGCCCGCGTGCGCTCAACGCGCGCAAGGACGGTTCGTCGTGGGGCTCATCGTGGCGCGAACCCGCTGCGCTGCCTCCTGCGCCGCCCCGGGTCAAGACCGAGTGGACGAGTGCCGTCACCGGTGTTGTGCGCGACAACGGTGACCTCGCGCTCGCGGCGGGCGACCGCATCAAGCACACCGACTTCGGCGAGGGGCGCGTTTCTGCCGTCACGGGCGAGGGTGCAAAGCGTGTGGCCGAGGTGCAGTTCGACACTGCCGGGCGCAAGCGCCTGCTCATTAAGATCGCCCCGATCGAAAAGATCGACGCGTAGACAGCACTGTCTATCGCCCCGTTTAGGGGCGCGCTGCCGCGGGTGTGCGCTGCTATGTTCACTTCCACTGGCAACGTCGCCGGGGGAGAAGGTGTAGTTATGGTCAGGGCAGACCGTCGTAATTTGGGAGCGCTCTCAGCGCTCGCAATTGTTGCAGCATTGGCTTTGTCGGCGTGTGGCACCGACGCGGGCGCCGGGGTCGCAGGGGACTTCCCCGACCTGACGCTTGCCGCCACCAAATCACCCGTGCAGCTCTTGCGCAACGATGCCGCGGGTCGCATACCGCCCGCGGTCATCGACAGTATCGAAGAGACCGACGACACATCGGTCGCGTGCCTCGAAGAAGAAGACGACCCGACGGGCGTCGTTCGCTCGTGGCACTCGACGGCCATCGTCACGGTGGAGGCCGGCAGCGTCTGGCGCATCGACGACATCGTCGACAAACTCGTCGCGTCGTATGTCGATCAGGACTGGCTGGCTCGCTCTCTCGGACAGTCGGCAGACTTTCGGTCGAGCCTGCTCACGAGCGAGAAGTCGCTCGCCGAGATCACCGTCATTGGGCAGCGCCCCGACGAAGACCAGTCGGCCACATCGACCGCCGAGGTCGTCGACGACGTGACGATCGAGATTCAGGTACACGGGCCGTGCGTGCGAACCGATGGCGCCGAATCCGACGAAATTCTCGACCTCGAGAAGCCGTAGGTCGGGGCGCGAGACCGGTCTGTCCCCATGTTTGGGGTCAGGTTCTATGTGACGACTGCGTTACGTGAGGCAAATCGGGCTAAACCCACTGGTAACTTCAACGCTACTGGTGATGGCGCCGGAGTGAACGACCGCTGAACACTTCAGCGAGTCGGCTCCGGGTCGCTCGATAAACGAGGTGCACAATGTCGCGGACGAAACAGGTTCGGGTAGTCGCGGGAATCTTGACGATGCTTGCGGTGAGCGTTGCGCTCTCCGCGTGCTCGCCGGCCGCCGAGCCAACGGGCAAGTATCCCGATCTCAGCCTCGCCGAGACCAAGTCGCCCGTGCAGCTACTGCGCAACGAGGCGGCCAGCAGAATTCCAGAGTCGGTAATCGAAGAGGTCGTGCACTCGCAAGACGTGTCGACAAACTGCATGACACCCGAGACCGACCCCGATGGGCTCATCAGGTCGTGGGACTCGAGTGTGCGCGTGACGATCAACGCCGAGAACGGTGCCGATGTTCAGGGCATCGTCGACGATCTTTCTGCGTCGTTCGTCGAGCAGGGATGGGAAAAGGGCACATTTGGTGTCGCATCCATCATCGATCTGTCGAGTGAGACGTCGCCCGTTTCGATTCACGTATCGGTCTCGAAGGCCGATGCAGAGACCGGCGAGGGCGGCGCGATTCAGCTCACCGCGAGCGGGCCGTGCGTCGAAACCGACGGCGCAGAGTCAGACGAAGTGATCAATCTCGAGAAGCGCGCGAGCGAAGAGGACTAAGCCTCGAACGGGGGGATTCGGCAGGTCGGCCGTTATTGGTACGTTCGACTGTCGGATTCTGGAATTAAGGTGAAATTCATGGTCGGTGGGGACCACAAGTGGGTCGCGATTCTCGCGGTCTCAGTACTATCTGTTTCTTTGCTCGCGGGGTGTGCGGCAGAAACTGAAGCAAATGTCTTGACTCTCGCGCAGACGAAGTCGCCCGTGCAGCTCTTGCGCAACGAGACAGCGTCGCGGGTGCCAACGACGATGATCGACGAGGTCGCCGAGAGCGTTGACGTCTCGGTTGCCTGCAAGACCGTCGAGGCAGACCCGACGGGCATCATGCGCAAGTGGAAGTCGTCGGTGCTTATGACAATCAAGAGTGGCAGCGCATGGCGCACACTCGACGTCGCCGACGACATCGTGCAGACCTACGTCGACGAGGGATGGACATCGTCGCGTGGCTTTGATTCCGCGGTCACCGTGTCGGTGCTTGAGAGCGATCGCCAGGCCACAGACATTGAAATTCAGGCGAAAGAGCCTGAAGAAGGCAGTGACAAGGGCGCGACACTTCGTGTGACGACAACGGGCCCGTGCGTCGCGACCGAGGGTGCCGACTCCACCGAGATTCGCAAGCTCGAAAACCGCGACGAGTAAGACACCTGCGAGCTACCGGGCGTTCACCCGCGCTCCCTAGGTTCTCTCCACGTGAGGGAATCAGTATGGGGAAAGCGGGCGTGGCCGGTGGGGGCTGCCCTCGCTGTAGTTCTTGCGTTGTCAGCGTGTGCGACAGCTCAGCCGGGTTCGTTAGAGGCCGAGAAGCTCGCTGATGCGACTCTCGTCGAGACGAAGTCGACGGTGCAACTGATTCGCAATGAGGCAGCGTCGCGCGTTCCCGACATCGTTGTTAACGACCTCACCGAGGTCTCCGACACATCGGCGGCGTGCCGATCGACCGACATCGACCCCGATGGCTTCGCGCGGCACTGGCTTTCGTCGGCGACAATCGACCTGACCAACTCGCAGGCGGCTCGCGTTGCAACAATCGCAACCGACCTTGTTGCCTCGTTTGCAGACCAGGGCTGGAAGGCCGAGGTGAGCGACGGTGCGACAGTTCTGACCCAAGACGTCTCGCTCGTCGAGCTGTCGATCGCCGCGGTCGAGAAGACCTCGACCGAGCACGCCCACATTGCAATCACCAGCACCGGTCCGTGCGTTCTCACGGCCGGCCCGGAGTCAGACGAAGTGCTCAAGCTCGAGGCTGCTGCCACCGAGTAACAACGGCTCGCACTGAGCTCACACCCTGAGCGGGTAGAGTGCTTGGTGGTCAAAGTGTCTCGACGTCGAACTATCTCTGCGTCGAGATTTACCGCCAATTCACCCATCGACGCGCGATTGAGAGAGCCACGTGGATCTTTTCGAGTACCAGGCCAGGGACCTCTTCGAGTCCTACGGAGTGCCTGTGCTTGCCGGCCTAGTAGCCGACACACCAGAAGAAGCAAAGGCCGCAGCTGAGAAGCTCGGTGGAACTGTCGTCGTCAAGGCGCAGGTCAAGGTTGGCGGCCGCGGCAAGGCTGGCGGCGTCAAGGTTGTACACAACCCCGAAGACGCGTTCACCGCGGCGGAGGCCATTCTCGGCCTCGACATCAAAGGCCACGTCGTCAAGCGCGTGATGATCGCCGCTGGCGCTCGCATCGCCCAGGAGTTCTATTTCTCTGTGCTGCTCGACCGTTCGAACCGTTCGTTCCTCTCGATGACTTCGGTCGAGGGCGGAATGGAGATCGAAGAGCTCGCCGTCGAACGCCCCGAGGCGCTCGCGCGCATCGAGATCAACGCTCTCGAGGGCATCGACCTCGAGAAGGCAACCGCAATCGCCGAGGCAGCAAACTTCCCGGCCGAGCTCGTTGGCAAGGTCGCTCCCGTCATCGTCAAGCTCTACGACGTGTTCAAGGGTGAAGACGCGACGCTCGTCGAGGTCAACCCGCTCGTGCTCACCGAAGATGGCGATGTTGTCGCCCTCGACGGCAAGGTGACTCTCGACGAGAACGCCGAGTTCCGTCACGAGAACCACGCCGAACTCGAAGACAAGGCCGGAGCCGACCCGCTCGAGGCCAAGGCCAAGAACGCCGGACTCAACTACGTCAAGCTCGACGGCGAGGTGGGAATCATCGGTAACGGTGCAGGCCTCGTGATGTCGACGCTCGACGTTGTCTCGTACGCGGGTGAGAAGCACGGCAACGTGCGCCCCGCGAACTTCCTCGACATCGGTGGTGGAGCGTCGGCCGAGGTTATGGCCGCCGGTCTCGACGTTATCCTCAACGACCCGCAGGTCAAGAGCGTCTTCGTCAACGTCTTCGGAGGCATCACGGCGTGTGACGCCGTCGCCAACGGAATCGTCGGAGCGCTCGAGGTTCTCGGCGACACGGCCACAAAGCCCCTCGTTGTTCGCCTCGACGGCAACAACGTCGTCGAGGGTCGCCAGATCCTCGCCGACCGCAACCACCCACTCGTCACAGTCGTCGACACCATGGACGAGGCAGCCGACAAGGCAGCCGAACTCGCCCACGCTGCCGCCTAAGGAATAGGGAAACAGAACATGTCGATCTTCCTCGACGAGAAGTCCATCATCATCGTGCAGGGCCTCACCGGCTCAGAGGGCACAAAGCACGCGGGCCGTATGCTCGCGTCAGGCTCGAACATCGTCGGCGGTGTCAACCCCCGCAAGGCGGGCACCACCGTCGAGATCGAGGGCCACGAGCTGCCGATCTTCGGTTCGGTCGCAGACGCCATCGCGTCGACCGGCGCCAACGTTTCGGTCATCTTTGTGCCGCCGGCCTTCGCAAAGGCAGCAGTCATCGAGGCTGTCGACGCCGAGATCGAGCTCGCGATTGTCATCACAGAGGGCATTCCGATTCATGACTCCGCGGAGTTCTGGGCCTACGCCGTCTCGAAGGGCAACACGACCCAGATCATTGGGCCGAACTGCCCCGGCATCATCAGCCCCGGCAAGTCGAACGCGGGAATCATCCCGTCGACGATCACCGAGGCTGGCCCTATTGGTCTTGTTTCGAAGTCGGGAACCCTGACCTACCAGATGATGTTCGAGCTGCGCGATCTGGGCTTCTCGACCGCCATCGGCATCGGCGGCGACCCCATCATCGGCACAACGCACATCGACGCTCTCAAGGCGTTCGAGGCTGACCCCGAGACGAAGGCGATCGTGATGATCGGCGAGATCGGTGGCGACGCTGAAGAGCGTGCCGCCGCCTTTATCCAGGCCAACGTCACAAAGCCCGTCGTCGCCTACGTCGCGGGCTTCACCGCCCCCGAGGGCAAGACGATGGGCCACGCTGGCGCGATCGTCTCTGACGGCGCGGGCACGGCTCAGGGCAAAAAGGAGGCCCTCGAGGCTGCGGGCGTTCGCGTCGGCAAGACCCCGAGCGAAACCGCCTCGATCATGCGCGAAGTCTTCGCAGCTCTGTAACCAGTTTCAGTAAGGAGGGGAGGGCTTCGGCCCTCCCTTCTTTCGTTAACCCAGCACAATGGGCTTATGACCTCCCCTCGCGTCGCGCGATCGACAGCCGTTGCCCTCGCACTAGTGATGCTCGCGAGCGGCTGCGTTTCGGCGCCGGCGCCGGTGGAATCCGATGCGCCGACGGGGTTCGAAGAATATTTCGCGCAGGATGTCGCGTGGCAGAGCTGCGGCAGCTCCGCCGAGTGCGCGAGCGTCGACGCCCCGCTCGACTGGAGCGATGCATCCAAGGGCTCGATTGAACTCGCCCTCTCGCGGGTCACAGCCCTCGACGACAGCAAGGGGTCGATTCTTGTAAACCCGGGTGGCCCCGGTGGATCGGGCTATGACTTCGTAACGAACAGCATCAGTTATGCGGCATCGGGTGAGCTGCTGAGCAACTTCGACATGGTCGGATGGGACCCACGCGGCGTCGGCCAGTCGAGCCGCGTCGAGTGTCTCGACGGCGACGCCAAAGACGACCTTCTCTTCGGTGAGTGGCTGAACCCCTACGATTCCGACGCGTGGATCACCGAGCTCAAGGCCGCCGAGCAGACCTTCGTCGACGCGTGCGAGGCCAATACCGGCGCGCTGCTCGAGTTTGTCGATAGCGCCTCGACCGCCAACGACATGAACCTCATGCGCTCGCTGCTCGGCGAGGAGAAGCTCAACTACCTCGGCTTTTCGTACGGCACCTACTTCGGTGCGATGTTCGCAGAGCTTTTTCCCGAGCGCGTTGGCCGTCTTGTGCTCGACGGAGCGCTCGACCCAAAGGTCGAAGCCATCGACTGGTTCAGCGTGCAGATGTCGGGCTTTGACGGCGCGATGAACGCCTTTCTCGAGAATTGTTTGGATGCCGCCAGCTGCGCCTTCAGGGGAACCCTCGCCGACGCACAGAAGCAGTTCACCCGGTTGCTCGAATCAATGGACGACCGCCAACTCGTCTCGACCGACGGGCGCGTGCTCGACTCGGCTACCCTCGGGTTCGCCGTGGCATCCGCTCTTTACTCTTCGTCGAACTGGCCGTCACTGAGCCAGATGTTTACCGAGGTCGAAAGCGGCGATGCGTCGCTCGCCTTCACGTTCGTCGACTCGTACTACGGGCGCTCGGGCGACGGCGTTTATGCGAACAACTCGTTCGAGGTGTACACGGCGACCCTGTGCCTCGACGATGACTTTCAAACCGACGCCTACACGGTGCGCGACGGCCTCGACGTGATCTCGAAGGCCGCACCGCTCGTTGGTGGCCCGTTCGCCTATGACGACTACGGCCACGTTGAGACGGCGTGCACACTCTGGCCGTACCCGCCCAAACCGAAGCCCGACAACTTCGACGCGGCCGGTGCCGACCCGATTCTCGTTATCGGCACAACCAACGACCCCGCGACGCCCTACTCGTGGGCGGTCTCTCTCGCCGATCAACTCGACAGTGGCGTTCTTGTCACCTACAACGGTGAAGGGCACACGGCCTACGGTCGCAGCAATGAATGCATCACTGCGGCCGTCGACGAGTACTTCATCAACGGCACAGTGCCGACGAGCGATCCCGACTGCTAGCGCCGGTCGTCTAGACCTCGTAGCTGAAGGTTCCGCGGTAGACGAACCACTCGCCGACCAGGGGGGAGGAGAGCGTGACATCAACGCGCTGACCGGTTGCCACCGACTGCTCGGTCAGGCGCAGCGTCGCGACCCTCGGCAAAGGAATTCTTAGCGCACCCAGGTGTATCCATAGCCGCGTGGAGGTCATGTGAAGCGCCCCGTCGGCGACGGTGAGGCCGAGCTCCACCTCGAGCCCGCCGCGGCGCCCGAGAAAGTCGTGAAGCTCGCCGTCGACGATGCGCATCTCGTCGAGCATGACGCGCTCGGTCTTCGCAAAGGCGAAGGTGCGCCGACCGCGCAGTTCACCGCCCGGCGTTGGTGTGTTTGTGACGGTGAAGGGCACGTTGCGCTCGTACTCGGGAAAAAGAATGCGGCGCCAGGCGAGAAACGACAGAACGGGCCACAGCCAGCGATGGCGTGACCCGGCGATCTCGTACAGGCCCGTGCCGCGGCCGACGTGGCCAGCGGGTAGCAGAGCGAAGTAGTCGCGCAACCCCGGGCTGAGTTCGTTGACGCGATCGCCGAGCGCGCGCTGCCAGACCGAGAGGGTCACGCGGCTCCGCGTCCTGCGGCCCGCTCGAGGTCGCGGCGAGAGCGCAGGCCGAGCTTTGCGAGAGAGTTGGCGAGGTGGTGTTCGACGGTCTTGACCGAGACGTGCATGGCTGCCGCGATCTCGCGATTGAGCATGCCCTCCGAGGCAAGAAGTGACGTATCGTGCTCGCGCGGGGTGAGGGTCGCCCAGCCTTCGAGCGAATCGAGTCCCGCGACCACGGCATCAGAGGTGGGCAGAAAGGCCGTTGCGCCAAGTCTTGCGAAGTGACGGTCGGCGCTGCGGAGCGCGATTGAACCTTCGAGAAACTCGCCGCTCGCCGCGAGCGCGGTGCCCAGTGAGCGCAGTGCGAGCGCGTGCGAGAACGGCGTGCTCGACTCGTCGCCAGAGCGGATCGCGGCTCGATACTCGGCGATCGCCTGCTCTGGATCGCCCTCGGCCTCGGCCAGAAGCCCTCGAAGCCAGGCGGGGTAACCGAAGTACTTGATGCACTGCTCGGTGTCGAAGAGGCTGATGATCGTGCGAGCGCGATCGTACGAGCCGAGCGCGATGAGTGCCTCTGCCTGCATCGCTCGCCAGCCGGTGAAACCGGTCGACGTGAGGCCGATGCCAAGAAAGCCCTCAGACAGGGGAGCGAGAGCGTGAATCACCGCGTGCGGATGCCCGCCCTGTCGCTCGACAACGGCGGCGGCGATGGCTGCGGCGGCAGTGTGCTGCGGAAGCGGGCGCTCGACGCCGAGGCGGCGCGCGATGCGCACGGACCGCTCTGCATAATCGATCTCACCCGAGCTCGCCGAGATCATTGCGATGACCCCGTGTGCGAGAACGTCGTGGTTGCCGTTTCGACTCGTTGTCGTGTGGGCGAGAACGCCCTGCGCGTCGGCAAGAGCGGAGTCCCACTGGCCGAGCGAAAAGCTGACGTGAGCGCGGAGCGCGAGGCACAGCGGAATTATGTGTTTCGCGTCGCTCGCGCGGGCGGACTCGAGTGCGCGGTCAACCGTCGCGAGAGCATGGGACGCGTCGCCGCGGTAAAACTCTCGCTGCGCGTAGATCGTGAGGGCGTCGGCACGCTCCGGACGCGTGAGCGGCAGGGCGATAACGGGTGCGAGGATGTGGTCAGAGGCATCAACGAGGCTTGCGATCCACAGGGCGAAACCGTGCGTGATGCGCAGCCGAGCCTCGGCGGGTGAGAGGTCGACACCCTCCGGTGCCGAATACACCGACAGTGCCGTCGCACACCGCTCGATGCAGGCCGGCAGATCGACGACGGCGAGCTCAAGACTCGCAACAACTGCCGCCGTAAAGTGGCCGTGCGGATCGAGACCGTCGCTCTCGCCATCGTGCTCGGCGAGAGCGCGCCGAACGAGACTGAGCGACTCGTGAAAGTCGCCGAGCAGGTAGCCGATTCCGCCGAGAACAATGTCTCGACCGAGGCTTGCCGAGCACCGCGCGATGCTGGGGGCGAGCGAGGAGGCGAACTCCGCGTCATCCGAGTAAAAAACAAGCGTGCCGGCGATCTGCAGGCGGCGTTCGCGATCGGCAGGTGTGCTCGTGACGCCACTGGCCCTGCCATACATGCGTGCGGCCTCGGGATACAGGCCCGACGCTGCAATGCGCGCGCCCTCGGCCTCGAGTTCGGCCGCGAGGGCGTCATCGGTGTGCTCAGTTGCATGAAGAAGGTGCTCGAGCCGCGGCCAGCCGATGAACGAGTCAGCGGCTGCGGCATGCAGGGCGCGACGGACCGGTGCCGCGAGCGCGTTGCGCACCCCGGCGCGCGCGCGGGCCGAGTGCAGAGTAAGTTCGCGCTGACCGTGCTCGTTGAACGCGCTCACCAGGCCAGACTCGAGGGCGTCGTCGAATGACACCTCGACTCCCGCGCGTTCGGCGATCTGCATAATCGACGAGATCGCGATCGGTTCGTCAACAACGGCGAGCAACTCGATGAGGGCGCGTCCGGCGGGGGTGAGGCTCTCGAGCGTCGATTCGAGCTCGGCGGTGAAACTTGCGGGCGCGGGCAGCGTACGCGGAACAGCAACGTGCAGACGCTGGCCAAGATCGTCGAAGGCCTTGACGAGGTGCAAGGCGTTGCCGTCGGTGAGCTCGGTGAGAATCTGCGCGCGGGTCGGTTCGAGGGCGGCAATGCCGCGCTCTGCCGCGAGCTCAATCGTCTGCTGCGGGGTGAAGCCGGCGAGCTCGAGCACGGCACCGCGGTCACCGCGACTGCTCGTTGGCTTGAGCTTGGTAATGAGCGTGGATGAGCCGGTTCGCGCCGCGACAATAACGAGAACCTTGCCCTTGCGAAGGCCGTGCAATTCGCGCCAGATCGCTGCAAACTCTGCGGCATCGAGCTCGTCGGCGTCATCGATGACGCGAAGAACGGGGCCACTCGACTGGGGATCGGTGGAGAAGTCGGTGAGCTGGGCGGCGACATCATTCAGTAGCCAGGTTTTGCCGCTGCCCGCTTCGCCCTCGACCGTCACGACGTTGGCTATTCCGGCGCGCGCGCGAGTGGCGGCCGCCAGCACTGCTGCTCGCTCCCGAATGCGATCAACCACTTTTTCCTTCCGCGCGCGAGTATCACCCCCACGCGTCGGATCTAACCCTACCCAGTGAGAAAATCTCCGCGGCCGGGGTGTTCTGGCGCATTCGTAACCCGTACATTGCGCGATCGACAAATCGAGGGTTTAACCCTTAACTCATTAGGGTTCCCGGCGGCGACACTTGAGTCTGCTCGACCGCGTTCCCCCCGACGCGCGCTGCTTCCTCCCGCGTGAACTGCCCCCGTAATCGCGCGGGAGGAGCAGTTCGGCCCCCGAATTGGGGCAGCCACATCGAGCGCTTTGGGGTTAAACCCCTAAGTCGGTTGGGCCGCCACCGATCATGCTTGACACATGCCCGATCACCTTTCTGCCGTGCCGCGATCAGCGCGCCGCACGTCGCTCTCCCTTGCGCTCATCACGGCGCTCATCGCCGCGCCACTTGCGCTCGCTCCGGTTACGTTCGCGAGTGCAGACGAGGTGGTCGAGTCCACTGCGGCCGAGGCCGTCGTCGAGACGGTGCCTGTCGAGACGGTGCCTGTCGAGACGACCCCTGTTGTCACGGAGCCAGCGTCAGAGCCCGCTCCTGAATCGGCACCCGAGCCAGAGCCAGCGGCCGAGCTGCCCGTCGAGTCGCCGAAGGCTGATGCTCCCGAAGCGCAGGGCCCCGTCGCTGAAGACGCCGCCCCTGGAACACCCGGGCGTACGGCCGAGTCCCTCTCCGTAGCGCTTCCGACGCCGACCTTCAGCGCAACAACCACCATCGACTCGATCACTTTCACCTGGGACCAGCACATGCCCGTAGGGGAGAACTGGAACCTGCAGGTTGAGGTGGGCGACCCGGACATGCCCGTTAACGGGTGGGGGTTCTATGGGGACTACCAGCAGCAGACCACAGTCACCATTCCGTACCCGAAGCACACTCCCGTGATTTTTCGCGTTCGCAGCGTTAGTCAAACGGGCGGAGTGAGCGGCTGGGCCACGAGCGACACCCTCGTCGTGGGCGAGGCGCCCGGAGAGGTGCCCAACCTCGGCTTCGTGCCAACGGCGGGCGGGCTCATCCTTCGATGGATGTACCCATCGGAAGGCTCAGGAAACATGGTCGTCGACGTGCAGTACCGCAAGTCGACGGTCGACGACAGCGCTGCGTGGATCTCCGCGCCAGCCAACGCCTGGAACCTCACGGGACTGAGCGGCGGAGTCGAGTACGAGGTGCGCGTGCGTGGCACGAACCCCGTGGGCAGTAGCGCGTGGAGAACCGCAAGCGCTACGACCTTGGAGACCACTCCGCCGTCGGTACCGACCTCGGTGAGTGCCGCCAGCTCTCTCGGCAGCGTTTCCATTCTCTGGTCCGCCCCGGCCGCTGCCGGCAGCTCGGACGTCACCGGCTATGAGTGGGCGTGGAAGCTTCACTCGCAAAATGACACGGAGTGGACGCAGGTCGCCGCGACAAACTCGCCGGGTACCCGTTTTACAAGCACCATCCAGCTTCACGATTTGCGGGTACGTGCTGTGAATCAGGCTGGTCCCGGCCCGTGGTCGGACACAGTATCTGCCATCCCGCAGACCATCTTTGTCCCGCCGATGTTGCCGACGGCCCCAGGGACGCCGACCAACCTCGTGCTGACCGGTTCAGACTCAACAATCAGCGCGAGCTGGACCGCAGCCACCGGCACCGTCACGAGCTATTCGGTCTCCGTCACAACGTCGGATGAAGCAGCGCGAACGTTTACCCAAACGACGACGAGCCTTGAGATCACCGGACTCACGAACTCGAAGCAGTACCTGGTCACGGTCACTCCCTACAACACCTACATGCCGGGCCCCGCCGTGTCGGAGTACGGCCGGCCCTACACCTTCGCCCCGGTCTTCACCCTTGCCGACGGTTCGTCGGCAACGGGTGCCAGGCTCACGGCGGGCGACAAGGTCACGATCAGCGGCACAGGGGCGATCCCGTTGTACACGGTCTATGCCGAACTGCACTCCGACCCGATCGCGCTCGGTAACACGATGACCGCGGGTGACGGCAGCTTCAGCTTCACCGTTACGATTCCGAAGTCCGCGTCGGCCGGAGCACATTCGCTGTATGTGTACCTCGCCGGTGACGACGGGGTTGCCGCGGACACCGCAATCTCGGTCACCATCCCGGCGATCCTCGTTGTCGCGGCCGACGGCAGTGAGACTCTCGCGATCACCGGCGCTGACCCGTCGAGCGCCCTATGGCTCGCGCTCGTCGCCCTGCTCACGGGCATCGCGCTCACTGTGAGATCGCGCCGACGCAGCGTGTAATCCGTCGCATAGCGGTAGGGCGCAGTCTCTTCGGGGCTGCGCCCTTGTACGCTCGCACGAGTATGAACCGCCCACTCACCGCCCTGTTTGCCGCATTCGAGGCCGCCCTTGTTGTGGGCATCGGCATTGCAATTCCGCTCGCACCGCTCACTCTTCTCTGGGGTGTGCAGTTTGGCTTCGCCGTCGACTGGAGCGCGTTCTGGCGTGCCTCCGCCGACATCTGGCTGATCGGCCACGGTGTCGATTTTGAGATGATGCTCGACCCGACGATCGCGGCAACCCTAGGACTCACGGGGGCGGATGTCGCGTTCCCCGTCACCATCGCCGCCCTCGGCTTTGCGCTGCTCACGCTGCTGCTCGGCGTGCGTGCCGGTCGGCGGGTGAGCGAGACGCGCTTCAGGCTCGTTGGTGAGAGTGCCGCCGTCGGAACGTTTGCCGTACTGTCGGCACTCGTCACGGTGAGCGCTGTCAATCGGTTTGCCGCGCCATCCATCATTCAAGGCATTGTTCTGCCGACTCTCGTATTTGCCACTGGAATTCTCATTGGTGCACTGCGCACGCGCCGCGCCGCCGGCGACATCGACGGAAGCTCGATCAAAGACTGGGTCGACGACTGGCACCCCACAGTGCGCTCGGCAGTGGGGGTCGCGTTGCGCGGAGGCGCGATGGCGGTTCTTGCAATCATCGCGGTGTCGGCGACGGCGCTCGCGGTGCTTATGGCCGTCAACTACGCGAAGCTTGTGTCGCTCTATGAGGCTCTGCACACCGAAGTGCTTGGCGGGTTCGCGCTCACCGGGGCGCAGCTCGCGATTCTGCCGAACGCCGTCATCTGGACGTCGTCGTGGTTTGTCGGCCCCGGATTTGCGATTGGTGCGGGATCCGCGGTGAGCCCGCTCGGCACAACACTCGGGCCGCTGCCCGCCCTGCCGCTTCTTGGCGCGCTGCCCGTGGGCGACCTGTCATTCGGATTCGTCGGTCTGCTTGTGCCGATTCTCGCGGGCTTTCTCGCCGGTGCACTGCTCTACCCGCGGTTGTTCGAGCCGCGACTGCGCCACGTGCTCGGTGCCGGACTCGGTGTCGGCCTGACCGCGGGAGCGATTCTTGGGCTGCTTGCCTGGTTCTCTGGGGGTGCCGCCGGCCCGGGTCGGCTCGTCGAGGTTGGTCCTGATCCCTGGGCCGCTGCGCTCTGGGCGGTTCTCGAGGTGGGTCTCGCCGCAATTGTTGGGCTGCTTGCCGCCTCTCGTATGCCCCGCGACTGACGCATAAGGGGCGCGCGAACCGCCCGGTAAGCTAAAGATCGTGCTTTCGGTGGTCGTGCTTATCTCTGGCGGTGGGTCCAACCTCCGTTCCCTGCTCGACGCCTCGCAGGATGCCGAGTTTCCCGCCCGCGTTATTGCGATAGGCGCCGACCGAGACGCCGAGGGCTTTGCCCACGCCGAAGAGTTCGGCATTCCGACCTTCTCTGTTGCGCTCTCGAACTTCGACTCCCGCGACGAGTGGGGCGACGCGCTTCTCGAGCAGATAGCCGTCTGGAACCCCGACCTCGTTGTGCTGAGCGGCTTTATGAAGCTTCTGCCGCCCGCGGTCGTCGCTGCGCTGAGCCCGGCGCTCATCAACACGCACCCCGCCTACCTGCCCGAGTTTCCCGGAGCACACGGCGTTCGCGACGCTCTCACCGCCGGAGTCTCGCAGACCGGTGCGAGCGTCATCGTTGTCGATAACGGCGTCGACAGCGGCCCCATTCTTGCCCAGGAGCGCATTCCCGTGCTTCAGGACGACACGGAGGCCAGCCTCCACGAACGCATCAAGCCCGTCGAGCGTCGCCTGCTCATCCAGGCCATCCTCGACATCGCCAACGGACACATCGACCTCAAGGAATACGCGACATCATGAGCGGCCCGAGCCACGACCCAGCCCTGTACCGACCGCGCGACGTCGTCGCCATTAAGCGCGCGCTCGTTTCTGTCAGCGACAAGACCGGGCTCATCGAGCTCGCTACAGCGCTCGCCGATGCCGGTGTCGAGATCGTCTCGACCGGCGGTTCAGCTGCAGCCATCGCGGCAGCGGGCATTCCCGTTGTGCAGGTCGGCGACGTCACGGGCTACCCGGAGTCACTTGACGGTCGTGTTCGCACGCTGCACCCCGCTATCCACTCGGGACTTCTCGCCGACCTTCGCCTCGAATCGCACGAGTCCGAGCTTGCGGCTCAGGGCATCAAGCCCTTCGAGCTCGTCGTCTCGAACCTCTACCCCTTTGTCGAGACCATTGCGTCGGGCGTTACGGGTGACGATGCGATCGAGCAGATCGACATCGGCGGCCCCGCCATGGTTCGAGCCTCGGCGAAGAACCACCACAACGTCGCGATCGTCACCTCGCCGGCGTCATACGCTCTTGTGATCGAGGCGCTCGCCGCCGGTGGAACGAACCTCGCACAGCGCCGCGCGCTCGCTGCCGAAGCCTTCGCCCACACCGCCGCCTACGACGCAGCTGTTGCTGGCTGGTTCGCTGGTGCCGATGTGGTTTCGACAAGCTCGACCGCCGACACGTTTACCGTCTCCGCCACCCTCAAGCAGACCCTCCGCTACGGAGAGAATTCGCACCAGACCGCTGCCCTCTACCTGCGCGAGAACGGTACCGGCATCGCCCAGGCCGAGCAGCTGCACGGCAAAGAGATGTCGTACAACAACTTCGTCGACGCCGATGCTGCAGTGCGCGCCGCCTTCGACTTCGACGAGCCCGCCGTTGCGATCATCAAGCATGCGAACCCCTGCGGCATCGCCGTGGGACGCGGAGCCGGCGATGCCGTGCTCTCCGCCCACGCCCGTGCCCACGCGTGTGACCCGGTCTCGGCCTTCGGCGGCGTCATCGCCTCGAACCGCACGGTAACCCTCGCGGCAGCCGAGTCGATCAAAGACATCTTCACCGAGGTTGTCGTCGCTCCCGATTTCGACGCCGATGCGCTCGCCGTGCTTCAGACCAAAAAGAACATCCGCCTTCTTCGCCTGCCCGCCGACTTCTCGCGCGAGACCGAGGAGTTCAAGCAGATCTCCGGCGGCCTGCTTGTGCAGTCGGTCGACAATTACGATGAATTCTCTTCGGATGCCTGGACTCTCGTCTCGGGCGACGCAGCCGACCCCGCCACTCTCGCCGACCTCGAGTTCGCGTGGCGTGCCGTGCGTGCCGTCAAGTCGAACGGAATCCTGCTCGCCCACGAGGGCGCGTCAGTCGGCGTCGGAATGGGCCAAGTCAACCGTGTCGACTCCTGCCACCTCGCTGTCACGCGTGCGGGCGATCGCGCTGCCGGTTCGGTCGCGGCCTCCGACGCGTTCTTCCCCTTTGCCGATGGCCTCGAGATCCTTCTCGCTGCGGGCGTCAAGGCCGTCGTTCAGCCCGGTGGCTCGGTGCGCGACGAGGAAGTCATCGCGGCAGCAACCGCCGCCGGTGTCACCATGTACTTCACGGGAGAGCGTCACTTCTTCCACTAGGGCGCACGCCTCTCAGTTCGGCCGGCGACCGTGCGTGTTTGGCCTGTTGAACCAGCGGGGCATGTTCGAGACCTCGGCTGCGCTCGATCTGATTTCGACGAGCTCAATCACCGCGGGCTGCGCTCGATCGCCGCGACTAGTCGACCAGCGCGGGCTCTTCTTCTGCGCCGCCGGCGAACTGCGCCATGTACAGGTTGTAGAAGGCGCTCTTCGCGGCGAGCAGTTGCTTGTGGTTGCCCTGCTCGACTATGCGGCCTTCTTCCATCACGAGGATCGTGTCGGCGTCTTTGATTGTCGACAGCCGGTGCGCGATGACGAACGAGGTGCGGTCGGTGCGGAGCGCGGCCATCGCGTGCTGCACGAGCAGCTCGGTGCGGGTGTCGACCGATGAGGTCGCCTCGTCGAGGATGAGCAGCGAGGGGTTCGCGATGAACGCGCGAGCGATAGTGAGCAGCTGGCGCTCGCCGGCCGAGACACTTTCGCCGTCGGCATCGAGAACAGTGTCGTAGCCGTCGGGCAGTTGGCGCACAAACCGGTCGACCATCGTCGCCTCCGCGGCCTCGATGACTTCGTCGTCTGTCGCATCCAGTCGTCCGTAACGGATGTTCTCGCGAATAGTGCCCTCGAACAGCACGGCATCTTGAAGAACCATGCCGACATGCGAGCGCAGGTCGGCGCGCGAGAGCGTGGTGATGTCGATTCCATCGAGAAGGATGCGACCGCCGGTGAGTTCGTAGAAGCGCATAACGAGGTTGACGAGCGTGGTTTTTCCGGCACCCGTCGGCCCGACGATGGCGACAGTGTGCCGCGGCTCTGCCGAGAACGAGAGGTTCTCGATGAGCGGGGTCTCTTCGCTGTAGCTGAACGACACGTTCTCGAACTCAACGTGTCCGCTTGCCCGGTCTGACAGGCGGGTATTGACCGTCTCGGCCTCTTCTTCATCAGCATCGAGAAGCTCGAAGGTGCGCTCCGCTGACGCGACACCCGACTGCAGCATGTTGGCCAGTCCGGCGATCTGCGAGATCGGCTGCGTGAACTCTCTCGAGTACTGGATAAAGGCCGTCGCGTCTCCCAGGGTGAGCTGGCCCGAGGCAACGCGCAGCCCGCCAACCACGGCGATGAGCACGTACGAGAGGTAAGAAACGAACTGCATGGCGGGCATGATCATGCCCGAGATGAACTGCGCGCCAAACGACGCGGTAAAAAGACTGTCGTTGCGCTTGTCGAACTCGTCGAGCATCTCTTTATCGCGGCCGAAGACGCGCACGATCTCTTGCCCGGAGAAGGTCTCTTCGATGTGGCCGTTGAGGGCACCCGTGTTCTTCCACTGCGCGGCGAAGAGCTTCTGCGACCGCACGCCGATAACGCCAGCGATGACACCCGAGAGGGGCAGGGCGATGAGCGCAATGAGCGCGAGCTGCCACGAGACGATAAACATCATCGCCGTGATGCCGAGCACGGTCAGTGCAGATTGCACGAGTTGAGAGAAGGCCTGTTGAAGGGCTGCCTGAACATTGTCGACATCGTTGGTGACTCGCGACATAACGTCGCCGCGCTGCCTCGTGTCGAAGTAACGCAACGGAAGGCGGTTGAGCTTGTCTTCGATGTCCTGGCGAAGGTTGAAAACGACGCGCATCACAATTCGGTTGAGCAGGTAGCCCTGCCACCACATCAGGAAAGCCGCGATCGAGTACATACCGAGCACCGTGAGGATGAGCATGCCGAGGCGACCGAAGTCAATTCCCTCACCCGGAACGACGTCGGTGCCCATCAGGAGGTCGGCGAACTGCCCGTTGCCCGATGCGCGCGCCTGCTCGATCACCGTCTCGAGCGGAACACCCGCGGGCAGCGACTGCCCGAGAACACCGTTGAAGATGGTGTCCATCGCCTGGCCGAGAATCTTCGGTGCGATAACCGTGAGCACGACGGAGATCACCACGAGCACAACGACGAAGGAGAAGAGGGTGCGCTCCGGGCGCAGCAGCCCGACCAGCCGCTTTGCGGACGGCCAGAAGTGCTGGGCCTTCTTGGCGGGTGGTCCGTCACCGAACATTCCGCCGTCGTCGGCGGTGGGCTCGTATTCGGGGGTGAGTTCGTCGTCGACCGTTGCCTCGACCGGGACCTCAGGCTGCGTCTTTTTGGTCTGACGTGCCATTGTTATGCCACCTCCTCGACGGTGAGTTGCGATTCGACGATCTCGCGGTAGGTCTCATTCGAGTCGAGAAGTTCGTCGTGGGTTCCGCGACCGACGATGACGCCACCGTCGAGCACAAGAATCTGGTCGGCACTCATAATCGTCGACACCCGCTGGGCGACGATGATGACCGTCGCGTCGGCGGTTGCGACGCCGAGCGCTTCACGCAGTCGGGCGTCGGTCGCGACATCCAGCGCAGAGAACGAATCGTCGAAAAGGTAGACGCGAGGCTTCGCGACGAGCGCGCGGGCGATGCACAGGCGCTGGCGCTGGCCGCCCGACACGTTGGTTCCGCCCTGCGCTATCGGATCATCGAGTTGCTTGGGTTTCTCCCGCACGAAGTCGGCGCCCTGGGCGATGCGCAGGGCGTCCCAGAGTTCGGTGTCGGTTGCGTTGTCGCGGCCGAAGCGCAGATTCGAGCCGATGGTTCCCGAGAAGAGGTAAGGCTTCTGCGAGACGAGAGCGACGACCTCAGACACCTGCGCGCGCGTGAGGTTCGACACGGGAACGCCACCGATTGTCACAGACCCACCCTGTGGGTCATAGAGCCGGGGGATGAGGTTGATGAGCGAGGTCTTGCCCGCGCCGGTCGAACCGACGATTGCTGTCGTCGACCCTGGCTCTGCGGTGAACGAGAGGCCATCAAGCACCGGGCGCTCCGCACCGGGGTAGCCGAACGTGACGTTGTCGAAGACGACGCGACCTGCCGTGGGGGTGTCGACGGTGGGCTCGGCGGTCACCGCCTGGCTCGACTCTGTGGTGAGCACCTCGTTGATGCGCTCGGCACAGACAACCGCGCGCGGGATCATCATGACCATAAACACGCCCATCATGACCGCGGTCAAAATCTGCAGCAGGTACTGGAGAAAGGCGGTGAGCGAGCCGACCTGGATGTCGCCAGCGTCGACGCGATGGCCACCGAACCAGAGAACCGCGGCGGTCGCGAGGTGCAGGATCATCATGATCACCGGGAACATCAGCACAAACAGGTTGCCAACCTTGAGCGAGGTATCGGTGAGCTTTTCGTTCGCGACTCGGTAGCGCTCTGACTCGAAGGGCTCGCGCACAAAGGCACGCACAACACGAATACCCAGGATCTGTTCTCGCAGCACACCGTTGATGCCGTCGATGCGATCCTGCATCAGGCGGAAGAGCGGAAGCAGAAGAAAAACAAGGAAGCCCACGACGGCGAACAACACGGGCACCGACACCCAGACGAGCCAGGAGAGCCCCGCGTCTTCGCGAAGCGCCATGATGATTCCGCCGATGCACATGATCGGCGTCGAGACCATAAAGTTCAGGGTCATCAGCACAAGCATCTGCACCTGCTGCACATCGTTTGTGCCTCGGGTGATGAGGGTCGCTGTGCCAAAGCGACCGAGCTCGAGTGCGCTCAGCGAGTCGACCTGGCGGTAGACCTCGCGACGCAGGTCGCGGCCGACGGCCATCGCGGTGCGGGCGCCGAAGTAGATGCCACCAATTGCGGTGACAACCTGCACGACGCAGACGCCAAGCATCAGCATGCCGATCGACCAGATCAAATCGGTGTCGCCCGACGACACGCCCTCGTCGATGATTCGCGCGTTGAGGCTCGGCAGGTAGAGCGCCGCCATCGTCGACACAAGTTGAAAGACAAAGACCGCGAGGATCCAGGCGCGGTAGGGCCGCGCATGGCGCAGGGCGAGTGAGACAAGAACCACGATTGTTCCTTCAAAAGCGCTATGTTGACGACGTTCACATTCACGCTAATGCACACCGGCGACATTGTGCGAGCGCGAGTGCAATACCGTTGCAGAATGACTTCTCGTGCCACAAGCCTGCCCCGCCGCATAGCCGCATCCATCATCACCGCGCTGGTTGTCGCGGTCGCAGCTCACTTCGCGACGATCTTCACCTACTCGGTTTCTCAGGGATTCGAGCCGACGATGCTGGGCATCGCGAACGGCGCATACCTCGCGGGCAGCCTCATCACGTTTCTTCTCGTTTTTGTCGCTGCGCTCGCCGGAGCGTTCACTCGTTGGTACGGCATCCTCATCGCGGCGGTTGTCATCTCGGTGGTCGCTCCACTCGCCGGCCTGTTGCCGCGACTTCTCAGCGCAGGGGTGCCGCTCACGGCCGAGGTCATCGTGCCGCTCGTTGCTACCTTGACCGGCATCGCTCTCGCTCCGCTCGTCTTCACAGCGCTCTCGATTGCCACCCTCGGCCGCTTTACCTGGAACCGCGTTCTCGCCGCGCCCGCGTCGTTCAGCGAACCGGCGACGCAGACCGCGCTCGTGCGCCTGCCTTCGCCGCGTCTCGCCGAGGGTGAGATCACTCACATCGAGCGAACGCCCGTCGACGTGGATCTCGCCGACGAACAGTGGGACGCGTACGTCACGGCCCTGACCGATAACGGCTGGACAACACTCGAGGTGGATGCAGCGCCCGAAGCCCCCGACTCGGTATTCATTGAAGACGCGGTGGTCATCTTCGGTGACACCGCGGTACTGGGAAGCCCCGGCGCTGACTCCCGCGCGTCAGAGATTCTCGGGGCTGAAGAGGCCGTGCGCTCGCTCGGTCTCGCCGTCGAGCGCATCGAGCTTCCGGGAACCCTCGACGGCGGCGACGTGCTCAAGGTCGGCTCGACTGTCTACGTCGGCCGCGGAGGCCGAACAAACGCCGAGGGCATTCGCCAGTTGCGTGCAATCGTCTCGCAGCTCGGCTATTCGGTCGTCGCCGTGCCTGTCACCAAGGTGCTGCACCTCAAGAGCGCGGTGACTGCCCTTCCCGACGGAACTGTTATCGGCTACGCGCCGCTCGTTGACGATGCATCCATCTTCGATCGTTTTCTCGCTGTTCCCGAAGAGGCGGGCACAGCGGTTGTTGTTCTCGCACCGGACACCGTGCTGATGAGCGCGGCAGCGCCGAAGAGCGCGGCGCTCATCACCGAGCTCGGTTATCGGGTTGTGACTGTCGACATCAGCGAGTTCGAGAAGATGGAGGGGTGCGTCACGTGCCTCTCGGTGCGCGTGCGCTAACCAGTTGCAACCCGGCTGCAAGAGACGTAGCCTGTAAGGCTGCCCACAGCCACGAACCACTCCACCACCTTCGGCCGCCCGCCACGGCCACGCACCATTTTTGGGATATATCCATGCCTGCACAGACGACCGGTCACGGTCGCACCACCAAGGGTCCCGGCACAATTTCCGCGATCGCTCGGCTCTACCCCTACGCGAAACCTGCAATTCCGCGCATCATCCTCGGCATGGTGTCGGCGCTCGCCGCGGGCATCGTCGCGCTCATCATTCCGCAGGTGCTGCGCTCGCTCGTTGATGGTCCGCTGCAGTCGGGCGACTCCGACCAGATCTGGCCCGCCTTCGTTATTGTGCTCGCGCTCGGCATCGTCGAGGCGATTATGATCGCGCTTCGCCGGTGGTTTGTGCTCACCCCCGGCACACACATCGAGGCGCGGATGCGCAACGGATTGTATGCGAAGCTGCAAGACCTGCCGGTGAGCTTTCACGACCGCTGGCCGAGTGGCCAGTTGCTCTCGCGCGCGGTGAGCGACCTCAACCTCATTCGACGCTGGATCTCGTTCGGCCTTGTGCTGCTCGTCGTCAACGTCGTCACGATTCTCGTCGGCTTCATCTTTCTCATAAACATCTCGTGGGTTCTCGGCGTCGCGTTTATGGTCTGTTCGATTCCGCTCTGGATCTACGGCTATGTCTTCGAGAACAAGTACTCGGTCGTCGCTCGCCGCAGCCAAGACCAATCTGGTGACCTCGCGACAACCGTCGAGGAGTCGGTGCACGGCATTCGTGTGCTCAAGGCGTTCGGTCGCGGAAAGCACGCGCTGCGCGGCTTCGAGCGCCAGGCCGAAGACCTTCGTGGCACCGAGATCGAAAAGGCGAAGGCCATCGCCGGCATCTGGCTCTGGCTGCTGCTTGTGCCCGACGTCACTTTCGCGCTCTGTCTTCTCGGCGGTGTGTGGCTCACGGCCGACGGGCAGATCTCGGCGGGCGAGCTCGTCGCGTTCTTCGCAACCGCAACGGTTCTGCGTTTCCCGGTCGAGTCGATCGGCTTTTTGCTTTCGATGACCTTCGACACGCGCACCGCCGCCGACCGTTTCTTCGAGGTTATGGATTCGGTGAACACCATCACCGACCCGGAGAACCCGAAGAGCGTCGAGAAGGCCGAGGGGCGCCTCGTCTTCGACGACGTGCACTTCAGGTACCAGGACGCCAGCAGTGACTACCCCGACCTGCTCGACGGCATTTCACTCGAGCTTGAGCCGGGCGAGACGATGGCGGTTGTCGGCATCACGGGGTCGGGCAAGTCGACGCTGACCGCGCTGACAACCCGCCTCTACGACGTCACCGGGGGAACCGTGCGCATCGACGGCGTCGACGTGCGCGACCTGACCCGCGCCGAGCTGCGCACGCACATCGCCATGGCCTTCGAAGACGCGACGCTCTTCTCCGCCTCGGTGCGCGACAACGTGCTGCTTGGTCGCCCGGATTCGACAGAAGAAGAACTCGCAGAAGCGCTCGCCATCGCACAGGCTCAGTTCGTCTACGACCTGCCCGAGGGGCTCGACACCAAGGTCGGCGAAGAGGGCATGAGCCTCTCCGGCGGACAACGCCAGCGCCTCGCACTCGCGCGAGCGGTTGCGGCGAAGCCGTCGGTGCTCGTGCTCGATGATCCACTGAGCGCACTGGATGTCGACACCGAAGCTCTCGTCGAAGCCGCCCTTCGCAAGGTTCTCGCTTCAACGACGGCGCTCATCGTTGCGCATCGCCCCTCGACGGTCATGCTTGCCGACCGGGTTGCACTGCTCGAGAACGGCCGCATCACCGCCGTCGGAAAGCACTCAGAACTGCTCATCACGAGCGAGCACTACAAGTTCGTCATCTCGTCTCTCGAAGACGAAGAGAGACGAGAGGCGGCCGACCAGATCGCGGCCGACAACGAAGCGACAGAGAAGGAGGTGGAAGCGTGAGCGTCACAGGTGTAGAGGGTGAAGAGCGTAACGACTTCACCAAGGCCGAGAGCACGCAGATCAGGCAGCGCTCGATTCGCCTTCTTGGTTCACTGCTGCGCCCGGTACGCGCGCAGGTCATTCTGACGATGGCCGTTGTCATCATCTCGACGGCGGCCCAGGTCGCTGGCCCCGCTCTCATCGCGTACGGCATCGACCACGGTCTTCCCGCCCTGATGAAACAAGACTGGTTCCCGCTCGGCGCCACGGTTGTCATCTACCTCATCACGGGTGTCGTCGGCGCGCTGCTCATCGCCTGGTACACGGTGCTGACGGCGAAGATCAGCCAAGCGATTCTTCTCGACCTGCGTAAGCGCGTCTTTTTGCACACGCAGCGACTGAGTCTCGAGTTTCACGAGAGCTACACATCGGGTCGTATCATCGCTCGCCAGACGAGCGACCTCGACTCGATTCGCGAGCTTCTCGACTCGGGCGTCAACCAGCTCGTGCAGGGCGCGCTCTACATGATCTTTATTGCCATTGCGATGTTCACCGTCGACTGGCAGTCGGGGCTTGTGCTGTTCGGCGCGCTCATTCCGCTCGCGCTTCTCACGCGCTGGTTCCAGGTGCAGTCGCAGCAGTTGTTCCGCAAGACGCGCGTTGCGTCTGCGCGCCTCATTGTGCACTTCGTCGAGACGATGACCGGCATTCGTGCGGTCAAGGCCTTTCGAAAGGAGAAGCGCAACGAAGACGAGTTCGGCGACCTCGTTGAGGATTACCGATACGTCAACGGCCGCGTCATCCAACTGTTTGGAATCTTTGATCCCGGTCTTGTACTGATCGGAAACGTCGCGCTCGCCGTTGTGCTGCTCGCCGGCGGGTTGCGCGTCGCCAACGACGGGCTCGCGATCGGTGCCTTGCTCGCGGCTCTTCTCTACACGCGGCAATTCTTCGCGCCCGCGCAAGAGATGGCGATGTTCTACAACTCGTACCAGTCAGCGGCCGCAGCGCTCGAGAAGATCTCGGGCGTGCTCGAAGAGACCCCGAGTGTGCCCGACCCGACCGACCCGATCGACCTGTGGGAGGCCAAGGGCGGCGTGCGGTTCGACGCCGTCAAGTTCGCTTACAACGAGGGTCGCGTCATTTTGCCCTCGTTTGATCTCGACATTCCCGCGGGCCAGACGATCGCGCTTGTTGGCTCGACCGGTGCCGGAAAGTCGACGCTCGCGAAGCTCATCTCGCGCTTCTACGACCCCTCAGAGGGCACTGTGTCGCTCGACGACATCGACCTGCGTCGCCTGCACCCGAAGGATCTGCGCCGCGCCATCGTGATGGTCACGCAGGAGGCCTACCTGTTCTCGGGTTCTGTCGCTGACAACATCGCGCTCGGAAATCCCGACGCGACGCGCGACGAGATCGTTGCAGCGGCGAAGGCGGTTGGCGCTCACGAGTTCATCTCGTCGCTGCCCAACGCCTACGACACCGACGTGAACAAGCGCGGTGGCCGAGTGTCTGCCGGCCAGCGCCAGCTGCTGTCGTTTGCGCGCGCGTTCTTGGCCGACCCGGTTGTGCTTATCCTCGACGAGGCGACGGCATCACTCGACATTCCCTCGGAGAGACTCGTGCAAGAGGGGCTCACGACCCTGCTCGCCGACCGCACGGCGATCATCATCGCCCACCGACTGTCGACGGTTGCGATTGCCGATCGGGTGCTCGTGATGGAGCACGGCCAGATCGTCGAAGACGGCACACCGCGCGACCTCATCGCGGGCACCGGCCGGTTCGCGCAGCTGCACGCGGCCTGGCGCGACTCGCTGGTCTAGTCGCTGCCGCTGGTTGAGTGGGTCGCTGAGCGACCTACTCAACCAACGAGCGCCGCGAGTGCCGTGAACACAACGACGGCGAGGCCGGTGAGCGGTGCGGCGAGAAGTACCCAGGTGCTGAAATCGTCCATGCACCCAGTTCAGTCGGTCTCACGAACCAGGGCATCGGCCGCGGGGCGCGCGATGCTCACCCGCGAGGATGACCTGACCCTGAGTCGCGACTCAGGGTCGGTGGCGTGCCCGCGAAAGATCGACGCGATACACGTCGCCTGACCACTTCAGTGGGGTGTTCTCGGCGCGGTAATACTCGAGCGCCCGCGACTCGTGCCCGAGCGGTGGATGTCCCGACGCGCGTATCACTCGCCACCACGGCTGCTCCGAGCCGTAATAGGCCATGACCTGGCCAACGCCGCGTGCTGCACGCGAACCGACGGCCGCCGCGACATCGCCGTAGCTCATCACCGAACCGGCGGGGATGGATGCAACGACCTCAAGCACGCGAGAGACAAAGTCTTCTGACGGGCCGGCCATTACAGGGCGAGAGCGCCGATCTTCTCGCCGTACTGGGTTTCGCCGATGAGGGTAAAGCCGATGCGCAAAAAGAACTCTTCTGGGCTGTCTTCGCCGGGCTCCCAGATGACGGTGAGCTGGGTGAAGCCGCGCGAACGGGCCTCTTCTGCGAGAGCCTCCACGGCGAAGCGGCCGATTCCGAGTCCCTGAGCGCTGGCCGAAACGTTGATACGCCAGATGCAGCTGCGAAACTCCGGGCTGGCGTTGTCGGGGTCAAAATTGCCACGAATAAAGCCAACAACCTCGTCGCCATCGAGCACTACCCGGGGCCACGACGTGAGCGGATTGATGTACGCATCAGCTATCGCGTACGAGGTCGGAGTAACGAACTGCTCCTGACCAGGGCGCAGTGTGAGGCTGTTTGCAGCCACAATCGTGCTCGCAGACAACTCTTCCAACCGCAGTTCAGCCATGGCAACAGGCTATCCCGCGCAGCCGACTCTCGGTAGCGCCCGCTGCGGGTGAGCGCAGAACTATCTTGACGTCAAGATAGTTTGACCGAGGCGGTAGGCTTACAGCGGCTCTAAGAGAGGAAGCACACGTGGCAAAAATTAAGGTTGAGGGCACGGTCGTCGAGCTCGATGGCGACGAGATGACCCGCATCATTTGGCAGAAGATCAAAGACACTTTGATCCACCCGTATCTCGACGTCAACCTCGAGTACTACGACCTCGGCATCGAGCACCGCGACGCGACCGATGACCAGGTAACCATCGACGCCGCACACGCCATTCAGAAGCACGGCGTTGGCGTCAAGTGCGCGACGATCACCCCCGACGAGGCACGCGTTGAAGAGTTCGGCCTCAAGAAGATGTGGAAGAGCCCGAACGGCACAATCCGCAACATTCTGGGCGGAGTTATCTTCCGTGAGCCGATCATCATCTCGAACATCCCGCGCCTTGTGCCCGGCTGGAACAAGCCGATCATCATTGGCCGTCACGCGTTCGGCGACCAGTACCGCGCAACCGACTTCCGTTTCGCGGGCAAGGGCAAGCTCACGGTCGAGTTCACCCCCGAAGACGGTTCAGAGCCGCTCAAGTTCGAGGTCTACGACGCTCCCGGCGACGGCATCGCGCAGGTTCAGTACAACCTCGACGAGTCGATCATCGACTTCGCTCGTGCGTCGCTCAACTACGGTCTCAGCCGCAACTACCCGGTGTACCTGAGCACAAAGAACACGATCCTCAAGGCCTACGACGGCCGCTTCAAAGACATCTTCGAAGAGGTCTTCCAGTCGGAGTTCAAGGAGAAGTTCGACGCTGCCGGGCTCACCTACGAGCACCGCCTCATCGACGACATGGTCGCTTCGGCCATGAAGTGGGAGGGCGGCTACGTCTGGGCCTGCAAGAACTACGACGGTGACGTGCAGAGCGACACCGTGGCCCAGGGCTTCGGCTCGCTTGGTCTTATGACGAGCGTTCTGAGTGTGCCGGACGGATCGGTCGTTGAGGCGGAGGCCGCACACGGCACCGTAACGCGTCACTACCGCCAGCACCAGGCCGGCAAGCCCACGTCGACGAACCCCATCGCGAGCATCTACGCGTGGACGCGCGGCCTCGCGCACCGCGCAAAGCTCGATGGCAACCCGGCGCTCGCCGAGTTCGCCAACACGCTCGAAGACGTCGTCATCAAGTCGGTCGAGGCCGGCCACATGACGAAGGACCTCGCGCTGCTCGTTGGGCCTGACCAGAAGTGGGAGACCACTGAAGAGTTCCTCGACACGCTCGACAAGAACCTCGCTGCTCGTCTCGCCTAAGCGTTAAACGAAGAAGCCCCGCCGAGAAATCGGCGGGGCTTCTTTTCGTTGATGCTTAGGAGCAAACCGTTCCGAGCGCGGTGACCTTGGTCTGAACGTCGGCAGCGGTGTCGGAGACGACCGTGAAGTCGGCGGTCTCGGGGTCGGCTGCAACTGTTGCAACGGCGTCGGCGAACGCGGTGACCGAGGCGGCTGCGGCGTCCGACGGAGGCTTGACCTCTTCGTTGGTGATCTTCTTGACCTCAACCTCGAAGGCCTCGGCAGCTGCAGACATGTCGGCCGACGCGCCTTCGGGGTCGGTCGTCAGGTCGCCAGCGGCGTCAGTGATTGCGGTTCCGAGGGGCTGCAGGCCACCGGTGAGGATCGTGCACGCCTCAACCTTGCTCTGGCCGCCGGCGCAACCGGTCAGCAGCAGAAGCGCGACTGCGGTGGTGGCGAGAATGGATGTGGTCTTGCGTGCTGTGAATGACAACGGGAGCCCCTTAAATTCTGAGTTTGACTCCTGCAAACCTATCGGGTTTGAAGACCCCCGGAATGGGGAGAACTGCCCATTCGCATAACAATGGCCCCGGGATCGCTCCCAGGGCCATTGCGAGAGTGTCGCGTTACGCGGCTGCGACAGGCTCGGTGGATGTCGCGGAGGCGCTGCCCGCCGAGATAGTGATCTTGCGCGGCATCGCCTTTTCGCTCACCGGGATAACAACGCTCAGCACCCCGTTGTCGTAGCTGGCACTGATCGCGTCGGCATCGATGCCGTCACCGAGGCGCAGGCGCCGCTGGAATGATCCGGCTTGGCGCTCGCGCGACAACCACGTCACGCCCTCGTTCGCGCCGGCAGTGCGCTCGGCACGAATTGTGAGGAAGCGGCCGTCGACGTCGAGGTCGACAGAGCCGGGGTCAATGCCGGGAAGGTCTGCATTGAGTACAAAGTGGTCGCCGTCGCGGTAGAGATCCATCGGGATCGGGCGGGCGGCCTGGCGGGGGTCAAAAGTTACGGCCATGTCGAGCATCTCCTTCACGTGGGCCGCCATGGTGGGCGACTCGCGACTGAATTTCAAACTTGAGTCTGTTTGACTCAACTACGTCAATTATGCAGACGTGAATGCGCCCCAGGGCACGAGTTCGCTCAGGGCAAACGAGAGCCGCGACATCCATTCAGATAACGAATTGGTAACAATGACCCCCGATCGGGGGACGCTTGGGCAAAACATGAGCGAGGTTAGAACTCGTGCGCAGGCCCGACTGCCGCTTTGCAGTGTCCCTCTCTATCCAAAGGAACTCCCTGTGAACAGCCATGTCGGTCGCACAACGACCCGTTCATTTGTCGCAAGTCTCGCCACAGCCGCACTCGTTGCAACGAGTCTCGCTCTCGGATCAGCCGGAGCCGCGATCGCCGCGCCTACCGCGCCGGGGCAGACCAGCGAGGTCAAGCTCACCGCCGGTCGCTACATCGTGACTCTCACCGATGCCGCGGTCGCCACCTATAACGGTGGGGTTTCGGGGTTCGCCCCGACACAGCCCGATGAGGGAGACCAGCTCAACGCTCGCAAGGCGCCGGTCACCAAGTACAGCGACTACCTCGCCGACAAGCAGAAGCAGGTGGCGAAAGACGCCGGAGTGAAGATCGACTCCTCCTACACGATGGCCTTCAACGGCTTCTCGGCAAACCTCAGCGCTGAGCAGGCAGCGAAGATCGCCGCGAACCGCGACGTTCTGACGATCTCGCGCGACGAACTCAAGCACGTCACAACAACGTCGACCGAGTTTCTCGGCCTTGAGGGCGAAGACGGCGTCTGGGCAGACGTCGGAGGCGCCGAGCAAGCGGGCAAGGATGTTGTTATCGGCATTCTCGACACGGGCATAGCGCCCGAGAACCCCGCCTTCGCGGGATCGCCGCTCGGCACCACACCAGGGGCAGAGCCCTACGTCGACGGCACGGCTACGAAGTTTGTGCGCGGCGATGGCGGCACCTTCACGGGCGCGTGCCAGACCGGCGAGCAATTCACGGCCGACGACTGCTCGACCAAGGTCATCAGCGCGCGGTACTACCTCGAAGGCTTCGGCGAAGAGAACCTCGGCGACGCGACAACCGGTCCGGGAGAGTTCGTCTCACCGCGTGACGGCGACGGCCACGGTTCACACACCGCGAGCACGGCGGGCGGCAACGTCGCAACCGACGCGACGGTTGATGGCATCGACTTCGGCTCCATCTCGGGTGTAGCCCCGGCAGCAAAGCTCGCCGTCTACAAGGTCTGCTGGTCGGGCCCCGACCCCGCGGTTCGCACCGACGATGGTTGCTCGACCACCGACCTTCTCGCCGGCATCGACCAGGCGGTCATCGACGGGGTCGACGTCATCAACTACTCGATCGGTGGCGGCTCGGCCACAACCACCTACTCGGCAACCGATGACGCGTTCCTCGGTGCGGCGGCCGCGGGTATCTTCGTCGCGGCTTCCGCTGGTAACGACGGCCCCGACGCGTCGACCCTCGACAACGCCTCGCCGTGGATCACCACGGTCGCTGCAAGCACGATCCCCGGTTACGAGGCCACGGCAACTCTTGGCAACGGCGAGCAGTACGCCGGCGCCTCGATCTCGGTTGACCTCGACCCCGAGGCAGCCCCGGTCGAGGGAGCCCTTGTGAACTCGACGGCCCTCGCGGCCGAGGGTGAAGCGGGAGCCCAGGCCAACCTGTGTGGCCCCGGCACGCTGGGCGCCGAACTCACCGAGCCCACGATCGTTGTGTGTGAACGCGGCACCTTCGACCGCGTCGCGAAGTCGGCAGAGGTCGCGCGCATCGGCGGCATCGGCATGATTCTTGTCAACGTCACGCCCGGTTCGATCGACGCTGACGTTCACTCGGTGCCGACCGTGCACCTGGACAGCCAGTACTACGAGCAGGTCACCGCCTACGCTGCGACCGAAGGTGCGACGGCATCGCTCAAGACCGGCAACACAACCGACTACACGCCGCCGGTTCCGGTGGTCGCGGGCTTCTCAAGCCGCGGGCCCGTTCTGGCCGACGGCAGTGACCTGCTCAAGCCCGACATCACAGCTCCCGGCGTATCGATTCTCGCCGCGACATCCAACGCAGAAGGGGTAGAGCCGACCTTCGGATTCCTCAGCGGAACCTCGATGGCCTCACCGCATATCGCCGGTCTCGCGGCGCTCTACCTCGGCGAACGTCCGAGTGCGACGCCCGCCGAAATCAAGTCGGCGATGATGACGACCGCGTACAACACGGTCGACGCCGAGGGCAACGACGTCACCGACCCGTTTGCGCAGGGCGCCGGACACGTCAACCCGCCGAGCTTCTTCGAGCCAGGGTTGCTCTACCTCAACGACATCTACGACTGGGCCGCCTACCTTCAGGCGATCGGTTATGACTTCGGGGTGGATCCGGTTGATCCAAGCAATCTCAACCTCGCGTCGATCGCAGTCGGCGCCCTCACGGCACCGGAGAGCGTTACCCGCACCGTAACCGCCACAACCGCGGGCACCTACACGGCCTCGGTCGAGGGTCTCGAGGGGATCAACGCCACAGTCGAACCGTCGACGTTCACGATCGCCGAGGGTGGCGAGCAGGAGTTCACGATCACCTTCGAGCGCACCGATGCTCCGCTCGACGAGTTCGCAACGGGCGCACTGGTCTGGAAGAGCAGCGCCAAGACGGTGCGCAGCCCCATCGCCGTGCAGCCCGTGACGATCGTCGCTCCCGACGACGTCGAGGGAACCGGCGTCAACGGCAGCGTGGATGTCACTGTCACCCCCGGTGGCGATGGCGAGATCCCGCTCACAACAACGGGTCTCTCGCGCGGCGAGTTCCAGGCTGACCCCGCGGGTGTCGAAACCGAGCACTCGGGTTCTGGCGCGACGGGAGCCAGTGCGGAATACGAGGTCGTTGTGCCAGTGGGCACAGCGTTCGCGCGGTTCGACCTTGATGCGACAGACGACACAATCGACCTCGACCTGTTCGTCTACCAGCTCAACGCGGCGGGCACTCCGGTGTTTCTCTTCCAATCGGCGACGGGCTCGGCCGACGAGCGGGTTGACCTGCTCGAGCCGACAGCAGCGACCTACCTCGTGCTTGTCGACGTGTATTCGGCGCCCGCGGGTTCGACGTGGGATCTCGTCACAACCTCGGTCGCGCCCGAGGGCGAAGAGCTCGCGCTCGACCCCGAGGTGCTCAACGGACAACAGGGAGTGGATGTCGCGTACACGGCGTCATGGGAGGGACTCGACGAGTTCTCGACCTACGTGGGTCTCGTCGAGTACTCGGGTACGAGCGCGTACACGGTCGTCGAGGTTGTGACAGCTGAAGACGTCGAGCCGGGCACCCCGGTCAATGTCACGGCGCCAACGATCACGGGCACGCCGCAGGTGGGCAAAAAGCTCACGGCGACTCCCGGCGAGTGGGACACCGAGGGCCTCGAGTTCAGCTACCAATGGCAGGCCGATGGCGTTGACATCGCGAAGGCGACGAAGAAGACCTACACGGTGAAAAAAGCCGATCAGGGCAAGACGCTCACTGTAGTTGTCACGGCCGCGAAAGAAGGGGTTCCCCCGGGAACCGCCACGAGTGCCGGAGTGACAGTGCTCTTCGCGTCGACGACAACCCTGAAGCTGTCGCGCACCGTGCTCTTCTCCTGGCAGCAGACGAAGGCGACGGTCACGGTCAAGGCCGGCGACACTGCGGCCACGGGCGACGTCACGATCTCGGTCAATGGCAAGGTCGCATCCACTGTCGCACTCAACGGCGAGGGTGTCGCAACCTTCACCATTCCGAAGAAGAAAGCGGGCGTCTACTCGGTGACCGCGAGCTACGCGGGAACCGAGACCGTCTCGCCGTCGAAGAGCAGCGTCAAGGGGTTCTGGGTCATCTTCTAAGGCTCGACTCTGAGGCTTGACTCTCAAGCCAAGCGCAGGGGCCGAAGGCCGGGCGGCTCCCGTGAAGAGTCGCCCGGCCTTCCTGTGTGAGACTGCGGCCGTATGTCGTTGGTTGAGTAGGCCGCCTGCGGCCGTATCGAAACCCACCGCTCGGCAATGGTTTCGATACGGCCCTGGCGGGCCTACTCAACCCCCGAGAGCTGCTTAGTACCCGCTGAAGTAATCGGTCGTGATGCGACGCACCTTGAGCGACCGCAGCAGCGCGCGAGCATCGTCGACGAGGGCGGGCGGGCCCGAAACGAAGGCGTGACGCGCGTCGGCATCGGGCACAAGTGCCGACAGTGAGCGCTGCGTGAGTCGTGCCGGACCGGCATACGTCCAGTGCTCAGGAAGATTAGCGGGGGTGGATGGCGCGATCACTATCACTCGCGCCCCGCTCGCCTCGAGCTGCTCGCGGTAGGCGAGTTCTTCTCCGGCAGAGACCGTGTAGATGACAACCGTGTCGCGGCCCTGGCCCGCCTCGTGCGCGAGCTGGCTCGCGAATGGGGTGATGCCGATGCCGCCGGCGATGAGCAGCACGGGAACCGCCGGGTCGCGGGGCAGAAGAAAGTCGCCGCCGACGCTCGTCGCTCGAACGCGCTCGCCGGGTTCGAGGGCGAGCATCGCTGTCTTGAACGAGCTCGAGCGCTCGCTGACCTTGACGCCGATCGTGACCGGCCCGTCGGTTGTTGGCGCAGACGAGATGCTGAAGATGCGACGCTGGCCGCGCAGGTCGGCCGAGCCGTGCGGCAGGGCCAGTTCGAGGTACTGGCCGGGGCGGAACGACACAGGGTGCGACGGCTCGAAGGCGAACTCCCACGTCGTCGGCGTGAGAGTTCGCTTCGAGAGCAGGGTGAGTGCGAGGCCGCGACGTTGGCCGACGAGAAACGCCAGAAGGTTGCCGATGACGAGTGCGAGCTGCGGGCTCGAGTAGAGAACACCGGCAATGTCGAAGGGGATCGCGAAGAGCGCTGCGACAACAAGGGCGAGCACGAGCTGCTGCCAGCGCCGCGGAGGCAGGGTGAGCGGCTCGCTCAACATAAAGCCCGCAAAGAACACCGTCGCCGTGCCGAGAAGGGCGAGCCCGATCGGGTCGGTCGGGCTGCCGGTGAGCACGGTGCGCAGCAGCGAGAAGCCCACTACCGCGAGCACAAAAACGAGACCCATCGCGACGCGACGTGTGCGGTACAGAATGGCGAGGGCGCCGACCGCGACGAGGGGCAGCAGATATTGGTTGCTGACCCACCAGCCGCTGAAGGTGAGGCCGGTCGCCGTCACCACGAGGGCGCCGAACGCCGCGGGGTTGAAGATGTGTCGGCCGCGAATCGCGAGTACAAACTTTGACGCGCTCGCGATGATCGCCGCGAAGGCGATGACGCCGAGCCCGAGCGGCTCGGACGTCGGAGGCAGAACGAAGAGCAGCAGCAACCCGGTGATTGCTGCCGACTCGAGATGAGCACGAGTGCCGAACACTCGACCAAAGAGCCAGCTCGACCCGAGCGAGACTGCGACGGCGACAACCCAGGTGAGAACTATCGCGAGCGGGGTGAAGCTGATGATGCCCAAAAACGAGAGAACCAGCGAGTACACGGCAAGCAGCAGAAGCAGCCCCAGCACAAGCTTGTACATGGTTACTCCGCCGAGCACGGCATCGAGTCGCTTCTTCAGGGTGATCATAAAAACAACTCTCCATCAAACTGCGCCGAGTGCTCTACCCGGCCGGTCGACAACATACGCGCCCACTGAAAGTCGCCGAGCGCGGTAAGGCGTTCGGCGGGGGCGAAAAACAGGGCGGTCGCGAGCCCGTCGGCGACGAGACCCGTGGGCGCCATAACCCAGGTGGCGATGACCGAGCTCGTGGGAAGCCCGGTCGTTGCATCGACAACGTGGTGCAGGCCCGTGCCCCACGCCCGACGGTTCGAGGCCGAGGCGCAGAGCGCACCGTTGGCGAGGGCAACAACGCCGATGGCCTTCGAAGGATCGAGTGGATGCTCGAGCGCAACCCGCGTCTCGCCGACGCCCGCGTGAACAATGTCACCACTCGCGTCAATCACAAAGTCATCAACACCGTTCTCGCGCAGAACGTCACCGACGAGGTCGACGAGGTAGCCCTTGCCCGCCGCGCCGACATCGAGCACAACGGGTGCGACTGTCGCGAGCGACTCGCCATTCCAGGCGATGGCGTCATCCCACGCCGGGGCCGGAGACGCCGCGCCTGTCGGCCGCAGCGAGTAGGCGGCGTCGTAGCCGAGCCGCTCGAGCGAACGACCGACGAGCGGGTTGACCGCACCGTCGGTCGCCTCGTAGAGCTCGCGATAGAGGGCGAAGAGCGCGGGAGCGTCAGGAGGAAAGCTCCACGTGCCGGGTGTTGCGGCGATTCGTGTGACGAGGGAGTCGGCGCGAAAGCGTGACCAGGTGCGGTCGAAGGTCTCGATGCGGTGCGCGACGGCTGCCGCGACATCCACCCCGAGGGGTTCTGCGGTTTCGACGCGCCAGTCGGTGCCGATCGCCTCGAACTCGAGAACCTCCACGTTTTAGGCGGCAGCCTGAGTCTTGATGTCGGCGACCGCAGCCTTGAAGCCAGTGCTCGAGAGCGACGAACCGGCGACGCGGTCGACAGTGAGTTCGTCGATGTCTTTGCCCACAACAACATCGGCGATGCCACCGATGAACTCGGCCTGGTAGCGCTTCGAGTCGGGGTTGTCGCCGTTTCCGACCACCTCGACGTCGGTGACGATGTCGCCCTCGAGGGTGAGGGTGACGTCGAGCGACTCTGTGCCGTTGGGGGAGTCGTATGACCCGGTCGCCGAGTAGGTTCCATCGGTGTAGGGGGCGTCGCTCGCGGTGTCTTCTGCTCCGGCGGCCGTGTCATCGGTTGTGCCGCTGGGGGTCGAGCACGCGGCGAGAGATCCGGCGAGGGTGAGGGCTGCTGCCGCCGAGAGGGCGATCTTTAATGGGAGCTGGGGCACGATGGTCTCATTCCGTGGTGGTGGGAAGGGCATACCCATCATGTCCGAGTTTGCCTAAGAGAACCGTTAGCTGATCCTGAGAAAGCTCTCATACTCCGCGCCGCAGCTCGACGACATTGCTCGCTCGTTTCGCCGTGTAACGAGTATGTAAACCGTACAAACAAACCTTGCGCAGAGTTAGTTCGTAAGGTTTACTAACAAACATGACTGCATCGGAAGTGCAGCGAAGCTCTTCCGTTGGACCTTCGGTGAACCCATCGAACCCTCCGACCGGAACCTTCGCCCAGGGAGCAACAGCCGCGTTCGCGACGGGTCGCGGTCGCGCCCTGCGCCCCAGCACCAAGGTGCTGCCGGAACACGCTCGCGGGCACAACCGCTCACTCGTGCTGCAGACCCTCTACCGCTCAGGTCGCCAGAGCCGCGCCGACATCGCGCGCGAGACAGGGCTCACGCGCGTCACAATCTCCGACCTCGTGGCAGAGCTGATGACCGAGGGGCTCGTCGTCGAGACCGGTCAGCGCGAAGATGCCCGACCGGGCAAGCCCGCAACCCTGCTCGACCTCAACCGCGAGGCGTTCCAGATCATCGGCATCGACCTGAGCGCCGCCGAGACCTTCCGCGGTGCGGTTCTCGACCTCGACGGACTCATTCTCGCTCGCGCCGAACTGCCGCTCGACGGAGCAACCGGGGTGGATGCGACGGCCACCGTTGTCGCCCTCACCGAGTCGCTCGTGGCGCAGGCAACCCTCCCCGTGCTCGGCATCGGGGTCGGCTCGCCCGGTGTCGTCGACCTCGCGGGTGTGGTGCTCAGTGCGCCCAACCTCGGCTGGATCGGCGAGACCCTGCAAGACACCCTCGCCGCACGCTTCGGAGTTCCCGTGCTCGTGAGCAACGACGCCAACGCCGCCGCGCTCGCCGAGCACTCCTTCGGCGACGCCGACAGCGACATGATGCTCGTCAAGGTGGGGCACGGCGTTGGTGCCGGCCTTTTGCTCGACGGCACACCGCTCTTCGGCAGCCGATTCGCCGCCGGGGAAATCGGCCACGTCGTCGTGGGAACCGACGGGGGAGCGGCGTGTGCGTGTGGAAAGCGCGGCTGCCTCGAGACCTGGCTCGCGACACCCCGGTTGCGCGCGGCGCTCGCCGCAACATCCACCCAGAAAGAAAAAGACACGATTCTTCGGGAAGCGGGGCAGCGCCTCGGCATTGCCTTAGCCCCCGTGGTCGGCGCCCTCAACCTCGCAGAGGTTGTGCTCAGCGGCCCGACCGAGCTACTTGATGGAGTGCTTGCAGAAGCCACCATCGAGACACTCCGCGCGCGCACGATGGCCGAGTTTCATGGCGATCTGACGGTACGGATGACGACTCTCGGCGAGGACATAGTGATGCGCGGCGCAGCCGTGATGGTTCTCTCGGGACAACTCGGGGTCTCCTGACCCCAGCCCTGCACAGCGGCGCGCTCGCTCGAACGCACCGTCGAAACGAACAAGAGGAAGACACAATGAAGCGAAAGATCGGAGTGCTTGCAGCCGCGACTGCTGCAGCTCTCATTCTCGCCGGGTGCTCCACCGCAACACCCGAAGAAGCCGGTGGAAAAGACATCACCCTGTGGCTTATGGGTGGTGACACCCCGGAAGCACTGCGCGACTACCTTAAGACAGAGTACGCAGATGCAACCGGGGGCACCCTCACTATCGAGGAGCAGGCCTGGGGCGATGCCCTTGCGAAGCTCACCACGGCGCTGCCTGATGCCGAGAATACCCCGGATGTTGTGGAGATCGGCAACACCTGGTCGCCAACGTTCACAAACGCCGGCGCATTCACCGACCTGAGCGACGAGTACGAAGAGCTCGGCGGCGACAAGCTGCTTCCCTCGTTCGTCGAGGTCGGCGAGGTTGACGGTGCGAACTTCGCCCTTCCGTACTATTTCGGTTCGCGCTACGTCTTCTTCCGTAAGGATGTCTGGGCTGCAGCGGGCAAAGAGGTTCCGACGACCCTCGCCGAGTTCAACACGGCGGCGGCCGACCTCAAGACCAGCGGCCAGAGCGGCTTCTACATCGGCGGAGAAGACTGGCGCAACGGCGTTTCGTGGGTCTTCGCCAACGGCGGAGAGCTCGCGAAGAAAGACGGCGACACTTGGAAGTCGTCGCTCTCTGACCCGAAGACGATCGAGGGTCTCACCCAGCTGCAGACTCTCTTCGCTGACGCGTCGCTCGCGCCCGTGACCGAAGCCGACAGCACCCCGTGGGTCAACATCAACAACAACGAGGGAACGGGCAAGCCCGAAGCCGCAACGATCATCGCACCCGGCTGGGCGCACTGGTCGATCGGTGACCTCGAGCCCGACCCGGAAGACGACACAAAGACAATTGCTACTTGGAACGACGACGTGTTTGGCACGTTCGTTCTTCCCGGTGCAGACGGTGGCGTTGCTCCCGTGTTCGCCGGTGGCTCGAACATCGCCATCTCGGCGGCGAGCAAGAACCAGGCTGCGTCGAAAGACCTGCTGAAGATCATCTTCTCTGAGGAGTACCAGACACTTCTCGGCGAAAACGGTCTTGGCCCGGCAAACCTCGACTACGCGTCGGCACTCGGTGACGACCAGTTCGCGCAGGCACTCATCGCCTCTGCCGCTGAGTCGAAGCTCACGCCCGCCGCTCAGGGTTGGGCTGCCGTCGAGGGTGCTGGCCTGCTCGAGGAGTTCTTCGGCAAGGTCAACGCCGGTGGCGACATTCCCGCGCTCGCTGCGGAGTACGACGCCAAGATCGACGAACTGATCAACGGCTAACACATCACTATCGCTGGTTGAGTAGCACGAGCGCGAAGCGGTCGTGAACAAGGCCTACCGCAGGTTCCGCCAGTATGCGGCCGTATCGAAACCCCATGAGGGACGGTTTCGATACGGCCCTGGCGGGCCTACTCAACCGCCAAGAGTTTCGATACGCGCGCTCAGCGCGCTACTCAACCACCCACATTCTTGAAAGGGGGAGACGTTTGTCTGTCACACTCGCCAGGCGCCGCAAGAACCGCGCACCGTACGTCTTGCTCATCCCCGCCGTAGCGATCCTCGCCGTAGGAATGGGCTACCCGCTCATCTGGCAGGTCGTCACCTCGATGCAGGAGTTCGGCCTGCAGCAACAGTTCGGCAAACCCGCTCCGTTCGTCTTCTTCGATAACTACATCGAACTGGCATCGCGCCCGTCGCTCTGGCTCGTTGTCGGCAAGTCAATACTCTTTTGTCTCGCAACCGCCGTTGTCACTCTCGTGATCGGCACGCTTCTCGCGCTGCTGATGAACTCTGTGAACAAGGGCGCGCGCATCACCCTGCAGATCTCCCTGCTTCTTGCCTGGTCAATGCCGGTTGTCGCGGCAATGACCGTCTGGATCTGGCTCTTCGACCGTCGTCGCGGCGCCATCAACTACCTTCTCGACCTGATTCCGGGCGTCGAGATGAACCGCTTCAACTGGCTCGAGACTCCGCTCACCTTCTTTATCGTTGCGAGCATCATCGTGATTTGGATGTCGGTTCCCTTTGTTGCGTTCTCGACCTACGCCGGCCTCACTCAGGTCTCCGAAGAGGTTATGGAGGCCGCCCAGCTCGATGGCGCAAACGGCTGGCAGCGGTTCTGGGGAATCATCCTCCCGATGATTCGCCCGGTCATTGCGATCGTTTTTCTGTTGCAGATCATCTGGGATCTCCGGGTCTTCACCCAGATCACGATGCTGCAAGACGCCGGTTCGAAGTCGAGCGACTTCGACCTGCTCGGCACCTACATCTACAAGCTCGGCACCAAGTCGCAAGACTTCGGAATGGCCTCGGCCGTCTCGATTCTCGTTCTCGCGATAACGATTCTGCTGAGCTGGTTCTACATTCGCAGCCTGCTCAAGGAGGACGAGCAATGAGGGCTCGCGCAATCACAACCATCCTGAGCGTCATCGCGATAATCATCGCGATCGCCTGGGTGTTCCCGGTCTATTGGATGGTTAACTCATCCCTTCTGCCCAACGTGCAACTGCAGTCGTTTATCCCGACGTTCATTCCGTTCGGCGGCTCTCTCGACAACTTCACCAACGCACTGTCTGACGGGTCGTTCTACGCGGCCCTCGGCATGAGCGTGGGAATCACGCTCACGGTTGTTGTCTTCTGCCTGCTCTTCGCTTTTCTTGCTGCCGTGGCTATCAGCCGCTTCCGCTTTCGTGGGCGCAAGTCGTTTGTCATCGCCGTGCTCATCGTGCAGATGCTCCCCGCCGAGGGACTCTTCATCGCGCAGTACAAGATGGTCGCGAGTGTTGGCCTTCTCGATTCGGTGATCGGCCCGAGTGTGATCTACATCGCCGCGGTTGTCCCCTTCACCGTATGGATGCTGCGCGGCTTTGTGGCGGGCATCCCGGCAGATCTCGAAGAGGCAGCGATGGTCGACGGTCTCTCGCGGTTCGGTGCGTTTATGCGCATCACGTTCCCGCTGCTGGCACCCGGGCTCGTGGCATCCGGCGTCTACGCGTTCCTTCAGGCCTGGAACGAGTTCACCGTCGCGCTTGTGCTGCTGCCGAGCGAGGCGAATCAGACGCTGCCGCTGTGGTTGCGAGGATTCGTTCAGGCGAGCGCCACCCGGGCTACTGACTGGGGCCAGGTGATGGCGGCATCCACTCTCGTTGCTGTTCCGGTCATCATCTTCTTCTTGATCGTGCAGGGCCGACTCACGTCGGGCCTCGTGAGTGGGGCGGTGAAGGGATGACCGCGTTGCGCGTGGGCGTCGACATCGGCGGCACCAAAACCGAGGCCGTTGTGCTCGGCCCTGGTGGGGAGATCATCGGCCAGCTGCGTGTACCCACGGGGTTCGGCGCCGAGTCGGTCGTCGCTACCGCCGTTCACGCGGTCACCTCGGTCGTCGGCTCGTCGCTCGCAGACGTCACCTCGATCGGTGTCGGAATCCCCGGTGCCGTTGACACCTCGCTCGGACGCGTCTCGCACGCGCTCAACCTGGGCGTCGAGTCGCTCGACCTCGGCGCGGAACTCACTCGCGCGTTGCCGCTCGAGGTTGCAGTGCGGGTCGAAAACGACGTCAATGCCGCGGCGCTCGGGGCGTTTCACCTGCTCGATCTGCCGGTGACGGCGTCGATGGGCTACCTCAACCTCGGCACCGGACTCGCGGCTGGGCTTGTGCTCGGCGGGCAACTCTGGCGCGGATCGCGCGGGGCAGCGGGCGAGATCGGGCACATCCTCGTTGACCCGAACGGCCCCCTCGATCTCGACGGGCAGCCGGGCGGACTCGAGGTAATGGCCTCGGGCTCTGGCATTGCTCGGCAGTGGGCGACCGGTGAGAGCAATTCTGTAACTGCGGTGTTGGATGCCGCGGACTCGGGTGACGACCGCGCGATCGAGATTCGGCGACGCCTGTTCGAGAGTGTCGCGACATCCATTCGAATTTTGATTTTGACTGTTGACGTCGACCTTGTTGTGATCGGCGGCGGAATCAGCCGACTCGGCCCGCGTTTGCTCGACGGTGTCGACCAGGTCTTTGACGGCTGGGCGGCAAGCTCGCCGTTTATCAAGTCACTTGACTTGCCGTCGCGGGTGCGGCTTCTGCCCGAGGGCTCGCCGGTTGCGGCTCTCGGTGCGGCGTATTTGGGAGGTCGCTGATGGCCGAAGTGGTAATTGTTGGCTCGGCGCTCGAGGGTGGCGAGATCGCGGCTTCGGCGATCGCGGCTCTCGTGGCCGAGCGCTCCGATGCGGTGCTCGGTCTCGCGACGGGGTCGACGCCACTCACGACGTGGGCCGCGCTTGCCGCTCGCGGGCTCGACCTGTCGCGCGTGCGGGGCTTCGCGCTCGACGAGTACGTGGGGCTGCCGGCCGGTCACCCCGAGAGCTACGGTGCAGTCATCCAGCGCGAGGTCGTCGAGCCGCTCGGGCTCACACCGTCGCTCGTGCGTGTGCCCGGCGACGACGGCCCCGCGCGCGGTGCCGGTGAACGCTACGAAGAGGCAATTGTTGCCGCTGGAGGGATCGATCTTCAGATTCTCGGAATCGGTCGCACCGGGCACATCGGGTTCAACGAGCCGGGCTCTTCGCTCGCGTCGCTCACGCGGGTCAAAACCCTCACGCAGCAGACCCGTATCGACAACGCGAGGTTCTTCCCCTCGGTCGATGACGTGCCGCGCCACTGCATAACCCAGGGCCTCGGAACGATCCTGCGGGCGCGGCACCTCGTGCTGCTCGCGTTCGGGTCGGCGAAGGCTCCCGCTGTCGCGGCGGCGCTCGAGGGCGCTGTGTCTGCCGCAACTCCCGGTTCGGTTGTGCAGCTGCACCCGCGCGTCACGGTGATCCTCGACGAAGAGGCCGCCGCCGGTCTCGCGCACGCCGACTACTACCGCTACGCGTGGGAGAACCGTTTCGACTGGGAGAAGTAGCCCCTGTCGCCTGCGGTGATTGAGCGAAGTCGAAATCTCGCCTCGGCTGCGCTCGGCCCGGTTTCGATACGCTCGCTGGCGCTCGCTACTCAACCAACGACAAGTACCGGTGATTGAGCGAAGTCGAAATCAGATCGAGCGGAGTCGAGATTTGGCCTGGTTTCGATACGCTCGCTGGCGCTCGCTACTCAACCAACGACGGCACCACGACGGCGCCGGCGGCCCAGACCTGCTGAACCTGCCACTCGTCATCGAGGATTACCGCGTCGGCCGCGAAGCCGGCAGCCAGCACGCCGAGCCGGTCGTGCATACCAATCGCGCGCGCCGGGGTGAGCGTGAGCGCTTCGACCGCCGCCTGCGGGTCGATGCGTGAGCGATTGATGGCCACGCGCAACGCAGCGTCTTGCGTGAGGGTGGAGCCCGCGATGGTTGTGGTTCCGCGCAACATTGCGATGCCGTCGCGCACCGACACCGTGAGAGAGCCCAGCGTGTAGTCGCCGTCGTGCGAACCCGCGGCCGCCATCGCGTCGGTCACGAGCGCGATGCGGCCGGGGGCCGACGTAAAGGCGAGGGCCGCGACATCCGGATGCACGTGGTGTCCGTCGAGAATCAGCTCGATCGTGACGCGCTCGTCTTCGAAAGCCGCGATGACCGGGCCGGGTGCGCGGTGGTGAATGCCGGGCATTGCGTTGAAGGCGTGGGTGAGAACCGTGGCTCCCGCGTCGAAGGCCTCGCGAGAAAGCTCGAAGGTCGCTTCAGTGTGGCCGACGGCGACAGCGACACCCGAGCCGACGAACGAGGCTATGGCGTCGAGGGCTCCGGGCAGTTCGGGGGCGAGGGTGACCTGGCGCAGGGTGCCGGCAGCGGCACTCACGAGCTCATCGATGTCGTGAAGGTGCGGCTCGCGCAGAAACTCGGCGTTGTGGGCGCCGCGACGGGGGAGCGAGAGAAACGGCCCCTCGAGGTGCGAGCCGAGGATGAGCGGATCAACCGCCGCGAGCTCTGCGATCTCGGCGACACTCGTGCGCAACGATGCGAGGGGGTTGGCCACGAGGCTCACAACCGAGCGCGTGGTTCCGTGTGCGCGATGGACTGCGATGCCCGCGAGCATCTCTTCTGTGCCCTTGTCGTAGCTGTGTCCGCCGCCGCCGTGAGCGTGAAGGTCGATGAAGCCGGGAACGAGCCAGGCGCCACCCACGTCAACGTGAGTCGTTGCATCCGGGCCATCGTCTGTTCCGGTTGCCGCGATCGTGTCACCGTCGACGAGCATCCAGAAGCCCTCGACAGTTCCGTGTGCGTCGAGCTTGCGGGCGTTGCTGAATAGCGTGGTCACAAGGCTCAGCGTAGTGAGGTGTGGGCTACTTGAAGATGATTGTGCGTGCGCTGTCGAGAAGTACGCGATCTTCGGAGAACCACTTGACTGCCTGGGTCAGGGTGCGGCTCTCTTCGTCCTGTCCGATGGCGACGAGCTCGCCCGGAGTACGCGAGTGATCGACACGCACAACGTTCTGCTCGATGATCGGCCCCTCGTCGAGGTCGCTCGTTACAAAGTGGGCGGTCGCGCCGATGAGCTTCACGCCACGAGCGTGCGCCTGCTTGTAGGGGTTGGCGCCCTTGAAGCCGGGCAAAAACGAGTGGTGAATGTTGATGATCTTGCCCGCGAGAGCGGCACAGAGCTCGGGCGACAAAATCTGCATGTAGCGGGCGAGCACAACGAGCTCGATGTCGTGCTCTTCAACGACCTCGAGCACACGCTCTTCGAAGGCGAGCTTCTGGCCGGGCGAGGTGACGGGGTGGTGCTCGAACGGCACGTCGTAGAAGTCGGCGAGCGAACCGAGGTCTCCGTGGTTGCTCAACACGAGGGGAACGTCGACGGTCAGCTGGCCGGCGCGCTGGCGGTAGAGAAGGTCGTTGAGGCAGTGGCCGGCCTTGGAGACGAGCACAAGGGTGCGCAGGGGGCGGCCGACGACGTCGAGCGTCCACTCCATGTCGTAGGTCGCGATGACGGGCGCGAGCGCGGCTTCGAAAGTCTCGCGGTCGGCGGATGACTCAACCTGCAGCCGCATAAAGAAGTGACCGGTGTCGTCGCTCGAGAACTGCTGCGACTCCGTGATGTTGCCGCTGGCCTGAACGATGGCCCCGCTCGTCGCGTGCACGATGCCGGGGCGGTCTTCGCAGACGAGGGTGATGATCCAGTGGGTTGAGGTCTCCGACACGATTCCAGAGTAGTGGGCGGCGGCTACGCTGGATTGATGTCGACTTCGGAAACCCCACCGCCGTTCCCCTGGGTGGGACTCCTTACCCTTGCCGGAGCGATCTTCGTCTCGGTAACGAGCGAATTTCTGCCGACCGGGCTGCTGCCCGAGATGGCGGCCGAGCTCGAGGTGAGCCTGTCGACCGTCGGCTATCTCGTGACGATCTTCGCTGCGACGGTTGTTGTCGCGACGACACCTCTCGCGGCCCTCACGCGCAAGTACTCACGCAAGTCGCTCGTTGTTGTTGTGCTGCTCGTCATCGCCCTCGCGAACACGCTCGCCGCTGCCGCCCCGACCTACGAGATTCTCGTCGGAGCGCGCATTCTCGGTGGGCTCGCGCACGGGCTGTTCTGGGCGGTTGTCGCGGCGTACTCGGCGCATCTTGTGCCCAAGCAGCAGCTCGGTCGCGCCGTCGCCATCACGGCCGGTGGTGGCTCGGCTGCCTTTGTGCTCGGTGTTCCCGTTGGCACGGCGCTCGGCCATGCGCTCACCTGGCGCGCGGCCTTTCTCATCATTGCCGCCGTCGTTGTAATTCTCGCGATAGTTGTTATCAAGTTTCTGCCGGCCGTTGACCACCACGTGCCGCTCAAGACCGGTGAGATTCCGTTGCCGCTCTACAAAGACAAGAGCCTCGGCGCCGTCATCGTCTTGTGCGTCGTCATCCTCCTGATGCTCACCGGCCAGAACCTCTATTCGACCTACATTGCGCCGTGGCTGATCCAAGTCGGCGGGTTCGACCCGGACGTTGTGCCGTTTATGCTCTTCCTCTTCGGCGGCGCTGGCGCGATCGGACTTGTGCTCGCGGGCCTCGTGACCGACCGGTACCCGCGCCGCGGGCTCATCGGCGCCACGATTCTTGTGATGATCTCCGTGTTTGTGCTCGCTGTTGTCTCGGCCAACCAGTTCGCGGTAGTTGTCGCGTTTATCGTCTGGGGCGTGAGCTTCGGTGGTCTGCCCGCGATGCTTCAGACGCGCATGCTGCACACCGCGTCGTTCAGAATGCGTGACCTCGCGGCAGCGCTGCAGACCACGGCGTTCAACATCGGCATCGGCGCTGGCGCCCTCATCGGTGGTCTTCTGCTCGAGGGAATCGGCATCGGCTCACTTCCGCTCGTGCAGATCGCGTTTTTGCTCGCCGGTGTTGTTGTCTTTCTCGTATTCGATGCGCTGCGCGTCGCCAAGGCGCGACGGCTGGCTTAACCGCGGTAGCGCTTGACGCCCCACGTGTCGAGCCGCTCGCCGAATGTCTCGAGTGCCGCTGGGTCGTGAGCAGTCGCCTGCTGCGACCAGGCGATTTGGGCGATAGCGGCGAGCCTCGGAAACGCCATAACCTCGAGGTCGTCTACCGTGGCGAGGGTCTCGGTCCACAACGGAGCCTCGACGCCGAAAATCTGAGCCTCGCCGACGCCGGGCACAATCTCTGTCGGCTCCCACGACGCGGCCTCTGCGACGCTCGTCGGCCCCTTTGCCCAGACCAACCCCAGCGGGGTGGATGTCGCGTATTTCATGTCGAGATAGGCGACATCGGCGGGCGACATAATGAGCTGCCCGCCGCGAGCGATGAACGTTGCGGCCTCTGCGGCCGAGTCACCCTCGGGCGTTGTGAAACCCCAGTACTGGCCGATCGTGCCCGCCGGCAGCTCTGAGCTCTTGCCGAGCTCGTGCCAGCCGATGAGGGTCTTGCCGGTGGCCGCGCCGATCTCACCGAGCCGCTTGGCGAAGATCAGAAAGTCTTCTGCGGTCGTCGACAGTGACTCGTCGCCGCCGACGTGCAAAAACGGGCCGGGGGTGAGGTCGGCGACCTCGGTGAGCACGTCGCGCACAAACTCGTAGGTGCGTTCGCTGCCGATTGTGAGGGTTGAGAATCCGACCTCGATTCCCTCGTACAGTTCTGCCGCGACACCGTCGGGTGTGAGTTCTGGGTATGACGCAAGTGCCGCGTTGGTGTGGCCGGGCAGATCGATCTCGGGCACGATCGTGATGAACCGCGACGCCGCGTACTCGACGATCTCGCTGTAGTCGGCCTGCGTGTAGAAGCCACCGCCGTCGCCATTGACCGACGTTGTGCTGCCGTGGGTCGTGAGGTTCGGCCACGACAGAATCTCGATGCGCCAACCCTGGTCGTCGGTGAGGTGCAGGTGCAGGTGGTTGATCTTGAGTGCGGCGATGTCGTCGATGTAGCGCTTGACCTCGGCGACGCCGAAGAAGTGCCGCGCGACATCCAACATGGCCCCTCGGTAAGCGAACCGCGGCTCGTCGCCGATGCGAGCGTGCAGGTATTCGCCGTTCGCCTCGAGCTGCCGCAAGGTTTGAATCGCATAAAAGAGTCCCGCTGCTGATCCGGCTGTTGCGTGGATGCCGTCTGCCGAGACCTCGAGCGTGTAGCTCTCGCCCGGCGCTCCGGCGAGCGTGAGGGTGACGTCGGCATCTCCGTTCACGGGGAGCCCCAGAACTTCGCTCGCGTAGCCGGCGAGTGGTCCGCGAATGGCGGTCGGGCGAAAGGTGCCGGCACCGTGCTGGAACGAGACGGGCGCGGGGATGATCGTCGACACAAATAACTCGCTTTTGTAAAGAGGGTTAACTAACTGTGCGTCAATTCTGCCAGCCCCGGCGCTGTGCCGATAGAGGCACATCGTGTTTCGACTGGCGAGCGGCTCGAATGGGGGGTCGCGGCGGGGAGCCGGGGGGATTAGTTTGTTCGAATTGTGGGAATTCGTCAGTTCCCCTGATCCTCTGGAGACTCATGTCGCGTCACGCGCTATCCCGTGCCCTCGGAGCCTTCACGGCTCTCGCTCTTATCGTTGGCGGTTTTTCCATAACCGCAGCGCCGGCAAGCGCCGCAGCGAAGAAGGGCTCGATTTCGGGAGTCGTTTATAGCGAGGGCGACACCGAGGGATCATCGATCGGCACTGACGGCATAGCGGTGCTCGGTAAATGGGTGGCCGACGGCAAGTACTACAACTACTCGATCGATTCTGAGACCGACGAGACCGGAGCCTACGAGTTCACCGGGCTCGCAGCCGGCCGCTACTCGGTGCGATTCGTAACTCACTCCGGACGCTGGATTTCAGAGGACTGGGACAACGTCGAGGTCGACGGCCCCGTGACGCCGACCGCGATCAATCTCGCTGCCGGGCAGAACGTCGTCGCCAGCCCTGAGCTCGCGCAGGCCGCAACGATCAGCGGAGTTGTGACCGGTTCGGACTCGGAGGGCGTCGAACTCGACTGGATAAGTGTCTCGGCGTTCGACGCGGAGACCGGACTGGGTGTCGGATGGGTCGGCCAGCAAGAGCCCGATGACGAGCTCACGGGGTACACCGTCAGCTACCTCACCCCTGGCACGTATCGCCTGCACATTGAAGCGGAATGGGGAGGCAACTACGTCAGCGAGTGGTACGGCGGATCCACCTACGAGTCAGCGACCGACGTTGCGGTAGAGGCGGGCGATCAGCTCACCGACTTCGATGTTGAGCTCGCACTGGGTGGTGTGGTTTCAGGCACGATCTCCACGCCGAATTCGGATGACCTGTCAATCCAGGCGAGCGCCTACGACCCCGAGGGCAATCTCGTCGCGACCGGTGATGTGTTCGGTGGCGACTACGAGATCACCAATCTGCCCATCGGTGACTACCGGATTGGTTTTAAGAGTTCCCGCTATGCGAGCGAGAAGATCGTGCCCGAGTTCTACGAGAACGCTGAATCGCTCGAGACGGCGCAGACAATCACGGTAATCGCGGGCGAGACGATCAGCGGCATCGACCCAGAGCTCGAGGTCGCTCCGACGTTCACCGTTGCCCCTCGACCGACGATCACCGGTACGGCGAGTGTTGGCTCGACCCTCACCGCGAAGGTGGGCGCCTGGACGCCGAGCGGCGCAACGTTCACCTACGGGTGGTTCATCGACGGAGAGCAAGTGGGCACGTCACCCACCTACACTGTCGTTCCGTCAGACGTGGGCAAGCGCATCGTCGTCGAGGTCGAAGGATCCCTCGAGGGCTACGGTTCGGTCGTCAAGTACTCGAAGCTCACCGCGGTTGTCGCAAAGGGCACAATCACTGCCGTTACCCCGAAGCTCAGCGGCACCGCGAAAGTTGGCTCCACCCTCACGGCAGTCACCGGCGAGTGGAAGCCGTCCACGGCAACGCTCGGCTACACCTGGCTGCGCGCCGGCAAGGTCATCACGGGCGAAACTGCCTCAAGCTACACGCTCGCCGCAGGCGACAAGGGCAAGAAGATCTCGGTCAAGGTAACCGGCACCGGAGCAGGGCTCACGTCGAAGTCCGCGACATCCAAGCCCAAGCTTGTTGCAGCGGGCGTGCTCGTTGCACCTGCCGCACCGCTCGTCACGGGAACCGCGCGCGTGGGCGAGACGCTCACCGCGACGTCGGGCGCCTGGGCACCCGACGACACGGTGGTCAGCTACCAGTGGAAGTCTGACAAGAAGGCCATCAAGGGCGCGACCTCGCCGACCCTCGTTGTTCCGGGCACGGCGGCGGGCACGAAGCTCACCTTCACAGTCACTGGCAAAAAGGCCGGCTACACAACAGTGTCGAAGACCTCTGTCGCGACCGCAGCGGTTGCAAAGGCCGACCTGGTTGTGGGCGAGGCTCCCACCTTTATCGGCGACGAAACGGTTGGCTCGACGCTCACCGCTTCGGCAGCTGGCTGGGAAGACACAACGAAGCTCAGCTACCAGTGGTCGCGCAGCGGTTCGAAAATCGCCGGGGCGACCAAGGCGAACTACGTCGTCTCGCGCTCCGATCGTGGTCACTCGATCACAGTGAAGCTCGTCGCTTCGCGCACCGGGTACAACTCGGTGACGCTCGCGGGCACAAGCACCCTCGCGATTCCCGCGGTGATTGCGACTGTCAACTCCGAGCCCTGGGACTGGGCCGAGAGCGAAGACTTTGCGGTCTTCATCTACAAAACCACCCCCAAGACTGTGACCGTCGGGGGAGGCGAGTACTTCGAATTCCATGCAGAGCCGGGCTTCTTCGAGTCGGACGACGTGCAGGCGGCTGTCGCCTGGTCGAAGGGCGACAAGGGCGATGGCAAGATTCTCAGCACCACGGTGTCAGACGACGCGTCGACCCTGCGCGTGAAGGTGCCCACCGGCTCGACGCTCGCAAAACTCAAGGCCAAAAAGAAGGCGGGCTACGCAATTGAGCTGCAGGTTCTCGCCTGGTCGCCGGACTACGCCGAGCTCAACGGGGTCTTTACGGTACTGAAGTTCTAATCGAAGTGTCACTCCCCGGCTGGTAGTCTTACCTCGTCGCAACTGGCGTTGAGGTGGGCAACCACCGGGGAGCGACTACTGACATCGATTTGGCCGTACGCCTGGGCCAACCGGATACCTTTGTTCTATCCGTCTGAGTGTCTAGGAGCTGCCAGTGTCTTCCACCTTCAATTCCCCCCTGTCTGAGGTCGATCCCGAGATCGCCGCCGTGCTCGAGCAGGAGCTCGGCCGCCAGCGCGGAACCCTCGAGATGATCGCGAGCGAGAACTTTGTTCCGCGCGCTGTGCTCGAGTCGCAGGGCTCGGTACTCACCAACAAGTACGCCGAGGGATACCCCGGTCGTCGTTACTACGGCGGTTGTGAATTTGTGGATGTCGCGGAGTCGCTCGCCATCTCCCGCGCAAAGAGCCTCTTCGGTGCCGCGTACGCCAACGTTCAGCCACACTCGGGTGCCTCCGCGAACGCGGCAGTGCTCTCGGCGATCGCCCAGCCCGGCGACAAGATTCTCGGCCTCGAGCTCGCGCACGGTGGACACCTCACGCACGGCATGAAGCTCAACTTCTCGGGCAAGCTCTACGACGCGCACGCCTATGGCGTTGACCCCTCGAGCTACCTCGTCGACATGGACGTCGTTCGCGAGAAGGCCCTCGAGGTTCGCCCCGACGTGCTCATCGCAGGGTGGAGCGCCTACCCGCGCCAGCTCGACTTCGCCGCGTTCCGTGCGATCGCCGACGAGGTCGGTGCCAAGCTTTGGGTCGACATGGCCCACTTCGCCGGACTCGTCGCCGCCGGACTGCACCCGAACCCGGTGTCCCACGCGCACGTCACGTCGTCGACGGTGCACAAGACCATCGGCGGACCCCGCTCGGGCTTCATCCTCACCAACGACCTCGAGCTTCAGAAGAAGCTCAACTCGAACGTGTTCCCCGGCCAGCAGGGCGGACCGCTGATGCACGTCATCGCTGCAAAGGCGACAGCGTTCAAGCTCGCTGCAGAGCCCGAGTTCAAGGATCGCCAGGAGCGCACCATCCGCGGCGCCCAGATTCTCGCCGACCGCCTCACCCAGCCCGACGCGGTTGAGGTCGGCATCGACGTTCTCACCGGCGGCACCGACGTGCACCTCGTGCTCGTCGACCTGCGCAACGCGGCGATCCACGGCCAGGACGCCGAAGACATCCTGCACTCGGTGGGTATCACCGTGAACCGCAACGCTGTTCCGTTCGACCCTCGCCCGCCCATGACGCCGAGCGGAGTGCGCATCGGTACCCCCGCGCTCGCCACGCGTGGCTTTGGCGACCAGGAGTTCACCGAGGTCGCAGACATCATCGCGACAGCACTCAAGCCGAGCCCGGATGTCGCGGCTCTGCGTGCGCGTGTGCTCAAGCTCACCGACGGCTTCCCGCTGTACCCGGGGCTCGAATCGCCCGGTAGCTGGAACTAATAGAACGACTCGTTGATTGAGTAGGCCCGTCAGGGCCGTATCGAAATCTTACGTAGTTTCGATACGGCCGCGGGCGGCCTACTCAACCACCAAGGAAGTGTTGAAAATGACAGCAGTAAAACTCGACGGCGTCGCGACCGCCACGGCCGTTAAAGACGAGCTTCGCGAGCGCATCACCGCACTCAAGGCGCGGGGCATCACACCCGGCCTCGGCACGCTGCTTGTCGGCTCCGACCCCGGGTCGATCTCGTACGTCGCGGGCAAGCACCGCGACTGTGCCGAGGTGGGCATCGAGTCGATTCGCGTTGACCTGCCCGCCGACGCGACCGAGGGTGAGGTTCGCGCGGCAATCGAGGGACTCAACGAGAACCCCGCGGTCACGGGCTACATCATTCAGCTGCCGCTTCCGGCGGGGCTCGACGAGAACGCAATGCTCGAGCTGATGCACCCGTCGAAAGACGCCGATGGCCTGCACCCGACCAACCTCGGCAAGCTTGTGCTCGGCGTCGCCACACCGATGAACTCCCCGCTGCCGTGCACACCCGCGGGAATCGTCGAGATGCTCGAGCGCTACGGCGTCGAGATCTCGGGAGCCCACGTTGTTGTCGTCGGTCGCGGCCTCACCGTCGGTCGCCCGCTCGGTCTGCTGCTCACGCGCAAGGGCCTCGATGCGACAGTCACCCTCACACACTCACGCACGCGCGACCTCGAGGCCGAGGTCAAGCGCGCTGACATCGTGATCGCGGCGGTCGGTGTGGCCGGTCTCATCAAGCCCGAGTGGATCAAGCCCGGCGCGGCCGTGCTCGACGTCGGCATCACACGCGTTGTTAACTCGGAGACCGGCAAGGCGCGCCTCGTGGGCGACGTCGACCCCGGTGTCGCCGAGGTTGCTGGCCACCTCTCGCCAGTTCCGGGCGGTGTCGGACCGATGACGCGAGCGATGCTTCTTCACAACGTCGTCGAGGCCGCAGAGAAGCTGTAGTCCGCGTGCGCGTACTCGGGGCGACGGTCGACGGCCAGACCCGCTGCATCCACTGGTCGGGTGACTTGGATATTGTCGCGATGCGCTTTGTGTGCTGCAACGAGTACTACCCGTGCTTTGAGTGTCACGCCGCGGCTGGCCACGAGCCAGCGGTATGGCCGCTCGCGCGCTTCGACGAGCCTGCCGTGCTCTGCGGTGTGTGCGACACGGAGATGAGCGTCACTGCATATCTCGCGACCGAGTCGTGCCCGAGTTGCGGCGCCGGGTTCAACCCCGGCTGCTCGCTGCACCACCACCTGTACTTCGAGACGCCCCGCTGATCGAGCGTGTCGAGATCAAATCGAGCGCCCGCGGTGATCGAGCTTGTCGAGATCAAATCGAGCGCAGCCGAGATTCCACTAACCTGATTCGCATGCCAGAGCACCCCGCCGTCACCCGAGTAACCACGGCCCTTCGTGCCGCCGGCGCAACCGGCGAGGTGCGCTGGCTCGACGACTCAGCGCCCACGGCAGCAGCAGCCGCCAAAGCGCTCGGCATCGAGGTCGGCGCGATCGCCAACTCGCTCATCTTTACCCTCGACGGCGAGCCGATTCTGGTGATGACGAGTGGGGCCCATCGCGTTGATACCGCCTGGCTCGGCGAGCAGATCGGTGGAACACTCGGGCGCGCGGATGCGGCTCTGGTCAAAACCGCAACGGGGCAGGTCATCGGCGGTGTCGCCCCTATCGGGCACCCCGCACCGCTGCGCACCTGGATCGACACGGCGCTCGCCGATTACCCACAAATCTGGGCCGCCGCGGGGCACGCGCACACGGTTTTTCCGACGACTTACGACGAACTCGTTGACCTCACGGGCGGGATTCCAACGGCGGTCGTTCCGGAGCAGTAATCTATTTCGCATGCCCATCGATCTTCCCTCACGTTTTGCGGCTGCAATCGGTGCTCTCGAAGGCGCAGCGCCCGCGCTCCGTTTTGAACTCGCGCCTCCAGCGACCGAATCCGACTTGGATGTCGCGGAGGCGACCCTCGGCTACGCTCTACCGCCCGACCTCCACGCGCTCTACCTGTTGCACAACGGCCAGTCTCCGTCGGGGCACGGCCTGCTCGGAGGACTTCCCTTTCTCCCGCTCGACCGGGCACTCGACGAGTGGACGACGTGGCGACAGTACGAGACCGCCGCGCACAACGGTAGTTATTCGTCGGTTCCACGCGGGGCTGTTGCCGAGACCTACACGCACGCCGGGTGGTTTCCGATCGCGCGCGACGGCGGCGGCAACAACCTCGCCGTCGACATGGCACCCGGCCCGAACGGGATCGCCGGGCAGGTCATCACCTTCGGCCGCGACGAGAGCGACCTCTTCGCCTACGCGCCGAGCCTTATCGAGTTTCTCGAACGCATCGTCGAACTCGCCGTAGCGGGGCGCGCGCGAGTCTCTGACGATGCCGACGAGCCGTACTGGGGCATCGACGACGCGGAGAGTGGCTGGCCCGACTACGCAAACTTTGCGAGTGAGGCGGCAGGCGACATCCAACTGAGTGATGAAGAGTGGTTCGCAACACTCGACGCCGACTGGCAGGCCTATCTCGTCAATGCGAAGGGAGTCGCCGACTTCACGCGCAAGACTAAGTTCTACGCGTTCTCCAACTCGAAGAGCCCGGTTCCGGTTGCCAACCTCGAGCCGCTCGCGCGCTGCACAAACCTGCGCGAGGTCATTATCTACACGCGCGTGCTCGACTCGCTGCACGACCTGCCGCTGCTACCCGACGTTCGACAGCTCTACGTGTCGACCCTGTCGAACGAGGGCATCGAGCGGTTCGGGAGCCTGCGGGACTACAACGGTGTGCTGCCTGCGGGCGTCGCTCCTCGGGCTGATCACCTCGAGCCGCTCACGCGCGCACCCGCTCTTGCGACGCTGCGCCTCGGCCCGGCCGCTTACGACCTCCGGCCGCTCGGACGCTGCGCCAAGCTGCGCGAGCTGAGCATCGACCTTCACGACTCCGAGCAGTTCAGCCAGCTCGCGGGCAGTCGTTCGCTCACCAAGCTGCACCTCTCCGCAGGCAACATCAACGGTCTCATCGACGACCTCGACTGGGAAGCCGTCGCAAAACTCAGGCACCTCACGATCGACCAGGGTGCGATCTCGAGTTTCGACTTTGTAGCGGCGCTGCCCAGACTCACGGCGCTCATCGTGGACCGCTATGAGCAGGCGACCGAGGTCGTCTGCGTCGCGAGCATCGCGAAGCTGCCCAAGATCGAAGAGGTGCAGCTTGAGCCGAAGCGCTACTCGGGTGTCGAAGGCTTCGCGAGCACGCCAACGCTGAAACACTTTTCTGCCGGATTCGAGGCCTTTGACGTTCTCAAAGACCTCAGGCCCGACCTGCCCTTCGGCTCGATGAGCGGAGACATCACCGATGCGCAGCACGACGTGTGGTTCACCTGGCGTCGTGCGACGCGCTAACTGACTCAGACGTCGCGCAGGGCGCCATCAGACGCTGACACAACGAAGGTCACCGGCTGGCCAAAGCCGTGCTCGGCGAAGGCCCCGTCGATCGCAACCTGCAGCCGTGAGACGCCACCGGTGGGAATGAGCGCGATTGCCGAGCCACCGAAACCGCCGCCCGTCATGCGCGCTCCGAGGGCACCGTTGGCCTGGGCGGTTTCGACCGCGAGGTCGAGCTCCGGCACGGAGATTTCAAAATCGTCGCGCATCGAGATGTGCGAGGCATCCAACAGCTCGCCGATTGCGGTTGGTCCCTCATCACGCAGTGCTCGCACTGTGTCGAGCACGCGCTGGTTCTCGGTGACGATGTGCCGCACGCGGCGGAAGGTTTCGTCGTCGAGAATCTCGCGCGCACGGTCGAGGTCGTCAACGCTCACGTCGCGCAGCGAGGTAACGCCGAGCGCCGCGGCGCCCTTCTCGCACGATGCGCGGCGGTCGGCGTAGCCGCCCGTTGCGTGGTCGTGCGAAACGCCGGTGTCGATGATGACGAGCTCGAGGCCCGCAGCGGCGAAACCGAGATCGATGACCTCGGCCTCGAGGCTGCGGCAGTCGAGAAAGACTGCGCCGTCGGCCTTGCCGAGCAGGGAGGCCGACTGGTCCATAATTCCGGTCGGTGCCCCGACCGCCTTGTTCTCGGCGAGCTGCCCGACCTTCGCGAGAGTCGCGCGATCGAAGCCGAGCTGCCAGACGTCATTGAGAGCCACGGCGACCGAGCTCTCGAGCGCCGCGCTTGATGAGAGTCCAGCGCCGACGGGAACTACCGAGTCGATATAGAGGTCGACACCGGGAACCGCCGCGAGGTCAGCGCCGTGCTGGCCAAGCGCCCACGCGACTCCGAGCACGTAGGCCGACCAGCCGCCGAGAGTGTCGGGAGCGAGTGCCGAGATGTCGATCTCGGCAACCTCGTCGGCGAATGACGAGGCGACGCGAATGACGCGATCATCGCGGGTGCCGAGCGCGAGCACGGTGCGACGATTGATGGCAAAGGGCAGCACAAAACCCTCGTTGTAGTCGGTGTGTTCGCCGATGAGGTTCACGCGGCCGGGAGCCGACCAGACCCCCTGCGGTGCGTAGCCGAAGAGCTGCTCGAAGTCGTACTGAACATCGTCTCGAATGTCGCTCATGCGCGGTTGATGCCTTCTCTAATAAATGCTGCTGATGCTTCGGGAGTGACATCGCCGATCCAGGCGCCCATGGCCGCCTCGGATCCCGCGAGAAACTTGAGCTTGGATTCTGCGCGACGGGGCGACGTGAGCTGAAGCATCAGCCGGATCTCGTCGCGAGCGACGTTGACCGGGGCCTGATGCCACGCCGCGATGTACGGCGTCGGCGTTGAGTACAACGCGTCGATGCCCCGCAATAATTTCAGGTAGAGCCCGGCAAGTTCGTCGCGTTCTTCGTCGGTGGTCGCCGCGAAGTCGGCAACATGACGGTGGGGGAGCATGTGCACCTCGATGGGCCAGCGCGCCGCGAACGGCACAAAGGCCGTCCAATGTGTGCCGCTCAGCACAACCCGCTCGCTTGCGCGCTCGCTCTCGAGGATGTCTTCGAACAGCGTCGGAATAGCCTTCACCGACTCGACGAGCCGCTGCGTGCGCGGTGTGACGTACGGGTACGAGTAGATCTGCCCGTGTGGGTGAAGCAGGGTGACCCCAATCGCTTCGCCGCGATTCTCGAACGGGAATACCTGCTCGACACCGGGCAGAGCGCTCAAGAAACGCGTGCGGTCTGCCCACGCTTCGATAATCGTTCGCGCGCGGGTCTCGGTCTGCGAGCCGAATGACCCCTCGTGGTCGGGGCTAAAGCAGACGACCTCGCAGCGACCGATCGACGGCGCGGTGCGCCCAAACCCGATGCCCGACAGGTCGAGCTCGCCAAGCGCCGGACCGAACGACGGCGAACGGTTCTCGAACACCGCGACGTCGTAGTTGCTCGGAACCTCAGAGGGATTATTCGGCGTTGTGGGCGCGAGCGGGTCCTGGTCGGCGGGCGGAAGAAACGCGCGGTTCTGCCGAGCGGCGGCAATCGAGATCCACTCGCCGGTGAGAACGTCCTGGCGCATCACGGCGGTGTCGGGCCGCGGGTCGAGCGCTCGCGCGTCGACGGCGCGCTCGCCCGTGAGCGTTGTGTCGGGGTCGTCGTAGTAGATAAGTTCGCGACCATCGGCGAGCGTCGTCGGGGTCTTGGTGATCTGCATGGCATTACGATAACGAAAACCGCACTTACGAATACGAAAGCTTTCGCAAATGGATGACGCAGCTCCCGCCGCCGTACGCCGCGACCAGATTCTGCGGGCAGTGACAGAGCGCGGCTTCCTCCGGGTTGCGGATGCCGCCACCGAGCTTGGGGTCAGCGTCGTCACCGTGCGGTCCGACCTTGCGGCGCTCGAGGCCGGCGGCTCGCTCGTCAGGGTGCACGGCGGCGCGATGCCTCGCTCTCTCGGCGCGAGCGAGTCGAGCTTCGAAACCTCGCTCGAGCAAGAGGCGGCCGCCAAGCGCGCTATCGGCAGGCGTGCCGCGGGGCTCGTGAGCTCGGGCCAGAGCGTGCTGCTCGACGTTGGAACGACTGCGCTCGCCGTCGCCCACGCGCTCGCCGATCGTCGCGATCTTGATGACGTGCTCGTTGTGACAAACGGCCTCACTATCGCGCTCGCGCTCGAGGCCGCGATGCCGCGCTTCACCGTTGTTGTCACCGGCGGAACACTGCGCCCGCTTCAGCATTCGCTCGTCAACCCGTTCGCGTCTCAGTTTCTCGAGACCCTCAACGTTGACCTCGCGTTTATCGGGTGCAACGGGGTCGACCCCGACCGTGGAGTGACCAACGTCAACCTTCCCGAAGCCGAGGTCAAGCGCCGTATGGTGCTCTCGGCAGAGCGCGCGATACTCATCGCCGACTCGTCGAAACTCGGCCGCACGCGTCTCGGCAACGTCGGCCCGATCGCGGACTTCGACGCGCTCATCACCGCGGGAGACGCTCCCGCCGACGTCGTCGCACGACTGCGCGCCGCTGGCCTCACCGTGCTCCTCGCAGACAGCTGACACCCAGCAAACTCACAAGTCCCGGGCTAATCCCGGCCCCCGTTGGTACAGTGCGGGAATGAGCGATGTAGCCTCCACACTGTCCGCGTGGATGCCGTTGCAACGTTGGTACGCAGCCAAGGGCGTCACGCCTCGACTGCGCATCATCGCCACCCTCGAGTCGCGTCAGGGTGACTCCGGCATCACAACGTACTTCGTCATCGACGAAGGCCCGATCGAACCCGTGCTGTACCAGGTGCCCGTTGTCGCGCACTCCTCACCGGTCGCAGAACTGGAACACGCCCTCATCGGCACCGTCGGCGACGAGTGGCTGTACGACGCCCCGCACGACCCGTACTTCGCGACGGCGCTGCTTCGCGCCATCGCCGAACGTGCGCCGGTCATCGGGCAGGGGGCGAGCGCGCAGGGCGAATCGCTCGCAACGCCCGGCCGCGTCATCCATGCCCGCGTTCTGAGCGGTGAGCAGTCGAATACTTCGATCATTTGCGAGGTTGAGGGCGCCGCTGTTCCCTTTGTCATCGCCAAGGTTTTTCGGGTGCTTCACCACGGAGAGAATCCGGATGTCACAACCCAGGCCGCGCTCACTGCGGCGGGTTCGCGTCGGGTGCCCGCGTCGTTTGGTTTCATCACGGCCACCTGGCCAGACCCCGGTCGCGGCGACGGTTATGCAACCGGGCACCTCGCGTTTGTGCAGGAGTTTCTGCCGGGTCTCGAAGACGCCTGGCGGGTCGCTCTCGTCGCGGCTGCGGCGTCTGAAGATTTCACGGCTCGCGCTTTTGACCTGGGAATAGCAACCGCCGAGGTGCACGCTACCCTTGCCACCGCCATGCCCACGATTGAGCCCGGCGAGATCGAAATTTCAGACTCAACGGCGAGCATGCGCGCGCGCCTCGACCTCGCGGCCGCCGAAGTTCCCGCGGTCGGAGCCCACGCCGAGCGCATCCACGCCCTGTACGACGCGATCGAGTCGCTGCACTGGCCGCTGCTTCAGCGCATTCACGGTGACTACCATCTCGGTCAGGTGCTCGACGCTAACGACCGCGGCTGGGTGCTTCTCGACTTCGAGGGCGAGCCGTTGCGGCCCATGGTTGAGCGTTCGCGTGCCGATGTTCCGTTGCGCGATGTCGCCGGAATGCTGCGTTCTTTTGACTACGTCGCCGGAGCACTGGCCCACGGCGCACCCGCGATTGATGCGCGACAGTGGTCGTCGGCCGCGCGCAATGCGTTTCTCGACGGGTACATCTCGGGCACCGGCGTCGACCTGCGTGCCGACCGCGCGCTTCTTGACGCTTTCGAGATCGACAAGGCCGTGTACGAGGCCGTTTATGAGTCGCGCAATCGTCCGACCTGGCTCGGCATCCCGCTCGCGGCGATCGAGCGGCTCGTAGAGCGTTCGGCGTCGTAGCCCGTCGCCTCGACAAGCTCGGCCTGGTCTCGGCTGTGCTCGACCAGCGGCGGTCGACCACCGGCGGTCGAGCTTGTCGAGACCGGATCGAGCGCAGCCGAGATTAGGCTTGCCCCATGCGCGCTCCCACCGGCCAGCAGTACTCCCTCCGTCTCGGCCCCGTCGAGGCGACAATCACGCAACTTGCGGCGGGTATCCGCGAGCTGCGCGTCGGGGGTGTTGAGATTGCCGAGCCGTTTGCCGCGACATCCACCCCGCCGATGGGCTGCGGAATCGTTCTTGTGCCCTGGCCGAACCGCATCCGCGACGGCGTGTGGACCCTCGACGGCAAACAGCAGCAGCTCGACCTGACCGACCCTGGCTACAAGCAGGCGACGCACGGACTGCTGCGCAACACCGCCTACGAGGTGCTCGAGCAGAGCGAGGGCGCCATAACGCTCGGCGCAACAGTTCATCCGCAGCACGGGTACCCGTTTTTGCTCGACACAAGCGTGCGTTACGAACTCACCGAGACCGGCATGGATGTCGCGCACACCATCACCAACGTCGGCACAGCGAAGGCGCCCGTCGCCGTTGGTGCGCACCCCTACTTTCGCATCGGCGATGTGCCGACTGCCGAGCTGACCCTCCGTGTTGCGGCGGGCACACGCTTTGAGCTCGACGAGAAGCTGCTGCCCACGACCGAGCACCCCGTCGAGGGCGACTTCGACTTGCGCGTCGGGCAGCGCCTCGGTGACATCGACCTCAACGTGACCCTCGCCGACCTGCCCGCCGGCGTGACCCCAAGCGTTCTCACGGCGCCCGACGGACGCACCGTCGAGGTGTGGCAAGACGAGAACTTCCGTTTTGTACAGGTCTACACGCCGCGAAACTTTCCCGGCCTTGAGGGTGAGAAGCACGCCGTCGCGATCGAGCCGATGACCGCCGCCCCCGACGCCTTCAACTCGGGTCTCGGGCTGCACTGGGTCGAGCCGGGCGAGAGCTGGACTGTGCGCTGGGGCGTGCGGTACTCGGCATGAGCCAGCCATCGGCGAAGTCGGTGCGCAAGTGGCGCCGCTTTCTCGCCGACGAGCGCGCCGAGGCCTCGGTCTACCGCGACCTCGCCGGGCGCCGCACGGGCGAGGATCGCGAGATTCTGCTCGCGCTCGCCGACGCTGAGGCCCGCCACGAAGCGCACTGGCTTGCGCTGCTCGGCGATCAGGTGGGCAGACCACAACGCGGCGACATCCGAACCCGTTTGCTTGGATGGCTCGCCCGCAGGTTTGGCTCGGTGTTCGTTCTGGCGCTCGCCCAGCGTGCAGAGGCGCGGTCGCCCTACGACACCGATGTCGACGCAACACCAACAATGGCGGCCGACGAGCGCATTCACGGCGAGGTCGTACGCGCGCTCGCTGCACGTGGACGCAACCGTCTCTCGGGCACCTTTCGCGCCGCGGTGTTCGGCGCCAACGACGGACTCGTGTCGAACCTCGCTCTTGTGCTCGGTGTTGGGGCGACGGGAATCCCGACGCCGCTCATCCTGGCGACGGGTCTCGCGGGACTGCTCGCCGGCGCGCTCTCGATGGGAGCGGGAGAATTTGTCTCGGTGCGCTCGCAGCGCGAGTTGCTCGCGGCTTCCGACCCCGACCCCGATGCCGACGACGCCCTGCCGTTTCTCGACGTCAATGCCAACGAACTTGCACTCGTCTATCGCGCCCGCGGTATGTCCGAGTCCGAGGCCGCCGAGCACGCCGCCGAGATCTTGCGTGACCTGTCGGTCGAGCGCCCGGAGGTTGTCGCGCGCGAACACGAAGAGATCGGATCCGCTCTCGGGGCAGCCGTGTCGAGCTTTCTGTTCTTTGCGTCGGGCGCGATCATCCCCGTGCTGCCGTACATCTTCGGCGCTTCGGGCCTCGTCGCCGTGATCATCGCCGCAGCCCTCGTCGGAATCGCGCTTCTCTGCACGGGCGCCGTCGTCGGTCTGCTCTCCGGAGGCCCGCCCCTATCGCGCGCCCTCCGCCAGCTCGCGATCGGTTTCGGCGCTGCCGGCGCCACCTACCTCCTGGGGCTCGCCTTCGGCACTGTAGTCGGTTGAGTAGCGCGCTAGAGCGCGCACTCAACCAGCGAGGGTGCTCCGCCCGCGGGCATATGTCGTTGGTTGAGTAGGCGCGCCAGCGCCGTATCGAAACCCGGTCGTGTGGTTTCGATACGCGCGCTAGAGCGCGCACTCAACCAGCGAGGGTGCTTGCCGAACCGTTTCATGGGCTACCACCGAATGAGGGCCCAGAAAACAGTGGCGAGCACGGCGAAGGCGGCGAGCGAGGTTCCGGCTATTGCGGCGACCCGCGGTTTGCCGAGTCGGTTGACGTTGACGAGCGCGAGGACTCCGAATGTCGCAGCGAGCAGCGTCAGCAGCACGCCGATACCGGTGAAACCGCGCGCATTCGCGGCGAACAGAAAGGCAAACGAGCCGATCCACACCGACGTAACGCCGAAGCCATTCTTCGGTCGGCTCGGGGTTGGTGAGGCAAGCGAGTACGGCGGGGGTGGTGGCATCTGCGTTGCGGCCGCGGGCGGCGCGTAGGCCGGTGCAGGCGATACGGGCGCGATCGAGGGCACAGGATGAGGCTCTGGTGCGGATGCAGATTCCGGCGCAGGCGCGGGTGCCGCGCCAGTGGGCGGGCCGTAGGGGCTCGACCCGGGCGTGAAGACAGAGTCTGACGCGTCATCCATGTGTGAAGTGTTGCACACCACGTTCGCTCGCGAGCAACCCCGGTAGGCTCGAAATCTGATCTACCGGGAGGCAATGATGCAGTTTCACGAGGTGCGAGTTCACCGCAGTGACGAGAACCTGGCGCGAGAGGCACAGCTCGCGTGGAAGATTGCGCAAGTCGCTTCTGAGCAGGTTGAGGTGACCCCCGAGGTTGCAGACATGGTGATCAACCGCATCATCGACAACGCAGCGGTTGCGACGGCTTCGCTCACGCGGGCCCCCGTTGTCGCGGCGCGAGCGCAGGCAGAGGCTCACGCCTACTCTCCCGGGGCTACCGTTTTCGGTGCAGCGGGTCGCTACAGCCCCGAGTGGGCCGCCTGGGCTAACGGGGTCGCGGTTCGCGAGCTCGACTACCACGACACTTTTCTCGCCGCCGAGTACTCCCACCCCGGCGACAACATTCCGCCGATCCTCGCCGTTGCGCAGCACGCCGGGCGCTCGGGTGCAGACCTGCTGAAGGGCATCGTCACCGGCTACGAGATCCAGATGGATCTCGTGCGCGCCATCAGCCTGCACAAGCACAAGATCGACCACGTCGCGCACCTCGGCCCATCGGCCGCTGCGGGCATCGGAACCCTTCTCGGCCTCGACACCGAGACGATCTTCCAGGCAGTCGGCCAGGCGCTGCACACAACAACCGCGACGCGGCAGTCGCGCAAGGGTGAAATCTCCACGTGGAAGGCTCACGCTCCGGCCTTCGCGGGCAAGATGGCCGTCGAGGCAATCGACCGCGCGATCCGTGGACAAACCAGCCCCACGCCCATCTATGAGGGAGAGGACGGCGTCATCGCGTGGCTTCTCGATGGGCCGACGGCGTCGTACCAGGTGCCGCTTCCGGAAGCGGGGGAGGCGCGTCGGGCGATTCTCGACAGCTACACAAAGGAGCACTCGGCGGAGTACCAGGCGCAGGCATGGATCGACCTTGCGCGGGCGCTCGGTACGCAGCATCCACACCTTCGTGACCCCGCCAACATCGCGCGGGTTGTGCTGCACACGAGCCACCACACGCACTACGTCATCGGCTCGGGCGCCAACGACCCACAAAAGTACGACCCGACTGCGTCGCGCGAGACGCTCGACCACTCGATTCCGTACATCTTTACCGTCGCGCTTCAAGACGGCGAGTGGCACCACGAGCGCAGCTACGCGCCGTCGCGGGCCGCGCGCGCCGACACCGTCGAGCTGTGGAACAAGGTCACAACCGCGGAAGACGCCGAGTGGACCCGTCGCTACCACTCGACCGACCCTTCCGAAAAGGCTTTCGGCGGCCGCGTCGAGATCGAACTCACTGACGGAACCCGCATCGTCGACGAGATCGCCGTCGCCGACGCGCACCCGCTCGGTGCCCGCCCGTTCGCGCGCGATGACTACATTCACAAGTTCCGTTCGCTCGCCGAAGGCGTGCTCGAGCACAGCGAGGTCGAGCGTTTTCTCGAGCTCGTGCAGCGCCTTCCCGAACTCTCGCCGATCGAGGTCGGGGGGCTCACCGTCGCCCCCTTCGGCCAGTTGCCCGCGGGCCCGAAGGGACTCTTCTAATGCTGTACTCCACCGTCACACCCGCCGAGAAGCGCGCTTCTCTACGCGCAGCTTTGAAGACCGGCGAGCTGCTGCGCTTCCCCGGTGCGTTCAACCCGCTCTCGGCTCGCCTGATCGCGGACAAGGGCTTCGAGGGCGTCTACATCTCCGGTGCCGTGATCTCAGCAGACCTCGGCCTGCCCGACATCGGACTCACCACCCTCACCGAGGTCGCGGCACGCGCGCAGCAGATCTCTCGCCTGACAGACCTGCCCTCGCTCGTCGACGCCGACACCGGATTCGGCGAGCCGATGAACGTTGCCCGCACCGTGCAGGCGCTCGAAGACGCCGGGGTCGCCGGACTCCACATCGAAGACCAGGTCAACCCGAAACGCTGCGGACACCTCGATGGCAAGTCGGTCGTCGACTCTGACACGGCCATCAAGCGCATCCGCGCGGCGGCAGATGCGCGCCGAGACCCGAACCTGCTCATCATGGCGCGCACCGACATCCGGGGCATTGATGGCTTGGATGCCGCGATCACCCGTGCCAAGCAGCTGGTGGATGCTGGCGCTGACGCGATCTTCCCCGAGGCGATGGCCAACCTCGAAGAGTTCGCGGCCGTGCGTGAGGCAGTCGACGTGCCGATCCTCGCCAACATGACCGAGTTCGGCAAGAGCGACCTGTTCACAACCCAGCAGCTTGCTGATGTCGGAGTGAACATTGTGATCTACCCCGTGTCGCTTCTGCGTCTCGCGATGGGCGCGGCCGAATCTGGTCTCGACACCCTTGTCGCCGAAGGAACCCTCAAGTCGACGGTGCCGAGCATGCAGACGCGCGCGCGGCTCTACGAGCTTCTCGATTACGAGTCGTACAACACGTTCGACTCCGGCGTTTTCAACTTTCAGGTACCGACCGGCACCGCTGGTTGAGTAGCGCGCCAGCGCGTATCGAAACCAGGTCTCGATACGGCCGCGGGCGGCCTACTCGATCAGCAAATAGATTCAAAGGAGCACGACATGACCGACATCCACAAGGGCCTCGCCGGCGTCGTCGTCGACACCACAGCGGTCTCGAAGGTGAACCCCGACACCAACTCGTTGCTCTACCGCGGGTACCCGGTGCAAGAGCTCGCGGCGAAGTGCTCGTTCGAAGAAGTCGCGTACCTGCTGTGGCATGGCGAACTGCCGACGCCCGAGCAGCTCGCCGAGTTCGAAACTGTCGAGCGTTCGATGCGCAGCCTCGACCCGATCGTCAAACGTGTCATCGATGACCTGCCCGAGACCGCCCACCCCATGGATGTCATCCGCACAGCGGTGAGCGTCATCGGCGCCTCCGACTCGTCACTCAACGAGATCGACGCGTTCGGTGATCCGGAGCTCAACCTCGGCCGGTCGATGTTGCTGTTCGCGCAGCTTCCGGCAATCGTGGCCTACACCCAGCGCCTACGCCGCGGACTCGACCTCGTCGAACCCCGCGACGATCTCAGCTACTCCGCCAACTTTCTGCACATGACCTTCGGCGAGGTGCCCGACCTCGTCGTCGTCTCGGCCTTTGACGTCTCGATGATTTTGTATGCCGAGCACTCGTTCAACGCATCGACCTTTACTGCTCGTGTTGTGACATCCACCCTGTCTGATTTGTATTCGGCGGTCACCGCGGCGATCGGCGCGCTCAAGGGCCCCCTGCACGGCGGGGCCAACGAGGCGGTTATGCACATCTTTGACGAGATCGGCTCCGCCTCAGCAGTAGATGCATGGTTGGATGACGCGCTCGAAGCGAAGAAGAAGATCATGGGTTTCGGCCACCGGGTCTACAAGAACGGCGACTCGCGTGTTCCGACGATGCGGGCCGCGCTCGACACTCTCATTGCCGAGTTCGATCGCCCCGACCTCATCGAGCTCTACGACGCCCTCGAGCAGGGCATGAGGTCGCGCAAGAACATTAAGCCGAACCTCGACTACCCGAGCGGGCCGGCCTATAACCTCATCGGCTTCGACACCGACCTGTTCACGCCACTCTTCGTCGCCGCACGCATCACCGGCTGGACCGCGCACATCATGGAGCAACTCGCGGCCAACTCGCTCATCCGCCCGCTGTCGGAGTATGTCGGCCCCGAGGAGCGGCACGTTCCGTAGTTCTGCTTCTGCGCGGCGGATTCGTGTGCAGAACTCCTGCACAATGCGGCAGCTGTGACTGTGTGCCCCCGTATTCGGCGGCTCGGCTTACCCGGTCGAGGCATTCTGCAGGAGTTTTGCGCGTCACGCGTCACGCGTCACGCGTCACGCGTCGCGCGTCGCGGGCTGGCGCCCGATAGCTCTTCCAACTCACGGTGAGATGCCCGACCGCGAGCACGGCGGTCGCCGCGGCGAGGCTGAGCGATGACGCCCAGGCGGCGGCGAAGGCGAAGGCCAGCACCGGGAAGACCGCCATGGGTATCGGGATGAATCCGAACGGAGCGAAGAGCGCGCGGGCGTCGCGGCTTGCGAGATAGCGCGACCAGAGTCCCCAGTAGAGTGCGATGCTCGCGGCGACGAGAACGCCCCAGATCGGTTGCGAGAACTCGCCGGGGGCGAAGATGAGAAGCACGAGGCATCCAAGTTGCCCTGCTCGTTCGAGCGCCGCGAAGACGATGCCTACGTGTGGCTGCGGCACCTCGTTGTGTGGCGGAAAGGCCACGAGCAGCAGGTTCGGCAACAGCACCGCCGTTGCGATGAGGGTGCCGACAAGCCAGGGTTGCATGCCCGCGACTAACGCGTCTCGACCTTGCCCTGCTCGGTCACGAACAGCACAACGCGCTTGGTCTTGCGGTTGAGGGCGCGGTAGATCACGAAGATGAGCCAGATGCCGGCGGTGATGAGCGTAAGGATCAGGTTCCAGAACCAGCCGATGCGCTTGGTCTTGACCATCACGGCCTGGGTGTTGGAGATGGACTCCGTAGCCCAGCCCTTGCGCGCGTAGTCCGCGACGGTGCGGCTGAGGATGTCGGAGCGCTGCGAATCGGTGAGTGCGGGATCAGTCATGGCTCCGAGCGTATCTGCCCGCGCTGGGAGGCGGGGGTCTGGCGGAGCGCGTGTGGGGGGAGCAGGCTTGCGTGGGGCCGATCGAGGAGGAAGAGCATGCTCACCGCAATTGCTGAGGGCGTTTTTGTTCACGAAAGCGAGTGCCTGCAAACCAATTCGACGGTCGTCGTCGGGGATGCCGGGGTGCTGCTTGTGGATCCGGGGCTCACGAGAGACGAGCTCAAGACAATTGCCGCCGATGTGCGCGACCTCGGTAAGCCTGTCGTTGCCGGGTTCTCGACCCACCCCGACTGGGACCACGTTCTGTGGCACGCGAGTTTGGGTAACGCTCCCCGCTACGCGACGGCGCGGGGTGCGGCGTCGCTCGAAGAGCTTCTCGCTCAGTCAGATTGGCAAGAGCAGGTGGCCGAGGGGCTGCCAGAGGAGATTGCGAGCGAGGTGCCGATGGAGCTTTTTGGCCTCGTCACGACGCTGCCGGACGGCGCGACGATTGCGTGGGATGGCCCGCCCGTGCGCATCGTCGAACACTCGGCGCACGCGCCAGGGCACGCAGCACTGCTAGTCGCCGACCGCCGTGTGCTTGTTGCCGGCGACATGCTTTCAGACGTTCTTGTGCCCATGCTCGACCTGCACCGTGCTGCTGACCCGGTCGGTGACTACCTCGCCGCTCTCGATCTGCTTGAGCGCGAGTCCGCCGCGGTTGAGGCTTTTGTGCCCGGGCACGGTTCGGTGGGCGATTCAACCGAGCTGCGACGACGCATCGCTGCCGACCGGTCGTACGTCGAGGCGCTGCGCGACAAGCGAGTGCCCGATGACCCGCGCATCGGCCCCAACGCGAAGCCGGGCTGGGAGTGGGTCGTCTACATTCACGAAAACCAGGTCGAGCGGCTGGGTTAGGAGCGCGGTCGGTCGCCGTCGAGCACCGGGTGCGACACCCGCGCGTTCAGAACTCCTGCAAACTCGCGCTGAGATGACCTCGCGTGCTGGGTGGGCGGCGGCCGAGCAGCAATAGTGCAGGAGTTGTGAACGCCCGCGCAACTGAAGCCGCCCGCGCGCACCCGATCTGCGACACAATTGGCCCGACTTAAGGGGCACCATGACACGACGCGCGATTGCGGCAATCACCGCGGAAGCGGCCGAGGAGATTCAGTCGTACCTATTCCACTGAATCCCACACAAAAAGTGGGCCCGCCGGGGCTCGAACCCGGGACCCGCGGATTAAAAGTCCGATGCTCTACCAGCTGAGCTACAGGCCCTACACATAAAGCGTACCGTGGAGTTGTGACCGACGAGTTCCATAAGCCCACCCAGTATTCCGGCGACAAGTTCGACACGTTCGTCGGCGGCGAAGATCCGGCGTCGATTTTGCGCGCGGCACGCGACACGGCCAACGCGCTTGTGCACCGCGATCGCGGGGCAGACGATGATGCTGTCGTTGATCGGCTCGTTGCCTACACCGATCAACACGGGGTGGATGCCTTGGCGGAACTCTGGGCGCGGTCGAGCCCGCGCAGCCTTCCAGGGGCTCTCTGGCGCATCTATCTGATGCGACTGCTCATTCGGCAGGCGCCGGAAGACACGAGTTACCTCTTCCAGCGCGGAACAGAGGTGCTCGGCACCATTGATACAGCGGTTGCGGGCGCGCCCATGCCGACCGGACCGGAGGAGATCACCGAGCTCGCCGACCAGATTCTTCGCGGGCTTTTTCGTGGAGACTTCGCGACCGCCCTCGACCGCGCTGCGGCGTTCTGCAGGGTGACGAGCGCGGGTGCCACAAGCGTGGCCGATGACCTCGACAACATCACCCCGGAGCGCGCAACCGAGCTCACAACGCGCGCGCTCAGGCTCAGCACAACCGCGGAGGAGCTCACGAGCGCCGCGCGGCTCTACCGTGCGGGAACACTCGAGTAGCGACATCCACCGCTCAGCAGACGATCAGCGCGGCAATGGCGAGCTATGTAAAATAGTCGAGCCGGGCCGCGGTAACCCCGGGCTCCACTAATAGCCGCTTCGAGCGGCCTTGCGCCGAGAGGCGTTCTGCGGCCCGGCACCCTCGGCATTACTCCGGTTTCTCAAAAGAATCCGTGGAGAAGCAATCCGTTTGGGCATCTGCGTCGAACTACTGACATGCTTGAACTCGTGACCAGCGAGACCGACGACCACAGGGACCTGAGCCCTGTGACAAACGACGATCTTTTGGCGCGCGTGGCACTGGGAGACCAGGCCGCGTTTGCAGAGCTCTACGACAACATGGCGCCGCGTGTGCTCGGACTCGTAAAGCGACTGCTGCGTGACCACTCCCAGTCTGAGGAAGTGACGCAAGAAATCTTTCTCGAGATTTGGCAGAACGCCACACGCTACGACTCAAGCAAGGGCGGGGCATCGGGCTGGATCCTGACGATGGCCCACCGCAGGGCGGTTGACCGGGTGCGTGCGTCGCAGGCATCCAGAGACCGTGACGTGAAGATCGGGATCAGAGATTTTCAGTCCGACTACGACAACGTGGCCGAGACTGTGCAGGTTCGCATCGAGCACGAAAGGGTGGAAAAGGCGATGAGCAGACTCACAGAGTTACAACGTCAAGCTGTCACCCTCGCGTACTACGGAGGCTTCAGCCACAGCGAAGTGGCAGAAAAACTGAGCGTGCCGATCGGCACGGTCAAAACGAGATTACGAGACGGAATGATCCGTCTGCGAGACGAATTGGGGGTGGCATCATGACCGAAGCATCAGACCTGACCGGCGCATACGCCCTCAACGCTCTGACCGAGACCGAGCGCGCTGCCGTTGAGGCCCGCGCCGCGCAGTCAGAGGCGACGCGCAACGAACTCACCGAGCTGCAAGACACCGCCGTTGTGCTTGGGCTTGCAGTGGCCCCGGTACAGCCCTCAGCCGGCCTCAAGGCCTCGCTGATGGCTCAGATTGCTACGACGCCGCAGTTGGCGCCTCTGCCGGTCGAGACCCACGAGATCGCCCCGACGACGACGTCTCCCGCGCCTCTGCCGTCGCCGGCCGAGTTCAAGGCGCAGGCGCGCTGGTTCTCGCGCCCAGTGCTCGCACTCACCGCCGCTGCAGCTGCAGTTGTGATTCTCATCGGTGGCGGAGTCTTCGTCAGCGGCGTTCTCGCGCCTCAGCAGACCGCACCCGTGCAGGCATCGGGAGTCGAAGCCATCAAGGCGGCGGATGACGCGCAGCAGGCTAAGGCGGAGGTCGCCGGTGGCGGTACCGCAACCCTGGTCTGGTCGGGTGAACTCGCCTCTGCGGCGCTCATCGCTGACGACCTGCCGCAGCTGCCAGACGACAAGGTCTACGAACTCTGGTACATCAACGAATCCGGGGCACGCCCCGCGGGCATCTTCACCGTTGATGCAAGTGGCACAGTTGCGCAGGTGCTCGAGGGCGACATGCAGACGGGCGACATGGTCGGAGTGACCGTCGAACCCGCCGGCGGCTCCGAGTCGCCGACTACCGACCCGATCGTCGGTATCCAGGCGTAACAGCCTCTGGCGGGCCTTCTCAACCAACGACAAAGGCGCGGCTCCCGAGGGGGCCGCGCCTTTGTCGCGCAAATAGGTAGTGGTTATCCGAACTTGCCCGAGACGTAGTCTTCGGTCGCCTGAACGGAGGGCTTCGAGAACATCGTTGCCGTGTCGTCGTATTCGATGAGCTTGCCGGGCTTGCCGGTTCCCGCGATGTTGAAGAACGCCGTGCGGTCGGAGACACGCGATGCCTGCTGCATGTTGTGCGTGACGATGACGATTGTGTACTGCTGCTTGAGCTCTTCGATGAGGTCTTCGATCGCGAGGGTCGAGATCGGGTCGAGTGCGGAACACGGCTCGTCCATAAGAATCACCTCGGGCGAGACGGCGATCGTGCGCGCGATGCAGAGACGCTGCTGCTGGCCACCGGAGAGGCCAGAGCCGGGCAGGTTCAGGCGGTCCTTGACCTCGTTCCAGAGGTTGGCGCCGCGCAGCGACTGCTCGACGAGGTCGTCGGCGTCAGTCTTCGAGATGCGGTTGTTGTTGAGGCGCACACCGGCGAGAACGTTCTCGCGAATCGACATCGTCGGAAAAGGGTTCGGGCGCTGAAAGACCATGCCGACCTGGCGACGCACGAGCACGGGGTCAACGCCCGGTCCGTAGAGGTCGTTGCCGTCGATGAGAACTTCACCCTCGACGCGAGCGCCGGGGATAACTTCGTGCATGCGGTTGAGCGTGCGGAGGAACGTCGACTTTCCACAACCGCTCGGCCCGATGAAGGCCGTTACTGTGCGCGGTTCGATCGTGAGCGAGACGCCCTCTACGGCCTTGAACTTGCTGTAGTAGACGTTGAGGTCGTTGACTTCAATGCGCTTAGACACGGGTTTCCTTTACTGGTGCAGGTCGCGTTAGCGGCCGAGCTTGGGGGAGAAGATCTTGGCGACGAGTCGCGCAATGAGGTTGAGTGCCATAACGATCAGGATGAGCGTAAGCGCCGCGGCCCAGGAACGGTCGAGGTACGGCTGAACGACGACGCCGGGGTTCTGGAACTGCGTGTAGAGAAAGACCGGCAGTGACATCATCTGGTTGTTGAAGAGGTCGTAGTTCATGCTGGTCGTGAATCCGGCGATGATAAGCAGCGGAGCCGTCTCACCGATGACGCGTGAAATGGCGAGCGTGACACCGGTTGTAATGCCGGCGATGGATGTCGGGATCACGATCTTCACGATGGTCAGCCATTTCGGCACACCAAGTGCGTACGACGCCTCGCGCAGCTCGTTGGGAACCAGCTTGAGCATCTCTTCGCTGGAGCGCACAACGACGGGGATCATCAGCAGCGATAGCGCGACAGCGCCGCCAAAGCCGAAGCGAATCGCGGGGTTGTCGAGAATGAGCGAGAAGAACGCGAAGGCGAAGAGGCCAGCGACGATCGAGGGGATGCCCGTCATAACGTCGACGAAGAAGGTGATAGCGCGAGCGAGCGGACCGCGTCCGTACTCCACGAGGTAGATGGCTGTCAGCAGGCCGACGGGCACGGAGATCAGTGTCGCCATTCCCGTGATGAGCAGGGTGCCGATGATCGCGTGGAGTCCGCCGCCGCCTTCGCCGAGAACGTTGCGCATCGAGTTCGTGAAGAACTCGATGTCGAAGCGTGGAAGACCGTTGACAACAACCGTAAAGAGCAACGAAATGAGTGGCAGCAGCGCGACGATAAACGCCGTTACAACGAGCGACGTAACGAGGCGGTTGGTGGCCTGGCGTGAGCCCTCGACGAGCAGCGCCACGATGTAGAGAAGCACGTCGAAGACGATGGTTCCGAGGAAGATCGCGATGGCGATGTTGAACTCGGAGCCCTCAGCCGCGGCAACGAAGCTGAAGATGACGATGAAGACGGCCCAGCTCGCGCCGAGCAGTGCCCAGGGCACCCACTTGGGCAGGCGTCCGGTCGTCAGCGAGTTGACGGTACCCGTGACGGGTGCGGTGGTCGTGGCGGTCATCAGTTCGCTCCCGAGAAGGCCTTGCGGCGGTTGATGACGACTCGCGCGATCGAGTTGATGATCAGGGTGATGATGAAGAGGATCAGTCCTGTCGCGATGAGGGCATTGACGCCGAGACCATGAGCCTCGGGAAAGTTGAGGGCGATGTTACCGGCGATCGTGGACGGGTTCTCGGAGCTCGTGAGCACAAAGCTGATGACGAGAGCTGGCGAGAGCACCATAGCGACGACCATTGTCTCGCCGAGTGCGCGACCTAGGCCGAGCATCGCGGCGGAGATGATGCCGGGGCGTCCGAAGGGCAGAACGGCGATCTTGATCATTTCCCAGCGTGTGGCGCCGAGGGCGAGTGCGGCCTCTTCGTGAAGCACGGGAGTCTGCAGAAAGACCTCGCGGGTGACGGCCGTGATGATCGGGAGAATCATCACCGCGAGCACAACGGCAACGGTGAAGATGGTTTTACCCGTGCCCGAGACGTCGCCAGCAAAGAGCGGGAACCAGCCGAGGTTCGACGTGAGCCACTGGTAGAGCGGCGTGATGCCGGGGGCGAGCACGTTGATGCCCCACAGGCCGAAGACAACCGAGGGCACCGCGGCGAGCAGGTCGATGATGTAGCCGAGGCCCTGAGCGATACGGCGCGGCGCGTAGTGCGAGATAAAGAGTGCGATGCCGAGGGAGACCGGGAGGGCCATCACGAGGGCGAGGAAGGCGGCCCAGACGGTTCCGAAGGCGAGAGGGGCTACAAAGGCCCAGAAGCTGTCGGGCGAACCCTTAAGGTCGGCCGGATCAGCGGTGAGAGCGGGGATGCTCTGTGCGATGAGGAAGATCGCAACGGCTGCGAGTGCAGCGAGGATGATGACGCCCGCGGTGAGAGTGCTTCCGGAGAAGACCCTGTCGCCAAGTCTGGCCTTTGCCTTTATGCGGGGCGACGCTGGTGCTGTCGTCATTCCTGGTCCTGGGGCCCGTCTGTCAGTGAAGAGTATGGGTGAAACCTAAGTCTGTCGGGCTGCAGGCCACCGTGCAATGACGGCGGCTGCAGCCCGACAGCGGGTGAAGCTCTAGTTACTCGATGACCGCGAGGGCTTCAGCAACCTTTGCCGAGTACTCGGCCGAGAGGGGTGCGGCGCCGGCGGCGTCAGCTGCAACAGCCTGGCCCTCTTCGCTCGTGATGTACTCGAGGTACGCCTTGACGAGCTCGCCGGTTCCTTCCTCGGTGTACTCCTGGCACGCGATTGCGTAGCTCACGAGAACGAGGGGGTACTGGCTTGCGTCGGTCGTGTTGCGGTCGAGCTTGATCGCGAGGTCAGTCGCGTCGCGGCCCTCAACGAGGGGCGAGCCCTCAACGACTGCTGCAGCGGCTTCTGCCGTGTAAGCGACGAACTCTTCGCCAACCTTGATCGATGCAACACCGAGGTCGCCAGCAGCCGAAGCGTCTGCGTATCCGATGGTGTTGACGCCGTTGGTCACTGCGGAAACAACGCCAGCGGTCTTAGCTGCTGCCTCGCCACCGTAGGGGAACGCGTCAGCGGCTTCTTCGGTCCAGATCTCGGGAGCAACCTTGCCGAGGTAGTCAGCGAAGTTCTTGGTGGTACCCGAGTCGTCCGAGCGGTGAACTGCGGTGATCGGAGCGGAGGGAAGCGTCGCGTCGGGGTTGAGCGCAACAATCGCTTCGTCATCCCACGACTTGATGTCGCCCTTGAAGATGCTTGCGAGAGTTGCAGCGTCGAGGTTGAGTGCGTCAACACCCTCGACGTTGAAGATCACTGCGATGGGGGAGATGTAGACGGGAACCTCGACGTAGCCGGAGTCCGCGACGCAACCGGCGAAGCCGCCCGCGATCTCTTCGTCGCTGAGCGACGAGTCGGTTCCTGCGAAGCCGATGCCGCCGGCGATGAACGCCTCGCGGCCAGCGCCCGAACCCTCGGGTGCGTAGTTGATGGTGACGCCGGTGTTGGCGGTCTGGAAGCCAACGGCCCATGCCTCCTGTGCGGCACCCTGTGAGGATGCGCCAACGCCGTTGATCGTGCCGGAGAGGTCAGAGACGGGAGCCTCTGTGTCTGTACCCTCGTTTGCTGCGCACGAGGAAAGAAGAATGGTGCCTGCAATGGCGATGGCGCCAACGGTGCCAAGACGCTTGAAGTTCACTGTGGTGAAACCCTTCGAATGTGATTCGTTACGGGGGCCGGATCGACCCACACTGTCGAAGCTAAGTTTCAGACTTAACAAACTTGCCGGTGCTTGGTAAACGGAAGGTTAACGCAGCCCTAACGCCTAGTGCTCCGAGGGGCCGTGGGTCTCGATCGCGACAATGCCCGAGAGAGGCTTGTCTCGCGAGATGTGCAGAACGGTGTATTCGCCCGTCGAGAGCATCGTCGACTGGCGAAGCGCCGAATCGAAATGCGAGTGCGTCTGTCGAGCCACCTCTTCGATGATGTCGGGTAGCACCGGTCCGTGACTGCAGAGCACAACGGAACGCTGCTTGTGCAGGCGCTTTGTCACAATCGATTCGATGGATGCTTCGCCCGACTCATAGGCGTCTTGGCTGATGTCCGCCGTGACCTTGATCCCCAGTCCGAGAAAGCCGGAGAGCGGTGTGACGGTGCTGACGCAGCGGGTCGCCGAGCTGCTCACGATCTTGGTCGGCGCGTAGGCCGCGATCGCGGAGGCAATGCTGAGCGCCTGGTCGGCGCCGCGCTGCAACAGCGGCCGCGTTGCATCCGGACCATCCCAGCTCGATGGCGGCACGGCTTTGCCGTGGCGCACGGCGATGATCGCGAAGGTGCGAGCTCTTCCCTCATCGAGGCGCTCGGCGAAACGGTCGAGCACGTCGATGTCATGTTCGTAGCTGAGCTTCGTGCGGGCTTTGGCGAGCGAGACCCACTCAAGAGCGGATATCTCACTGTTGGGCGTGAACTTGGCGATCTCGAGTGCGTGTGCGCTGACCTCGGCCGACCAGTAATAGACGACCTTGTCGCGACCGCTGGGGAGGGAGTATTCGACGGTGCCGAGGGGCGCGCCGAGGCTCACCGTGAGGCCCGTCTCTTCGGCGATCTCGCGCACAGCAGTCTGCGGCAGGGTCTCGCCGGGGTCGAGCTTTCCCTTGGGGAGCGAGACGTCTGCGTGGCCGGCGCGGTGGACGAGGAGAACGCGCGCTTTGCCGTCGACCATGCGCCAGCACACGGCGCCCGCAGCCAGAACGGGTCCGGTGCCCGAGGTCACCGGGCTGCCCCGCTCCGTTTTCTCGACGAAATTCTCTTCATAAGCACATTCTGCATGTCTTGAAGCAGCTCGCCGTTCTCTGCGAGGTTGTGGCGCGACCATTCGCCAGAAGCATCGAGCCACCACGACGACGTGTCGTCAGAGAGGGCGAGTTCGAAAATCTCGTCGATCTGCGTGAGCTGCTCGGGGTCGGTGAGTCGCACGAGGGCTTCGACGCGGCGGTCGAGGTTGCGATGCATCATGTCTGCACTGCCGATAAACGTGTGCTGGTCGCCACCGTTGACGAACGAGAAGATGCGCGCGTGCTCGAGGTAGCGCCCGAGAATCGACCGCACGCGGATGTTTTCGCTGAGGCCCTCCTGCCCGGGCTTAATCGCGCAGATGCCGCGAACGACGAGGTCAACGGGCACGCCCGCGTTGCTCGCTCGGTACAGCGCGTCGATGATTGCCTCGTCGACGATCGAGTTGAGCTTGATGCGAATTCCTGACTCGAGCCCGGCCTTCGCGTTCTCTGTCTCCTGGTTGATGTGCTTGAGCAGACCCTTGCGCAAGTGCAGGGGAGCCACGAGAAGACGCTTGAACTTCTTCTCGATCGCGTAGCCCGAGAGCTCGTTGAACAGGCGGGTGAGGTCTTTTCCTACGGTGTCGCTGGCGGTGAAGAGTCCGAGATCTTCGTAGATGCGGCTCGTCTTCGGGTTGTAGTTGCCGGTTCCGATGTGGCTGTAGTGCTTGAGAACGCCGCGCTCCTGGCGCACAACGAGCGCAAGCTTGCAGTGAGTCTTGAGCCCGACGAGACCGTAGACAACGTGCACGCCGGCCTTTTCAAGCTTGCGCGCCCACGAGATGTTTGCCGTCTCATCGAATCGCGCCTTGATCTCTACGAGCGCGAGAACGGCCTTGCCTGCCTGAGCCGCAGCGATGAGCGCCTCGACGATCGGGCTGTCACCGCTCGTGCGATAGAGCGTCTGCTTGATGGCGAGAACGTTCGGGTCAGCGGCCGCCTGCTCGAGAAACGTTTGAACGCTCGTCGAGAACGACTCGTAGGGGTGGTGCAGCAGGATGTCGCCGCGCGAGATCGACTCGAAGATGTTCGGCGGGGTATTCGGCTCAACCGGCAGCAGGCTGACGCTCGTCTTGGGAACGTGCTTCGGGTAGCTCAGCGAGGGGCGGTCGATGCGCGTGAGCTGAAAGAGGCCACCGAGGTCGAGGGGTGCCGGCAGCCGGTACACCTCCTGCTCAGTGATATCGAGCTCGCGCACCAGCAGACCGAGAGTTCTGTCATCCATGTCGTCGGTAATTTCAAGACGAATGGGCGGGCCGAAGCGACGACTCAGAAGCTGCTTCTCGAGAGCCTGGATAAGGTTCTCGCTCTCGTCTTCTTCGACCTCGACGTCTTCGTTGCGCGTGACTCGAAACTCGTGGTGTTCGAGAATCTCCATTCCCGGAAACAGTTCTTCGAGGTGGTTCGAGATGAGATCTTCGATCGGGATAAACCGCAGGCGGCCGCTCTTGTCGTCGGGCAGCTGCACAAAGCGCGGCAGAACTGTCGGCACCTTGAGGCGCGCGAACTCGACCTTGTTGGTCTTCGGGTTACGCACACGCACCGAGATGTTGAGCGAGAGCCCCGAGATATAGGGGAACGGGTGCGCCGGGTCGACGGCGAGCGGCATCAGAACCGGAAAGATCTGGTTCGAGAAGATCTCGTCGACGCGGGCGCGGTCGCTCTCTTCGAGGTCGCTCCATGCCTCGATGTGAATGTTTGCCTCGTCGAGGGCGGGCTTCACAAGATCTTTGAAGACGAGGGAGTGACGGGCCTGAAGCTCGTGCGCCTTTGCGCTCACCTCGGCGAGCACAACCCCGGGAGGTGTGCCGATGTTCGTGGGAACAGCGAGCCCGGTCTCGATGCGGCGCTTGAGGCCAGCGACGCGCACCATAAAGAACTCGTCGAGGTTGCTCGCGAAGATCGCAAGAAAGTTCGCGCGCTCGAGAAGCGGCAGCGCCGGGTCTTCGGCAAGTTCGAGAACCCGCTGGTTGAAAGCGAGCCAGCTCAGCTCGCGGTCGAGAAAGCGATCAAGGGGAAGGGTGCCGTCGTCAATGCTCGACGACTCATCGAGGTCGTACTCGTCGAGAGTGTCTGTGCTGTCCGAGGCGCCGCCGAGGAGGTTGTCGCTGTTCATCCGCCAATCCTGCCACCTGCGGGTGAACTAAGCCTTAACCGTGTTGGCGGTCGCGCTTGTCGAGACCAGATTGAGCCTGTCGAAATCTCGGATTTGCTCGATGTGATTTCGACTCCGCTCAAGCAGCGACGCTGTTAGCCAACCGCAGAGGGGAAGCGTTCGTTCTCGTCTTCGTACACGTTGAAGCGGTAACCGACGTTGCGCACGGTTCCGATGAGCGACTCGAGGTCGCCGAGCTTTGCGCGCAGGCGGCGCACGTGAACGTCGACCGTGCGGGTGCCGCCAAAGTAGTCGTAGCCCCAGACCTCGCTGAGCAACTGCTCACGAGTGAAGACCCGAGAGGGGTGCGTTGCAAGAAAGCGCAGAAGCTCGAACTCTTTGAACGTGAGGTCGAGCGGCTTGCCGTGCACCTTTGCCGAGTAGCTCGCCTCGTCGATGATCACGCCGGACGCCTGAATCTTGCTGCTCGATTTATCTTGCGCCTGGCGACCGATCGCGAGACGAATGCGTGCATCGGCCTCGGCAGGGCCGGCATTTTCGAGAATGACGTCGTCAACACCCCAGTCGGCGCTCACCGCGGTGAGCCCACCCTCAGTGAGAACGAGCAGCAGCGGAACCGTCACGCCGGTGGTGTTGAGAATCTTGCACAATGACTTCGCGCTGGCCAGATCGTAGCGAGCGTCAACGAAGATCAGGTCGCACGTGGGCGCGGTAATGAGCGAAGCCGGCTCGGCAGGAATCTGCCTAGTCTTATGGCTGAGTAGCCCCAGGGCGGGTAGGACGTCGCTGTCACCCGCCGAGGTCAGGATCAGCAACTGCGCCACGGGTCCTCCAAAGTGCGTTCCCACAGTCTAAAGCGCCTTAAGATCGACTTGTGACGTGGAAATTGCAGAGCATCGTTCCTGTGTGGGCCCTCGCGACCCTCGGAGCCGTGCTCGTTGGCGTATTTTCCGGCCCTGACGAGACCAATACCTGGCTCGCAATTGTCTTCGCGGCGGTTGTTCTTGCCACCTTCGGCATCCAACTTTCGCTGAAAAAGACCGAGGGATTCGTCACGCGGGCCATGTCGAGCATCGGTGGCGGCCTCGTAATCCTCGCTCTGGCGACCGGGATTCTTTTTCTCCTGCCCTAGGCCGTGCAGCAAATCGCCCCTGCGGATAGGCTGACACTATGAACTTCATCCTCGCGCTCGAGCTCTTCTTTACGGGGCTACTGATTCTCGCGACACTGGCGATCACCGGCACGAGCATCGTCGTTTTGTACAACCTCTTCCGGGGCCAGCGCTAACTTCCGTGATCGATCTCGACGCGAGCCTTCCGGCCGAACTCGTTCCGCTCTCCTGGCTGATCGGCCTCTGGGAGGGCACGGGTGTTGTGCACTACAAGGTCGGCGACGAGGTGCGCGAACTTGAATTCGGTCACCGACTGAGTTTTTCGCACGATGGAATGCCCTACCTCAACTACTCCTCGTACACGTGGTCGCTCGATGACGAGCAGACACCGCACGCGACCGAGACCGGTTATTGGCGCCTGAGCCGCCCGGCCGAAGACGGCGACCAGGGACCCGGCATGCTTGCCGGTGTTGGACCCAACCCGTACCCGAACGCCGAATCTGTTGAGTCACTGCGCAATGCTGCGGGTGGTTTCGACATCGAAGCCTCGATTGTTCACCCGCGCGGCGTGAGCGAGCTGTACCTCGGCCAGGTCAAGGGGCCGCGCATTGACCTCGTCACCGATGCCGTTGTGCGAACTGCGACGGCGAAGGAATACTCGGCGGCCACCCGTCTCTACGGGCTCGTCGACTCCAAACTTCTCTGGGCCTGGGATATCGCAGCTCTCGGTCAGGACCTCCGCACCCACTCGTCAGGAACCCTCTCTCGTGTCGAATGAATTCGAAACGCTCCCCGGTGCCGTCGGCACGCCGCCCCAGCACTACGGCAACCCGCTCGGTGAACAGAAGGCGCTCGCCGCGGGCGGCGCCGTCGTCGACCTGTCGCACCGCAGCATCATCACGGTCTCCGGTGCCGATCGCCTGACCTGGATCGACTCGTTGACATCACAGTCGGTTGCGCGCCTCGCCCCCGGCGAGTCGAGCGAGACGCTCCAGCTCGACCCGCAGGGCCACCTCGAGTTCGCGATTCGCATCGTGGATGACGGCGAAACCGCCTGGCTTCTTCTCGACGAGGGTGAAGGCGACGGCCTCTTTGCCTGGCTCAACCGCATGCGCTTTATGCTTCGCGTCGAGATCACAGACCGCTCTGATGAGTACGCGGTCGTTGGCACCTTTGGCGACGCACCGATCGCGGCCACAGCCCCGGCCGGTGTGCCCGTCATCTGGCGCGACCCGTGGAGCTCGGTCGTCTCGGGCGGTCACCAGTACGCACTCACCGCCGACCACCCGGGCGCGCAGTGGAACTACAGCGAGATCGTCATCGAGCGTTCGCGTCTCGCCGAGGCCGCGGCGCTTCCGCACGCGGGACTTCTCGCACTCGAGGCCCTGCGCATCGCCGCGTGGCGCCCGCGCTTCGCAACCGAGGTCGATGCGAAGTCGATTCCGCACGAACTCGACTGGCTGCGCTCTGCGGTGCACCTGACCAAGGGCTGCTACCGCGGACAAGAAACCGTCGCGAAGGTGCACAATCTTGGGCACCCGCCGCGTCGGCTTGTGCTGCTGCACCTCGACGGCTCCGACGGGGTACTTCCGGTCGCGGGCGACCAGGTCTTCGTCGACGACAAAGAGATCGGCACGATAACCACATCCGGCCTGCACTACGAGCTTGGGCCGGTTGCCCTCGCCGTTGTGAAGCGCTCGGTTGACCCCGCACTCGAGCTCGCCGTCGCAACCGACGGCATCCGTGTCTCGGCCGCGCAAGAAGTGATTGTTCCCACCGACGCCGGCGCCGTTGCCGACGTGCCCCGCTTGCCTCGCCTCGGCGCCGTCGCACGCTGACGCGTCGCACGCAGACAATGAGCGAGGGAACGCAGGCTGCGAGGCTGCGCAAGCTCGAGCGCGACATCCGTCGACGCATTGATATTCGGATGGCGCTGCGCAGGGCCGCGACATCCGTACCTGCCGCGCTGCAGATCGTTGTAGCCGCGACGGGTGCGTACTCGGTCGCGCACTTTCTCTTCGGGCATGCGGTGCCCCTCGTCGCCGTGACCGTCACGATCTCGGCGCTCGGGTTTACGCGTGATGCTCGCCCTAGGCGCGTTCTCGAATCGGTCATCGGAATTCTCGTCGGAATCGCGCTCGCCGAAGTTCTGCTGCTCGTCGTCGGCTCGGGTGTCTGGCAACTCGCGGTTGTACTGTTCGCGACCCTCGTTGTCGCGCGGCTCGTCTCGCCCAGCAACGCCTTCGCGGTTGCGGCCGGAGTGCAGTCGATGCTCGTGCTGCTGCTACCTGCGCCCGACGGTGGTGTGTTTATCCGCAGCGTCGACGGCATGATCGGCGGTGCGATGGCTCTCATCGTGACGGCGCTGATTCCGCGCGACCCTCGGCGGCTCGCACTTTCTGACACTCGCAAGCTGCACTCGATTCTTCGAGAGTCGCTCGACACTCTTGTTGTCGCACTGCTGCGAGCCGACGAACCCGCCGCGTCTCTGGCGCTCGAACGACTGCGGCGCACCCAGGCAATCATCGAGGAATCGAACGCTTCGCTCGAGACGGCGATCGCCGTGAGTCGCATCTCACCGTTTCTGCGCAGGCACCTGCCCGCGCTGCGACGGCAGGCCGCGCTCAATACCGGGCTCGACCTCGCCGCGCGGCACATGCGCTTGCTCGCGCGCCGCATTGACTTTCTTGTGCGCGACGGGGTGCCGCGCCCGGAGCTCGCGGCGCTGTTCGAGCGCGTGGGCGATGGACTGGCCGACCTGCGGGGCGAGGCGCGCGGAGGGCGCGCGGTCGGTGCTTCGAGCGCCTCGGCTGATCATTCTTCGCCCGGCGCTCCCTCGGGCGCTTCGCCCGGCCGCGAGGCGCTCGAGAAGCTCGCCGCGACACTCGACCCCGCGATAGTTCTGCCCGACGCCCAGATGACCGACTCGATTGTTGTGCATCTGCTGCGTCCGCTCGTCGTTGATCTGCTCGTCGCCTCTGGCATGACTCTCGAAGACGCACGGGCGCTTCTTCCCAAAGTGTGAGCAGCTCGATGCATGAATAACCCTCGCAAAGCGCGCCCGTTCGGCTTACTCTGAGGGTGCGGCTCCCGCCGCGGGAAGACCGAGGATCCCATGTTCACCTCAGAGCGCACGCGCGAGCGGTCTACATTCTTCGCGGGACTGGCCGTGGCCATCATCGGACTAGCGGCCACAATCGGGGGAGTCGTTATCTCCACGGCTCAGCTTTCCGCTGCCGAGAGCGGCGCGAACCTCGCTATCGCGACCGGCGTGGTTGAAGGCGTCGGCTACACCGACCCCGTCACATTCGAGGCGGCGGAGCAGTCATACGCGGTGCGATTGCTCGTTCCGATCAGTGGAAGCTCGGACACCGAACGTGAAGCACGCACCCTGTCGTGCGACGTCACCGACTCCGCCGGAACTGTCACCGCGATCGACGGGGCGGGTGCGAGCGTACACACGCTCGTCAACGGAGCGTATGAGATAGGCCGGGTCAACCTCGCCGCGGGAACGGCGAGCGTTCGCTGCGGATGGGCAAACCCCGAAGACGTTGACGCCCGACGAGCCATTTCGCGCGAGTTCGACGTGATTGTTGCGCGACCCGGATACCTCGACAACGGTGCGGCGATAGCGTTCACCGGCGTCGTGGCACTGCTCGCCGGCGCACTAGTCGTCGCCGTCGGCTGGAAGAGGTTTCGCGTTACCAGCGGAAACCGAGAGGCTCAACTGCAGACCACTGCACGGTGAGCTCGCCGAGCTTCGCTCGTGCGCGCGTCGTGAGCACGGGCCATCCATTCGTTTTGAGGGTGTCGACTGTAGCGATCCACCGCTGGCTCGGGCCGTAAACGCCCAGGGGCGCGTGCACCTGCCAGGCCCGGTCGAGAGCGATAAGCAACTCGTGAATGCGCTCACCCTCGACGTTGCGATGGATGAGCACCTTCGGCAGCCGCTCGGCCACAATGCTCGGGCGCTCGAGCTCGGCAAGCCGGAGCGCGATAGTAAAGCGCTGCGGGCCGTCGGCCGCGACATCCACCCAGCTGGCGACTCTGCCGACCTCGTTGCAGGTTCCCTCGACGAGAAGGCCGCCGGGCTGAAGCCGATCGACCATACGATGCCAGTTGTCGAGTACCTGGGATTCGTCGTACTGGCGCAGCACGTTGAGTGCGCGGATGACCGCGGCCTTGCGCCCGTTGGGCAGGGGCACCTCGAATCCGCCGAGCCGAAAGCTGACGCCGTCTTTCGCTGACCGGTTCGCGAGGGCAACGCGCGCCGGGTCGATCTCGATGCCGATGAGCTCGACGTCTTTTCTCACGCGTGCGAGCCGCTCGTGCAGCTCGAGCGTCGTTGTTGCGGATGCCCCGTATCCTAGATCCACAACAAGAGGGTCTTCGGCCCTTTTCAGGGCGGTGGATGCAGCGATCCAGCGATCGATGCGGCGCAGGCGGTTGGTGCCGGTCGTTCCGCGCGTGATCGAACCGATGGGCATACAACAAGTATCGCGCGGTGCCGGTGGTTGAGCGTCGCGCGCAAAACTCCTGCGAAACGCGCGGCCCGCAAACGTGAGCGCCCAGAAACCGGGGCTGGGCCGACGCCGGGCGCCCAAACTGCCGGAGTTCTGAACGCGCGTCGATAAGCTAATCCCATGACTTACACGCTCATCCTCTTGCGCCATGGCAATTCCGACTGGAACCAGAAAAACCTCTTTACGGGTTGGGTCGACGTTCGACTGAGCGACCAGGGCGTCGCAGAGGCGAAGCGTGCGGGCGAGCTGCTCGCCGCTTCGGGGCTCAAGCCCACGGTGCTCTACACGAGCGTGCTGACTCGCGCCATCCAGACCGCGAACCTCGCGCTCGAGACCGCCGACCGTCTCTGGATTCCCGTCAAGCGCAGCTGGCGCCTCAACGAGCGTCACTACGGCTCGCTTCAGGGGCTCGACAAGGCAGAAACCCTCGCCCAGTACGGCGAAGAGAAGTTCATGACCTGGCGCCGCAGCTTCGATGTGCCGCCGCCCGTGCTCGACGCCGACGCCGAGTACAGCCAGGTGCACGACGAGCGCTACGTTGGCATCGACGGCGAGATCCCGCGCACCGAGAGCCTCAAGATCGTCATCGACCGCATGCTTCCGTACTGGGAGAGCGACATCATCCCCTCGCTCAAGGACGGCGAAACAGTGCTCGTCACGGCTCACGGCAACTCGCTGCGTGCGCTCATCAAGCACCTCGACGGCATCTCTGACGAGGCGATCTCCGAGCTCAACGTTCCGACCGGAATCCCGCTCGTCTACGAGCTCGACGACAACTTCGCTCCGATCAAGCCCGCGTACTACCTCGACCCCGAGGCCGCCGCTGCCGGAGCCGCGGCAGTCGCAGCGCAGGGCAAGAAGTAGCGCTCACTCTTACCGCCGAAGCGCGCTCCCGAGAGGGGGCGCGCTTTTGCGTGCGCGCTAGTGCGGAACGTGCGCGCTAGCTCGACATGGCGCGCGTGCTCCGCACTAGCGCGCACGCGGAGGGTGGATGTCGCGGCTCGCGCCCGCGCACTCTCATCGAGTTGTCACAAAGTGTCGTTGGCTGCGCGTTTAGGAGCATTTTGTGACACGTGGCACGTGGCACGTGGAACGTTTCGGCGGCGTCGGCGAGCAGGCCGCGGCCTGCCGCCACCGAGAGCGATCGGGTCAGGGCAGCGGGTTGAGCGCGTCGTAGTCGCGGAACGACTTGTTGACGGCGACGATCAGCAGCACGAGCGAGACGATGAGCAGACCGCCGAGCAGTGACGGCAGCCAGAGCAGGGTCGTCGCGGCGATGAGGCCGATCCAGGCGTCGCCGAGGCGTGGGCCACCGGTGACGACCACGATGAACAGGCCCTGGGTGCGTCCGCGCATCGAGTCGGGCACTGCCGACTGCATCATCGAGGTACGGAAGACCGAGCTGATGTTGTCGGCTCCACCGGCACCCGCGAGGGCGAGCGCCGCGAGTGCAAGCGCGGGCAGGTTCGCCGAGGCGAAGGAGTCGGTGATTGTGCCACTCGCCGTCGACCCGAGGGGAAGCAGCACGAGCCCAAAGGCCGCGATGAACCCGCCGTAGGCGACGACTGCATTACGAATCGCCTTGCCGTGCCAGCGCACGTGCCCGAGTCGGCCGGAGAACACCGAGCTGATGAACATTCCGACAGCGAATGACGCCGTGAGCACGGCGACCGTGACCGCGCCGCCGCCGATGACGAGCGCCCCGACCGCGGGGAACAGCACGCGCGGCATGCCGAACGTCATGGCGATGATGTCGATGAGAAACGACGAGCGAATGTTGGGCGCTCGCCGGAGGAAGGCGAGTCCCTGCACAACAGCGGCAAAGCCCGGTCGGCGGGTGCCGCCCTCTGGCACGATCGCGGGAAGGGTGATGATGCCCGTGAACGCGGCGAGGAAGAGCACGGCGTCAACCGTGTAGGTCCACTGGATGCCGACGGTGGCGACGAGGGTTCCGGCCAGTGCGGGGCCAAGGGTGACTGCCGCGCCAAACCCGATGCCGTTGAGTGCCGATGCGGCCGGCAGCAGCCGCGCGGGAAGCAATCGTGGCACGATCGCCGAGCGCGTCGTACCGACGATCGTTGTGGCGACGGCGTTGAGCGTGGTGAGCACGTAGTACACCCAGAGTGCGTCGATGTGCGTCCACGCGGCTACCGCCAGCCCGATCACCGAGAGCCACGCGACCGTCTCGGCGATGAGCGCGACAAGCCTGCGGTCGAAACTGTCGGCGAGCAGCCCGCCGTAAACGCCCGCGATGATCATGGGCACGAGCCCAACGACTCCCACGAGGGCGACGGCAGATGTCGATCCGGTGAGCGCGAAGATGTGCAGCCCGACGGCGACGAGCGTCATCTGGGCGCCGATGTTGGCGATGTTTGTGCCGATCCAGAGCCGCATAAACGCGGGGCTTTCGCGGAACGGTGAGAGGTCTACCCAGTGACTGCGTCGAGCGGGGGTTTCGGTGGGGTTCGTCATGCGACATCCAGCCTAAGCCGGATGCGCGTCACTCGTCGTAGTCGGGGTCTGCCGCACGGGTCTCGCCGACCCCGCCGATGTCGTTGACGGGCTCGACCGGAGGCGCGGGGTCGTTCACGACGGTGTCGGGGTCTTCTTCTGCGAGAGAGCGAGCCGCGACACCCGAGTCATCTGCGATGCTGTCTCCCTGATCGGTGAGCCCTGTCGGTGTGTCATCGGTGAGGGTCTCGGGTGGAATGTTGCCCGAGAGCGGGTTGTCGGCATCGTTGCCGAGGATGCTCATCGCTCGATCCCCAAGTCGTCGTCCGAGGGCTCGAAAGGTTCCGTTGGCGCGGCCGGGGGAGTGGGCGTCTCGGGTTCGGGCACGGATTCCGCGCCGCCAGCGGGCGTCTCGGACGGGTCGTGAACGCTCGTGCCGCTCTCGTCGGGAGCTGACGGGGTCGAAGGTGAGGTGCCAAGTGTGTCTGACATGGAGGTTCCTTTCGTTGCCTCCAGCCAACGCTCGTGCGGCGCCAGTGGCAATACCGCGCGCGAATGCCCAGCTAGCGCTGAGGTTGTGGCGCGTGCGCGCTACTGCGTAACACGCGCGCTACGGCGAGCTGGCGCGCACGGTACGCAGTAGCGCGCACGCCAAAATGGCGAGGGTGAAGCAGTCGAACTACTCCGAGACGACCCAGTCACCGGTCGCGAGGTACTGAACCTTCTTGGCGATCGAGACGGCGTGGTCGGCGAAGCGCTCGTGGTAGCGCGAGGCGAGGGTCGCGTCGACGGTGTCGACCGCGGCGCCCTTCCAGGTCTCGCCGAGAACCTTGTCGAAGACGCTCAGGTGCAGCTCGTCGATGCGGTCATCGTCGTTGCGAATCTCTTCTGCGAGGCGCACGTCTTCTGTCTTGAGCAGCTCGACGAGCTTCTGCGCGATCGCGACGTCGAGGGCACCGAGCTCAGCGAACGTCGGGCGAAGGGTCTTGGGAACAACCTTGTCAGGGAAGCGGTAGCGCGCGAGCTGCGCGATGTGCTCGGCCATGTCGCCCATGCGCTCGAGCGACGCGGAGATACGAAGCGCCGAAACGACGATGCGCAGGTCGCGGGCTACGGGCTGCTGGCGAGCGAGGATGTTGATGGCGAGCTCGTCGAGCTCGAGCGCTGCAATGTCGATCTGGTCATCGTCAGCGATGACGGTCTCGGCGAGCGATACGTTTGATTCGTTGAACGCCTTTGTGGCGTTCTCGATCGATACGGCAACGAGGGTCGCAATCTCGACGAGGCGCTCCTGCACCTCTTGAAGCTCTTGCTGGAAGACCTCGCGCATGTTCGTACCCTTTCGCGGCGAAACGCTTGTTCCGCACAGTTGAAGCCACAATGCCCCTCCGAGGTTAACAATTGGTGCCACTCTTCTGAACAGTGCGCGACCTCAAGCGGATCAACGTGCTCAGGAGTGAGGCTGACCTCGGGGAAGTAACTAATCTAGTGCCTATGGACTCCGCCTGGCTGGTGCCGCTGTCGCTGGCCTTCGGCGTTTTCGTTGGAGCCGGCATGGTGACGATCATTGTGCTTGCCGCACGTCGTGGCCAGATGGCGGTTGACGTTGTGAGCTCGGCAGTTCCCGACGGTGTCGACCAGGTGCTCGACGCGATCGAGTCTGCCGGTGTTGTTCTCGACCACTCGAACAACGTGGTCAAGGCGAGCCCGGGAGCCATGGCCTTCGGAATCGTCTACAACGGCGCGCTGGTTCACCCAGAGATCGTCAAGCTCATCGACAAGGTGCGCCGCCGCGGCGAACCGATCGCTGAAGAACTTCACCTCGCCAGAGGCCCATTCGGTGAGGCCAGCATCTACCTGTTTGTGCGAGTGGCGCGGCTCGGCGCTCGCTACATTCTTCTGCTCGCTGATGACCGCACCGAGTCGTACCGCCTCGACGAGGTGCGTCGCGACTTCATCGCCAACATCAGTCACGAACTCAAGACGCCGATCGGGGCAGTCAGCCTTCTGGCCGAAGCCCTCACTGAGGCCGCGAAAGACCCCGTGCAGGTCAAGAAGTTCGCGAAGCGCCTGACGAAAGAGTCCGAGCGGCTTACGCGCATCACCAAGGAGATCATCCAGCTCTCTCGCCTGCAGGCCGCCGACGCGATCAGCAAGCCAGAGCTCGTCGACATCGACGACGTCGTGGCTCAGGCGATCGACCAGAATCAGGTCGCCGCAGAGTCTTCGAGGATCAAGCTCGTTTCTGGAGGGGATGCCGGAGCCGAGGTCTACGGCGACGAACCCCTTCTCGCCGTCGCACTTCACAACCTTGTGGCGAACGCGATCCAGTACTCGCCGAAGGGCTCGCGCATCGGTGTCGGCGTCACCAACTCCGACGGTGTCGTCGAGATCGCCGTGACAGACCAAGGAATCGGTATTCCCGAAGACGAGCGCGATCGCGTCTTCGAGAGGTTCTACCGCATCGACCCGGCCCGTAGTCGTCACACCGGCGGCTCGGGGCTCGGCCTCAGCATCGTCAAGCACGTTGTGCAGAATCACGGCGGCGACGTTCGCGTCTGGTCGCAACCAGGCAACGGTTCAACATTCACCATCAGGCTGCCCGAAGCAACATCGGCGGGCGCCGCCAGTCTCGGAGAAGAATCATGACCCGCATTCTCATCGTCGAAGACGAGAGGTCGCTCAGCGAGCCTCTTGCCTACCTTCTCGGTCGCGAAGGGTACGAAACGACTGTCGTCGACGACGGCCTCGCCGCTGTCGCAGAGTTCGACAAGAACGGCACCGACCTTGTGCTGCTCGACCTGATGCTTCCCGGGCTCTCGGGCACCGAGGTCTGCCGTGAGCTGCGCAGCCGCTCGCAGGTTCCGATCATTATGTTGACGGCCAAAGACTCAGAGGTAGATGTCGTTGTGGGCCTTGAGCTCGGCGCCGACGACTACGTCACAAAGCCCTACAAGACGCGCGAGCTTCTCGCGCGCATCCGTGCGGTGATGCGTCGCCGCGCCGAGCCCGAAGATCTCAGCGACGTTGTGCTCGAGGCCGGCACCGTCCGAATGGACGTCGAGCGCCACACCGTCTCGGTCAGCGGAACCGTTGTGCCTATGCCGCTCAAGGAGTTCGAACTTCTCGAGCTGCTGCTGCGCAACGCGGGTCGTGTTCTCACGCGCGGCCAGCTGATCGACCGGGTCTGGGGCGCCGACTACTTCGGCGACACCAAGACCCTCGACGTGCACATCAAGCGCATCCGTTCGCGCATCGAGGCCGTGCCCTCTGAACCACAAATGCTTGTGACTGTGCGCGGGCTCGGCTACCGCTTCGAGGCCTAACCCACGCGGGCAGCAAAAAGGCGGCACCGCGAGGTGCCGCCTTTTCAGCGCAAAGAATCGAATGGATGCTACGGGGCCGGCGTCTCGGTCGGTTCGGGTGTGCCGGTCGGGCTCAGCGTCGGCAGCGGGGTCGGGGTGAGGCCCGTGTACTCCGAGTGCTCGGCGGGGATCACGGGAACGAGAAGCTCCTGGCCCTCTTCGCTTCCGTACTGAAGGTAGACGGGAAAGAGGCTGCCGAGTTCAATGTCGAGTTCGCTCAGCACAAGCTGTGCCTCGCCGGTGTTGCCCACCGAGAGCGAGGAGTTGCCCGCGACAGAGACGGTTGCCGTGACGGTCTTGCCCGCGGCATCCACGTACTGAAAGTTCACGTCTTCGTTCGAGGCTCCGACGTTGATGACAGTCATGATGAGTGAGGCGTCTGTTCCGTCTTCAGACAGTGCAACCGCGTTGCGAACCTTGATGTCGCCTACATCGCCCTCAACACCGTCGCTCGGGGCGTACTGAATGAGGGTGGCCTGAGGTGCAAAGAAGCCGCAGCCGGACATGCCGAGCGCGAGTGCGCCAGCGAGGATGATGGATGCCGCGCCGCGTGCAATCACTGGAGCCTCCGGGGTTGTGAACAGGAGACTCCAGTTTAGCCATGGCACCGGTCGGCAAAAGCCAAGCCGAGCCGCTCGCGAGACCCCCGTGGTAAACTGGATCCTCTCGAAAGGACCGGATCTATGTTGTTCGAGGTCGGTGAAACAGTCGTTTACCCCCACCACGGTGCTGCAACGATAGTTGAAGTCAAAAAGCGCGTCATCAAGGGCGAAGAGAAGTTGTATCTCAAGCTCAACGTCGCCCAGGGTGGCCTCGTTATTGAAGTTCCCGCAGAGAACGTCGACCTCGTCGGCGTACGCGACGTGATCGGCCAGGAGGGCCTCGACCGCGTCTTCGACGTGCTGCGTGCGCCCTTCACAGAAGAGCCCACGAACTGGAGCCGCCGCTACAAGGCGAATCTTGAGAAGCTCGCCTCCGGCGACGTCATCAAAGTTTCTGAGGTTGTGCGCGACCTGTGGCGCCGCGATCAGGAAAAGGGCCTCTCCGCCGGCGAGAAGAGCATGCTCGCCAAGGCCCGTCAGATTCTCATCTCTGAGCTCGCGCTCGCCGAGAAGACCGATGAAGAACAGGCTTCGAACGTTCTCGACGAAGTCCTCGCGTCGTAGCCCCGGTGACTGAACCCACAACCGCGGTCATCCTCGTCGCCGCGGGCAGCGGAACCCGGCTGGGCGCCGCTGTTCCCAAGGCTTTCGTCGACGTCGCGGGCCGCACGATTCTCGAGCGCGCACTACGGTCGGCGCTCGGTATGGCAGAGCCGGCACAGCTCATAGTTGTCGCACCCCATGAACTTCTTTCGGAAGCCGGTCGTATCGCGACAGCGGCGGTGGGTGCGGCATCCACCTATCTGAGTGTTGTGGCCGGTGGCGACACGCGTCAGCAGTCCGTGGCCGCCGGGCTCGCCGCGCTGGGCGACGACATTGACGTTGTGCTCGTTCACGACGCCGCGCGATCGCTCACGCCGCCCACGCTGTTTGAACTGGTGATCGCGAGCGTGCGGTCGTTGGGCACCGGCGTGATTCCGGGGCTCGCCGTTGCCGACACGATCAAGCAGATCGACTGGATGGGGTCGGTCGAGAAGACTGTCGACCGCTCGGCACTTGTCGCGGTGCAGACGCCGCAGGGTTTTCCGCGTGACGTGCTTGTTGCGGCCTACGCGAGTGCCAATCAGGACTACACGGATGACGCGGCGCTCGTCGCTGCGCACGGCACAGCCGTCACCGTGGTCGACGGAGACCCGCTCGCGTTCAAGATCACCACGCCGTGGGATCTTGCTCGGGCCGAGTCGCTCGTTTCTGCGACGGAGCCGGCGCCCGTTGCCACCGAGTGGCGCACCGGCGTTGGTATCGACGTTCACGCCTTTGACGATGACGCGCCCCTGTGGCTCGGCGGTCTCTACTGGCCGGGCGAACCAGGACTTGCCGGGCACAGCGATGGCGATGCAATCGCTCACGCCGTGTGCGACGCCTTGCTCTCGGCGAGCGGACTCGGCGACATCGGCGGACGCTTCGGCACCTCAGACAAGCAGTTCGAAAACGCGCACGGCGAGGTCTTTCTTACTGCCACCGTCGAACTCGTTCGTGGTGCTGGCTTCGAGATCGGCAATGTCGCGGTGCAGCTCGTTGCCAACCGTCCGAAGCTTGCCGCCCGTCGTGCCGAGATCGAGGTGCACCTCACCGAGCTGCTCGGGGCTCCCGTGAGTATCTCTGCGACGACCGCTGACGGACTCGGGTTTACCGGCCGCGGCGAGGGTGTCACGGCGATCGCGACAGCGCTCGTCACGGTCGTCTAGAGCACCTCTAGAGGTTCTCGAGCCTGTCGTCGAGCGCCGCTTCGATGTCGGCGTCGGTGATGCGCGTGAGCTCGTCGTCGCTCAGTGAGTCCATTGTGTCGCCGTGCTCGGTGACGAGCCGCAGGTCGCGCATCTCGGCCGCCGAGTAGACACACTCGCGGGCGAACCGGGCGTTACCGAGGCGGTCGAGAAGCTTCGATGTGAGCTCGCTCGACCGGGTCTCAAAGACCCGCTGAGCGTCGTCGGTGAGCGGGGCGTGAATCTGCTTTCCGACCAGGGCGGCGATCTGCCCGAGTTCAACCGGGCTGAACGAATCGAAGGTCACGCGTGTCGCGAAGCGCGAATCGAGGCCGGGATTCGAGGCGAGAAAACCGTCGATCTCCGGCTTGTAGCCCGCGATGATCACAACGAGCCGGTCGCGGTCGTTCTCCATGCGCGCGAGAAGCACATTGACGGCTTCGCGACCGAAGGCGTCGCCGCCGACGATTCCGCCGCCGTGATTGAGCGCGTAGGCCTCGTCGATGAAGAGCACACCGTCGAGCGCCTTGTCGATGGTCGCCTGCGACTTGAGAGTCGAGTGCCCAAGGTGCTGGCCGATGAAGTCGGCGCGGCTTGCCTCGACGAGGTTGTCGCTCGACAGCACGCCCGCTGCGTAATAGATGCGCGCGATGAGGCGGGCGATAGTGGTCTTGCCGGTGCCGGGCGGCCCCTGAAAGACGAGGTGGCGCGGCCGGGCCGAGACGCTCAGCCCGCGAGCCGCGCGAAGCCGATTGGTTTGCACCTGAGCGAGGATGCTGCGCACCTGCTCTTTGACATCGGGCATACCAATCTGCCCGTCAAGTTCTGCGAGGGTCGATGCGAGAAGCTCACGGCGAGCCGCGTCATCCAACCCGGCCTTAACCGGGGTCTCGGGAGTCGACGTTGGCGTTGTCGTAACGGTGGGTGTCGGGGCCGGCTTGGGCTGCCCCTGCAGAGTGCGGATGGTGGCCGTCGTGGCGTCCCACTTGTTTGTGCGGCTCGCGATCGACTCCGGCGTCATCGCGTAGAAATTGTAGAGCGGGTCGGCGATCGCGGCGGCGACGAGATTCGCAATGGGGGTTCCGCTTTTGCCGTCGAGAACGATGTCGTCGTAGGCAGCCTGCAGGTGAACGAGCCCCTCATCGGGATTGCCCTGGATGCGGCTGACGAGCCCGCGGCTGTACAGGGAGTTCTGGCGAATAGCCGAGTAGGTGCACTTGAGCTCTTTATCGAGCCAGACCGCGGCCTCGTCGGGCTTTCCTTGCAGCGCGAGCGCGTAGCCGATCGAGTGGTTTGCGGCCGAGGTCAGTGCTGCATCGTTGCCGTGCGTCACCGCCGTAAACGCTTCGATAGCTTCGTCGGGAAGCGAGGCGTTCGCATAAACAGCGCCGATTCCGTACTGAAGGGATGTCTCGGCCGAAGTCAGGGGAGGCAACAAGTCGAGCGCATCTTCGTGCCGCTTCTCGCGGGTGCGCTGCACTGACTCGAGAAGAATTGCATCGCGCGTGTTGTAGAGCGAGTGCGAGACAAGGTGATCGATGTCGAAGCGCGTGCGTAGCAGCGACGGGTTTTTGCCCGTGCGGGCGAACTCTTCGCCGAAGCGATCGAGCGAGTCGAACAGGGCCAGGCTGACCTCACGGCTTGTGTCGCCGAGCGCGAAGATCGCGAGCCAGGCATCGCACATTCTCGCGTCGCCGAGGGTCGCGCGGCGAAACAGGTCGAGTGCTTTTTGCTTGTCGGTCTCGCTCACGCGAGTGAGATCGTTGCCGATCGCGGCGATGCCCAGATCCCATGATCGTTGTGATTCGGTGCGATTTCGCACGGGTCTCCGATCGGGTTGCGGACAATCAAGAGCAATTCTCCCATGCTTGCGCGGGGGAGTCGGGCGAAAGGGAAAGTAGGATTGCCCGGTGACTGTTCGGCTCTATAACACCAGAACGCAGGCGATCGCCGACTTCGCACCCCTCGTGCCCGGCCAGGTCGGCCTGTACGTCTGTGGACCAACCGTGCAGTCGAGCCCGCACATCGGGCACCTGCGCTCGGCTCTCGTCTACGACCTGTGGCGCCGCTGGCTCACCTATCGCGGCCTCACTGTGACTCTCGTGCGCAACGTCACAGACATCGACGACAAGATTCTTGCCAACGCTTCGGAGTCAGAAGAGTGGTGGGCTCTCGCCTACCGCTTCGAGCTCGAGTTCAGCGACGGGTATCGCCGGCTCGGCATTCTGCCGCCCACCTACGAGCCTCGCGCTACAGCGAGTGTCACCGAGATGCAGGAGATCATCGCGCGCCTCATCGACCGCGGTCACGCGTATCCCGCGGCCGACGGCTCTGGCGACGTCTACTTCGACACGGCGTCGTGGCCCAGCTACGGCGAGCTCACCAATCAGAACCCCAACGACATGGTCGCTGCATCCGATTCTGATCCTCGTGGAAAGCGCGCCCCGCAAGACTTCGCGCTGTGGAAGGGCTACAAGCCCACCGAACCGGTGACGGCCAAGTGGGCCTCGCCGTGGGGCGACGGGCGACCCGGCTGGCACATCGAGTGCTCTGCGATGAGCTCGCGCTACCTCGGACCACACTTCGACATTCACGGCGGCGGGCTTGACCTGCGTTTTCCGCACCATGAGAACGAGCTGGCCCAGTCGAGCGCGGCCGGCGACGGCTTTGCCAACTACTGGGTGCACAACGGCCTCGTCAACGTCAACGGCCAGAAGATGTCGAAATCACTCGGCAACTCGATCTTCGCGAGCGAGTTTCTCGAACTCGCCCGCCCGCTCGTCGTTCGCTACTACCTGGGGTCGGCGCACTACCGCTCGACGATCGACTACCACGACGGTGCGCTCGTCGAGGCAGAGGCCGCTCTCGAACGCATCGAGGTATTTCTCGACCGCGTCTCGCGCCGGCTCGAAGACACCCGGTTCGCGACCGAGAGCCCGCTCTCGATTCCCGCGGAGTTCGGCGAAGCAATGGACGACGACCTCGCCGTTCCGCAGGCGCTCGCTGTGCTGCACGAGAGGGTGCGCGCGGGTAACGCGGCTCTCGACAACGAAGACCTTGGAGCCGCGGCCACCATCCGCGGCGAAGTTATGGCCATGACAGAAGTCCTCGGTATCAACCCTGACGCGCCCGAGTGGCGCACAGCAGGGTCCGACCAGGCCGAACGCGCACTCGCCGCGCTCGTCGACACCCTCATTGAAGACCGCGCGAAAGCCCGAGCGTCAAAAGATTTTGCCGCGGCCGACCGCATCCGTGATGAACTCGCAGCAGCGGGCATTACGGTCGAAGACACCCCCTCAGGGGCACATTGGAGCATTAACTCGTGAAGAATCCAGGCAACAAGCCGCGCGCTGGCGCGGTGCGCAAGGGCCGTAAAGGCCCGCAGGTCGGCTCAGGCGGACAGGGTCGTCAGGCCCTCGAAGGCAAAAAGCCCACACCAAAAGCAGAAGATCGCCCGTACCACCCCGCGGGAAAGCGCAAGGCCGCGGCCGAGCGCTTCGAAGCATCGGGCGGACGCCGCAAGGTCGGCACCCCCGACGGTGCACCCCAGCCCCAGCGCTCTGGCGGACAGCGCAAGGCCAAGTCGAGCGACGAGGTTGAGGTAGTAACTGGCCGCAACTCGGTGCTCGAGGCGCTGCGCGCGAAGATTCCCGCGACGACCCTTTACGTTGCAACGCGCATCGAATACGACGACCGCGTGAAAGAGGTGCTCAAGCTCGCCACGAGCCGCGGCATCCCCGTGCTCGAGGTCATGCGCCCTGAGCTCGACCGCCTCGCCGGATTCGACTCGGTGCACCAGGGTCTCGCGCTCAAGGTTCCGCCCTACGAGTACGCGCACCCGCTCGAAATGCTCGAGAAGGTCGTCTCAAGTGGTCGCGTGCCGCTCTTTGTGGCGCTCGACGGCATCACCGACCCGCGCAACCTCGGCGCGATCATCCGCTCGGTCGCAGCTTTCGGCGGACACGGCGTGATCGTTCCGCAGCGTCGCTCGGTCGGCCTCACCGCTTCGGCGTGGAAGACCTCGGCCGGAGCCGCGGCTCGTACACCCGTCGCGATGGCAACCAACCTCACGCAGACGATCAAGGCGTACAAGGATGCCGGCGTCTTCGTTCTCGGACTCGACGGCGACGGCGACGTTTCGCTTCCTGCGCTTCAGCTCGCGAAGCAGCCCGTGCTCATCGTCGTCGGCAGCGAAGGCAAGGGGCTCTCGCGCCTCGTCGCCGAGAACTGCGACGCGATCGTCTCGATCCCGATCAACGCATCGACAGAGTCGCTCAACGCCGGCATCGCCGCGTCTGTGACCCTGTACCAGATCTCGACGATGCGGGCGTCGAAGAAGTAGTCGCGATCGCTGGTCGAGCCTGTCGAGACCACGTCGAGCGAAGCCGAGACGCGATCTCGACTTCGCTCGATCTAATCTCGACTTCGCTCGATCAGCGCTAGACCTTGCTGCGCCAGTCGTCTTCGTCAACGACCTCGGTCGGCAGCGTGTAGGTGCCGGTCGGCGGGTCGATCATCGTTGCTTCGTCGCGTCGGTGTCGCAGCACGTTGTCGATGTAGCTGCTGACGGCTTCGGCGAGCGGAACGTCGCGCTTCTCGTTCTGCGAGATGTACCAGCGGTGGTCGAGCATCTGGTGAAAGACCTCGGCTGGCTCGAGGCGACCCTTGAGTTCTTTCGGAATGGCGCGGCTGACCGGCTCGAAGACCCGAACCACCCACTCGTGGGCGACAACCTCTTCGTCGAGGTTTTTCTTGTCGAACGTTGCCATGTACGAGTCGAGGTCGTTGAGCAGGCGACGGGCTTGGTTCTCTTGCGCGTCGAGACCCGTGAGTCGCAGAAGCCGGCGGGAGTGGTGCCCCGCGTCGACGACCTTCGGCTGAATGCGAACCTGGGTTCCCGTTTCATCGGTCTTGATCGCGAGCTCTTCGATATCGAACCCGAGGTCGTTGAGACGACGAACGCGGTCGTTGATGCGCCAGCGCTCGGCCTGGGCGAACTCCTCTGACCCTGTGAGTTCTTTCCAGAGCATGCGGTACTGGGCGACGATTCCGTCGGCGATGGCGATCGGGTCAACCTCTTCTTCGAGCCGCCCGCCCGACTGCAGGTCGAGAAGCTCCCCGGCGATGTTGACGCGTGCGATCTCGAGGTCGTTCTCACGTTGGCCGTTCGAGAGTCCGCCGTCGTAGAGCTTGCCGGTTTCGGCGTCGACGAGGTAGGCGGCGAAGGCTCCGGCATCTCGACGAAAGAGTGTGTTCGAGAGCGACACGTCGCCCCAGAAGAAGCCCACGATGTGCAGCCGAACGAGTAGCACAGCGAGAGCGTCGACGAGTCGGGTGGCGGTGTCGGGGCGCAGCGCCTGCGAGAACAGCGCGCGGTAGGGGAGCGAGAACTTGAGATGGCGCGTGACAAGGGCTGACTCGAGGGCCTCGCCCGTCGGGCTCGAGCGGTTAGCGATGACCGCGACCGGGTCGACGCACGGAATGTCGATGCGCTGCAGGGTGCGCAACAGGTCGTACTCGCGTTTGGCGAGTTCGCCCGAGGTCTCTTTGATCGCCACAACGTAGCCGCTCAGGTGCACAAAACGCACGAGGTGTCGCGAGATGCCCTTGGGCAGCGCGGCGATGACGTCGTCGGGCCAGGTGTCGAGAGGCTGGCTCCACGGAAGATCGAGAAGTGCCGGGTCGACCGTGGCCGAGGTGATGTTGAGTGAGCCGCTCATGCTTCTATCTTTCCGTTAACGAACAGGTGGGCGGCGTACAAAGACGCCGCCCACCTGGTGAATCACTTACGCCGCAGCGATCGGCTTCTTTGTCAGGCGAAGGCCCGACTCGGTCTCGAACACGTGAACGTGGTTGGGCTCCGGAAGGATAAATACCTTGTCGCCGGCGTTCGGGTGCGAGCGGCCGTCGACGCGAGCCACGATGTCGACGCGGTTGCCGTCGATCTGGGTGTGGCCGTAGAGGTAGCCGTCGGCACCGAGCTCTTCGACGACGTCGACGTCAACGGGGAGGCCCTCGCCGGTCGTCGAGACGCGAACATCTTCGGGGCGGATGCCGATGGTGACCTTGCTGGCGCTGGTTCCGCCGAGGGTCTCGCGGTCAACAGCGGCGGTCGCCGTGCCGAACTTGAGGCCACCGTCGACGACATCAGCGTCGAACAGGTTCATTGCGGGGCTTCCGATGAAGCCGGCAACGAACACGTTCTGGGGCTGTTCGTAGAGGTCGCGGGGAGTTCCGACCTGCTGCAGAACGCCATCCTTGAGCACAGCGATGCGGTCACCCATGGTGAGCGCCTCGGTCTGGTCGTGGGTGACGTAGACCGTTGTAACGCCGAGGCGGCGCTGCAGCGATGCGATCTGCGTGCGGGTCTGAACGCGCAGCTTGGCGTCGAGGTTCGACAGCGGCTCGTCCATAAGGAAGACCTGGGGCTGGCGAACGATAGCGCGACCCATTGCAACGCGCTGGCGCTGGCCACCGGAGAGAGCCTTGGGCTTGCGACCGAGGTACGGCTCGAGGTCAAGCAGCTTTGCTGCCTCGAGTACGCGGGTTGCACGCTCGTCTTTGTTGACGCCGGCGATCTTGAGCGCGAAGCCCATGTTCTCTGCGACTGTCATGTGGGGGTAGAGGGCGTAGTTCTGGAAGACCATCGCGATGTCGCGATCCTTCGGCGGAACGTCTGTGACGTTGCGGTCGCCGATGAGGATGTTGCCCTCGTTGACCTCTTCGAGGCCGGCGAGCATACGAAGGGAGGTGGACTTTCCACAACCGGAGGGGCCAACCAGAACGAGGAATTCGCCGTCTGCGACCGAGAGGTCGAGCGCGTCGACCGCGGGGCGAGTTGAGCCCGGGTAGAGGCGGGTTGCCTTGTCAAAAGTGACTGATGCCATGACTATTAATGCTCCTTCACCGGCAGGTACGTGCCGGACGATCCGTAGTGAATGGATGGCGGCGGTAAACCGCCGCTGCCATTATGTCACCTAGGCTTGTGCAGCGGTCGTGTGGGTTCCTCCCAGACAGCCCTCGTACTCTCCTGAAGGCGCCGTATGTTTTTGCGTCTACCCACTCAAGATTTCTAAGAGGTTCGATGACCCACGGACTCCCGGCCGGAGATGGCCTGAGCAAAAATGAGCGCCGCGAAGCTGCACGTGAGAAGGCCAAGGCCCTGCGTGACCAACACCGCAAGAAAGAAAAGCGCGGTCGTCTGATCCTTCAGGGCGGCATTTTGCTCGGTGTTGTAGCCCTCGCCGTTGCCGTCACCCTCATCATCGCGTCGACGGCAAATCGCCCGGCGACTGCGGGCCCGCGCAACATGCTCAGCGATGGAATCCTCATCGGCGAGGGTTTTGTTGCAAAGCCGACAGCAGCCCTGCAGCCCGGAGAAGAGCCGGTTCCCAACGAGCGCGACGAGGCATCCGATGTCATTTCGATCCAGCTCTACGTCGACTATTTCTGCCCCGTTTGTGGTCTTTTTGAAGAGACGAACGGCGAGCAGATCGCGACGCTAGTAGACAGTGGCGCGGCGACCGTGGAGATCTTCCCGTACGCGATTCTCGACAGCGTCTCGCAGGGCACCAAGTACTCGACCCGTTCGTCGAACGCTGCAGCATGTGTCGCCGACTTCTCGCCCGATAGCTACTTCGAGTTCAACAACATCCTCTTTGAGAACCAGCCCGAAGAGCAGACCGGCGGGCTCAGCGACGAACAGCTCATCGACCTGACCGTCGAGGCGGGCGTCGAAAAGGCGTCGTCGATTGAAAAGTGCATAACCCAGCAGACCTTCAAAGACTGGGTTGCCCAGGCGCGAGACCGTCACCGCACGCAGGGTGCTCCGAACAGCAACGTCGACACGATCGCCGGAACCCCGACCGTCATCGTCAACGGCCTCAAGTACACCGGCGCTCTCAACGACTCGGCGGCGTTCTCGGCCTTCGTTCTTCAGGCAGCGAACACCTCGTTCAACGACAGCACAACGCCGACTCCTACGCCGACGGCGACACCCTCGAAGTAGCCGTGCGCGCTGTGGCCGCACTCAACTCGTGAGCGCGGCCGACGGTTAGTCGACCGGCGGCTGCTCGACGCGCACGCCGAGTGCTGTGATTCCGGCGACGATGTTCTCGCTCAGGCCGGAATCGCTCACAACAACGTCGAAGTCGCGCAGGTCGAGCGCCTTGTACTTGCCGAAGGTGCCGTACTTCGAGCTTGCCGCGACGAGAACCGTCGACGACGAGATCGACAGTGCGGCCTGCTTCACCTCGACCTTCGACTCTGCCGGGGTTGTGAGGCCGCGCTTGAGGTCCCACGAGCTCGTCGAGATGAAGGCGATGTCCACGACGAGTTCTTTGAGCATCGCGGCGGCGAGACGACCGACGCTCGACTGGTTGCCCTTGTCGATGCGCCCGCCGATGTGAATGAGCTCGGTCGTGGGGTGGGGCATAAGCGCGCTGGTGATTGCGACGTCGTTTGTCACGACGGTGAGGTCTCGAACGTGCGCGATGAGGGGAACCATCGCGAGCATCGTGGTTCCGGCATCCAAATAAATCGTCATTGAGTCGTGGACCATGGATGCCGCGATCGCTGCCATTGCCGACTTCTCTGTCGGGTCGACGAGCGCCTTTTCTTCGTGGCTCGGCTCGACGAGAAGACGGCTGGGGATCTTCGCGCCACCGGGAACGGAGACAGCGCGGCCTTCTTCTTCGAGCTTCGAGACGTCGCGCCTGATCGTCATGTGACTGACGTCGAGCAGGGTCGACAGTTGGTTGAAACTCAGCACCTGCTCACGGCGCAGGTGTTTGAGAATGAGCTCGCGTCGCTGGTCGGGGATGAGTGGGCCGAGCTCGTTCGTCTCGTCGTCGATCATCATCGGCCCTCTCGTACGGTCGCCATAACGCTACCGGCTTCCGAGTGTCCAGTCCGACCCGTAGCGCTCGGTGAGTTCGGCGATCTCAGAGTCGGTGAGTAGCTTTCGATCGTGGCCGGCTGTGAGCAGCGTGATTCGCGCAGCTTCTTCGACCTCGATCGCTGCATCAAGAGCGGCGGCGAGAGTCACCGCACTCGTGATCTGCCCGTGGTTTTGCAGCAGTGCAGACGAGAAGGGGATATCGAGAGCGAGCAGAAGTTCGCCGAGTTCGGGCGAACCGGGTGCGCGGTAGGGAACGAGCGGAGTCTGGCCCGCGCGCATCACAAAGTAGGGCGTGAGGGGTGGCAGGGCGCTCGTGGCCGACCACGGTTCGACGCACGATGCGGCGACGGCCTGCGGGGAGTGCACGTGCACGATGCCGCGGTGCTCGGGGTTCTTTGCGTAGAACGCGAGGTGAAGCGACGCTTCTTTCGATGGTTTGTTGCCGCCGATCCATTCGCCGCTCATCGTGAGCACCGAGATGGTGTCGGGGTCGAGGGCACCGAGGCTCGACCCTCCGGGCGTGATCAGCACGTGGCCGTCGCCGTCACGCACCGAGATGTTGCCGCTGCTGCCCGGGCTGAGTCCTGCGCCGACGGTCGCTTGGCCGATGGCCGTGAGCTCTGCGAGCAGTTCTGACGAGGGCGCGGAGAGGGTTGTCATGCGAGTTCCTTCCAGGCCGTGCTGAACATGTCAGGTGCACCAAAGTTGCCCGACTTGAGCGCGAGGTTCACAGCGGCGCCCGTGTTTGTTGTGCCCGAGCTCCAACACACGCCGGGTGCGATCTCTGGGCCGATGATGAGACGGTCAATGCCGAGCGCCTTAACGACGGAGCCAGAGGTCTCGCCGCCCGCGACAATGATGCGCGTAAATCCGAGCTCGCTTACCGTGGCAATCGCTAGCTCGCCGAGCAGCCATTCGACGAGCTCTGAGACGTCGACCGACATCGAACGCGAGAGTTCGAGGTCGTCGAGCGAATCGACCGCGTAAACGAGCACCGGGGTGTCGGCCGTCTGGGCTGCGATCCAGCCGAGAGCGTCTGCGCGGGCTGCGTCGCGGTCGGCCGCGAGCTTCTCGATGTCGATCTTGTAGAACGGAAGTGTGGATGTCGCGTTCGCTACCTGCCCCCGCGTTGCTGTCGAGGCACTGCCCGAAAGAACGAGCTGGCGACCGGTCGTTGCCGCCATGGGCGCCGCGTCGCCGTGTGTGCGGGGGCTGAGCCCGAGCGCTAGTCCGGACCCTCCGGAGATGAGGGTGCTGTCGGCGGTTGCGGCCGCGATTGTGCTGAGCTGCTCATCGGTGCTCGCGTCGACGACGACGTAGCGTGTGTCGGCGCCCGAGATGGCGGTGCCCAAGGCTTGAGCTCCTGCATCCACCGTCTCGCTGTGGATCTCGCTGACCGTGCCAGTTGTCTGGGGCGTCAGTATCTCGGCGACACGTGACTTGGTCATCGGCGTGAGGGGATGGTTGCGCATCGACGAGTTTTCGAGCAGTTCGCCATTGACCGAGAGAACGCCGTTGGTGACGGTGCGCCCGTTTGCCGGGAATGACGGAACAACAACTGTTGTGCCCGCTCCGAGTCGCTCGACGAGCGCGTCGAGGATCGGGCCGATGTTGCCCTCGTCGGTGGAGTCGAAGGTCGAGCAGTACTTGTCGTAGAAGCGTTCGCAGCCGAGTGACTCGAGGTATTCGAGTGCACGCAGCGAATCGGCGACCGCTGTTTCGACCGGGGCGGTTCGTGTCTTGAGGGCAACGACGACGGCTTCGTACTGCGCGTCGTCCCTACCTGATGTGTCGAGACTGTCTTCGGGCACAACTACGACCTGGAATCCGCGCTTGGCAAGATTTGTGGCGAGGTCGGTTGCGCCGGTGAAGTCGTCAGCTATCGCGCCTAGGTGACTCACGTGGTCAGCTCCGTTCGATTGTCTCCGGCACACCGTTGTGGCCTATACGTGTCACGCATCGTGTGCGGTGACGTGAAGATCTGTGCAGATATTTGACAATAGTATAAATCGACCATAGTTTGTGTGAACCAGACGAGAAAGCGCACGTACCGCGCAATCTGTTCAGAGAGGAACTTGAGACGCGATGACTTTCGTCACCCCGCCCACGCTATCGACCGAGAGAGCGGCAATCACCGTTGCCCTAACCGGAGCGAGCGGCGGATTCGGCCGCACCTTCCTTGCGCAGCTGCGACAGCTGCCGACAGTGCGCCCCAGCGTTCTCGTTGACCTCAATCTTGCCGCCCTGGTCGAGATGCTCGACGCAATCGGATTCGACCGCGCCGAGTGGACCGAGTGCACCGACGCCGCCGAGGTTGCGGCAACCGTCGCCGCCGGGCGCTTCGCCCTCGTTACTGACATCGAATTGTGCGGCCCCGAGTCGTACGAGGTGCTCGTTGAAGCGACGGGTAGCACCCGCGCCGGGTTCCGGTTCGCGCAGCGCGCCATCGACCAGCAACGCCATGTGATTATGGTGAGCAAAGAGGTCGAGAGCCTCTCGGGCGTCTACCTCGCCGACCGCGCCGCAACGGCCGGAGTCGCCTACTTTCCCGGCATGGGTGACCAGCCCGCGAACCTTCTCGCGCTGCTCTCCTGGATTCAGGCCGTGGGCCTCGAAGTCGTTGCCGTCGGAAAGTCGAGCGAGTACGACCTGAACTTCGACCCCGCGACATCCATCGTCCGTCAGCTCACGCAGGAGGTCGCGGCCCCGGCGCTCGCCGACCTTCTCGAACTCGGTGACGACGTTGCTGCGACCCTCGCCGAGCGCGAGTTCGCGACCCGCGCATTCAAGCGCGCCGCCGCCGCCGACTACTGCGAGATGGCGGTTGTGTCGCAGTATTCCGGCTTCTCGCCCGATGTCGAGTCGATGCACTACCCGGTCGCGCGCCCCAACGAGCTCGCCGACATCTACGCGCTGCGCGAGCACGGCGGAATTCTCGCGCGCGAAGGTGTGACAGACGTCTTCAGCATGTTGAGGCTGCCAAACGAGGCGAGCTTCGCCGGTGGCGAGTTTGTCATCGTCAAGACGCATGACGCCGAGACTTGGTCGATCCTTCGTGAGAAGGGCCACGTTGTCAGCCGCGATGGCCACTACGCGTGCATCTTCAGCCCGTTCCACTTTATGGGTGTCGAAACGCCCCTCTCGGTGCTCGCCGCCGTCGCCCCGAACCGCGTGGCCGAGACGCCGCGCCAGTACTCGACCCTTGTCGGCCGCGTCGAGGCCGGACTTCCCGCGGGCACCGTGTTGCGCGTTGCCGGCCACCACCACGAGATCGCGGGCGTCGCCCCCGTTCTTCGCGAGACCTCGACGGTCGAGGCGGATGTCGCGCCCTTCTACCTTCTCGACGGCGCGACCCTGGTGCGCTCGGTCGCGTCGGGCGACCTCATCACCATCGACGACGTCGAGGGCTACGACCCCGTGCTGTGGGATGCCTTCCAGGCCGGCCGTGTGTTGCCGGCCATTGACGGGATGCCCGTCGTCACGAGCGCGGGAGGTGCAGCATGAGCGCCGTTGACGTGAGCACCCTGCGCATTCTCGACGCGCACCACCACTTTTGGAACTTCGAGGGCGACGGCTACTACCCGTGGCTGCAGGGTGAGTACAACGAGAACTTCTTTCTCGGCGACTACACCGGCATGCTTCAGACCTTTTTGCCCGCCCAGTACCGCGAGGCGACAGCCGGCTACAACGTCGTTGGCACCGTCCACGTCGAAGCCGAGCGCGCGCGTGACCAAGAAGTTGCAGAGACGGTCTTTCTCAAGTCGCTTCACGACGCCGATGCTCGATTCCCCGCTGCCGTAGTCGCTCACGCGACATTCGCACGATCGGATGTCGCAGAGGTGCTCGAGGGCCACGCCGCCCTGGGCGTTGTTCGCGGTATCCGCTCGAAGCCGGTCACCTCGCGCACGATCGACGAGAGCGTCACTGGCCAACCCGGCACGCTTCAAGACCCGGCGTTTGTCGCGGGACTCGCCCTTCTCGAACAGCACAACTTCTCGTGGGACCTTCGGGTGCCCTACTGGCACCTCACCGAGGCCGCCGAGGTCATTGCCGGGCTTCCCGGAATCCCGGTTGTTATCAACCACTGCGGTCTGCCGCTCGATCGATCCGACGAGGGCATTGCGCTGTGGCGCACGGGAATGCAGGCTCTCGCGGCCCTGCCGAACACAACTGTCAAGGTCTCTGAGCTTGGACTGCCGCGCAATCGCTGGGATCGCGAGTCGAACGAGCGCGTTGTCGCCGAGACTCTCGAGATCTTCGGCTTCGACCGCGCGATGTTCGCATCAAATCTTCCCGTCGCGACTCTGACGGCTCCGAGCTTCGGTGAGGTTGTCGACACGGTTCTTGCGGGGGCAGCTGGCGCAACGCCTGAACAACTCGATGCACTCTTCAGCGGCACCGCCGCGCGGGTGTACCGCGTCGACCTCGAATCACTTTCCACCCTCTCCTAACCAACCTTCAACACCTAAGGAACTGCAATGAGCGTCAACGACGACAAGCTATTCAGAAAGATATATACGCGCATCCTGCCCCTCGTGATGCTCGGCTTCTTCTTCTCGTACCTCGACCGCGTCAACGTCGGATTCGCGAAGATCACCATGAGCTCCGACCTCGGCTTCTCAGACGCCGTGTATGGACTCGGTGCGGGAGTCTTCTTCATCGGTTACTTCATCTTCGAGGTGCCGTCGAACCTGATTCTCGCCAAGGTCGGTGCGCGCGTCTGGATCGCTCGCATCATGATCACGTGGGGCGTTATCTCGGGGCTGATGTTCCTCGTCGACTCCGAGTGGCTCTTCTACACGATGCGCTTCCTGCTCGGTGTTGCTGAGGCTGGCTTTATCCCCGGCGTTCTCTACTACATGAGCCAGTGGTTCCCGGCGAGCCGTCGCGGTCGCGCGTGGGGCATCTTCTACCTGGCCCTCGCTGCGTCGACGGTGTTCGGCGGACCGCTGTCAGGCATCATCCTCACCGCCACAGAAGACGCGGCCGGCCTGCACGGATGGCAGTGGCTCTTTATCATCGAGGCGATCCCCACGGTCATTCTCGGATTCGTCATCCTGAAGTTCCTGCGTGAGGACTACACGACTGCCCCGTGGTTGTCGCAGCCTGAAAAGGATCGTCTGGGAGCCATGCTCGAGGCCGAACGTCCGGTCGGTGCGCACATGAAGCTCGCCGAGATCTTCAAGAGCCCACTGCTGTGGTTCCTCGCGCTAATCTACTTCTGCTACAACTTCGCGCTCTACGGCATCAGCTTCTGGCTGCCGAGCCTCATCCAGGTTCTCGGTATCACGAGTTCGCTCGAGATTGGTTTTGTCTCGGCGATCCCCGGTCTCACCGCCATGGTCGCGATGGTGCTCTTCGGCTTCAGCTCAGACCGTCGAGGCGAGCGCAAGAAGCACATCGCTGCAGCGTTCACGCTGAGCGCGATCGGCTTCATCATCACGATCGCCGCCGGCACCGACCCGGTTCTCGGCATCATCGGTCTGAGCCTCGCTAACGCTGGTGCGCTCGCCATCCCGGCTATCTTCTGGAGCTTCCAGACGTCGATGCTGACCGGCACCGCGCTCGCTGGCGGTATCGCGCTCATCAACTCGACGGGTAACCTGGCCGGCTTTGCGGCTCCCTACCTGATCGGATTCGTTCGCGATGCGACGGGCAGCGCAAACATCGCCCTGTTCATCTCCGCGGGCTTTATGGTGCTCGGTGCAGCGCTTGTGCTCACCGTCAAAGCAACGCGAGCCGCGAAGCTGAAAGACGCGGTGCCCGCAGAGCCGGTGCACTAGCAAGCATTCGCACACGTGGGGTCTCTCGACAGAGGGACCCCACTCGTGCGTTAAATCAGGCGGTGAGCTCGGCGAGCAGGGCTTCGACCCGGCGCCTGATGTCGTCACGAATCGGGCGCACGTCGTCGAGGCTCTTGCCCGCGGGGTCGACGAGCTCCCAGTCTTCGTATCGCTTGCCGGGAAAGATCGGGCAGACGTCGCCGCACCCCATGGTGATAACAACGTCGGAGTCGCGCACCTGCTCGGTCGTCATAAGCTGCGGCAAGCCCTGCGAGATGTCGATGCCTTCTTCGGCCATCGCCGCGATCGCCATCGGGTTGATCTGGTCGCCCGGCTCAGAGCCGCCCGAGCGCACCTCGATCGCCCCACCCGAAAGTGCGGTGAGGTAGCCGGCAGCCATCTGCGAGCGACCTGCATTGTGGATGCAGACGAAGAGCACTGAGGGTTTCATAATTCCTTACGAGCAGCAGGTGGTGTTGGTGGCAGAGCTGGTTGTCGAACAGACGCCGGTAGCGGGCAGCACAAGTTCGACGCTACTCGCAGCCGCAAGGTCGCCGGCGAGGTACGCAGCTATCGACCGCACCTGCTCGTACCCGGTGGCGAGCAAAAAGGTCGGCGCGCGGCCGTAGCTCTTCATCCCGGCGATGAAAAAATCAGGCTCCGGATGTCGCAGCTCAGCGAATCCGTGCGGCTCGACGGTGCCGCACGAGTGAACGTTGGGGTCGATGAGCGGCGCGAGGGCGCGAGGTGCCTCGACTATCGGGTCGAGGTCGAGTCGTATCTCGCGCAGCATCGTCAGGTCGGGCCGAAAGCCTGTCGCGTTGACTATCGTGTCGGTGTCGAAGCTCATCGTCTCGCCGTCATGGCGACCGGTCACCCGTACGCGTGCGCCCTCGTCAGGTTCGCCCTCCAGTGTGAGACCGGCGATCTCGAAGCTCTCGAGCACGTCAATGACACCGAAGTCGATGAGCTTCTGCACCTTGTCGCCGAGCGACGCGCGCCCGGCGAGTTCGTCGTCGTCCGAGGTAAACACGCGCACGGCGCGGGGGTTGCGAATGACCCAGGTGACGCGGGTCTCTGGCGAGACCTGGATCAGGGTTGCGAGGGCGATGAGCGTGTTCGCGGCCGAGTGGCCCGCGCCGACGACGGTTGTGTGCCGGCCGCTGAACCGGTGTCGGTCGGCGCCCAGCACGTCGGGCAGGGCGCGGGTGACGTGCGCCGCGACATCCATGAGCCCGATGGGGTCGAGTCCGCTCGACCCGAGGCTGTTCGGAGAACTGTGGGTGCCCGAGGCGTCGATGACCGCGCGCGCTGGCAGCTCGCGGCCGTCACTCAGGCGCAGCACAAACGGTCGGTCGGAGCGCCCGGCGGTGCGGGTGCGATCCATACCTTCGCGCGACACGGCCGTGACCCGTGAGCCAGTGTCGATGTGCGAGTCGAGGAGTTCGGCGAGCGGCACGAGGTAGTGCTCAACGAGTTCGAGCCCGCTGGGTGCTGCGTCGAGGTTGGGTGGCGGAGTCCATCCGGTTGCTTCGAGCAGGCGCCCGGCCGATGGGTCAATGAGGTGACGCCAGGGGGAGAAGACCCGAATGTGTCCCCAGGCGCGAATCGCCGCCGCCGGTGAGTTTCCCGCTTCGAGCACCGTGAAGGGGATTCCCCGTTCGGTGAGGTTCGCGGCAGCGGCGAGTCCGATCGGCCCCGCGCCGATGATCGCGACGGGCAGGCTGTCGCGTCGCGATGTGCGAGCGGTGGGCATGGTCAGATCTGTCACAGTCATCGGTCACCTCGATTCATCGATTGTTGTCGATGCAATCATGCGGCGCTATATCGATGATTGTCAATGTTGAGTTAGAGTGCCGGTATGAGCTCGATCACCCTGCTGCCCGTCATCGACGCCGCCGCGTGCTGCGCTCCACTCACCCGCGAGCCACTCGCGCAGGATCAGGCCGACGACCTTGCCCGATCGCTTAAGGCGCTCGCCGACCCGGCACGACTGCGATTGATCTCGATCATCGCCGCCTCCGAAGGTCAGGAAGCGTGTGTGTGTGACCTCACCGAACCACTCAGCGTGGGTCAGCCGACCGTGTCGCACCACCTCAAGGTGCTTGCTGATGCCGGGTTTGTGACTCGCTCGAAGCGCGGCACCTGGGCGTACTACGCACTGGTGCCGGGCGCGCTCGACTCGGTCGCGCGGCTGCTCGTTACTGCCTAGCCCAGCAGTTCTGGGCGCTTCCATTCGGCTCCGTGCACGTGCTGGTCGAGGAAGGCGAAGACCGTCTCGTACCAGACGACCGCGTGCTGCGGCTTGAGCACCCAGTGGTTCTCATCGGGAAAGTACAAGAAGCGGTGCTGCGTCTCGCCGGTGTCTGACGCGTGGTGCTCGGCGAGTTCTGACCACAGACGCAGGCTCTCGCCGATCGGCACGCGGTAGTCGTGGTCGCCGTGAATGACAAGCATCGGTGTCTCGATCTTCTCGACGAACGAGTGCGGCGAGTTCTTCGCCATACCCTCCGGGGTGAAGATGCTCTGCCAGTAGTCCGACGAGTCGGTCGTGCCCGCGAACTGATCGAGCGCCCACAGGCTCGCGTGGCTCACGATCGCACGGAAGCGGTTGGTGTGCCCCGCTACCCAGTTGGCCATGTAGCCGCCGAACGAGCCACCCATCGCGGCCGTGAGTGACTTGTTGATGTCGGGGCGAGCCTCCGCCGCGTCGGTGATCGCGAGCAGGTCGGTGTACGGCTTGTCGCCCCAGGAGTTCCAGCCGCGCGCAATGAAGTCGAGACCGTAACCGGTCGAGAGCGCCGGGTCGGGCAACAGCACGGCGTATCCGCGGGCGACGGCGAGCAGGGGATTCCAGCGCCAGCTCCACGCGTTCCAGCTGTTGAGTGGGCCACCGTGAATCCAGAGCAGCATCGGTGCCTTGTGCGCAGCCGATGCTCCTTCGGGCAGAAGCAGCCAGGCCCGAACGCGCGCTCCATCGGCGGCGACTGTCTCGACCTCGGTGATTGTTCCGGGGGCCTCGGGCAGCGGGGCGGGCGTCGGCAGCTCGTGCGTGCTGCCGTCGAAGTCGATGCGCACGGGGTGCGGCGGCACCGTCCACGACGAGCGCAGCGCAACAAGCGCTCCGCTCATCGGGTCGACCGTGACGTTTGTGTACGAGAAGTCGTCGCTCGTGAGCTGCTGAACCTCGGTGCCATCGAGGGGTGCGCGAAACACCGGCCCGCGACCGTCATCGTCGGCCGTGACGATGAGGGCAGAGTCATCCATTTCGAAGGTGATGCTGGTGGGCCAGCGGTCCCACTGCGTCGCGATGCGGTGGGCGTCAGTGCCATCGATGTTGGCGACCCACAGCTCGTTGTCTTTTGGTGCGGCTGGGGTGCTGCGCTCGCTGCGCACAAAGGCGATCTTTGTTCCGTCGCGGCTCACCGCAGGCGACTCGAAGTCGACCTGTGGCTCGCTGAACAGGGTCGTGTGCTCACCGGTCGCGACGTCGATCGACACGATCACGTAGCGGCCGATGCGTTTTTCTTGAACCTGCAGAGCCGCGATGAGCGTCGAGGCATCGGGTGTGAGAGCCTGGCCGGCGGTGTTGGCCGTGCGGCGCGGACGGGGCGTGAGGTCAACGGGGCGCGGCAGGTCGGTGGCGTACGGCTGATCTCCCTCTGACGCTCCGGCAACACCAACGGTCTCGGTCAGGTTGGCAAGATCAAGCGCGAGAAGGTGCGGCTGCGCGGGGCCGAGGTCGGCGTCCCAGTAGCGCACGGGGTAGGAGTCGTGAAGAATTGCGGCGACCTTCTTGTCTTTGCGCTTGCCGCGCAGGGCCGCGTCAGTCTCGAGCGAGGTCGAGCTCGCGAGAAGATCTGCGGCGAGCACAACCGTGTCAGAGCCCGATGCAGTTGCGGCGACACCAGAGACGCCGCCGGCGAGGCGAGTGACGGCGCGTGCTTCGCCGCCCGCCGCGGGCAGCACCCACAATTGCGATGCCTCGGTGTCTTTCTCGGCAGCCGAGTCGGGGCGCGCCGACACGAAGAGCACGTCTCCCGATGCCGTGAACCCAACGGCCGACTCGCCCTTTGCCGAGCGGGTCAGGCGAACCGCGGGCGACGAGCCATCTGCCGCAACCGACCACAGCGCGCGCTCGTACGCCGTGCGCTCGCGATTGAGCGTCGCCACCGTAAGAACGACGCGAGTGCCATCGGGCGACAGCGCGAGTCCATCGATGCGGGGGAGGGAGATGTAGTCGTCGAGGCTGGCAAATGCCGAGTCAGAAGTCATGCACTCAACGCTAACGTGCCGCCGCTCTAGAGGCTGAGTTCCTGTCCAGACACGTTGTCCATCCAGGCCAGGCGACCCTCGCGCGTGAGGGTGAGGTCGGTGCCGGGCGGACGACCGTAGATCTGCAGCACCGCCGGCTCGATGTTCGCGACGGTGTTGAAGTCGGCGATCGAGTGGTTGGCCGCGTCATCAACGTAATCCTGGTCATCGATGTCTGACAGAAAGCGCCAGCCGTTGTCGATGGGGTTGATCGACTCTTCGCGCAGCGCCCAGGTCAGCTTGCCTTTGCCGGTGAGGATGTTGTTCGACACCATGCTTCCACCCGCGCTCTCGATGAAGTTCACAACGGGATCGAGTTTCAGAAACTCAATGGGCTCATTCTTCTTTCGACCGAACATCGTGCCAGTCAAGCAGACCGGCGTAACGTTGGAACATGGTCGATGCCACATTCCCAGCCAGGTACATAGCGACATCCATCAACGCGTCGTTTGAGGCCGTCTACGGTTTCGCTTCGGATCCGCGCAACCTGCCGGTGTGGGCCTCGGGCATTGGCGACGACGTCGAGCAGCGCGACGGCACCTGGTACGCCGGGGAGTGGGCGATCGAATTCGCGCCCCGCAACGATCTCGGGGTGCTCGACCACACCGTGACGACGCCCGACGGCGAGAAGTTCTACAACCCCATGCGCACCTTCGCGAACGGCTCGGGCAGCGAGGTCGTCTTCACTCTCTACCGCCTGCCCGGAGTCGACGACGCTGCGTTCGAGGCCGACGCGGCAACCATTGCCAAAGACCTCGACACCCTCAAGACCCTGCTCGAGTGAGCGAGGTTGTAGCGGAGAGCCCGGTTACGGCGTCGTCCATCGTGTCGTAGATGCCGACGGCGCGTGAGTCGTCACCGCTGAGCAGAAACCCGCCCGAGGTCTCGATGACCCGACCGGCAAGCAGGCCGGTGATTGTGTGCCGAATAATCCAGTGCCCGTCACTCTGCTGAGTGAGAGAAAAGTGCTCTGAGAGGCTCACGCAATAAATCCTGCAAGTCCGCGCACCAGCCCGAGCAACGTGAGGGTGAAGCCGGAGTGAACATTGGTGCTCGCGGCACGCTCCCCTCGATCAAACGACAGGTGAACAGACTTGGCTCAGGACTGTCGGCTAGAGTCGCGAATTCATACGTTTGCGTCGAAAGGACACTCCATGAGCACGATCGCCATCATCGGTGGACACGGCAAAATCGGCCTCCTCGCGACAAAAGAGCTTGCCGACGCCGGGCACACAGTGCGCTCGATAATTCGCAACCCCGAGCACGCCGACGAGATCACGGCCCTCGGTGCAACCCCGGTCGTCGTCGACATCGAAACGGCGACCTCGGCAGAACTCGCCGCCGGAATCTCATCGGTCGACGCCATCATCTTCACGGCGGGCGCGGGCGGCGGCTCCGGCCCCGAGCGCAAAGAGACTGTCGATCACCAGGGCGCTATTAAAAGCATGGATGCCGCGACCGAACTTCGGGTGCAGCGCTTCGTTCTCGTTTCCTACATTGGTGCCGACGACCCGGCATCGGGCGGCGATGACCCCTCGATGATCGCCTATCAGAAGGCAAAGAAGGCAGCGGATGACGCGCTTCGAGCCAGCGACCTCGAGTGGACGATCGTTCGACCGGGTGCCCTCAACGACGACCCGGCCACTCGCCTCGTCACGATCGACGAGACCGCAACAGGCACAACGAGTCGCGGCAACACCGCAGCCCTTCTCGCCCTGCTCGCGACCGACCGCCCGGCTCCGTGGCGCGTGCTCAACGTTGTCGACGGTGAGACCTCGCTCGAAGAGGCGCTCAAGGTCTAGCGCGCGACATCCATTCGGTCTGGAATGTGTCGGTGGGCGCGAGTAGGTTTTCGGCATGGATGTCGCACCCGCCGTTCTTGACTGGCTCCTCGATTCCGAACCGGCACTTCGCTGGCGCGTCGAGCGTGATCTCGCGGGTGCACCGCCCGAGGTCTGGCGGGCCACGCGGGCGAGAGTGGCGACCGAGGGCATCGGTGCGCAGCTGCTCGCGCTGCAGGATGACGATGGCCAGTGGGCCGGTGGTGCCTACTTTCCCGCGGGATTCTTCGACGACCCGGCCAACGAGAAGCTGGAGGGGCAGCCGTACACCGCAACGACCTGGACGCTCAACACGCTGCGTGGTTTGGGTCTCGATGCTGCCGCACTCGCCGGAACCGCCGACAAACTCGAGGCCAACAGCAGGTGGGAGTACGACGACCTTCCCTATTGGCAGGGCGAGGTCGACTGCTGCATTAACGCCTTCACGCTCGCGAACGGGGTGTGGCTGGGCCGCGACATGAGCGCGCTCGCCGAGTGGTTTCCCGAGCATCAGCTCGCCGACGGCGGGTGGAACTGCGAGTGGGTCGAGGGCTCGACCCGGTCGTCGTTTCACTCAACGGTGAACTCACTCAAGGGGCTGCTGTACTACGAGAGACACACGGGCGTCTCGACGCGCAACTCGCGCCAGCGCGGCGAGGAGTACCTGCTTGAGCGCAAACTCCTCTACCGGCTCTCAACCGGCGAGGTCGTCGGGCCGTGGGCGACGCGGCTCGCGTACCCCTTCCGCTGGCCGCACACCGTGCTCAACACGGCGAACTACGTTCGCGCGGCGTCGCTCAACGACGGCACCGCGCCCGACCCGCGGCTGGCCGAGGCAATCGAGCTCATCCGCTCGCGCCAACAACCCGATGGCACCTGGCTGCAGGAGCACGTCTACCCGGGCGCCGACTGGGCCGAGCAAGATGTGCCGCCGGGCGAGCCGTCGAAGTGGGTCACGTTTTACGCGACGCGAGTTCTTCAGTGGTGGGACGCCGCCAGCTGAGACGCTCGGGGCCGCCGCTCGGGCTCGGGGCCGCCGCGCGAACGGCGTCCCGGAGCCGAAACGGCGGCCGCGACATCCAATCGGTCTGATCAGTCGTCGGTCACAAGAATCGAGACCGCGATGTTGCCGCTCGTTGCGCGCGAGTAGGGGCACAGCTTGTGGGCGGCGTCGGCGAGTTGCTGCGCCTGGTCGTGGGGCAGGTTCGGCAGTACGACCTCGAGGGTGACGGCGAGGTCCATGCCGGTCTCGGGGTTGCGAACGACGTCGACGCGCGCGCCGACCGAGGAGTCGGTGATCGAGATCTTCATGCCGCGAGCGGCAGCCTGCAGCGCCGAGTGGAAGCAGGTTGCGTAACCGGCGGCGAAAAGCTGCTCGGGGTTGAAGCCATCGCCGGCTCCGCCCATCTCCTTGGGGATCGACATGTTGAGGTCGAGGGCTCCGTCGGACGTTGTGACGTGGCCATCACGGCCGGCTCCCGTTGCGAGGGCTTCGGTCGAGTAGATGACATCACTCATAGAGATAGTTCCTTTGTGTTGGTGGTGCGTATGGAGTCGGTCAAGTCGGTCATGCCCGATCGGATGGCATGAAGTTGGGGGAGCAGCGCCGCGAGCTCGTCCGCGTCGACCCCGTAGGCGGGGTTGAGCGGAGTGACGGCGTCGGCGATCTTTCGGCGCATCGTCGAGCCGGCCGCGGTGAGCGCGACGACGAGCACCCGCTCGTTCTCGGGAGGGCGCGTGCGTGTGATGAGTCCGCGGCGCTCGAGGCGCTTGAGCAGGGGTGACAGGGTTCCGGAGTCGAGAAACATCAGCTTTCCGAGCTCGACGACCGTCGAGTCGCCCTGCGCATCGAGCGCGACGAGTACCAGAAACTGCGGGTAGGTGAGGTCGTGTTCGGCGAGAACCGCGCGATAGGCCTGCGACGTGGCGCGTGAAGCGGCGTACAGCGAGAAGCACAGCATTGTGTCTAGCGGGTTGGTGTTCACCCTCCAACGGTTGCACACAAACCGGTTGTGCACAATTCGTCAAACTCATGGCCCCGCCACAAATCACGGCGATGGCGCGGTCGAAGCTGGTGGTCATTCGCCGGTGAAGCGAGAGCTTGTGCCGAATCGCCAAGCGAGCTGCACGTCAGCCGCGCAACCCCGCCAGCAGCACGTCGAGAAATCGCTCACGGTCGTCGGGGGAGCCCAGCCGTACCGCGTATTCGATGCCACACGCCAGGTGCGAGACCTGGTCGAGGGTGAGGTCGCTGCGCGCGGCGCCGACGGCTTTCGCCCGGTCGAGCACGCCCTCGAAGGTCGCGAAGATCTCGTGTTTGGCGGCACGCATCTCGTCGCTTTCGTTTTCGGTCGAGAGCATCACTGATTGCAAGCCGTCGAACTCGAGCAGCAGCGTGAGTGCCGAGCGCAGGTAGTCAGAGAACGCACGCGCAGGGTCGGGTTCCGCGCCCGCGCTGCGCGAAACCTCGAGCAACCGCCCGATGGTCTCGAAGGTCAACGCCTCGAGCAACGACTGCGCATTCGGAAAGTGCCGGTACACGGTGCCGACGCCGACGCCTGCGTCGCGCGCGACATCGTTGAGGCGCAGGTTGTGCACGTCGTGCGAACGCGCAGTTTGGAGGATGCGTTCGCGGCTTTTCGCCGCGTCTGACCTGAGTGCTGGCATCCATCGATTCTAGCGTAGACGGATGAAAAAATCCGTTTAATGCTACCGTCTAGGCGGATAAGAAAATCCGTTTAGAGATTGAGGACAGCATGACCTGGAACCCCGCGCACCTTCCCGACCAGACCGGCCGCACAATTGTCGTCACCGGCGCAACCGCGGGCATCGGCTACTTCGCCGCCGAGCAACTCGCTGCTGCAGGTGCTGACGTAGTGCTCGCGTCACGCAGCGCCGCCAAGCTGCGCGTCGCAGAAAATGCGATTCGCGGGCAGGTGCCGCACGCGTCGCTGCGTTCGGTTGTGCTCGAACTTGGCTCTTTGCAATCCGTGGATGTCGCGGCCGCCGAGCTCGCGGCCCTGCCCAGGCTCGACGCGATCCTCCTCAACGGTGGCGCAATGTCGCTGAGCGGCCGCGCGACCACCGACGACGGGCTGCCGATTCTGCTCGGCACTCACGTCGTCGCGAACATTCGCCTGCTTGCCGGGATTCTTCCGGCGCTCGCCGACACCGCGACCGCGTACAACTCGATCAGCCGAGTCGTTCACACGTCGACGGGCTACGTCGCCCAGTACCCGACTTCGGTCGACGATCTGCGTCGTACGTCGCGCATAGGAATCGTCGCGTACACACAAGCCAAGACTGCGACGGAGGTCTTTGCCTTCGAGCTCGATCGCCGGCTGCGTGCTGCCGGTTCGCCGATTGCGTCGCTGGTCGTCAAACCCGGTGTCGGTGTCGATGCGAAGACGCCGCAGCGCCCAGGCATCAGGGATGAGACAACGCCGTACCAGCGCAATCCGTATACGCCGTGGGCTCAAGGCAAGGATTCCGCTGCGTGGTCGGCCGTACGTGCGGCCGTCGACCCGGCAGCGCGGGGTGGTCAGTATTACGCGCCGGCGAGCGGAATCAAGGGACTGCCGGTTGCCATCGCGCCGACGCCTCGCACCGCCGCGCCAGCTGGCGACCTCGCCGAGCGGGTCTGGCGGCAGCTCGAAGAGCTCGCGGGAGTCGAGCTGCCGATGCCCCGATAGCGTCAGGCTCCCGCGACCACCGAGGCTACTTCTTCGACGTCGACTTATTGGGCGCGGCCTTTGCTGCCGCGGGTGCCTTGGCTGGAGCAGCCGCTGGCGCAGTTGCCGCCGGCGCATCTCCGGTCGGCCCATAGAAGCTGTTGATCTCTTCCAGCTCAAGATCTGCAGTGGCCTGGATGAGCTCGAGCAGCCCGGTGTCGAGACCGGGGGCGAACTCTTCGAGCCGCTCGGGGCTGATCGCCGACGGGAACCCGACGGGCGCCTGCTCGGACGCGTCAAGCTCTGTGCCGTCATTCGAGGGTGACGGGCCGCGGAAGATCTTGCCCGCCTCCGACTGCCCACGCAGGTCAAAGCTGAACTGCTTGCTCTGAAGCCCGAGGTCGACGAGCTTCTTCACCTCGGGAAACTTCTCGGCGTTGGTTTTCGGAATCGGCAGCATTGCATTCCAGTTGACGCCGAGTGTTTCGAGCGCCCGCGCGAATGCATTCTCGTGCGCCTGGTCGCGAACGATGAGGTAGGCGAGGGTCGAGCGGGCCGTCTTGTTTTCGGTCATCTCGTAGACGCGGCACTTCTGCAGGCGACCGGTCGACTCGAGCATGAGGTTGTAGAGCAGGTCGAGCGTGAGGTTGCCCGAGTTGTAGACGTAGCTGCCGCTCCACGGGTTGCCGACCGAGTCGACGGGGAGGGCTCCCTGAGCCCCGACGAGGTAGTGGTGGATGTTGCCCTCCGACAGGGCGATCTTGAGGGGCGTCGCGCCACCGGCGCCCGGTGTGTCGAGCGGGTCAGTCAGTTTGCCCGAGTAGCCGGGCGCGCCATCCAACAGTCGTGAAATTGTTGTGCCGATGAGTTCGACGTGACTGATCTCTTCGGTGCCGACGCCCTGGATGAGGTCGCGATACGGCTTCGCCGCGGGGCCTCGAAAATTCATTGCCTGAAAGAGGTACTGCATCATCGTGCGCATCTCGCCGAACTGCCCGCCGAGGCCCTCTTGCAGCGCGCTGGCTGCCGCGGGGTCCGGCTCGTCGAGCGCGATTTCGTTGATGTAGTCCTGCACGTGAAAGTACATTGCCGCGTCCGTTTCCGACGCAACTCTGATGTGGCGTCTCCACTGAGAGTGCGCTTTTTGCCGCCGGCAATCGAGCGTTATCGGGCACTGTCAGCCAGCACACGGATCACAAATGTGGTGCTAGTTATCCGCGAGAGAAAGACGTACAGTGCCGCGCTAGTGCGAGTAGAAAGCCGACTGCGCCTGGTCGAGGGTCGAGAACTTACCGAGGCCGCGACCTCGCTGAGTTGTCGCGGTGAAGACGTCGGGTTCGGGGCTCTCGATGATGCCGATCGCCGAGCCGCGGTAGCGACCGATCCAAACGGGAGGCTGAACCTCTTCAGCCAAAAGCCAGATAAGCCCATCGGTGGATGTCGCGGACTCGCGTGCCACCACGGGTGCCGAAATTGTGTCAGTCATGTCTTACCCTCCCGTTGATAGGAGTACGGGCACCACCGATCGGTGATGCCCGTACCTCACATTGTTTTGTCGAACTACTTGCGACGGCCGGTTACTGCGCCGTAGATAACCAGAACGATGAGCGAACCGCCGATGGCGAGGGCCCAGGTTCCGAGGTCAAAGAAGTTGTCGATGCCGGTGCCGAAGAGTGCGCCACCGATGAAGCCACCGAGCAGAGCGCCAACTACACCGAGGACCAGCGTGATGAGCCATCCGCCACTCTGCTTACCCGGCAGGATGAGCTTGGCGATGGCGCCAGCGATGAGGCCGAGGAGGAGAAATCCGAAGAAACCCATTGTGATGTTCACTTTCTGTTTTGTTGCGTGGGAAGGCTCGGCCGAGGGGTCGACCGGGCAGAAGAACTGTTATGCCGCGCTGCGGCGATATGCCGTACGAGGTGCGCGGCTCAGAATCGACGGCGTCTTGAAGGTGAGGCCCGTGGGCATCTGACGCACGGCGACGGGCGCAGCTCCGTTTTCGAGTGCGTCTTGTGCGGCAGGAATGTTTGTCGTCGTGGCAATGAGCGAACCCGTCGCGTCGCTGACAACGAAGTGGCCTTGCGAGAACTCGATCATGCCCGCGAACTCACCTGCCAATGTCGCCACCCAGAGGTTGATGTCGGGGCTGGACCAGGCGATCGCTGCTGGGGCTGCAAGCTCGGTCTGTGTCATCTCAAGCATTGTCATCACTGCCCCCACTTCGTTCGCCGGACTATTAGTTAGTCGATCTAGTAATACTTTACACAAATGGTTCGGGACTGCAAATACTTCTCGTTTTGATTATCTTGTGAACTTCCCCTATCCCGTGACAACAACTTGTTAGTTGAACTAGTGTTGTCGGATGGCCACCTCGGAACAGGACGCGGAAACGCACTACTGGTACACCGACGACGCAGAAAAGCAGCGAAGTGTCGCCGTTCTCGAAGCAATGCGCACCTATCGCGCCGCCGAAACCGCGATGCAGAGACGAACGCAACTCTCGATGGGAATGGGCGAAAACGACCTTCTCGCTCTGCGCTACGTGATCATGGCCCAGCGCGATGGCCGCTCAATCGGGCCAAAAGAGCTCGCGCACTACCTAGGAATTTCCAGCGCCTCGACCACCGTGCTGCTCGATCGCCTCGAGCGTGCGGGCCAAATGCGCCGCGAGAACAGCCCATTCGACCGCCGCGCCCTTATTCTCGTTCCCACCGCGACGACTGACGAAGAGATCGAAGCGGCACTCGGCGAGGTTCCCGAGCGTATGTTCGAGATCGCTACAACACTCAGCCCCGAGCATGCCCAGGTCGTCATCGACTTTCTTCACAAGATGCGTAGCGCGGTCGACGAGATCGACACCCACGTGACAACCGGAAGCAGTGCTCCGCAACCGTGACATTCTGCGCACGACATGCTGTGACCCCGCGCGCATGACCGGCCCCGCGTTAGTACTCGCCCTTCTCGAGTATCGATCCGCAGAAGAAGCAATGCGACGTCGCACCGGCGACTCGATGAAGATGGCCGCGATGGATCTTCAAGCTCTCCGTTTTTTGCTCAAGGCGCAGCGCGAAAATCGCCTGGTTTCTGGCCGCGAACTTGGGGATCACCTCGGCATTACCTCTGCCTCGATCACCGCCCTGCTCGATCGCCTGACCAAAAGCGGCCACGTGCATCGGGTGCGCGACCCAGCAAATCGTCGCAGCAACATGGTCACGGCAACGCCCGGTGCAGACGAAGAAGTTCGCCAGACTCTCGGAGCGATGCACAGCAGGATGATCGGCGCTGCTCGCGGCCTGAGCCCCGACGAGGCCGACATCGTTCGCGATTTCTTCGCCACGATGACCGAGCTGGTCGACGGAGTCGATACGGCCGATCTGCCCGCCTAGGCCTTCCATCGCTGCCTCTGCCGCGCGAAGATCGTGGAGGAGGTAGCGCGCATGAGTGAGATCGTTGTGCAGGCGTTCGTCACCCTCGACGGGGTGGCCCAGGGGCCGGGCGGCCGTGACGAAGACCCGGAGAACGGCTTCGAGCACGGTGGGTGGCAGCAGGGCTATGACATTGGCGAGCTTGTGCTCGAGTGGGAGGCCAACACCGAGGCGCTTCTTCTCGGACGCAAGACCTACGACATCTGGTCGCAATCGTGGGCCGTGTGGGACGAAAGCGCGCCCGGTCTTATGGGCGAGCTGACGAGGCGCTACAACCGTGTGCCGAAGTACGTGGCGTCGCGCACACAAACCGAGTTCTCGTGGGCAAACACCCATCTTCTCGATGTGGATGTCGCGGCCGCCGTATCGCGACTGCGCGACGAACCCGGCGGAGAGATTCGGGTGTGGGGGAGCACCGAGCTCATCCGCACCCTCGCCGAGAACGACCTCATCGACGAGTACCGCATCATCACTTATCCGCTGATACTCGGTTCAGGCAAGAAGCTGTTTGGCGAGGGCTTTGCGGTGACGAACCTGAAGCTCATCACGAGCTACGAGCATCCGGCGGGTGTTGTGGTGAGCACCTATCGCCGATGACGCGAATTCCCAGTCAACGGGCGGTCGCGACATCCATTATTTGGAGTTAGCCTCACTGTCTGCGATAGCCTTCGTGTAACCAAGAGCTAAGGAAAATCGCATGGGAAAAGCTTCACAAGTCGCCGTCACAGTAACTCTCGCATTTGCACTGCTGACGAGCACAGCAGGTTGTTCGCTGTTGCCCATCGTTGCCCAGCAGGGTGAGTCACCGAGTGGCGAATCAAGCGAAGAGGCGCCGGCCGAGTCTGACGGAGCGCTCAACAGCTACGTCGAGGCCGAGCGCGCGCAGATCCCCACAATCATCGAGCAGTACCCCGACCTCTACAGCGACGTCTCGATTGCGGGCGCACTCGAGGAGTCGACCGGTGACGAAGACATCCCGGCCGGACCGCACTCCACGATTCGCTTCACCTACACGTACGCCGACGAGATGGACTGGGAGGCTACCGGCCCCGCTCTCGACGCACAGGGCACCGCGCTCGAAGACGCCTGCACCGCGACGATCTTCCCTGCCATGAACACCTACGGTGTTGAGGGCCCGGTTGCCGCGGTCTTCGAATACACCGACGCGGCGAACTCGCCCGAGATCATGTGGAGCTACGCCTGCTCTGACGAGGGCTAGTCTCTGCCCGCAGATCGTTGAGTTGAGGGTCCCGCCGGGCTAACGTTCCGGTGGGACCCTTCGACGATACGGAGCTGTGATGACCAAATACCTGATTTCATTCCCCAGCGGGGTTATGGAATTTCCCGAGCAAGACTTCGACGACGTCGTGCGCGAGTCACACGAAGTGATTCGCGAGGCCAAAGAGGCCGGTGTTTATGTATTCGGCGGCGGCATCGACGAAGATGTCTCTCCGGTTCGGGTTGCCGCAGACGGCACCGTGACCAACGACACCTACCCGCAGACCAAGGTTCTCGATGGCGGGTTCACCGTTCTCGAACTGCCCTCACGCGAAGAAGCGGAGACGTGGGCAGCGAAGATCGCGAAAGCCTGTCGCTGCGCTCAGGAACTGCGGCAGTTTCAGTACGACCCCGAGTCGTAGCCGCTACTGGGCCAGTTGGGCGCGCGTTGTCATGGTGAGCTGACGGGCACCCTCGAGGTCTTCGGCGGCGAGTGAGACCGTGACCTGCGCTAGCTCGTTGAGCCCGTGCAGGTGGGTACCTCCGCACGGGATGTCTGTGCGGCCCCCGCCGATTTCGCACACCCAGGTTCGACGTGCCGAGAGTTGCTGCCCATCTCGCTCGATCTGAATCGCCCCGCCGCCGCTGCGCCACTCTTCGAGCAGGGTGTTCGCCCGGAGTTCGATCGCGACGAGGTCGTCGAGCGCCGCAACGGTAAAGCCCTTGCGCCGCAGCGATTTGCCGATGCGATACACGTCGACCGATCCATTCGGGTGGATGCGTGAAGTCTCGATAGCGAGCGAGTCGAAGGCGGGGTTGCCGAGTGCGTCCGTCAGTACAGGTTTCGTCCAGGCATCCGCGAGCACCGCGTCGAGCGCGAGCGACGCAAGGTGGCAGGCGGTGTGCCCGGCCGACAACGACGTGCGGTACTCGGCGTCAATGCGCACATCTGCGGCTGCGCCAACCGCAGGGCCGGGCCCCTCGATGACGTGGGCTACGACGAATATCCAGCCCTCGGTGCCATTGCGCACCGGGAGGTCCGCGCCGACGTAAAGAGCACCCTCGTGGATGCCCCCGGTGAGACCGTCAATGATCGGGTACTCGGTCGCCCCCACCACGAGCACCCCGCGGTCTGTGGGCTGATCGGGCCATGCGGTGTCGACGGGGTGAAAGGCCGTCGTGTCGAGCAGCACGGCCGACCGACCGCCCGAAAGTTCTTCGACGTGAAGCACAACCCCGCTCGAGGCAGTCGCCCCGTCGGGGTAGGTCACGATGGTGTCAGTTGTGGGCAGTGGCATACATCGAGCGTATCCGCCTGCTCACCGACCCCCGCTCAGCTGATCAGGCTGCCGGGCTGTGGTCTTAGAAAGCGCGCGGCCCCGGCCTGCGACATCCACACCTCTGAGACTTCTGGGCTGACCTTTGGCAGTTCACGCGCGATATGGAGTTGTACTCAAGACCTGCGATAGCCTCGACGCAACCACGAGCTGAGGAATCACATTGAGAAGAGCATCGAAAGTCGTAGTCTCAGTCGCACTCGCCGCAACTCTTCTGACGAGTGCCACGGCGTGTTCGTTGCTGGCCGGCGGTCCGGCTCCGGTTGCGTCGCCGACCGCCGATGGCACGGGAGCCGCGAGCAGAGAAGCGCTTGCTGCATACGTCGAATCGGAGCGTGCGCAGCTCACAACGCTTCTCGGCCAATACTCGTCCCTCTACAGCGACCTGACCGTTGATGGCGCTGTCGAAGAGTCGACCGGCGACGGCGAGATTCCCGAGGGAACTTACTCGGTGATGACCTACACCTCCACGTACGCCAATGAGATGGACTGGTCTGAGGCTGGCGCCGATCTCGACGAGCAGATCCCGAGACTCGACGGTGCGTGCACGCGGTCGATCTTCCCGACGATGCACACTAACGGTGTCGAGGGTCCCATCGCCGTTGTCTTCGAGTACGGTGACGTCACGGCCGACGCGCAGTGGACCTACACCTGCGTTGAGTAATTAGTTTCTTGTTGCGAACTGCTGCTGCCCGACCACGGCGAGCAGCGCGAGCTTCTCGGCAGCCTCGCTACGCGGAGCGGCCGTCAGCACGAGCAGCGTCTGGCTGCGGTCTTCGCTGTAGAGCGTTTGGCAGTCGAGCTCGATCGCGCCGAGCTCCGCATGGATGAGCGTCTTGTGGTCTTCGAAGCGCGGCGACGACCTGCGACATCCATATCTCTGAAAACTCGGGGCTGACCTTCGAGAGTTGCTTAACGAGTTCGCCGGCGCGCGATTGCGGGCCGGCGACTCCGTATGCCACGCGCAGGTTCGCGACCTGCGCGCGTGCCTGGCGAGGCTGGTCGGCGACGGGGTAGTGGTCGCGGTCGCTCTGATCGGTGAACCAGCGGTAGACGCTGCTGCGGGCGAGTCCGGTGAAGCGGGAGTGGTCGCCGAGAAGAGCCTTTGAGAGATCGTTCTGAGCGAGGGTCTCGCCGAGGCCGGAAAGGATGAGCGCCGGGGTGTCATCGAGCCGGTCGAGCACGCGGGCGAGAGCCGGTGCAACGTGGGTGTCGAGCGACGCGCGCGGGGGAGGGTTGTGACCGGCGAGGCGGTAGAGGTAGTCGCGCTCGTCGTAGCTGAGGCGCAGTGCGCGGGCGAGCGCCGAGAGCATCTGCTCCGAAGGCTGCGGGCCACGCGCCTGCTCGAGTCGCACGTAATAGTCGGTCGACATTCCGGTGAGGGCAGCGACCTCATCGCGTCGCAGCCCGGGCACGCGACGGCGGGGTCCGTCGGTCAGCCCGACATCCTCCGGCTGCAGCGCGTCGCGCCGTGCGTGAAGAAACTCGGCGAGCTCGGTGCGGTTCATTGTTCCATCATGCGCCCTTGCGGCTGCCCGAGGCAGGGAGTGCGAGTCCTACGAAAAGGGCTCCTCTCCCACTTTGTTCGGCGTGGCCGGAGCATCGAAGAATGAACATCACCTCGAACACCATCTTTATCCCCGGCGCGACATCCGGAATCGGCCTAGCGCTCGCCCTCCGCTTCAAGGCGGCAGGCAACACCGTTGTGATCGGCGGGCGCCGCGCCGACCTGCTCGAGAGTCTCGCTGCCGAGCACGGCTTCTCGACAGTGACCATCGACACAACCGATGCCGCATCTGTTCTGGCCGCTCGTGACGAGGTGCTCGCCGCACACCCCGAACTCAACGTGCTCGTCGCCATGGCCGGAATCATGGCCGTCGAAGACGTGCACACGGCCGACTTCCTGTCGACTGCCGAGCGCATTGTCGACACCAACATCAATGGACCGCTGCGACTCATCGCCGCGTTCACCGAGCACCTTCAAACACGAATGGATGCAACGATCATGACGGTCTCGTCAGGGCTCGCGTTCACGCCGCTCGCCTTCTTCCCGACCTACAACGGCACGAAGGCGTTCATCCACCAGTTCAGCGAGACCCTGCGTCTGCAGCTCGCGGATACCTCGGTCAAGGTCATCGAGCTCGTGCCGCCCGCTGTGCAGACCGAGCTCGTCGCCGGCAACTCTGCCAACGAGCACTACCTGCCGCTCGGTGACTTTGCGGATGAGGTCATTGCGCTGCTGACAGCGCAGCCCACCGCCAAGGAGATCCTCGTGGAGCGGGTGAAGTTCCTGCGGTTCGCTGAGGTTGAGGGACGTTATGACGCGGCGGTTGCCGCGTTGAACCCGGGGGCGTAACTAGCTTTCGACAACGCTCACAACGAGGGGCTGCGGTGGCAAGCCGAACCGGAAGCCTCTCGTTGTGATGTCGAGCGTTGAGCCCATCGGTGCGCTGTTGTCGCTCTCGATGGCGAAGTCGCCGCAGTTGGTCGTATAGATCGATCGGCTTCCGTCGAAGTCTGCGTTGCCGTTCACCACGCAGCCGGGATGCAGCGTTTCACTGTTTTGCACGACGACCACAGCGGCGACCGCAAGTACGACTGCGACGACCGGCACCAACAGGCGCGTGCGCGTGATGCGCAGACGCGCTTCTGGACTGCGGGCTTCCCAACGATCACGACGGGACTGCCTGGCAGCTGCATCACCCTTGGCAGCGAAGACGCAGACGACGATCGAAACGGCCGCGATCAGGGTTCCGAGAATGTTTTCGACGATCTGCGTCCAGCCTTCTCCGACGCGCAGGCTGAATAGCCAACCCACGGCGAGAGCGATGAGCGCTGACTGCCAGACCACGTAACGAGACGCGCGGTGTGACCGTGGCCGGTAACGTGCCCGCACCGACACGATGATGGCGTTCGTGACTGCCGACAGAACGAAAACGATCGCGAAGCTGCTTGCCGTGTAGGTGTGGAGCAGTTCGGCAGTGAAGTCGTAGTTGTGGGCGATTCGCTTAGTGAACGACTGCGCCGCGATCCATCCGAGAACGGGAATTGGTACGAGTGCCCACGCGAGCAATATTCGGAGAATGGGCATGGTGCGACTGTAGTCTGCCCTCGCTCAGACACTTGACCCCGTCGTAACGTCATGGTCTTGAGTGAGACGTATGAACCCCGTCACCGTGCTCTATCTCTCTTCATACGTCTTGTCTTTGCTTGGAAACTCGATAGCCTCCATAGCCCTCCCGCTGCTCGTTTTGCAGACCACCGGCAGTTTGGTCTCGACCGGCACACTTGCCGCGGCGACGGCGATCCCGGCTTTTCTTGTAGGTCTGTTTGCGGGCGTCGTCATTGACCGGATCAACCGGCGCGCCTCGTCGATCGCCGCCGACCTCATCTCCGCTGCCGCCATCGCGGCGCTCCCCATCGTCGACATGGTCACCGGTCTGAGCCTCGGCTGGTTCATCTTGTTCGGCATCATTGGAGCCATTGGTGACGTGCCTGGAATGACAGCCCGCGAAGCGCTACTGCCGGCGATAGTGCGCTCCTCGACAATGAGTGCTGAGCGCCTTGTCGGAATCCGCGAGGTCATTGGCGCGGTTGTGTTCCTCGTCGGCCCCGCGGCCGCCGCGTCTCTCATCGTGGTCTTCGAGGGCTCGACAGTGCTCTGGATCACTGCTGCCACATCGTTTGCCGCCGCCGTTCTGACCTTCGCGATTCCACGGAGCGTCGGCGCGCTGGCCGTGGTCGACCGCTCCGAACCGCGTAGCTCCGGCTGGTCACAGCTGCGTGAAGGCTGGAGCGTGCTGTTCCGCACGAATCCCTTCTTGCGCGCGGTCACGCTGCTCAACCTCGTGATGGTCGCGGTGATGACATCGCTGCAGGGCATTCTTCTTCCCGCTCACTTCACGCTGATCGGCGAACCGCAACTCGTGGGATTTGTGCTCACCGCGCTCGCCGCGGGCACTCTCGTCGGCGGCGGGCTGTACGCAGCGCTCGCAGGTCGAGGGTCGCGTCGCTTCTGGTTCGTGACCGGGCTCCTCGGCACGGTCGTGGGCATCTCACTCATCGCCGTGCTCCCCGCCGCGTGGCTCTTATTCGTCGGGGCGTTTGTGCTCGGCTTCTCGTCGGGGCTCTTCGGCAGCCTCATCGGCGTGCTTATGATCGAGAGCATTCCCGACCGCCTGCGTGGCCGCATCATGGGCACGCAAAACTCGCTCATGATGATCGCCGCACCGGCAGGTATGGTGGCCGTGGCGCTCATCGGTAGCCAGTTTGACCTGCGCGCGGCCGGCATTGCGGTGGCTGTGCTTTGGGCGATCGGTGGAGTGATCGCTGTCTGGGCGCCATCGCTTCGCCACCTGGAACCAGCACCGGAAGGGGAGCTCGTCGATGAAAAGTCATGAGCTTGCTTCGCTCGCCGAAGTGACTGTGCGTACCCTTCGGCATTACCACCAGGTCGGAGTGCTCGCCGAGCCAGAGCGCGGCAGCAACGGCTACCGCGACTACACGGTGCACGATCTCGTGCGGCTGCTGCGCATTAAACGGTTGGCCGCGCTGGGCATCCCGCTCGAGCGAATGCGCGCGATGCTGGATGACGAGCCGAACGCGCAAGAAGAACTGCTCGACGGGCTCGACCGCGACATCCAAACCGAGATTGATCGGTTGCGGGCGCAGCAGTCGCTCATCCGGCTCATTCGTGCGAACGAGGCGGCACCAGACTTTCCGCCGGAGCTCGCTCGGTACTTCGGCTTGTTTGGGGGTTCCGGGCCGAGTGCGATCGGACGGGTCGATCGCGAACAGGCGATTTTGCTCGCGCACCTCGTGGGAGAGGCCGGCACCCGGCAGCTTGCCGCTGTGTACGAGACGATCACCGCGACCGTCGATCACTCTGAGCTGCAGCAGTTCGTGCAGGAGTTCGACCAGCTGCCGGCAAGCGCGGACAATGCGCAGATCGACGAACTCGTCGATCGATTCGCCGACAAGATGCGACCGGTTTTGGCGGGGCTCAAGGAGGCCGGTGATGAGGCTCTTCCGAACGAGGAGCAAGCGATGACGCTGCTCGCCGACCACCAACGCGGGGCGCTGAATGCGGCGCAGGAGGTTGCGGTGGAGCGGTTGGTTGCGCGGTTGGCGTAGGAAGTGAGTGGGTATGTCGCGTTAGAGAAGCGACCAACGCCCTTGCAGGTGACTGTCTTGACGGGGCGGGTCCGCAAAAAAAGAGCCAAATCGTTGGCTCCGGAGTGGGCGGGTGTGTCGCGACTGAGTAGCGACTCGAGACCTGACAGGTGACTGTCCTGACGAGGCGGGCCCAGAAAAAAAGAGCCAAATCGTTGGCTCTTTTTTGCTGGGCCCCCTGTCGGAGTCGAACCGACGACCCCCGCTTTACAAGAGCGGTGCTCTGGCCACTGAGCTAAGGGGGCAAATTACTGCGTGTCAATAATAAGGGTATCGAGAGCTAGTCGTGTGACAGGGCGAGGGCTGCGCCGAATCCGACGAGGGCCGTGCCGGTTACGCCGTCGATCGTGCGCTGCACTACCGGGCGGTCGAGCCAGCGGCGAACACCGTGGGCTCCGAAGATGATGAGGCCGAACCAGAGGGCCGACTCGACGCCGTGCACACCGGCGAGCAGCACTCCCATGCCGAGCTCATTCGAACCCTGCGGAATGAACTGCGGCAGCACGGCTATATAGAAGGCACCGACCTTGGGATTGAGCAGGTTGGTGAAGAGCCCCTTGCTCCACGATCCCCACCAGCCGCGCGAGAGCCGCGAGGTCGTGTCGAGAGCGGCGTCGTCGCGCGGGCGAATCACGCGAGTCCACAGCATCCGGGCGCCGAGAAAGATCATGTACGCGGCGCCGACCCAACGAAGAACCATAAACGCGACCTCGGATGCCTTGAGCAGCGCCGCGAGGCCGACAGCGGCCGCGACACCCCAGACAAACGCGCCCGTGATGATGCCGAGCGAGGTGGCGATCGCGAGACGCCGACCCTGCACGAGTGCCGAGCGCAAAACGAGAGCCGAATCGAGACCGGGGGTGATCGTGAGCAGGGCCGCGACGACGGCGAAAGAGAGCAGCGCGCTCGTGATGGTCATGCGGTCTCCGGCACTCGATTAACGTTGATTCAATGACATCATCCTCCACAGAACCGTCGCGCGCGCTCGTTGCTGTAACACTGGCGCTCGCGGTTGTTTTTGGCGCGGGCGTGGCGACGCAATCGCGCATCAACGGTGAGCTCGGCCGGGCGCTTGATGACGGTTACCTCGCGGCAGTGATTTCGTTCGGAAGCGGGCTGCTGATTCTCGCTATTGCGATGATCTTTATGCCCACGGGACGCCGCGGGCTGGGCACGATCATCGGTCTGCTCAAGCGCCGCGAGATGCCCTGGTACTACGTCGCCGGGGGAGCGGCGGGTGCCTTTCTTGTGCTTTCGCAGGGTCTCACCGCGGCGATTCTTGGTGTCGCGCTCTTCACCGTCGCTATCGTGTCGGGTCAAACGCTGAGCGGCCTCGTCATTGACCGCCGAGGGCTGGGAAGCATGCAGCCGAAAAAGCTCACCGTGACGCGGGTTCTGGGCAGCGTTCTTACGCTTGTGGCCGTGGGCATCGCCGTATCCGCACAGGTCACCGGCGACATCCCGATCTGGATGCTTGTTATGCCGTTTGTCGCGGGCATCGGCATCGGCTGGCAGCAGGCCGTGAACGGGCAGGTCAAGGTGCGCGCCGACTCCGCTCTCACCGCGACCTTTATCAACTTCGTCGTCGGGTTCACTGTGCTCGTGATCGCCGCGGTCATTCACGGAAGCGTCGCCGGCTGGCCGACCGCGTTGCCGAGCGAGTGGTGGCTCTATCTGGGCGGGCCGATCGGCGTCATCTTCATCGCCGGGGCGGCCATCGCTGTGCGCACTCTTGGCGTTCTGCTGCTTGGCCTCGGAACGATCGCCGGCCAGCTTCTGACGTCACTGCTGCTCGACCTGATCGTTCCGCCGGCCGGGCACGTTGTTGTCGCGACGACCGTGGTCGGCACGCTGCTGACGCTCGTCGCGGTCGCGATCGCGGCACTGCCGAGTAAACGAGCTACAGCGTCGTAAGCGTGCGCCCGGCGCTGAACTTGCTCTTCTTCTCCGACTTGGTCTTCTCCGGAAGCCCACCGACGTAGAGCCAGCCGAGCAGCACCTCGTTGGGTGCGAGCTCGTGCATGCGGTGCACGGCCTCGGAGCGGGTGTGACCGCCGGTGCGCCAGAAGACGCCCCAGCCGGCGTCGTTGAGAAGCAGCGACAGCGTGTGGGCGACGCCCGAAGCGACCGCCTCTTGCTCCCACGCCGGAACCTTGAACGATGGCCGGTAGCTGCCCACGATCGCGATGAGCAGCGATGCGCGCAATGGCTTCTCGGCGAGCTTTGCAGCGTCTTTGCCCTCGAGGCCGCTCGCCTCGACGAACGCGGCGCCGAGCCGTTCGCGCGCCGAGCCGCGCAACTCGATGAGGCGCCACGGCTGCATGCCGCCATGGTCGGCGACAGACGCAGCGGCCTCGATGAGCGGCATCAACTCTTCGCGAGTCGGTGCCTCTGCCGTCACCTTCGAGTGCGAACGACGGCCGCGCACAGCATCAATCAGCGACAAGCTACTCGGCTTCCTTGAAGTCGAGCGACAGGGAGTTCATGCAGTAGCGGTCGCCCGTGGGGGTGCCAAAACCATCAGGGAAAACGTGGCCGAGGTGCGAACCACAGTTCGCGCAGCGAACCTCTGTGCGCTCCATGCCGAGCGAGTTGTCGACGAGAAGCTCAACGGCGTCGGGGTTGACCGACTCGTAGAAGCTCGGCCAGCCGCAGCCAGAGTCGAACTTTGTGCCGCTCTTGAACAGCTCGGCGTTACAGGCGGCGCACGTGTAGGTGCCCGAGCGGCTCTCGTCAAGCAGCTCGCCGGTCCAGGCACGCTCTGTGCCGGCCTCGCGCAACACCGCGTACTTCTCGGGGCTGAGCTCTTCGCGCCACTGCTCGTCAGTCTTTTCGACCTTGTAGGCCATCGGGTGTCTCCTTTATAAAACGCACGTCGTCTGCTCTATTAAACTCGCCTGCGTGCCTGAATGTTCCCCGGCCCACAAATACTGGGCAGATCTCTCGACCACCGAGCTCTACGCGATTCTTAAACTTCGCACCGACGTCTTCTTTATTGAACAGAAGATCGACGAAGAAGAGCTCGATTGGCGTGACACCGAGCCCGAGACAGAACATTTCTGGCTGATGGATGACGCGGGCGTGGCCTCGTACTTGCGTGTGATCGTCGACGCAGAACCCGAACACCTCGACGCGCGCCGCCTGATCGGGCGCGTTGTCACGCGTGCCGACCGCCGTGGCGAGGGCCTTTCGAGTGTGCTGCTCGCCGAGGTCATCGCGAAATACGGTCACGAGGCGATGATGCTGCACGCCCAGGAGTACATCGCGCCGCTCTACGCCAAGTTCGGATTCGAGCCGTTCGGCGACGTTTTTGTCGAGGCGGGCATACCTCATCTCGGCATGTATCGCGCCGCCTCATAAGGGCACCCTTACCGACATTTTGACAGCGGGCCGTTCTACCCCGTAGGGTCGAAAAGTTAGCTTAGCCTTAGCTACTTTTCCCCTTGGAGTCCACACCCGTGACATCTCTGTCTTCCCTGAGTTCTTTCGCGCGCGCTTCCCTCGCGCTGCTGTTGACCTTCCTGCTCGTCGTAGCGGGGCTGACCCTGTCGACAACCTCGTCGTTTGCTGACGAAGAGGCCGCGACATCCACCAGCTCGGAAGAGACTGCGGCGCCCGAGCCCGCTGCATCCGAGGAGCCTGCTCCGGTCGTTACCGAAGCGCCGGCTGCAGAGGAGCCCGTCGCAGAGAAGCCCGCATCGGAGCCCGCGCCCGAAGCGACTTCGGCACCCGAGAAGGTTGTCACGTCGACAAAGAAGCTCGAGGTTGCGGCGGCGATCGCGGCTGAGGCTCCGCTGCTCACGGTCTCGAAGACCTCGGAGCTCGCGGTCGCTGGCGAGACGATCACGGTGACCGGCACCAACATCGTCACCGGCTTCGCGAACACCCATGGTGTCGGCGAGGCTGGCGTTTATGCGCAGGTTGGTTGGCTTGATTCGGCGTGGAAGCCGTCGGCTGGCGCCGCTTCGAGCACTCGCTCGTACGCGTACTCGACCTGGGTCAAGGAATCGGCGGCGTCTTCGGCGTACACCGCCTGGACCGACAACGGAAATGGCACTGCCAACTTCACGTGGACTATCCCGATCACGAAGGCGGCGCTTGACGCGAAGACGCGGGAGGGTGCAACCCTCAACGTTTTCACGGTTGGTGCAGGCGGAGTGGTGCAAGCGGCCAACGAGCTGAGTGTGTCGATCGCGTTCGCGCCGGCCATCCCGGCACCGTCACTTTCTGTGTCGAAGACCTCGGGCATCGCTGCCTCGGGCGAGTCGATCACGGTGACCGGTACAAACATTGTCACCGGCTTCGCCAACACCCACGGTGCCGGCCAGGCCGGTGTCTACGCGCAGGTTGGTTGGCTCGACTCGGCGTGGAAGCCCTCGGCGGGCGCCGCTTCGGCAACCCGCTCTTATGCCTATTCGACCTGGGTCAAGGAATCGGCAGTATCTTCGGCGTACACCGCCTGGACCGACAACGGCAACGGCACTGCCAACTTCACCTGGACCATTCCGATCACCAAGGCCGCTCTCGACGCGAAGACCCGTGAGGGTGCGACCCTCAACGTCTTCACCGTTGGTGCCGGCGGAGTGGTGCAGGCGGCCAATGAGCTGAGTGTGCCGATCGCGTTCGCGCCGGCCATCCCGGCACCCGCGCTGAGCGTCTCGAAGACCTCGGGCATCGCTGCCTCGGGCGAGTCGATTACTGTCACCGGCACGAACATCGTCACTGGCTTCGCTAACACCCACGGTGTTGGAGAGGCCGGCGTTTACGCGCAGGTCGGCTGGCTCGACTCGGCGTGGAAGCCGTCGGCTGGCGCCGCGTCTTCGACACGTTCCTACGCGTACTCGACCTGGGTCAAGGAATCGGCGGCCTCGTCGGCTTACACCGCTTGGACCGACAATGGAAACGGCACTGCCAACTTCACGTGGACCATCCCGATCACGAAGGCGGCGCTTGACGCGAAGACGCGTGAGGGCGCGACCCTGAACGTCTTCACTGTTGGTGCAGGCGGGGTCGTTCAGGCGGCCAACGAGCTCTCTGTTCCGATCGCATTCGCTCCCGCCATCCCGGCACCCGCGCTCAGCGTCTCCAAGACGAGCGGTCTGAACTCGGCCGGCGACACCATCACCGTCACGGGCACAAACATCGTCACCGGATTCGCTAACACCCACGGTGTTGGAGAGGCCGGTGTTTACGCGCAGGTTGGTTGGCTTGATTCGGCTTGGAAGCCGTCGGCGGGCGCCGCTTCGAGCACACGTTCGTACGCCTACTCGACCTGGGTCAAAGAGACCGCAGCTTCGAGCGCGTACACAGCCTGGACCGACAACGGCAACGGCACTGCCAACTTCACCTGGACCATCCCGATCACCAAAGCGGCGCTTGACGCGAAGACTCGTGAGGGTGCAACGCTCAACGTCTTCACCGTTGGTGCAGGCGGGGTCGTTCAGGCGGCCAACGAGCTGAGCGTTCCAATCGCTTTTGCTCCCGCTATTCCGGCCCCTGCGCTGAGCGTGTCCAAGACTTCCGGCCTCAACGCTTCGGGCGACACGATCACAGTGACGGGCACTAACATCGTCACCGGATTCGCTAACACCCACGGTGCTGGCGAGGCCGGCGTTTACGCGCAGGTCGGCTGGCTCGACTCCGCGTGGAAGCCCTCGGCTGGCGCCGCTTCGAGCACTCGCTCGTACGCCTACTCGACCTGGGTCAAGGAGTCGGCGGCTTCGAGCGCGTACACCGCGTGGACCGACAACGGCAACGGCACCGCGAACTTCACGTGGACCATCCCGATCACCAAGGCCGCTCTCGACGCCAAGACTCGTGAGGGTGCGACCCTCAACGTCTTCACCGTCGGTGCGGGCGGAGTCGTGCAGGCCGCCAACGAACTGAGCGTTCCGATCGCATTTGCTGCAGCGGTTCCGGCTCCCGCTCTGAGCGTCTCCAAGACCAGCGGCATTGACGCTGACGGCGAGACCATCACCGTCACGGGGACAAACATCGTCACCGGCGCAGTCAACCTGCACGGTGCTGGCCAGGCCGGCGTTTACGCGCAGGTCGGTTGGCTTGACGCGGCATGGAAGCCCTCGGCGGGCGCCGCTTCGAGCACTCGCTCGTACGCGTACTCGACCTGGGTCAAGGAATCCGCTCCGAGCGCTTCGTACACGGAGTGGACCGACAACGGCAACGGCACCGCGAACTTCACCTGGACCGTCGACATCACCAAGGCGGCTCTCGACGCGAAGGCACGCGAGGGTGCAACGCTCAACGTCTTCACCGTTGGCGCCGGAGGAGTAGTTCAGCCCGCCAACGAGCTGAGTGTTCCGATCGCATTCGCTGCGCCCGACGCCGTCGCGACACAGACGACGCTCACCGCTTCGAAGAAGACAGGCCTCACCGCGGGCGACAAAGTCACGCTGACAGCTGGCGTCACCCCGTCGAGCGCACCGGGAACCCTCGCGATCACGCTCGGCAACGTGACGCTCGCGAGCGGCTCTTCGGCCGACGGCAAGCTCGTTGTGCGCACAAGCGCACTGCCCGCAGGTTCGCACGTCGCGCGTGCAAGCTTCACACCGACGAATTCGGCTGCGTACGCGGCATCCACCTCTTCGAGTGTGACGATTGTCGTCGAAGCTGAGGCTCCGGTCTCGGCGGGGTCGCTCACCTGGGGCGTGAAGCAGTCGCTGCACACCTACGTGCTCGGTGGCGATGGTGGAGTCTCGACGTCGCAGGGTGCTGGCGCTTCGGGCTCGGTCATTCGGTTCCCGCAGGCGGCGAACGACTTCAACCCGTCGACGCTCACCGGTAAGTCGAACTACTCGGGCCGAGTGACGTTCTCGTACCCAGGGCACGGCTTCGCGATCTCGCTGAGCAACCCGAAGGTGAGCATCACCTCGGCATCGGCGGGCACGCTCTACGCTGACGTCACCTACAACGGCTCAACAACGACGGGCGTCGCGTTCGCGAACCTCGCCGTGAGCCCGGCAAACGTATCGACCTCGGGTGGCGCGACGACGTTCAAGAACGTTGGCGCGACACTGACCGCGGCGGGTGCCAGCTCGTTCGCCGGCTTCTACGAGGCCGGTGACGCGCTCGATAGCCTGAGCTTCGTTGTGGGATCGAAGGCCAGTGGCTACACGGCGACTTCTGTTGCCGCGACCGACGACGACGAGTGGAGCGCACCCGCGACGCCGCCCGCTACCGAGGGCATCGAAATCAGCTCGACCGACATCACCTCGGGCGACGAAGTGACGATCACCGCGTCTGGTTTCCAGCCCAACGAAAAGGGCATCCGTGTAGTTGTCTACTCGACCCCGGTTGTTCTCGCCGAAGGCGTCACAGCCAACGCAGCGGGCAAGGCGAGCTGGACCGGCGTTCTCCCGTCGAACCTCACCGGTGAGCACACGCTGACCTTCCAGGGCTCGGTCGACCGCGGGGTAGTTCTCACCATCGCAGAGGCAGTCATCACAACGACCGCCACGACCTGCCCGGTCAGCGACGCGACGCTCACGTGGGGCTTCAAGGAGTCGTTCCGCTCGTACATCAGCGGCTCGATCGCTAACGGCGAGTGGACGGTCACCGACGGCGCGACCTACGAGGTGCCGAACTTTGGCTGGTCCGCCGGCACCGGCAGCTACGACTCGTCAACCTCGGCGGGCCTCATCGGCTTCACCGGCACGATCGAGTTCACCGGCCACGACGGAGCCCTCGACACCACCGTCTCCAACCCGCAGGTGCGTTTCGTTGACGAGAACACCGCAGTCGTTCTTCTCGACATTGCAGGCGAGACTCAGGATGGCGCGGCAGTCGACCAGACCGCGATCGAGTTCGTTGAGCTCGACCTCTCTGCGGCGACCGTAACCAACGAGGATGGAATCGTTAGCATCACCGACGCACCCGCCACCCTCACGGCCGCAGGCGAGTCGGCGTTCGGAACCTACGAAGCCGGCGAGGCCTTCGACGGCGTCAGCATCGAGTTCTCGACGCCCGAGTGTGCCGCACCGGTAGCGACAACTGACGAGCCCGAGGCAGAGGTCACGCCCGCGAACGATGACAGCAGCTTCCCGTGGCTCTGGATCATCCTCGGCCTCGTGCTGCTCGCCGTGATCATCACGGTTGTTGTTCTGGTGGTTCGCCGCCGCAACACCGCTGCCGCCTAAGCCGCGTCTCGCGTCTGGCAGGATTGCTCGCATGAGCGATCCTGCCAGCGCGACGGCTCAGTGGTACGACAGGTTCGCGCGGCTCGAGGCGCGCGGCCAGAGCGACGTCTACGAGCAGTGGGCGCTCGGGGTGGCCGAGGACCCAGAAGTTCTCGCCCTCATCGACGAACTGCCGCGACTACGTCGGCAGCCGAATCTCGTCTTCGCGTGCGCCCGACTCTGCGGGGCACCGGAAGGCCCGTACGAAGCGTTGCGCGGGTGGCTCGTTGCGCACTGGCCGCTTGTACGCGCCGAGGCCACCCATCGCCTCACTCAGACCAACGAGGCTCGCCGCTGCGCCGTGCTTCTCCCCGCACTCGCGGCGATCGACGGCCCGATCGCGCTGCTCGAGGTTGGAGCCTCGGCCGGGCTCTGCCTCTACCCCGACCGCTACAGCTACTCCTACGACGGGGTCGAGCTGCATCCGGCTGCCGGTGCCAGCGCCGTGATGCTCGAGTCGTCAACCAACGGAGCCGTCCCCTCGCGGCTGCCACAGATCGTCTGGCGTGCCGGAATCGACCTCGCGCCCCTCGACGCCGCGAACCCCGACGATCGCCACTGGCTCGAGACTCTCGTCTGGCCGGAACAGCACGCACGCAGAGACCTGCTGCGGGCCGCGCTCGACATCGTCGCCGCCGACCCGCCGCTGCTCGTCGCGGGTGACGCTACCGACGCTCTCGAAGCGCTCGCTGCCCAGGCACCGCGCGATGCAACGCTCGTCATCGTCTCAAGCGGAGTTCTCGTCTACCTCGTGCGCGCCGAGCGCGACAGGTTCGCAGAAGCAGTAGGCGGATTGGATGCAACGTGGGTCTCACTCGAGGCCGCCGGACTCTTTCCGGCCATCGCCGACACGGTGTGCGCGACGCGAGGCCTCTCGCAGCCCGACCTCGACGGCCGCTTCGCACTATCGGTGAACCAGGTGCCGCTCGCGCTCGTCGGGCCGCACGGGCAGTTTCTGGACTACCTGTAGCGCGATGTGATCTCGGCTGCGCTCGATCTGATCTCGACTGCGCTCGATCACCGGTGGTTGAGTAGGCCGCCCGCGGCCGTATCGAAACCAGGCCGAGCACAGCCGAGGCACCTCTCGCTCGCGCGCACTCCAGTTAAACAGGCCACAACCGGGTGGCCTGTTTAACCGGAGTGTGCGCAAGGGGAAGGTCGAAATCTCGGCTTCGCTCGATCACCGGTGGTGTCGAAACCAGATTTCGATACGCCTGCTCCTACGTCGCGGGCTACTCAATCAGCGACGGGAAATTACCCCTCGGGCGCGTACACGGCCCGCGCGAGCGCGTCGAAGACGGCGGGCGTGCGTGGCCCGAAGCTCAAGATCTCTCCGTCGGCCATGTCGACGAAGCGGCGGTTCTGGCCCGCTGTGGTGAGCCCGATCGCGGGCTTTGTGACGAGCAGCTCGTCGATGCCTCCGGCGCTTTCGAGTCCGTCGGTCATAACGAGAATGAGGTCGGGGTTCGCCGCGATCATTGCTTCGTCGGTCATGGGTTTCATGCCTTCCCAGCCGATCTCTCCCGCGACGTCGATACCGCCAAGGGCGAGAATGAGTTCGTCAGCCCCCGACTCCGAGCCGAAGAGGTAATACACCCCGGCGCTTCCGCGCAGGTAGAGAAACAGCATTCGCAGCTTCGAGCCGTCGGCCGGCGCAATCTCGGCGATCTCGGCTACCTTTGCGTCGATCTCGTCGGTGAGGTGCTGCGCGAGGGTCTCGCCGGCCTCGGGCGCACCGAGCGCCGCAGAGACTTGGCGCGCAAGTTCACCAACGCCCGCGGTGCTCGGCTCCGTGTCGACAAAGACCACGGGGATACCGGCGTCGCGTAGCTGAAGAATGACGTCGATCGGGCCGATCGTTCCATCGGTAATCACAACAGTCGGGCGCAGGGCGATGATCGACTCGCTATTGATCGAGTGCCCGCCGGTTGTCACGACCGGAAGGTCAACCGCAGAAGGGAATGTCGTCGACACATCACGCCCAACGACCGAGTCGCCGAAGCCCAGTCCGAAGATCGTCGCGGCGATCGAGCCTGACATGTCTATTCCGAGAATGCGTTCTGTTGAGGTGACTGTGACTGAGCTGTCGCCGTCGAGGTCGTGCGACGTGACGGTTGCCGGGAGCGTCTGCTCGGCGTTCGGTGTGATCGTCTCGACCGCGGCATCCACCAGCACGGCGGTTGACGGTCCCACGTAAGAGAGGGGATCGGCGAGAAGATCGAGCTGCGCAAGCGGGATCGATGACGATGCGGATGCCACGGGCGACTCTGTGGGCGACGACACCGCCGTGGCGCACCCGGAGACAGCGAGCACTGCCGCGAGGGAAACGGCCAGCAGCCGGGCGGAACGAACGGACATGGCCGGAGAATCCTCTGTAGAAGTCGGTTAGGTAAGCCTAACAAACTTCGCGTGCTTGGCGACGAGCCCGCGCAAATCGGGGTTTGCACAGACACCCGGCTCTAGGATTGCCCGAAACGTTAGGGGTGGTCGTGACAGCACAGGCGGAGCCGGAGCGCGCTCACGACCCCGTGCTCTCTGAGCGCGACGCAGCCGTTCTCGACTTCGAGCGACAGTGGTGGCGTCACGCTGGCGCAAAAGAAGAAGCGATTCGCGAAACCTTCGGTTTGTCTGCCGCCCGGTATTATCAAGTGCTGAACGCTGTGATTGATTCGCCCGCTGCGGTGCGACACGACCCGATGCTGGTCAAGCGCCTGCATCGTGCGCGCGACGCCCGCACCCAGGCACGCGCGGCACGAACGTTCAACGCAGCCTCCGACCCGTACGAAACGACCGAGTAGAGCTATGGCCACCTTCCCCAAAGACCAGTTCGATACGCTTCCCGAAGACCTGACGCGTACCGGCGCACACCGTGCACCCAAAAAGAAGGGCGGCGGCTGGCTCGGCTTTCTTGCCGCAATCGTCGCGACCGCTCTTCTCGTCGTCGGTGGCCTCTACGCCGTTGCGTCGATCAACAGCGACATCGAATTTCAGATCCCCGGACTCGGAACCGAGAGCGACGAAGCTGCCGAACCCACTGTGAGCGCGACCCCCACTGTCGAACCGTTGCTTAACGCCGCAGACCTCGACAAGAAGCGCAAGATCACCATCACCGTTCTCAATGGAACCGAGGTCTCGAAGCTTCAGGAGAAGGCCGGCAAGGCGCTCAAGAAGCTCAAGTGGCCGGTCACGAGCACCACCGCTGCTTCGGCGAATGACATCGAAGACACGGTTGTCTATTACAGCAACCCCGATGACGAAGACGTCGCCCGCGGACTCGTCGCGGCCCTCGGCACCGGAACCGTTCGCGAGAGCACCACCTTTCCCGGCGCTCCGGTCACGATCGTTCTCGGCACCGACTACGCGGCACTCACCAACTAGCTCAACAAACGCGGCTTCTGCCGATAAGTGAGCGGCGAGTGGCCGTTGTGTTACGCCCGTGTTTAATTCACGTGACCAACCGTATCGTTTCGCGAAATCCGCTGTTTTGACCCCTAAATGACCCGCTACTATCTGGGAAACACAGCAGGGGAGTAACAGCATGGCGAACGGAACCGTGAAGTGGTTCAACGCTGAAAAGGGCTACGGATTCATCACTGTCGACGGGGGTGGTCAAGACGTTTTCGTCCACTACTCGGCGATCGACATGGGTGGCTACAAGGTTCTCGAAGAGGGACAGCCCGTGACCTTCGAGGTCGGTACGGGCAACAAAGGACCCCAGGCGGAGTCAGTCAAGATCGCGCAGTAGGTGTGCGCGGCCTTGAAGGCTCGCCCGCACTAACGCCGCCCGGCGCGCTGGGCGGCGTTAGTCTTTGCCCGTGATGAGGTTCGAACGGCAGCGCAGGGTCTGTGCTGCGCTCGCAACCGTCGCCGTTGCATCCATTCTTCTTAGCGGCTGTGTGGATGTCGCGGCTCCTGATCCCAATGGCAGCGCCGCGCCCGCCTACGTCTCAACGTGGGAGGAGCCGGCCCCGATCGAAATCGCGCCGTTGCGCGGCACCCAGGTCGACCCGGGATCGGCGACCAACCCCTCGATCGCGGCGAAGATCGACAATCACGTTGCAGCGCGCCCGCAGGTGGGGCTCGAGTCGACCGACATCGTCTTCGAGGAGATGGTCGAGGGCGGGCTGACGCGTTATGTGGCGATCTGGCAGTCAACGATTCCGAAGCAGCTCGGGCCGGTGCGGTCGATCAGGCCGATGGACCCCGATATTCTCTCGCCGTTCAGAGGCATCGTCGCCTACTCGGGCGGCCAGCCACGGTTTGTGCAGCTGATGAAAGACTCCGGCGTGTACAACGCCATCCACGGTCAGAGCGACACGGCTGACACCTTCTTTCGCTCGACCGACAAGCCCGCGCCACACAACGTTCTCGTCAAGGCCCGCGAGGTCGTCGCCGATCATAAGAAGCTCGCGGCTCCCGCGCAGCAGTTCGGCTACTCGCTCGACCTCGCCTCGTCGACCGCCGTGAGAGAGGGCAAGCCGATTCGCGCGATCAAGCTCGTCTTCGGTCCGCCGTCGCAGCCCTCATGGAAGTGGAGCGCCAAGTCGTCGGCCTGGCTGCGTTCGCAGATGGGCACAAAAGACACAGACAGCAGGGGCAAGCAACTCACCGCGACCAACGTTGTTGTGCTTCGCGTTGGGGTATCGACGGGCCTCGGGGTTCCCAAGACCGAGCTCGTTGGCAAGGGCGACGCCTGGGTCTCGGCGGGCGGTCACGTTGTAAAAGCCCGGTGGGCGAAGAAGTCACGCACCGGGCGCATCACCCTCACCGACGTCAACGGGGCGACGATCCACCTCGCGCCCGGCAACACCTGGTTCGAACTCGTGCCGACGAGCGGCTCGGCCAAGTTCATCGACGCCTCGTAAGCGCCTGTTTACCGCGTGTATGCGGGTGCGCTCGTCTTGCACTCGCCCCCGCCGAGTGCTAATTTTGCTTCTGGCACTCGCAGAGTTCGAGTGCTAATGAATTCGTTAGTACGACGTCCGGGAGGGACGAGAAACACACATGGCAAAGATCATTGCTTTCAACGAAGAGGCCCGTCGCGGCCTTGAGCGCGGCCTGAACATCCTCGCCGACGCCGTCAAGGTAACGCTCGGCCCGCGCGGCCGCAACGTCGTGCTCGAAAAGAAGTGGGGCGCCCCCACGATCACCAACGATGGTGTTTCCATCGCCAAGGAGATCGAGCTTGACGACCCGTACGAGAAGATCGGTGCGGAGCTCGTCAAAGAGGTAGCCAAGAAGACAGACGACGTCGCCGGCGACGGAACGACCACCTCGGTTGTTCTCGCACAGGCACTCGTTCGCGAAGGACTTCGTAACGTCGCCGCAGGCGCCGACCCGATCAGCCTCAAGAAGGGCATCGAGAAGGCCACCGCCGCCGTCATCGAGGCTCTCATCGCTTCGGCGAAGGAGATCGAGACCAAGGAAGAGATCGCGGCAACCGCGAGCATCTCCGCTGGTGACCCCGAGATCGGCGCGCTTATCGCCGAGGCGATCGACAAGGTCGGCAAGGAAGGTGTTGTCACCGTCGAGGAGTCGAACACGTTCGGCACCGAGCTCGAGCTCACCGAGGGAATGCGCTTCGACAAGGGTTACCTGTCGGCATACTTCGTCACCGACCCCGAGCGCCAGGAAGCGGTCTTCGAAGACCCCTACATCCTCATCGTCAACGGCAAGATCTCGAACATCAAGGATCTCCTGCCGATCGTCGACAAGGTCATCCAGTCGGGCAAGCAGCTCCTCATCATTGCTGAGGACGTCGACGGAGAAGCTCTCGCGACTCTCGTTGTCAACAAGATCCGCGGCATCTTCAAGTCGGTAGCCGTCAAGGCTCCCGGCTTCGGCGACCGTCGCAAGGCTCAGCTTCAGGACATCGCCATCCTCACCGGTGGACAGGTCATCTCGGAGGAGGTCGGACTCAAGCTTGAGAACGCCACCCTCGACCTCCTGGGCCGTGCACGCAAGGTTGTTATCACCAAGGACGAGACGACGATCATCGAGGGCATCGGCGACGTCGACGCTATCGCCGGTCGCGTCAAGCAGATCCGTGCCGAGATCGACAACACCGACTCCGACTACGACCGCGAGAAGCTCCAGGAGCGCCTCGCGAAGCTCGCCGGCGGAGTTGCAGTCATCAAGGCTGGAGCCGCAACCGAGGTTGAGCTCAAGGAGCGCAAGCACCGCATCGAAGACGCAGTGCGCAACGCCAAGGCAGCAGTTGAAGAGGGCATCGTCGCCGGTGGTGGCGTCGCACTCATCCAGGCTGGCAAGGTCGCATTCGAGTCCGCAGCAGTAACCGGCCTGACCGGCGACGAGGCAACGGGCGCGAACATCGTGCGCGTGGCCATCGACGCTCCGCTCAAGCAGATCGCCCTCAACGCGGGCCTCGAGCCCGGTGTTGTCGTCGACAAGGTTCGCAACCTTCCGGTTGGCCAGGGCCTCAACGCTGCAACCGGCGAGTACGTCGACATGCTCGCAGCAGGCATCAACGACCCGGTAAAGGTAACGCGTTCCGCGCTGCTCAACGCCGCGTCGATCGCCGGCCTCTTCCTCACCACTGAGGCAGTTGTCGCCGACAAGCCTGAGAAGAACCCCGCTCCGATGGGTGACCCGTCGGGTGGCATGGACTTCTAAGTCCAGCGCTTCTCACAAGCACTAGTCAGAACGGGCGGTTCCCTTCGGGGGAGCCGCCCGTTCTGCGTTTAACTCCGCCACCCACTACCGCCCGAACAGCCGCGCGTTGGCAGCTTCGGTCTCGGCATAGAGCTGCCCCGCCTGACCGAGCGCCTGGCTGAGGGCGGTGAGCAGCTCTTCGATGCGCTGCTGATGCCCGCGCCAGTCGGCCGCGGCGGACTGGAAGGCCGATGCCGCCTGGCCCGTCCACGAGCTCTCGAGGGCCGCGAGCTGGCTGTTGAGGCCGGCGACCTGCGATTGGATCTGGCCGATCGTTGTGCGTGCCGCGCCGGATGAGGTGGTGAGTGCTTCGCTGTCTACTGTGAATTGAGTCATACCCGAGACGGTAGAACTCGCGAGCGCGTGCTGAACGCTACGGCGCCGAAACTGTGGAGGGCACGGCTTCTTGACCGGGCTGAAGGAGAGGAAGCAGCACACGGAAAGTGGCTCCACCACCGGGCGTCTCGACGACCTGCACCTCGCCCTTGTGGGCCGCAACGATCGACGCAACGATCGCGAGGCCGAGGCCAGAGCCGCCCGTGTCGCGGTTGCGCGACGAGTCGGCACGCCAGAAGCGCTGGAAGATCTTGTCGCGGATCTGCTCGGGGATTCCCTCACCGTGGTCGATCACTGAGAGGATCGCGAGCGACGCGGCCTCGTCAACCTCGACACCGATTTCGATCGGGCTGTCTGGCGGCGTAAATCGCACCGCGTTGCCGATGAGGTTCGTGAGCACCTGGCGAATCTTGTTCTCTTCGGCAAGAACCTTAACGTGCGCGCGGATCTCTTTCGCCGGCGCAATCTCTTCTTCGAGCGGCTTAACGGCGCGAGAACGCAGCCACCGCAGGCGCGCGAGCGTCGCCCCGGCAAAAGCAATGGGCTTGGATGTCGCCACGGGCTTCGTCGTCGTCGGCACTGCCTCGGGCTCCGGAGCCGGCTCCAGTTGCAGCTCGGTCTCGTGCACGGAGACAACGACGGTCACCGCGCGATCGGGTGACGCCGCCATCGTGTCGAGGGAGGCATCGCGCGCAATGGGAATCAGGTCAACAGCGGTGAGCTGCAGCGGCTTTGCCTCGTCGATTCGCGCAAGCTCGAGAAGGTCGGTGACGAGCTCGCCCATACGAATCGCCTCTTTCTCGATGCGTTCCATGGCCTGCGCGACATCCTCGGGCTTGGTCAGCGCGCCCATGCGGTAGAGCTCGGCATAGCCGCGAACGGAGACGAGGGGAGTGCGCAACTCGTGCGAGGCATCGCCGACGAAGCGGCGCATCTGATCGATGGTCTTGGCGCGATCGGCGAAGGCCCTGTCGATTCGCGCAAGCATCGAGTTGAGCGAGCGGTTGAGACGACCGACCTCGGTGTTGGGGGTGGCCCCGCCCATGCGCTGGCTGAAGTCGCCGGCGGCGAAGCGTGCGGCGGTTGCCTCGACCTCGCGCAGCGGATTAAAGGTGGATGTCACGAGCAGCCGGGTGAGCGCGGCCCCGAGTGCGACGACGGTGATTCCGAAGAACAAGAAGATCGCCGAGTAGCGGGCGATGAGGGCGTCGGTCTCGGCAAGGCTCTGCCCGACCGTGATGTAGACGAACTGGCCGGAGTTCTCCATCGTGTCTGGCACGGTCTGCACGCGCCACTGGCCGGGCGCCGGGTCAGCGCCGACGGTGAAGGTCAGCGACTCGGTGCGCAGGAAGGTCTCTTTGAGCTCTGCCTCATCGGGGTGCGAAACGTTGCCGTCGCGGTTGCTGCAGATAACGGCGCCGCTCACGTCGAGCACGGCGATGTAATAGTCGGGAACGCCTTCTGCGATTGTGCACGAGACACCAGCGCTCGTGTCGCTGATGCGCACAACCTTGTTGGTGAGCTGGCGCATGATGTTCGAGATGCGGGCGTCAACAACCTCGTCGGTCAGATAGCTCTTGAGCACGTACATCGACCCGAGCCCCGAAACGAGAAGTCCAAAAGTCAGCAGCAGCACGCTCACACCCGTGACTTTGGTGCGCAGCGAAACCGCGTTCCATCGTCTAAAGATTCGGGATTGCACTAGTTGATTATCGCTTGTGAAGCTGCGCGTGCGCGTTCAGCCGATAACTGGCTAGACGCGTGCCGCTTTAAGCATGTAACCGAAACCACGCTTGGTTTGGATGACGGGCTCTTCTGAGTACTGGTCGAGCTTGCGACGCAGGTACGAGATGTAGCTCTCAACAATTCCAGCGTCGCCGTTGAAGTCGTACTCCCATACGTGGTCGAGAATCTGCGCCTTCGACAGAACCCGGTTCGGGTTGAGCATGAGGTAGCGCAGAAGCTTGAACTCGGTGGGCGAAAGTTCGACCTGCTCAGAACCGATGGTGACCTCGTGAGTGTCCTGGTCCATCGTGAGCTCGCCGGCGCGAATCACAGCTTCTTCGTCGTCGACCATTGTGCGGCGAAGGATTGCCTTGATGCGCGCAACGATCTCGTCGAGGCTGAACGGCTTGGTGACATAGTCATCGCCACCGACCGTCAGACCAGTGATCTTGTCTTCGGTGTCGTCCTTCGCCGTGAGGAAGAGGATGGGGGCTGTGTAGCCGCTCGCACGCAGTCGCTTCGTCACTCCGAAGCCGTTGATGTCCGGAAGCATAACGTCAAGGATTATGAGATCGGGCTCCTCCTCGAGCACTGCCGAGATGGCCTGTGCTCCGTTGCCCACGGCCCGAACCGCGAATCCTGCGAAGCGCAGGCTCGTGGTCAGAAGGTCGCGAATGTTCGGTTCGTCGTCAACGATGAGAATCTTTGGTCCGTCACTCATGAGCCAAGTATCTGCGTGTTCCCTGAGTGCTGGCTGGGCGTTGCGGCTCAACTGTCTATGTGCTGACGATAGGCCCGCGACATCCACTCGGGTTAGAGGTCGTGAGCGTCGAGGATCGTGTAGCTGTAGCCCTGTTCTGCGAGGAATCGCTGGCGGTTTTGCGCGAAGTCCTGGTCGACGGTGTCGCGCGCGACAAGCGTGTAGAAGTTGGCGCTGAGCCCCGAGTCTTTCGGGCGCAGCAGGCGGCCGAGGCGCTGCGCTTCTTCTTGTCGCGACCCAAACGAGCCGGAGACCTGAATCGCGACTGATGCCTCGGGCAGGTCGACCGAGAAGTTAGCGACCTTGGAGACAACGAGAACCTTGGTCTCGCCATTGCGGAACGACTCGTACAGGCGCTCGCGTTCAGCGATGGGCGTCGCTCCGGTGAGCGAGGGCGCGTTCAGCGAGTCGGCGAGCTGCTCGATCTGGTCGAGGTACTGGCCGATCACAAGAATGCGTTCGCCCTTGTGCTTGTCGACAAGCTTGCGCACGACCCCGAGCTTGGCCGGGGCGGTTGCCGCGAGACGGTACCTTTCGTCGTCGGCGGATGCCGCGTACTCAAGCCGCTCGCTTTCGGGCAGGTCGACGCGCACCTCGAAACACGCAGCGGGCGAGATGAAGCCCTGGGCCTCGATCTCTTTCCACGGTGCGTCGAAGCGCTTCGGGCCAATGAGGCTGAAGACGTCGCCCTCGCGTCCGTCTTCACGTACGAGGGTCGCGGTGAGGCCGAGTCGGCGGCGCGCTTGAAGCTCTGCGGTGAGCTTGAACACGGGCGCCGGAAGCAGGTGCACCTCGTCGTAGATCACGAGGCCCCAGTCGAGGGCGTCGAGCAGCGCCAGGTGGGCGTACTCACCCTTACGCTTCGCCGTGAGAATTTGGTAGGTCGCGATCGTGACCGGCTTGACCTCTTTGACCTGACCCGAGTACTCGCCGATCTCGTCTTCGGTGAGCGTTGTGCGCTTGATGAGCTCGGCCCGCCACTGGCGCGCAGAAACCGTGTTGGTCACGAGGATGAGAGTTGTCGTTTTGCCGGTCGCCATCGCTCCCGCGCCGACGAGGGTCTTGCCCGCGCCACACGGCAGCACGACGACGCCAGAACCGTTGTCGTAGAAGCTCTTGACCGCCTTGTTCTGGTAGTCGCGCAGAGCCCAGCCGTCGGCGTTGTTGAGGGCGATCTCGTGCGGGGTGCCCGGCGTGTATCCCGCGTTGTCTTCGGCGGGCCAGCCCAGCTTGAGCAACTGCTGCTTGAGCTCGCCGCGTGCCCACTGCTGCATCACAACAGTGTTCTCGTCGCGCTGCTCAAACAGCAGCTCGGCGATCTTGCGTGAGCGGCGGATCTCGGCGAGCACCGTGCGGTCGGTCGCTGTCAGCAGCAGAGTGCCCTCGGCGTCGCGCTCGATCACGAGGCGGCCATAGCGCCCGACGGTCTCGGTGATGTCGACCGAAACACTCTGCGGAATTGCGAAGCGCGAATACTTCTCGAGCGTCGCGAGCATGTCGGCGGCGGTGTGGCCGGCGGCGCGTGCGTTCCACAACCCGAGTCGCGTGATGCGATAGGTGTGAATGTGTTCGGGCGCCCGCTCGAGCTCCGCGAAGACGCTCAGGTCATGCCGCGCGTCATCCGCGTCAGGGTGCGCCACCTCGAGCAGCACGGTCCTGTCACTCTGAACGATAAGCGGGCCGTTCGGTACCTCCGGCGAATTCACCTCGACAGTTTAGTTGCGCGGTGGTGCCACTTGCTGGCAGCGGGCGCGAGCTCGCGACATCCACCCCGCCTGTCATCTAACGGATTTCGGACAAACTAACGTCCATCGGCGCGTTAGTTGGTCCGAAATCCGTTAGTTGAGGGTAGGAAGCAGCCGCTGGCCGCCGCGCCTACGCGCCGGTGACCGCCGTGATGTGCGAGAGCGGCAGCGTGCGTTCGATGTCTGACGTGCGATCGAGAGCGCGGAGCCGACCGCTCGCGAGGCTGGTCGGCTGAACCAAATAATGGATGTCGGTACCGTCGGGCATCGTCACCGTGACCGTGATGGTTACCTTCGCCCTGATCGCGACATCCAGCTGATGCTCGATCCAGGCCGCGCCGTGAGCGCCCGGTTCCTCGTAGGCGAGAAGGCGGAGTCTCTCAACGATGCTCACCGCGTGGTCGGTCGCCGTTGCGCGGGCTGCCTGCGGCGGGCGGGCGCGCTCGAGTGAGAGCACCGAACCGTCGGCGGCCTCGGCGATCACGGGGTAGCGCGCGTCGGCGAGAGCCCAGAACACCGTCGCGGCGTCGAAGCGGCTCGTGAGGCGTCCGTCGCTCGCCTCGGTGAGGCTGAGCGGCGAGAGCCCCTGGTCGACGCGGATCGTGCGCAACAGTGACTCGTCGCTCGAGCGCACGTAGGCGCGGCGCACGACCGAACCCGCGACACCGGGAACGAGTTCTTGGTCGACGGTTCCGACCCGCACGAGCCCGTAGCGCGCCGCCGACTCGGCGATCACGTACGCGAGAGGTTGCGGAATTCCGGTGAGAGAGATGCCCTCAAGGAAGGCCGTGATTGATGCGGCAGTCTCACCGAGGCTCAGCGCGCGATTGAGGCTCGACGACGACATGCGGTAGGTCGAGGCCAGCGCCCTGCTCTCGATGTCGGCCATCGTGCGCAGGCGTGCATCGAGCGCGGGCTCGAGAGGGCCGGGGGAGACGATAGTGAGGTCGTGCTGAAGGTAGACACCGTCGACCTCGCGCGGGAAGTGCGTTGCCATGACCTCGGCCGCGACATCCACACCGCTTGAGAGAAGGGCCGTGCCCGGCGAACTCGGCGCCTGGTTGACGATGATGCCGAGCAGCGCGGCGGCCCGTGTGTGCGTCTCGACGCGTTCGAGCATGCGCTCGCCGCCCGCGGGGAAGAACCAGCGCAGGTACTCCTCGAAGTGTTCGCCCCAGAGTGCGCGCGACCGGTCGCCGAGAAGCTCGCGAATGTCGTCGGGCAGACGTTCGAGCCAGGCGCCCGCGAGGGTTGACCAGCGCTCGGCAGTCGAGCGCAGCATCCAGTCGTTAGCGCCGTCGCTCGCGAACCAGAAGCCGCCCTCGAGCGCGATGAGTCCCGCGTTCTCGGCGATGCGTTGCAGCGCGGGAACATCCGCGAGGTCGACCGAAGCTGCCTCGGCCAGGCGGCGCGAGTCGGGGAGCGCGATTCCGCCGCGCGCGAGCTCCCGCGCCGGGGTGCGTTCGACCGCCGCGACGATCTCCGCGACGCCCGCGGTCGTTGTGAAGGCGCGGTCGGATGCCGCGGCATCCGTCACGGCAAGGTCGACGGTGCTGACCGGCTCGAGTGTCGTTGGTGCGGGCTCCGCAAGCTCGGCGGCCGACGGTAGACCGATCGCCGGCCAGCCCTGCAACACGTTCGTCACTGCGTCGAAGGTTGACCAGATGCCGTCGGTCTCGACGACGAGGCCCCACTCGCGTGCGACTCGCAGTGCGCGATCGTCGCCGGTTGTGGCACCCGAGCCGAGCGCCGAGACAACCGCGAGCGTGGGGCGGTCGAGCCGCGAGAGCGCGAGCTGAATCGAGGCGGGGTCGAGAAGTTTCTCGGCGAGGTCGAAGAAATCGCGAATGCCTGAGTCGCGCACCTCGCGGGCGCGCAAGAGGGCAACGAGCTCGTCGTCGCTGTCCACGCGCAGACGTGCTGCAAGCGCGAGGGCAGAGCTACTGCTTACCGGCATCCCTGGCGGCGCGAGCGCGGGAAACGACGCTCATGATCAGCAAGACAAAGATCAGGATGAAGCCGATCGGAAGACCAATCGTGGGCAGCAGAACGATCGTGGGCCACAGGCCTTCGCTCTTGTCGATGCCCGCTGCCGAGATCGCAAGGTTGGCAAAGATTGCAAGGATCGACAGGCCAATTGACGACGCGATCATGTAGGCGATCACTCGTTGGCTACGATTGGTGTCTACTGGGGAATTTTGTGCCACAGTCACAAGGATAGGGCCACAACGCTGGCCGCGAGTCCCCAGTGCACCATCCATAAGGGAGTTACGAGATGCCAACCGGCAAGGTCAAGTTTTACGACGAGGAGAAAGGCTTCGGCTTCATCAGTTCTGATGACGGCCAGGAGGTCTTTTTGCATGCGTCCGCGCTGCCCGCTGGCACCACGGGTGTTAAGGCCGGCACAAAGCTCGAGTTCGGCATCGCCGACGGCAAGAAGGGCGCACAGGCACTGTCCGTGCGCGTGCTCGAGTCGCCGCCGTCGCTCGCGAAGCTCAACCGTCGCTCCGCCGACGACATGGCGATTCACGTTGAAGACCTGGTGAAGGTGCTCGACGGCATCGGATCCAACCTCAAGCGCGGCCGTTACCCCGACAAGGCGCACGGTGCGAAGATCGCCCAGCTGCTGCGCCGATTCGCTGACGAACTCGATGCCTGAGCTCGCTAACGGGCACGACCCGTTGTTGTTCGAGGTGGCCCGCGAGGCTCTCCTCGAGATCACCCCCGACGAATCGATCGGCGACCCCGCGGGAGTCATCGATGTCTCCGAGGGTGTCGTCTCGGTGCAGTTCGAGTCAGCTCTTTCGGGATACCCCGGATGGCGCTGGACTGTCAGCCTCTCCACTCTCGACGAGGGCGCCCCGAGCGTGCTCGAGACCGAATTGATTCCGGCCGAGGGCGCACTGCTCGCACCCGACTGGGTGCCGTGGAGCGACCGCCTCGCAGACTACAAAGCAGCACAGGAAGCCACCGCCTCAGAGTCTTCCGATGATTCAGATGACGTGGATGGCGCGGACTCCGACGATGACGATGACGACGATCTGGGCAGCGACATTCTGCACGGCGGTGACCTCGACGGTGTCGACATCGATCTCGCGGAGACTGACGACACAGACGACACAGACGACACAGACGACGCGGACGACTCAGACGACGAGCTCGACGAAGAAGAAGACGACGAAGACGACGATCCCGATGAGGACGACGACGCGGACGACGACGATTCGGACGACGATCTTGACGACGACGATCTCGACGAGGGTCTGCGCGAGGTCTAGTTTCTGAGCCGGTGGTCGAGCTTGTCGAGACCAGGCCGAGCGAAGTCGAGGCTCGCCTGGTTTCGATACGGCGCTAGCGCGCCTACTCAACCAACGACAGCTGTCTGCGCAATGTTCCGGTTAAACAGGCCACTTTCAGGCGGCCTGTTTAACCGGAGTCTGCGTTAAGGAACCGCCTTCTGCGTGACGCTCCCGTTTCTCAGGACGGCGTTCCGTGCGTCCTGAGAAACGGGAATGCGCGCGGAAGAGATCTCGGCTGCGCTCGATCTGGTTTCGACAAGCTCAACCACCGTCAGTCTCAACCAAAGACGAGCGCTAGAGCGCCCCGACGACGTAGTCGATCGACGCGATGAGCGCGCGCACGTCGTCGGGCTCGATGGCGGTGAAGGTTGCGACGCGCAGCTGGTTGCGTCCGAGCTTGCGGTACGGGTCGGTGTCGACGATTCCGTTGGCGCGCAAGATCTTGGCGACAGCCGCGGCATCCACCTCGTCTGAGAAATCGATTGTCGCGACGACCTGCGAGCGGTGCTCGGGGTTCTCAACGAACGGGGTGGCGAAGGTCGTCGTGGCGGCCCAGTCGTAGAGCAGGTTCGACGACTCGCGGGTGCGGGCGTCGGCCCAGGCGAGTCCGCCGTTGCTGTGCATCCAGTCGAGCTGGTTCTCGAGCAGCAGCAGGGTGGAGATTGCCGGAGTGTTGAGCGTCTGGTTGAGACGCGAGTTGTCGACTGCGTTCTTGAGCGACAGGAACTCGGGAATGTAGCGGCCCGATGCAGCGATCTCTTCGACGCGCGCGATGGCTGCGGGGGAGAACAGGGCGAACCAGATGCCGCCGTCAGAGGCGAAGTTCTTCTGCGGCGCGAAGTAGTAGACGTCGGCCTGTGAGGCGTCGAAGTCGATTCCACCGGCGGCGGATGTCGCGTCGATCACGGTGAGCGCGTCAACGTCAACGCGGCGAACCGGGGCCATCACACCCGTCGAGGTCTCGTTCTGTGGCCAGGCGTAGATGTCGACGCCGTCGATGATCTCGACCTCGGCGCGTGATCCGGCGGGGGCGGTGATGACGTGTGGCGCGGTGAGGAATGGGGCCTTTGCTGCACCGGCGAACTTCGAGCCGAACTCGCCGAAGGTCAGAAACTCGCCGCGGTCGCGGATCAGGCCGAATGCCGCGGCATCCCAGAATGCTGTCGAACCACCGTTGCCCAGAATGACCTCGTAGCCCTCGGGAATGTTGAAGAGCGAGCCGAGGGACGTGCGCACGCGACCGACGAGGTCTTTGATCGGAGCCTGGCGGTGCGAGGTTCCGAACAGGGCGGCGCCGGCGCCCGCGAGATACGCGAGCTGCTCGGGGCGAACCTTCGACGGGCCGCAGCCAAAACGTCCGTCAACGGGCAGGAGGTCAGTGGGGATGGTAATGGTCGCCATTGGCTAATTCTATTGTTCACCTGAGTCGCGGTCGTGCCGTCGGCGAGCATGGGGGTCGAACAACTAGTCTTGTGTCAGTAACGCGCCAGCTGGAGGGCCTCTTATGACCGATCTCGTTGACACCACCGAGATGTACCTTCGAACGATTCTCGACCTCGAAGAAGAGCACATTGTGCCCTTGCGCGCCCGCATCTCTGAGCGCCTCGGTCACTCCGGTCCCACGGTGAGCCAGACCATCGGCCGCATGGAGCGCGACGGTCTCGTCGTCGTCGAAGGCGACCGCCACCTCGAACTCACCGAAGCCGGCCGCAGCAAGGCCGTTCACGTTCTTCGCAAGCACCGCCTCGCTGAGCGCCTGCTCGCCGACGTCATCGGACTCGACTGGGCCTACGTTCACGACGAGGCCTGCCGCTGGGAGCACGTCATGAGCGAGCAGGTCGAGCGCCGCGTTCTCGAACTTCTTGATCACCCCACCGAGTCGCCCTACGGCAACCCGATCCCCGGACTCGCGGAGCTCGGTTCGCCCGCGGCCCCCGCGTTTATGGACGGCGTTGTCAACCTCGTCGAGGCAGTCTCGGGCAAGACGGAACCGTTGAGTGCCGTCATCCGTCGCCTCGGAGAACCTGTGCAGTTCGAGCCTGAGCTTCTTCAGCAGTTGCGCTCCGCGGGTGCGATGCCCGGAGCGACCGCGAGGATCTCCGCAGCCGGAAGCTACGTCTTTGTCGAGGTCGATGGCTTCGGCGAGGGACTCGAGCTTCCGAACGAGGTTGCAGTTCACATTTACGTGGGCCTGTAGAACGGCGCGCCACGCACTTCACGTGTTACCCAAGTGCGTTACCCTATAGCTCTTGGTAACACTGAGTACTGGGAGAGCCCAATGCAAAGCATGCGAAGCATCCAAACCGTGGATGCTCGCGCGCGCTTTCGCATACGGCACAGCGGACAACCGTGCGTAGTCATACGCACGAGTAATCACTAGGCACTGTCTTTACGACAGTGCCTTTTTGTTTACCCGCTCGCTTTGAGTAGTCGCGTCACCGAGAACCCGCAGTTCGAATGCCTGCAAGCCGTGCAGGCGCTTTCGTAAGGACCCTCATGCGCACTCTCGTTTTGAACGCCGGATACGAACCCCTGGCCGTTGTGTCATTCAAGCGAGCACTCGTGCTCGTGATGAACCAGAAGGCGACCGTGATTCTCTCGGACGCCGACCACCCCGTGTACGGACAGTCGGGGGAGTGGGAGCGCCCGAGCGTCATCATTCTGCGCCGCTACGTGCGCCTTCCGAGCGGGCGAAGCATCCCCGTCTCGCGCCGCGGTGTTCTGCGCCGTGACAACAGCCGCTGTGGCTATTGCGGCAACTCCGCGTCGACGATTGACCACATCATGCCTCGCTCGCGCGGCGGCAAAGACTCGTGGGAGAACCTCGTCGCATGCTGCCTCAAGTGCAACAACATCAAGGGTGACCGCACGCCCAGCGAGATGAACTGGACACTGCGCATGCAGCCGCGGCCGCCTCACGGTGGGTCGTGGATGGTACGTGGGGTCGAGCGCGCGCTGCCCGACTGGGAGGAATACCTCGCCCCCGCGGCGTGATTATTTATCGACGTTCGCTGACTAGTTATCAAGTTGTGATAATTGCATCGATCCGCATAGAATCCTCTAGTTGCCCAATCGTCCCACCCGCCTGGCCCGGAAGGTTTGCTGTTGTCATTTGCGCGCGAAACCTCCCCAGACGACGGGCTCTCTGAGCTTTTCGGCGAGGTAACGGCGACTGACGCAGCACCGGTCAGCGGCATGGATGTCGCGGCTCCGCGCACGCGCCGCGAGGCACGTTTGGCTGCCGCCGGCGTTGCTGCTCCCGCCGCGCTTGCCCCCGTCGCCGCTGTCGCTCCGGCCGCCGTCGCACCCGTGCCCAGCTTCGACTTTCTGCTCGGAACGCCCGAAGTGCCCACCAAGACGCTCCCGATTGCAGTAGTCGCTCCCGTGGTTGCCGAAGCAGCCGCTGCGGTCGCCGCTCCCGCCACCGCGCACCTCTCACGCCGGGAAGCCCGAGCCGCCCAGGCCGCGATAGTCGCCCCCTCAATCCCCAAACCTCAGGTCCCGCGACCTGAGGTTTTTTCGTATGACTTCGACTCTGCGGCGCCGGTCGTTGAGACGCCCGCAGTAGTGACGGCTGCTGTCGCCGAGGCGCCCGCCGCGTCACGTTCGTCAGCTCGCGCGTCGAAGACGCGTCGTGGCGCACGGGTGAAGGCCGTCGCATCCAAGCCGCGTAAGGCTCAGTTGAAGAAGAAGTCGTCGGCGAAGAAGAAAGTCTCGTCGTTCGCGACGATTCTTGCGGTCGCCGGATTCTTTGCGTCGGCCTGCATCCCCGCTTTTGCGTTTGCCGATTCGGATTCCGATCTGCTCGCGACTCCGGCGAACGCAACCGCGAAGATCGCCGAGGCGAGCCTCTCTGTCTCGAGTGACGTTGTGCTCGACGCCACTGACCGCGACGTCTTCAGCGCGACCGCCGAGACCGACCTCGCGGGCCAGCGTGACAACGCGCTCAAGATCGCCAACTACGAGGCCTACATGAAGTCGGGTGCGCTCGAAGACGGTGACGACTACCCCTGGTTCTCCGAGCTCTCGAACAACCAGGGCGGCGGCCTCTCGCCGCTTAACTACTACTACCGCGAGTGTGTCGACTTTGTCGCTTGGCGCCTCAATGTCGACGCGGGCTCGACCAAGGCACCGTTCAAGTACGACTGGCACAACCTCACCCCCAACGGCGGAAACGCCTACCAGTGGAAGTCGAACTGGGAGAGCCACGGCTGGAAGACCAGCACGGTTCCGGTCGAGGGTTCTGTCGCATGGTTCGGGTACCACGTGTCGTACGTCACATCGGTGAATGACAACGGCACCGTGACGATCGAAGAGTACAACCACGCGAGCGATCACCTCTACGGCAAGCGCACGATTCCGGCGACGGACGTGCTCAGCTACCTCTACCCGCCGCCCAGGTAGCCCTTTTCGTTGGTCGAGCGTGTCGAGACCAGATCGCCCTCCGGTGGTCGAGCTCGTCGAGACCAGATCGAGCGAAACCGAGATCTTCGCGCGCACTCCCGTTCTTCAGGACGCAACGCAAGCCGTCCTGTGAAACGGGAGTCTGACGGCAATGACACTCGCGTCCTGCTGGCTCCGGTTAAACAGGCCAGCACGGCCGCGCGTGTGGTTTCGATACGCTCGCTGGCGCTCGCACTCAACCACCGGCATCTCGTTGGTTGAGTAGGCAGTTCACGGCCGTATCGAAACCGGCTGGAGTGGTTTCGATACGTTCGCTGGCGCTCGCACTCAACCACCCGATTGTGCCTATGGCACGTAGAGCGGATCCGTCACCACGACCTCGCCGCTCGCGATCTTCTCGCTGGCCGCCGCAACTTCTGCAGAGTCAGCGCCCGCACAGTCGGGCGCGAGTTCGACCGCTCGCTCCGCAACACCGAAGCTCCAAACGCCGCCCGTGTCTCCGGCCAGCACCGCCGCGAGTGACGTGCGCAGCGCGACGTCGGTGTGCGTGATTGTGTCGCACGCGACATCCAATCGCTCGCCGTTTGTGATTGTCACGTCGGAGCCGTGCGCTCCGTCGGTGAATCGGCGCACCTGCGCGTCGACGTAGGGGTCGCCGCTCGGCGCAACGATGCTCACCGGGCCGACCGTGGCGGCGCCGACCCCGGCGAGGTAGAGACCCTCCCAGGTGCGAAAGCTCGCCGCGGTGAGATTGTCCGTCGGTTCGGGGGCCTCGCTGCCCACGAGCAAAAACTGCTGCGAAAGATTGGATGCCGCGGCCGGATCAAAATCGGTGAGAACACCGTCGCCGAGCCCGATTATCACTGCGGGCTGTTTGGCGATCGCCGCTGCGAGTTGCGCCGCGACATCGCTCTCGCTCGCGCTTTCGCGCACCTCGAGGTCAGCGCCGAGCTCTGTCGCCACGGTGCGCGCGTCATCGACCGATTCGGCGAGAGCCGTGCCTTCGACGACGGGCTCTGACGTAATCAGCACAAGCTGCGTCGAGGGCTCCGGGGGAGTGCTTGTGCATCCCGTGAGCAGAAGCAGCGCTGTGAGGGAGAGGACGAGTTTCATGGGTGTTCCTAGATAACGACTGAAGGGTGTGCAGCGCGGTCACCACGCTGCACACCCCCGGTTCAGGTTGCGATTACTTCGCGACCTTCTTGGTTGCAGCCGAGGTGACCGACTTCGACGTGTAACCGTCGAGCGTTGCGGTGACCTTGACCTTGATGGTCTTGCCCTTGAGCGATGACGGAACCTTGAGCGACTTGGTCGTCGTCTTCAGTGCCTTGCCGCTCGCGTACCACTTGTAGGTGAATGTCGCGCCGGTCGCCCAGGTGCCGTGGCTCGCCGTCAGGGTCTTGCCGACCTTTGCCGTTCCGCTGACCTTGACCGTCGTGCTCGTGATGACGCCCTTCGCGACAGCTACCGACTCGGCGGACGTCTTCGACTCAGCGTCGAAGCCTTCGCGCGTGCCGTCGACCGTCACGCTGATCTTCTTGCCGACGAGCGCGGGGGTCAGCTCAAGAGCAGTTCCCGTTTCGCCGTCGATCGCTTCGCCGTTGGCGTTCCACTGGATGCCGAGGGCGGCAGCGGGCGTCCACTTGCCCGAGTTGACGAACACGGTCTCGCCGACGCGGGCGGTGCCCACGACAACGGGAGTCGGCGCCGCTTCGAAGCCGGCCTTGACCACGGTGACCGTGCGGGTCGCCGTTGCCGTGTTGCCCTGCGCGTCAGACACCGAGTAGACGAGCTCGTAGTCGCCCAGCTTCGACGAGTCGACAGCGCCCTCAACCTCAATCGAGGCGGTGAGGTTGCCATCAACGTTGTCGGTTGCCGAGACGCCCTCGAGCGCGTCGAATTCAGTGCCGTAGTCGATCTCGCTGTCGGCAGGAACAACGAGCTCGGGCTTGACTGCGTCAGCCTTCTCGAGGGTCACGTCGTCGACGATCGTCAGCAGGTCGCTGCGGTAGGTGCGCACGCGGATGCTGTCGTCGGTCACGTCGATGTTGGAGAAGTTACGAATCTTCTCCTGGTTGGTGACCGCTGCGAACGAGAATGCCTGATTCTGGATGTTGTAGTACTTCGAGCCCGACGCCGAGTTGGCGGTGACGTAGAGCACGTCGCCGCTCTTCGCCTTGACCGTTGACTTGACCTCGGTCGACTCCGAGACGACGCCATCGTTGATGAGGTAGCTGCGGGTGTAGACGTGGTCGTGACCCATAAGCACGAGGTCGATGCCGAGGTCACTCAGGATGGTCGGCAGAACCCCGCGGCGCGCGATGATGTCGCCGTCAGTCGCGTGGCTCGCGACGGAGTAGATGGAGTGGTGGAATCCCACAACCTTCCACTTCGCCTTCGCGCCCTGCTCCGCGACTACCTTCTCGAGGAACGCCTTGTGGCTCGCGGTGTCCTGGCTGTTCGAGTTCAGGGTGATGAACAGAACGTCTTTGTAGAAGTACCAGTAGTCACCGCCCGAGGAGGAGCCGCTCGTCGCGGCGCCCGAGGTCGGGTCCCAGTTGGGGGTGTTGTAGTGCTGCTCGTAGGCCTTTGATCCGACGTCGTGGTTGCCGTTGATCGGTGCGATCGGGTACTTCGTCAGCTGCGAGGGTGCTAGGAACGCGTTGTACTCTGTCTCATTTCCGGCGTTCTCGACCTGGTCGCCGGCCGAGTAGATGAACTCGGTGTTCGGGAAGGTTGCCTCTGCCGAGTCGAGCGTCTTCTCCCAGCCGAGCTGGTCGTTCGCGACGTTGCCCGATGCGCCGATCTGCGGGTCACCAACAAGCAGGAACGAGTAGTCGCCGTCGAACTTCTGCGTGGCGAACTCGTACGTCGTCGACCAGCCGCGCGCTTCACTCCCGACGCGGTAGGCGTAGGTCGTGTCTTCGACGAGACCCGTCATCGACGCCTTACGTGCCGTCAGGCCCGACTGGTTCGAGGTTTCGCTCGTGGCAGCGAAGGTCTTAGCGTTCGATGGGAACGCGCCATCCACCAGCTCGCTCTTCTTGGCAAGCTGCGCAACCTCGGCAGTGCCCGAGTCGGTTGCCCACGCGAGGTTGCGGGTTGTCTCATCGGTGCCGATGTTGAGTACAAGGTCGGTGATGGATGCCGCGGCCGGAACGTCGGGCGTCGGAACCGTCTTGAGGCTCGGCATGTCGAAGTACGAGTCGGAGCTTGCGGCGCGGTCCTGGTGAACGGCGATCGCGACGGTGTTGGTTCCGGCGTGCAGAACGCTCTTGTCGACGTTCACTGTTGCGGTCTTGGGGTCGCCACCGTTGGATCCCGCGTACTGCAGGTTGCTCGTGGTCACGGCGCCATCATCGACGCCGAGAACCTTTGTGCCGTTGACGAAGACGCGGAGGGCGTCATCGTGGATGACCGTGCCGGTGAGGCCGTCGATGCCGTCGAGCTGGTCTTCGGTCAGAGTGACATCGGCGCGGAAGAAGAAGGTGGGGGTGTCGGGGAATGCAGCACCGTCGATGAACTGCTTGAGCAGGGTGTTCGCGGTGAGCGGGCCGATGCCTGTCTTGTTGAGACCCTTCGAGCCGAAGCTGCCCTTGGCTGTGGGCCATGCGTCGTCGTCGAACTCAGTGGTGGTCCACGCGTTCATTTCCTGGCCGGCGGCCGGGTCGGTGTTGTCGTCGAGGTAGCTCCACGTTGTGTCAGCGGTGCTGATGAGCGTGATGGCCTCGTCGGCCGCGAATGCGGGGCTCGTGATTACTGCGCCACCGACGATGACGGCTGCGCCGGTCGTGATGGCAATTGTCCGCGTGACGTGCTTGCTCGCGGACCTCTGGCGGGTGCCGGAGATGGTCATGGTGTCCTTTCGTGGCAAAGGGCGCACGAATGCGCCCCGGTCGCCGTCCATCTCAACCGCTCACCGCAGCCGGGCGGTGGCGTGTAACCCAACCGGGGGTGAACGCGGGGTACACAGCTTGGTTGTCTACCCGGTTTGGGGTACATACGCTACGAGTGCTCGTGTGCCGCGGCTGCGCTCGAGCCGCTAACAGTTGACGCCCGGTCGCCACTAAACTCGTGAGGCCAGCCTCTGTAGCTCAATGGAAGAGCAGTTCCGTCCTAAGGAAACGGTTGGGGGTTCGAGTCCCTCCAGGGGCACCGTTCGATATCACAGGAAACGTGTGCGTCAGCTTGTGAAACCTTGTTGCTGTGCGAAAGATGCGAGCGCTGCAGAGAACTCTCGATGCGGCCCAATCGCTTCTCTCAAGTCTTCTGCCAGTAAGTCCTTTTTGTCAGATTCTGACTCGTCGTGCCAACGCCGTATTCGGTCGTCTAGGTCCTGAATTTTCTGCATTTTCGCCATGATCAAGTCAACTCGCTGATGAAATTTAAGTTTCCGCAACGTATTTTCGGCGCGCGAACTGTCGAGCGCGGCGACAACAATCGGCCCAAGAAACTGGAGGTGATCGCTAGGGCTGTCTTCATATGGATTGAGGAGTCTGTGCTCCTCGCGATCGCTCCAGTAGTTGGACTTGTTCGTGTTGCATCTCGGGCAAACGAGTCCGAGATTCTCCCAGTCCAGCACCTGTTCTGGAAAAGAATCCTTCGGGCGAATGTGTTCGACTGCGGCGTACGAAACGTCGTCTATTAGACCCTCGCAGTACATGCACTTACCGGCCGCATCGCGCTTTAGTGCCTCAACGATGTCGGTTGCGCGCCATGGTGATGTCTTCGCCCCCACCGGCGCTGCAATGTAGGCGGCAGTCGCGCTCTCGCGATTGACGATAAGCCAGACTGGAGCCGCGCCTCTGTCAATCTTGATCATTTGACTTCTGATTGTCTAAGGACGACAGCGAAGCAGAGAATTGATCCCCGAGCCCCGCATCAATTAACTGCTGGCGGAAAACCCTTAAGTTATCGGCGGTCGGGTTGGGTGGCAGATTCGAAGCTGCTTCGCTTAGCTTTCGTTCGGCCCAAAGCGGCAGCGGGGTGTCCAATCCGAGGACTGACATCAGGGTTTCGTCTGAAGTGCCAGAGTGATTTATTTCGTTTACCAGACGGGACGTCACCTTTCCTTCGTAATTGGGTCTGAGGGCATAGACACTGCAGTCGTTCGAGGAGGTAACGACAAATGGAGAATGGGTGGCGACGACAAACGAAGTGGTTGGAAATGCGTCGAGTAGGGCCGGGAGGATCGCTCGTTGTAGCTCTGGGTGCAAGTGATTCTCGGGCTCATCGATACAGACTGTGAATGAAGGCGACGCTCGTCCTCGGAGAAAAATCTGCCACGCAAGTTCGAGCATCGCACTTACGCCGCCCGAAACCGCTTCGATTGGGAACTGCGCAGAGTTCGTCCTAATCAAGACATCGCCGTCTTCTACGAGAAGGCGCTCGAACGCCATTCCACTGGGTAGTAGACGTCTCAGTACGTCTTGAAAACCGTCCCAAACTGCGCGAGCTTCGTCGATAGCGACCACTGCAGCATTTCCATAGCCGTACATCGCGGCTGCAACGAGCGCTTCTTTCATGCGATACAGAGGCGGGAACTGACTGCTTTGACCCGAAAACCTGCTTTGAATCTCGCTAGCGAATTGCCCAAGAAGAGCGTCAGCCGTCGAAAACCTGGCGGGTAAATTCTGGAGCGGGCGATAACTGCTAATAGATCGATGTGAAGAGATGTAGATTCCGGGAACTGCCTGCTGGCTCGGCATGGAGAGCGCGCTAAGTTGGATTCCTTGCGTTGCCGGCTCTTGTAACGTCGTTCGCGCTCCGTTTGCGTATGTCAACGTGCCAACACGCTGGTACGGCAGGTTGCTTGAGTCCAGCGCGTTTCTCGACTTCGATGACACTAATTGCGCGTCCCAACTGAAGTGAGGCGCTAGGACACTGAGGAGGGTGGTTTTTCCAGCACCATTTGCCCCGGTGAGGATGGTCAGCCGAGGATGGAAGTCGATCTCGACATCGCGGAACTGGCGCCACTGATGGAGCTCGAGTCGACGAAAAGTATTCAGGCCCGCCGCGTAACCGTGAGTTGAGGCTGCAATCAACTCCTCGGTCTCTGCCCAAGCGTCAACCTTCGGGTTGGAGATAATCATGTCCCACGATTTGGAATCCGGGCTGGATATTAGCTCGCGCCCCAATGTCGTGATCATCCAACCGTACCCATCAGGCATATTAGCGAGACCCGCCACGTCAATGAACTCGAGTGCTTGATAGCTCGCGGGTATTGTGCCGGGTGAATCTGGCCACGATTGATCTTGATCGTGTGTCAGGTTGAGGAGCGAGCCAGTGTCGACCGGTCCGGAAAAGCGCGCCAACGCTTCCAGTATTTTTCGGGCAGTCTTCTCTAATATCCGCCAGTCCATGCCTGGACTTTACTGCACCGGATCTCGCTCAACGCGATGCACATGGCTAACGGCGGGGCAGATTCGCCCTGATGCCCTGATGCCCTGATGCCCTGATGCCCTGATGCCCTGCGGCTCAACGCATGTAAGACTTGCTTGACGTTGAGAAGCGCGACATTCCACTGTGAACCTTCTACGGGGACTTCAGCTGCAGTGCGGCCCACACATTCGCCCGCTCCGCGAAGCTACTGAGGTCAACCTCGAGCAGTCGCTCGATCAGCGCCAGACGCGTGCGCACGGTGTGCCGGTGCACACCGAGCGAAACCGCGGTCGCCTCGTTCGAGCCATCGCAGCGCAACCAGGTCTCAAGGGTTGCGAGTAGAGCAGTGCCGTTCGCCGTGTCGTGCTGCTCGAGGGGTGCAAGCAGCTGGCGTGCGAGCGCGAGCGCAGCTGGACCGGCAAGAGAGACCACCAGGTCGCGCGGCAGATCGGCAAAGTCGGTGACCAGCGAGCCCGGGTGTGCGAGGGCGGCGCGAGCCTCGTCGAGTGCGGGGACCAGCAGTTCGGGGTCGTCGCAGGTAGAGGACCCTGCGCGCCAACCCGCCTGCTCGAACGCAGCTCGTACGGTGGCAGCGGACGCAAGCGGGGCGATGACGATCGTTCCGAGTTCGGTGGGGCAATGGAAGAGAGATTCGTTGGCGATCAGCCGCGGCGCCGTTTCAGGCAACGTCTCGTCGGTGACCAGCACGACCCACGGCGAAGAGGGGAACGAGCCCCACGCGGCCTCCGCAACGTCGCGCGCGGTTGTGACAGACCCCGCCTGGAGCAGGTCGGCGACGGTGGAGCGCAGCCGCAGGTCTGCCCGCCGCGCGACACTGCTCTGCTCGAGAGCAAGACCAGCCGTCGCCACGACCGAGGTGACGACGCTTCGCGCCTCGCGGTCGAGCACGGTGCCCGCGATGGCGAGCACACCCGAGCGACCGTGCACCCCGATCGTGTGCAAAATGACGGGCACCCCGTCGACACTGATTCGCCCGCCGATTGTGCCGCCACGTTGCGCGAGTGAGGTGACTTCGGTGTCGATTGCTGCGGTGTCGGGCGGCGTCGAAGAACGGGCGGCATGCGTGAGGGTGCGCGTTCCGTTGGCGTCGTAGAGCGCGACCCAGGCGCCGAGCTGTCGCGCGAGCTCGACGATTGTTGCCTCGAGTCCGTCGGGGCGGAGAGCCGCGCGCGACAGGGCCCGTTGCGCGGTGAGCGCCCAGTCCTGTCGGGCATAGGCCTGCGCCGCGACTGCGAGGGCATTCGCGCGCGCGACAGCGATGAAGGGGATGCGATACGGCACCTCGAACAGCGGCAAACCGAAAGCGGCGCACGCGGCGGCGAGCTCGGCGGGGATTCCGTCGCGCACTACCTCTGTGCCAAAGCCGAGGGCGAGCACCGAGTGCGCAACCAGGCGCGATACGTAGCCATCGAACGAGAAGGCGCTGTCGACGAACTGCGTTCCGGTGGTCAGGAGAACAACGCCGTCAGACAGGAAGGGCGTTGGGTCGGCGAGGTCTGAGCTGTGCACCCAGTTAACCGCGACATCCATCGCCTTATCTGAGACAGCCACGCGCGGGTCGACGGTCAGCTCGAGGTGGTCGGTGCGCAGCAGGGCACCGAGTGTGGCACGGGGGAGCGGCGAAGCGGACATGGGAGCGCCTATACAGGGTGACGAAAGTGGGCAATCCGATTGTACGGCGTGGACGGTGCGCCACAACGGCGAACGGTCTAGATTCGAGCCATGTCTGACGTACTCACCGCAACCGTTCCCCTCGGCGGACCAACGCTCCCGCAGGAGCGCCGCATTGTCTCAGCGATCCCGGGCCCGCGCTCGCAAGAGCTTCTCGCCCGCAAGGCAGCCGCAGTCGCCGGCGGAGTCGGCCACACGGTTCCGATCGAGGCAGTCGCTGCCGGCGGCGGAGTCGTCGTTGACGCAGACGGCAACTCATTCATCGACCTCGGCTCGGGCATCGCCGTCACGAGCGTCGGCAACGCGCACCCCGCGGTCGTCGCGGCCGTGCAGGCGCAGGTCGCCCAGTTCACTCACACCTGTTTTATGATCTCGCCCTACGAGTCGTACGTCGCCGTCGCCGAGACGCTCAACCGTCTCACCCCCGGCGACTTCGAGAAGCGCAGCGCGCTGTTCAACTCGGGCGCCGAGGCGGTCGAGAACGCGATCAAAATCGCCCGCAAGTTCACCGGCAAGCCCGCGGTCGTCGCGTTCGAGCACGGCTACCACGGACGCACCAACCTCACGATGGCGCTCACCGCGAAGAACATGCCGTACAAGAGCGGCTTTGGTCCGTTCGCGTCCGAGATTTACCGCGCTCCGCTGTCGTACCCCTTCCGCGACGGGCTGAACGGCGCTGACGCCGCGGCCCGCTCGATCTCGATCATCGAGAAGCAGGTCGGCGCCGAGAACCTCGCGGCCGTCATCATCGAGCCCGTTCCCGGTGAAGGTGGGTTCATCGTTCCCGCCGAGGGATTCCTCGCGGCCATCGCCGAGTGGTGCACCGCGAACAACGTTGTCTTCATCGCCGACGAGGTGCAGTCGGGCTTCGCCCGCACCGGAGCGATGTTCGCGAGCGAGCACTTCGGCATCGTGCCCGACCTGGTCACGACCGCTAAGGGTCTCGCGGGTGGCCTGCCGCTCGCTGCCGTCACCGGTCGAGCAGACATCATGGATGCCGCGCACCCTGGTGGCCTCGGTGGCACCTACGGCGGCAACCCTGTCGCCTGTGCTGCCGCAATCGCCGCGCTCGACGCCTTCGAGAACGACGGCCTCATCGAACGCGCTCAGCAGATCGGAACGATTCTTCTCGGTCGCCTCACCGACCTGCAGTCGTCTGACCCGCGAGTCGGCGACGTGCGTGGCTTCGGCGCGATGGTCGCCGCCGAGTTCGTTGACCCACAGACAGGCGCACCGGATGCCGCGCTTGCGGCCGCGGTCGCCAAGACGTCGATCGCCGCCGGAGTTATCGTGCTCACGTGTGGTACCTACGGCAACGTGATCCGTTTCTTGCCGCCGCTGTCGATCGACGACGCTCTGCTCAACGAGGGCATCGATGTCGTCGCCGAGGCACTCGCGGGGGTGGCAGCATGAGCGCGTCGACCGAGGCAGCGCTGCTCGCCGACTTGCCCCACGGGCTGTTCATCAACGGCGAGTGGGTGGCTGCGACGGGTGGTGCAACCTTCGAGGTGCTCGACCCCGCGACCGGCGCCGTACTGGCGAAGGTTGCCGACGCGAGCCCCGAAGACGGCATCCGTGCGCTCGACGCGGCGGTTGCCGCTCAGGCCGAATGGGCCGCCACGGCGCCACGCGTGCGCAGCGACATCCTGCGCAAAGCTTTTGATCTGGTGCGGGAGCGCACCGAAGAGCTCGCCCTGCTGATGACGCTCGAGATGGGCAAGCCGCTCGTCGAAGCGCGCGGAGAGGTCGCCTACGGTGGCGAGTTTCTGCGCTGGTTCAGCGAAGAAGCCGTGCGCATCTCGGGTCGCTACGGCAGCAACCCCGAGGGCACTGGGCGCATGGTCATCTCGCAGCGACCGGTCGGGCCGTCGTTTTTCATCACGCCGTGGAACTTTCCGCTCGCGATGGCGACGCGCAAGATCGCCCCAGCGCTCGCCGCGGGCTGCACGGTCGTTGTCAAGCCGGCCGAACTGACGCCGCTCACGACCCTGCGTTTCGTCGAGATTCTGCACGAGGCGGGCGTACCCGCCGGAGTCGTCAACGTCATCACAACGACGCACTCTGCCGACGTCTCTTCGCCGATCATCTCTGACCCGCGCCTGCGCAAGCTGTCGTTCACCGGGTCGACCCAGGTGGGCCGCACGCTCATCGCCCAGTCTGCCGAGCGTGTGCTGCGCGTCTCGATGGAGCTCGGCGGAAACGCTCCCTTTGTTGTCTTCGACGACGCCGACCTCGACAAGGCGGTTGATGGTGCGATGCTCGCGAAGTTCCGCAACATCGGTGAGGCGTGCACGGCGGCAAACCGGTTCATCGTGCACGAGGCAGTTGCTGAGGAGTTCACGAAGCGGGTCACCGAGCGGGTCGCGTCGATGAAGATCGGTCGCGGCACAGAAGACGGCGTGCAGATTGGGCCGTTGATCAACGACAAGGCCGTGGCGAAAGCGCACGAGCTGGTGACCGATGCGGTCGCGCGAGGAGCCGTTGTGACAACGGGTGGTTCGGCGGTCGAGGGCGCTGGCACCTTCTACAGCCCCACCGTGTTGTCGGGCGTTACTGCCGGAAGCGACATCCTGAGCCAGGAAATCTTTGGCCCGGTGCTCGCGATCGCGACGTTCACCGACGAAGACGAGGCCGTGCGCCTCGCCAACGACACCGAATTCGGACTCGTCTCTTACGTGTTTACAAGCGACCTCGCACGTGGACACAGGATGATTGATCGAATGGAAACCGGGATGATGGGACTCAACGTGGGTGTCGTCTCGAATGCGGCGGCACCGTTCGGCGGGGTCAAGCAGTCCGGGCTCGGCCGCGAAGGTGGAGCCGAAGGCATTCACGAGTTCTTGTCCGTCAAGTACACACTTATCCCGAACGACTGATCGGAGCGCACAATGGCATACGCCGTTACCAACCCCGCGACCGGCGAGACCCTCGCCACCTACCCCGACGCAACGGATGCCGAGGTCGAGACCGCTCTCGCCGCTGCAGCTTGTGCGGCTCGCGGCTATGGCCGCACGTCGACACCGGCCGAGCGTGCCGAAGCGCTGCGCACAGTCGCACGCCTGCACCGTGAGCGTCGCGACGAGCTCGCCGCGATCATCGTGCGCGAGATGGGCAAGCCGCTCGAGGCCGCTCTCGGCGAGGTCGACTTCGCCGCAGACATCACCGAGTACTACGCCGACCACATCGAGAAGATCACCGGTGACAGCCCGGTGCCCATCGATGGCGAGGGAACGGCAGTCATTCGCCGAAGCCCGATCGGTGCGCTTCTTGGCATCATGCCGTGGAACTTTCCGTACTACCAGGTGGCCCGTTTCGCAGCCCCGAACATCGCGATCGGCAACACGATTGTGCTCAAGCACGCTCCGCAGTGCCCCGAGTCGGCCGCAGCGATCGCGACCATCTACAGCGACGCCGGGTTCCCCGAGGGTGTCTACGTCAACGTGCACCTCTCGAACGAGCAGTCGGCAGCGGTGATCGCTGACCCGCGCATCCAAGGTGTCTCGGTGACCGGCTCGGAGCGCGCCGGTTCGGCCGTCGCCGAGATCGCCGGGCGCCACCTCAAGAAGGTCGCGCTCGAACTCGGCGGGTCTGACCCGTTCATCCTGCTGTCGACCGACGACCTCGACGCAACGGTGCAGGCCGCCGTCGACGCGCGCCTCGACAACACCGGACAGTCATGCAACGCGGCGAAGCGCTTTATCGTCGCCGACGGGCTCTACGACGACTTTCTCGCGAAGTTCTCGGCCGCCCTTGACGGCGCAAAGGTCGGCGACCCCTTCGACGAGTCGACGGTTCTCGGACCGCTCTCATCGCTCGCTGCGGCCGAGCGCCTGCAGGAGCAGGTCGACCGCGCCGTCGCTCAGGGCGCTGCGCTTGAGGTCGGCGGCACCCGCGAGGGCGCGTTCTTCACCGGCACCGTTCTCACCGGCGTGACGAGCGAGATGGATGCCTACCGCGAAGAGTTCTTCGGACCAGTGGGTGTTGTCTACCGCGTCTCGGGCGAAGAAGAAGCAATTGCGCTCGCGAACGACACCCCGTTCGGCCTCGGTTCGTACGTCTTTACGACCGACCCGGAGCAGGCAGAACGCGTTGCCGACGCGATCGATGCGGGAATGGTCTACGTGAACATCGTGCTGGCCGACGAGCCCGGACTGCCCTTCGGAGGCGTCAAGCGCAGCGGTACCTCTCGTGAGATGGGGCTGCTCGCCGCCGACGAGTTTGTGAACAAAAAGCTCATCCGCGTCGCGGGCTAAGCAAGCAGAAGGGAGTCGGTCGCCCGACTCCCTTCTGGCCCTTACAGTGCGATGTTCTCGTAGCGCTTGAAGGCCTCGAAGCTCGCGCGCACAGAGTCGAGCTCGGTGCCCGAGGCGAAGTCCTGCTCGAGAAGCATGTACTTCAGGTTGGGCAGCTTGTTCGCGGCGTCAATGATGTCTTGAATCGGCAGTATTCCCGTGCCGACCTCGACGAATTCTGCGGGCTCTTCGAGCTCGAGAAAGAGCGGCATGTCGATCGACGCGTCTGCGGCGAGCGGGCCGTCGAACAGGTTGAGCGGTCGCGCCGCACCGTCGGGAAAGTCTTTCTGGTGGCTCATCACAAAGCGCTCGGGGTAGGTCTCAAACAGGTCTATGGGGTTCGCGCCACCGCGGTAGGCCCAGTAGGTGTCGAGCTCGAACTTCACCAGCTCCGGGTCGGTGTACTCCATCAGCAACTCGTAGACGGTCTTGTCACCGAAGCGCTGGAACTCCTGAAAATGGTTGTGGTAGAAGAATTCCATGTCGCGCTCGGCAGCGACGCGACCGACCTCGTTGAAGAAATCTGCGCGGCGCTTGACGTACTCGAGGTCGCCATAGGGGTAGAACTCGATGTCGCAGCCGACGCGGGTGTTGCCGATCTTCTGCTGGAACTCGAGGATCGTGGGCAGGCGGTCGAGGCCGAGCGGGTTGATCTGGCAACCGATGATCTCGATGCCGCGGTCGCGCATAATCTCGGCCAGGAAGTCGGAGGAGATTCCGAAGCCAATGCCGTCTTCGGTGAGAGCGCGGTGGTTGGCGCCCTCGAGCCGCGTGAGGCCGAGGTCGGCGAGGGCGTTGAGCGTGCCTTCGGGGTCGGCGGCGAGAGAATCGCGCACCGAGTAGAGCTGAATACCGATCTGAATGGCCATGCTGTGTTGTCTCCTATGAGTTGCGAGTGGGTGCCGGGGTGACCCACCGGTCGATGACAGAGTCGAGATAGTCGTTGAAGGCGCCGACGAGGTCGAGCTCGCGGTCGAGAAGCCACTGCAGCTGCAGGCCGTCCATCATGGCGCTCAATCGCTGCGCCTCAACGCGTGCTTGCACCGCGTCGAGCGGGGCGATCTCACCGTCGGTCGCGGCGCGCAGAATCTCTTCCTGCAGGCGGTCGGCGATGTGCGAGTAGCGGTCGACAAAGTACTGGTGCGCGGGGTGATCGGCAGCTGTCGCCTCTGAGCCGAGGGTGAGAAAGAACTCGACCCACGACGGGTTTTCGCGGCTGTAGACCATACGCGGGCGCAGCATCTCTACGTATGCGAGCCCGGTGTGATCACCCTCGGGCACCTGCTGGGAATCCCAGTGGTCAAGCACTGCCGTCAGCAGGCCGTCTTTGCTGCCGAAGTGGTTGATGATCTGCGACGCGGGCGCGCCGATCGACTCGGCAATCATGCGCAGCGAGCCGCCACGGAACCCGTGCTCGCCGAAGACCTTTATGGCGTTCTCGACGAGCAGTCGCCGGGTCTCGATGCCGGTGCGGTACGGCCCGCGCGTGCCGCTCATGCGCGCTGCAGATCCCGTGCGACGGCGGCGGCGGCGCGAACTGCGCTCGTCATTCCGATGAGCGTCGAGTTGCAGACGAGGGCGGTTGGAATGACTCCATTGCCGGCGACGAAGAGATTGTCGTATCCCCAGACGCGGCCGTCGGTGTCGCAGACGCTCGTGCCATCGTCGGCCGTGCCCATGCGCACGGTGCCGGTGTAGTGCAGTGATCCACCCGCACCGAGCGCGGCAGACTCGGTGGCCGGGTCGAAGTCGCCCATGCGTCCCGCTGCCTCGGCCTGGTCAATGCGAGCGAGCTCGAGATTGGCGTTGTCGGTGTCTGTGTAGCTGAAGTGCACGGTGATTTGCGGCATTCCGGTTGCATCAACGTCGGTGTCAGAGAACTCGAGACGGTTGTCGCGCTGGATCTCGGTGCGCACGTAGTACTCGATTCCGACCGCGTAGTCGGTGGGCACGCGTGCCTCGTCGACGATGCTCTTGGTCATGATGTGCACCTGGTACGGCTGCGAGTCATCGCTGTGAGGAACCCACAGGCAGTCGGACGCCCACTCCAACTCGGTGGGCGGCAGCAGCGCGTCAATCTCAAAGCCGAGGCGCTCGGGGTCGGCAATCACCTGGCCGGTGAGAAAGTAGTGCTCGTTGAGGTACCGACCGAGAGCTTCGGGGCGGATGCCGGATGCGAAGAGCAGCTGCGGTGTGCGAATGGCGTCGGCGCAGACGATGACGTGTGCCGCGTGCACCTCGAAGGTCTCGTCGGTAGACAGATCGCGGCAGACTGCACCGATCGCGCGGCCGTTCTCGTGAATGATCGAGGTGCTCAGGCTGTTCGCAACGAAGGTGAAGGCGGGGTCGCTCTCCGGCTCGCCAATCGGCGCGAAGATGACCGACGGGCTCGTGCGCTCATTGCGCCCGTTGCCAAAGTCGTTGATCGCCATCGGCATGTTCTGCACTTCGCGGCCGGGAGCCTGGATCGGGTCGAAGCGCTCGCCGAGGGAGCGGGCGACGGCGTGGCCGGCGGGGGTCAGCGGGAACGGCTCGCGGTTGATGCGAAGCAGCTCTGAGGCGCGGGCAAGGTCGTTCTGCCACTGCTCGGGGCTGACCGAGTCGTCGAGTTCGGAGCCCCACGGGGTCGGGGTGGCCGCGGTCCAGTGGATGCCCATGCCGCCGGCGTTCCAGGCAACCGATGCGCTGGGCATCTCGTCGGCCTTCTCGCCCAGGGAGGTGAGGTGGTACATGCCGGGCTCGACGTCGCTCATCGAGCCGCCGACTCCTGAGCTGGGTGCGACGCCCGTGTAGAAGGCCTGGATTCCCGACGAGATCTTTCGGTTGTACTGGGCCCACACGTCGGGGTCTTCAACATCGTGCAGGTGCTGACCGGCGCGCGGGCCGACCGTGGGTCCCCCGGCGATCATTGCGATTCGGATGTCTGGGCTTTCGTCTCGCAGACAGCGAGCGACTGCTGCGCCCATCATTCCGCTGCCGACGATGAGTACGTCGTAGACCTCGGGGCTGTGCATGGGTTCTCCTCGGATGGTGTCGCTGTGTAGGCGGACCATGCGGGGTTCGCCTTGACGTGTTTTTGACAGTACACGTAATATGAACGCACGTAAAGTATTCGCCGCACGACGGCTCAAGCAAGGAGTAACGATGTTGATCAGCGCAAGCGAATGGGTTCTGGGCGATCGTCCGACCGCACTCCGACGCTCGACCGCCGCAGGATTCGGCGCCATCGAGCTCGACGCGATTCCCGGCGCAGACCTCAACGAACTGCGCGACCAGCTGGCCGAGGCCAAGCTCAGCGTGCCGTCGCTGTGCTGGTCGTGGAACAGCGAGAACGAACTCGGATCGCCGGATGCCGCATCCCGCAAGGGTGCGCAGAGCTACCTGCGTGCGGCGCTCGAGCAGGCCCACGAACTCGGCGCAACCCAGCTGGTTGTGCTGCCCGCCTGCCGCAAAGAGCCGTGGGCCGACGAGCCTCGCATCCGCGGCCTCGAGCGCGCTGCCGCTTCAATCGCCGAGGTTCTGCCCGACGCTCCGGCAGGCGTCTCGCTTGCTCTAGAGGGCCTCCGCCGCGAAGAGAGCTTCCTGATGAACACTCTCGACCACTCGGCGCTGCTGCGTTCGATGATCGGTGATGACCGCGCCGGCCTGCTCGCCGACTGGTACCACCTCGTCGCCGAAGAGATCGACCCGATCGAATCACTGCGCCAGCACGCCGAGAACATCACCCTCGTGCACCTCGCGGCGACCGAGCGCGGACCGCTCGTCGCGTCGTCGACCTACGCGGTCGAGCTCGCCGAGCAACTTCGTGCGATGCCCGCCGTTCAGTCGTACACCCTCGAGTTCATCATCGGTGCAGACGACGACGCACCCCTCGTCGACAGCCTGGCCTTCGCCGCCACGCTGTAAAAGACTGCGGCGGGCTCGCCTAGATCTCGAGCCCGCCGTGCCCGGCGAGAGCAATAGCTAGGTCGAAGTCGGTGCGGTCGCGGGTCGAGTCGAGACTGCGCCCCGTGATGTCTTCGATGAGGTGCACGCGGTGCCGCAGAGTGTTGGGGTGAACGTAGAGCTCGTTCGCCGCGACACTCAGTCTGCCGCCGGTTCGAAGAAAAACGTCGAGGGTGTGAAGCAGCTGCCCGCCGCGCTGCTCGTCGTACTCGCGTAGGGGGCGCAGCAGCGCAGCCCCCGTCTCGCGAATGAGATCCGACGCCTCTGAGTACATGATCGTCGACGGGCTGTTGAGCTCGTCAGCACCAATCACGGTGCCGGGGCCGGCCCTCCGCGCGAGCGACAGTGCGTGCTCTGCCTGAATGAGCGAGAGTCGCAACCGGTCGGCAGTTCCCGAAGTGCCGCGACCCGCTGACGAACCACGCGGCAGTCCGGCGATGAGTCGGTTGGCGATCTCTTCGCCCGCGACGCAGACGAGAACCGTGTCGTCGAGTCGAGCCCCGACCGCAGAAGCTCCGGCCTCACGGCGCACGGCAAGCAGAACGGCGTCGGGAGTCGGGTGTGCCACAGCGATCACGGCGAGGTCGTTTGTCGCATCGATTCCGAGGGAGTCGAGTCGCGCGAGGATCGAAACGGTGTCGTGGTCGTCGCTGCGCAACCAGGTGAAGAGCTCGCGGGTGTAGCCGTCGACAGTGCGCTTGACAGAGCGGATGCGCTCGACCTCGAGCGCGATAAACGGCACACCGACCGAGAGCACTGCCTGCTGTTCAACCGAGAAGGTCGTCGGGTCGAGCTCACTGAATAGCTCGGCGTCGATGACCCCTTCGCTCTCGAGCGGAATCGGAAAGAGGTTTTCTGTCGCCTCGACGCCGTAGACCTCTCGGTCGGCGACGAGACCGATTGTGGAACCGAGGCCGGTTGACAGCGAGGTGAGCATCGAGGCGAGGCTGCGGTCCTCTCGCAGCGCCGCGACAAACGTGCGGTAGTACTCGAGGTGCCGGCGCAGCGGGCGTTCCCAGGTGCGACGCTCGGCCTGCACAAAGGTCTTGATGACCCGAATGAAGGGAACCTCGATCGGTACGAGGAAGAAGGTGAGTCCATGCTCTTCGCACGCCGTGACGAGTTGCGAGGGCAGGTCGGTGATGCTGCTCGTGAGACCGAAGCCGAGTGCTACGACACCGCCCTCGACGAGGTCTCGCACGTAGGTCTCGGCCGAGACGCCGGGCCACCACTGGCCTGACGTGAGCGCGACCTCGTTGCTCGACATGAACTCGGATGCCGGAAAACGATCGATCGCGTGCACCCAGTCGATAGTCGCGTCCACGTCGCCCGAAACGGCGACCGTCAGCGACAGGCCGGGGGAGGTGAGGAGTTCGCTGACTCTCATTTCGACCTCGATCTCCGGGTATTTATCACGTTCCAGGGGCTCCGGGGAAACACCGGGCGTCGCCCTGTGTAACGGCGTCGAAACAAAGCACCCGAAAAGGCGACATGCGTTGGATAACTCTCCAACAGGCCGCCCTGAGACAGGCGTTTCTTACAATTCCGCGCCTCTCGACGCCATGTACAGGATAGACCAGCGCCCCTCGGGGGCGAGTTCCTGCACCGCCTTCTTCCTTGACACAACCCGCGAAAGGCCCACCATGTTCCGACACCGCACTGCAGCAGCCGCCACGGCCGCTACAGTCGTCGCGCTCCTCGCGCTGACGGCCTGTTCCTCTTCCACTCCGACCGACGAGGCCGGCACCGAGCTGAGCGGCGAAGTCACCTTCGCTGGCTACGGCGGCGCCGGTGGAGACGCCATCACCGACGCATGGCTCGACCCCTTCTCGGAAGAGACTGGCGTTGACGCGCTTCTCGACCCGTCGATGGACAACTCGAAGCTCCTCCAGATGATCGAGAGTGGCAACGTCACCTGGGACATCGCAGAGGCCGGCCTCGACTTCAACCTGACCGAGACGAACGACAACCTCATCGACATCGACTGCGCGATCGTCGAGTGCGACGCGTTTGACGGCGAGTGGAAGGCCACCGCCAAGGGTGTGCCCATGTTCATCTACTCGACTGTTGTCAGCTACAACACCGACACGTTCACCGAGGCTGCCGCCCCGCAGAACTGGTCCGACTTCCTCGACGCCGATGCCTTCCCCGGCAAGCGCGCGATCAACGCGGGTGAGGGCTTCTTCGGTCTTATGGAGGCCGTACTTCTCGCCGACGGTGTTACCCGCGAAGAGCTCTACCCCCTCGACGTCGACCGTGCACTTGCGGCGCTCGACCCGATCAAGGACGACCTGATCTTCATCACGTCCGGTGCAGAGTGCATCGATCTCGTGACGTCGGGCGAGGCATCCATCGGCGCTTGCTACAACGCTCGCGTCACACTCGCAGCATCCGAAGGACTCCCGATCGCCCTGTCGTGGGACCAGCAGATTCAGTCGGCTGACTACGTAACCATCCCCAAGGGTGCGAAGAACGTTGACAACGCCATGGCGCTGATCGCGTACCTCACCTCGACCGAGCACGCCGGCGACCTCGTCGACTACCTCACCTACGGCCCCGGCAACCCCCACGCGGAGATCGACCCCGCCAAGGCTGCCGACACCCCGACCGAGAACGAGGGCGAAGGCGACGACGCCCCCATCGTTGCTGACTGGCAGTGGTGGAACGACAACCGCGCTGAGGTTCTCGAGACCGTATCCGCATGGGTGGCATCCTGACCCATCTAAGAGGGGGCCGACGCTGGTGGATCAGCGTCGGCCTCCTCGGCCTTCTCTTCGTTGTCCTGACGCTGATTCTTCCGCTCGCCATCGTGGTGCAGCGGGCCTTCGACGCAGGCTTTGACAACTTCAGTGACGCGCTCGCGTCGGCGGCCTTCATCCGCTCGATCAGCAACACAGCGACACTCGCCGTGACTGTCACGCTCACCTCGGCCCTCATCGGCTACCCCTACGCCTACGCGATGGCTCGCTCGGGCAAGGTGCTCTCCCGCATCCTGATGACCGCTCTTATGCTGTCGTTCTGGACGAGCCTGCTCATCCGCAGCTACGCCTGGCAGGTGCTGCTCAACGACACCGGCCTCATCAACTCGCTGCTCAAGGCGACCGGAATCATCGATGAGTCGCTTCAGCTCATCCGCACCCCCATGGCGACGCTGATCGGCATGACCCACATTCTTGTTCCGTTTGCCATCCTCGCGATCTACTCCCAGATTCGCGGAATCTCGCCCGACCTCGCCATCGCGGCACGCGGACTCGGCGCCACTCGCACTCGTGCGTTCTGGAGCGTGACGTTCCCGTTGTCGCTTCCCGGTGTCGCGGCAGGCAGCCTGCTCGTCTTTGTGCTCACACTCGGTTTCTACATCACTCCGCAGTTGCTCGGTGGAGCCGGCAACCAGGTGATCGGTCAATCGATCGTTGAGCAGACAAACACACTCCTCAACACGGGAGTCGGATCGGCAATGGCAGTGATGTTGCTCGTCGCGGTGATCGTCATTCTCGGGGTTGCCGCGCGCTTCCTCGGGCTGGGTCGTGTGCTCGGCCTCGCAACAGAGAGGAAGACCTCATGAACGCCGGCCTGAGCGTACGTATCTTCGGCGTAGTGATCGCCGTGATGCTCATCCTGCCCACGATCGTCATCTGCGCGACCGCCTTTACAAGTGGATCGAGTGTGACCTTCCCGCCCGATGGCTTCTCGTTCCGCTGGATCGAAGACGTGCTGGGTGACCGGCGCTGGATTCGCGCCTTCGGCAACTCCTTTGCCGTTGGCCTGCTGTCTGCCGTGTTCGCGGTCGTCGCGGGAGGCGCACTTGCTCTCGGTGCCGCACGTGCGCGCGGTGCGATCGCAACGGTCTTTACGGCCGTGTCGGTTCTGCCGATGATTCTGCCGCTCGTAGTCGGGGCTATCGGCTTTTACCTCGTCTACGCGCGGTTCGGCCTCACCGGAAACGTTCTCGGGCTCGCTCTCGCGCATGGTGTGCTCGGGTTGCCCTACGTGTTCGTCAACACGCTCGCGATTCTGCGTACCCTCGACTCCCGAATCGAAGAAGCCGCGCGCGTACACGGTGCCAGCCAGTTTGTGACGCTCATCACCGTCACCCTGCCGATGATCGCCCCGGCCTTCATCAGCGGTGGCCTTCTCGCCTTTATCTCCTCGTGGGATGAGGTCGTCGTCGCAACCTTCCTCAGTGACGCCCGCTTTCAGACCCTGCCTGTGCTGATGTACAGCCAGATCCGGTCTGGAGTCGAGCCGTCAGTCTCTGCGGTGGCGCTTATCGTCACCGTCTTCACCTTTGCGATCGCCCTGATCGTTTTCGCCGTCGGGCCGATTCGCGCCCGACTTGCCAAACGTGCCCTGAAAACCCAAAGGAGCTCACGATGAGTCCGACAGCAGACCAGCGCGCCCCCGGCGCCGCCCTGAGCATCCGCTCGATCACCAAGCGCTACGGCGATGCCGCGGCCGTCGACAACGTGAGTCTTGACATCAAGGCGGGGGAGTTCGTCACCCTGCTCGGTGCCTCGGGTTCGGGAAAAACGACCCTGCTCAGGATCATCGCCGGCTTCGCCGACGCCGACGAGGGTTCGCTTCTTCTCGACGGCAGCGAGTTGCGATCGGTGCCCGTGCACCGTCGCGACATCGGCATGGTGTTTCAGAACTACGCGCTGTTTCCGCACCTCAACGTTGAACAGAACGTCGCCTACCCGCTGCGCATGCGCGGGGTCTCGGGTGCCGAGCGCCGCAAGCGCGTCGCAGAGGCGCTCGAAGCTGTGCACCTTCCGCAGTTCAGCCGGCGCCGCATCACCGAGCTCTCGGGTGGGCAGCAGCAACGCGTCGCACTCGCCCGCGCTATTGTCAGCCGCCCGCGTCTGCTGCTGATGGACGAGCCGCTTGGCGCGCTCGACCGCAACCTGCGCGACGCGCTTCAGCTCGAGATCAGCCGTCTGAGCCGCGAGCTGGGCCTGACCGTTGTCAACGTGACGCACGACCAGGAAGAGGCGCTCACGATGAGTGACCGCATCGCTCTTCTCGATCACGGTCGCCTCGTGCAGTTCGCGAGCCCCGACGAGCTGTACCACCGCCCCGCAGACGACACCGCTGCATCGTTTGTCGGTGAATCGAACCTGTTCCGCGGCGCGGTTCGCGACGACGGCACGCTCGACCTCGCCGACGGTGTCGTCTTCTCGCCGCCCTCGCTCGTCGACGGAACCCCGGTTGGCTCCGAGGCCATCGCCGTTATGGTGCGCCCCTCGCTCGTCGAGATCGCTGCACCCGGCCGCGCACCCGAAGCGCACTCGCGCGTCGACGGTCGCGTTCGCGGAATCGTGTACGCGGGCGACTCGCGCAAGATCATCGTCGAGACGGCCTCGGGCGTCGAGCTGATCTCGCGCGAAGACGCGGCACGCCCGACCGATGTTGCTGTCGACCAGCACGTGACCCTGCACTGGGATCCTCGCGCGTCCATCGTCACCCGCGTCTCAGCGGGCGCTCAACTCACCACAACCACGACAGGAAACACAGCACTGTGAGCATCATCGATTCGACCAAGGAGATCTCAGACGGACGCTTCCACGGCCTGATGGGGCCGGAGGCTTTTCCCGCGTTCCACGAACTCGGTGAGCTCGAGGGCAGCTGGGGACGCCGGTGGGGCGCGGCCGACGAGGTCAGCAAACTGCGATCGGTGTTGATGCGTCGCCCGAGCGCGGGCCTCGCGGCCGTGCGCGAAGACGCCTATGACGCCGGCATGGGGGCCTTTGTCGACCCCGACCTGCGCTGGTACTGGACGGGTGAGCAACTGCCCGACCTCGACCTCGTCAACGAGCAGTACGACGGCTTCGTCTCCGCGCTGCAGAGCGAGGGTGTGGAGACTGTCTTCGCGCCTGACCTAGACCCGAGCTTCACCAAGTCGGTCTACACCCGCGACCCGCTCATCACCGTGCCCGGTGGTGCGGTCATCGGCCGTCTCGCCCCGCGCATGCGCCGCGGCGAAGAGCAGTCGATCGCAGCGACTGTCGCAGCCGCGGGCATGCCGATTCTGGGTATGGTCACCGGTTCGGGCCTCGCCGAGGGCGGAAGCTTCGTCAAGGTGCGCAGAGATCTCGCGTTCTACGGCTCGTCGGTGCGGTGCAACCCCGAGGGCGGACGCCAGCTCGCCCGCATTCTCGAGCCTTACGGCATCAAGGTGCAGCAGGTCAGCCTGCCCGGCTACCTCATTCACCTCGACATGTGCTCGGTCATGCTCGACGACGACCTCGCGCTCGTCAACCCTCGCCTCGCCCCCTACGACTACATGTCGGCACTGTGGGATCTCGGTATCGAGACCGTCGAGGTTCACCCCGACGAGGAATGGTCGACGAACCTTCTGGTTCTCGATCGTCGCCGCGTTATTCTGCCGGCGCACCTCGAGCGCACTGCCGAGATGCTCTCGAGCAAGTACGACGTCAGCGTCGTTCCGATCGAGTTCAGAGAGATGCTGAAAAACGGCGGCGGGCTGCACTGCTCGACCATGGAACTGCAGCGGGACTGGAGCTAAGAACATGTCTGACTTCCTCACCGACTTTCGAAAGATGTCGACCTTCGGCGCGACTCCCGGCGGTGGCGTAGAACGCCAGGCGGCGAGTGCTGCCGATGGCGAGAACCGTGCCTGGTTCACCGCGTGGCTCGTCGAGAACGGTTTTGAGGTGAAGGTTGACGCCATCGGCAACATCTTCGGCCTCATCGAGACCGTGCCCGGCGCCCCGTACGTTGTTGTGGGTTCGCACCTCGACAGCCAGCCGCTCGCCGGCCGCTTCGACGGGGCGTACGGCGTTCTCGCCGCTGCCCACGCCGTGCGTTCGATTGCCGCGAGTGACACCCCCGCGCGTTTCAACCTTGCCGTCGTCGACTGGTTCAACGAAGAGGGCAGCCGCTTCAAGCCGAGCATGATGGGCAGCGCTGTTCTCACCGGAACTCTCGCGGTCGAGAAGGCACTCGCGACGACCGATCCCACGGGCACAACAGTGGCCGAGGCTCTCGACGCCATCGACGGACGCGGCAACTTTGGTGGTTTGGATGTCGCGGCCTACCTTGAGATCCACGTCGAGCAGGGCCGCGAACTCGAAGACACGGGCACAACAATCGGCCTCGTCTCGACGACCTGGACCGCGCACAAGCTCGAGGTCGTTGTGACCGGCGAGCAGTCGCACACCGGGGCCGCGCGTATGGTCGACCGCCGCGACGCGCTCTACGGTGCTGCCGAACTCATCGTTGCGGTGCGCAGGCTCATCGACGGCTTCGAGCCCGAGCAGCTGCACACGGCTGTCAGCGAGATGTACCTCGACCCCAACTCGCCCGTCGCCATCGCGCGCGAGGTGCGTCTGCTCGTCGACGTGCGTTCGCCAGAGCGTGCGCTGCTCGAGACGGCAGTTGCGCAGTTGCGTGAGCGAATGACCGAGATCGAGGAGCTGGCCAAGGTCGAGATCGAGGTTCGTGGCCTCGTCGAGTGGTCGAGCGGGCCGTTCCTCGAAGAGGGGATTCTTCTCGCCGCTGCCGAGGCCGAGCGGCTTGGCTACACCCACCGTCGTTCCGCGACGGTCGCGGGTCACGACGCGACGAACATGAAAGAGGTCGTTCCGACGGTCATGCTCTTCGTTCCGAGCGTCGACGGCATCTCGCACAACGAGCGCGAGTTCACCTCTGACAACGACATGCTTGCGGGCCTCGAAGTGTTTACGGCGGTGCTTGGTCGCGTAGCATCTGGCGCACTCAGCGCCACTGATGGCGATGCAGCGGCCATGTCGGTGGGCGATCGCTGATGACCCACGAACGCAACGGCGGTGATGTCGCCGTCGAGACCTTGCGCGCCCTCGGCGTTGACCGTGTCGTCGGCATCCCCGGCCAGCACGCGCTCGGGTTGTTTGACGCGCTGCGTCGCGCACCGATCGAACTTCTGCCCGCACGAGTCGAGAACAACGCTGGCTTTATGGCCGACGGCCTCGCCCGCGTGAGCGGAACCGTTGCGCCCCTGCTTCTCTCCACCGGGCCGGGTGCGCTGACGGCGCTTCCTGCACTGATGGAGGCCGCGGGCTCGTCGATCCCGGTGCTCGCGATCTCCGCGCAGATTCCCGTGAACGGCCTCGGTGGTGCCCGTCACGGACACCTGCACGAGCTCGACGACCAGTCGGCGGTCTTCGCCCAGGTCGTCAAGGGCAGCTGGACCGTGCGCACCGCCGCTCAGATTCCCTCGGCGCTCATCGAAGCCTGGGAGCTCGCGGCAAGCGTGCCACAGGGCCCCGTGCTCGTCGAGATTCCGCAAGACATCCTGCTCGCCGCGGTCGGTGACGACGTTCCCTTCGTTTCGTCGGCTGTTGTTGAGCCCAGAGCCCCGCGCGTGCGTGACGAACTCATCGCCGCGGCGGCCGCAGCTCTTGACGGTGCACAGCGCCCGGTAATCCTCGCCGGCGGCGGAGCCGCGCGCGCGGGTGCCGGTGAGGCGTTGCTGCGCGTCGCTGAGGCGATCGACGCTCCGGTGTTCTCAACCTTCAGCGGTCGAGACGCAGTTCCTGGCGGGCATCCGCTCGCCGCCGGTGCGTGGATCGAAGACATCGCAACGACCGAGTACCTCGAGAGTGCAGACGTGCTTTTTGTTATCGGAAGCGGGCTCGGCGAGCTGTCGAGCAATTACTTCACGATCAAGCCGCAGGGACGCGTCATCCAACTCGATGCCGACCTCGGCGTCATTGGATCGAACCACGGGGGCCTCGGTCTGCACGGCGATGCACGCTGTGCGCTCGAACTCATCGCCGACGCACTCTCGTCGACGAGCGACCCGCAGCGCCGGGAACGCCGCGTCGCCGAGGTTGCCGAGCTGACAGCGACGGTCGCCGCGCGCATCAACGAGCAGGGCTTCGACGTTGAGCAGGGCATTCTCGCGTCAATTCGTGAGGCGCTTCCCGACGATGCCGACAGCTTCTGGGACATGACAATGATCGCCTACTGGGCCTGGTCGGCTTGGGAGGGCCGCGGAGGCAGCTTCGCCACGGCGCAGGGCGCCGGCGGTCTCGGCTATGGCTACCCCGCAGCGGTTGGTGCGGCGTTCGCCGACCGATCGCGTCCGGTGCTCGCTGTCTCGGGCGACGGCGGTGCGATGTACGGCATCGCCGAGATCGCCACGGCCGTGCAGCTCGGGCTCGACGTGACCTGGCTCATCGTTGCCGATGGCGGCTACGGCATTCTCGAGGAGTACATGAACGGCGCATTCGGCGCGGCAACCGCGACAGAGCTCGCGATGCCCGACTTCGTGAAGCTCGCCGAGTCGTTCGGTGCGCACGCTGTTGCGACGACGCCCGAGGCTCTCGCCGTCGATCTCGCTGCCTCAATCGCGACCCCTGGTCCGTCGGTTGTGCTGCTCCAGCAGAAGATCGGGCTGTTTGCCCCGACCCACCTCGAGCGTTCGGCATGAGCGGCGCTCGCCCCGTTGTTGTGATAACCGAGGTCGGCGACCTCGACCCGCGCCCGGGCATCGAACTTCTCGAGGGCAACGGGTTCGAGGTTGTTGTTCTCACCGAGGGCATGTCGGCGCCGTTGCCTGCCAGGGCAGCGGAGGCGATCGCTGCCATCGTCGGCTTCGCGCCGTTCGGTGCCGCCGAGCTCGATCTTTTTCCGTCGCTACAGCTCGTCTGCACGACGTCGACCGGCGTCGATATGGTGGATGTCGCGGCAGCCGCCGAGCGTGGTGCAACAGTCGTCGGACTCGGGGGAGTCGCGACGCAGGAGGTTGCCCTGCACGCGCTCACGCTGATGCTTGCCGCCCTGCGGGAGGTTCCGGCGGGCCGACGTGTTGTGCGTGACGGCGGCTGGACCATCGATCTCGACGTCACGCCTCGCCCGGTGGGCGAGCTGGTTCTCGGTCTTGTCGGTTTCGGGCGCATCGCCCGCGAGACGGCGCGCATAGCTCGACCGCTGTTCGCGCGCATTCTCGCGACTGATCCCTTTGTCACAGAGCCCGAACACGGGGTTGAACTCGTAGATCTCGCTGCGCTTCTCGCGGAGTGCGACGTTGTCTCGTTGCACCTGCCCGCCGACGACGAGAGCCGCGGCCTGTTCTCGACCGACCGCATCGCGACGATGCGCGATGGCGCCCTGCTTGTGAACGTCTCGCGCGGCGAACTCGTCGACTCCGCGGCGGTTCTCGCCGCCCTTGAGTCGGGCAAGCTCTCTGGCTACGCGGCCGATGTGCTCGACTCCGAGCCGCCGGCCGTTGACGACGCATTGCGTGACCACCCGCGGGCGATCATCACCCCGCACATGGCGTTTCTCTCCACGGCGTCGCTCAGCCGCTACGAGCTCAACCCGGCGCGGGCCATCGTCGAGCGGTTGAGTCCGGCATGAGGGTTGCAATTCTCGGCGCCGGAATGATCGGTGCCGTGCACCGTCGCGCCGCACTGCTCGCGGGAGCGCAGGTTGTGGGCGTTCTTGCGTCGTCACCCGAGAGCAGCCGGCGTGCGGCCGAGCAGTGGGGCGTTACGGCCCTCGAGTCGATCGATGATCTCGCTGCTCTCGCCCCCGATGTTGTTCACGTCTGCAGCCCCAACGGCCTGCACGTCGAGCATGCTGAGGCCGCGCTCGCCGCTGGCGCCCACGTGATCTGCGAGAAGCCGCTGTCAGTCGACAGCGCGCAGGCCGAACGACTCGCGGCGGCCGCGGAGCGCGCGAAGAAAATCGCAACAGTGCCGTTCGTCTACCGGTTTCACCCGCTCGTTCGCGAGCTTCGCGCGCGCGTGCAGGCCGGCGAGTTCGGTGCCTGGCAGCTACTGCACGGCAGCTACCTCCAAGACTGGCTGCTCTCGCCGTCAGCGACGAGTTGGCGCGTCGACCCGGCACTCGGCGGAGCCTCGCGCACCTTCGCCGACATCGGTTCGCACTGGTGTGACCTTATGGAGTTTGTGACGGGCGAACGCATTGCCTCGGTGAACGCCGAGATGACAACAACGATCGCAGAGCGCGCGGGTGTTGCTGTCACAACCGAAGATGCCGCGATTGTCACGTTCCGCACCGAGTCGGGAGTGCTCGGCTCTGTAACGACGTCGCAGGTCAGCGCTGGCCGCAAGAATCGGCTCTGGTTCGAGTTCGATGGCGCCACACGTTCTGCGGTCTTCGACCAGGAGAACCCCGAAACGGTCTGGCTCGGTTCTGCGACATCCACTGAAATTTTGCATCGCGATCCATCAACGGGCTCGCCGGAGCAGCGTCGTTTGTCGTCGCTTCCCGCCGGCCACGCTCAGGGTTATGCCCAGTGCTTCGAGAACTTTGTCGCTGACACCTATGCGGCCGTTCGCGGCGAGAGCCCCGAGGGACTCCCGACTTTCGCCGACGGAGTGCGCTCGGCGCGCATCGTCGACGCCGTCGTCGAATCGGCCCGCACGGGCACCCGTGTCGTCGTTGACCACTAACTGTCCACGCCTGATCACGAGGAACCCATGAGCACCCACCCCGTCACCCTGTTCACCGGCCAGTGGGCCGACCTGCCGTTCGAAGAGGTCGCTCGGCTCGCCGCCGAGTGGGGCTACGACGGGCTCGAGATCGCCGCGTCGGGTGACCACCTCGACCTCGAACGTGCAGACACCGACGACGCCTACCTGCGCTCGCGGCTCGAGATTCTCGACCGCTACGGGCTCAAGGTCTGGGCGATCTCGAATCACCTCACCGGCCAGGCCGTGTGCGATGACCCGATCGACTTTCGGCACAAGGCGATCGTTCGCCCGTCAACCTGGGGCGACGGCGAGCCAGAGGGCGTGCGCCAGCGTGCCGCAGAAGACATGAAGCGGGCGGCTCGCGTGGCCCGCAAGCTCGGCGCAGACGTCGTCACGGGTTTCACCGGGTCGAGTATTTGGCAGTACGTCGCGATGTTCCCACCCGTTCCCGCCTCGGTGATCGAAGCCGGGTACGACGACTTTGCGCGCCGCTGGAACCCGATCTTCGACGTCTTCGACGGCGAGGGAGTGCGATACGCGCACGAGGTGCACCCGAGCGAGATCGCCTACGATCACTGGACCCTCGTGAAGGCCCTCGCCGCCGTCGATGACCGGCACGCATTCGGTGTCAACTGGGATCCCTCACACATGCTCTGGCAGGGCATCGATGTCGTCGGGTTTATCACCGACTTCGCCGATCGCATCTGTCACGTCGACTGCAAAGACACCCGCGTGCGCCCGCAGTCGGGCCGCTCGGGCGTGCTCGGCTCGCACCTTGCGTGGGGCGACCCGCGTCGCGGCTGGGACTTTGTTTCGACCGGTCGCGGCGACGTTCCGTGGGAAGACTCCTTTCGCGCCCTGCGCTCCATCGGTTACACGGGGCCGATTTCGATCGAGTGGGAAGACGCCGGAATGGACAGAATGGATGGCGCGCCCGACGCCCTCGCATTCGTACGCTCGCTGCTCTGGGCCCCGCCGGCCGCGAGCTTCGACAGCGCGTTCAGTAACCAGTAAGTGCCCTAGCGGCGCGCGCCAACGATACGCGCGAGCGCCCAGCCCGCAGCCGAAACCAGCGGCACCGCCACAACAACGAGCGCGATGGGGTTGGGCTTGAACCGCAGGCCGTCCGGTCCCGAAACGTAGGCGCCGATGGGGAGCGCATAACCGCCGCCTCCGCCACCGCTGCCCTCGCCGCGACCGGCTGGAGCAGAGCCGCCCTCGGGAGATTCGCCCGAGCCCTCGCCCCCGCCGAATCCGAACACAACAAACGCGACGGGCAGAATCTCTTTGCCGTCGACCGTTGTCTTGTCGCCATACGCGATCTTCGCGCCCCACGAGGGTACGGAGTCGGCCAATCTCTCGATGAGTGTTGTCATGCCAGCACCGTACGCCCGTGGCTGGGTAAGCGGTAGGGGTCGGGCGAATACCATGGGGTGTCCCGAACACGCTCCAAAGGATCCCCATTGATCAGCACCATCATTATCGAGAACTTCTTTCTCGTCAGGCTCCTTCTCCTCGCCGGGTTTATCGGAGCGATAGTGGGTGCGGGGCTGCTCGTGCGCGCGGGCAGGCGCGGTCGGGTGATTGCCGCGATCATCGCGGGTGCCGGTCTGGTGGTTGTTATCGCGCTCACCCTGACGCCAGACACCTATCCACTCGACGGTGTCGTTTGCTACCTCGTCGTCGATTCGCCGTTGTGGGACATCCTGAACATCGCGCTCTTTCTTGTGCCGGCGATTTTTATTGTCATCGCGGTGCGCAAGCCCATCATCGTTGCGGCGTCGGGCATTCTGTTTTCGGCGCTCATCGAGTTTCTTCAGTACGCGAACCCGTGGTTCGGGCGCCGCTGTGACGTCAACGACTTCATTGCCAACGCCGCGGGAATGCTCATCGGGGTCGTCATCGGCGCGATTGTTATTGCGGTTGTGACGCGGCGGCAGAAGCGGGCCTCGGCGAGCTCGGCCTGATTTCGATACGGCCGCGGACGGCCCACTCAATCAGCGGAAAGGCCTAGGCGCTCTCTCGGATGACCAGCTGGGTCGGCAGGGTTATCGCGCGACGCGGTCCACCGTCGATGACGTCGAGCAGCAGCGCGACCATCTCGGCGCTGATCTGATCCCAGGGCTGGCGCATTGTGGTGAGCGGCGGCTCGTGTGCGATTGCGAGCCCAGAGTCATCGAAGCCCGCGACTGCAACGTCTTCGGGCACACGCTTGCCAGCGCGACGCAGCACTCCGATGGCACCGGACGCCATAAGGTCTGAGGCCGCAAACACGGCGTCGACGTTGGGGTCTCGCGCGAGAAGGGCCGTCATCGCGGCGGCCCCTGACTCGAGCGAGTAGTCGCCGTGCTCAACGAGCGACGCATCGAAGGCATCACCCATCTCCTCGCGGAACCCCACGAGCCGGTAGCGTCCGCCGGGAGTGTCATTGGGCCCTGCGATTGTCGCGATGCGGGTGTGGCCCTGATCGAGAAGGTAGCGGGTCATGGTGCGCGCAGATCCTGATTCGTCGACCGATACGGCCGGCAGGTCGGTCTGGTGCCCGAGCGGCAGCCCACAACTGACTGTGGGGATGTGTGCCGCGAGCAGCGACTCGAGCAGGGGGTCTGACTCGTGCGACGAGATAAGAAGCACGCCGTCGACGTGGCCCGCGCTCACAAAGTTGGCGACGTTGGCGCGCTCGGCGTCGGTTCCGGCGACAAGCAGCACGAGGGTCATCGAGCGCTCGGCGAGGGCCTCGGCCGCGCCGCGCAGCAGCAGCGAGAAGGTCGGGTCGGCAAAAAGGAGGTGCTGAGGCTCGGTGAGCAGAAACGCAACGGAGTTGGAGCGTCCGGTGGCCAGGCTGCGGGCGTGATGGTTGGCCGTGTAGCCGGTGGCCTGAATCGCCTCTTCGACGGCGGTGCGCGCCTGCGGCGAAACCCAGTGGCCGCCGTTGAGAAAGCGCGAGACGGTTCCGTGCGAGACGCCCGCGGCGACGGCGACATCTCGAATCGTGGGCTTGCGTGCGGCCCCGCGGGTTTCTTCCACGGATGGACTCTACAACAAGGGGAGGGGGCAACAAACGAAAAACTGTTACCGGTCACAGTTTGGTAACGGAATGATCACGACTCTTTCGCGAGACCGCCCGAACGGGTGACACTGTTACCGGTCACAGTGTCGCGGCTCCTAGAACGATCGCGCCTGCTGATCTCCGCAAGGCAGTGCAGAAGCAATGGAGCTTTATGACCGAGCAACACCCCTGGCCGCACCTCGACGGCATCGCCTTCGGTGGCGACTACACCCCCGAGCAGTGGTCGAAAGAGACCTGGCTCGAGGATGTCGCGCTGATGCGCGAGGCCGGGGTCAACCTCGTGAGCATCGGCATCTTTGCATGGGCGCTCATCGAAACGAGCGAGGGTGTTTTTGACTTCGATTGGCTCGACGAGGTCATCGAGCTTCTGCACGAGAACGGCATCGCCGTCGACCTCGGCACCCCGACGGCAAGCCCGCCGGCCTGGTTCTTCGCGACCTACCCAGAGGCGCGCGTTGTCACCCGTGACGGCGTCACGATGGGGTTCGGCTCGCGCGGCATGGCGTCGCACTCGTCGCCCGAGTACCGCGCGGCATCCACTCGTATTGCTGACAAGCTCGCGCAACGCTACGCCGACCACCCCGCTGTTGTTCTGTGGCACGTGCACAACGAGTACGGCGTTCCGGTGGGTGAAGACTATTCACCCTACGCAGTGCGTGCCTTTCGCGATTGGCTGCAGAACAAGTACACGACCCTTGACGCGCTCAATGAGGCGTGGGGCACAACCTTCTGGGGCCAGAACTACATCGACTGGCAGCACATCGGCGCGCCCGCGGCGTCTGCCTCTGTGGTGAACCCGGCGCAGCGTCTCGACTTCGCCCGCTTCACCGACGACCAGCTGCGCGCATGCTTTGTCGCCGAGCGTGACGCGATACGGCAGCATTCCGACAAGCCCGTCACCACGAACTTTATGGCCAACGCGACACTCACGACCAACCTCTGGGCCTGGGGTCGCGAGGTCGACATCGTCTCTGACGATCACTACCTCTGGGCGGCCGACCCCGAGGGCGAAATTGGACTCGCGATTGCCGCCGACCTGTCGCGCTCGGTCGGTGGCGGCAACCCGTGGATTTTGATGGAGCACTCGACCTCCGCTGTCAATTGGCAAGACCGCAACGTTGCGAAGCGACCCGGCGAGATGGCGCGCAACTCGCTGTCGCACCTCGCACGCGGCGCCGACGGCATCCTCTTCTTTCAGTGGCGCGCGTCACGCTCGGGCGCCGAGAAGTTTCACTCGGCGATGCTGCCGCACGCGGGCACGCAGTCGCGCGTCTGGCGCGAGGTCGTCGACCTGGGCGCGACGCTTGGCAAGCTCGACGAGGTGCGCGGGTCGCGGGTCGTCAGTGACGTCGCGATTCTCTGGGACTTCGAAAGCTTCTGGGCGCAAGACCTCGAGTGGCGGCCTTCGGTCGAGCTCGATCACGCGGAGCGCATTCGCGCCTTCTACGAGCAGTGCTGGCGCTCGGGAATCACCGTCGACTTCGCACTTCCGGGGCACGACCTGAGCGGGTACTCACTTGTGCTCGCGCCATCCAGCTATCTTCTGTCGGTTGACGACGCCGCGAATCTCGAACGCTACGTCGAAAACGGCGGCACGCTTGTTGTCTCGTTCTTCTCGGCCATCGTCGACGAAAACGACGCGGTTCACGAGGGCGGCTACGGTGCACCGCTCAAAAACGCTCTCGGCCTCGTCGTCGAAGAGTTTCTGCCACTGCGCGAGGGAGTGACGACCGAGGTCAGCTACAACGGCGAGACGCTGGTTGCCGATGCCTGGCACGAGGCGCTGCAGCTCAGCACGGCCGAGGTCAAGGCGACCCACAAGAACGGAACTCCGGCCGTCACGAGAAACAGCCACGGCACCGGGGCGGGCTGGTATTTCAGCACCCGATTGGATGTCGCGGGCCTCACGAGCGTGATGAACGAGGTATTTGCCGAGGCGGGTATCGAGCGCCGTGCGGGGCTCGAGCTCGTCACCCGCCGTGGCGTCGACAACGACTACCTTGTGGCGATCAACCACTCCGACAGTCCACAGACCGTCGCGGCAACCGGCCGCGACCTGCTGACCGACACGCAGCTCACCGGGTCACACGAACTGGATGCCGGCGCCGTCGCCGTCATTCGTATAACGCGCGATGGGTCGCCCGACCCGACGCACAACCAACGGTCGAACTGACCCAAGAGATAAGGAAGAACCATGCGCAAGCAGATGGGCATCAGCGTCGTTGCTATCACGACGCTCGCACTACTCGCCGGGTGCTCCGGCACCACAGAACCAGAACTGCCCGACGGATCGGGTGTTGAGCTCGTCATCTGGACCGACGCCGAGCGCGAGCAGGCTATCTCCGATGCGGCTGTCGCGTTCGAAGAAGAGACGGGCGCGAAGGTCACCCTCGTGCAAAAGAACTTCGAAGACCTGCGCGCCGACTTCATCGCGCAGGTTCCGACCGGTGAGGGCCCCGACATTACAGTTGGCGCTCACGACTGGCTCGGCGCTCTTGTGACGGCGGGTGTTGTCAACACGATCGACCTCGGCGAGAAGTCGAGCGAATTCGAGCAGGTTGCTCTCGACGCGATGACCTACGACGGCCAGCTGTACGCAGTGCCGTACTCGCTCGAGACGATCGCCCTTCTTCAGAACGTCGACCTCGTAGGCGAAGAGGCGCCGGCAACGTGGGACGACATGATCGAAAAGGGCCTCGCTGCGGGCACCGAGCGTCCGTTTGTGATAAACACCGGTGGTGAGACCGGCGACGGTTACACGATGTACGGATTCCAGACGAGCTTCGGCGCCCCGGTCTTTGTGCAGGACGACACGGGAAGCTACACAACCGAGGTCGGTATGGGCGGTGCGCAGGGCGAGGCCTTCGCGAACTGGCTGAGCGAGAACGGTAAAGACGGCACGGGCTACCTGTCGACGACAGTCGATTACGACATCAACAACGAGCTGTTCAACACGGGCAAGGCGCCGTACACGGTGGCCGGCCCCTGGGTGATGAGTGCGATTCCCGACGTCAACGTCGCAGTGAACCCGATCCCGTCAGCCGGTGGCGAGACCGCAGCACCGTTCGTTGGTGTGCAGGGCTTCTACCTGAGCTCGCAGAGCAAGAACTCGCTGCTCGCCACCGAGTTCCTCGTGAACTACCTCGGCACTGAAGACGCCCAGCGCGCCCTCTACGAGGCAGACCCGCGCATACCCGCATGGACGACCCTCGCCGAAGAGGTATCGAGTGACCCGATCATCGCGGGCTTCCTCGAGTCGTCGAAGGGCGGCGTGCCGATGCCGAGCATTCCCGAGATGGGTTCGGTCTGGGACTTCTGGAACGCCGCTGAGGCCCAGGTCATCAACGGGGCGGACGCCACGAAGACCTGGAACACCATGATCGACAACCTGACGGCCGAGCTCGAAGGCTAGTCGCACGCTGTGGGGCGGGTCACCCGACCTGCCCCACAGCATCTGCCCCGCAGCACGTTTCACCCTGAACCGAAGGAGCAAGGATGCTCGAACGAGACTCACACGCCCGTGGATGGCGCGGACTCGGCTGGGGCTTCATCGTCAAGCTATTGCTGATGGGTGTTGTCAACGCTCTCGGAATCACCGTCATCCTCGCTGCGGTGCGCACCGAGTCATGGATCATCCTCGGCGCCTCGGTTGTGCTTCTTCTCGCGGCCGACATTGTCTACTTCGCAAAGAAGACCCTGCCGCTCAAATACCTCTACCCGGGTCTCGTTTTTCTCCTTGTCTTTCAGATCTTCACGCTCGGCTACACGGGCTACGTCGCTTTCACCAACTACGGAACGGGCCACGCCGGCTCAAAAGAGCAGGCGATTGAGGCGACGCTCATCCAGGGTGAGCGCCGCGTCGAGGGGTCGGTCGACTACCCGCTCGCCATCGTCGAGGGCTTCGGTGGCGAGCTCGGATTCGCGATCAACGACGAGGGCGTTGTGCGAGTCGGCACGGCGCTCGAGCCGCTTTCCGAGGTGGATGGCGCGCAGCTGGGCTCGAGCGGTGCACCCACCGAGGTGCCGGGCTACACGGTAGTTCAGCGCGCCATCCTGCTGACCGATCAAGAGTTGCAGCAGGCGGTCGTGAACCTGCGCGTGCCCGTCTCCGATGACCCGAATGACGGCTCGGTGCGCACGCGCGAGGGGTCGACGGGTGTTATCTACGAGTCGACTCTCGAGTGGGACGAGTCTGCCCAAACGATGACCGACAAGTCGAGCGGCACTATCTACAAGCCGGATTCGCGCGGCAACTTCGTCGCCGACGACGGCTCGCGGCTGCCGACCGGCTGGTACGTCAACGTCGGTTTCGACAACTTCGTGCGCGCCGTGACCGACGCCGATCTTGCGCTGCCCCTGCTGCAGGTGACGCTATGGACGTTCGCCTTCGCGATCCTCACCGTGCTCACGAGCTTCGGTCTCGGCCTGCTCTTCGCGATGATCTACAACGACGAGAGGGTGCGCGGGCGAAAGATCCTACGCACGCTCTTTATCCTCCCGTACGCGTTCCCGGCCTTTATGTCGGCGCTGCTCTGGCGCGGAATGCTGAATTCGGAGTTTGGTGTTGTCAACGACCTCTTCTTCTTCGGCGCAGACATCAACTGGCTCGGTGATCCGTGGCTCGCTCGCGGCGCGATTCTGTTTGTGAACCTATGGCTGAGCTACCCGTACTGGTTTCTCGTGTGCACGGGTGCCCTGCAGGCCATGCCGAGTGAGACGCTCGAAGCGGCGACAATCGACGGCGCAGGCCGATTCAGGCAATTCAGGTCGATCATTCTGCCGCTGCTGCTTGTGTCGACGGCGCCGCTAGCCATCGCCAGTTTCGCTTTCAACTTCAACAACTTCACGATCATCTACATGCTCACGGGCGGTGGCCCGAACTTCGAAGACTCGGCGAGCGGACTCGGCTCTACCGACGTGCTCATCTCGGCGATCTACCAGATCTCGGGGGTCGCGGGCGGTGCCGCCGACTACGGCCTCGCGAGCGCCCTCTCGATCATCGTCTTTATTGTGATCGGCGTTATCTCGGCTCTGGCCTTCCGTCAGACCCGCAAGCTTGAGGAGCTTCAGTAATGACTAGTGCTGAACTGACCACGACCGACCGAACCGCCGCTCGCCGCCGCCGCTGGTGGGGGGAGGTGGGCTGGAAGTACCCGCTCGCCGCGCTCATCATCTTCTTCGCGGTCTTCCCGCTGCTCTATGTGCTCTCCGCCTCGCTCAAACCGGGTGGCAGCCTTGCCGGAAGCAGCGATTTGTTTCGCGCTATCGACCCGTCGAACTACGCGGCGCTCGGCGACACAACTTTCTGGCTCTGGGTGACAAACACCCTCATCGTGGGTGGTGTGACAGCGATCGGCGCCGTCATGATGGGGGCTGCGGCCGCCTACGCGTTCTCGCGTTTTCGGTTTACCGGTCGCAGGCTGAGCCTCACGAGTCTGCTCATCATCCAGATGTTTCCGCAGACCGTGGCGTTCGTCGCAGTGTTTTTGCTGCTACTCGCACTCGGCGAGGTTGTGCCGGCCCTCGGCATCAACTCGAAGATCGCGCTCATTTGCGTCTACCTCGGCGGAGCACTCGGCGCCAACACGTTTCTTATGTACGGCTTCTTCAACTCGATTCCGATCGAGATCGATGAATCGGCAAAGATCGATGGCGCAACGCACGCGCAGATCTTCTGGCGACTGATTATGCCGCTCGTCACCCCGGTGCTCGCGGTCGTCGGTCTTCTCGCCTTCGTCTCGGCGTTCGGTGACTTTATCCTCGCGCGCATTGTGCTGACCTCCGAAGACAATTGGACGCTCGCGGTGGGTATGTATCAGTGGGTCTCCAACCAGCTCGCCTCGCGCTGGGGTCTGTTCGCGGCGGGCACGGTCATTGCTTCCCTCCCGGTGCTCGCGCTCTTCCTCGCGCTGCAGCGGTACATCGTCGGCGGTCTCACCCAGGGATCCGTCAAGGGTTAGTTCTTCTTCACACACAAGGAGTAGGTATGCGTGCAGTGCAGCTCGTCTCGGCCGTCGCCCTCGCGGCACTCGTCACTGCCGGCTTTGCCGGGCCAGCCGCGGCCGACCCGGTCGAGGCCGGAATCACCGTGCAAAAAGTCGAGAATCTTCCCGACGACTTTATTAATGGCATGGATGTCTCGTCGGCGATCGCCCTCGAAGAGTCGGGTGTTGTCTTCCGCGACTTCGACGGCAACCCGGCCGACCTGTTCGATGTTCTCGCCGAGGCTGGCGTCACCGACGTGCGAGTGCGCGTCTGGAACGACCCCTTCGACGCAAGCGGCAACGGCTATGGCGGTGGCGACAACGATGTCGCGCGTGCTGTTGAGATCGGCGAACGCGCGACGGCGGCCGGCTTGCGGCTGCTCGTCGACTTCCACTACTCAGACTTCTGGGCCGACCCGGCAAAGCAGCACGTACCCAAGGAGTGGGAGGGGCTGACGGTGGCAGACAAAGCGGTCGCCGTGCGCGACTTCACGGAGGACGCGCTCACCCAGCTTCGCGATGCCGGTGTCGACGTGCACATGGTGCAGGTGGGCAACGAGACGAACAACGGCGTCGCGGGTGTCACCGGTTGGTCGGGAATGTCGCAGATCTTCTCGGCTGGTTCCGCGGCGGTGCGCGAGGTATTTCCCGACGCGCTTGTTGCTGTGCACTTCACGAACCCCGAGACATCCGGTCGCTATGCGGGTTATGCAGCGAACCTCGAGAACTACAACGTCGACTACGATGTCTTCGCTTCGTCGTATTACCCGTACTGGCATGGGTCGCTGACGAATCTCACGTCGGTGCTGTCGCAGGTAGCGACCACGTATGACAAGAAGGTTATGGTCGCCGAAACCAGCTGGGCCTACACGCTCGACGACGGTGACGGTCATGGCAATGTGATCGACCTGCCCTCGGAAGCAACGCAGTACCCGGTCTCGGTTCAGGGGCAGGCAACGTCGGTGCGCGACACGATTCAGGCCGTTGCGAACGTCGGTGATGCCGGTATCGGAGTCTTCTACTGGGAGCCCGCGTGGCTTCCGGTCGGGCCGCCCTCTGAGCTCGCGGCCAACAAGCTGCTGTGGGAAGAACACGGTTCCGGCTGGGCGTCGAGCTTCGCGGGCGAGTATGACCCGGATGACGCGGGGCAGTGGTTTGGCGGATCCGCGTGGGACAACCAGGCGCTCTTCGGCCACGACGGAAACCCGCTCGAGTCGCTCAGGGTCTTCGAATACGCGCGCACCGGATCGGTCGCGCCGCGCGAAGTGACCTCGGTCGAGAAGCCCTCGATTTCGATTGCGGAGGGAGCGCCCGTCACACTTCCGTCGACGGTGACCGTCTCGTACAACGACGGTTCGACCGAAGAGCAGAACGTGACCTGGTCAACTGCCGCGTCGTGGATCAGGGGAGCGGGCACGTACTCGATCAGCGGCGAGACCGCGGCCGGGCTCGCGACGACCGCAACCGTTGTGGTCTCGGCAGCGAACGCCCTTGCGAACCCTGGCTTTGAGACCGCCGGCGGCTGGACGACAACGGGCACGGGTCTCACGATCAACGCGTGGGATGACCCACACTCGGGCACACGCTCAGCGCACTTCTACTCGGGCTCGGCATTCTCGTTTAGCCTCGCGCAGACAGTGACCGGTCTCGCGCCCGGCTCGTATCGCGCATCGGCGTTTCTGCAGGGCGATGGCGAAAATGCATCGAGTGACGTGCGCATCACGCTCTCGGCCGGTTCGGCATCTGCTTCGGCACCGTTCGAGCTGAATGGCTGGCAGAACTGGTCCTCGCCCACAACCGAAGCAGTCGTTGTGGCGGCGGGTGACTCGGTCACCGTGAAGATCGCCGCAAGCCTGCCCGCCGGAGCGTGGGGAACGATCGACGACGTCAGACTCACTCGCGTGGCCGGTTCGGGCGCCGACACAAGCGCGCTCGAAACCGACGTTGACGTGGCTACAGCAATCGATCGATCGCTCTACACGGATGCCTCGCTCGAGGCACTCGACGAGGCGCTCGCTGCGGCCGCCGTAGTGCTCGACGCCTCCGCTCCGTCTGCGGCCCTGCTGGCAGAGGTGCGTGCCCTGCTTGCGGCGGCGGTCGCCGGGCTGCTGCCCGACGATGCGTCAACCGCCGCTCCCGCTCGTGCGCAGTTGTCGCACGACAACGGATGGGACACCGGCATCGCCGACGGCTCGTACACGGTGAAGATGAACTTGTGGTGGGGGCAGAACGGCTCGATAGTGCGTGTCTACGAGAACGGCTCGCTCATCGCCACAAAGAAACTCACCTACAACGGCACTGCTGCCCAGTCCGCTTCGGTGGCCGTGACGGGCAAGCGCAATGGTACGTACATCTACACGGGCGAGCTCGTGAACGGCAAGGGCGCGACAGCTCTCGCACCGGTCACGGTGGTTGTGACCCAGGCAAGCCCGGCGACCCCGGTGCTGAGCCACAACAACTGGGACCGCAACGGTGACTTCACCCTGACCGCGAACCTGTGGTGGGGAACCAACGCCACGTCGTACAAGTTCTACGAAGGCAGCGCTGTTGTCGGCTCGGGTGATCTCGTTGCAAAGTCGCCGTCTGCGCAGGTTGCGAAACTTGCCATCGAGGGCGCGTCGAAGGGTGAGCATGTCTACCGTGTTGAGTTCCGCAACGCCGCGGGCGCGACATCCAGCGCCCCACTGACGGTGGTGGTGACCGGCTAGCCCCCCCATCAACCCCTCCATTACGGGGCATCGCCCTCGCTGACTTCGTGTCAGGATGTGAGCGCGCGACCAGCCCGTCGCCGTAAACCTAGGGAAGTCACGTGTTTTTTACTGCGCTCGAACTCGTTGCCGCCGCCACAACCGAGGATGACGGCTCGGGCGTCGCCGGCCCCATATTCATCTTCGTTTTTATCGCCATCGCTGCGGCAATCTCGACTGCGTTCTTCACGCGTCGCAACCGTAAGGCGAAGCAAGCCGCGACCGGTGGCGAGGCGAATGCGCTCGCCGTTGTGCTCGCGCCTGCACCGCCGTTTCCCGAGGCACTCGCGCAGGTTCGCGCGGCACTGGGCGAGACCACCCCAGAGCCGAAGATCACCCGCTACACGAGCCCGGTTCTTGTTGTCGGCACCGATTCGATTGTCGTGCGCGACAAGAAGCTCGGCACGCTCGTGACAATCGCGGCCTCCGACATCGTGAAGCTCGAGGCGCGTGCCGCGCAGATCACACCTAAGGGCACGTTTATGGATCGCACCTACCCTGCAGTCTGGGTAACCGTGCGCCGCGGCGGAACCGAGGCGAGCGTTCCCCTTGTTCCCGTCGTCGGTTCGTACGAAAAGATTTCTGAGGCGCAGGCCCAGACGCTCGCGGCAGAAATCGCCACGCGCATCGGTCTCGGAACCAAGCCCACCGCATGATCGAACCGGGTCTCTACCGCCACTACAAGGGCAACGACTATGAGGTGCTCGGTGTCGCTACTCACTCCGAAACCGATGAGCGAGTGGTTGTCTATCGCGCGCTCTACGGCGAGTTCGGGCTGTGGGTGCGCCCCCTGTCGATGTTCGAAGAGACCGTCGAGGTCGACGGCGTGACGGTGCCTCGGTTCGCGCGCGTCAACGACGAGTAACCGACGGGGCGGGCGCGAGTGGGTGCGCTCAGAACCCTGAGAAAAAACCGGCAATGACCTTTTGGCAGTGTTTGCGCGAGGCGTTGCCACAAAGTTTTCGGCGTTGAGCCACAAAAACGCAGTAAAACACTGGGGTCTGAGCCGCCCAGACTGGCGTAACCGTGGCGTAACTCGGCTCGTAGTGCCCCGAAATGTGGCCACCGTAGCTTCATTGGTATGACCAGCAACGCCCACGCACTCGACGCGAACGCGCACCTGCCTTCGGGCCAGCGCAACTCGCGCTGGATGCGCGACGTCGCCGACGAGCTTCGCCAACGTATTCTCGCCGGCGACGTCGCCCCCGGAACTTTTTTGCCCACCGAGCAAGAGCTGATGAACGAGTTTCAGGCTCCTCGCTCAGTTATCCGCGGTGCGCTCGACCTTCTGCGGTCCGAAAGCCTCGTCGAGCGCCAGCGAGGTGCTGGCACCTTCAACGTCTCACGCAAGGTCGCCCACCGCTTCGAGCGACTGCGCGCGGTGAGTGCGGGCCAGAGCAGGGGAGCCGAGCGGATGCGCGGCTCGGTAGTGTCGCGCGACACAATTGCCGCAACACCCTTTATGGCTCGCAACCTCGCGATCAATACCGGCGATGACTGCCTGCGCATCGAGGTACTCGTCGAGTTCGACAGCGTGCCCTACTCTCTTACAACCAACTACCTGCCTGGTCGCTTCGCCGAGGCGGCTCTCAGCACGCAATATGGTGGCGACTGGTTTAGCTACCTCGCCGAGCTCGGTTGCGACCCCGAGGTCGCCGACGTTTCGATCGAGGCGACGACCGCCGACGCCTACGTTGGCCCGCTTCTCGAGATCGAGATCGGCGATCCCATACTTCTCGTCACGCGCCTTGTTCACGACTCCGATGGCACGCCGCTGAACTTCGCCTTCTCCCGAAGCCGTTCAGACCGGCTCGTTCTGAACATGCGAATTCCCGTTGGATCGTCAGAGAACGAGGCCGAAGAATGGTGAAGTTTCTCGCCCAACGACTGCTGCTGGTCATCCCGACCCTGCTCGGCGTTGCGGTCATCGTTTTTGTCATAATTCGTCTCATCCCCGGTGATCCGATCGCGAGCCTCGTTGGCCCGAACTCGACGCCGGAGGCGCGTGACGAATTGCGCGAGAGGCTCGGGCTCAACGAGTCGATCCCTGTGCAATTCGGCATTTGGCTTCTCAACCTCGTGCAGGGCGACGCGGGCAACTCGATCGCCCGCCAGGAACCGGCATTCGACCTCGTGCTGCGCGCGTTCAGCCAGACCGCTGTGCTTTCCGGCGCGGCGGCGATTATCGCGCTCGTCGGCGGGTTGGCTCTTGCATCAATGCGCGTTCTGAGTAACAACGCCTTTTTGCAGCGTGCGTCGAGTTTTGTCTCGACCTTCGCGATGTCGGCGCCGCAATACTCTGTCGCACTCATCTTTATTGTGCTGTTCTCGGTGGGGCTCGGCCTCTTTCCCTCGGGCGGAACCGGCTCTGCAATGGGCGGCGGCTTCGGCACAACCCTCTATTACCTCGTGCTTCCGGCGACGGCCGCAGCGCTAGTGCCGCTCGGCATCATCGCGCGAATGGCATCGTCGGCGCTGCGCGATGTTGTTACGGCCGGATGGGTCGAGCAGCTTCACGCGCGCGGCATTCCGAACTGGAAGGTGCGGCTGCACATTCTGCACAACACGGTGCCGTCGGTGCTGGCAATCAGCGGTCTTCAGGTCGGTTATCTGCTCGGCGGTGTGGTCTTCATCGAGATCATCTTCAGCTGGCCCGGACTCGGGCAGGCCGTCTATCAGGCCATCACCCAGCGCGACCTTCCTGTGATCCAGGCCGGAATCCTCGTCGCTGCTCTCGCCTTTGTTCTCGTCAACCTCGTCGTTGACGTGCTGCAGGGCCTCGTTGACCCAAGATTGCGCCGCGCATGACAATCAAAGAAAGCGCCATGACAGCGCCAACACTCGCCATTCCCCGTCTTGGCTTCACTAAGTTCACGGGCCGCCGTCGCCGCCTGTCGACTCCGGCCAAAGTCGCCGGTGGATTCCTTCTGGTTATGGTGCTTGTCGCACTCATCGCACCGGTGCTCTCTCCCTACGACCCGATCGTGGGCGATGCCACCCAGCGGCTGCTTCCACTGCTCTCAGACGGACACGTTCTCGGCACCGACGGCCAGGGACGCGACATCTTGAGTCGCCTTATCTGGGGTGCTCGCCCATCGTTGCTCGCGGGCATCATTCCCGTGATCATCGGTGGCGGCGTCGGAACTGTGCTCGGTCTCGTCGCGGGCCTCGGGTCAGCGCGGGTCAACAGCGTTGTTATGCGCATCCTCGATGTGTTCTACGCGTTCCCTGCCGTGATGCTGGCCATTGCGATCTCGGCCGCCCTCGGACCGGGCATCAGCAACGCGATTCTCGCCCTCTCGCTCGTCAACATCCCGCCCGTCGCTCGTGTTGCCGAGACCGAGGTGCTGCGCATCAAAGACGCGGCCTTTATGGAGACGGCGCGACTCTCGGGTGCAAGCTGGTTCTCAATCGCCTTCCGCCAGGCGCTGCCCGCAGCGGGTCCCGGCATCCTCGTGTTCTGCACGGGACTCATCGGCCTCTCGATCGTCTACGCGGCTGGCCTCGGCTTTCTCGGCCTCGGGCTCACCCCGCCCACCGCCGAGTGGGGGCTGATGGTCAACGAACTGCGGCAGTACACGTTCTCGGCCCCGATCGTCGCGCTCGTGCCGGCTGTGCTCATTCTCATCGTCTCGATCGCCTGCAACGCGCTCGGTGACGGACTTCGCGACCGTATGGATGTTCGGATGGAGGCCCGCGCATGACAAGAACCGCCCTGAGCGTCAAGAACCTGCGCGTTGCGTTCGGTAAGCGCAAGACGCAGATCGTGCGTGGCGTGAGTTTCGACATCGCTGCCGGAAGCACGATGGTGCTTCTCGGCGAGTCGGGCTCGGGCAAGTCGGTGACGGCGAAGGCCATTATGCGGTTGCACGATTCGACGACGAGCGTGAGTGGCGACATCCATCTTGGAGATGTTGACCTTCTCGCTCAGAAGTCGGGTGAACTCGGCAAGATTCGTGGCTCGAAGCTCGCAATGATTCCGCAAGACCCCGCGGCGAGCCTCGACCCTCTCAGCCGCATCGGATCGCAGCTCGCCGAGACAATCCGTCGTCACGGTCTCGCGAAGACCCGCGCCGAGGTGACGTCTCTCTCGGTCGCGCAGCTCGAGGCCGTTGGCATCTCTGACGCGACCCGCGTGCTTCGCGCCTTTCCGCACCAACTGTCGGGCGGCATGCAACAGCGCATTCTTATTGCGCTCGCCGTGATGTCGAAGCCCGGCCTTCTCATCGCCGATGAACCGACAACGGCGTTGGATGTCACGGTGCAGGCCCAGGTGCTCGCTCTGTTCAAGGAACTCGTCTCGACCCTCGATGCCGGCCTGCTGCTTGTGACGCACGATGTCGGTGTTGCGCGTGAGATCGCCGACACCGTCGGGGTTATGTACGCCGGTCGTATGGTCGAATACGGCCCCGCCGACGAGGTGCTCAATAACCCCTCGCACCCCTACACAAAGGCGCTGCTCAATAGCCTGCCCGAGGTGGGTATGCCGCGCGGAAGTCTGATCCCGATCGCGGGGCAGCCGCCGGCCGCCGCATCCATCCCCACCGGGTGCGCCTTCGCCCCGCGTTGCGCTTTTGCGACAGAGGCGTGCACAACCGATGTGCCGCCGACCGTGACCGTTGGGCCCAACCACACCTCGGCGTGCATCTTCGCCGAAGAGCTCAGCGAGGTCGCAGCATGAGCGCGACACCGGTTCTCGCCGGCTACGACATGGTCAAGAAGTTCGGCAACGGACACACGGCAGTCGACGGCGTGACGCTCGAGGTATTTGCGGGCGAGACCGTCGGCGTTGTGGGGGAGTCGGGCTGCGGCAAGTCGACAACCGCGCGGCTGATGCTGCGCCTCATCGAGCCGACCGATGGCCGAGTCACTCTCACCGGTACAGATATCACGAAGTTGCCCGCTCGAGCGCTGCGTAGGGTGCGAACGCGCGCCCAGCTTGTTCCGCAGAACCCGCAGACCTCGTTCAACTCCCGACTCACGATGCGCACGTCGCTCGAGTTTCACCTGCGGGCCAACCGAACGCCGCGCAACGAGTGGGGTGACCGTATCGGCACTGTCATGAAGCAGGTCGGGCTGAGCGGGGCGCACGAGAACTCCTATCCGCACGAGTTGTCGGGCGGCCAGCTGCAGCGAGCGGCTATCGCGCGCGCTCTTGTGACCGACCCCGAGGTCATCGTCTGTGACGAGGCCGTCTCTGCGCTCGACAAGAGCGTTCAGGCCCAGGTGCTCAACGTTCTGCACGAGATTCAGCAGCAGACCGGCGTTGCGTACCTCTTTATCTCTCACGACCTCACGGTTGTTGAGCACATGTCCGACCGCATCGCAGTCATGCGAGCGGGAAAGGTCGTCGAGCAGACAACTCCGTACGACCTGTGGAACAACCCCCAGCATCCCTACACGCAGACGCTTCTCGCGTCGGTTCCGGGACTGCATCGGGCGGGAGGTTAGAGGCCCGACCCCCACATCGTTCGAGTGCTCACCAGTGCTCGAGTCGGTTCCCTATACCCAAAAACGCACCACAGACCCACCACCACTCACATCTAAGGAGCACGATCATGTCACCTGTTCTCGGCAAAAAACCATGGATCCGGCTAGGGGCGGTGGCCATAACGGCCGTCGTCGCACTTTCCGCTTGCTCCGCAGGCACCGACGGCGGATCGGCCGCAGAAGGTAGCGGCGGCACACTCACCATCGGCATGACCGCCTCCAACATTCCCCTTCTCGACACAGCAATGTCGGGCAGCGAGGGCGGCGAGGGCTGGCGCTTCGTTGGCAACCAGCTCTACAACGGCCTCACCCAGTGGGACCTCTCAGACCCCGACGTTGTGCCGACGATCATTCCCGCGCTCGCCGAGTCGTGGGAGGTTTCAGAAGACCTCACCACCTGGACCTTCACGCTGCGCGAGGGCGTCACATTCCACGATGGAACTCCCTTCGACGCTGACGCGGCCGTCTACAACCTCGGTCGCTACGTCGACCAGGGTGACCCGCAGTTCTACCCCGAACTGCGAGCAGCAGCTTCGGAGCCGGTTGCGGGACTCAAGGGCTTCTCGAAGATCGACGACATGACGATTGAGATCACAACAGTCGGCCCGTGGGCGAACCTGCCCAGCGACCTCGCGACTCTCTACTTCGCGTCGCCGACGGCCCTCGAAGAGCTTGGCAACGACGGCTTTCTCAAGGCCCCGGTCGGAACCGGCCCGTTCGAGTTCGTCGAACTGCAGGAGGGCGAAAGCCTGACCCTCGCCTCGTATGACGACTACTGGGCAGGAGAGGCAAAGGTCGACAACCTCGTTCTTCGCCCTATCCCCGACGCCACGGCCCGTGTCGCCGCGTTGCGCAACGGCGAGGTGAACTGGATCGAGGTTCCCCAGCCCGACGACAAGGAGGGCCTCGAGGCGGCAGGCTTCACAGTCGAGCTCAACTCGTACGACCACATCTGGTCGTGGCTTCTCGACACGCAGAAAGAGCCCTTCAACGACGTTCGCGTTCGACAGGCGCTCAACTACGCGATCGACCGAGAGTCGCTCTCAGAGAACCTGCTTCAGGGCACCGCTGAACCCGTCGCCCAGTTTGTGCCGAAGGCAAACTTCGCCTACGACGCAGCAAACGACGTCTACAACTACGACCCCGAAAAGGCTGTCGAGCTGCTCACCGAGGCCGGCTACCCCGACGGATTTACGATCACGCTGTCGTACCCGACCGGTGGATCGGGCAACATGCTTCCCACGCCGATGAACGAGGCCCTTCAGGCCGACCTTGCCAAGGTCGGGATCGACGTTGTTCTCGAGCCCATCGAGTGGGCGGCAATGCTTCAGGACTACTTCGTCGGCAACATGCCCGGCGGAGCAGAGGCCATGACCATCTCGATGTCGCTTGCCGCAGAGGGCAACTGGGCCGCGTACCTGCAGTCCGACTCGGCAACGAACCCGCCCGGATACGACAACCCCGAGGTTGACGCACTCTTCGCTCTCGCAAAGGAGACCGGCGACGTTGACGAGCGTGCAGCGATCTACACCGAGGCCGGAAAGATCATCACAGAAGACGCCCCGTGGCTCTACGTGGTGACCGACCTCAACGCTCGTGCCATCGCTCCTAGCGTTCACGACTTCGAAATGCCGCAGTCGTGGTACGTCGACCTGACCCAGCTGTGGGTTGAGTAAGCGCGCCGAGTAAAGAGTTCCACCCCGGTGCCGGGCGTCACTGCAACGCCCGGCACCACCCCTCAACCTTTTTGGAGACACCCGTGGCTGAACCCACCCTCATCGAGACCGCCGCAGCGTTGCGTGACGGAACTCTGACGAGCGTCGCTCTCGTCACTGCCCTTCTCGAACGCATCGACGAGATCGACGCCGAGCTCGGTGCCTTCACAACCGTCTATCGGTCGACGGCCCTTGCCGACGCCGCAGCCGCCGATGCCTCGCTCGCGGCGGGCATCGATCTCGGCCCGCTGCACGGCATCCCGTTCGGAATCAAAGACATCATCGCCGCACTGGAGGGCCCAACATCGGCAAGCTCGACCGTCGTCAAACATGACTGGTGGAGTGGTGTGGATGCGCCCGTCGTTGCGCGCCTCAGGGCAGCGGGCGCAATCATCCTCGGCAAAACGACGACCATGGAGTACGCGCTCGGTGAACCCGATGACACGCAGGGCCTCGTTTTGCCGAAGTGCGCGTGGGATCTTGGCCGCTGGGCCGGCGGCTCGAGCTCTGGTTCTGGTTCTGGCGTTGCTGCAGGGCTGATGGTCGCCGCTATCGGCACCGACACCGGCGGAAGCGTGCGACTACCCGCGGCTTTCAATGGCATCACGGGGCACAAGCCGACCTTCGGTCTCGTTCCCAAGTCGGGCCTTCACGCGCTCGGTTTTACGCTCGACGCCGTCGGCCCGATGGCACACACGGCTGCGGACTGCGCGGTCATCCTCGATGTCATCGCCGGGCACGAAGCAAGCGACCCGACGTCGTCGCGAGCGTCGGTGAGCTTCGCCGAGAAGCTCGGCACAACTCTCGCGGGCAAGCGTGTGGGCGTTGATCTCGAATCGGTGCGTGCCAGGGTGGGCAGCGATCCGTCGTCGACTGCGCGTTACGAAGAAGCCATCGCCGTTTTCGAGCAGGCGGGGGCCATCATCGTGCCCGTCGAACTGCCCTCCTGGCAACTCTCAGCGCTCAGCGCAATGGTCACCTGGCAGGTCGACGCACTCAATTACCACGCCGACACCGTTCGCGACCATTGGACTGAGCTCGGTCGAGGCATTCGCGACATGTTTATCGAGGGAACACTGCTGACGCCGCTCGACTACCTCACGGCTCAGCGAGCGCGGGCGGTACTGCGTGATGAGCTCGCCGGGCTGCTCGACGACATCGACGTGATCATCACGCCGACGGTTGGGGTAGGTGCCCTTCGCTTCGAAGATCGGTCGGGAAGCCTTGTCGACTCCACCGCCTACACGTCGCTGTGGAATGTCACCGGATACCCGGCCATTTCGGTACCGATGGGCCTCACCGCAGACGGGGTGCCGGTCGGCCTGCAGATCGGTGCACGCCCGTTCGACGATGCACTCGCGATCGGCATCGCTCACGCCTACCAGCAGCTCACCGACCACCATCGCGCACAGCCACCGCTCACCGCCGGGCTCACGCACACGACGGGAGATAAATCATGACCACCGACGACGCCAGGGCTTTCGTCGCCTTTGTCGCTCACCGCTTCGAGATTCCGTTGACCGACGCCGAAGCAGAACACGCTGCCGAACGCGCAACCCTCAAGCGCGCAGAACTCCAGCCGATCTACGACGCTGCGGCGCCGAGTGCGCCCGAGGGCGTGCAGACCTTCTCACCGTTCTAAAGGAGACAAAGCATGCAAACGACTATCGCAACGGTCGCCCTCACCGGAACTTACGACGTCGCCGAGTCACTCGCCCGACACATCTCACTCATTGAAGAGGCAGCAGGCAACGGTGCCGACCTCGTTGTCTTTCCCGAGATCAGCCTTCAGGGGTATCCGCCGGACTACAACCTTCTCTACGGCCAGCGCCTGCTCGACGTCTACAACAACGCCGAGCTCGTACCCAGCGGGCCGTCGGTGCAGGCACTCATCGAGACGGCTAAGCGCCTCGGCGTTCACGTGATCTTCGGCCTCAACGAAGCGGGCGAAGAGGGGCGCGGTGTTGTCTACAACACAACGGTTCTCACCGGGCCCGATGGCTACATCGGTCGCTATCGCAAGGTGCACGTCGGCATCGCCGAGCAGGTCACCTGGCGCGGAGGTGACGACTGGCCCGTCTTCGAGACTCCGTTCGGCAACATCGGCATGCTCATCTGCTACGACAAGCAGTGGCCAGAGGCCTCACGCGAACTCACTCTGCGGGGCGCCGACATTCTTGTGATGTCGACTGCCTGGTTTATGCCCGCCGGCGAGATGGACCCGACCGTCAACAACTGGGGCGACCTGTACCACGTGTATGACCGCTGCCGGGCTGCCGAAAACAAGCGCTGGTTTGTATCGTCGAACTTCGCGGGCTCGTACGGCAACACAAACTTCGTCGGCTACAGCCAGATCACCGACCCACTCGGGCGCATCATCGTCACCACCGGTCCAACCGACCCCGGAATCGCCTACGCGACAATCGACGTCAAGCAGGGCATTCTCGAGGCAAACGCCGAGACGATGATGGGCAATAACCTCATTCGCGACTGGCGCCCCGACACCTACAAGGCACTTCGGGGCGAGATGAGCCTGACGATCAATGGCTAACCTCGCAGACACAGCCACACCCGCGAACTCGAGGGTCAGTTTGACTCTTCTCACGGGCGCGGTTGTGTTGTTCGGCATGGCGTACGGCGCAGATTCATTTGCCGCCGGTAACGGCATTCTGATGCCCGTGATCGCTTCGACGTTTATCGTCGGAGGCGCATCACAAATAGCAACAGAGGCCGTGCTTCGCGGCGATGGCTCACCGGTCACCGCCGTGCTCATCGGTCTCGCTCTCAACCTGCGCTTCGTCGCGCTTGGCCTCATCATCTCGCCTTACCTGCCTACCCAGAGGCTCAAGCGTCTCTTCGCCTCGCACCTCGTCAGCGACCACCCCGTGTCGTTCTCAATGCTCGAAACTCCCGAGCGTCGCAAGAAGTCGTACCTGCTCATCGGCCTGTTGATGTGGGGCGCGTGGGTCGGTGGAACTCTCATCGGCGCCGTCGCCGGAAGCGCCTTCGACGCGGCGGCCTTTGGTGCGGATGGGGCGATCGCCGCGGGCTTTGTCGCCCTCGCGGTGGATCAGGTCGCGGGTCGCAAGTCGGTCATCACAGCAATTGTGGCGTTCGCGACATCCATGATTCTTATGATTTGGGTTGAGAGCGGCATCGCCGTTGTTGGCGCAACAGTCGTGGCGATCGTTGTCGGTCGGGCGATCGGCGTTCACAAGGAGTTGGCACGATGACCTGGCCCGTACTGATCACCCTCGCGATCGTGACTTTTGCGTTCAAGGCCGCGGGCCCGATGATCTTCGCGAAGCGACCCATGCCGGGTTGGCTCGACGACATTGTGCGCATTCTGCCGCTTGCGATCTACCCGGCTCTCGTCGCGTCTTCGGTGTTCGGGTCGCCTGAGGGCGTAACGTTCGACGCTCGCGCGATCGCCGCCGCCGCCGTGCTTGTGCTCGTGATCCTCGTGCGTAAACGCGTCTTCGGATTCGCGATGCTGCTCGGCGCGGCAGTGACCGCGGGGGTGCGGGCGCTGTTCGGCTCCTGAGGTTTGAGCGCTAGGGCGCGCTTCTCGACAAGGTGCCACGAGGCCGCGGCGATTGCCGTTGTGGCCGAAGCGACAATCACGATGTCGAGCCACAGCGGCAGACGTGGCGCGAAGGCCACAACAAGCTGCTGCACCGGGAACGCCCACAGATAGATCCCGTACGAATAATCACCAAAGCGCCCGGCCCTGCGAACAAGCGGGGTGGATGTCGCACCCACCGCGATGACAACGAACGGCACAACGAGCCATGCCAGTGCCAGTGAGGCGTCGGGAGCCAGCGCGTGCACCCCGAGCCACACCACAATCGCGGGAAGTACCGGCCACAGTGGAAGCGGCCGGTCGATCGAGGCGAGAACGGCACCGACCCCGAAAAACACCATCGCCGTCGGTGCGAGTGTCTCCCGACCGAGCGGGCTCAGCCACAGGCCGACACAGAGCAGCGTGAGAAGCACGCTGCGCACGATCGGGTTGCGCGCGAGAATCAGTCCGAGCGGCATCACGCAGAGGTAGCAGATGAACTCCGGGCCGAGAGTCCAGAGTGAGCCGTTGACGACAGGAATCGGGTTCGTTTCAAAGACACCCGGCAGCGCGTAGACCGCGGCCAGCGTGAGGTTTTGCAGGTAGCCCCACGTGACGGGGCTGCTCGCATACTCGCCGAGCGGCACGCTGGTTGCGATCGGTCCGATGGTGGTGATGGTGAGAACCACAAGAACCGCGAGAGCCGGAAAGATGCGCAGCGCGCGGGCAGCGAGAAAACGCCTGACGCTGGGCGATCGCATCCAACTCTGCGAAATCAGGTAGCCGCTCGTCGCGAAGAAGACGAAAACGGCGAGATGGTGGATGCGGATACCGCCGACCTCGGGTGCGTGCGCCGTGCCCGTCAGTGGCCAGGCGTGCCCAACGATCACGGTCAGCGCGGCGAGAAGCCGAATCGCGTCGAAATTGTTGCGTCGCCCTTGATGCACCCGGCGAGGATAGCGCACGCAGGTGAGCGGAGGTACCCTCTCAGCATGACCCCCGAGCGCCTCGCCACACTCGCGCACTTGCGCAGGGCGCGCGACCTGATTGACCGGGAGTACGCGCGCCCGCTCGATGTTCCGACGATCGCCGCGAAGGCATTTATGTCGCCCGCGCACTTCTCCCGACAGTTTCGGGCTGCCTACGGCGAGACGCCCTACAGCTACCTGATGACCCGGCGCATCGAACGCGCGATGGCCCTGTTGCGCGACGGCATGTCGGTCACCGACGCGTGCATGGCTGTCGGATCGACCTCGCTCGGGTCGTTCAGTTCGCGCTTCGCCGAAGTGACAGGCGAGACCCCTAGTGCCTACCGGGCGCGATCGCACACCGCTGTTGAGTCGATGCCGTCGTGTACCGCCAAAGTTGTGAGCCGACCGAGCAGGACGGCGACGAGGGCGAGTGCCCCCGCCGCCGCATTCGCTAGCCTGTAACGACGGCGATCTCGTTCGGTGCCGCGTCGAGCGTTGCCGACACCGTGACGTCGCCGGTGGTCAGGTCGATCGCGTGAATCTCGTTCGTCGCGGGCTCGGTAACGTAGGCGATCGAGCCGTTGATTGTGAGGGCTGGGTGGGCGTCCTGCCACTCAACCGGGCTCTCCCACGGGTCGATTACGGCCCATGAGTTGGTGACATCGCCGGTCGTCTCGTCGAGCTGGTAGAGCGAGCCATCGGACGAGAGCACGAGCACCTCGTTCGACGGGCCACGGCCGACGCCGCGCCAGGTGTACGAGACCCCTTCGGGAAGGTCGACGACCGAGGAGGTCTTCGCGACGGTGTCGATGAAGACGAGCTCGGTAAGCAGGTAACCCTCGGAGTCGGGGTCAGAGTTGTAGTCGCCGACCGCGATCGTCGAGGTCTCGCTCACGTACTGGTTACCGGTACGGCCGTAGACGTCGGGCGACTGCACCTTTACAAACTCACCGCTGTCGTAGATGAGAACCCCGTCGCTGCACCCGAAGACCGCGACCTCGTTGGCCGCAGCGCCCTCACCGTGAACCGAGGGGCATTGCTCATTGCGGTCGACCTCGGAGCGGCTCGCGTCGAGAGCGCGAACTCCGGTGCGGGTGTCAGAGTTTCCGAGGGTAGTCAGCAGTGTTCCGTCGGCGAGTTCGATCGCGACGCCGTGGTGTGCTTCTTCAGAAACCACAACCTCGGTCTCGGGCAGCCCGCCCTCGAGCAGTGCCGCGGTCTCGAAGATCGTTGTGTCTCCGGTGCCGTCGGCGAAGAGGATCGTCTTGCCGTCGTGCCGCACAACGTGTCCCGCAGCTTCGGCCTCGAAGACAAGGTCGGTGAGTTTGGGTGCCGCGACGTGGCTGCCCTCGCTGTCGGTCCAAGTGCCGAGATCGAGTACCTGGAAGCCGGCGGTCGTAGTGACAAGTGCGTGGCGCCCGTCTCCCGCCGGGTTGAGGCGGTTGAATCCCTCGAGCGGAATGTCGGCCTCGACCTCAAGAGTTGTGCCGTCGAGTACAAGAATGCCGCCGTCATAGGTGAGCGAGACCCGGCTGGTCTGCGGCGTTTCTTCAGTCTCGTTTTCGCCCGGGGTGCTTGCGCACGCGGTCAAAGCGAGTGCGACGATCGCACCCACGGCTATCAACTGTGTTGTGTGTTTCATTGTTTTCCTATCTAGTGACTGCCCTGGCGGGCGAGTCCGGTTGCGATGCGTTCCGTGTTGGTGCGCATCATTGTGAGGTAGCTGTCGGCACTGGTGCCGGGCTCGCTGAGTGATTCGGTGTACAGCTCGACTACCGCGACATCGAGGTCGGCCTCCTCGGCGAGCACCTGCACGAGACGGTCGGGCTGCGACGACTCGGCGAAGATCGTCGAGACTCCCGCTTCGTTGATCGCGCCGACAAGATCACGCAGGTCAGAAGCGCTGGGTGCCGCGAGCGTCGAGCCACCGGGTATCACCGCGCCAACGATCTCGAAGTCGTAACGCTCGGCGAGATACCCGAAGACGTGGTGGTTGGTGACGAGTTGGCGGTGCCCGCGCGCCAGAGCGTCGAATGCCGTGCTCATCTCAGCATCGAGCTGCTCGATCTCAGCCGCGTAGGCGTCGGCATTGCGCGTGATGACTGCGGAATCGACACCGGAAACGTGGTCCGTCACCTGCGCCTCGACCGCGCTGACGACGTGCAACATCTGCGCTGGATCCGTCCAGAAGTGCGGGTCGGCCGCACCGCTCTCGTTGTACGCGAGCACGTCGACAACGTCGCCGGCCGCAAGCATCGGCACCCCGGCGTCGGTCGCCGAGTCGAGGTGCTGCTGCAGCCCCTCTTCGAGCCCGAGGCCGTTTGACACGATGAGGTCGGCACCCAGAATGCGCGCGGCTTGCTGTGCCGAAATCTCGAACGAGTGCGGGTCGGAGTTTGGCCGCATCAGCACAAGCACTTCTGCCTCGTCGCCGACAACGTTCTGCACGACGTCACCGAGAATGTTCGTCGTCACAACGACAAGCGGACGGTCGGTGGATGTCGCGGCGCACCCCGAGAGTGCGACGAGCAGGATGACGCCGAGCGCGAGCAGCCTCATCGTCCCGTCTCCACTACGAAGCTGGCATCGATGGTGAACTCACGCGCAACGCGGGCACCGTCTGCGTAGTCGATCTCGTAGATGGTGCCGGGGGTGTTGACGTAGGCGCGGGTCGCGTCGACGGTCAGTTGCCCGGTCGCGCCGAGCGATGCCGTTGTCGCGATTTGCTCGCCCGCTGCGTCAAACACAAGCAGCCTGCCGTCGGCCGCGAGAGCGACCACGTGACCCTTGCGATCGTCGACAGCTGCGACCTGCACAAGCTCGGGGGAGTTGTAGCGGGCCCACTCACGTTCGCGAGTGTCGAGCAGCCAGTAGCCACCCGGAGCGATGGCGGCCACGGTCGGCCGACCCGCTCGGTTGTCGAAGTCGAGAGCACGATCCGCGCTCGCCGTTGCCCGCGGGTAGGCAATGAGTTCAAAGTGGTCGGTGTACAGAACCGCCCCGGTCGCGCAGCCGAACACGATGCCGACGCGCGTGGTGATCGTGCCGCTCGGCTCTGTGCACGCGTGCGACGCGCCGGTCGCGACCCCGGCGAGATCGTGGGCGATGAGCTCGCCGTCTCGGGCAACGACGACCGTCTCACCGAGCGGAGCCGCGAGTCCGTCGCTCTCCACTCGCGACCGCTCGACAAGTTCGCCAGTGCCGAGCCTCTCGCTGTCGAGAACTATTGTCTCGCCCGCGAACGACACGGTCGTGGCGAGAGTGCCGCTCGAGACCTCGACTGGGCCCCGCCCCGTCACGGTGCCGACGATGCGCGGCTCGGCGCGGTAGTAGTGGAAGTGGTCTTCGTGGTCGACCGTCCACACTCCCGAGTCGGCGATCGTGACACCCGCGTCGTTGGCGGCGAAGACGTAGCGGCCGTTGGTCGAGACGTCGGTCGCGACATCCACCGTGCCTATGTTTTTATGCTTCTCATCAAGCAGGTCGATGAGGGTCAGAGTGCCGTCGGCGCTGAGGGCCGCGAGCTGAAGCTGTGGCTCGGCGGCCTCGGTAGCGCCCTCGACGTAGCCGTGCGGGGTCGATTCGACGCTTGTGGGCGAAGAGCACGCGGTGAGGGCGATCGCGGCGGCGATCAGGGAAACTGTCTTACGAAACTGCACGAGTTGCTTTCTGGTGGGGGAGTCGGGTGAGGGCTTTCACCGCGCTGGAGAGGGCGGCGAGTGCAATGGCGGAGGCGGCGATGCTCGCGCCCGCAGCTGTTGCGGCGTGCCACGAGACGAGGAGTCCGGCGGCGACGGACGTAGCCCCAAACAGGCAGCCGAGAAGCATGATCGAGGGGATGCGGCGCGCCCACGCCGCGGCGGCGACGGCGGGCGCGAGCAGAAGGCCGACAACGAGTAGCGATCCAACGGCTCCGTATGAGGTGACAACGGTGAGGGTGACAAGGCCGACAAGAACGCCGTGTGCAAGCTTCGGGCGCATTCCGAACGTCATCGCAACCCTCGGGTCAAAAGCAAGCGCCACGAAGGGGCGATGAAATGCGGCGGCCGTCGCGATTGTCGCAATGAGGGCACCCGCGAGCACCACCAGGTCGCCGGGTGTGACGGCAAGGATGTCGCCGAAGAGTATCGCGGTGAGGTCGGTCGCAAAGCTGTGCGAGTGGGAAACGATGATGACGCCGAGGCTGAGCATTCCAACGAAGAGCAACCCGATGCTTGTGTCGTTCGAGAGTCGGCCCCTGCGCCCGACCAGGCTGACGCCCGCGGTCATCACCGCCGCGCTCACGGCCGCACCGACGATCGCAGGCAAACCGAGGAGGGAGGCTGCCGCGACGCCCGGCAGCATTCCGTGTGCCATCGCCTCGCCCAGAAATGCCATTCCGCGCACGACTACCCAGGTGCCGACAACGGCGCACATCGTCGCGACAAACACGCCGCCGATGAGGGCTCGAAGCATAAATTCCGTGGCAAACGGTTCGGTCAGGAAGGTCACGAGCCACTAACCTACATGATAATCGTTATCAATAAAGTACGCTTGGCAACATGGACATTGTTCTCACCTCCGTCGGCGTCACGATCGGGCAGACCCGCGCCCTCGATGATGTCTCGCTCACAATCACGCGAGGCGAAAGCATCGCCCTCACGGGGAGCAACGGCTCGGGCAAATCAACGCTCCTTGCCGTCATCGCCCGCATTCTGGCCCCGACGGATGGACGGATGTCGCGGCACGCCGGCCCGGTCGCCTGGGTTGCCCAGCGCAGCCAGGTGCCCGACGGTCTGCCCGTGACGGTGCGCGACGTCGTCACGATGGGGCGCTGGCGCGGCTGGAAGCCACTCACCCGCACCGATCGCGCGATTGTCGACGAGAGTCTCGCCGGCCTGGGGTTGGACTCGCTCGCCTCCCGCTCGCTCACCGAGCTTTCGGGCGGTCAACGTCAGCGCGTGTTTGTCGCGCAGGCCCTGGCCCGGCGGGCCGAACTGTTATTGCTCGACGAGCCCACGGTTGGACTCGACGACGTGGCTCGCGCGCTCATTCACGCGGCTCTCGACGCCGAGCTCGCGCGCGGAACGACGATTGTTCATGCGACACACGACCTCGGAGTCGCGGCTCGTTCCCATCGTGTCGTGCAGCTCACTGGAGGCAAGATGAGCAGGATCTGAGAAGTGTTGGTCGGAGCAACTTCATAGAGTTGCCGCATGACAGTTCAACTTCGCTACGTAAACATCACGGTCAACGACGTCGATGCCGCGCTCGATTTTTACAGTTCGGTGTTCGGGCTGGAGTCGCGCAACGACGTCGCCAACGGCGGATTCCGCTGGGTGACGCTGGGCAGTGCGGAGCAGGTGCTGCCCGAGCTTGTGCTCTCCGAACCCGGGGCGGGCCGTTCGCCCGAGAACGCCGACGCCCTGCAGGAGCTTCTCGTCAAGGGCGAGCTGCCGATGCTCGTGTTCCGCACCGATGACGTCGATGCGACGTTCGAGCGTGCCGTCGCCGCCGGTGCCGAGGTCATGCAGGAGCCAATGGACCAGGGCTGGGGCCCTCGCGACTGCGGCTTTCGCGACCCCTCGGGCAACTCGGTGCGGGTGGAGCAGGCGCCGGCCTAGTTCTCGGCGTGCGCGCTAGTGCGTAACACGCGCGCTAGCGCGAGCCGGCGCGCGTGTTACGCAGTAGCGCGCATGCGGGTTTCGGGTGCAATTCACAGCGTTGTCAACTAAGTTGACAGGTGAGCGCAACGACGCGTACCCACCCCCGAAAGGAACCCCATGGCCAAGCAAGACAAGCCGCTTACCGCGAAGTCGTCAGTAGGAGACTGGCTCAACCACCCGGTTGGCGGACCACTGATTCGCGAGATGCTCGCAGCCGGCGGTCAAGACGAAAAGGCGCTCAAGCCCGTGCGCCTCTTCTCGCTGCAGCGCCTCGTTGTGCTCAGCAAGGGTGTGATGAAGCAAGAGGTCGTCGACGAGCTCGTGCTAAAGGCTAATGGCGGCGTCGCCCCCATCGAAGAAGCGGATGACGCAGACGCACCCGACCCCACGAGCTGGGTCGAGCGCATCACGCCCGGCCGTTTCGACGGGCAGACTGTCATCGTGACGGGAGCCGGCTCCGGCATCGGTCGCGCCACCGCATCACGCGTCGCCCGCGAAGGTGGAACCGTCGTCGCTGTTGATATCTCCGAAGAGCGTCTCGCCGATCTCGTCGCAGAGCTTCCGAACGTGATCAGCGTCGGCGCCGACATCACGAGTGTCGACGGAGTCGAGCGCATCGTGGCCGCAGCAAACGGCCGCATCGACGCCCTCGCCAACGTCGCTGGAATCATGGATGACATGACGCCCCTTCACGAGGTCAGTGACGCGGTCTGGGAGCGCGTCTTCGCCGTGAACGTCGACGGCATGTTCCGCCTGTCGCGCGCCGTGATTCCGATCATGCTCGCTGCGGGCAAGGGCTCGATCGTCAACGTCGCCTCTGAGGCCGCGATTCGTGGATCCGCGGCTGGCCTCGCCTACACGGCGAGCAAGAACGCCGTCGTCGGCATGACAAAAAGCTCGGCGTTTATGTACACGCAGAGTGGAATCCGCGTGAATGCCGTCGCTCCCGGACCGGTGGCTACAAACATCCAAGCCACTTTTGCTTCTGAGCTCGGCCAGTCGCGACTCGGACCGATTCTCGAGACTATTCCGCCCGTCGCGGAGCCCGCTCAGCTCGCGGCATCGATCACGTTCTTGCTGAGCGACGACGGCACCAACGTGTCGGGCGTCATCCTCGCTTCTGACGGCGGTTGGTCGGCGCAGTAGGCGCCTGAGAAAACGCTAGGGCGTGATCAGAGCCTGCAGAAGCGCGCCATAGCGGCGCACGATCTGGCGGTGGTCGGTGGCAGCGAGAGTCTCGTCGCCGACCACCCACAGGCTGTAGAGCAGTCCGCCGACGAGTGAACCGGCAAGCCGTGCGCGAAGATCGGCATCGTCGCCGTCGAGCCGTTGCTTGATCGGCGACACAAACGCGTCTTCGTGTGCGCTGCGCAACTCGGTGCCGATGCTGCCCGAGTCACTCGCCCGCAACAGCGCGAGAAATACCCCGCGCACCTGGTCGTCTGCGGTCAGGATGAAGTCGATGTACCGCTCGCCGAGCGACTCGAGAGGTCCGGCCATCAGCGGGTTGTGGTCGAGATCAATCTTCATGGTGTCGATGAAAAGCTGCTCTTTCGACCCGAAGTGACGAATCACGAGCGAGGCGTCAACTCCGGCTGCCGCACCGATATCGCGCACGGATGTCGCGGCGTAGCCCTTCTCGGCGAACAACTGCGTCGCGGCGCCAAAGATCGCCGCGTGGCTCGGGGGCTTGCTCGTGGCGTCAGACATCGGATCGAGCCTAATCCGCTTGCGCGCTAGTGCGTCTCACGCGCGCTAGCTCGACGTAACGCGCACGTTCCCCAGTAGCGCGCACGCGGCACTCGCGCAGCATGTAGACAGTGTTCACATCGCGCTGTAGGGTCGCCGCATGCGAAAACTCATTGCAGTCGAAAACATCTCTCTCGATGGCGTGATGCAGTCTCCCGGGCGACCCGATGAAGACACTCGCAACGGTTTCAGCCGTGGCGGTTGGGCGTCCGAGTTGCTGATGAAGGACCAGGAAGCGGCCATGGCGGCCATGGGTGGCCAGGGCTCAACGAGCGCGATGCTCTTCGGCCGGCGCACCTACGACGACCTCGTCGGGTTCTGGCTGTCGAACCCAGACCCCAACCCTTTCACCGAGATCCTCCGCGAAACTCCGAAGTATGTCGCGACCTCGACCGACGACCTCGCGCACCCCAACTCGCACCGGCTCGAGGGCGAGCTCGCGACATCCATCGCCGCCTTGAAAAACGAGGGGGAGGGCGACATTGTCATCCTCGGCAGCGGGCAGCTCGTGCGTGCCCTCGCCGCCGAAGGGCTAATCGACGAATACGTGCTCACGATTCTGCCGGTTGTGATCGGCGAGGGAGCGAAGCTGTTTGAGGGCACCTACGTCCCGCTCGCTGTGGAGAAGAGCTTCACGTCGCCGACCGGGATCGTCGTGGCGACGTACGCGGTGCAGCGCTAGGGCGTGCGGAACAACGCCCGGTGCAGAGCGCCGGCCTGCTCGCGCCAGAACTCGGTGGCGACGCGCGACTTCGAAAACAGTGCGTCAAAACCGTGGAATGCACCTTTCACAACGTAGAGCTCGCACGGCACATCGCTCGCCTGAAGGCGCTGCGCGTAGGCGACGTCTTCGTCGTAGAACAGGTCGAGGTCGCCGACGCCGATCCACGCGGGTGGCAGATCAGAGAGGTCATCACGCCGTGCGGGTGCAGCGTAGGGATTCGCCTCGGGGAGCCCCGGTTCGTGGCCGAGATAGGTGGTCCAGGCGTAACGGTTGCTGCCCGGTGTCCACACCCGCACGCCCTTGGTGTCGATGTCGGTTCGCGTTACGGTGCGATCGTCGAGCATCGGGTAGACCAGCAATTGGAACGCGGGCGTGATCTCGCCGCGATCGTGTGCATACAGGGCGAGGGATGCCGCGAGTCCGCCACCGGCGCTGGCTCCGCCGATTGCGATCCGCTCGTTATCAATGCCGAGGTCTGCGGCGTTCTCTGACACCCACTCCAGCGCGGCGTAGGCGTCTTCGACCGCGGCCGGCGCTGGAGCTTCGGGCGCGAGTCGATAAGTCACAGCGATGACGGAGATGTTGAGCTCGCGCGCGAAGTCGATGCTCGAGCGCTCGTCTTGCAACGGGCTGCCGAACAGAAAGCCGCCGCCGTGCATCCAGAGCAATGCCGGCGACTGCCTGCTCAGCGAGGTCGGGCGATAGATACGTATCGAGACATCTCCGGCCGAACCCGGCACGAGCACGTCTTCGATGTCCATGTCGTCGGGCACCTCGGGCGCGCGCTGCTTGAGGCGACCCATCGCGGCGACGAGCCGGGGGCCGTACACCAGGGGTGGGATGAACCGGGCCCTACGAAGGTCGGGATGAAACTTCGGCATTGTTCCTCCTTGAAGCGCCGCTCACATTCTGGCACTCGCGGGTGAACACGCACTCACGCTGGAAAAAGTTAGTGCCGCGCCCCAATGGTGAGGCGCGGCACTAACTATCAGGCGGGGGTTACGCCTCGTCGAGGTTGCTCTCGAGCAGTGCCGCGAGTGACGCGAGCGCCTTGTCGGCGTTGTCGCCCTCGACCGTCAGCTCGACGGCTTCGCCGTGCGCGATGCCGAGAGACAACACGCCGAGAATGCTCGCAGCATTGACCGGAGTGCCGTCGACCTTGCCGATGGTGACGGCGGCCTTCGAGTCGGCTGCCGCACGCGCGAATAGCGAGGCGGGGCGGGCGTGCAGCCCGCTCGCGGATCCGACGATTGCTGTTGTGGAGGGCATGGCTGTTCCTAGCTCTGAGCGGTGATTGTTGTCTGGATGGCCGCGATGACGCGGTCGGTCGTCATGCCGCGAGCGCGCAGGGCCTCTTCGGCGGGAGCAGAGAGTCCGAAGACGTCGATGCCGACGATCTCCCCGGTGGGGCCGGCGAGGTCGTGCCATCCGAAGCTTGTCGCGGCCTCGACAATAACGCGGGCGGTGACCGACGGCGGGATGACCGAGTCGCGGTAGGTGCTGTCTTGATCGGCGAACCACTCGCGCGACGGCATCGAGACGACGCGCACCCGCACGTCAGAGATGAGCGCAGCGGCCTGCAGCGCGAGGGTTACCTCGCTTCCGGTCGCGATGACGATGACCTCGGGGTCTTCGGCGTCGAGAACGATGTAGGCACCGCGGGCGACGCCCTCGTAGACGGTCGAGGCAGCGGTCGCGGCAACCGGCAGCGGCTGGCGCGCGAGAACAAGACCGGCGGGAGCGTTGCGCTGCAGAATCGCGAGCCAGGCGGCGGCGGTTTCGACGGCATCCGACGGGCGGACGACGGCAAAACCGGGAATTGCGCGCAGGGCCGCGAGGTGCTCGATCGGCTGGTGGGTGGGGCCGTCGCTGCCGAGGGCAACCGAGTCGTGGCTCCACAGGTAGGTGACGGGAAGCTGCATAAGCGAGGCGAGGCGAATCGACGGCTTCTGGTAGTCGCTGAAAACAAGGAACGTTCCAGCGAAGAATCGTGACCCGCCGATGAGCGAGATACCGTTCATCGCGGCGGCCATCGCGTGCTCGCGCACACCCCAGTGCACGTTGCGTCCGTCGCGGCTCTCGGGCAAGAACGACCCGCCGTCGTGAATCGCCGTGCGGTTCGGCTCGGCGAGGTCAGCAGAGCCGCCCCAGATCTCGGGCAGCTGCGCCGCGAGCGCCTGAATGACCTTGCCCGAGGCGTCGCGCGTCGCGAGCGTGTCGCCCGGTGCCCAGGTCGGGAGTGCTTCGAGCAGTCCCTCGGGCAGTTCGGACGCCCGCGAACGCCGAAGCGACGAGGCGAGAGACGGGTTTGCAGCGGTCCAGCGCGCGAACGCCGACGACCAGGCCGAGCTCATCGCCGCGCCGCGGTCGACAGCGCCACGGGTGAACGCGAGAACCTCGTCGGAGACGTAGAAGGGCGCGGTTGTTACTCCCAGAACTTCGCGCAACGCTGCGGCTTCGGTTGCTCCGAGCGGGGCACCGTGCGACGCGGCCGTGTTGACGGCGTTGGGGGAGGGCCACGCGATCTGCGACTTGATGACGAAGAGGCGGGGTGCGCCAACGGACGACGACGCGCTGATCGCCGCACTGAGCGCCGCGACATCCACGTCACCGTTTGATGCAAGTTCGATGCGCTCGACGTGCCAGCCCTGAGCCGTGAAGCGCGCAACAACGTCTTCATTGCTCGTGAGCGAGGTGTCGCCCTCGATCTGAATGTCGTTGTCGTCGTAGATCACGGTGAGGTTGTCGAGCTTGTGGCGACCGGCGATGGCACCGGCTTCGTACGAGATGCCCTCCTGCAGGTCGCCGTCAGACGCGATGACCCAGACATTTCGATCGAAGGTGGATGTCGCGGCCGGCGCCGAGGCGTCGTACACGGCGCGCTCGTGCTTGATGGCCATCGCCATGCCGACGGCGGTTGCGAGGCCCTGGCCGAGCGGGCCGGTCGTTGTCTCGACACCCGCGGTGTGGCCGAACTCGGGGTGGCCCGGGGTCAGCGAGTCGTAGGCGCGAAACTGCTTGAGGTCGTCGAGTGAGACGTCATAGCCGGTGAGGAAGAGCTGGGTGTAGAGCAGGATACTCGCGTGGCCGCACGACAAAATGAAGCGGTCGCGACCCTCCCACTGCGGGTTGCGTGGGTCGTGGCGCAGGTGGTGCTGAAAGAGCATGTTCGCAACGGGTGCGAGAGCGATTGCGGTGCCGGGGTGGCCGGATCCGGCCTTTTCAACAGCATCGAGGGCGAGCAGTCGGGCGGTTACTACCGCTTCGGCTTCGTTGACGTTCACAGAAAAATTGCTCCTCCGCACCCCACTCTGGGCTGCTCGAAACAGGACTCTACACGAGAAGTTATGTCGTCATAATGACTCAATGATGACGCGCATTTGCATTTCGAGATTGCGGGTGTAGCATCGACAAAGTCATTATGACGACCTGACGTCTATCCCACTCGGGACGACCTCAGCGGCCACACTTTTTGAGCAACGACGCGAAGGAGATCCACTGATGGCCACCGCCAGCGGAACCAGCAAATACGTCGCTGTACGCGAGCACCTTCTCACCCGCATCCAGGAGATGCAGCCGGGCGACCAGCTTCCGGCAGAGCCTCAGTTGTGCGAGGAATACGGCGTGAGCCGCATCACCCTGCGTCACGCGGTAGACGGCCTCATCTCTGACGGGCACCTGGTTCGCGAGCACGGCAAGGGAACCTTCGTCGTCGAGCCGCAGTACCGCGTGCGCTACCGCGAGCGTTTCGCCGACGCCGTCACCGGCTTCTACGCCCAGCAGACCTCAGAGGGTTTCACCGTCACAACCTCGGTGCTCAACCAGCGTGTGATCCTCGCGGGCGAGGCGGCATCGGCCAACCTCGGCATCAGCGCGGCCGACAAGGTCGTCGAGCTCACGCGAGTGCGCCACGTCAACGGAACGATCCACCACCTCGTTGTGACCTACCTTCCCTTTGCGCTCTACCCCGACACCGCCGACGTCGATTTCACCGACGGATCGCTCTTCTCCTACCTCAAGGAGAAGCACGGCGTCGAGCTCGACCGCAACGACCTTCTCGTCTCGATCGACATCGCGAGCGACTACATCGCCGAAAAGCTCGGCACAGAGCCCGGCGACAAGCTGCTCAAGGTCACGTCGACAGTGTTCGCCGACGACCGCGCGATCGCGCACGGCTACTCGTACTTCACCCCGCAGAACAGCGAAATCTCGTTCGGCCTGCACAGCTGATCGAACAGAACAAAGGAACCCCGTGCTCAACGATTACCTCACAGAAGAGACAGTTCTCTTCGCCGAGAATATTGATGGATGGCGCGCCGCCATCGATCTCGTCACCGAACCCCTCCTCGCCTCGGGCTCTATCACCCCTGACTACAAGCAGGCAATGATCGACTCGATCGCCGGCGGCGGCGTGTACATCGACCTCGGGTTCGGCATCGCCCTCGCGCACTCGCGCCCGGAGAACGGCGTTGTGAGGACGGGTCTTTCCAGCTTGCGCGTCACACCCGCCGTTTTGCTCAACGACGACCCGGCGCATCCAATCGATTTGTTCTTCTGCCTCGCCGCGACCGACGCGACGGGCCACCTCGACACGATGCGCGAGCTCGCGACACTTCTCACCGACGACGACAAGCGTGGACGCTTGCTCGCCGCAACAACTTCCGCCGATGCTTTGGCGGTCATCCAGGAAATCGGAGACTCAGAATGAAATTCCTCGCTGTGTGCAGCACCGGGCTCGGCTCGAGCTTTATGGTCCACATGAACATCGACAAGGTGCTGAAAGAGCTCGGCATCACCGGAGTCGAGGTCGACCACACTGACCTCGGGTCGGTGGCCAAGGGCGACGCAGACACCATCTTCGTCGGCGCCGACCTCGCCGAGGCCACGCAGAACCTGGGCGACGTTGTTGTTCTCGACAGCATCATCGACATCAATGAACTTCGCGCGAAGGTGCGCGAGACCGCGGAGCGTAAAGGCCTCGCCATCCCGACAGCAGAAGGAAACTAAGCATGCCCGTTCTCGATATCTTCCTCGACCTATTTACGTCGCCAGCGGTGATCGTTGCGCTCATCTCCCTCATCGGGCTGTCGGTGCAGCGCAAAGACTTCGCTGACGTACTCAAGGGCACCGTTCGCACTCTCGTCGGCTTCCTCGTTCTCGCGGCCGGTGCCGGAGTTGTCGTCGGCGCGCTCGACCCGTTCGGCGCAATGTTCCAGCAGGCGTTCAATGTTCAGGGCGTTGTTCCGAACAACGAGGCAATCGTTGGCCAGGTGCTGCTCGAGTACGGCTCCGCTGCCGCGCTCATCTTCTTCTTCGGCATGATCGTCAACATCGTTCTCGCGAAGACGACCCGCTTCAAGTACATCTACCTCTCGGGCCACGTTGCCTTCTACATCGCAGCGATGATCGCGGTAATTCTCGGTGTTGCCGGCTTCGAGCCGTGGGCAGTTGTGCTCTGGGGTTCAATCGCTCAGGGCCTCTACATGACCCTGTCGCCCGCACTCGTTCAGCCGTTTATGCGCAAGGTGACCGGCACCGACGACGTCGCCATCGGTCACACCGGTGCTGCCGGAATCGCGCTCTCGGGCCTCGTCGCGACGATCACGCGCGGCAAGGGAAAGTCGAAGTCGACAGAAGAAATCGTGTTCCCCAAGGGGCTCAGCTTCTTGCGCGACACAACAGTCATCATCGCGCTCTCGATGGCGGTCATCTACCTGATCGTCGCACTCTTCGCCGGCGCGACCTACGTTGAGTCCGAGCTTTCGGGCGGAACCAACTTCATCGTCTACGCGATTATGCAGGCCGCGACGTTCTCCGCGGGTGTCTTCATCATCCTCGCCGGTGTTCGCGTTGTTCTCGCCGAGATCATCCCCGCGTTCAAGGGAATCTCCGACAAGCTCGTCAAGGATGCCAAGCCGGCCCTCGACGTTCCGATCACCTTCACGTTCGCACCGAACGCGGTTCTTATCGGATTCGTCTCGAGCTTCGTTGGTGGAATCGTCGGTCTTGTCGCCATGGTGTTTATGGGCACGGCGATCATCGTTCCCGGAGTCATCGCGCACTTTATGACCGGTGCCGCCTCGGGTGTCATCGGCAACGCTGCGGGAGGCCGCCGCGGAGCCGTGCTCGGTGCGTTCGCGAACGGTATCGCGATCACGTTCCTTCCGCTGCTGCTTCTGCCCGTGCTCGGCGAGATCGGGTTCTCGAACTCGACCTTCTCCGACGCTGACTACGGCATCGTCGGTCTGTTCCTCGGCTGGCTCTCGGTTGGCGGCGGACAGATCGCCGTCATCGCCGGAATCATCATCTCGCTCGTCGCGGTCTACGTTGCAAGCCTCGTGCTGCGCAATAAGAAGGCGCCTGAGATCACGACCGAGGCGCCGGCGGAGCCCGCAGTCGCTCCGGCCGCTCCGGCCGCATCGGCCGCGCCTTCCACTCCGGATAGCGCGCCCAAGAAGTAACACCCCTCCAGAACACGCGGCGGCGGCCCGGGCAACCGGTCCGCCGCCGCTCTTCGTTTCCCGTGCGCGCTACTAGGTACCACGCGCTCTACGGCGACGTGGCGCGCGTGAGACGCAGTAGCGCGCACACGATTGGCCACCGCCGCCGAGACATGAAAGGGTCGAGTGTGAGCCTCTCCTTCCCCGTATCCGGTTTTCTTTTCGACAACGACGGTGTGCTCGTCGACTCCCTCGGCCCCGCGGCTCTCGCGTGGAACGAGTGGGCGGCCGTCTATGCGCCACACTTCGACTTTCACCGCGACATTGTTCACGGCCAGCGAGCGAGCGAGACCATCGCCGGTCTTGTTGCGCCCGAGATCTTCGAAGAGGCAGATCGTGACCTTGCTCGCCGCGAGCTCGAGGTTATGGAGGGCACCGTCGAGATTCCCGGGGCCGTCGACTTCGTGACATCCCTCCCCGCCGGTTCGTGGGCTGTTGTCACCTCGGGTATTCGCGCTCTCGCGTTCGGCCGTCTGCAGATGGCGGGCTTTCCGGTTCCCGAGCGCATCGTCACTGCCGAAGACGTTTCGAACGGCAAGCCCGACCCAGAGCCGTACCGTCGTGGAGCCGAGCTCCTCGGCCTCGACCCCGCGGTGTGCGTGGTGTTCGAGGATGCCCCAGCGGGCGTCGCGGCAGCTCTCGCAGCGGGCATCGGCACCATCGTCGGTGTTGGCGCCGCGGTGCGCGGCTCGGGCGAGACCGTCGTCATCGAGAACCTGCACAGCGCGAGCTACGCCGACGGTGTGCTGACCGTCACGCCGCTCGACTAACGCGCGACGCGGTCGCGTAGTGCGGCTAACGGGACGGGAATCTCGGCAAGGCCTTCGACGAGAGCCTTGCCGTACTTTTCTTTGCGCCCGGCGAGCGTGCCCATAAACCTGCGCAGCTGTTGTTGCGCTGTGCGGGAGCGCTGGGCCGGCTGATTCTGAAACGTTCTGAGCATCGCGAGGTCGCCCTGCAGGTCGATCACGCGCTCGGTGCCCTCGACTCCGAGGCTGCGGATGAGCTCGTCTTCGAGATCGGCATTGCAGACGAAGTACTCGTCGAGCGCCTTGGCGAAGAACCTCTCCTCCCCAACGTCACAGAGCCCGACGAGTTGCACACCCGAGCCCGCGAAGGCGCGCACGCAGGCTCCGACGTTTGTCGCACCGCCGAGCGGCACTATCACCAGCCCCGGCCGCGTGACCCCAAGCGCCTCGAGCGCGGCGACGTCACTCTTGCCCTCAACGAGAACGGCCGTGTCGAGAACCGATCCCGGCTCAGCAGACACCCAGCGGCTGAAGTCCATCGCCCCAGTCTCGCAGCGCGCGGCGCACAATGGGCGTATGACGATCATCGAGGCCGTGCGGGCCGACATCACAAGATTCGAGGCCGACGTTATTGTCAACGCGGCGAACTCGAGCCTTCTCGGCGGGGGAGGGGTGGATGGCGCGATCCACCGTGCGGCCGGGCCCGAACTTCTGCGCGCGTGTCGTCTGCTCGGCGGTGCACAGACGGGCGAGGCGAAGATGACCGACGCCTTCAACATCACCACCGCCACGAAAATCATCCACACGGTCGGGCCGGTCTATCGCAGCGAGTCCGAGCCGGCCAGGCTACTCGCGCTCTGCTACACCAACAGCCTCGACCTCGCGGCGGGCTACCGCTCGATTGCCTTTCCGGCGATCTCGACCGGGGTCTACGGTTACCCGATCGCCGAGGCCGCAGCGGTTGCGGTGGCCGCCGTGCGAACCTGGCTGGCCGACAACGACACAAAGCTCGAGCGTGTCAGTCTCGTCGCCCATTCCGAGGCCGACCTCGAGGTGCTGAGGTCTGCGCTCTAAGGTCGCGCTACCGGCTGCAGCGTCGCGCTCTTCGGCTCGCGGTTGTCGCCCGACGAGCGACCGGTGAGCCGGCGCCCGATCCACGGCAGCACGTATTCGCGGTAGTACTCCGAGGTGCGCTGCTTCGGAATGTCGGGAATCTCGGGCGCGTCAATGGCGGGCAGTCCGAGCGCCGCGAGCACGTTCGCAGCGACTCTCGCGTGCCCGCGGGGATTGAGGTGAAGCTTGTCGCGCGACCAAAAACGAATGTCGGCGAGCTCGTCGTCGACCCAATTGTTGACGTGCGTGACATCCAAACCCGCGAAGCGTTCTTCAACGGCGGCGGCGAGCAGGTTGCCCCGTCGCTCGATCGAAGCCCCCAGCGGAAGGTGCTGAGTCGGGTTTGCCCCGCTCACAAAAACAACACGCGTGCCGGTGGATGTCGCGCGCTCAACGGCGGCGGCGATCTGGTCGGCGACTCCGGTGATCGACACCCGCGGGCGCATCACGTCGTTGCCGCCACCGTTGATCGTGAGCAGGTCGGGCGCGAGAGCCAGCGCGGGCTCGAGCTGCGAGGCGACGATCGGGCCAAGAAGTCGACCGCGAATCGCGAGGTTCGCGTAGGTCACGGTCTCGGGCTCGGCCGCGGCGGCCGCGAGACCCGCGGCGACGAGGTCGGCCCAGCCGCGCACGCGTCCGTCGTCGAGCTCGTCTCCGACGCCCTCGGTGAAACTGTCGCCGATCGCTGCGTAGCTCGTGTACATGGTGTCCATCAGAACACATCCCGCTGACCAGTTGCTGCCGCGACTCTTGCACAACGCCGGTGAAACCACCGGCGTTCTGCAAGTTTCGCGGCGCAGACCACTCGACCTTCGACACACCGAGGTTTAGCCTCGAAGCATGTGCAGAAACATTCACACTCTCCACAATTTTGAGCCGGCCGCGACCGACGATGAAGTTCACGCGGCAGCGCTGCAGTACGTGCGCAAGATCAGCGGATCAACGAAGCCGTCGAAGGCCAACGAAGAGGCCTTCAACCGCGCCGTCGCCGAGATCGCGCACATCACTGGTCATCTGCTCGAAGACCTCGTGACGACGGCGCCGCCCAAGGATCGCGAAGAAGAGGCCGCGAAGGCACGCGAGCGCTCGGCGAAGCGGTTCGCAACGGCATGACCGCCCAGCAGGTTGACGAGTACATCGCGGGCTTCACCCCGGAGACCCAGGCGATCCTCGTCGAGGTGCGGGCGGCGATTCACCGCGGGGTTCCGAACGGCGAAGAGAAGATTCGGTACGATATGCCCGCTGTGATGCTCGGGCCGCGCTACGCCATCCATTTCGCTGGATGGAAGAAGCACGTCGGCATCTACCCGGTCTCGGTGCTGAGCGACGAGCTGGAGCACGAGCTCGCCCCATACCGCGCCGCGAAAGACTCACTCAACTTCGTCTACACAAAGCCGGTGCCCTACGACCTCATCGAACGGGTCGCGGCGGCCCTCAGTGAGAAGCACCGCTAGGTCGTCGTCTGCTTTTGGATGCGGCCAAGAATCTCGTGAACGCCGGTGCTACCGCCCATAATCGCGAAGGCAGTGACCGTGAAGCCGATCCACTCGTCGCCGTCGGTGAACCCGATTGCCGCGAGAAGCGAGAACTTGCAATACGAAATGAGCATTATCGAGAGGCCAAAAGCGACGGCGCTTGAGATAAGAAGAAGTTCAGTGCTGGCTGTTTTTGCGTCTTTCGCGGCGTTCGCCGTCGCATCGGACGATGCAGCAGTCGCGCTAAGAGTTCGAACCATCGTCAGCGCCTCGATTTTGCGCGATTTCGAGGTGTCGGGCTTATTGAACCAGGCAAGAACGATGTCGAGAATGAGCTTCACGAACTCAACAACACGCTCGACGGCGGTCGACAGAACGAAGAGGATCGCGAATGCCGTTATGCCCTCGACGGCAGTAAAGGTGATGTCGCTATTCAGGTTTGCAGCGACTATTGACGTCACAACAACGATGACCACCGCAACAACTATGTACTGCCACCGAGTCACAGTGTTGCCTGAACCCACAGCGGCGTTTGGCATGGCGCACGTCCTCTCGCTAAGAAATTGAGTGGACGCTACACCTGCTCGTCATCCCGCCAAAAGAGGGATGAAAGAGTTTCGCGAAAGTGCTACTGTGGTCAGCTCTTTACGCGGCGACGCCGTATTTCTTCATGGCGGTCTCGACGATCGTGAGCCCCTCGAGGCCGGGCATACGCGAGATGTGGTCATCGAGCTTGCGGATCTCACGCAGGCCCTCTTCGCCGGCGAACAGGTGACCCATAACGTGGGTGACCTCGTCGGGCTCCATCACTGACGAGCCGACCGGGCCCCACGCGTTCTTGAGTGCGAAGCGCGCGAGAACCTGTGCCTTTTTGCTCTTGCCGAGGCGCTCACGGGCCTGAGTCGCGTAGAAGGCGACGTGCTTGGCCTCCTGCTTGGCGATGCGGCGCAACAGCTCGGCGAGCACGGGGTGCTTCTCGAGGTCGGCGAGACGGTTGTAGGCGGCGACGGCCGACCACTCGTTGGCGGCGCCCCAGATCATGTGCACGGCGATGAAGTCTTTGCCAACGATGTTGCCGAGCAGCGACTGCTTGACGGGGTCGAGCTTGTCTTTCCAGCCGAGCTTGAGGCGGGTTGACTTGAGCTGGTCGAAGTCGACTGTGATGCCGTGAGCCCCGAGCACGTCGGCGAGAGCCTCGCCGTGCCAGAACTCTTCGCGGTTCCACATGGTCATAAAGGCCGAGACGTCGGCGTCTTTGTGCGACGGGGTGACGAGCATGTCGCGCAGGTAGCAGACCGTGTGGTACTCGATATCGCACATGTAGCGCAGGCTGCGCAGGGTCGAGTCGGGCAGCGGGTTGGTCTTGAACTCCTCGAAGTCGAGGTCAGCCCAGGCGACTTTCGCGGAGGTCTCGGTGTACTTGTCGATATCAAATGCCATGGGATGTCGCGCTCGAATCAGCTCGTGAGAGCTTCTTCGGGCGCTCCTTTCTTGTCGACTGGTGCCTCGGTGGGGGTTGCCTCGGGGTTGGTTCGGAGCGGAGCGTCGATCTGCTTGCCCGGCTTCCAGGTGCGGATGTTCCAGCGCTTGGCCTGCGCCTGGCGGTAGAGCTCGATGTCGGGGTTCACGGCATTCGCGTGCCCGAGCAGTTGCAGCCACGGTGCGTCGGCGTGGCTGTCGCCGTAGCCGTACGACTGAGAGAGGTTGGCGCCGTGGTCGGCCGCGTACTGGCGCAGCCACGAAGCGCGCGCCTCGTCAACGAGCGGGGGAGTCGCGAGGTAGCCGGTGAGCTTGCCGTTGCGCTCGTGCATACGCCCGGCGACGATCTCGTCGAAGTACTCGGCGAGCGGGGCTGCCATCAGGTCGATGGTTCCCGTCACGAGCACCGTGCGGTGGCCGGCGGCGCGGTGGGCCTGCACCTGGGCGAGGGCCTCGGGCAGAATGCGCGAACGCAGCTTGCGCGAGTAGGCCCCAGCGACGCGCTTCTCGATCGTCGAGGTGCGCACGCCCTCATACCGACGCAAGAACGTGCGGATGAAGTCACCGCGGTCGTGACGCTCGGCGCGCAGGTAGCGGGGGAGCGACACAAGAAGGCTCGCAACGACGCCGGGGGCGGCGAGTTTTGAGCCGCCGCCGAGGCGCAACCAGAGGTACTGCTCGACGAGGTTCGACTTGAGAAAGGTGCCCTCGAGGTCAAAGACCGCAAGAACGTCGCTGCGCTCCGGCAGGGCACGGATGGCGCGTTCGCGACCCGCGGGACGCTCGGCGAACGCGCGCGTGAGTGTTGTGATCGACGGAAAGTGCACCTCTTGCAGGTAGTGGTCCCAGTCGATCGACGTCATGTCGAAGCCGCGCTCGGCCTGCTGCTCGGGGGTGAGCGTCGCATTAAGGCGACGCGTGTTGCGGTCATCGAAGATGATCTCGGTCTGCACGTAGGCGCGGTACAGCTCGGTGAACCCGCGCAGAAGCTCAAGCTCGTGCTTGGCTGTCTGCAGCTTGTCGAGCATCGCCTGCGTGCGCGGCGTCGACTTCATCGAGGTGATGATCTTCTCGGCGCGCTCGGCCTTGCGCTCCTGCTGCTCGAGGGCCTTCTCGACCTTGCGACTGCCGGGGAACTCCCACGACGGCACCTTGATGACGCCCTGTTCCTTGGGCAACGGGTTCGCAGTGAAGAACTTGTGAACTGCCGCGTACATCTCGTGAAAAGGCAGCGGGTTGGATGCGCCGCTCGACACGTGGAAGTACTGCGGGTCGGCCGGATCGGCCTCTTGCTCTGCCGCTGCGATGATCGCGTTGACGACGAAGTCAACGGGAACAACGTCGAGAATCGAGTCGGGAAGCCCTGGAAACTCGGGCAGCTGGCCGCGGCCGTAGGCGATGATGAGCGGGTCGGCGACCTTAAAGCCGTCGATCCAGCCGGGGTACGGGTGGTGCAGCGCGCTCTCGATAATCGCGGGGCGAACGACCGACAGGCGGTGTCCGCTCTGTGCCCACAGCTCTTCGGCAGCGCGCTCGGCGAAGGCCTTGGTGAGCGTGTAGACGTCGGTCCAGCCGAGGCTCTCGGCGCGGGTGCGGCCGTGCTCGACGAGCTCAGAGCGCACCTCTTCAGCGCGCTTGGCTTCTGCCGCGGCCGCGACGGCCTGTGGGCCCGCCTTGCCGTGCACCTTGCGGGCCTCATCGATAAGGCGGCGCAGGTTCTTCGGGTCGCGCGACAGCATCTCGACGCGCAGGCGTGCGCTCTTCGCGGCGTCGTACTCCGCGCGCCAGTCGACCGAGTGGCCGAGCGATGCCTCGGGCACAACACCCTTGCGGATTCCGCCGACGTAGCAGGTCGACACGTGAACGACGTGCGGGTTCGAGCCGCTCTCGAGCAGCGCGCCGTAGACGCCGAATGCGCCACCGACGTTGGTGTCGAAGGCCTCGTCGATGGGCGGGTCGAACGATACGGTCGACGCACCGTGAATCACGATGTCGATGTCTTTCGGCAGCTTCGAGATCGAGGTGAGTGAACCCTCGACGACGTTGATGCGCGAGGCGACGATGCCTGCAACGTTGTCTTCGCCGACCGACTCGCGCCACGACTTAAAGACGGGCTTGCGCATGAGGTTGGCGAGGCGCGACTCACCGGTCGATGAGCCCTTGCCGCGCACGAGGATCGACACGCGCGTGTTGGGGTACGAGACGAGGATGCGCTCGAGAACGGCCTGGCCAACGAAGCCCGTCGCACCGGTCAGGAAGACGTGGGCGCCGTCGAGTGGGCTGGATGAAGCGGGCGCCGGAGTGGCCTTCTTGCGCGGCGCGGGCTTCTTGGGTGCTGCTGCGTCGCTCACTTGTGTGCTCCCGTCGCGCGCGCGATGAGGCCGAGGCCCTCGAGTCCGGGAAGGGTGTCGACGCGTGCGTCGAGAGCCGCGACATCCACCGGGGCATGTGAGAAAAGGTGACGGTAGAAGAAGGCAGTCTCCTTGTGCGGTTCTGCGCCGGCGCCGATGGGCCAGGCAGAAGAGCGAACGTGGCGGCGCACAACGGTTTGTGTGCGCTCGGAAGCTATAAGGCGGTCGCGCGCCTGCTGCTCGAAGAACGAGAGCTGGCGACGCTTAACCGGAAGGATCATCTCGATGACGCGCAGCAGTTCGGGGTTCTTGTCGAGCTGCTCGAGTCGGGTGAGAGCGGCCTGCATAAGCCACTCGTCGATCGTGCCCATCGCCATGTGCACGGCGACCATGTCGGTTCCGTAGTGGTTGGCCGACACCGAGCCCGTGATCGGGCGCAGGCGGTTGCGGATCTTCGCGAAGATCGACGGGCGCGCCTCGACCACCGGGGGAGCCGCGTCGCCGTGAGCCTCGACGATGAGCTCGAGGGCGTGGGCGATCCAGAACTTCTCGAAGGCCCAGGTGCCGAGAAAAGCGGTGACACGCGCGTCTTTATGAGTCGCGGTGACGAGCACGTTACGCAGGTGGCCCATCGTTGCGCGCTCGATAGCGACGAGGTAGCGGAGCGTGCGGAGCGTATCGGGCGACAGGGGCGCTGACTCGAACTCGGTGAGGTTGAGTTCTTCGCGATAGCTGCCCACGGCATTTCTCGCGTAGTCACGCACGTTGAATTCAGGAGCGGCAAGCACGTCCTGTTCTTCGTTGCCGTGGCTGTTCACGATTGGTTCCTTAGCTCGTGGGGACTTTGTCCGAGCCTATCCGATCAACGATACGCAGCGCGTAGCGTATCCTCGTGCGTATGGCTACGGCTCTTATAACGGGCGGCACATCCGGCATCGGCGCCGCATTTGCCCGGTCCCTCGCGCGCCGTGGTTACGACCTCGTGCTCGTCGCCCGCGACGAAACCAATCTCGCAACTCGCGCCGAGGAGTTTCGCGGGCTCGGCGCACCGTCGGTTGAGACAATTTCTGCAGACCTTTCCAACCGGGTGGATGTCGCGGCAGTGGCCGACCGCCTCGACTCCGCCGAGGCTCCGATCGACCTCTTCATCAACAACGCCGGTTTTGGCGTGCACTTTCCGCTCGTCACTCGCGACACAAGCGTGCACGACCGCGCTATCGAGGTCATGATTCGTGCGGTACTCGTGCTCGGCGGTGCGGCGGCGAAGGGGATGCGGGCGCGCGGAAGCGGAGCCATCATCAACGTCTCGAGCACCGCGGGGTTTGTCACGATGGGCGGCTATTCCGCAATCAAGGCGTGGGTCACGTCGTACACCGAGGGGCTCGCTGTCGAACTGCGGGGCTCTGGAGTACGCGTTACTGCGCTGTGCCCCGGCTGGGTGCGCACCGAGTTTCACGAGCGCGCGAGCATTCGCACCGGCTCGATTCCGTCGTCGCTCTGGGTCGATGTCGACCTCACCGTCGAGACAGCTCTCCGCGACTCCGCAAAGGGTAAGGTCATCTCCATCCCAACGGCCCGCTTCAAGGCGCTCATCTGGCTCGCTCGCCATGTGCCTCGCAGCGGCATCCATTTCATCTCCGCGAAGATCAGCTCCGGTCGCGCGGAACCGGCAGAGACGAGTGCGCACTAGTGGCCGATCGTTTTACCTCGCCAGGGCATGCCGCTGCCCGCTTCGTTGCGCAGCGCATGATTCTCAAGCCGCTCGTCTGGTCGCTCACGCGCGTCACTGTCGTGGGTAAAGAGCGTCTCGAGGGACTCGACGGTGGCTTCATCGTCGTCGCAAACCATTCAAGCCACTTGGATGCACCGCTCATCACGGGTGGTCTGCCTCGCCCGCTGGCGCGCTACCTCGCCGCAGGTGCCGCTGCCGACTATTTCTTCGACGTGTGGTGGCGCAAGGGCCTCACCGCTCTCTTCTTTAACGCCTTTCCGGTTGACCGTTCGGGCAAGGGAGCCAAGGCCGGCCTCTCGAAGCAGCTGCTCGAGCGCGGAGTTCCCCTTCTTGTCTTTCCGCAGGGCGGTCGCGCGAAGACCGAGATCATCCAGGGCTTCAAGCCGGGTGCCGCATCGCTCTCGATTTCGGTCGGTGTGCCGTGCGTACCCATCGCGCTCGTCGGTGCGGGACGCGCGATGCCGCGCGGCGTCAACTGGCCGCTGCGTGGCAGGCGTCCCGTTGCAATAGTCTTCGGGAGTCCACTGCGCGCCGAAGCCGGAGAGACTGCCTCGCAGTTCTCCGAAAGACTCGCCGCGACGGTGAGCGCGATGTACAACGAATATTCCGATTCGATTGCAACCGGCAGCCGCGAGGCGCAGCCCGGGAAAGGGCGATGATGACCGCTGTTAAGCACATGAAGTGGTGGGGCTGGGGCAACGAGGGCGTGGGGTTTCACCACGAAGACAAGCCTGGCTTCGCGCCGTTTGTGCTGAACGCTGTCGGACTCGACCTGCTCAAGGCCACAAAGGCAGAGGAGCCGTCGTTCGCCGACCTTCGCGTGCCGGCCAGCAACGCCGAGGCGTCGCTCATTGAGGCGCTTGTGGCAGTCTCGGGCGACGAGCACGTGACAACCGATGACATGGTGCGCGTCATCCATACCTATGGCAAGTCGCTGCGCGACCTCGTGCGCATTCGTAACAACTGGATCGAACGCGCTCCCGACGTTGTTGTGTACCCGGCCGACGAGGCCGAGGTTCAGGGCATCGTCTCTGCCGCGGTCGCCGCGAACGCCGTCATCATCCCCTTTGGCGGTGGAAGCAACATCGCCGGCAGCCTCGAGCCGCTCCCCACCGAGACGCGCACCGTCATCTCGCTCGACCTCGGCCGTCTGCGCCTCGTTCTCGGCATCGACGAAGAGGCGGGACTCGCCCGCATCCAGGCCGGATCGCAGGGCCCCGACCTCGAGAAGCAGCTCAACGACAAGGGCTGGACGATCGGGCACTTCCCCGACAGCTTCACCCACTCGACGGTCGGCGGCTGGGTTGCCACCCGCTCGTCCGGCATGCAAAGCGATAAATACGGCGACATCGCCGACATCTGCCGCGGACTGCGCGTCGTTCGCCCGAACGGAACCCTCGTTCTTCGCCCGCTGCCCTCGACCTCGAGCGGCCCCTCGGTGCGCGAAATGATCCTCGGCTCAGAGGGGCGTCTCGGCATCATTACCGAGGTCACCGTGCAGGTGCACCGCATCCCCGAGCAGCGTGATGTCTATGCCTACTTCTTCCCCAACTGGGAAGCGGGTATTGCCGCGCTGCGCGAGGTCTCCGAATCTGACGCCGCGCCATCCATCACCCGCATCTCAGACGCGAGTGAGACCGGGTTCACCCTCGCGACCTCGAAGCCCCGCAAGGGCCTCGACAAGTTCAAGGCCGACACGATGCTCCCGTGGATCATGGGCCGCAAGTGGGGCAAAGAGAACCTCGACAAGATCTGCATCTCGTTCATCGGCTACGAGGGCAGCCCCGCGCACGCGAAGATTCAGCGCAAGCTGACCGAGAAGATCATTCGCAAGCACGGCGGGCTCACCATTATCGGCACCGGCCCCGGAATCCTCTACGACCAGAAGAAGTTCGACACCCCGTACCTGCGCGACTTCCTGCTCGACATGGGCGCCGCGGGCGACGTGTCAGAGACGGCGACCCCGTGGTCGTCGATCAATCAGGTGCACGACGCTGCGTACGCCGCGGCTCAGGGCGCTTACGCCGAGATCGGCATCAAGGGCTGGATCATGTCGCACATGAGCCACTCGTACCACTCGGGTGCGTGCCTCTACTTCACCTTCGCGTTTGTGTTCAAGAACGACCCGGTCGCCGAATACAACCTGGTCAAGAACGCGATTCAGCAGTCGTTCGTTGACAACAACGCGACGATCTCGCACCACCACGGTGTGGGCGTCGAGCACTCGCCGTGGCTCGAACAAGACATCTCGCCCGAGGGCGTCGTTGTGATGAAGGCGCTCTTCGCGGGCGCCGACCCCGGACTCAACTTCAACCCGGGCAAGGTCACGCAGGGCTTCTAGCCCGCACCACCGTCAAAAAGTGCTCCAAACCGTCGGGTTTGGAGCACTTTCGCGCAATTACGGGATTTTTACGTGGATGGCGCGGGGCTCGAGTGTCGCCCGCGCCCAGATCACGGGTCCGATCGAGTCCCCGTCGGCCTGAAACTGAGCAGGCCTCTCGAGCGCGAGCTCGACCGTGCGCGCTGTTGTGTAGCTGAACTGTCGACGGCGCGCGCCACCCGGGCGGTTGACGCCGTACCCGCGCAACCCCCGTCGCTGCACCCAGCCCGCGACGTTGGAGATCGTGAGCACGTCGAGCAGACCATCGGTCATTGACGCGTCGGGCAGCAGGCGAATGCCCGCCGTGATGATTCCGCAGTTGCCGAGAAACACCGAGTGCAGTCGGTGTTCGACAGGGGCGCTTCCATCGGTGCTGATCGCGAGTGGCACCCCGCGGCGCGGGCGCATCGCCCACACGATCGGCCCGACGTAGGCGACCCAGCCGATCTTGCGCTTGAGACGTGCGTCGGTTCCGGCGACCATGTCGGCGTCGATGCCGAAGCCCGCCATCACGAGGTACTCGCGAGTTGCCTCGGTTCCGTCGTCGAGGCGGTAGTCGAGCACCCCGAGGTCGATGCGGGTCGACGAGCCGGCGAACGCGATGCGCACCGCCTCTTCGGTGTCGGTGAGCGGAAGCCCGAGGTTGCGCGCGAGAAGGTTTGCGGTGCCGATCGGCACAACCGCGAACGGCAGGTCGTGGCTGCGGGTCGCGGTTGCGACTCCGCGAACCGTGCCGTCGCCCCCGGCAGCGATGACGAGGTCGACTCCGGCGTGAGCCGCTGCATCCACCTGAATCTTGGATGCTTCGCCCTTCACCATCGGAAGCCACAGGCTCGGCTCCCAACCCTCGGCCACCTCGCGGGCAGCGACGATGGGTTCGAGGCGTTCGCGACGAACGCGCCCCGAATGGAAGACGATTGCTGCGCGGGGCACTAGGCCTCGAACGCTGGCCAGAGCATGTCGAGCACTCCGTCGGCCCAGGCCTCGTCTGTTGCGCCGCCGCGGATGACCTGGCCGAGCACGGCGCCGAGCAAAACTGTTGCGACGAGGCGAACGTCGAGGTCGGCCCGCAGGTCGCCGACGATGATGCGCTCCTGAACGAGGGCGGCGAGGGTGCGCGCGCGAACCTTGAGCATCTCGCGCAGCAGTTCAACCGACGCGGGGTCTTGGTTGGTGATGATTGCGGCGGCCGTTCCGCGGCCGATCTCGTGCTCCGCGAACTCTCCGGCGTTGCGTAGAAGCCAGCGGAACGTGTCGTAGGTCGAGAGATCTGTGGGGATTTTGATCTCGGTCGTCGCTGCGTGGATGCCGGCGAGCAGAAGATCTTCGCGGCTCTCGTAGCGCCGGTAGATTGTGGTCTTCGCGACGCCCGATGCAGCGGCAACGGCCTCGATGTTTACGGCGAGTGGTCCCTTTTCGCGCAGGATATCGACAGTTGCGTCGAGGATGCGGTCGTCTGTCGAGCGCGCGCCGAACTCGCGTGCCGCGGGCTGGATCACGGTGCGGTCTGTCAACTGGCCACCCTCCGTGTTGAAGCTGCCAGTCTACGGGAGCGCCGCTACGGCACCCGTAGCGTTTTGCTTACAGTGCGCTGAAAGTCAGTGCGCTGATTGTCCACCCAGCGCTCGACGACGCACCGGGCTCGATGACGATGAGATCGGTGCCCGAGTTGAATGCGTCGGGTGGACACGTCATGGGCTCGACGGCGAGGCCGATGCGGTGCTCGGCGGGCAGCGGGCGGTCGGCCGTGTGCACCTGAACCCAGGGGCACGCGGAGTCCCACTGTATGGCGACACCTGTTCCGGCCGGGGAGGTTACCTCGACGCGCGCCGTTGTCAGCTGCGTAAAGGCGTGGTCGATGAACGTGTCACCGATCGTGCGCGGCTCGCGGAAGTCGAAGGACGTGTCTGCGACATCCACCGTAGATATCGGGATGAGGCGATCTTCGGTCACGGCGAGCACACGGTCGGCGGGCAGTGAGAGTGTCCAGTCGTCGACGCGACCCTCTCCGGCGACGAGGTAGGGGTGCGGTCCCGTGCCGTAGGGGGCGGCCGTCGGACCGGTGTTTGTCGCGGTGATCGTCTCGTGCAGGCCGTCGCCGTCGAGCGAGTATTCGACGGCGATGTCGAGGCGGTGCGGGTAGCCGTCTTGCGCCTCGATGGTTGTCGCGAGGGTCACGCTGCTCTCGCTCTGGTTGACGAGGGCGAAGTTGGTGAATCCGACGAAACCGTGTAGCGCGTTGCCGCGAGCCGGCTCGGTCAGGGCGAGAACGTTGTCGACCCCGCCGAAGCTGTAGGTGCCGTCAATGATGCGGTTCGGCCAGGGCGCAAGAGTTGCGCCGCGAAATGCCGGCCGCACCTCGTTCTCGTCGAAGGGCACAACAAGATCGCGTCCCTTATGGGTGAGAACACGAAGCGAGGCGCCGACGCTGGCGATGGATGCCGCGTAATCACCCGAGACGAGGTCGTAGCGAGCACCGGAAAGCGGAAAAGTCATGGGGCTATTCTGCCGGTATGAAGATTGTTCTCGGCGCTGCTCTGGTACTCGCTCTCGCCGGCTGCACGAACACGATCGTCGTCGACGACGTGACGATCCCGGTGCTCATCACCAGGTCCGAGCGCGGAAGCGCGTTTGAGCAGGCGCTCATCTCGGGCGAGCTCACCGAGATCAACGGTTGCTATGGCATCGGCGAAACGATCGCCGCTTTTCCGGTGGGAACAACCCGCACCGATCTCGGAATACGCATTCCCGACTTCGGCGACCTCGACCTGGGCGAGAGCATCGAAGGTGGAGGAGGGTACGTAACCCTCACACAAGACGACCTCAAGACCTACACGATGTGTGATCTTGCGGTGGGCGACGAGGTAGTCAGCCTCAACCCGATGAACACCAACTAGCTAGCGCTGAGCGTCAAATCTCGCGAGCGCGTCGGCGTCGCGCACGTGGGTGAGCGCCCGCCGCGCTGCATCGAGGGCTTCGACGGGGTCGGCTCCAGCCGCTTCGGCGGCCGCAAGTTCGCGCTCGGCCGCGGCGAGGCGAGTGCGGGCATCGGCACCGACGCGTCGACCGCCGACGGTGATAAAGGCGCGAACGTCTGAGACCTGTGCCGACACCGTTGCCACAGTGCCGGTGAGTGCAATCGTCGCGTGCTCGATGCGCTCCCGCTGGCTTCGGGCGCTCGCGAGCGCTGCATCGAGTCGAGCGACAGCTGTGCCGATCGTCTCGAGACTGTCGATCGGATTCTTCGCGTCGGTCGAAGCGAGAGCATCGTCGACGGCACTGATCGCTGCACCGATCGCCCGCGACTCGTCGGGGCCGGGCGCTGCATCACGCTGCGCACGCGCCTCGCTCAGATCGTCGCGCGTCGAGGCGATCAGCGACGAAAGAGCCACACTCGCCTCGGCAAGCTCGGCCGCGCGCTTATCAACGGCGTCGAGCCGCACGTTGGCCCTGTGCACCTCGTCTTCGGCGCGGCGAACAACCTCGGCGACGGCGTTCACGCCACTCGGCGACACCGACGCACTCGCGGAGTCAGCGTGCTCGGTTGCCGCAGCGATGAGGCTCGTCGCATCCACTATCGCTGAATCGAGGCTCGCGGTCAGCGCTGCGTTGTAGTCGGCGCGCAGGCTCGCGATGGTTGCCTCTGCGGCGGGCAGGCGATCAGTTGTCGATTGGATGCCGCGGCGCACGTCGTCGAGCCGCACGGGGGCGGCAACCTCAACCCCACGCAGCTCGGCGAAGTCGCGGTCCTGGTTGCCGAGCGCCGCGATCGCCGACTCGCACAGTGCTGCGATCTGCAGCGTCCACTCGCGCTGCTTCTGCACCGACTCCGGAAATGCGTCGTCGAGCGACTGCTGAAGACGGAACGCGGCATTGAGCTGGGTGCGAGCCGTGGCAAGCGTCGCGTGAAACTCGCGGGTGCGCTCTTCGCCGAACTGCGCGAAGGCGAAACCCAGCTCGTCGTCTGCCGCCTTGACCGCCTCGTCGGCGCGCACAAGAAGAACATCGGCCCGAAGTCTCAGCGAGGTGAGTCCGCTTGCGGCCGTGGGGCGTGCCCCGTCACGGCGGCGAAAGAGCAGAACCAGGGCCCAGCCGACGGCGACGAGAGTGACGAATACGACGGTTCCGCCTCCGAAGAGTAAGCCCCTGAGGAGTGCGCTTTCGTCCATATCGAGCATTTTACGGGCAGGGGACTCGCCCAAACCGGCGTATCCTCCCAGCTTTACCCACCTAACGGCTTTATCGTTGCGGTGTGTGGCGCGCCGATAGAGCAGAAGATGACTTCCACGAGGAAGCCGAGAACGAGCATGTGCATGCCCAGATTCAGGTGACCTCCCCGCACGCCATCAACCTTGGCGACATCAACGGGGGCGGCGGCAACGTCGCAGAGCCGGTGTGGGCCGAGTGGCGTGAGGAGCTTGCCAACGTTGGCGGACGCTCGTCGCTCCTCCACTTCATCGACACACCGCGCAGCCGCATCGAGCTTTCGACAACCCACCCCGGTGGCCTCGCCCAGTTCATCACGGGCAAGTCGACGCTTCTCTCCAACCTCATTCGCGACGACCTCGCGCTGCGTAGCGCAAAGGTCGCCGCGGGTCTCATCGCCGCGAAGGGCGTCGAGCTCGCGACGGCTCGCGGCATCGACGCGATTCACCTCGGCATCGGAATCGCCGAATGGCAGTTCGAGGGTGAAGAGTTCCGCGCCCCGGTGCTGCTTCGTCCGCTCGCCATACGCCGTCACGGTCGTGACTTCGAGGTGCGCCTTCGTGGCTCGGCCTTCCTCAACCCCGCGCTCGCTCGTGCGCTCAAGGCGCAGTTCGACCTCGACCTCGACGCGAACGCCTTTGTCGCACTCACCGACGACGATGGAACCTTCAAGCCCAACCCCGTCATCGACCGCCTTCGCGGACTCACGGGGCACCTCGAGTGGTTCAACGTCAGCCCGCGTCTTGTTGTCTCGTCGTTCATCGACATCGCCACGGGCCTGCGCGACGACGCAAACGACCTCGACCACCCCGTGCTCGACGCGCTCGCCGGAAACCCGGCAGCAAAATGGAGCGTGCAAGAGAGCTTCGCACCCGTCGAGGCACAGAACGCCGACGCGCGCCCTCCGCAGACCGACGGGCTACTCCTAGACGCCGACGCCGAGCAAGAAAACATCATTGCGCACATCGCCGCGGGCAATTCGATCGTCGTCAAGACTCTTCCGGGAACCGGTGGCACACAGTCGATAGTCAACGCGATCGGCACGCTCGTCGGACAGAACAAGCGCGTGCTCGTTGTTGGTGCTCGCCGTGCCGCACTTCAGGGCATTGCAGATCGCCTCACCGACGTTGGACTTCCCGGACTCGCGGTCGCCCCGCGCACTCTGCGGCGCGACCTCATTCGCGCCATCTCGCGCAACGAGAAGGCCAAGCAGCCGCTCGTGGCAGAGGTTGACGAAGCGCTCGTGCGCCTGCGCAAGGTGCTTCTCGACTACCGCGGTGCCCTCGGGCGCCCCGACCCCGTTCTCGGCATCTCGGTGCTCGACTGCGTTACCGAACTCTCGCGCCTCTCGCTGCTTCCTGACGCGCCATCCACTACGGCAAAGTTGTCGCGCGTCGCCGTTGAGGCTCTCGCGACCGATCGGTTCCGCGCGGCACAGACCATGGTCGCGGCCGCGAACCTCGGCGAGTTCAAGTACGGACCCGGCGACTCGCCCTGGTACGGCGCCCAGTTCGCAACGAGCGAGGCGGCCGCGAGCGCGCACAACCTCGCGAAGCGCCTGTGGAACGAAGATGTGCCTCGGCTCGTGGAGCGCGGCACAACCCTTATCGCTTCGACGCACATGCGTCCGTTCGCCACGATCAGTGAGCTCGGCACCTACCTGCGACTCCTCACCGACCTGCGCGACACTCTCGACCGGTTCCAGCCCGTCGTTTTTGATCGTCCGATCGGCGAGCTCGTTATAGCGACATCGCCGCGCCGAGAAAACCCCGACATGCCCGCGGCCAACCGCCGCCGCTTGCGCAAGCTTGCCAAGGAGTACGTGCGCCCAGGGGTTCACGTGAGCGACATGAACGCCGCGCTCGTTCGCATCCAGCAGCAGCGTGTGCTCTGGCAGCGCTTTGTCGCCGAGGGGGTTACACCCGAGGTTCCCGTGGGTATCGCCGACGTTCAGGTGCTCTTCCAACAGGTCGAACAAGACCTCGCGGCCCTCGACCGCCCGCTCGGCAACGAGACGCCGCTCTCGTCGCAGCCGATCAACACTCTTCTGTCGCAGCTTCAGGGACTCGCCGCTGACTCCGACGTTCTTCACAACCTTCAGGAGCGCACGGCACTCGTCACAACGCTGCGCGAACTCGAGCTCGATCCGCTCATCGCCGACCTCGCGCAGCGGCACGTGCCCGAGCAGCAGGTTGCCGCCGAACTCGAACTCGCGTGGTGGCGCTCGGCCCTCGGCTCGCTTCTCGAGGCCGATCGCGCGCTGCTTGGTGCAAATACCTCGGTGCTCGACCGTCTCGAAGCCGACTTCCGACTCGTTGACGAGGCTCACGCCGCCGGAAGCGCCCAGCTTCTCGGCTGGCAGCTCGCCGAAAACTGGAAGATCGGGCTCGTCGACTGGCCCGACGAAGCCGACGCTCTCAAGCGCATGCTGCGTCGCGAGCGGTCGACCGCCTACGACCTTCAGACGAGCGCGCCGCACCTCTCGCGCGCTGTCGCGCCGGTCTGGCTCGCGTCGCCCTATGAGGTCTCAACGATCAGCGACACAATGCCGTTCGACTGCGTAGTGCTTGTTGACGCCGGGGCCACGACCCTCGCCGAAAACGTCGGAGCTATCCGCCGCGCTCGCCAGGTTGTCGTCTTCGGCGACCCCGTCACTCAGACGCCCGCACCGTTTGAGCTCTCGATCGGTGACGACCAGAGCGAGCTCGAGGTCGACGACGAGACCCTCAACCACCTTCACGACAACTCGGCACTCGCCCGCCTCGGCGCGCTGCTGCCCGGGTTCTCGCTCACGCGCTCCTACCGTCCCGGCGGTGAAGACCTCGCCGAGCTCGTCAACCGCCGCTTCTACGGTGGACGCATCCAGTCACTGCCGTGGGCCGGCAGCTTCCTCGGTCACGGAAGCCTCGCCATCGACTACGTCGAAGACGGTCACGGCATGCCCGACAGCTACACCGGCGCGGTCGAAAGCACCGACGCCGAGGTGGCCAGGGTCGTCGACATGGTGCTCACGCACGCTGCAACGCGATCACGTGAGTCGCTTATGGTCATCACCGCCTCGCCCCTGCACGCTGTGCGTGTGCAGCAAGCAGTTCTCACCGCCGTGTCGTCGCGCCCCGAGCTCAATGACTTCATCATCGGCGATCGCCCCGAGCCCTTCGCGGTGATGACGATCGACCAGGCCGTCGCCGAAAGCCGCGACCGGGTAATTTTCTCGATCGGATTCGGCCGCACGCCCCACGGGCGAGTGCTCTCGAACTTCGGTGTGCTTGGCCGACCCGGCGGAGAACGTCTTCTCGCCGTCGCCATGACCCGTGCGCGCCGCTCGATGGTCATCGTCACCTGCTTTGTTCCCTCAGACATTGACGACAGCCGCATGAGTCATGGTGCCGTCGCCCTCGCCGAACTTCTCGCCGAGGCCGATGCACGCCTCGCCGATGTTCCGTTCCCCGACGATTCCGACCCCATGCTCGTCGACCTAGCTCGCCGCCTCGAGGCGCGGCATGTCAACGTCGCACTCGGGCATCGCGGAAAGCTCGGGCTCGTCGCATCCAACGGTGGAATCTGCGTCACGATCGAGACGGACGCCATTCTGCATAAGGGAACACTGCGCGAGTCGCTACGTCTGCGCCCCGAGCTGCTGCGTCGCCTCGGCTGGCACTACCTACGCGTTCACTCGTTCGAACTCTTCAGCGACCCCGACGCCGTTGCAAAGCGCGTCGCGATGATGCTCGGCATCGACCTGTCGCCCGCGACCGAGCCGATCAACATCGTTCATGTCAGTGCGACTCGCTAATGACTGACCAGCACGACCCGGCTTCGGAGGGCCAGCCGGCTGTTCCGCGCCGCAAACACCGTCGCGTCACGACCGAGCCCGTGCCCGGAACCGACCCGAACCCCGCGCCGGAACCCCCGCGCGGCACGGGCACCGAAAACGACGCGCGCCTCAAGCAGGACGTTCCGCCGCACTGGGGCTAGCGCCGAGGCGGTGCCGATGCGCCGCGACATTCGCGTGAGCGCCGGGGCCGGTGCCGGTGCCGCGACTCTCGCGTGAGCGCCAGGGCGGGTGCCGCGAGTCTCGCAATGCGCCGCGACATCCACCGGCGTATTGCAACTTTCGCGGCGCGAACGGGCCGCGCGGGCAGGGGCAGCGCCGCGCTACTCGCCCGTGTGCTTGCCGTGGTCGACCGAGGCCTGGGTGCCCTTGGCGAGCAGGTCGCGAATCTCGACGAGCAACTCGAGCTCGGTCGGGGGAGCGGGCTCGACGGGCGCGGGTTCTGCGGGCTTCTTGAAAGCTGCGCGCTTGAGGTAGTTGATGGGCACAATGAGTGCGAAGTAGACGACTGCTGCGATGAGCACAAACTGGATGATCGACGACGCGATGACGCCCCACTGCAGAACGATCGCGGGCGAGTCGCCCTCGGCCGGGCGAAGGGTGGTTCCGACGGCGGCCAGGGAGTCAGCGTTGAAGAGCAGCGCGATGATCGGGTTGAAAAGGCCGGTCACGAGCGAGTTCACGATCGCGGTGAACGCAGCACCGATGACGACGGCGACCGCGAGGTCAATGACGTTTCCGCGGAGGATGAACTCCTTGAATCCCTTAAGCACGAGCTATCTCCCTGGTGTTAGGCGGCGGGTGTGGATGGCGTTGCAGCTGCGGGCGCCGGTGTCGACGGGGCTGCGGGGGTCGCGGGCGACGACGATGACTTCGTCGAGCGCGAGTCGTTGCGGTAGAAACCGGAACCGTTGAAGGTCACTCCGACTGCCGAGAACACCTTGCGCAGCTTGCCGCCGCAGACGGGGCACTCGGTCAGCGTGGAGTCGGTGAACTCCTGGTGAATGTCGAAGGCGTTGTCGCACTCCGTGCAACGGTACGAATAGGTGGGCACAGTCTCTCCAGAAAATCGAGCTCAGGACACCGGCAGGGCCGTGATGCCGCTCGGGGTGACGACGCCGTTGACTCTTTGGTCGTGCACTTCGCTTGGCACGGAGTCGACGAACTCGTTGTCGAATATCACAGCATAGACCGGCGGGCAGCGTTCCATGCTGCCGAGCGTCTTGTCGAAGTAGCCACGACCCCAGCCCATGCGCATTCCCGAGCGGTCGACGGATGCCGCGGGCACAACGATGAGGTCGACGCTGTTGATCGCGATGGGGCCGAGTACTCCCGTTGTGGGTGTCGGCATTCCGAGCAGGTCTTCGTCTTCGTCCGAGCCGTCGTAGGGCGCCCAGTCGAGCAGACCGTCTTCACGGGAAATAGGAAGCAAGACCCGGATGCCGCTGTCGCACGCCCAGCGCAGAAACTCACGTGTTGACGGCTCATCGGGAGTGGAGAGGTAGGCGGCGATTGAGGTCACACCGAGGCTGGAGGTCAGCGACTCGAGGTGTGCGGTTATCGCTGAGGCGGCAGTTGCCCGCTCCGTTGAGGTCAGTGTGCGGCGACGCTCTCGCAGCTCGGCACGCAGCGCTCGCTTGTCATTGGCCGTATCTGCGCTCATAAGAGTTATCCTACGAGGCCATGCCGGGTAGCCTAGGAGAATGGCTTTTAAGATAACCAAGGCAGTTATTCCTGCGGCGGGTCTCGGTACACGTTTTCTCCCCGCCACCAAGGCGATGCCCAAGGAGATGCTTCCTGTCGTAGACAAGCCCGCGATTCAGTACGTCGTCGAGGAGGCAGTCGCTGCCGGTCTCAACGACGTGCTGCTCATCACGGGTCGCAACAAGACTGCACTTGAGAACCACTTTGACCGCGCAACCGAGCTCGAGGCGACTCTCGCCACAAAGGGCGACACCGACAAGCTGCAGAAGGTCGAGTTCTCGAACGACCTCGCCGACGTGCACTATGTACGCCAGGGTGACCCCCGCGGCCTCGGTCACGCGGTTCTTCGTGCACGTATGCACGTTGGACAGCAGCCCTTCGCAGTTCTTCTCGGTGACGACCTGATCGACGCTCGCGACGTTCTTCTCTCACGCATGATCGAAGAGGCCGAGACGCGCGGTGCGACGATCGTTGCACTGCTCGAGGTCGATCCCGCCGTCGCGCACATGTACGGCGTCGCGACTGTTGAGGCCACCGATGTTGACGATGTTGTGCGAATCACAAGCCTCGTCGAGAAGCCGGCACCCGGAACCGCGCCATCCAATCTCGCAATTATCGGTCGCTACGTTCTGCAGCCCGAGATCTTCGATGTTCTCGAGAAGACCCCGCCCGGCAAGGGCAACGAGATTCAGCTCACCGACGCACTGTTGACCCTCGCTGAGGAGAACATCGCCGGGGGAGTCTTCGGGGTTGTGTTCCGTGGCCGCCGCTACGACACGGGTGACCGCGTCGACTACATCAAGGCGATCGTTCAGCTGGCCGTCGACCGCGACGACCTCGGTGCCGAACTCAAGCCGTGGCTCAAGGAATTCTCGGCGAACCTGGACTAGTCAGGTGGCAGCCCTCATCCCGACCCTCCGCGAGGGCGACATAACGATTCGCCCGATCCGGCTTCGGGATTCGAAGGCGCTCGAGCGCGAACTTCTCGACAACCGTGGTTGGTTGCGCAAGTGGGAGGCAACCAACCCGGTCGGGCCGATGAGCTTTGACGTTCGCGCGAGCATCAAGCACCTGCAGGCGAACGCCCGCGCGGGGCTCGGGCTGCCGTACATCATCGAGTACAAGGGCCAGCTCGCCGGGCAGCTCAACGTCTCGGGCCTCACCTATGGGTCGCTCTCGAGCGCGACGATCGGCTACTGGGTGAGCGAGCGGTTCGCCGGTCTTGGCCTCACGCCGACCGCGGTTGCGCTCGCGACCGACCACTGCTTCTTCACTGTCGGTCTGCACCGCATGGAGATTTGCATCCGCCCCGAGAACGAGCCCTCGCTGCGCGTCGTCGAGAAGCTCGGATTTCGGTACGAGGGCCTTCGCCGGCGCTACATTCACATCAATGGTGACTGGCGCGATCACTTCTGTTTTGGGCTGACTGTCGAAGAGGTGCCGACGGGTGTTTTGCGTCGCTGGCTCGACGGCAGGGCGCCAGAAGACGTTGCGCGGGTCTCCGACGCGGATCGCGCCGCCGCATCGCATCCGCTTATCGCGCGCCTTCCCTGATTTTCGCGCGGCGCCTCGTACCGTAGGGGAATGGAAATCGGTGGAGTCGCGGGTGGCGGCGTAATGCTCGCTCTCGCCGCCGGACTGTGGATGGTCTACCTCGTTCCGAGCTGGCTGCGCCGTCGCGAGTATGACGCGACCGAGCGCAACGCCGTGCGCCTTCAGCAGACTCTGCGTGTGCTCGCCGAGACCGCGGAGCTTCCCGAGGCAATTCGCGCCGAAACTACAGCGCGCAGCGTCGCCGAGCAACAGCGCACCCTCAAGAACAAACAGGTGATGGATGCAACGGCTCGCGCCCGCGACGCAGCCATCGCGCGCGCTGCCGCACGTGAGCTTGCCGCGCTTCAGCCGAGCGGGGTCGCTGCCGCAAAGGTTCGCTCGACCGCGGCTCAGCGCCTGCGTCGGGCGCGGGCCGTGACATCCATCATTCTTCTCGTTTCGGCTCTCGCGCTGACAGTTCTTCTCGCGGCGGGGTTCGCCGCAGTCGCCCCCGTTGCTGTCGCCTTTGTCGGGGTTGCCGTTGTCTCGTCCGTCGCTCTGCTCGGGCGCCTCGCTCGCGCTCCCCGGGCTCGTGTTGCGGCTCCGGTTGCGCGGGCTCCTCGCGTTGTGCGTATGAGCGCCGCACCGGTTGCGGAGGTAGCCGAACCCGCCGCGCCGCGCACGTGGACCCCGGTCGGCGTGCCGCGCCCGGTCTACCAGTCGCGGTCGGTTGCGCCGCAGCCCGCGTTTGATGCCGCAACTGTTGTTGCCGAGATGCGCCGCGCCGCGGCATCGTCTGATGAGGCGCTGCGTGCCGCCGCCGCGGCACCCGAGGTTGCGCCGATCGAGCGCCAGGCGCCCAGCCGTTTCGCCGCGATGGGCGTCGTTGATGACTCCGCCACGGTCACGACCGACATCGATGCCGTGCTGCGTCGCCGTCGTGCGAGTGCCTAGTTCGAAGTGGTAACGTAGCTACGCAACATACGGGCCCTTGGCGCAGTTGGTAGCGCGCCTCGTTCGCATCGAGGAGGTCAGGAGTTCAAATCTCCTAGGGTCCACAGTTGTCGAGAAGCCATCCTTCGGGGTGGCTTCTCGTGTTTAACCGTGCCGTAAGCGCCCGTCTACTCCCTCACTCTGCCGTCGCGGTGCCGGTATCCACAGGTCGGTCTCGGATGTCGTCCACTCTCGCTACTTTGTCCCCGTGAACGAAGAAACTCAGTGCCCGGCCTGGTGCGTCGCCGACCATGCCGCTGAAGACGAGGGCGTTGTGCGACACAGGGGTGCGCCGGTCGACGTGCCTGTCATCAGCGGTGCGGGTGCCGGCGAACTGATCGTCGAGATGCACATTCTTGATGGGGAGCCGGCGGCGTGGGTCTACATCGGCGACGGAGTCGACAGGTCGATTGAGGTGAGCAGAGAGAGCGTTGCGCGGCTTGCGCACGCGCTTGTCGCACTTCCGCCCTAGGGCTTCTCTGTTAAGAGCTCGAGTGGGTCGACATTGATGTGCTGAGCGATCCGTTCGACCGAGCGAAGCGTGAGGTTGCGTTCGCCTCGCTCGACGCCGCCCATGTAGGTGCGGTGAACGCCGAGCAGTTCGGCGAACTCTTCCTGACTCAAACCGCGCTCGGTTCGGTACGTGCGGAGGTTGCGCCCGAGTGTCTTCTGCAGGTCGCCTTCCACGGTTTCAACGGTTGTGGAATGCTACTTGTCAGTCTACAGACTTATGAGTATCATCTTCCCAACGCACGGAGGAACGCCCGACAACCTTCGTCCAGTCTGCGATCGCGACACCAGTGCAAATCCATTCACTGCCGCCTCGTGCTCTGTCCTGGGTGGCTCGATCCTGCAAAGGCGATGTCCATGTTTCGTGATTCCCCAACCTTCCCCAGTCGCCTCGGCGATGTCGCCCTTGCCGCAACTCTGGGCACGGCGCTCGCCTTCGGCGCGACCCTTCCACCGACGGCCGTCGCCGCTGACTCGGGAGGGAGTGCGGCGGCGGCCGACGAGTGGCTCACCGAGATACCGCTCTCGTCGGAGCTTCCGGGCGAACCGCTCATCAGCGGGTCAGTAGAAGCCACGACGGGCACCGCGGCCGACGAAGGCAACCCGGTAGTGCTCTGGGGCTGGCCGAGCAATGACGTTCTGGCCGAGCTCGCCGACGGCGAGTCCGTGCATCTCACGCCACTTGGCAAAGCGCTGACGAATGACGACGGTGGCTTCGAACTACGCGTTGAAGACTCAGCGGTTGCCGAACGGCTGGCCGATGACGGCGGCAACGTCAACCTCGAGGTTCAGGCGTGGTCGCCCGAAGGGGTCGCGTCGTACTCCTTCTCGAGCGACGTCACGACCGCTGGCGAACTCAAGGCAGACAACGTCGAAGAGGTCACGGACGTCGACCTCGTCACCGAGAAGGTGGCCGACGCGTCGGCCATTCCCGGCGATGTGACGGCGATATTCAACAAGACGGATGTGTGCGGAGCGACCAAGAAGGCGACCTATCCCGACGTCGACACGGTCGTCGGTCGCATGTACTCAAAGACGACCGGAATCAGGTCGTACTTCAGTCTCAAGTCCGGCGCCGAGACGAAGATCGGGGTTGGGGTGTCGGTGAGTGGCAAGTACGGCACCTTCGACCAGCAGGGAACCAGCACCGTGACACTGGATGACACGTTCACCTGGGGCAAGCGAGCATTGAGCGGCGGCGTGCAGTTCCGCACCGACTTCACCTACGGCCGGTTCGCGCACTGGTGCTACCCGGTCTCTTCGCCTTCTCTCAAGAGCATCTACAAGTACTCGGTCAAGCCCATTAGATGGGATGGCGGCGGTTCCTACGCGAGCGAGGCGGCGCCGTCCGTGGGGTCGGGCAACTGCAGGGCGTTCGCTCCGGGAGGCTCGCAGGAGCGCAAGACGACGAAGGCCACCACGGCGACGACGGGCGCGAAGCTGTCCGGCGTGATCGGGATCAACCTGTCATCCCAAGTTGGCTACACCTCCGATGCGGTGGCGCGTATCTACAACGACGGCTCTGTGCAACGTCGAATCTGCGGAACGAATGGCGTGCCAACGTCACCCGGCCGCTATCTGGCGCAGAACTGATGCCGAGTCGATCAAGGTATGCGCTCCTCGCGAGTGCTGGCGTCGTTATGGCGCTGGCGCTCGCGGGGTGCGCCCCCAACGATGATGGCCCGTTGGTTGTCCCTCCCGACGAAGACATCACCTGCATGCCAGCGCGTCTTTACCCGGTGCTCGCGATAGGCACGATCCTGACCAATGAGTCGTCAGACGAGCTCACCATTACCGAGATCGATTCAATCAACGAAGAGGGGCTGAGCCTCGGCACCCAGAGCCTGATGCCGTCGCCCGGCGACAAGCTGCTCGCCGACGGGTATCCGCCGACTGCCCAATACCCCGACTTGTGGCCGTCCGCAAAGACGATCGACGAAGTGAACATCGCTCCGCACGAGCAAGACCTGGTTCTTGTTTCCGAGGTTTTTCTCGACGACGAAGCCCAGCTGGGCACCCTCGACGGATTTGAGATCTTTTACAAAGACGAGATGGGTAACCGGTTCGTCGAGCGCACGAGCCACGGGCTCCGTTTTGAGAGAGACAAATGCCCATAACTTCGTAGATGCTTAAGCGGGAATGCTTGTGGCGAAAAGCTGGTTGACTCATTCCATACACACGCATGGAATAGAGGAGCGGAAAATGTCACAGCCGATCGAACTCGGGCTCGACACCTTTGGGGACGTCACCGTCGAAGCGGACGGTTCGCCGACCCCCTACCCGCAAGTCATTCGCAATCTTGTCGCCGAAGCGGTTCTCGCCGACGAAACCGGTGTCGACTTCATCGGCGTCGGCGAGCACCACCGCGACGACTTTGCCGTTTCGAGCCCCGAGATGGTTCTCGCTGCCATCGCCGGCCAGACCAAGCGCATCAAGCTCGGTTCGGCTGTTACCGTGTTGAGCTCCGACGAGCCCGTGCGTGTTTTTCAGCGCTTCGCAACGCTCGATGCGGTGTCGAACGGCCGCGCGGAGATCATTCTCGGGCGTGGCTCGTTCACTGAGTCGTTTCCGCTCTTTGGGCTCGAGCTGAGCGACTACAACGTGCTGTTCGAAGAGAAGCTCGATCTCTTCGCCGAGCTGCTCAAAGAAGGGCCCGTGACCTGGAAGGGATCGACGCGCGCACCTCTCGAAGGCGTTGATGTCTACCCCAAGACCGAATCGGGCTCGATCAAGACCTGGATCGGTGTCGGCGGAAGCCCCGAGTCCGTTGTGCGCGCCGCGAGCTATGGCCTGCCGCTGATGCTCGCGATCATCGGGGGAGAGCCGGCTCGCTTCGCTCCGTACGCCGACCTCTACCACCGCGCTCTCGCGCAGTTCGAAAAGCCCGCGCAGCCGATCGGTATCCACTCGCCCGGCTTTATCGGCGAGACCGACGAAGAAGCACGCGAGCTGCTGTGGCCCCACTACAAGATCATGCGCGACCGCATTGGCAAGGAGCGCGGTTGGGGCGAGATGACGCGCGCGGAGTTCGACTCCGAGGCCAACACGGGTTCGCTCTATGTTGGTTCGGCCGAAACTGTCGCGCGCCGCATTGCCTCGACAATCATCGCGCTCGGCGCCGACCGCTTTGACCTCAAGTACAGCGCTGGCCCTCTTCCGCACGCTGCGCTCCTTCGTGGCATCGAGCTCTACGGCACAAAGGTCATTCCACTCGTCAAGGAGATCGTCGGCGAAGCACGCGCGTAGGTCGGTGGAGGGATGTCGCGTAGATCCGCGACATCCTGACCGATTGAGGTGTGCTGTGGCAGTCTTGTGCCGTGCCATTCCTCGACCTTCCGCTCGCAGAGCTTCGCGCCTACCGTCCCACAGTCGCCGCGCCCGCCGACTTCGACGAGTTCTGGTCGTCAACGCTCGAACAGTCCCGCTCGATGGGAAGCGCCGCGACTCTCGAGCCGTTCGATGCCGGGCTCGCGACAGTTGACGTATGGGACGTCACTTTCGCCGGTTTTGGCGGAGAGCCGGTCAAGGGTTGGTTTATGGTTCCCGCCGGCACAACGGGCGAGTTGCCCACCATCGTCGAGTTCAACGGATACGGCGGCGGCCGCGGCCTACCGCACGAGAAGCTCGCGTGGCCTTCAGCGGGGTATGCCTACTTCTTTATGGACACCCGCGGGCAGGGCAGCGGCTGGGGCTCGGGCGGGGCGACGGCCGACGCTCACGGTACTGGCGCGAGCGCTCCCGGCTTTATGACTCGGGGAATCGATGACCCGGCCGACTACTACTACCGTCGCGTTTTCACCGATGCGGTGCGCGCCGTCGACACCGTGCGTGATTTCGAACGAGTGGATGCGACGCGGCTGACGGTCACGGGAGCCAGCCAGGGTGGCGGCATCGCCCTCGCGGTCGCGGGGCTCGTGCCCGGGCTCGCTGCGGTGATGCCCGACGTTCCGTTCTTGTGCAACTTCGAGCGTGCGGTCGGTCTCACGAGCAACGACCCGTACAACGAGATAGTTCGCTACCTCGCCGTGCACCGCGACCTCGTCGAGCAGAGTTTCGCGACTCTCTCGTACTTTGACGGCGTGAATTTCGCCGCACGGGCGACGGCTCCCGCGCTGTTCTCGGTTGCGCTGATGGACCCGGTCTGTGCTCCGTCGACGGTGTTTGCGGCACACAATCTCTACGGTGGTGCGGCGTCGATCGAGGTCTACCCGTTCAACGAACACGAAGGCGGCCTGGGGCACCACTGGGTGCGACAGGCCGCCTGGCTTCGCGCGACGCTCTAGTCTGCGGGTGCCGGCGCCGGTGGTGCGGGGTAATCGTCGGGGGCGACGGTGCGCTTGCGGCGACGCAGAATAAAGACGACCGCGGCGGCGATGATCCCGAAGAACACGATCCACGGCAGCAGTAGTCCGAGAATAACGAGCACCCCGCTGCCGAAGGCGATGAAGGCGAGCCAGCCAGCTTCGAGCCCGGAGAGGAACGTCTCGGGCTTGTCGACGGGCGCGTCAGCCGTTGAGATAAAGCTCACGCTGATTGTCGAGAGGCTGACCTGATCGGCGAGGTATCGCTGTTGTGACTGCATGCTCTCGAGTTCACTCTGGCGCTCGGTGATCGCGGTCTCGAGTTCGATGAGGTCGCCGGTGTCTTTCGCCGTGCGCAGAAGAGCGTGAAGCCGGCTGATCGACGCCGCGAGTGCCGAGGTGCGCGCGTCGAGGTCTTCTACTTCGGTGGTCACGTCGTCGCTCGACATTTCGAGAGTTTCGACCTCGCCGAGTTTTTTGAGCTTGTCGAGGGTCTCGGTGAGCGAATCGGAGGGGAGGCGCAGCGTCAGGCTCGCGCGTCCTTTGTCACCATCGGCGGGTGCGTACTCGTTGCGTGCGTCGACGCGGCCGCCCGAGGCCTCAGCGATGCGCACCGCCTCGCGGGCGGCGTCGGCGGGTGCGTCGACGGTGAGTGTGAGGTCGCCCGTGACGATGACCGCGCGGTCGACGATCGACTCGCCCCCGGCCTCGGGCGCGGCCTCGTACCCGTTGTTCACCGTCCCGCCATCCGACGATTGGCTCTCGGCGGGGCTAAAGCCCGCTGAGCATCCGGCAAGGGACAGGGCGGCCACCAGGAGCGCCGCGGGAATGATAATTGTTCGCCTCATGGGGCAACCGTAGGACCGCGTTAGGCAAGCCGCTACCCAACGTTTGTAACTATCTGATCGTCAGACCTTGGGGGTTTCTGGGAGTCAACTGGATAAAGCATCACAATGCGAGAACGTCGGTCTCAGAGTCGTAACGTCGAAGTAACAGATCGCTACAAAGGAGCAATTATGGGATTCCTCGACGATGCCAAAGACGCAGCACAGGCAACCGGCAAGAAGGTTGGCGAGTGGGCTGACGACACCAAAGAGCGCATCAGCGACAAGGTAGACGAGGCGAAAGCTGACGCCGAAGTTAAGCGCGCAGAGGGCGACGTTAAGAAGGCAGAAGCAGAGCGCGACGCCACAGCCGCCAAGAACGACTACAAGGAAAAGCTGCGCGACTAGGGTTTTAGTCATGGGCGTACGCGAGTGGTTGCATCCACGGCGAATGCCTGTTCTGCATATTGCAGACGACGAGGGCGAGGGTCCCGTGGTCATTATGGTTCACGGGATCGCCTCGTCTTCAGTCACGTTTAGCGAGCTTCTGCCGCTCTTGCGTGAGAAGTACCGCTGCATAACCATCGACCTCATGGGTTTCGGTGCGAGCCCAATGGCTCCCGAGGGGGCCACCTACACAATCGAAGAACACGTGGATGCCGTGCGCTCCACGATCAAGGCGCTGGGGCTCAAAGCGCCGTTCATTTTGATCGGGCATTCGATGGGGAGCCTGATTGCGGCCCGCTACGCCGCACGCTTTCCGGGCAAGGTATCGAAGCTCGTTCTCGTGAGTCCGCCGATCTACGTTGCTCCGACCGAGCTCGGAGACCCGCGCAGTCGTGCAGCGATGGGCGCGTACCTCAGGGCCTACGAGTACCTTCGCGGCAACAAGGGGTTCACCACGCGCAGCGCCTCGTTTCTGTCGAGACTCTCTCCCATCAAGAACGTGCTCGAGGTGACCGAGCGCAACTGGGAGCCCTTTGTGCTGTCGCTGCAGAACTCGATCGAGTCGCAGACCGCGCTGAGCGATATCGCGTCGGTGAAGGTTCCCGTCGCCATCGTTTACGGCACCCTCGACCCCTTCATCATGACCGGCGGCCTGCGCATTGCAGAGCAGCTGCGACACGTCACCGTGTACCGCGTTGAAGCAAATGATCACCTCGTGCGCAAGCGTCTCGCGAAAGCCGTGGCTAAAGCCGTCAACTGATTAGGCTTGCGCTCATGGAAACTCGCAGCGTCGCGCGCATCAATCGTCCACTCTCTGTCATCGGCCTCGGCACCTGGCAACTTGGTGCCGACTGGGGCGATGTCTCAGAAGACGACGCTCGCGCGGTGCTCGACGCGTCGGTCGAGTCGGGCGTGACGATCTTCGACACCGCCGACGTGTATGGCGATGGTCGCAGCGAGCAGGTCATCGGAAGCTACCTCGCCGACAACCCCGATCTCGACATTTTTGTCGCGACGAAGATGGGGCGCCGCGAAGCTCAGGATCCCGCAAACTTCACCCTCGCGAAATTTCGCGAGTGGACCGACCGCAGTCGCGAGAACCTGCGTCGAGACACACTTGATCTTGTGCAGCTGCACTGCCCGCCGACGCCGGTCTTCTCTAGTGATGCGACCTACGAGGCGCTCGACACACTCGTGGCCGAGGGTGCAATCGCGCGGTATGGGGTGAGTGTTGAGACTGTTGACGAGGCCCTCGCCGCAATCGCGCACCCCGGCACCGCGAGTGTGCAGATCATTCTCAACGCCTTCCGCCTCAAGCCGCTCGAGCGTGTGCTGCCCGCCGCGATCGAGGCGGGGGTCGCGGTCATTGCCCGGGTACCGCTCGCCTCCGGCCTGCTCACCGGAAAGTACACCGAAGAGACGACCTTCGCCGAGAACGACCACCGCACCTTCAACCGCCACGGTGAGGCGTTCGACGTGGGGGAGACCTTCTCGGGCGTTGACTTCGAGCAGGGCGTGGCGGCGGCACGGGAGTTCTCGACCCAGGCGCTCGAGGCCGGTCTTACGCCATCGGTCGCCGCACTTGCCTGGCTCGCGCAACTGCCGGGCGTGACGACGGTGATTCCGGGGGCTCGCAACGTTCCGCAAGCCGAGTCGAACGCATCGGCCGGGTCGGTCGCACCACTCGGGCAAGAGTTCACCGACGAGATCGTCGCGCGCTACGACCGGTATTTTCGCGCGGCTGTGCATGGTCGCTGGTAGGCAGCGCGGGGTTTCGAGACGGCCGCGGGCGGCCTACTCAACCAGCGATGCTAGTGAGCCACTTGTACAGCGCGGCCATGGTCGCGTCGAAGTCGTCACGAAAGGGCGAGTGACCCGTTCCGGGCACAACCTCGTAGGTGACAAGCGGGTTCGCCTCGACGATCGCCGCGGCCGTTGACGGCTCGAGCATTGTGTAGACGGCGGGGTCTCCACTGAGGATGAGCGTCGGCACCGGCAGAGCGATGGCCTGCGCAACAACATTCCACCCGGGGTTGTCATCGAACGAGCCACGGGCGGTTCGCTCCGACGAGAGTTTCACTCCGTCAACCTTGAGCGCGACATCCATTGAATGCCAGTGCGGTTTGGATGTCGCGAGCGACTGCTCGGTGAGCTCAAGCTCTGCGAGCTGGTCGGCGATGATCTCGTCGCGAGACTCCCGCGTGATCGCAAGCACGGGGTCGAAAAGTGCAAGAGCTCGCGTGAAGCGCGGCTCGAGGGATGCGAGCACCGAGGTCGCGCCACCGAGCGAGTGGCCGACGACGAGATCCCAGTTGTCGCGGGGCAGGTCGGCGGCGTAACTCGACAGTTTGAGATCGTCACCCGGTTCTGCGGCGCCGTGCCCGCGCAGGTCGACTGTTGTCACGTGCCACCCGGCGGCGACGAGCGACTCTGCGACGCGCCACCAGGTCTGGCCGGTTCCGTTGAGGCCGTGCACAAGCAGCGCGCGCCGCTCTCCGGTTGTTGACAATTCGTGACGGGGAAGCTCCATTCTCAGAATCTATCGAAGTTCATGCGCGGGAATGAATATCCGGTCGACGGGTGTTGGATTGCTATGTGAACAAGCTCATGATCGTTGTAGGTTCTGTCCGTCCCGGCCGCGCAGGCCTTCCCGTCGCCGAATGGGTGAACCGCGCGGCCGCCGAAGCCGCAGGTTTTGAGATCGACTTCGTTGACCTCGCCGAGCTTGCGTTGCCCTTTATGGATGAGCCGAACCACCCGGCGAAACGCCAGTACACAAAGCCACACACCTTTGCCTGGAGCGAGCGCGTCGATGCCGCCGACGCCTTTATCTTCGTCACGCCCGAGTACAACCACAGCTACGCGCCGTCGCTCGCCAATGCGATCGACTTCTTGTCGCAGGAGTGGTGGCGCAAGCCGGTCGGTTTTGTGAGCTACGGCGGAGTGTCTGCGGGTTCACGCGGTGTCGCGAGCATCGAGCCCGTGCTCACGACGGTCGGCCTGGTCAAGGCTGGCGCGAACGTTGAGATTCCGTTCATCGGAACCCGCGTCGTCGATGGTGCTTTCGAGCCGAACGAGAAGGAGTCGGCGATTCTCGGCAAGCTTCTCGCAGAGCTCGGCACGCTCGCCGGCGCTCTCAAGCCGCTGCGCTAAGACCCTGACCCCCGTACGGGTGACGAATCGAGCATTTCTCCGCTAGCATTCAGGGGTGCCTCAGCCGAAACTGACTTCGACGGTAGCGATCGTCGCGTACATTCTCGTTTTTGCGGCGCTGACGGCGGTCGTCTGGTTCGAGGTCATCGACGGAATCGGCCGTGAGTACGTTGTGTATCCGGCGGCGGTCACCGTGCTGCTCGTGGGCATCGCAGTAGTCGGAAGCATCGTGGGGCGAAAGCTCTCGCACAACGCTGTGAGCCTGGCTAGTGCAGCTTACGCGCGTGGTTTTGACTACACCCCCGAGGTGCGCGCGCCCGGTCTTCCCGGCCTTCTCTTTCGTGCCGGCACCAGGGTCACCGTTACCAGCCTCATCGACGCGACCTCGAGCGAGACGCCGTTTCTTGCCGGTTCGCTCACCGGACAATACGCGATGGAAACGTCGACCCCGCGTATGCTCGCGGCGAGTTTCGTTGCGATCCCGCTGGCGCGAACAGTGCCGAACATCGTGCTGCTCGGCACCGGCTTTGGCATTCTCAAGCGCGCCGGACTCGGTCTTGACGGCCGCCAGCGCCTCGGGCTCGAGGGCGACTTCGACAAGTCGTTTGCTCTGCACGTGCCCGCGGGCTACGAACGTGACGCGCTCGAGATCTTCACGCCGAACCTTATGCAGCTGCTGCTCGACACAACCGCCGGATGCGATGTTGAACTCGTCGACGACTGGATGTTCGTCTACTCGGGCCTGGGCAAGTACAACAAGCCCGAGGCGCTGGACGGGCTCGTCGCCGTCACCGAGCACTCACGCGCGACGATCGAGCGCCAGACCTCGCGCTACCGTGACGACCGCAGCGCGCGAGCTGCCTCCCACACGATCTCGCCCGACGAGCATGCGGCGCGGGTTGGTCGCGTCGCCGCCGCGGGCAGCCGGGTCAAGACTCGCGACACACTCTTTCAACGCGTCATCACCATCGGGTCGTCACTACTGCTTGTTGGCGCACTCGCCTATGTCTTTGTCGTCCAGATTCTCCCTTCCCTGTAACCTGCGTCAGAAACATCGAAAGGCACCTTTATGGCAACCACCGACGAACTCGTCACCCGCTTCAACGCTCCCGATGGCTTCAAGAAGTACATCGGTTTTCTCGGCGGAAGGCGCGCGAAGATGTCGCAGGAACTCTGGGACACCGCAGATGAGAAGGGTGCTCTGAAGTCGTACCTGCTCGACAAGCGCGAGTACGACGGCAGCCACTACTACCTGCGCGCCATTTCTACTCAGGGCGACCTCGACGAGCAGACGCTCTCTGAGTTGAGTCGCGCTGCCACCCTGTTTCCGCTGGGTACGGTTCGCTACGAGGGATCTCAGGCCGCCGTGCTGCCCGAGGCGGTCGGCTCCGAAGCCGATGCACGAGACATCCACTCGATTAGTCGCCTCGATCAGGGAATCATCGTTTATCCCGTGACCGAGCTCTCAAAGAAGGCCCTGTCGACCTACGCGCTCTGGGCGCGGTCGGGTGACGAGTACTTCGTCTACCCGATCGAAGACAAGAAACTGTAACTAGGTCGGCTGGATGGGCACCGGCGCTGTGTCGGGCACCGAGCTCGCCTCGCGCCCGCGCAGGTCGGGTGCCCAACTGCGCAGCACCGTAGGTATCAAGAAGCCGAAGAAGGCGAAGATCGCTGCGGCGCAGAATCCGCCGAAGGCTCCGTACGCGTCGATGAGAAAACCAGCGGCGGCCGAACCGAGCGCCGCGCCGATGAGCTGGCCGGTGCCGATCCAGCCGTAAGCCTCTGCCGTGTCGCTGAAGCGCACTGTCGCCGAGACGATGGCGAACATCACGGCGAGCGCTGGGGCGATGCCAATACCGGCGATGAGCAGCGCAAGTGCGAGCCACCAAAAGTTGAGCGAGCCCAGCGCGAGCGCCATACCGACGAAGACGGCGAGCATGCGCCGCGACATCGCCCACGGTCCGACCGGTACGTGGCCGAGCGAGAGTCCGCCGGCAAGTGACCCGAGCGCGAAGATCGCAAGAATGATGCCGGCCTCTGGCCCGCCGTGTCCGAAGGTCGCGACGACGGCTGCCTCGACGGCTGCGCAGGCGCCGACGAGAAGAAAGCCCGTGATCGTCGAGAGCAGCACGGCTGGTTTTGACAGAACAACGCCGAGCTTGCGCTTCGACCGAGGAATACGCACGCGCCCGACCTCGGGGGAGAGGATGAACCACAGCCCACCCCCAACAAGAAATATGCCGGCGATGCCAATCGCGAGCACTGTCGAGACCTGGGTGGCGACGAAGGTCGTGAGCACGGGGCCGGCGACCCAGATGATCTCTTGCGCCGATGCATCCAAAGAAAAGAGTGTTGTCAGCTGCGTCGAGTTGACCATCTTGGGGTAAATCGTGCGCACCGCCGGCTGGATCGGCGGCATGCTCAGCCCGCCGATGAACCCGACGACCATGTACGCCGGCACACTCATCTCAATAAAAGCCATGCAGGCAATGGATGTCGCGCACACGATCATCGTGAGCACAAGAACCTTGCGCATACTCCACACGCCCATCCACCGGCTGGTGAGTGGTCCGGCGATCGCTTGCCCGATGCTCGTGGCGGCGAGAACGAGTCCGGCGGCTCCATAGGAGTCGTGAACTTTCTCGATGTGCAGAAGGTAGGCGAGCGAGAGCATGCCGAAGGGAAAACGCGCGGTGAGTTGCGCGGCAATAATGCGGGCGACACCGGGGGTTTTAAGAAGACTGCTGTAGCTACTCACGAGAGTTCAAGCTTAGCGCCGCGTCTATCCCCAGCCTGTGGAGAACTGCGTGAAGTTATCCACAGCTGTGGATGACACGCCCACTACATCTAGGGTTGGCTCAGTGTCGCACCCCCGATATATAGTGGTGGAACGCCCGGGCCGGGTTTGCGGGTTTTAGGTCATTTTCCAGTCGTTTTCGACTGTTTTGTTTGAGTTTTTCGAGGGAGCACCGTGGGAATCACAGTAGTAAAGCGCGACGGCACGCGAGAGCCGTACGACGCCAACAAGATCAACCTCGCGATCGAGCACGCGAGTGCCGGTCTCGATGAGAACATCACCTGGGTCACCCAGATCGCCTCGGAGCTTGAGCTCACGCTCTTCGACGGCATCACGACCCAGCAGCTCGACGAAGCTGTGATTCAGGTTGCGCTGCAGAACGTCAAAGACGACCCGGCGTTCGACGTCGTCGCCGCTCGTCTTCTGCTCAAGACCATCTACAAGCGTGTGCTTGGCGACTACACAACTGCTGAAGAGCTCAAGAGCCTTCACAAGTCGCACTTCGCGGCCAACGTCACCCGCGGCGTTGACGAGAAGCTTCTCGACTCCCGCCTGACCGAACTCTTCGACCTCGAACTTCTCGCCGATCACCTCGAGCCCGCCCACGACGAGCTCCTCAAGTACATCGGCGTTGTAACCCTCAACAACCGCTACGGCATCAAGGGCCGCAATGGTGATGCCCTCGAGGTTCCCCAGCACTTCTGGATGCGCATCGCCATGGGACTTTCGCTCAACGAGGCGAACCCCAACGAAGCCGCAATCGCGTTCTACGAGAAGATGTCGACGCTCGAGTACCTCGCAGCGGGCTCGACCCTCGTCAACGCCGGCACCATCTACCCCCAGCTCGCGAACTGCTTCGTTATGGAGATGCAGGACGACATGGAGCACATCGCGAAGACGACTCGCGACGTTATGTGGCTGACAAAGGGAACCGGCGGCATCGGCCTCTCGGTAACCAAGCTGCGCGCACAGGGCTCGCCGATCCGCTCGAACAACACGACTTCGACCGGCCCGATTCCCTTTATGCACACGATCGACTCGATCCTTCGTGCGGTGAGCCGTGGCGGCAAGAAGTTCGGCGCCCTGTGCTTCTACATGGAGAACTGGCACATGGACTTCCCGGAGTTCCTCGAGCTGCGCAACAACTCGGGTGACCCCTACCGTCGCACCCGCACCGCGAACACCGCTGTCTGGATCAGCGACGAGTTTATGAAGCGCGTGCAGAACGACGACGACTGGTACCTCTTCGACCCGCTCGAGGTCGCCGACCTCAACGAGCTCTACGGTGCCGCGTTCAGCGCCAAGTACAACGAGTACGTCGCAAAGGCCGAGGCCGGCGAGATGCACATGTTCAAGAAGATCGGTGCTCGCGAGCAGTTCAAGTCGATCCTGATCTCGCTCCAGACCACGAGCCACCCGTGGCTCACCTGGAAAGACACGATCAACAACCGTGCGCTCAACAACAACACGGGAACGATCCACCTCTCCAACCTCTGCACCGAGATCACGCTCCCGCAGGACGAAGACAACGTCTCGGTCTGCAACCTTGCGTCGATCAACCTGTCGCAGCACATGCTCGACCTCGAGAACGGTTCGCTTGCCGTCGACTTCGAGAAGATCGAAGCCAGCGCTCGCCTCGCGGTGCGCCAGCTCGACAACCTCATCGACATCACGCGTTCCTCGGTTAAAGAAGCTGACTTCTCCAACAGCGAGAACCGCGCCGTTGGCCTCGGAGTGATGGGCTTCACCGACATCATCGAGCGTCTTGGCATCAGCTACGAGAGCGAAGCGTCGTACGACCTGATCGACGAGATCATGGAGCACGTCTCGTACGCGGCAATCGACGAGAGCGCGAACCTCGCCCAGCTGCGCGGCTCATACCCGAACTTCGAGGGCAGCCGTTGGTCGGAGGGCCTTGTGCCGCTCGACTCCATCGCGCTCACCGAAGCCGACCGTGGCCAGGAGATCAAGGTCAACCGCAAGACGCGCCTCGACTGGGATGCGCTGCGCCTCAAGGTCAAGGGCGGAATGCGTAACGCGACGCTGATGGCGATCGCGCCGACGGCATCGATCGGCCTCGTAGCGGGAACGACTCCGGGCCTCGACCCGCAGTTCTCGCAGATCTTCAGCCGCGCGACATCCAACGGAAAGTTCCTCGAGGTCAACCGCAACCTCGTTCGCGACCTTCAGAAGCTCGGCATCTGGGACTCGACGAAGGAGACAATCCTGCGCAGCCAGGGCGACATCCAGAACATCGAGTCGATTCCGGACAACATCAAGGAGACGTACAAGACGAGCTTCCAGCTCTCGCCGTTCGCGTTCCTCGAAGTTGCTGCGCGTGCGCAGAAGTGGATCGACCAGGCCATCAGCCGCAACATGTACCTCGAGACGCGCGACCTCGGCGACATGATGGACATCTACATGTCTGCATGGGAGCGCGGCGTCAAGACGACGTACTACTTGCACATGAAGCCGCGCCACACCGCCGAGCAGTCGACGGTCAAGGTCAACAAGAGCGAAGAGATCGGCACGGGCGTCAAGAAGGGCTTCGGTGCCGCAAGCCCGTCGGCCGCAGAGCCTGTCGCCGCTGCATCCACGCCAGCCCGTCGTGGTTTCGGCGGACTCGCACCGAAGGGTGACGCGTAATGGACCGGGTTTCGACAAGCTCAACCACCGTGGAGTATTCAGTACCGGTCGATCCCATGGACGACCTCCAGTGTGAAAGTTGCCAGTAACAATGGGAATTCTAGGAACCGGCCTCCAAGACGGCCTTCTTCTCAAGCCGATCAAGTACCAGTGGGCGATGGACCTGTATGACCAGGCCGTAGCAAACACGTGGTTTCCGAACGAGATCCAGCTCGGTGAAGACATTGCTGACTTCAAGAAGATGACCGATGAAGAGCGCCACGCTGTGACGTTCCTTATGTCGTACTTCAACCCGAACGAGCTGCTCGTCAACAAGGCTCTCGCGTTCGGCGTCTACCCCTACGTCTCTGCGGCAGAGTGCAGCATCTACCTTGCCAAGCAGATGTGGGAAGAGGCCAACCACTGCATGAGCTTCGAGTACGTTCTCGAGACGTTCCCGATCGACCGCGAGAAGGCCTATAACTCGCACGTGGACATTCCTTCGATGGCGAAGAAGGAAGAGTTCGAGATGAAGTACATCCGTCGTATGACGGAGCAGACTCTCGACATCACAACGACAGAGGGCAAAAAAGACTTCGTGCGCAACCTCGTTGCGTACAACGTCATCCTTGAGGGCGTCTGGTTCTACTCGGGCTTTATGGTCGCCCTGTCGTTCCGCCAGCGCAACCTGCTGCGCAACTTCGGTTCGCTGATGGACTGGGTCGTTCGCGACGAGAGCCTGCACCTCAAGTTCGGCATCAACCTGATTCTGACCGTGCTCGAAGAGAACCCCGACTTACAGACTGAGGAGTTCGCTCAGGAGATCAAGCAGATGATTCTCGATGCCGTCGAGATGGAAGAGGAGTACAACAACGACCTTCTTCCCGGTGGCATCCTCGGGCTCAATTCGACCTACATCAACCAGTACGTCAAGTACCTGGCTGACCGTCGTCTCGAGGAGCTCGGCTTCGAGTCGCACTACAACGTGTCGAACCCGGCCAAGTGGATGGCAGCCGCGAACGACACCCTGCAGCTCGTCAACTTCTTCGAGTCGACGAACACGTCGTACGAGTCGAACGCTTCGGCAACCGTCAAGGCCAAGGTCGAGCAGTAAGAACAGATGAAGATCTCCAACGGGCTGCCTGACTATCTGTCGGGCCTGCCCGTTGGAGATCTTTATCGTTTCGGCGAGCTGTCTGCACTGGTCAGCACCGTTGAGACCCCGCCGTCGAACGCGTCGTTCGTTTTTCTGCCCAACCAGGTCGGGCATCCCGAGTTCGAGGATGCCGACGAGGTCTTCTGGCAGGCGGTCACCGAGCTCTACCTCACAACGCCGCGCACCGACGGCGAGTTGCCGCTTGTCTACTGGGGATTCCATTCCTTCGACCTGCTTCTGCGACGGTCGAGCAATGGTGTGCTCGTGACCGATCGCACCGTGTATCTCGTCGATGCGGGTCGTTCGTCGGCGGCAATTGCGCTGGTGGATGTCGCGGCGATCCGTGTCGAGGGCGACGAACTGCTCGTGCACTCGGTGAGCGGCCCCGGAGCACGCCTTGGGCTCACTCAGGCGCAGCGGCTGCTCGAACCCACAACCGCCGAAGACGCGGCCGGTTATCTCTCGGCAATCATTGCTGCCCTGCCACGCACGGCAGAGGCACCCGCGTCAGCGCTCACGCCCGCTGAGCGTGTCTCCCGATCGAACTTGTCGTCGGATTTTCAACTTCCTGGTCGAGCTGGCGATGCCAAGAGCCTCGCAAAGCTCGCGAGCAAGTGGAAACTGCCGGCGACCGACCCCGTGCTCCTTGCACTCTCGAGCGCAACCTTCGCGGGCGTCTACGGGCTCGCCCTCACCAGTACAACGCTCTACTCGCGCGACCTGATGGAGCCGCTCGAGAGCACTGCTCTCGCCGACATCGACCCGGCGGCGATCCACTGGGACGCCGAGGCCAAGAACTTTCGCGTCAACGCGACTCAGACGATTCCCGCGCTGCCCTCGATCACCGACGGCAACCGAGAGTACTTTCTCCAGCTGTTGCGCGAGCTTCTCACGTAATTACGCCAGCGCCGCTCGGGTAACGTAGACAGGTGAAATTTGAGACTGTCGAGTGGCTTGACCCACGTGCCGTAGCCCTGCGAGACGCCATGGATGTCGAGACGACAGCGATGTATGCCGGCCGCGCGTCCGACCAGACCGACGAAGAAACAGCGGCAGTAATGGCCGCGCTCACCGTTGACCCCACAAGCATTGTTGCGACGGTCATCGCGATCGACGACGACGGAACACCCGTCGCTCACGCGGCCCTGCGTCCCTTCGAGGGCGAGCTTGAGGTTAAGAAGGTTTTTGTCGCGAAGAGTGTGCGCGGTCGCGGTGTGTCGCGAGCGATCATGACAGAGCTCGAGCGCATCGCTCGCGAGCGCGACATCCACTCGCTCGTTTTGCAGACCGGCGACCTGCAGGTGCCAGCGATCGCGCTGTACCTGTCGATGGGGTACGAGCTGATTCCCGTCTACGGAAAGTACGCGGCAATTCCGTTCGCGCTCTGCTACCGCAAGGCGCTATAACGCTTCGGCGAGACTCGCGTAGTACGGCGCCATGCGCGGGTGATAATCGTTGAATTTCGGGGCAGTTGCGCCGGTGACAGCGAACAGCAGCGCGTCGAGGTAAAACTCCCAGCCGGGGCCGTAGCTCTCGGCGAGCGCCTTGTCTGCGATGACCTGGCTGAGCGCAACCTCGGTCGTTGAATCGAGCTGGCTCAACCGCACCTCGAGTGACCAATCGTCCATCGTAAAAGCTACGTGAAAGGGTTCGTCGCACGCGTCAATGCGGGTGTCGACGACCGGGTCGCCGTCTTCTTGCACCATCGTCAGCTGGATCGTGCCGCCGACGCGTGCCTCTCCCGACCACGGGCCGATCCACGCCGCCGTGCGTTCCGATGCGGTGACCCACGTCCAGGCGTCGTCGATGATGAGGTCGAGCTCGCGTCGAACCGTGAGTTCGTAGCCGTCGTCGCCGAGAGATACGAGAGTGCCGGTTGGTTCGGTCATTTGGGTGCCATCCTTATCGCTCCGTCGAGGCGAATCGTTTCGCCGTTGATCATGGGGTTGTTGATGATGTGGGCGACGAGCGCCGCGAATTCCGAGGGTTTTCCCAAGCGTGATGGATGCGGCACCTGCGCGCCGAGCGAGGTGCGGGCTTGATCGGGCAGTGAGGCAAGCATCGGGGTTTCGAAGATGCCGGGCGCGATGCTCACGACGCGAATGAGGTGCTGCGCGAACTCGCGCGCAAGCGGAAGGGTTATGCCCGCGACCCCGGCCTTCGACGCCGCGTAGGCCGCCTGACCGATCTGCCCGTCGAACGCGGCGACCGATGCTGTGTTAACGATGACCCCGCGCTCTTCGCCGATCGGCTCGAGCTTTGTCATGCGGGCCGCCGCGAGTCGCACAACGTTGAAGGTTCCGACGAGATTGATGCCGACGACCCGCTCGAATGCCTCGAGTGCGAGCGGGCCGTCACGGCCCACAGTACGACCGGGGTCGGCAACGCCCGCGCAATTGACAACGATCCGCACGTCACCGGCAACATCGAGCGCCGCGAGCACATCGGCCTCTGCGCGCACGTCGCCATCCACATCGGCACCTCGCAGGTCGAGAGTTGTCACCCGGGCCCCGGCCTCGCGCAGCGCCGTTGCTGTCGCGAGACCGAGACCCGAGGCGCCGCCCGTGACGAGTGCCGCGACATCCATCGTCTGCATCAGAGGCTCCGCATTAGAGTCGCTCGATGATCGTCGCGTTGGCCATTCCGGCTCCCTCGCACATCACCTGAAGGCCGAAGCGCCCGCCGGTGTTCTCGAGCCCGGTGAGCAGCGTCGCGAGAAGCCGGGTGCCGCTCGAGCCGAGAGCGTGGCCGAGGGCTATCGCGCCGCCGCGAGGGTTGAGCCGCGCGGGGTCGGCGTCGAACTCGCGCAGCCAGGCGAGCGGCACACTCGCGAAGGCCTCGTTGATCTCGTACTGTTCGATGTCGTCGAGGCTGACGCCGCTGCGGTCGAGAATGCGACGCGTTGCCGGAATGATGCCGGTGAGCATCTCGATCGGGTCGGAACCGGTAACGGCGAAAGAGTGAAAGCGTGCGCGGGCAGTGAGCCCGAGTTGCAGCGCTCGCTCTTCGCTCATGATGAGCGCGGCCGAGGCGCCGTCGGTGAGCGGCGAGGAATTGCCGGCGGTGATGTTCCAGCCGATCTCCGGAAAGCGTGCCGCAAGCTCGTCGCTGTGGAATGCGGGGTGCATCTGCCCCAGGGCGTCGACGTTTGTGTCCGGGCGGATCGTCTCATCGGTGCCGTCGCCCAGAATTTCAGACGAGAAATCGCTGGATGCCGCGAGCCGATGTGAGCGCTCGGCGAACTCGTCGAGCTCGGCCCTCGACAGGTTCCACCGCGCGGCGACGAGTTCTGCCGAGATGCCCTGCCCCACAAGGCCGTCGGGGTACCGTGCGGCGACACCCGTGCCGTGCGGATCGAGCCCGTTCGTTGCGTAGTTGATCGGGTTGCGGCTCATCATCTCGACGCCGCCGGCGATAACAACGTCGTACGAGCCGGCGATGACCCCCTGCGCGGCAAAGGTCGTCGCCTGCTGGCTCGACCCGCACTGCCGGTCGATGGTGACTGCCGGAACCGATTCGGGAAAGCCTGCAGCGAGCACCGCGCTGCGGGTGAGGTTGACGGCCTGGGTGCCCGCCTGCGACACACATCCGCCGATCACATCATCAACCAGCGCGGGGTCTAGCCCGTTGCGCTCGACGAGCGCGGAGAGCACACTCGCGAAGAGATCGGCGGGGTGCTCGTGCGCGAGTGCGCCTCCCGCTTTGCCGCGACCACTCGGGGTGCGAAGAACATCGATGATGACTGCCGTTGTCATGACGGCACTCTAGCTCTTTAGGCTGTTCTTTAGATCGCCGGGCTGAGCTCCAGCGTCGGGATGCCCGCGCGCACCTCTTCGAGAAACAGCACGATCGTCGCGGCGACACTGCGGTGCGTCACGTCATTGAGAATGTCGTGACGCCCCTCGTGCACAATCGCCACTCGCGCGTTCGGCAGCTTGCCGTAGTACGCCTGCACCTCGGCGACGCCCGCGATGGCGTCTGCTGCCCCGTGGATCGCGAGCACGGGAACGCGCAGATTGGCGGGCACCGGCAGCGTCAGTTCGCGCGGCAGATCTCTCGAGAGCGCGAGCGGGTCGAGGTTGAGGTCGTCGTGCAGAAGGCGGCGGTGCGCCGGATCGGCCGTTCTTGCCTCGAGCTGGGTGAGGGCGTCGGCGAGAATGCCGAGTGAGCTCGGAAGACCCGCGGCGACAACTGCCGCGACACCCGAGCGCGCTCCACTTGCCAGTTCGAGGGCGAGCACCGTGCCGGCATCCGAACCGATAAGAACAACCGGCAGCACATCGCTCTCGGCAATAAGACTGCGCACAAGCGCCGCCGACGATCGTGGGTCTAGCGTGACGTCGTGAACAACCCGAACCCGGTATGCGTCGGCCGAGAGCCGTCGGGCGAATCGTGTGTAGACGGTCGTCGCTTCGCCCCTCCCGGCGAGCACGACCAGTGTGCCCCGCGCTTGCGCGCCGAGGGGTTCGTCCCAGCGTTCGATGGTCGGTGGCGTGCTCATGCCTCGACGTTAACGCGCCGCACCAGCCCTTCTCCAGCCGCCGGACGAATATGACGCAAAGCGCGTCATGTTGCGCGTTGTGACGCAACATATCGCAAAGAGAGTTGCCGGAATAGGCGCCACAACAGAGGCTTGGATGGCGCGGGTCTCAGCCCGCGACGAAGGGAACGTTATGACCGGCACACTCGAAACCCGCCCCGTAAAAATCGTTGGTGTCTCGGGAAGCCTCAAGGCTCCGTCGCGCACAATCGAACTCGTCGAGCAGATCGTCGAGTCGCTCGGTCGTCACCTCGAAACCGAGGTGACGCTCATCAGGGTCAACGAACTCGGGCCGTACTTTGCCGGGGCACTCAACCGCTCGGAGCTTCCGCCCCAGGTCGAGGCAGCTCTCGTCGAGATCGAGACCGCCGACGTGCTCGTTGTGGCGAGCCCCGTCTACCGCGCCTCGTTCACCGGTCTGTTCAAGCACCTCTTCGACTTCGTCGACCAGTACGCGCTCGTTGACACACCGATCCTTCTCGCGGCCACCGGCGGAAGCGAGCGGCACGCACTCATCATCGAGCACCAGTTCCGTCCGTTGTTTGGCTTCTTCCAGGCGCTCACGCTGCCGCTCGGCATCTACGCCCACGACTCCGACTTCACCGACTACAAGATCTCGAGCGAACGCCTTCGTGAGCGTCTCGAGAAGGCGGTCGCCAAGGCCGTGCCACTCATTCGTGGAAACCTCGCCGAGCGGGAGGAGATCGAGCGGGCGCTCGCCGGGGATTTGGAGCGCGAGCCCGAAGATGTGCCGAGGGCGCCGGTGCGGTTGCTCTCCTAGCCCCAAGGTCGCCTGGTTTCGATACGGCCGCGGGCGGCCTACTCAACCAACAAGAGCCGGGTTACCGCTCGCCCAGCACCTTCGAGATGCGCTGCAGCGACACCGGTTCGGCAGTGCCGAGGTGCTGTGCGAAGAGCGAGATGCGCAGCTCTTCGAGCATCCACCGCGCGCGCTTCAGGTAGGGAGCGGCGGCGGGTGCGAGCGGCAGTGATCCGCCCGCCGACATGTAGCGCGCGGTTGCCTCTTCGATTTCGGTGAGCCAGGCACGATCGCGGCCGGGGTTCTCCTGCAGCTTGGCCACACGATGCGTGACTCCGGCGAGATAGATCGGCAGGCGGCGCAACTGGGTGAGTCCGGCGGCCGACACAAAGCCCTTGTAGACGAGGTTCGCCAGCTGTTCACGCGCGTCGGCGAGCGGTGCCATCAGCGCGAGACTGCTTGCGGCACTGATCGCCTTCTCGGCCTCGCGGCTCGCGCGCAGCACAGAGCTGACCTGGCCGACGGCCTGGAACATCGAGTCGAGAATGGTTGCCGAGACACGATTGCGCGCCTCTTCGAACTGCGCCCTGGTGTGGATGAGCTCGCTGCCGATGACCTCATCGATGCAGGCGGCCATACAGTCGTCGAAGAGCTCGGCGGTCGTGCGGTACGGGCTCGCCGCGAGGTATAGCTTCTCCTGGGTGGTCAGGTGATCCTGAACGTACGACGTTGGTGACGGGATCGCGAGCTGAAGCATCCGTCGAACGCCTGCCTTCATGGCGCGCGCCTGATCGTCTGCGGTCGCCATAAGCCGAATCGAGACCGAGGAGCCCATGTCGATGAGCGTGGGATACCCGCGCACGGTCGTTGTGCCCTGCTTGGTGTCGAGCGTGAGCGGGAGTTCGTCGAAGTCCCAGGTGGTGAGGCCGGCGCGCTCGATGGCGTTGGGTGTCGCCGCTGTGACGCGCGCAACCGAATCGCGGGCTCGGCTCAGCAGACGCACGCGAAGAGAGCCAAGGTTCTTGCTGCGAGCGACCTGTTTGCCGCGATCGTCGAAAACCGCGAATGTCATCCGCAGGTGGTCGGGAAGGCGGTCGGTCTCGAAGTCGTCGGGCTCGACGGGTGTGTAGGTGAGTCGCCGAATCTGCTGGGCGAGGTACTCGGTAATCGACAGCTCAGTGAGGTCGGCGTCATCGGGAATCGCGTCGATGAGCTTGTTCGCCCAGTCGGCAGCCGGCACAACGTTGCGGCGAATGGCCTTCGGCAGGCTCTTGATGAGCGCGATGACGAGGTCGTGCCGCAGTCCGGGCACCAGCCAGTCGAAGCCCGCGGGCTTGAGGGTCGCGAGCAGTGAGAGTGGAACCCGCACTGTAACGCCGTCGTCTTCGGCTCCCGGCTCGAAGCGGTAGCTCAGCTCGAGGCGCTGGTCGCCCTGCGTCCAGGTGGTCGGGTAGGCGTTCTCGTCGACGCTGGCGTCGGACTCCTCGTCGACGAGCGTCTCGGCGGTCATCGTAAGAAGGTCGGGGGTCTCTTGGCGCGCCTTTTTCCACCACGCTTCGAAGGTGCGCGTCGAGGCGATGTCGTGCGGCAGTCGGCGGTTGTAGAACTCGAAGACCGCTTCGTCGTCGTTGAGGATGTCGCGGCGGCGCGTGCGCTCTTCGAGCTCGGCGAGTTCCGCGCGCAGTGCGCGGTTGGCGCGGTCGAAGGCCGTAATGCTCTTCGAGACGCGGTCGATGTCCCAGTCGCCCTCGACGAGCGCCGAGCGGATGAAGATCTCACGCGCGTAGGCGGCGTCGATCCGCGCGAACTGCACGCGGCGGCGCGGAATGATTGGCACGCCGTAGAGCGTGACCTTCTCAAACGCGACGGCGGCGCCCTGCTTCTTCTCCCAGTGCGGCTCGGAGTACGAGCGCTTGACCAGGTTGGTCGCGATTGGTTCGGCCCAGGCGGGATCGATTGCCGCGTTTGTGCGTGCGAAGAGTCGCGAGGTCTCGACGAGCTCGGCGCTCATAATCGCGGCGGGCTGCTTCTTGGCGAGCGCCGAACCGGGAAAGATCACAAAGCGCGACTGGCGCGCGCCGACGAAGTCTTTTTTCGCGACATCCTTGATGCCAATCTGGCTGAGCAACCCGGCAAGAATCGAGCGATGGATGCCGTCGGGGTTCGTACTGGGCTCACCAACGTGAAGCCCCAGCTGCTTCGCCATCCGGGTGAGCTGGCGGTAGACGTCCTGCCACTCCCGCACTCGAACGAAGTTGAGGTATTCGCTGCGGCAGAGGCGACGAAACTGGTTGCCGCTGAGCTCTTTTTGCTTGCCCTCGAGGTAGTTCCAGAGCGCGAGCAGCGAAAGAAAGTCGCTCGTCGGGTCGGCGAAGCGGGCGTGCTGCTGGTCGGCCTGCGGGCGCTTCTCGAGCGGGCGTTCGCGCGGGTCTTGAATGCTGAGACCAGCGACGATCGCCATCACCTCGCGGGTCGTGCCGTGCTTCTTTGACTCAATGATCATGCGGGCGAACCGCGGGTCGATCGGCAGCTGCGTGAGCTGCTTGCCGACCTGGGTGATTCGGGCATCTCCTTCGACGGCGCCCAACTCGCGGAGCAGGTCGAGGCCGTCTTTGATGCCGCGTGAGTCCGGCGGCTGAAGAAAGGGGAAGGCCTGGATGTCGCCGAGGCCGAGCGAGATCATCTGCAGGATGACGGCGGCGAGGTTGGTGCGCAGAATCTCGGGTTCTGTGAACTCGGGGCGCGCGTCAAAGTCTTCTTGCGAGTAGAGGCGAATCGCGATGCCGTCGCTCGTGCGGCCGCTTCGACCGGAGCGCTGGTTCGCCGACGCCTGGCTGATTGCCTCGATCGGCAGGCGCTGAATCTTCGACCGCACGCTGTACCGGCTGATGCGCGCGGTGCCCGCGTCGATGACGTAGCGGATGCCGGGAACCGTGAGCGAGGTCTCTGCGACGTTCGTTGCGAGCACTATGCGGCGGCGGGTTCCGGCGGTGGCCGAGGGCTGAAAGACCTTGTGCTGGTCGGCCGATGAGAGCCGGCCGTAGAGGGGGAGTACCTCGGTGAAGGGCAGGTTGCGGCCGCGAATCGCCTCTTCGGCGTCGCGGATCTCGTTCTCGCCGCTCAGAAAAACGAGCACGTCGCCCGAGCTTTCGCGCGCAAGCTCGTCGAGCGCGAGGTTGATTCCCTCGATCGGATCGAGCGAAGGCGCGACCGAGTCAGCGCCCTCTTCTGAGTCGACGGCCTCGCTGACGAGTGGCCGATAGCGCACCTCGACCGGGAAGGTTCGGCCCGAGACCTCGATGATCGGCGCCGGTGTTCCGTCGGCGGCCGCGAAGTGGCGCGCGAAGCTCTCGGGGTCGATCGTCGCGCTAGTGATGATGACCTTGAGGTCGGGGCGCCGGGGCAGAAGCTGCTTGAGATACCCGATGAGAAAGTCGACGGTGAGGCTGCGCTCGTGCGCCTCGTCAATGATGATCGCGTCATACTTGCGCAGCTCGCGGTCGCGGTGAATCGCGTTGAGAAGAATGCCGTCGGTCATCAGCTTGATGCGGGTGTTCTTGCCCGAGGTGTCGGTGAACCGCACCTGGTAGCCGACGGTGTGCCCGACCTCTTCGCCGAGTTCTTCGGCGATGCGCTCGGCGACGGTGCGCGCGGCGATGCGTCGCGGCTGCGTGTGCCCGATGCTTTCGCGCCCCAGTTCGAGCAGCATCTTCGGAATCTGGGTCGTCTTTCCCGAGCCCGTCGAACCGGCGACGATAACAACCTGGTGCTCAGAGATGGCGCGCATGATGTCGTCACGGCGCTGCGTTACGGGCAGATCAGCCGGGTAGGTGATGACGAGGTCTGGGCTGGACATAGCCTTCTATCGTAGGCCTCCTGCGGTACTGCCCGAGCAATACGCCCGCGAGCACAAGCGCGACACCGATCGCCTGCTGAACGCCGAACACCTCGGCGGCGATGAGCACGCCGAGCGCGACGCCCGTGACGGGGTTGAGAAGACCAATAAGTCCGACGGATGTCGCGGGCAGATTGCGCAGCGCGACCAACCAGGCCACGTTGGCGATGGCAGTCGCCACGATCGTGACGTAGGCAAAGCCCAAAATCGCGGGGCCGTCGAGCACCGGTAGTGGTCCCTCAACGGCGAGGGCGACGGGCGCGACGAGCAGCGAACCCGCGATGAGCTGCCATGCGGTTATCGACAGGGCACTTGTGTCGGTGCCCCAGCGCTTGGCGAGGATGAACCCGATTGACGACATCACCATGGCGGCGACCGACGCGACTGCTCCCCAGGGGTTGAGCTCCGCGACATCCGTGAAGAGCATAAGACCCACGCCGCCAAAGCCGATTGCCGCGCCGACGAGGGCGATGAGCCGCGGACGTTCGGCGAGCAGCGGCCACGCAACGAGTGGGATAACCACGGCGGAGAGCGCCATGAGCGTCGAGGCGACGCTCGTCGGCAGCAGTTGGGCCGCGACGTAGACGAGGATAAAAAACGCACCGACGTTGAGGGTGCCGAGCACAAGGGATTTCCACCACCACGAGCCGCGGGGTCGCTCGCGAGCGATCGCGAGCAGGATGAGCCCCGCGGGCAGTGCACGAATGACGGCGCCCCAGAGTGGAATGTCTGCCGGAAGCAGCTGGCGCGTAACGAAGTAGGTGCTGCCCCAGGCAACGGGCGCGATGGCGGCCACAAGAAGCCACTTGACGCGAATATTTTCCACGGAAACTAATATAGCTTCCCGGGAAGATATATTGGCAGCATGATCGACGATCACGTCTCCCGCATCCAGGCCGATTGGAACCGCGAGCGCCCCGAACTCGACGTCGCCCCGATCGGAGTCATCGGCCGACTGCACAGGCTCGCCGGTGCCCTGACCGAAGAGCTCGTTGCGCTCTATGCCGAATACGGACTGACCGAGGGGGAGTTCGACGTGCTCTCTGCTCTGCGGCGAGCTGGCGCGCCGTACGAACGGGCGCCGGGGGAGCTTGCCCAGCACACCATGGTCACAACCGGGGCGATCACCAAGCGCATCGACCGACTCATTGAGGCCGGGTATGTGACACGCAGGCAGTCCGAGACGGATGCCCGCGGCCGGGTCGTCGGGCTTACCGAAGAGGGGGTCGCCGTCATCGACGCGGCGTTCGTTGCGCACCTCGAGAACGAGCGGCGCCTGCTCGCCGCACTCGATCGGGCCGAGGCCGCGCAGCTCGAGCTGCTGCTCGCGAGGTGGCTCAGCGCGCACGAGTAAGCGCGGTCGTAGCCCTTGTTTCGCAAAGTGGTTTGTGTTACAAAGTACACATGACTACACCAGAGGTCGACGACCAGCCACTAGATCCCGCGGCCATGCTCGCGCTTTCGCGTGCACAGCAATCCCGGGTCAACACGACCTACGCCAAGCCGATGGTCGCCATGCTCGCCAGCTGGGCAATCGCGTGGGGCATCGGCTTTCTTGTGCTCTGGTCTGCAATTCCCGAGACGAACTCGCCCGTGTTCGTTGCGCAACCGGCCGCGACGATCATCTTCGCGCTGCTTATCGTCGCCGCGAGCGTCACCTGCGCCGTGCTCGGCATCCGCATGAACCGCGGCATCCGGGGCAGCTCGAATTATGCGGGAGCCGTCTATGGAGCTACCTGGTCGATTGCCTCGTTCGGTGCGGCGGCCGTCGGCGTCGCTCTGCTGAGGGCCGGCATGTCGTCTGAGCTCGCCGCGCTGTTCTTTCCGGCGGTCTACAGTCTCGTCGTCGGAACCATCTACCTCGCCGGCGCGGCGATCTGGCGTGACAAGGGCCAGCTCATTCTCGGTGTCTGGATCATCGCCGTCGGCAGTATCGCGCCGTTCTTCGGCTATCCGGGCAACTTTCTGCTGATGTCGATTCTCGGCGGCGGCGGATTCGCGGTTGGGGCCATCGCTATAGCCGTCAACCTCGCATCCACTCGCAAGAAGGTGTCTCGTGGCTGAGCTCGACCCGGTCATTCACGCCCAGGCACGACTGCGAATCATGGCGACCCTCGCGACACTCGACTCCGACGGCAGCATCGCCTTTCCCCGGCTTCAGGAGTTGCTCGACATGACGGCGGGCAACCTCTCGACCCACCTGCGCAAACTCGAAGACGCCGAGTACGTCTCGCAAGAGAAGTCATTTCGCGGGCGCACTCCCGTCACCTTCGTCGCGACGACGAAGAGCGGGCGCCGCGCCTTTGAGGACTACATGGAACAACTCAGAACCCTGTTAGGAGGAGCATCATGAGCACACTCGCAACACTCGACGGCGTCTCGCGCCGGTTCGGCGACGTCACCGCCGTCGACAACGTTTCGCTCGAGATCAACTCGGGCGAGATTCTCGGTCTTCTTGGCCCCAACGGGGCGGGCAAAACGACGCTGATCTCGATGCTGCTCGGGCTGCGGCGGCCGACATCCGGAAGCGTTCGAATCTTTGGAAACAGCCCGGTGGATGCCGCGAGCCGCCGTTTTCTCGGAAGCACCCCACAAGAGACGGCTCTTCCCGACACACTGCGGGTCGGTGAGGTCATCGACTTCGTGGGCGCGCACTTCACAGATCGCACCTCGACTGCCGCGCTCGCCGAAGAGTTCGGGCTAAGCGAGCTTCTGCGCAAGCAGACGGGCGCGCTCTCGGGAGGCCAAAAGCGTCGGCTGAGTGTCGCGCTCGCGTTCGTTGGTAACCCAAAGCTTGTGCTTCTCGACGAGCCGACGACGGGTCTCGACGTTGACGCGCGGCGCATTCTGTGGGACGCGTTGCGGCGCCAGAACGCGACCGGGGCGACGGTTGTTGTAACCAGTCACTACCTCGAAGAGATCGAGGCGCTCGCCGACCGTGTTGTTGTGATGGGCCACGGGCGTGTTCTCGCCGACGACTCTCTGCAGGGGATTCTCGACCGGGTCGGGGTGCGCATCGTGCGGCTTGACTCACCCGACCCCGTCGCGGTGGCCGCTCTGCCCGGGGTTATCCGCAGCGATGCGGGCACCTACTTTGTCAGCGATTCCGACGCCTTCCTCGTTGAGCTCGTGCGGTCGGGCCTTGTGTTTCGCGATCTGACGGTTCGCGGCGCGAGCCTCGAAGAAGCGTTTCTTGCACTTACGGAGATTGCAGCGTGAGCGTCGCCACTCTTTCACTTGTCCATGCAAAGTACTCGCTGCTCGAGACGATGCGGGTTCCGATCTCGGTCATCGGCACCCTCGTTTTTCCGACGCTCTCGCTCCTGTTCTTTGTTGTGCCCCAGCCCGCGATCGCTCAAGACGCCGAGTACGCAACCCAGGCGGTCATCTCGATGAGTGTCTTCAGCGTGATGGTGGGCAACCTGTTCAGCTTCGGGCTGGGCATCGCCGAGAACCGGTCGAAGCCGTGGGACCCCTACCTGCGCACGCTGCCGGCACCGGGCATCGTGCGCGTGCTCGGGCACATCTTCTCTACCGGGCTGATGTCGCTCGTGGCACTCGTGCCGCTGCTCATCGTCGGCGGGCTGCTCACGGCGGCGACGGCCACGCCCGCGCAACTCGTGTTCGGCCTGCTCGCCGTGGCAGTCGCATCCTTGCCGTTCGCGCTGCTGGGAATCTGTATCGGGTACGCCATGTCGATGAAGGCCGCGATCGCCGTCATTCAGGTTACGTTCTTCGCTCTCGCCTTCGGCGGCGGGCTGTTTCTGCCGCCGATTCTCTTTCCCGACTGGCTCAATGCAATCTCCCAGTTTTTGCCCTCCCGCATGGCTCGCGACTTTGTGATCTGGGCCGTGGAGGGCGGGGAACTCGCGCCGCTCACGTGGATCGGCCTGCTCGTGTGGGTGTTCGGTTTGCTCGCGATTGCGCTGGTTCTGTTCCGGCGAGACGAAGGCCGTCGCTACCGCTAACTAGGCTTGAGTTATGACTGTTCCCACCATCACACTCAACGACGGCCACTCGATTCCCCAGCTCGGCTTCGGAGTCTTCAAGGTCGATCCCGCCGAGACCGAGCGCATTGTGACCGACGCACTCGAGGCCGGTTACCGCCACATCGACACCGCCGCCATCTATGGAAACGAAGAGGGTGTCGGCCGCGCGATCGCGAAGTCGGGCATCGCTCGCGACGAACTGTTTATCACCACGAAGTTGTGGAACTCAGAGCAGGGCACCGCTTCGGCGCACGCCGCAATCGACGAGAGCCTCACCAAGCTTGGCCTCGAGAGCGTCAACCTGTACCTCATTCACTGGCCGGTTGCGAGCAAGGGCCTCTACCTCGAGAGCTGGCTCGCGCTCGAAGAGATCAAGGCTGCGGGCAAGGCAACGTCGATCGGTGTCTCGAACTTTCAGATTCCGCAGCTCGAAGAGGTCATCGCCGGCAGCAGCACGGTTCCGGCAGTGAACCAGATCGAGCTGCACCCCGAGTTTCAGCAGCGCGACATCCGTGAGTTCGCGAGCGCAAACGGCATCCACATCGAGGCGTGGGGTCCCCTCGGCCAGGGCAAGTACGACCTGCTGGGCAACCCCGCGATCACGGCGGCGGCCCAGGCAACCGGCAAGACCCCTGCACAGGTTGTCATCCGTTGGCACCTGCAGCACGGCATCGTCGTGTTCCCGAAGTCGAACAGCGCTGCGCGCATCGCCGAGAACTTCGACGTGCTCGACTTCGAGCTGACCGCCGACCAGATTGCCGCTATCGACGCCCTCGACGCGGGAAACCGTGTCGGGTCGCACCCCGACGACGTCAACTAGTCGAACGACAGCTTTTCGGTCGTGTCGATGTACTTCCACTCGCCATCAACGAGTGCGAAGTACGTCGACACGGCCTGCCACGGCGCTGAGTTTCCCGAGCGCTTCGTGGCGCCGGAGTCGTCTGTGAAGGCGTACTCGCTCTGGCCGTAGACGGCGAGACCTGTCGAGTACACAAGCTGGTCGTTGTCGGCGGTGAGCTCGCCGTCGTCGATCGTGATTGCGGTGGGTGTGTAGAAGAACGGCATAACCTGCTGCTCGATGTAGAGGCCCTCGGCGTTCTTGCCCTCATCGAATGACGCAATGAAGTCGCTTGCGCCACCGAAGGCGTACTCGAGGGCTTCTTCGCACGAGCTGCCCGCTGGTGCGTCGGCAATCGTCACAACGCGCTTCTCGACGTACAGGTCGGAATACATCGAGCAAGCGAATGGCCAGTCTTCAGCCTTGATCGCCTCGTAGTTGGCGATGATGAGATCGTGGGCCGCGACGATGCGCGGGTCGGTGCTGCGCTCAAAGTCGGGGAGCGCTGTTGCCGAGTGTTCGGGAAAGGGCCCTTCATCGACCGGGCTACCGGCCTCTGGGGCTACCGGGGCGCGCTCAGCGTCTGAGACAAAAAGCGAGCAGCCAGCGAGAAACGTAGTGGCAAGTGCAAGAGCGGCGATGCCGCCAATTCGAGAGATCGTCACGCGACGAGTTTAGCCAACGAGTTCGACTCGCTCCCCGCGCGGGGTCTCGATAAGCACGCCTGTTCCGGCGAAGGCCGCGTCGAAAGACTCGCGCGATTCGCTGAAGTGCTGCCAGTCATCGGTGTGAAGGCCGACAACGATTGAGGCTTTGAGAAGCGCGGCCGCAGCCGCTGCATCCATTCCGCTGAGTGTGAGGTTGCCGTCGATTCCTGGCACGCGACCCGCTCCCGCGAAGAGCACGGCGATGTCGACGCCGTCGAAGCGGCCAGAGATCTGTTCGACGAGGGGCAGCGACGCGTTGTCGCCGCTCACGTAGACGCGCGGTTCACCGGGAGCCTCAAGCACAAAGCCCACAACGGGGCCGACGTACGGCTCGCTTCCGGGAGGGCCGTGCAGCGCCGGAACGATAGTGATCGTCAGGTCGCCGAGCTCGAATGTCTCCCAGTCGTCGAAGCCCAGAACGCGCGCGCCGAAGAGGTCGCTCGCCGCCTGCGGGGTGCTGATGGTTGTGACACCGGTCGCGAGAAGCTCCATGCCCTCCCAGTCGAGGTTGTCTTTGTGACCGTGGTGGCTGAGAAGCACGAGGTCAACGGCGCCAAGATCGGAACGTTGGATGCCGGGGCCAGCCGTCTTGACGAGTGTTGTGCTGCCGGGCTCAACGTACGCCTGCGGCGGGTCGAAGGTCGGGTCGGTGATGATGCGCAAACCCGCGTATTCGATGAGCGCGGTGGGGCCGCCTATCCAGGTAATCGTCGTCGACATACCCTGAGACTATGCCCAATCGCCTCGGTGTTGCAGTGAGCCCATACCTGTTGTCGCACGCAGAGAATCCGGTCGACTGGTTCGAGTGGGGCGACGAGGCTTTCGCAGAGGCGCAGCGGCGCGATGTGCCAGTGCTGGTGTCGATCGGCTACTCGACCTGCCACTGGTGCCACGTGATGGCGCGCGAGAGTTTCAGCGACCCGGTTCTCGCCGGTTGGCTCAACGAGCACTTCGTCGCGATCAAGGTTGACCGCGAAGAGCACCCCGACGTCGACGCGAGCTACATTGCAGCGGCGAGCGCGTTCACCTCGAATCTTGGCTGGCCGCTCAACGTTTTTGTCACGCCGACCGGCAAGGCGTTTTACGCGGGAACCTACTTTCCCCCGGCGCCCGTCGGCTCGCACCCCGCGTTCAGCACGGTGCTCGAAGCCGTCGTTGACGCGTGGACGAACCGTCGTGACGAAGCCGAGGCCAACGCCGCGCACATCGCCTCGGCGCTCGGTGCGCTCGGCAACCGTGAGCCGAGCGCGCTGCCTCCCGACTTCGCGCCCGTCATCGAGGCTCTCGCTTCGTACGAAGACCCCACCCACGGTGGCTTCGGGGCGGCCCCCAAGTTTCCGGTCGCGACGGTCGTCTCGTTGCTGCTCGATCTTGGCGCCTCCGAGACGGCAGACGCACTCGCCCAGCGCACGCTCGAGGCCATGGCCGCGTCTGACCTGCGCGACCCGGTCGAGGGCGGATTCTTCAGATACTCGACTCGCGCCGACTGGGCTGACCCGCACTACGAGCGCATGATCTACGACAACGCCCTGCTGATCGACTCCTACGCGCGGGTTGGCATGGTCGATGTCGCGGCGGGAATCGCGAACTTTCTGCTCGAGGTGCTGCGGCAGCCGGGCGGAGCCTTCGGGTCCGCGCAAGACAGTGAGAGCGTCATCAACGGTGAGCGCAACGAGGGTGGTTATTACCGGTTGGATGCGACGGCTCGCGCCGCGCTCGAACCGCCAGCTGTTGACGCCAAGATCCTCACAGGGTGGAACGGCCTCGCGATCGGCGGCCTGGCGAGAGCTGGCGCGCGCCTCGGTCGCGCGGACTGGGTTGCGTCAGCTGCCCGGGCAGCGGACTACCTGCTCGAAAAGCATCTCGTCGACGGGGTGCTGATCAGGGCCTCGATCGATGGGCGCCTCTCGACCGCCCGCGCGACCCTCGAAGACTACGGAATGTTCGCCGGTGGGCTTCTCGACCTCGCGCTCGCGACCGGCGAGGTGCGGTACGCGAATGCCGCGCGCTCGCTGGTTGATGCGGTGATGCCCGGCTTCACGGTTCCCGGCGGCCCCGACCCCGTGCTCGCGGCGCACGGCATCGCCATCGACTCCGACCCGAGCGAGGGCGCGTACCCGAGCGGGCTCAGCGCGATGGCCGATGCCTCACACCGGCTCTACCTGCTGACCGCAGAGAGAAGCTACGAAGACTCGGCCCGCGCCGCGATCGAGTCGGTCGCACGCCTCGCCGTCGCACAGCCCATAGCGTTCGGAGCCGCACTGAGTGTCGCTGCCGCTCTCACCAAGAAGGTGCGGCAGCTAGTTGTAGTGGGGGAGGGCGGCCCCGCCGATCTCGCCCGCAGCTGGGACAACTCGGGATCCGTCACCGCCGTCGTCTCGAGCGATCAGGCGGCAGCCTTTGCGTCGGCGGGCTTCGAACTGTTCGAGGGCCGCACAACAATGCCAGGGGTCAGCACCGCCTACCTGTGCTCAGACTTTGTGTGCGCGCTGCCGGTGACAACGGCGGATCAGCTTGCGGAGCTGATCACGGGAGCAGCCTCGTCGGCAACCCATTCGCTCAGCGACCCGTCGTAGAGCGCGACGTTCGAATGGCCGAGCAGCGTGAGCGCGAGGGCGTCAGACGATGCGGCGATACCGGCCGCGCAGTAGACGATGATCTGCTCGTCGTCGAGCACCGGCGCGAAGGTCGCGCGCAGCTTGTCTTCGGAGATCAGGGCGTTTGATTCGCGCGACACGAGCCGCCCGGCCGGAGCGCTGTGGCTGCCCGGAATGTGGCCGAGCCGCGAGCGGTGCCCTGCCTCGCCCGCGAACTCCGCGGGAGGCAGGCCGCAGACCAGAGCGGCGGCAACCTCGCCCGCGACAACCCGCTCAACGTACGACTTGTCGACCCACAGTTCGGGGCGCTCGGTCGCCGAAAAGCCTCCCGTGCCCGGCTCTACGTGGCCGACGTCGACGGGGCGTTCTTCGGCCTTCCACTTGGCGAGTCCGCCGTCGAGCACAGCAACATCGTCGTAGCCGAACGCGCGAAAAAGCCACCACAGTCGCGCCGCCCACTGCCCGACCGACGAGTCGTAGACGACAACGGTTGTCTGGTTATCAATGCCGATGGATGTCGCGGCCGCTTCGAACGCCGACGCCGACGGTCGCGTGAACGGGTAGGCCCCGCTCGGGTCTGAGAACTCGTCGAGCAGGTCGGCGAAGACCGCACCATCAACGTGGCCGTCGAAAAGAAAGCTGTCGTGCCCGCTGAGGTACGAGTGCTTGCCGTTCGGCAGCACCGAGGGAACCACCGTCGCGTCGACAATCACAAGCTTGTCGGCACCGAGGTGGTCTGCCAGCCACTGGGTCGAGACAACAGGAGAGGTCAGGTGCGGGCCGGAGGTCATAGCTTCACGCTAGCGAGATCACCCAGAAAACAGCAGGGCTACCGCAACCTGCCGTAATGGTTCGCCTAGGGTTGAGCCATGAGCCGAACTCTTGTTGCTGCATCCATCGCCATTGTTCTTGCTGCCTCGCTCTCGGGCTGCATCACCGTGCAGCTGCCGCCGGAAGCACCCGAGGCGCCACGCGTGACAAACGACGCGACACCCGGCCCGACAAACAACAACGACGACGACTCGACCGAAGAGGTGAGCTGCATCGAAGACGACGTTGTTCTCAACATGCCCAACGTCGACTACGTAGTCACGGGCGACTGCCGCACGGTGACGATCGAGGGTGCCGACGTTGAGGTGCGTATCGACACTGTCGACTCACTCGTCATTCGCGGCAACAACAACGACATCGAGGTCGCCGAGCTGGGCTCGATCCTGATCAACGGTCAGGACAATGAGATCGAAGCGACCCGCACGAGCGATCTCGCCACGGTCGAGATCTCGGGCAACAACAACGACATCGACACCAGCGGAAGCATTGGCACAGTCGTCTTCAACGGCGGCGACAACGAAATCGATTACACGGGCGCCGTCGGCAAAATCTCGGACAACGGGTCGAACAACCGCGTCGGCCAGAACACCTAACTCGCTCGTACCTAGCGAACTGTCTTTCGCGCGCTGATCACGCCGGTGTCAAAACCGAGCAGGTGCAGGCCGCCGTTGAAGCGCGCGTGCTCGACCTTGAGGCAGCGGTCCATCACAACCGTGAGGCCCTTGCTCTCGCCGTATTCTGCCGCTTCCTGGTTCCAGATTCCGAGCTGAACCCAGACGGTCTTCGCACCGCTCGCAATGACCTCGTCAATCACCGAGGGGATGTCGCTCGCTTTGCGAAAGACATCGACGATGTCGGGCACCTCGGGCAGGTCAGCGAGTGACTTGTACGACTTCTGACCGAGAATCTCGTCGACCATCGGGTTCACAAAGTAGACGCGGTAATCGCTCGACTGCAGCAGGTAGGTCGAGACGAAATAGCTCGAGCGGGTCGAATTCGGCGAGGCGCCGACGATCGCAATCGACTTCGCGCCGCGCAGGATCGCGAGGCGCTCTTTGGCGCTTGGGCCGACCCACGTGCGCTGGCTCTTGAGCAGCTTGGCAAGCGGAGACGACGCCGGGATGTCGCAGCTGAGCCCGTTCGGAAGATGCGTTGTAACGGTGTCGGTGCCCTCGCTGGTTGAGCCTGTCGAAACCATCAGTTTCCTCCGGTGGCGATTGTCAAAGCCTGGTCAAGGTCATAAACGATGTCTTCGGGGTCTTCTATTCCGACGCTAATACGAACGACACCCGGAAGCACCCCTGCCTCGAGAAGCTGTGACTCGGTCAGTTGGGCGTGAGTCGTCGACGCGGGGTGAATAACGAGGGTCTTCGCGTCACCGATGTTGGCGAGGTGGCTCGCGAGGTTCACGCTCTCGATGAACTTCTGGCCGACCTCGCGGCCGCCGCGGACTACAAAGCTGAAGACCGAGCCGGGGCCCTTCGGCAGGTACTTCTTCGCGCGCTCGAAGTGCTCGTGCTCCGGCAGGCCGGCCCAATAGACCTTTTCGATGCGCGGATCGGCATCGAGCCACTCGGCGATCACCCGAGCGTTGTCGACGTGTGCCTGCATACGGAACGGCAGCGTCTCGACACCCGTCGCGAGCAACCACGCGGAGTGCGGCGAGAGCGCGGGGCCGATGTCGCGCAGCTGCTCGGCGCGCAGCCGGGTCAGAAAGGCGTACTCGCCGAAGTTGCCGTGCCAGTTGAGTCCGCCGTACGAGGGAACCGGCTCGTCGAACAACGGAAAGTGCTCGTTCGCCCAGTGAAACTGGCCCGACTCGACGACTACGCCGCCGAGGGTTGTGCCAGCGCCACCGAGAAACTTGGTTGCCGAGTGCACAACAACATCGGCGCCCCACTCGATTGGGCGGGCCAAAAACGGGGTGGCGATCGTCGAGTCAATGATGAGCGGAATGTGGTGCGCGTGGGCGACTTCGGCAAGACCCTCGATGTCGGCGACCTGCCCCGACGGGTTCGAGATGATCTCCGCGAAGATGAGCTTTGTCTTGGGCGTTATGGCAGCGGCGTAGTCCGCGGGGTCGGTCGAGTTCACAAAGGTTGTCTCGACGCCAAAACGGCGCAGCGTGACATCCAACTGTGTAATTGACCCGCCGTAGAGACTCGCGGCGGCGACGATGTGGTCACCCGCTCCCGCGAGTGAGGCGAAGGTGATGAACTGCGCAGAGAGTCCGCTCGCTGTAGCGACGGCGCCGAGGCCGCCCTCGAGCGAAGCAACGCGCTCTTCGAACGACGCGACAGTGGGGTTGCCGAGCCGCGAGTAGATGTTGCCGTACTTCTGCAGTGCGAAGCGTGCGGCGGCATCCGAGGTGTCATCGAAGACGAAGGCGCTCGTTTGGTAGATGGGAAGCGCGCGGGCGCCCGTCACTGCGTCGGGAATGTTGCCCGCGTGAATTGCCCTCGTTCTAAACCCGTACTCGCGATCAGCCATGCTTTCACGCTAGCGCTTCACGTCGTGGTGTTACCGGAGATCTGTAACAGGGCGTCACCGCTGTGCCGCTGTTTCTAGCGCCAGGTCGGTAGCCACCAGTGTGAAGCGAGAAAGTAATAGTCGAGCTGCACACCAGTCCACAACGGCCAGAAATAGATGCTTGCCGCAACCACAACCGCGAGGTACCCACCCACGAGCCCAAAACCTCTGTTGCGCATCCACGCGGGGTCGTCGCGCGTGCCAAGAGTATGGCCGATGGCGAACGTCAGCGCGAGGATCATAAAGGGCTCGAAAGCGATCGTGTAGAACTGAAAAACGGTGCGCTCTGTGTAGAGAAGCCAGGGCAGGTAGCCAGCGCCGAAGGCCATCAGGATGAGGCCAACACGCCACTCGCGGTAGCGCACCAGACGGTAGGCCAGGTAGACGATCGCGGCTGTTGCTGCCCACCAGATAAAGGGGTTAGCGATGCCCGTTATCGATTCGCCGCACAGGTCAGCGAGGCATCCATTCTGGCCGTTTTCACTGCCCTTGTAATACATGCTCGTCGGTCGCACCATCAGCAACCAGGTGAGTGGGTTGGCCTGGTAGCTGTGCGGGCGCATCTCACCAACGTGATAGTTGTAGACGCTCGTTTGGTAATGCACAAAGCTCTGGATCGCGAGCGGCACCCATTCGAAGGCACCCTTCCAGGCGTTGTCGCCCTCGGTTGCCCACTGCCGGTAGTAGCCGCCGTCGGTGGTGAACCAGCGCGTCCAGGTGACGAGGTAGGCGGCGAGCGCGATCGGCACGGTGAGAAAGAAGCTCACGGGTGCCTGCTTGAACAGGGTTCCGGTGAACCAGAACGGCACACCGAGTCGGCGGCGGGCGAGTGCATCGACGACGAGCGTGTAGACGGCGAAGACAGCGAGAAAGTAAAGGCCGTTCCACTTCACCGCGGCGGCGAGACCGAGCGCCAGACCCGCGGCCATGAGCCACGGTCGCCAGATGAGCACCGGCCCCCAGTCGCTGTCGGGTTTCGCACGCACCTTCAATTCGAGGCGATGGATGCTCCACTGCCTGTCGAGCAGAATCGCACCGAACCCGAGCAGAACGAAGAACATCACGAAGTTATCGAGCAGCGCGACCCGGCTCATCACTATCGCGTTGCCGTCGATGGCCATAAGCCCGCCCGCGATACCCGCGAGAAGGGTAGAGCCCATGAGCTTCTTCGCGATGAGCAGCACCAGCACTACCGCGAGAATGCCCACGACCGCCGTGCTGATGCGCCACCCGACGCTCGATTCGGGGCCGAACGCGGCCATGCCGAGACCGATGAGGTACTTCGCGAGCGGCGGGTGCACAACAAACGACGCGTTCGTCGAGAAGATGTCGCTGTTGCCCGCCGCGAAGAGCGTATCTGCCTCTGCCGACCACTGGGACTCGTAGCCGAGGTTCCAGAGCGTCCAGGCGTCTTTGACGTAAAAGGTCTCGTCGAACACGAGGGAGTGCGGGCGGCCGAGGTTCCACAGCCGGGTGACGGCGGCGACGATGATGACAACCGCGGGAACGCCCCAGTGCCACAGCCGGCTGATCGTGGGCTTGGCCACCTGCGCGTCCCACCACTCGTCGATGCGCGAGCGCACCTCACGCGCGTAGCTGAAGGTGTCGCCCTCGAGACTGCCCTTGGACGGGGCGCCGACGATCTCGTCGAAGTTTGAGGGCTGGCTCACCTGTTCATGCTAGACGGGCGGTTCGAGAGCTGGTGGCGCCGGGCGCGGTGCCATCCTGACAGCGCCGATGCTCGCGACAATCACAAGAGCGATACCCGCGGCCTGCAGCCAGCCGATCTGCTGGCCGAGAATGACAAAACCCGCGGCCGTTGCGATCGCCGGCGACGACGCGATGAGCACAGAAAAGGTCTCGGGCTTGATGCGCCGCAGGGCGATGAGCTCAAGTGCGTACGGGATCCCCGACGACAGCAGAGCCACGGCCGCGCCGAGCAGAAGAATCTCGGGCCTGAGCAGGGTCGCGCCCGCCTGAGCGATACCCAGGGGCAGGGTGATGATCGCGCCGATCGCCATCGCAATGGCCAACCCGTCGAGTCCCTTGAAGTGTTGCCCGGTCTGTCTCGAGGCGAGAATGTAGCCCGCCCAGCAGGCGCCGGCAGCCAGGGCGAAAAGCACACCCTCGACGTTGAGATCGCCGAATCCGCCCTGCCCGAGAAGGATTACGCCGCCGAGCGCGAGTGCCGCCCACAGCCACGCAGCTGCACGTTTTGCAACGATGACCGACAGCACGAGGGGCCCGAGCACCTCAAAAGTCACTGCGGCGCCGAGGTGAATACGGCTGAGCGCCTCGTAGAACAGCAGGTTCATCACGCCGAGCGAGACACCGAACAGCACGAGCACGCGCCAACTTCGGGCCGGAATGCCGCGCAGCTTCGGTCGCGCAACTGCGAGCAGAATCGCCGCCGAGAAGAACAGCCGCAGGGCAACCATGCCCGCGGGGCCGACCGCCGGAAAAACCAGAACGGCGATGGATGCCCCGACTTCTTGAAAGACGAGGCCAATGATCACAAAACTCACGGCACTCAGCGGGACGCGAGACTGGGGCACCGCTCAACCCTAAGCTGAACCCGTGATCATTCTCGCGGCGACCCCGATCGGTAATCTCGGTGACGCCTCAAAGCGACTCATCGAGGCGCTCGAAAACGCCGAGACCATCGCATCAGAAGACACCCGCACAACGATTCACCTCATGCGTGCCCTCGGCATCGAGAACCGGCCGCGGCTGATTCCGTTGCACGAACACAACGAGAGCGAGAAGGCCGCCGAGATCGTTGAGCTCGCGCGCACCGCCGACGTTCTCGTTCTCTCGGATGCCGGTATGCCGGCGATCAGCGACCCAGGGTTTCCCCTCGTCGCTGCTGCCGCCGCCGCGGGAGTAACCGTGACGGCACTGCCGGGGCCGAGCGCCGTGCTGACCGCGCTCGCCGTATCGGGGCTGCCGACCGACCGCTTCAGTTTTGAAGGCTTTTTGCCGCGCAAGAGCCGCGTCGCCTACTTCACAGCGCTCGCTCGCGAAGAGCGCACGATGGTGTTCTTCGAGAGCCCCAACCGGTTGCCCGCAGCGCTCGCCGATATCGCGACGGCACTCGGAGCCTCGCGTCGCGTCGTCGTCTGCCGCGAGCTCACCAAGCTGCACGAAGAAGTCCGTCGAGGCACGGCCGCCGAAGTTGCGGAGTACTTCGCAGAAGGTGCTCGCGGCGAGATCTGCATCGTCATCGAGGGCGCGGCTCCCGCGACATCCGACCTGCCGACTGGAATCGCGCAGGTACTCGCGCTCGTCTCAGCTGGTCTGCGGCTCAAGGAGGCCGCCTCGGAGGTCGCCGAGCAAACCGGTCTGTCGAAGCGCGACCTCTACGAGGGTGCGCTGGCCGGCAAGTAGCTAATTGCCGCAGACGAACTCTTCGACTGTTGCGGGGTCGCTCGTCGAGAACCCCGCCACGAGCGGTGAACTCGCTCGGTGGTGCATCCCGTAATCGCCCGTGTAGTCAACGCGAAAGTCAGTGGCGAGCCCGCCCCCCTCGGCGGAGATGAGTCGGTAGACGATGCGCACGTCTTCGTCGGGATCCACAACCGTTCCCGGCAACGGCAGCAGGTCGTACAGGTCGGCGTCTTCATACTTCACCGATCCGATGCCATATCCGCTGGAGAGGGTCGACCCTGTCTGCACCCACACTTCGCCAGCGGTGAGTCTGTCTAGGGAGCCAACAGAAGCGGCATCCAGAACAATCGGCGAATCGCTCTTATTCGCGAACCCGACGCCGATAAGACCATCGCCGATTTCTTGCGAGGCAAAACACATCTCGCCGCCTTCGTCAATCTGCACAGCGGGGGCGCCAAATACGGTGATGGCAAACCCCGCACCCGCTACGACGGCGAGTGCCGCGCTCGCACCGACGAGAACACGACCGATATTCATGAAGCAGAGCATACGGAAGTAACACGGCGCCGCACAGCTTTAGACTGGAGCAATGGCCGCCGGAGACTCCTTTTACATTGCGACGCCCATCTTCTATGTCAATGACGTACCGCACATCGGTCACGCGTACACCGAAGTTGCGGCAGACGTTCTTGCTCGTTGGCACCGTCAGTCGGGTGATGACACCTGGCTTCTGACGGGAACCGACGAGCACGGGCAGAAGATTTTGCGTACCGCCGTCGCCAACGACACGACCCCGCAAGCCTGGGCCGACAAGCTCGTCAACGACGCGTGGCTTCCGTTGCTCGAGACGATCAACATTCGCAACGACGACTTCATCCGCACAACAGACAAGCGGCACGAAGAGGCCGTAACGATCTTTTTGCAGAAGCTCTACGACGATGGCTACATCTACTCGGGCGACTACGAGGGCTACTACTGCGTCGGCTGTGAAGAGTACAAGCAGCTCGACGACCTGATGGAGACCCCCGACGGCGACTACGCGGGGCAGCTCGTCTGCAAGATCCATGGGCGCCCGATCGAGGTGCTTAAGGAGACCAACTACTTCTTCCGCATGAGCGACTTCCAGCAGAAGCTGCTCGATCTCTACGCGAGTCGCCCCGACTTCATCCAGCCGGAGAGCGTGCGCAACGAGATTCTGCAGTTTGTGAAGCAGGGGCTCAGCGACCTGTCGATCTCGCGGTCGAGCTTCGACTGGGGAATCAAGATTCCGTGGGACGACTCGCACGTCGTCTACGTCTGGTTCGACGCGCTGCTCAACTACATCTCGGCAATCGGCTACGGCACCGACGACGACAACTTCAAGCGCCGCTGGCCCGCCACGCAGCTCGTGGGTAAAGACATCGCGCGCTTCCACGCCGTCATCTGGCCCGCGATGCTTATGGCCGCCGGCCTCGAGGTTCCGAAGCAGGTGTTCGGCCACGGTTGGCTGCTCGTCGGTGGCGAGAAGATGTCGAAGTCGAAGCTCACGGGTATTGCGCCGAGCCAGATCACCGACACCTTCGGTGTCGACGCGTTCCGTTACTACTTTATGAGTGCGATCAGCTTCGGCCAGGACGGCTCGTTCAGCTGGGAAGACCTCAGCGCGCGCTACCACTCCGAGCTCGCCAACGGCTTCGGCAACCTCGCCTCGCGCGTCGTTGCGATGGTCAACAAGTACTACGACGGGCTCGTTCCTGCTCCCGGCGCCTACTCCGAGGCCGACCTCGCCATCCAGGCGACGGTCAAAAAGGCAGCGGAGAAGGCCGACGCGTCGATCGATAAACTTGCGATTCACGAGGCGATCGCCGCAATCTGGACGATCGTCGACGAACTCAACGGCTACATCACAATTCAGGAGCCTTGGGTTCTCGCGAAGAAAGAGGAGACGCGCGAGCGACTCGGCACTGTTCTCTACACAACCGCCGAAGGGCTTCGCGCGCTCGCCGTGCTGCTCTCGCCGGTGATCCCCGAGGCAACAGCGAAGCTATGGACCGCACTCGGTGCTCCGGCCGGTCTTGGAGAACTCACAGACCAGGTTGTGGTTGATGCGGGACACTGGGGCCAACTGCCCTTCGGAAGTCGCGTCGCCAACCTCGACGCACTTTTTCCGCGAATCGAGACAGCAGGGGAGTAACGGAACATGGGCGAGCACATCAGGAACAGGCACCTCGCGGATGGCCGTGACCTGACCCACCCGCCCGTGCCTGAAGCTCTTGTGGTTGGTGTCTACGACAACCACACGCACCTCGAGATCTCTGACGGCTCGAACCCGCTCGACTACCGCGAACAGCTCGACCTCGCGTCAAGCGTGGGAATCCGCGGTGTTGTGCAGGTCGGCAACGACCTCGAAACGAGCCGCTGGTCGGCGGAGGTCGCGGCGCACGAGCCTCGAGTGCTCGCGGCAGTCGCCATCCATCCGAATGACGCTCCGCGTTATTTTGATGCCGGTCAGTTGGATGTCGCGCTCGCCGAGATCGACGAGCTGGCGGGTCGACCGCGCGTGCGTGCCGTTGGTGAGACGGGGCTCGACTTTTTTCGCACGGAAGAGGCCGGGCGTTACGCGCAGCACTATTCGTTCGAGGCGCACATCGCCATCGCGAAGAAGCACAATCTCGCGCTGCAGATTCACGACCGTGACGCTCACGACGCGGTTGTCGAGACCCTGCTGCGGGTCGGTGCCCCCGAGCGCACTGTCTTCCACTGCTTCAGTGGCGACGAGAAGCTCGCGCGCATCTGCGCCGACAACGGCTGGTACACCTCGTTCGCGGGAACCGTGACGTTCAAAAACGCCCAGAACTTGCGCGATGCGCTCGACGTGTTGCCGCGTCACCTTTTGCTCGTCGAGACGGATGCCCCGTACCTCACGCCCACACCGCACCGCGGCCGACCCAACTCGCCCTATCTGCTGCCGCTCACGCTGCGCGCAATGGCCGCCCACATCGGCACCGACGTCTCGATGCTCGCGGCCCAGATCTCGTCGACGACCGAGTCGGTCTACGGACTGTGGGATGCTGAACCCGTGACTGCGCCAGAATCCCCGTACGACAAGCTCGAGGCGTGAGCGCCCTTCTCGGCCCGGCGGAGATTCGTGATCTCGCCGCGCTGCTTGACATTCAGCCGACCAAAAAGCTCGGCCAGAACTTTGTTATCGACGCCAACACGGTGCGCAAGATCGTAGCGACCGCGGGTGTCACCGGCTCCGAGACCGTCGTCGAGGTCGGCCCTGGGCTCGGCTCGCTGACCCTTGGGCTGCTCGAGACCGGCGCCAATGTTGTGGCCGTTGAGATCGACAAACGTCTTGCGGCGCAGCTGCCCATCACGGTCAGCCAGATGCAGCCCGAGGCGACACTGACGGTCATCACGCAGGACGCCCTCACGATCACGTCGCTGCCGGACGAGCCAACCGTGCTCGTCGCGAACCTGCCGTACAACGTCTCGGTTCCGGTGCTTCTGCATTTTCTCGAGCACTTTGCGACTCTCGAGCGCGGACTGGTTATGGTGCAGGCCGAGGTCGGCGAACGACTCGCAGCCCCGCCCGGGTCGAAGGTCTACGGTGCCCCGAGCGCAAAGGCCGCCTGGTACGGCCAGTGGAAAACGAGTGGCAAAGTGAGCCGCCAGGTCTTCTGGCCGATTCCGAATGTGGATTCGATTCTCGTCGGATTCTCGCGCGCAGAGCTGCCGGGCACCGAAGCGGAGCGGGTCGCCACTTTTAAGATTATCGACGCCGCCTTCCAGCAACGCCGCAAGATGTTGCGGCAGGCTCTCGCCGAGCTGCTCGGAGGTTCTGCCGCGGCATCCACTCGCATCGAAGCAGCCGGTCTCGCCCCCACTTCGCGCGGCGAAGAACTCACGGTTCTCGACTTTTTGGCGATCGCGAGGGCGCAAGTGTACACCGACAGTTCTGCCGGTTAAAGAGCCACTTAAGCTCGGCTAAGTTAAAGAAATGACGGTTCACGCAAGGGCGCCGGGCAAGATTAATGTCTTTCTCAAGGTCGGCTCACTGCTCGACGATGGGTACCACGACGTCGCTATCGCGTACCAGGCCGTTTCGCTCTACGAAGACGTTCGTGCGTCGCACGCCGACGACTTCTCGGTGACGACAACCGGAACCGTCGATATCTCGCGGGTTCCGAGCGACGGGTCGAACATCGCGATCAAGGCCGCGCGTCTTCTCGCGCGCACGACCGGCTATCGCGGCGGTGTGCGACTCCAGATCGACAAGCACGTGCCGGTCACGGGCGGAATGGGTGGCGGGTCGGCGGATGCCGCGGCAACCCTTCTGGCCTGCGACAGCCTGTGGGGCACGCAGGTTCCCCGCGAGCGCATGCTTGAGCTCGCCGCACAGCTCGGCGCCGACGTTCCGTTCGCTCTCACCGGTGGAACGGCGATCGGCACAGGTCGCGGAGACCAGCTGAGCCCCGCACTCGCCAAGGGCCAGTTTCAGTGGGTGCTTGCTCTCGCCGATTTCGGACTCTCAACCCCCGCCGTGTACAACGAGCTCGACTCGCATCGCGATCGTCACGCGCAAGACATCTTTCCGGCGTCAATCGCGCCCTCTGTCGACGCCAACGTGCTGCAGGCGCTGCGCGCAGGCGACCCGCACATGCTCGCCGACACCCTGTACAACGATCTTCAGGCTCCCGCGCTTCACCTTCAGCCCTCGCTCACCGAGGTGCTCGAGCTGGGGGAGCGCAGCGGTGCCCTCGCCGGAATCGTCTCGGGCTCTGGGCCGACAGTCGCATTTCTCGCGGCCGACCTCGACAGCGCTCTCGAGCTGCAGATCGCGCTCTCCGCGTCGCGGCTCAACGTCGTTCGCGCCACCGGCCCGGTGCACGGCGCGCGCCTCGTCAGCCCGTAGCAACGCGCTCAGCAGCATTCCCGGGTTGGCGACGTACGATTCGGGAATGAACCCGCGCGCCATCACCCTGTGGGCCGCGCTCGTCGGCGTGCTCTCCGCTCTTGCCGCTCTCGCCGTGTCCGAGGCCGTCGCCCTGCTCGTCGAGCCCGGCAGTGCGCCGCTGTTCGCGGTCGGCTCGTGGGTGATCGACATCGTCCCGCCCTGGGTGAAGGACACCGCGATCGCCCTGTTCGGCACCTCCGATAAGATCGCCCTCTTCGTGGGCCTCGGCATCCTCGTGCTGGCCCTCGCCTGCGCCGTAGGCATCGTCGAGTACCGCCGCCCGCCGTGGGGCAAGGTGCTCCTGCTCGCCGTCATCGCGATCTCTCTGGTAGCCGTACTCACTCGGGCCGAGTCGACGCCGCTGTGGGCGGTCCCGACGCTCAGCGGACTTCTCGCCAGCGCACTGACCCTGCACCGCATTACGCGTCGCCTGCACCACTGGGAGGGGTCGTCGCCCGCGCTGCCGCTCGGTGGTCCCAACGAGACAACCACGGGACGTATCGATCGCCGCGGCTTTCTCACCATGGCCGGCGCGGTGGCGGGCGCATCCATCATCGTCGGCATCGGTGCACGAATTGTCAACGCGAGTGTCGCCGCCGTCACAGCAGTGCGCGAGGCGATCACTCTGCCGAAGCCCGCGGTTGTGGCCGCGGCGATCCCCGCGGGCGCGGAGCTCGACGTGACCGGCATCAGCCCGCTCGTCTCCTCCAACCCAAGCTTCTACCGCATCGACACGGCGCTGCAGGTGCCCTCGGTCGACACGGCGAACTGGTCGCTGCGCATCACCGGCATGGTGGAGAACGAGATCGAGGTCAGCTGGGACGAGCTGATCGCCCTGCCGATGATCGAGAGCTACGTCACCCTCATGTGCGTCTCGAACGAGGTCGGCGGCACGCTCGTGGGCAATGCGAAGTGGCTCGGCTACCCGATCCACAATCTGCTCGCCCGCGCCCGGCCACTGGCTGACGCCGACATGGTGCTGTCGACGAGCGTCGATGGCTGGACCGCGAGCACACCCCTTGAGGTGCTGCAAGACGAGCGTCGCGACAGCATCCTGGCGATCGGGATGAACGGCGAGCCCCTTCCCCTTGAGCACGGTTTTCCCGTGCGCATGGTGGTTCCCGGTCTCTACGGCTACGTCTCGGCCACCAAGTGGGTGACGGAACTGCGGGTGACGCGGTTCGACGATGAGAACGCGTACTGGACCAACCGGGGGTGGAGTGCTCGTGGGCCGGTCAAGGCGTCATCTCGAATCGACGTGCCGCGCGACGGCCGGAGCATCACCGCCGGCACCGTTGCGATCGCGGGCGTCGCCTGGGCTCAGCACACCGGCGTCGACGGAGTGGAAGTGCGCGTCGACGGCGGGCCGTGGTTGGCTGCGAAGCTGGCGACAGCGATCTCGGCCGACACCTGGGTGCAGTGGGTGTACGAGTGGGATGCGAATCCCGGTCAGCACGAGATCCAGGCGCGGGCGACGGATTCTGCCGGTGGTGTGCAGAGTGGCGACGACTCGGTCGGGGTGGTTCCGAACGGTGCAGAGGGCTGGCACACCGTGACGGTCAACGTCGCCTAGGGCGTTCGCTCGAATCGCAGCACGTTGAGATCGGCGATTGTTTCGCTCGAAACGAGCCGGAAGCCCTCGGTCTGCAGGATCTCCGTGGTGGCCGGTCGCCGATCCCTGGTGATGCTGGTGATCAGGTAAACGACGTCCGCGCCCTCAAGCCGGTCGAGGTTGTCGGCGAGCTTGCCCCGCTTCTCCCAGAGACGCCAGGACTCGGCGGCCGGTGTTTCCAGCGTGATGTCCGTGGTGCCCTCGAAGGCGGCGGGGTACGCGTAGGAGACGACGCGGGCGGTCGCGAGCGGGTGGCGCTTGAGATTGCCCCAGATGATTGCGGTGGTGGTGCCCGGCGCATCCAGTGCCCGTTCGTCGCCGACGGTCTCGGCGACAGTTGACCAAGCCGTGTTCTGCTTCGCGTCGACCTCACGAAGCTCGCCGAGCTGCGGAATCGCGAGGGTCACAAGCGCCGCGATAGCGAGCGCCGCGAAGCGACGTCGCGGCAGCCAGTCGATGGCCGCGCCGATCACCAGCGCCACGAACGGAACGGTGAGGGCCACATAACGCGGTGAGTACAGGTCCATGTCGGTAAGAGAGGTGATGCCGAGCAGGATGAGGCTCGGCACCACCAGTACGGGGAGCAGCACGGCGGCGAGCGAGCGATTCGCGGCGGTGCGCAGGAGGGCGACGGTGCCCACGGCGAGCAGTATCCAGCCGACCCACGCGAACGGTTCACTGTCGAAGAAGAACTGCTTGACCAGCACGTGCTCGATGGTGCGGCGCGAAATCTCAGGAATCCACTGCACCTGGGCGGCCTGACCGCGCACGAAAAGGATGAATGGCGACAGCACGAGGGTCGCGGACCCCGCCGCGATCACCCAGTCGCGTAGTACCGTGCCGCGAAGGGCGGGCGGGCGACGCAGCCACCACACCGCCATGGTGATGGCGTGGGCGACGACGACGAGGGCGACGTAAACGAACAGCACGCAGGAGAAGACGACCACTACCGCGTAGATGATCCAGCGGCGTGTACTGGGGCCGCTGACGGCCCGCACGAGCAGCAGGGTCACAAGCACGGCCAGCGCGGTCGAGAGGGCGAACGAGCGGCCTTCGCCGCCCATCCACATCGTTCGGGGGAGGATGGCGAAGACGAGGCCCGCGATCACGCCGAGCGTGGGGCGACGGAATTCTCGGCAGAGCAGCACGATCAGTGCTGCGGCGGCGCCCACGGCCACGGCGCTCGGTGCGCGCAGCGCGAGAGGGGAGTAGCCCACGATGTCGAAGACCGCGTGCATTCCGAAGTAGTAGAGGGCGTGAACCGCATCCACGGTCTGCAGCATGTCCCAGAGCTGGGCCCAGCTGCGTGTTGTCGCGGTGACCGTGGCCGCCTCGTCGTACCAGAGCGACGGGCGGGTGATGCCGATCAGCGAGACGAGGAGCGCGAGGGCCCCCACCGTGAGCGGGGCGAATGCCCGGTGACGGGATGCCGCATCCAGCACCTCGAGGGGGGTGCGACGCGACGGGATGACGATGGGGATGGAACGTGTCTCACGCTCGAGCAGGCCGGTCATGTCGGACCCTTTCGTTGCGTGAGGAGGATTGTGAAGCGGAGGAGACGTACTGTTCGAGGCTAAGTGACGAAAGGCCCGCTCCACGTATGCGGGGCGGGCCTCTCAGACAAAGGTGCAGATTACTCTGCGGCCTTTGCGGTGATCTTCGCGATGCCGACAACCAGCTCGTCGGTGACTGCGTCGGTGCCGTAGGTCTCGTTGAGGAGAGCGGCGGCGTCGGGGCTGATCAGAACCGTGGTGCCTTCGAGCACTGCGTTGCCGTCAGCGTCTTCGGAAAGCGGGTTCAGCGTTGTGCCGTCAAGGTTGAAGAGGTAGACGTCGTTGCCGACGAGCTCTCCGTTGGCCTCAACAGTTGCGAACAGCTGCGAGGTTCCCGGGTCAATGCGGAAGTCGGTCAGGTCGACCTTGATCGTTCCGTTGTCGAGCGAGATACCCGAGCCATCGTGCTCGATGGAACCCTGAACGTAGGGGCGGTAGTCCTCGGCCGGGTCGTAGTAGTCGACGTTTCCGCCGGTGATCGGGAAAGCGAGAACGCCTTCGTCGCTCAGCGTTGCGTCGCCGATAACTCCGGGGGTGAGGCCGAGTGAGGTGATTGCCTCGACGAAGCCTGCGTCGAGCGTTACCTGGGTGTCAACGCCGGCGAGCTCGGGGATCGAGGCCAGGGGCGTCGGGTCTGCCTCAGCGGAGGGAGCGTCGGGGGTCTCGGTCTCGGTGTCGGCGGCTGTGGAGCAGCCAGCGAGGCCAACAACGAGCATGCTTGCGGCGGCGATGCCGATGGAGAGCTTGTGGAGTTTGCGCATGATGTTCATCCTTTGTGAAGTGGTGTCTTGCGGTGGTGATGGAGGTTCGCCACCGACGCACAAAGGGTTTGGGTCAGACGGGTTCCGTTACCGTTTTGTTACCAACGCGTCTCGCCCAAAAGGTCCTCCGATTCCAGCAAACCACTGGGGTCGGAGGCGATAAACCGTGACAACAACGACTATCAGAATCGCCGCAAACATGCTCCAGCGGGCCACGTCCACGCTCGGCAGCAGCAACCGAGCGGTGAGCGCGACGGGTACGGCGAGCCACTCCCAGCGCCCCGACATGGCCACCATCGGCACGAGCAAAAGCGCGTACCAGGGGTACCGCGGCGTCACGGCCATAAGCACAACGCCGATCATGATCGTCTGGCCGAGCCACGGGTTGGTGGGATCGGTCTTCCACCAGACCAGCGCCGCCGTCACCGCCACGATGAGCCCGACGATGATCACGCCGGCGAGCCCATCGGCGAACCAGGAGAAAAGTACGAACCGGTCGCCCGATTCATAGCCCTCCTCGCTCAAATAGCCCGGCAGGTAGCCGAGCACACTCGGCCCGCTCGCTATGAGATAGGGAACATAGAGCAGCGCGAATGCTGCGATAGATCCGACGATGACCTTCCAGCCTTGGCCACGCAGAAGGGCGGGGGCGCCGATAACGGGGATGAGCTTCGTGGCGATCGCGGCACCGAGGGCGATACCGCCCCGCCAGCGTCGACCCTGCGACACGAGGATCGTGGCGACGACGAGCAGTACGGCACCGACCATGTCGATATGGGAGTTGGTGACGCCCTCGGTTGCGACGAGCGGGCACCACGCCCAGAGCGCAGCCCAGCGCACGTTCATCTCTCGGCGGCGAAGCTCGCGCACCAGCAGGGCGCTCATCGCGATGCTGAGCAGCGCGCCGAGCGCCTGCATCGGCCAGTACTCGGCGTCCGGGCTGACGAGAGCCCGCACCCCCACGAAGACCAGCTCGCTGGTCGGCGGGTAGATCGTCGGAACCGGCGCGCGATTGAGCGCGGTACAAAGAATGTCGCCCGTACCCTTCTCCTTCGCGGTGAGGATGCGGGAGCCGACGCATTCCAGCTCGCCGTCCGCTCCCACCACGGGTTCGGGAAACAGCCACTCCGGCCGCAGCTCCTCGAGCGCTGGGTCAGCGGGGACATAGTCATAGGGGGAGTAGCCCGCGTTCTGCACGATGCCGTCCCACGCGTAGCGTGCCGAGTCGGTGCTGGTGTTCGGCGGTCCGAGCATCGCGGCACCCGAGATGGCTATCGATCCGGTGATGATGAGGATGACGGCAGTCCGCGCCGGCACGGCCCGCAGAGCGAGCACGGCGAGGGCGAACACGATCCAGAGCCCGGCGGTGATGTAAACGATGGGCGCGAGGTCCCCTCTCTTCTCGTCGTAGAAGGGGAGGAGAGTCACCGAGAGGGCCGTGCCGACCGCGAGTGCGGCGACGAAGACTCCGGTCAGAAAGGTACGCATGCATCCCATACTGTCGGAATCGCCATCCGTTCCGAATACCCTGAGAGACAGCACGAAGAACAAGGGGCAAAACCGGATGATCGCGTGGCGAGTGCAAAAATTGCTCCACCAGATCCGCAGCGCGCTCGCGGCACCGTCCCGCAACGCCCACATGGCCGTTGTCATCGGCCGCCTTCTCGGCGCGGCATTTCTCATCTGCTTCGGTACCGGACTCTTCAGTCATTTCCTGCAGGAGCCGTTGCCCTGGATGGTTTTCCCCACCCGCCCGATCTTCATTTACCAGCTCAGCCAGGGCATACACATCACCGCCGGCATCCTGTGCTTCCCGCTGCTGTTCGCGAAGCTGTATTCGATCTTCCCCGAGTTGTTCCAGACCCCGCCAATCCGGTCTTTCCCGCATTTCCTCGAGCGCGCATCGATCGCGCTCTTCGTTTCTTCCTCGATCGTGCAGATCGTCACCGGCCTGCTGAACACCTACCAGTGGTACGCGTTGTTCCCCTTCCCGTTCCGACAGACGCACTACGCGCTGTCTTTCGTCATCATCGGCTCGCTCGTGATTCACATTGCGATCAAGCTGCCGACCATCCAGAAATACTGGCGCCGCGCAGACAACGTCGACGAGAAAGGCGCGCTGGTTGTGCACCAGGAGTATGTCGACCAGCCCGTTCCCGGCTCCGACGTTCCCAGCCGCGGCGTCACCGGCAAGCTCTTCAAATGGATCGACGACAACCCCGAACCCGCCCCCGAGACCACCCGCCGTGGCTTCCTTCTTATCGTGGGCATCGCGGGCGCCGCCGTGGTGGCCACCACAGCGGGCCAGTCCTTCCGGGCGCTCGACTTCGCCAATATCTTCGGCCCGCGCAAGAACGGCATCGGTCCGAATGCGCTGCCCGTGAACCGCACGGCCAAGGCGGCGAAGGTGACCGAGACCGCCGTAGCGGCGTCCTGGGTTCTCAGCATGGTCAACGGTGACGTCATTCGCACCTTTACGCGCGCCGAGCTGCAAAAGCTGCCCCAGTACGAGGTCGAGTTGCCGATCGCCTGCGTCGAAGGCTGGAGCCAGATGGCGAGCTGGAAGGGTCCGCGCCTGCGCGATCTGGTCGCCGCCGTCGACGGCAAAGAGGGCACGAGCATCCGCGCGACAAGCCTCGAACAGGACAGCAACTACGCGGTTATGGACATGCCGCCCGAGTACGTAAACGACGAACTCACCCTCGTCGCCCTCGAGCTCAACGGCGAGGAACTCGATCTGGACCACGGCTACCCCGCCCGCATGATCGCGCCCGGTCGCCCCGGTGTGATGCAGACCAAATGGCTCAGCAGAATTGAGATGACCTGATGAGTGCCACCCGCAAGATCCAGATCGCTCTCATTGTGGTCGGCGTCGGCCTGCTCGCCGTCGGCGGGCTCACCCTGCTCGATGATGTGAACCCGAAACGGTACGCAGGCCTCGCCACCTGGCTGCTCGGGGCACTCATCATCCACGACGGCATCATCGCGCCGACAGTGTTCGCCATCGTGTTGCTGTTCCGACGCGCCAACAAGAGTCTTCCGGTCGTGCTGCTGCTGATCGTGCAGGGCGCGCTCGTGGTCGGCTCGATCATCGTGCTGATCGTGGTGCCCGAGATCCTGAAGAAGTCGATCGGCACGGCCAACCCCACACTGCTGCCGCTGGATTACACGCTGAACCTTGTAGTGTTCCTTGGCGTCATCGCCGTAATCACGGCCGCAGCCGCGGCTGCCTACCTGGCGCTCAGCCGACAGAAGGCGCGCTCAGCGCTCAGCCAGGACTGACGCAGTTCCAACCCGTGCAGGGCGCCCAGTTCGACTATCGCGTCGAGCCCAATCTCGGCCCACGGGAACGACTCGCTCTCGCCTCCGCGGGTGTCGAGCAGCGTGGCGCTGAAGCGGATGTCACGACTCGTGTCCGCGTGCAGCTCGACCACGAGGTCGCCGGTGGGCGTAAGAAGCTGGGTACAGCGCTCGAGGAGTGCCGAGACGTTCCCGCCGATGCCGACGTTGCCGTCGACGAGTAGGGCGGTCTGCCATTCGCCTTCGCGGGGAACCGTGTCAAAGATGGAACCCTGCACCACCTCGAGGCCCGCCTCGCGGGCGATCTCGATGGCGGTCGCCGACACATCGATGCCGAGCACCTCTAGTCCGATGTCGCGGGCAGCACGCACCATGCGACCTGGGCCGCAGCCGATATCAAGCAACGGGCCAGTCGCGGCGCGCAGCAGGCTCAGGTCGGCGTCGTCGGCTTCGGCGTTCCAGCGCGAGACGTCCATGGTGGTTCGAGTCAGCAGGGCGCCGTGCGACTCCTGGCCGACGAGGGTAACGGGCGCGTTGCCGCGCAGGGCGTTCGCGTAGGGCTCGTCGCCGCCGGAGCCGAAGGTGGGTATGGTCTCGAGGTACGTCACGAGAGCACCCCGAATCCGGCCAGCGTGGCGGAGAAGGTTCCGTTGGGGGCGATGCGGGCCACCTCGCGCGCGGAGACGATGGTGTCCACGTCGGTGAGGGTCGGCAGCAGCGACACCCGGAGACCGGCAGTCGTGAGTCTCTCGAGTTGGATGGCGCCCGTGTCATCCCGGGACATCGGCACTCCGCGAATCAGGTCACCGCGCGGTTCGGACATACCAAGCGCCCAGAAACCGCCGTCGTGTGCGGGTCCGTAGAACGCGTCGACGTCATCGGGCCAGGCGTCGAACGCAGTGGCCAGATCGGTGGCGCGCACCTGAGGAGTATCCATGCCGATGAGCAGCGTCGGTCCCTCACAGGCATCGAAGATGGCAGCGAGACGTTCGTCGAGGGTGCCTGAGGGTTGAGGAGTCATTTCGTAGGGTTCGGAGCCGAGGGGCTTGCGGTTGCCATCGAAAAAAAGAATTCTGCGAGTTGCCCGCAGATCTGCCATTGCGGTGAAGGTATCGGCGAGTGCGGCGGCCGCGACGACCGCCGCCTGCTCTAGGGAGAGTGGCGGATGCAGACGAGTTTTCACCCGGCCGGCGATGGTTTCCTTCGCGATGATGATGAGCGTTGTCACGTGATCGCTCCGCGGCGGCTGCGCTCCTCGGCGAGCAGTCGGGACATGTCGGTCACCGCGGTGACGGTTCCGCGAACCGTTCCGGTCACCTTCGAACGGCCGACGCGCGGCGCGTACGGAGTATCGATTTCGAGGATGCGCCAGCCCGCCGAATTAGCACGCAGCACCATCTCGAGCGGGTAGCCGCTGCGGCGGTCCTGCAGGTCGAGGGAGAGCAGCGCCTCGCGCTTAGCTGCCCGCATCGGACCGAGGTCGTGCAGGTCGAGTTTCGAAGCCCGACGCATGAGCCAGGCGAGGCTGCGGTTGGCTATTCGGGCGTGCAGCGGCCAGGCGGAGCGGGTGGTGGGACGCCGTCGGCCGAGCACGAGGTCGACCTCCCCGGCAGCCACCGGATCAACAACGAGAGGGAGGTCGCGCGGGTCCATCGAGGCGTCGGCATCGCAAAACGCGACGATGGGTGCGGTGGCCGCGATCAGGCCCGCATGGGCGGCCGAGCCGAAGCCCCGGCGGGACTCGCTCACAACGTGCGCGCCGAGGGAACGGGCAACCTCGGCAGAGTCATCGGTCGACCCGTTGTCGACAACGATGGCGCGATAGCCCTCGGGCAGCCGGCCGAGGATCCAGGGCAGCGCGCTGGCCTCGTTGAGACAGGGCATAACGACGTCCACGAGCGCGTGAGAGTTCCCCATCCGAAAACACTATCCGCCGAATGTGCCCGTCTTGTGCCAGGCGCTTGTGTCAGGCGGTACGACGCACCGCGGCACGCAGCGGTGCCGTCGCAAACTCGCGCAGCCCGTCGTCGAAGCTCACGGTGGGCGCCCAGCCAAGTTCGGTGCGCAGTCGCTCGGAGGATGCCGTGATGTGCCGCACGTCACCCAGCCGGAACTCGCCGGTCACCACGGGCGGCAATCCACCGGCGTGTTCGCTGAGCGCGGCGGCGAGGTCACCGATGGTGTGCACGATGCCGCTGCCCACGTTGAAGGCGCGCGAGTAACCGGCAGCGGTGGCCGCCGTGTGGTCGATGGCTGCCATATTGGCGGATGCGACGTCCCGCACGTGCACGAAGTCGCGTCGCTGGGCGCCATCCTCGTAGACCCGCGGTGCCTCGCCGCGTTCAATGGCCGAGCGGAATAGCGACGCGACCCCGGCGTAGGGGGTGTTCTGGGGCATGCCCGGCCCATAAACGTTGTGGTACCGCAGGGCGGCTACGCTGCCGCCGGTGGATCGCGCCCACGAGGTGGCCAGGTACTCCTGCGTGAGCTTGGTGATCGCGTAGACGTTGCGCGGATCGAGCGGAAAGGTTTCGTCGATGAGCTCGGGCGTGAGTGGCTCGCCGTCGGCCCCGAGCGGATCAAAGCGTCCTGCCTCAAGGTCGGCAGCGGTGCGGGCCGGCGGCTGCGTCACGCCGTGCGGGCCGCGGTAGGCGCCCTCGCCGTAGACCACCATCGAGCTCGCGAGCACGAGGCGCCGCACGCCGGCGTCTGACATGGCCGTCAGCAGCACGGCGGTGCCGAGGTCGTTGGAGGCGACGTAGTCGACCGTGTCAGACATGTCGACGCCGAGCCCGACTTTCGCGGCCTGGTGGCAGACGACGTCGACACCCTCGAGAGCTCGTGCGACAACCGAAGCGTCGCGCACGTCACCCTCGACGAATTCGACCCGCGGGTCTGTGGACGATTTTTCGCCGTGCACGTCGGCGCGCAACGAGTCGAGTACTCGCACGGTCTCGCCGCGCTCGAGGGCCGCCTCGACGATGGTGCCGCCGATGAAGCCGGCGCCGCCCGTGATGAGCAGCGTCACTTTATGCTCCTGCCGAGTACCGTCGCGACCTCGGTGGGGCTGATGAGCTCGCGCGGCGCGAAGTCGTCGGGCAAGGCGCTGATGATGGTCTCGATCGCGGCGACGATGCGCGGCTGGGCTTCCCTGAGACGGGCGAAGACGAGCTCGGCGCTGACGTCCTCGGTCGAATCGGCGGCAGGTGCGAGACCCGCGTCGCTGTCGGTCACAAAGGCGAGGGTGACCGTCGCGATGTTAAGCTCGGCGGCGAGCGGAACCTCCGGGTAGAGGGTCATGTTGACGAGGTGGGCTCCGGCCGCTCGAAACCACAGCGACTCGGCGCGGGTCGAGAACCGCGGGCCCTGGATGACGACTACCGTGCCGGACGGCACCACGTCGGGCCCAAGCGCCGCAGCCGCGATTCGCAGCAGCGTCGGGTCGAACGGATCTGCCGCGGCGAGGTGCTGCACCGAGCCCTCGTCGTAGAAGGTGTCGGCGCGACCCGATGTGCGGTCGATGAACTGGTCGACGAGCGCGAGGGTTCCCGGCGGGTAGTCGGGGCTCACGCCGCCCACTGCCGCGCTGGAAAGGATGACCTTCACGCCGAGCGAGGCGAGTGCCCAGATGTTGGCGCGGTAGTTGATGAGGTGCGGGGCCGCCGAGTGGTCGACACCGTGGCGGGTCAGAAACGCGACGCGTCGCCCCGCGAGTTGTCCCACAGTCACAAGCGCGGGGCCGTAGGGGGTCTCGACGCGCAGTTGCTCGCTCTCGGCCGGATCGAAGAGCGTGTACAGGCCCGAGCCGCCAATGACAGCAAGCGCGGGAGCAACGGGCGAAACCTCAGTCATGCCTCAAGCATGCCCCATGCGCAGCACGGCCGGTCCGACAGAGAGCCGTCCGTCGCTGAGCGGCTCACAGCGCATACCTCCGCGGCCCCGCAGTGCCTTGTGAGCGCCGGGCGCGAGCGTCACGTTCATCCACGCGCACGGGTTCGCGGGGCGGTGGGCCACGAACGTCACCGGGCCGCTCCCGGAGTCGATCGAGAAGATCTCGCCGCGCATCGCGTCGATGGGCATACCGCGAACGATGATGTTGCGCCGCGTGTTTTCCGCAGGCGGCAGAGCGAGCAGGCCGAGTTCATCCCGAATCGCGTCGAGCGATTCGGCGGCCATGATCGTCACCGAGGCCTGACGGTGCGCGCGTTGGCCGAAGTATCGGTCGCCAACCACACCGAGCCCGGCGCGGAATTCGATGCTGTCGAACACCTCGCGCGTTGTGGCGGCGATCGGGCCGTCACCGGGGCGACCTTCGTAGCGGTGCACGGGGGAGGAGAGCAGCAGCTCGATCGTCACGTCGGTCACTGGTGCCATGAACTCAACGCTAAGCCCCCAAGACGGTAGTCTCGAACCCCTATGGCACACCTACTCGGCGCTGAAGCGCTTCACCTCGAATACCCGACTCGCGTGATCTTTGACAAGGTCACGATCGGCCTTGAAGAGGGCGACCGCATCGGCATCGTCGGCCGCAATGGCGACGGCAAGTCGACACTGCTCAAGATGCTCTCCGGGCGCCTCGAGCCCAACGCCGGTCGTGTGACGCGTCGCAACGGTGTGACGCTCGCCGTTCTCGACCAGTCGGATGACCTCGTCGACCACCTCACGGTGCACCAGACGATCATCGGCGACATCGACGAGCACGTCTGGGCGGGCGACCCCCAGATTCGCGACGTCATCGGTGGCCTCGCCGCAGACATCCCGTGGGAAGCCAAGATCAGCGACCTCTCCGGTGGCCAGCGTCGCCGCGTCGCCCTCGCCGCGCTGCTCATCGGCGAGCACGACATCATCTTTCTCGATGAGCCCACTAACCACCTCGACGTCGAGGGCATCACCTGGCTCGCCGGGCACCTCAAGAAGCGCTGGTCGACAAACGCCGGAGCCCTTGTGGTCGTCACTCACGACCGGTGGTTTCTCGACGAGATCTGCACTGCAACGTGGGAGGTGCACGACCAGCTCATCGAGCCCTTCGAGGGCGGATACGCGGCGTACATCCTGCAGCGCGTCGAGCGCGACCAGATGGCCGCAACCATGGAGTCGAAGCGCCAGAACCTGATGAAGAAGGAGCTCGCGTGGTTGCGCCGCGGAGCCCCTGCCCGCACCGCCAAGCCGAAGTTCCGCATCGACGCGGCGAACGAGCTGATCGCGAACGAGCCACCGGCCCGTGACTCGGTCTCGCTCGCATCCATGGCTATGCAGCGTTTGGGTAAGGATGTCGTCGATCTCGAGGGCGTCACAGTCACGTACCCGCCGAGTGGCACGTCGGCCGTGCCCAAGACGGTGCTCAACGACATCACGTGGCGCATCGCCCCCGGTGAGCGCACCGGAATTCTCGGCGTCAACGGTGCGGGCAAGAGCACGCTGCTCTCGCTCGTCGCGGGTTCGCTTCTGCCGACGAGCGGGCGCGTCAAGCGTGGCAAGACCATCAAGGTCGCGACCCTCACGCAGCAGCTCGCCGAGCTCGAAGACGTCTGGAACGACCGCGTCAGCGAGGTCATCGGCCGTCACAAGAGCAGCTACGTGGCCGGCGGCAAAGAGATGACGCCGACGCAGATGCTTGAGCGCGTGGGATTCACGAGCGCTCAGCTCAGCACCCCGGTGAAAGATCTCTCGGGTGGCCAGAAGCGCCGCCTGCAGTTGCTGCTCATTCTGCTCAGCGAGCCGAACGTGCTCATTCTCGACGAGCCCACTAACGACCTCGACACCGACATGCTCGCCGCGATCGAAGACCTTCTCGACACCTACCCGGGCACGCTGCTGGTTGTGAGCCACGACCGGTACCTGCTCGAGCGCGTCACCGACCAGCAGTATGCGGTGATGGATGGCACGTTCCGCCACCTGCCGCGCGGCGTTGACCAGTACCTCGAGTTGCGCACGCAGCAGCAGAAGGGCGGGTCGTCGTCGAAGGCTCCCGTCGCGACGGCCGCCAATAGCTCGAAGCCGCAGCTCGGTGGGGCAGAGCTGCGTAACGCGCAGAAGGAGTTCGCGGCGGCCGGTCGCAAGCTCGAGAAGCTCGCCGGCGAGATCGCGACGCTCTACGAACAGATCGCGCTTCACGACCAGTCGGACTACGCCGGTCTCGGTGAGCTCACCAAGGGTGTGAGCGATCGCGAGGCCCAGCAGTCGACGCTCGAACTCCGCTGGCTCGAACTCAGCGAACTGCTCGGCTGAGGGTGACGCTCGTCACTCGCGCTGCTTCATCGCGCATTGCGGGGTTGGGCATCTTTTTGCCCGCGACGACCCGAACGACGAAGCAGACCGAGGTCGACCTGCGCGCCGCAAACCCGACGCTCAAGCTCGCGACGGGCATCATCAAGCGACTCACCGGCGTGACGACCGTGCACGTGCGCGATGAGGGCGTGCAGACGTCAGATCTCGCGGTCGCTGCGTCGAAGGCTGCCTTGGACGAAAGCCCCGGCCCGATTGACCTCGTCATTTTCGCGAGCGCGAGCCAAGACCTCATCGAACCCGCGACGAGCCACATCCTCGCCGCCAAGCTCGGCTTTGACTGCCCCGTGATGGACGTCAAGAACGCCTGCAACTCGATGATCAACGGCATGCAGGTGGCCGATGCGCTCATCGCGAGTGGTCAGTACCGGCGCATCCTCGTCGCGAGTGGTGAAGCGCCGACGAGCGGCGTGCGGTGGTCACTCGCCGACAACGCCCAGTTCATCAGGTCGTTTCCCGGATACACGATGAGCGACGGAGGTGCAGCGGTCGTACTCGAGGCCAGCGACGACCCCGCCACGGGCATCCTCGATTCGCAGTTTTTGGCTGTCTCGCGGCACTGGGATATTGGCACCCTGCCGACCGGTGGGTCGGTCAACCCTCGTGGCGGCGACGACTCATTTTTTGACATGGATGGCGCGGCTCTCCAGGCGGCTTTTCTCGAGTTGGGGCCGCAGCCCGTCTTCGAGCTGCTCGAACGCAACGGTCTCGCGTGGGATGACTTCGACCTCGTCGCGATTCACCAGGTCGCGCTGCCGTACATGCCGCCGATCTTCGAGCGCCTCGGAGTCGCGCAGGGCAAGTCGGTGGTTGTTGTCGCCGATCACGGCAATCTCGCGTCTGTCGGCTTGCCGTTGCAGCTGCAGCTCGCGCGCGAGAGTGGCAAGGTCGGGCCGGGCAGTCTTGTGCTGCTGATCGGGCTCGCGGGCGGCATTAGCCTTGGCCTTATGGTGGTGCGGCTGTGAATTCTTTCGCTATCGCGGTTCCCGTCTTCAACGAGTCGAAGTGGATCGGCCCGACGCTTCTCGCGCTCGCCGCCCAGACCGACAAAGACTTCGACGTTGTGTTCGTTGATAACAACTCTTCAGACAACTCTCGCGAGATCATCGAAACCTTCGCCGCTGCCAACGGATTCGACCGCTGGCGCGTCATCGATGAGCCGACGAAGGGCACGGGTGCCGCGGCCGACACCGGAATGCGCGCGGCGATCGCTGCCGGTGCGACCCTACTGGCTCGCACCGATGCCGACTGCCTTCCCCGTGAAGACTGGGTTGCCACGTGCCGCGCGGCGCTCACTACCGACGGGCTGCGGCTTGTTGGTGGCGAGCTTGTGCCCCGTCGCGACGAGGGTCTCAGTTGGCGCACGCGTGCCTTGCTGCGTAGTGCCGTCTACCTCGCCGAGGCCTTCGGTCGTGTGCGCAAGGCCAACCAGCGGCCGGGCGACAAGGGTCCGTACATGATGGCCGCGGGCTGCAACATGGCAATCACCGCCGAGCTCTATGAGGCGTGCGGCGGGTTTCCCCGTACCCGCATCGAAGACCTGCACGAAGACCGCGCGCTCGTCAACGCTGTGCGACTCATCACCGGGCAGTACGCGCGCCGCCGTGACGTTGTCGTCTACGGCTCGTCGCGGCGCGTGAGCGCGTGGGGGCTCAAGAACACGCTGCTCTGGTACAAAGACCATGAGTACCGTCCCGAACACGTCGACATCCGATGACAACCGCACCCGCAGCCCTCGCGGCGAAGATGGAAGAGCGCGTGATGCGCGCGGCCCACCCCGTCGCCTACCGCGCCCTCAAGTCGCTGCGTGGCCCCGTGCGTCGTGTGCCCGGGCTCGGTGTGCTCGTGAACGACGCGACGCTGCTGCGCGGTGTGCTGATGGACCCGGAGCACTTCTCCAAGAAGGGCAAGGGCGCGTCGAGCGACCTGTGGACGCCCATCCTCGGCCCCTCTCTTCTCCTCAACATGGACGGTGTTGACCACCTGACCCTCAGGCGCAAGCTTGGACCGCTGTTCGCGCCCGCCTACGTCGAGGCGCTCGCGGCTTCCTCGCTCGAAGATGCGGTCACCGACATCACAACCCGCCTAAAAAACGGCGAACGAGTGGATGTCGTCACCGAGGTTCGCCGCTACGCGAGCATTATGGTGAGCCAGCTTGTCGGGTTGCCCGTCGAAGCTTTCAGCGACGACCTGTTCGCCCGCGTTGCATCCATCACCCGCTTTGTGAGTCTGACGAAGCCGCGCTTTACGCCGCGCGAGCTCGCGATTGCGAAGGGTGTGCTCGATGAGCTGACCGCGAACTCGCGCGAGGCGTATCGGGCCGGGGGAGATGCGACGGTTCCCGGGCGTATGCGCGAGCTTGGCCTCACCGAGGATGAAGCGCTCGGCGCTGTTGGGGCGTTTGTCATCGTCGGAACCGAGACCCTTGTCTCGTACCTGCCGCGGCTCGTCGCTGTGCTCGTCGACAGCGGCTGGTATCCACACCTTCTGGCCGACCGGTCGCTCATCGACCCCGCAATCGCCGAGGGCCTGCGGGTGACAACACCGTCGCCGGTGATGTTGCGGTCGGTAGTCGCAGACGCAACCATCGGCAATGTCGACGTACGAGCCGGTGACCGCGTGGTGCTCGCGACGTTCGCGGCGAACCGTGCGCTCGGGCCGTTCGATCCTTCGCTCAACACCGCCGCGACGCTCAAGCAGCTCTGGTTCGGTGCCGGAACCCATTTCTGTCTCGGGGCCCCGATGGCCATGGCAGAGATTCGTCTTGTCGTCGATGCGCTGCTTGCCGCAGGGCCGATTCGCGTTGTGTCGCGGTCTGCGTCGCGTGGTGTGATGATTCCGAGCTACGCGAGTCTTGTGATCGAGAGCGTATGAGCGTCGACCTGCTCGCGGCGGTGCTCAAGTCGTGTGAGCGCACGCCTCACGCGCCGGCGATCTCCTCGGGGTCGGTCACCGTCACCTACGCCGAGCTGCGTGATCGCATTCTCGCCGTCGCGGGTGGGCTGCAGCTGCAGGGGTTCGTTCCCGGTGACCGGGTGCTCTTCTCGGTGCGTCCCAACCTCGACGGCATAGCTCTCGCGCTCGGCGTTCTCGTCGCGGGCGGCACCATCGTCTTCGCCGACCCCGGTGCGGGTGAGGCGATGTTCCGCGCCCGGGCTGAGCTCGCCGCGCCGCGCTGGGTCGCGGCCGAGTCGCTGCTCTACCTGGCCTCGACCAGTCTTCTGCGGCCGATCGCGCGTCGTCGGGGCCTCGAGCTGCCGCCGTACTCGCGCGTTGTGCCCGAGGCGCGGCACATCGTTGCCGGTCGCTGGCTGCCCGGTGTGCCGCGCGGCGCCCTCGCTCTGCGCGATCTGCTCGATGCCCCGCACGGAACTCTCGTGGGTGACCCGGCGGCCGAGGCGCTCATCATCTTTACGAGCGGAACGACCGCCGACCCCAAGGCCGTCGTTCACTCGCGGCTCTCGCTCGGCACCGGGCTGGCCGGCTATTCGCAGCACGTGCGATTTGTGCCGGGGGAGCGGGTTGTCACCGACCAGCTGATGATCGGCATTCCGGCGCTCATCGCCGGGGCGCACTGGCTGATTCCGCCACACGGCGCCAACCCCGGTGCGCAGCCCGACGCCTACCTCGATCTGCTCCCCGGAGCCGACGTGCTCTTCGCCGTGCCGGCCGCTCTCGATGCGATTCTGCGGTCGCTTGAGTCAACGCCGTCAAAGGCGCCCTCGCTCAGGGCGGTGCTGCTCGGTGGGGCGCCCGTGCTGCGTCCGCTGCTTGATCGCGTCGCGGCACAGTTGCCCGGAACCCAGGTGCTCGCGATCTACGGAATGACCGAGATGCTTCCGGTGGCGATCGCCGATGGCAGCGACAAGCTCGCGTTTAGCGAGGCAGGTGACTACGTCGGTGAGCTGCTCGACAGTGTCGACGCTCGCATCGACGAGTCCGGCGAGCTCGTGCTCTCCGGCGACGGACTCGCGCTCGGCTACCTCGGAAAGCCTCCACTCACCGAGGTGCGCACGGGCGACCTAGGGCACATCGATGGTCGACGCCTGATTCTCTCCGGTCGCAGCAAAGACATGTTTATCCGGGGCGAGACCAACGTCTACCCCGGACTCTACGAACCCGTCATCGCCAGCATCGAAGGCGTGTTGGATGTCGCGATGGTCGGCGTTCCCAACGAGTTCGGTGATGACGCAATCGTGCTTGTGGTTGTGCCCACCGTTGCCGCGACCGCGCTCAGTCGCGAGCACGCGGTGATCCCCGCCCTGCGAAAGGCCCTGCCCGGACTAATCGACGCGGCCGTTCTGCCCGATGACATCGTTGTGATCGACGAACTTCCCCGCTCGGGTCGCGGTCGCAAGCTCGATCGCGCTGCCCTTACTCGTCGCGTTGCGGACTTCTTGTTATGAGAATCGCGGTCACGGGTGCGAGCGGATTCGTCGGGGGAGCCGCCGCGACCGCCCTCGCCGCCCGCGGCCACGAGGTGATCGGTTTCGGTCGCATGCCGGCCGGTTGGTCGGGCGACTACCGCCAGTGGGATCTACTTGACTCGCCTCCCGACCTGCCCGTTGTTGACGCCGTTGTGCATGCCGCCGCGCTCGCCGATGACTGGGCGACACCTTCCGCGGCCCTGGCAGCAAACGTCGACGGAACGCGCGCCGTTATCGCGAGCTTTCCCGGAGCGCGCTTCGTTCACATCTCGACCTCGAGCGTCTACGACGCCTTTACGCCAACGGTGCACGGTATTGAAAGCGCGCCGGCGGCCGCGCGGCACCTGAGCAACTATTCGTCGTCGAAAGCACTCGCCGAGACTCTTTTCGACGAGTTGGATGTCGCGATCCTCCGCCCGCATGCCGTCTACGGTCCGGGCGACACGACCCTGCTGCCGCGCATTGTGGCGGGCATTCGTGGTTCGCGGCTTGTGCTCCCGAACGGGGCGCGAGTGCTGCACACACTCACGCACATCGACAACCTCGTCGATGCGATCGCCCTTGCTGTCGTCTCACCCACTCGCGGAATCTTCAACGTCGGCGACGACGGCGATGTGCTGCTGAGCGATGTGCTCACTGACCTTTTGGCGCGCAAGGGTCGCGCTGAAGTGTCTCTCGCGAGCATTCCGTATCGTGCCGCCTACGTTGTCGCGGCGGCGCTCGAAGCAACGCACAAGGCCGCCGGTGGAAGACCACGCTTGACGCGCTATGCAGTGAGCCAGCTCGGCCTCGAGCGCACCCTCGACCTGAACCGTGCGCGTTCTGAGCTCGGCTACGTGCCACGGCCGACGTCGCTCGATGGTGCCGAGAACTGGTAGCTAGTCGAAATCCAAGCTCAGTTTGCGCAGCAGTCCCGCGAGCTTCTCCTGATCTCCAACGCTGAGCGCGTCGAGCAACTCGGCTTCGCCCGTGACGAGTTCGCCGATGGCGGTATCGACACGTTCGCGTCCGAGGGTCGTCATCACAACGAGGATGCCGCGGCCGTCGCCCGGGTCAGAACGTCGCTCGACGAGCTCACGGTCGACGAGTCGGTCGATGCGGTTCGTCATGGTGCCGCTCGAGACGAGTGTCTGCTGAAGGAGTGCCTTGGGGCTCAGCTGGTACGGGGAGCCGGCGCGACGCAGGGCCGAAAGCACGTCGAACTCCCACGACTCGAGTTCTGATGCCGCAAACGCTGCGCGGCGGGCGCGGTCGAGGTGGCGCGCGAGGCGTGCGACGCGGCTGAGTACCTGAAGTGGGGCGAAGTCGAGGTCGGGGCGCTCGCGCACCCAGGCATCAACGATGCGGTCGACTTCGTCGTTGGAAGGCATCCGTCCATTATCTGGCAGACTTGACCCGCGCATGTGACGAAAGTCGCGCGCGTTCCGCCTTGGTGTAATGGCAGCACGACAGCCTTTGGAGCTGTTAGGTCTAGGTTCGAATCCTGGAGGCGGAGCCTAGCTGCACGGTTCGTCACTCAACGTGCCGTCCGACTTGAGCCACGCTTCGTCGGGCAGACCGTCCTCCGGCACTACGTACTAACTGGTGATCGCGGAATCCACTTTTTCGGCAGCCACGAACCTCACAAGGACGGACAGCTCATCGCCTGGTTCCAGACGGGGCGAGCGGTATTCGTCGCGGGATCCGTTTGGCGTAACTCCCGATACTCTGCTGGTGACCCAGCCTTCCGGGGCCCGGTTGATGTACCAAAAAGTCTCCCAAAAGCGTTCGGTGTGCGGACCCCTTTCCTCGAGCAATACGACTTCAACCTCTACCGATTGGCACAGCTCAACTTCAACATTTCCATCGCTCAGTCGAATGGCACTGGGGTCGTTCGGGATACGGTCGCACCCAGTCGAGAAACCAAGGCTCAGCGCGGCAACAGCCACACTCACGGCTATCCGCGAGATCTTCGAGCCGGGCAACGCGCGCACCCCTTGCCGAATACTCACCTGTGACTCGACCCGCTGGCGAGCCATGGTCTCAACGAGAACGAGCGGCGGGCGAAACGCTTCGAAAGTGCGGATATAACATGTCGATCGCTCTCGCCTCCGCTTCCCATCCATACAGGAGACAAGGGTCCGAGAAACGGAAGGGTGCGTACCTCGACGTAACCGTGGTCAGCGAATCGGCGAATCTCTCGAAGCGCGTCATTCCAAGGATCAATGAGATTCGAGGCTTTTTCTTCACCCTCGAACAGTTCTCGTTCGTTGATCTCGAAGTCGAAGCTGCCCTCGTGGTAGCAGAGCACGTCGATCGAAACTCGACTCTTGTCTTCCGGCTCGAACGCCACGATCGAGAACGGCTGGTTGAGTACGTCGACTAATCGGGCAGAGACGCCCTCATAGCCGTCTGTTCCTCGGTCTACGAGCTCCTGCGCCATGATCTCGTGCAATTCACGCATGCGTGCTCCCAATATGCACGCCCCGAATATGGCACAGCTACTGGGCGTCGATGGTCAGATACTAGCGCGGGTTTAGCCGACTCAGTTCGGTGACTTTCACGTACGCCATCCCCGTATGATTCGAGGATAGTTCGCGAACGACAGGTTCTCTGCGACACCGCGATGCACCCGGACTTTGCACAACTCGGAGAGTTTATGGATACCAAAACCACAACATCCGCTCGCACGTGGAGACTCTTCGCGCTGATATTTGCGACTCACGTTGTCGGTTGTGCGCTCATTGCTCTTCAACCACTCATCGCATTGTCATCCAATATTGGAGCGTCGTTTGCCACAGCCCTTGGATCGTTCCTCCTGAGCCTGGTCGGAGCTTTCCTCCTTGTACAGATACTGCGTCATGGCCGTGCGGCCAAGAGTGAGTAGGCATCCATCAATGGTCCGGTGTGCCACGATCATAAGAATCGCGACATTCACGGTCATCTTCTTCACGATGGTGGGCCTTGCCGGCTGCTCAGCGGCTTCGAGTCCCTCGGTCGAGATTCTGGAGAACGACGCAGGCTACCGAGCAATCCTGCTCGACGGAATCGACGGCGACCAGGCCGTAGATTTACCGGCGGTGAGCGGCGAAGTCGTCGTCAGCGGCGGTTGTATAGCGCTGGCCACTGAGCGGGCAACCTACATTCTGGTTCTGCCCGAGGCCGCGGAGTTCACCGATGACGGCCGTCTCGACACTACGCACGGCACCTATGGCGAGGGGGAGTCTGCGTCGTTTCGAGGCGAAACCGGCGAGCTTGGTGACTTCTCATATGGCGATCAACTTCCCACAGACTGTGGCTCTGATATGTTTCTGGCTCTTGATCCGTTGGGTAACTGATGGCTGCTGCTCATCAGTATCAGTTTCGTCATCTACGCAGACACGTGGGCGATCGTTTGGCTCCCGTTTTATCCGGCGGGCGGTTGTTCTAAAACGCCGAGACTCGATCGCGACGCACGCCTGCGACGACCAGCACACCGACAGCCAGCACGAGTCCCACACACCCGCCCCACAGCAACACCGTTGTCGTCCACCACTGCTCGATGGTGCGCGAGTAGATGTTCCCGCTGCCGTCGGACCATTCGCACGCGACGCCTAAGGGGAAGTCCGTTGTCGACGCATTCTGCAGAGTGTGGCCCGAGGGCGTGGCGAGATCGCAGAGTACCCAGACATCACCCCCGGAGTCCATTGCAAACAATAGGGCGCCGAAACCGAGAGCCATCACGCTGAATACCAATAGCACCCAGCCGAGCGCAACAAAGATTCTTCGAGCAGCCATCAGTTCTCGCCCGTCGGCCATTGGAACATCCTATGGACTACCCGCACTTTAGAATCGTTCAGGAGCGCCGAGGCCACGAGCCACGCGGCCCTCGCTCATCGGCTTGAACCCTTCGGAGGACTACAGTGACCGACCCCAACCTCGCCATCATCGTCCTCGCCGCAGGGCAGGGCACCCGGATGAAGTCGTCGAAGCCGAAGATTCTCCACACGATTGCGGGCGTTCCGCTCGTCGGGCACGTGCTCGCGACGGCCGCCGCACTGACTCCCGCGCACGTCATTGCAGTTGTGCGCCACGAACGCGACCTCGTTGTCGAGACGATGAGCGGCCTGATGCCCGAGCTCATCATTGTTGACCAGGACGACGTCCCGGGCACGGGTCGCGCGGTCGAGATCGCTCTCGGCGCACTGCCCGAGGGATTCGACGGCGACGTAGTCATCGTGAGCGGCGACGTTCCGCTGCTCGACTCGGTCACCATTAGCGAGCTCATCGCCGAGCACCGCGCAACCAGCTCGACAGCAACGCTGCTTTCCGCCCTCCTCGACGACGGCACCGGCTACGGCCGTATCGTGCGCGGCGACACCGGCGCGCTCGATCGCATCGTCGAGCAGAAAGACGCGAGCGCTGCAGAGCTCACGATCACCGAGGTCAACTCGGGCACCTACATCTTCGGCGTTGCCGCGCTTCGCGAGCAACTCGCGCTCGTCGGCACCGACAACGCCCAGAACGAGAAGTACCTCACCGACGTCGTCGGGCTGCTGCGCACAGCGGGCAGCACGATCGCGGCGGTGCCCGTCAGCCAGCCGTGGCTTGTCGCCGGGGTCAACGACCGCATCCAGCTCTCCGAAGCGGCGCTCAGGCTCAACGAGCTCATCGTGCGCGGCCACCAGCGCAACGGCGTGACGATCGTCGACCCGGCCAGCACCTGGATCGACCTCGACGTGACAATTGGCGAAGACGTTGAACTTCTTCCCGGCACGCAACTGAAGGGCGCGACATCCATCGAGCGTGATGCGGTTATCGGTCCGGACACAACACTCGTCGACTGCGAGATCAAGCAGGGCGCGACGGTGAAGCGCACCGACGCGACCCTCGCCGTGATCGGTGCGTGGGCTACCGTCGGGCCGTTTGCCTACCTGCGCCCCGGAACCGACCTCGGGGCCGACGGCAAGATCGGCGCCTTCGTTGAGACAAAAAATTCTGTAATCGGTCGGGGCAGCAAGGTTCCGCATTTGAGCTACATCGGTGACACAACGGTGGGCGTCGAGTCCAACATCGGTGCGGGAACTATCACCGCAAACTACGACGGGGTGAACAAACACAAGACGGTTGTGGGCTCCCACGTGAGAACTGGGTCGCACAACGTCTTCGTCGCCCCGGTTAGGATTAGTGACGGAGCCTATTCAGGTGCCGGAACAGTTATCCGCAAGGATGTCACGCCCGGCGCACTGGCAATAAATGTGGCTCCACAGCGCAACATGGCTGGCTGGGTCGAGGCCAACCGTGCGGGATCCGCAGCTGCTAAGGCCGCGGCGGAAGCATCCGAAGAAACGAACTGAGAGCAGGCACTGTGTCCGAGATCACCGTTACCGGACAGAAGAGGCTCGTTATCGTTACGGGTCGTGCCCACCCGCAGCTCGCGCACGACATTGCGAGTGCACTCGGCTCCGAGGTTGTTCACACCGACGCGCGCACCTTCGCGAACGGCGAGATCTATGCGCGCTACGACGAGAGCGTTCGTGGATGCGACGCCTTCGTTGTGCAGTCGCACACGCTTCCCATAAACGAGTGGCTTATGGAGCAGCTCATTATGGTTGACGCCCTGAAGCGCGCTTCGGCCAAGCGCATCACCGTTGTCTCGCCGTTTTACCCCTACGCCCGTCAAGACAAGAAGGGCCGCGGTCGCGAGCCGATCAGTGCACGCCTCGTCGCCGACCTCTATAAGGCCGCCGGTGCCGACCGCATTATGAGCGTCGACCTTCACGCCGCGCAGATCCAGGGCTTCTTCGACGGCCCCGTCGACCACCTCTTCGCGATGCCGGTGCTGCTCAAGCACTTCCAGGCGATTCTTGACCCCTCGACCCTCACGGTTGTCAGCCCCGACATGGGCCGCGTTCGTGTCGCAGACATCTGGAGCGACAAGCTCGGTGCGCCGCTCGCGATCATTCACAAGCGTCGCGACCCGTTGGTTCCGAACCAGGTCTCGGTTCACGAGATCGTCGGTCAGGTTGCCGGGCGCACGTGCCTCATCGTTGACGACCTCATCGACACCGGTCGCACAATCGTCAAGGCTGCCGAGGCACTCAAGGCCAACGGTGCAACGCGCGTTGTTGTCGCAGCGACCCACGCGGTCTTCTCCGACCCGGCGACGGAGCTGCTGCAGAGCGACTTCATCGACTCGGTTGTTGTTACAGACACCCTGCCGATTCCCGACGAGAAGCGCTGGGATCGCCTCACGGTTCTGCCGATCGCACCGCTCATCGCAACGGCGATCGACGCAGTCTTCAACGACGGCTCGGTCACGTCGATGTTCGACGGCGCCGCCTAGCTAAACGTCTTCTGAGCCGTCTTCGACAGGCGGCGCAACGTTCACCGGGATGAGCCCAAACGGGTGAACGAGGCTCTCGTCTCCGCCGAACGAGATCGAGTAGCAATTCCAGCCTGGCCCGATCGGGCTGAACAGCTCGAAGCGCACCGACTGGCCGACCGACCCCGGTGCTTCGCGGGCGATGTAGACGCCGCAGCTTGATTCGGCGGTCTGGGCTGCCATTCGCAGGGGCACAAGAAAACCGGGCAACACAAGCCCAAGAATCGCGAGCACAACGACAACGCGCATCACCCAGAGCACCGGGCGACGTCGGCGCGGCGGAATGGGTTCGTAGCCCGCGAGCTCGGGTTCGTCGTGATCAGACATCGCAACTAGTCTGACATGCCAATATTGTGCACATGTCAGAGATGAATCTGAGCCATCGCCTCGCTCGTATGACCGGCCGCGACCCGGTCGAGGGTCACCGTTCGGCAACACCCCTTGAGCTGCTTTTTGACCTGACGTTTGTGATTGCGATCGGCCAGGCATCGGGGCAGTTCGCCCATCTCGTCGCCGAGGGGCACATCGGTAGTGCGCTCATCGCCTTCGGTTTCGCGATCTTCGCTATCGCTTGGGCGTGGATCAACTTCACCTGGTTCGCGTCGGCGTACGACACCGATGACTGGTTCTATCGGCTGACGACGATGGTGCAGATGATCGGCGTCATCATCCTTGCTCTCGGGCTTCCCACGCTCTTTCACTCGATCGATGAGGGGCACCACCTCGACAACACGTTGCTTGTCGTCGGCTACGTGGTGATGCGCGTCGCGCTGGTCATGCAGTGGTTGCGGGCGGCGAAGCAAGACCCCGAACGACGAGCGACGGCCCTCGGCTACGCGAAGTACGTCTCGATCGCCCAGGCCGGTTGGCTCGTCGTTGCGTTCACGAGCCTCGAGCTTGTACCAACTCTCGTGATCGCCGTTGTGCTCTTCGGTGTCGAGATGGCCGGTCCGATTCTTGCCGAGCGCAAGACGAGCGGTACCCCGTGGCACCCGCACCACATCGCCGAGCGCTACGGCCTGCTGACGATCATCACCCTCGGCGAGGGCATCTTCGGCACTGTGGCGACGGTCTCGGCGATGGTCGAAGAGGCCGGCTGGACGATGGACACCGTGCTCATCCTGGTCGCGGGCATCGGCCTCACTTTTGGCCTGTGGTGGACCTACTTCATCATCCCGTCGGGTGAGATGCTCGCGAAGTACCGCATCAAGTCGTTTGTGTGGGGTTACGGCCACATGTTCGTATTCGCGCCGCTGGCGGCCGTCGGTGCCGGACTCCACGTCGCCGCCTACGTGATCGAGGGGGAGTCCGAGCTGGGCAACGTTGGTGCGGTTCTCGCCGTCGCGATTCCGGTTCTCGCATTCAGCTTTGCGCTCTTCGCGCTCTACGCCTACCTTGTCGGCGAGTTCGACCCGTTCCATGTCGCGCTGATGGCGGGCACCGTGGTCGTCATTGCGATTGCCGTCGCGCTGGCTGTGGGCGGAGCATCCATCGGCGTCTGTCTTTTGGTGATAACCCTCGCGCCGGCGGTCGTCGTCGTGGGCTACGAGACGGTCGGCCACCGGCACGAGGCGCGGGTGCTGGAGAGACTCAGGAACTGACTGTGCTCTCGAGGTGCCAGACCTTGGCGACGATGCGCCAGCCCTCCGGTCCTTCAACAAACGAGAGCTGGTCGACGAAGATGCTGCCGAGCACGCGCAGGCGCACGTGAACTACCGCGGCGCTCTCCGAGAGCCAGTCAACGAGCACAATCTCTTCTTCACGGGTTTGCCCAATGGATGCCGGTGACGCGCGGTTGGCGACGACCTCACGCCATGCGGGGTAGGGGTCGACGGTGATGACACCTTCGTCGTTGTCGAAGAGGCTGCTCGCCGGGTGAAAGACGGCGTCGAGCAGCTCGACATCGCACGCGTACAGCGCCCGAAAGTAGATGTCGACTGCGGCCAGGAGTTCGGGTTCTTTGCTCATAGAGAGCATGCTGGCAGCCCGGGAACGAGAAAAGGCCCCGCTCCCGCGCGATGGCAGAAACGGGGCCCTTATCTGTCAGTTAGTGAGCGTCTACAGCTTCAATCTCGGTGCGGTCGCCCGACCACAGCGTGTGGAACGTTCCCTCTTTATCGGTGCGCTTGTAGGTGTGCGCGCCAAAGAAGTCGCGCTGGCCCTGGGTGAGCGCGGCCGGCAGGCGGTCGGCACGAAGCGAGTCGTAGTACGCGAGCGACGATGCGAAGACGGGGGCAGGAATGCCCGCGTGCACGGCGTCGGCGACAACGTTGCGCCACGCCTTCTGGGCACCAGCGACAACGTCTGTGAAGAACGGTGCCGTGACGAGCGAAACGAGCCCGGGGTTCTCGGCGTAGGCCTCGGTGATGCGGTTGAGGAAGCGGGCGCGAATAATGCAACCGCCGCGCCAGATCTTCGCGATCTCGCCCTTCTTGATGTCCCAGCCGTACTGCTCTGCGCCGGCGACGATCGCGTCGAAGCCCTGCGAGTAGGCGATGACCTTCGAGGCGTAGAGCGCCTGACGCACTCCCTCGATGAACGCGTCGGGGTCGGCGGGCTTGAACTCTTCTGACGACGGGCCGGGCAGGGCAGCGGCAGCTGCGCGCTGTGCGGGCTTCGACGAGACGGAGCGAGCGAAGACCGCTTCGGCGATACCGGAGACCGGGATGCCGAGGTCGAGAGCGGTCTGAACCGTCCAGACTCCGGTGCCCTTCGAGCCGGCCTGGTCGAGGATGACGTCGACGAGCGGTGCGCCGGTCGAGGCGTCGACCTGCTTGAGCACCTCTGCGGTGATCTCAATGAGGTAGCTCTCGAGCTCGCCCTTGTTCCACTCGGCGAAGATCTCCGAGATCTCGAGCGGGGTCTTGCCGGTGCCGCGACGGATGAGGTCGTACGCCTCACCGATGAGCTGCATGTCGGCGTACTCGATGCCGTTGTGGATCATCTTGACGAAGTGGCCGGCGCCGTCGGTGCCGACGTGGGTGACACACGGTTCGCCGTCGACAACTGCGGCGATCGACTTCAGAATCGGTCCCAGTGTTTCCCATGCCTCGGCCGAGCCGCCGGGCATAATCGACGGGCCGAGGAGAGCGCCCTCTTCGCCGCCCGAGATGCCGGCGCCCACGAAGTTGATTCCGGTCTCGCGCACTGCCTTCTCGCGACGGATCGTGTCGGTAAACAGCGCGTTGCCGCCGTCGACGATGATGTCGCCGGGCTCGAAGACCTCGGTGAGTGCGTCGATAACCGCATCGGTGCCCTTGCCGGCCTGAACCATAATGATCGCGGTGCGCGGCTTCGTCAGTGAAGCAGCGAACTCTTCGTAGGTCTTCGCGGGAAGAAACTCTGCCTCGGGGTGCTCGTCGAGCACCGTCTGGGTCTTCTCGTACGAGCGGTTGAAGATTGCAACAGTGTTGCCTTCGCGGCTGGCGAGGTTGCGGGCGAGGTTCGAGCCCATCACCGCCATACCGACTACGCCAATGTTTGCCTGTGCCACGGTGTTCTCCTTATATGCGGTGCAAAATCCACTCCCAGCGTATCGTGGCGCTACTTTTGTTACATGCCAGAACAGTGGATGCCGCAGCTCGTGGTTGCGGGAGTGAGCGGTTCGGGCAAGTCGACTATTGGTGAGCTCGTCGCACAGCAGCTCGGAGTGCCGTTCATCGACGCCGACGACCTGCACCCGATCACCAACGTCGACAAAATGACAGCGGGCATCCCGCTCACCGACGACGACCGCTGGCCCTGGTTGAAGAAGGTCGGTGAGGCGATCGCCGCCGCGTCAGAGACCGGAATTGTTGTTGCCTGCTCCGCCCTTCGACGCTCGTACCGCGATGCGATTCGTGAGGCAGCACCGCGCACCGAGTTCGCGATGCTCACCGGTTCGCGCGAGGTTCTCGCGTCGAGGCTCGGTCATCGCGAGGGGCACTTTATGCCCGCGACGCTGCTCGACTCGCAGCTTGCGATTCTCGAGCCGCTGGCCGACGACGAGGCAGGAACGACCGTCGAGATCGAGGGATCGCCAGAGCGGATCGCTCAACGAATCAAGCCATAACCCCGACGGCCTCGGCCTTCCAGCCGGGGAAGACGCCAGAAATCTGACCGGGAGTGAGATCGAGGCGATTTGTAACGACCTCGGTGAGCACGTCGCGGTAGTCGTTCCAGCCGGGCACGTCGCCCGATTCGAGCACCGCGGAACTCAGGCCGTCCCAACGTCCGTGAACGCCGGGGTTGAGTCCGCCGCCGATGACCAGCACGGCGCCGCCGTGGCCGTGGTCGGTTCCGCCGCTCGCGTTCTCTTCGACGCGGCGACCGAACTCGCTCATCGTCACGATCGTCGTCTTGTCGAGGGCGGCGGTTCCGATGTCTTGTGTAAACGCGGCGAGTGCTTCGGCGAGGTCGCCAAGGTGACGTTGGATGTCGCCGGAGTCAACGTTGCCCATGCCGGTGTGGGTGTCCCAACCGCCGACGTCGATGCAGGCGACGCGTACACCGGCGTTGCCCTTGATGAGCATCGCGAGAGAGGCGAGGGCGTCGGCGAAGTTGCCCTCGGGGTACTTCACGGCGGGGGTGCCGGGTTGCGCTGCCTTGATGCCGGCGACTGTGGCGAGAGCCCCGATGGCGAGGGTGGTCTGCGCGGCGATGGGGTGGTCGACGCCCGTGTAGAGGCTCGCGAGTGCTTCGGTCGTTGCGTCGACGTCGTCGACGTTGAGCGAGATCGAGTCGAGGTCGTGCATGGCGATCGAGCCGGAGGTGCCCATCAGCGACCGCGGTGTCATGCCGCCGACGGCGACCGAGCGAAAAGTGGATCCAGGTCCGGAAGCCTCGAGCACCCGGTCGAGCCAGCCGCTTGTGAGTGAGTTCTGCGAGCCGCGCTCGAGGCAGTCCTGGGCTTGAAAGTGGCTGCGCGACAGGTCGGGAGTCGAGACCGCCGGAACCGCTGCGACTTTGCCCGCCGTGATGAGCGACTGGAGTGGTGCCATCGCGGGGTGCAACCCGAAGCCGCGGGTCGTGTCGAGAGCCAGCAGCTTGTTCGCCTTGATTCCCACGTTGTGGCGTGCGGCGATAAGCGCCGCATTGTCTTCTGCCTTCGATGGCACAAGCAGCGAGAGCCCGTCCATACCGCCGCGCAAGAAGATAACAACGAGAGTGCCGGCCGAGGGTGTCGCGGCCGAGGCGTACGAGACACGACTCGTGACGAGTTGCGAGCCGAGTGCTGCCACGCCGATACCGAGTCCGACCTTGAGAAAGGTGCGGCGATTGAAGCCACCCGCCCACTTGGTCTCGCGCTCTTCTGCGGCGACCTGCTGCGCCATGGCCGCAGCGCGGATTGCCGAGTCACGACGCGTTGGGCCGAGACGTTCCCAATCGGGGCAGTCCGGGTGCAGCGACCTGAGAATCTCGTTGTCCATGCGTTTCCCTATCGCAGCTGAAAGTAGGCGGAGTCGAGCAGCAGCGTGACGAACTTGCCGCAGTCCCACGCGCTCGTTGGTGCGGGAGTCGTTGGCTTCCACGGGCCGTCCCACCGATCGCCGGCACCGGCAATCACCGCGGCGAGGTGCGCGTCGGAGATCGGCACGCCGAGCACGCGCACGGCTGCTGCTGCCACCCACTGCTGGGTTGTCATCTTCGAGGTGCGCTTGACGAGGTTGGCGGGGGAGGCCCAGACGAAGCCCTTCCACCAGCCGTAGACGAGAATGCGGTGAAGGTTCCAGCGCTGAAGCATGGCGCCTGCGCCGAGCCAGGCGGCCGCGACATCCGGATAGCCATTCGGCGGGTTCCAGCCGTGCGGGGTGTGCCCTGATTCGCTCAGCGTCCAATACAGGTTGGCGAGCGGCTTCTTCATACTCTTCGATCGACCCACGTTGAGAACGCGGGCGGCGCCGACTGCGTCTTCGAGCGGGCGGCGCATACGCGTGCCCACCGAGGCCCAGAAGCCGCTGCTGAGAAAAACGGCCCTGACGGTTTCGCGAATGCTCGTGTTTGAGTCGAGGTAGACGGTAGCAAGGCGGTCGACGAGATCGTCGCTCGGGTTGTCTGACACAAAGCGCACCGCGATCTTGCGCGCAATCATCTTGGCTGTTGCTGGATGCTTCGCGAGATACTTGAGATAGGCGTCACCTACTGCTTCGCCGCCGGCACCCGTCGCGTTGGCGTGCTCGAAGCCGAGAACCTTGACCGGCCCGGTGACGTGGTAGCTCGGGTTGTACTCGTAGACGCCGGTCTTCCAGTTCCAGGTGCGGCCCGAAAGAATCGCCGCGCTCGCGCGAACATCTTCTTCTGTGTAGCCGCCGGCGATACCCACCGTGTGCAGCTCGAGAAGTTCGCGCCCGAGGTTCTCATTGACGTTTGCCTTGCGTGACTCGTCGTTGTTAAGAAAGTTGAGCATCGCCGGGTGCTTCATCGCCTTGAGCAGCATCGTTGTAAACGAGCCGAGGGCGTTGGCGCGAATGACGTTCTTGATGTAGCCGGGGGCCGTGTGCCACTGTTCGCCCGGAAGCGGAACGTGAAGGTGGTTAGCGAAGATGTCGACGACTATTTCAAACAGCTGACGGGTCGAGAAAATCTGTCGCGCGAGAGATGCCTGGGCGGTGGCGATTCCCGCGTCCCAGCTGAACTCCGGTGACTTCTTGCGAATGACCGCGGCCGATTCGCCGGCGAGCGGAAACAGTGCCCAGGCCGCGGCGCCGGGGGAGTCAGAGATCTTCGACGGCGTGAGTTGCAGCGTGAGCCACTTGTTGAGGCCGAGCTTCTTGAGGCTTGCGAGGTCGCTCGGGCGTGGGCCAAAGGTCGCGCGGCGGAGAATGTGCGCTCGCGGGTTGTAGCCGGGAAAGAGCGCGTTGGTCGAGGCTCCGCCTGCCTTGGCAGCGGCAGTAAAGGTTGGGTACTGGCGGCCGACGGGAACCTGAGCGGCGGTTTCAACGGCACTCGCGAAGCTCGCGTCGCGGGTTTGTGGGCCTCCGTCGGCGAAGGGTTCGTCGCGCACCGGGGAGGGCGCGACATCCATTCGCCCGTTCAGCATGCTCAGCCCCCCAGCTGGATTCGTTATCCCGACGGTAGTTGGCCATCGTGGTGCGCACAAGTGTTCTGCGTGTAAACTCTTGGTTTGTACTTCGGCGAGGGAAACTCCTCTGGGTTTCCGTAATCGACGCGGTGGGTCTGGCTTCAATGCTTTTCCTCACGCTGTCTTGCGTTCGAGTTGAAATATCTGAGCCGTGAGCTCACCGACAAACAGGAGTAAAACCATGGCCAAGGCCACAAACGACAGCAACCACCTGTCCACCGAGATTCGCGAGAGCTTCGGCAAGGGTGCGGCTCGCAAGATCCGCGCCGCCGGCAAGATTCCCGCCGTTATCTACGGTCACGGCACCGAGCCCCAGCACGTGACCCTTCCCGGTCACGAGGTCTCGCTCATCCTGCGTAAGTCCAACCAGGTTCTCGAGCTCGACATTCAGGGCAAGACGCAGCTCGCGCTCGTCAAGGACGTTCAGAAGGACCCGGTTCGCCAGATCATCGAGCACATCGACCTCATCGTCGTGCGCAAGGGCGAGAAGGTCACCGTCGACGTGACAATTCACCTCGAGGGCGAAGCCGCTCCCGGAACCCTGGTCAACCAGGACGCCAACACGATCTCGCTCGAGGCAGAGGCAACTCACATCCCCGAGTCGATCACCGTCAACATCGAGGGTGCAGAAGACGGCCTTCAGATCTTCGCGAAGGACCTCGAGCTGCCCTCCGGCTCGTCGCTCATCACCGATGGTGATGTTCTCATCGTTGCGGTCTCGACCGCTGGCGAGCAGGACCTCGGCGAGGACGAGGGCGACGACGCTGAGGCTCCCGCCGAAGCTCCCGCTGAGTAATTAGCTGTAGACAAACACTGTGGAGGAACCCTGGCTCATAGTCGGGCTCGGTAACCCCGGGCCCGGCTACGCCGGCAACCGCCACAATGTGGGGCAGATGGCCGTAGCGGAACTCGCGCTGCGGGCGTCTGCCCCTTTTAAGTCCCACAAGGCAAACGCGATGGTGGCCGAAGGCCGAACCGCAGCCGGTGGGCCGCGGTTTATTCTCGCGAAGCCCAATACCTTTATGAACCTCTCGGGCGGCCCGGTTGCGGCGCTGATGAAGTTCTACAAGATCGAACCCGATCACCTCATCGTTCTTCACGACGAGCTTGATATTCCGTTCGACACCCTCAAGCTCAAAGTCGGTGGTGGTCACGGCGGACACAACGGTGTTCGCGACATCGCCGCGGCCATCGCGACTCCCGATTTCACGCGCGTGCGTATCGGCATCGGTCGTCCGCCCGGCAGGCAGTCTGCAGCAGACTTTGTGCTTCGTGATTTCTCCTCCGACGAGCGCAAGATTCTGCCCAATCTCGTCGCCGATTCTGCCGATGCCGTCGAGCTTGTTGCGACTACCGGACTTATTGCGGCGCAGCTGAAATATCACACAGCACCAAGCGCGTAAACTTGAGTGATGCGCGTACTTCTGGCTGGGGCAACTGGAGCTATTGGGCGCAATCTTGTGCCGCAGCTCGTTGCAGCCGGGCACCATGTCATCGGTATCACCCGTAAGTCGGGAGCCCTCGATGGTACGGGAGCCTCTGAGCTCGTTGCCGACGTGCGCAAGCGCAGCGAGTTTCTCGAAGAGGTGCGCGACCTCGAGTTCGACGCTGTTATCAACCAGATGTCATCGCTCGCGCGCACGCCGCTCACCTACGCCGATATGCGCGAGACGAATCGCCTGCGCTCCGAGGGCACAAGCACGATGATTGCCGCGGCGCGAGCCGCAGGAGCCAAGAAGTTCATTCAGGCGTCGATCGTCTACGGCTATGGCTTCTGGCAGCACAGCAAGAAGCTCATCGACGAGGACTACCCCTTCGGCCAGCTTCCCGGAACCCAGCTCGACGCTGTTCAGAAGTCACTTCTGTCGGGCGAGCAGCAGGCGCGTGCCTTTGGTGGCGTTGCACTTCGGTACGGACTCTTTTACCGCGGTCGCGGCCCCATGCCGGCGGCAGCGAGCGACTGGGATGGCGTGCTGCCCTTTGTGCACGTCGAGGATGCCGCGGCTGCGACTGTGCTCGCGCTCGACACCGGGGTACCGGGTCGTGCCTACAACATCGTTGATGACGAGGCCGTCTCGTGGCGGGTTCTTCACCAGGCGCGGGCCGACGCCTTTGCGCTGCCCGACCCCTCGGCGCAACCGTCGTGGCTGCTGCGTCTCGCTGCCCCGTTTGGCGCGCAGCTGCTGACAGCGACATCCATGCGCGTATCGAATGCGCGTGCGCGCGCAGAGCTCGGTTGGGTTCCGCAGTTTCCGACCTACCGTGATGCACTCGCGTTCGAGACCGACCTCGCGGTTCAGGCGCAGCACGTTCTCACCGGTCTCACTGGCAAAAGATGACGCTCGACGGGTTAGTCACTGGTCTTTCGCGCGCCCACGCGCTTGAGACCGCTTTGACGTACGCGTCGCGCAGTGCCGACTTCTCGCTCGTTGACGGGTTGCGTGCGCCGCTGCTCGGTGCGCTGCTCAACAAGCGCGGTGGCCCTCAGGCGCTGCTCGCGATCGTGGCGACCGGACGCGAGTCTGAGTCGCTGCGGCTCGCTCTCGAGAGCTATCTGCCGGCTGGCGAGATCGTTGAGTTTCCGGCGTGGGAGACCCTGCCGCACGAGCGGTTGTCGCCGAGCACCGAGACCGTCGGTAAGCGTCTTCGTGCGCTGCGTCGTATCGCGGAGTGGCAGGAAAACCGCACGGGCCACCTCATCATCGTGGCGTCGGTGCGGGCGGCGTTACAGCCTCTTGCCGACAACCTGACAACGTTTGCGCCGCTCGCGCTCGCAGCCGGAAGTCGCGGTCACGACCTCGCCGACCTCTCGCGCCAGCTCGTGGAACTCGCCTACACGCGTGTCGACATGGTGACTCGTCGCGGTGAGTTCGCCGTGCGCGGTGGAATTCTCGACGTCTTTTCGCCCATCGACGAGCACCCCGTGCGCCTCGAGTTCTTCGGTGACGAGCTCGAGCAGATTCGCGCGTTCTCGGTCGCCGACCAGCGCTCGCTGCCCGATGCTCTCGACACGGCGCTGCTGCCGCCGTCGCGCGAGCTCATCCTCGGGCCGTCAGTGCGCCAGCGTGCGGCCGAGATGCAGCACGAGTTTCCGTCGCTCACCACGATGCTCGCCAAGATCGCCGAGGGTATCCCCGTCGACGGTATGGAGTCGCTCGCGCCCGCGCTCGTCGATCGTCTTGTGCCGCTCACGCATTATTTGCCGGTGGATGCCGCGATCGCCGTGCTCTCGCCCGAACGGGTTGCGACGCGCGCCGTGTCACTCGTTGAGACGAACCGCGAGTTTCTGTCTGCCGCCTGGAATGCCGCGACTGCCGGAGCAGAGGCGCCGATCGACCTCGACGCGGGAGACTTTGTCTCGCTCGGGGCGCTGCGGGCCTCCGCGGGTGACCGCTCGTGGTGGACGCTCTCGACCTTCGACTCGGGGGTAGTGCTCGACGACGAGCTCGCGGCGTCCGCGCTGCAGGAATACGTGCGGGTCGACGCGACGGCAGTTCCGTCGTTCGCGGGTCAGCCGACGGGAGCGATCGACCACGTGGCAACCCTGTTGCGCGATGGTTATACCGTCGCTGTTGTTGCGCAGGGGAGCGGGCTCGTCGAGCGTGCTGCCGATGTGCTCGCGGAGCACGAGCTCGCGGGTCGCATTGTCGAGACGTACCCTGCCGACCCCGAACCGGGTGTTGCCTATCTGCTCAAGGCGTCGGTTGAGCACGGGTTCGAGCTCGCGGCATCCAAGTTTGCTTTGCTCAGTGAGGCCGAGTTCTACGGGCGTGCCGCTGGCTATGACTCTCGGCAGGTCAAGAAGCTTGCTGTGCGGCGCAAGAACGTTGTTGATCCGCTGCAGCTCAAGACCGGCGACTTCGTTGTGCACCAGACGCACGGCATCGGCAAGTTCGTTGAGCTTGTGCAGCGCGAGGTCTCGTCGGGTGGCCGCAATGCCGTCAAGCGCAGTCGAGAGTTTCTTGTCATCGAGTACGCGCCCAACAAGCGCGGTTACCCGGGCGACAAGCTTTATGTGCCGACCGATCAACTCGATCTGCTCTCGCGCTACGTCGGTGGTGAGGCGCCGTCGCTCTCGAAGATGGGCGGAAGCGACTGGGCTGCCGCGAAGGGTAAGGCGCGCAAGGCGGTGCGCGATATCGCTGTCGAGCTCGTCAAGCTGTATTCGGCGCGTATGGCCTCGAAGGGTCACGCTTTTCCGCCTGACACACCCTGGCAGCGTGAGCTCGAAGATGCCTTCCCGTTTGCCGAGACTCCCGACCAGCTGACGACTATCGATGAGGTCAAGGCCGACATGGAGCGGCCGATTCCAATGGACCGCCTGCTCAGCGGTGACGTCGGCTACGGCAAGACCGAGGTCGCTGTGCGTGCCGCGTTCAAGGCGGTGCAGGGTGGCAAGCAGGTCGCGATGATCGTGCCGACGACGCTGCTCGTGCGTCAGCACATGGAGACCTTTGCCGAGCGGTTCGCCGGGTTCCCGATTCACTTGCGTGCGCTCTCGCGATTCCAGACGGACAAGGAATCGAAAGAGACGATGGCGGGCATGGCCGACGGCACTGTCGATGTTGTCATCGGAACCCATCGTCTGCTGAGCAAGAACGTCGAGTTCAAAGACCTCGGGCTCGTCATCATCGATGAAGAGCAGCGCTTTGGTGTCGAGCACAAGGATGCGCTCAAGAAGCTCAAGACCAACGTCGACATTCTCGCGATGACGGCGACACCGATTCCGCGAACGCTCGAGATGGCTGTCACGGGTATTCGTGAGATGTCGACGCTCGCGACGCCGCCCGAAGACCGGCACCCCATCCTGTCGTTTGTTGGCCCGTACTCGTCGAAGCAGGTGTCGGCCGCGATTCGGCGCGAACTACTGCGTGAGGGCCAGGTCTTCTTCGTGCACAATCGGGTCTCGTCGATCTCGCGCGTTGCCGCGCAGCTTGCCGAGCTTGTGCCCGAGGCGCGTATCGCTGTCGCGCACGGCCAGCTCTCTGAGGCCGTACTCGAGCAGGTCATGGTCGATTTCTGGGAGCGCAAGTTCGACGTGCTCGTTTCTACGACCATCATCGAGACCGGTCTCGACATCGCTAACGCGAACACCCTGATCATCGATCGCGCCGACAAGTACGGACTGTCGCAGCTTCACCAGTTGCGTGGACGCGTCGGTCGCGGCCGTGAGCGTGCCTATGCCTATTTCCTCTACGACGAGATGAAGCCCCTCACCGAGACCGGTCACGAGCGGCTCGCGACGATCGCCGCGAACAACGAGCTCGGTGCCGGTATGCAGATCGCGCTGCGTGACCTCGAGATTCGCGGAGCCGGAAACCTTCTCGGTGGCGAGCAGTCTGGCCACATCGCGGGGGTCGGTTTTGATCTCTATCTGCGCATGATCGGCGAGGCCGTTTCGACATTCCGGGGGGATGTCGCGGAGGGGCAGACCGAACTGCGACTCGAGCTGCCGGTCGATGCCCACATTCCCGATGACTACGTCGAGAGTGAGCGGTTGCGTCTGGAGGCGTACCAAAAGCTCTCGACAGCGTCGGCACCGGCGTCGTCGCCCGAGCAGATCGGTCTTGTGCTCGATGAGCTCACCGACCGCTACGGTGAGCCGCCGCTGCAGGTGCAGAACCTCATTGCGGTGTCGCGCCTTCGTCGGATGGCCACAAAGGCCGGACTGAGCGAGGTCGTCACAATGGGTGGCAATCTTCGGGTGTCGCCGGCCGTGCTCGCCGACTCGGTGCAGGTGCGTCTGCAGCGCATGTATCAAGGATCGCGCTACTTCACTCAGACGTCGACCGTTGCGGTGCCGATGCCGATCGTCAACGGCGAACCGCTCGCTGATGATGACCTCATCGCCTGGACTAGCCAGTTGCTCGTTGCAATCTTCGGTGCCGAGATAGTGTCGGATGCCGTCGCGGCCGATGAGGAGAAGTAGCGCTTCTCCTCACCACAACCCGTTGCGTTGCGGTTGTGCACTACCGGTCGAGATGTCGGTGTGAGCGCTGAGCCGATTGCGTATTCTCGCCGTCATGAATGGACGACCGAACGCCTACTTTGCACGGCTTGATCGCGAGCGTCGTGAACGCGAACAGCGAGAGCGCGAACAGTGGGAGCGCGAACAGTGGGAGCGCGAGCGTTTCGAGCGCGCCCGACAGGATCCGCTCGTCGGCGGGGAGTCAGCGCGGCGCATCGTGGAGATCGTCCGGAAGTTTCCTCTGAGCGTCAGACACGGCCGTGTGGTTATTGAGAACAACGCGATGGGCGAGGATCTTGAGCTGTTCAATCGCGCGTACGAGCGGGTTGAGTTCGACATCCTCGTGTCGGAAGTCAACTGCAGCCACCACCACGAGCACCGGTCTCTGACTTCGGACGAGCTCTACGACATCGTGCTGCATGTGCTTATGGAGGATGCGCTCGATGCACTCGGCATTGACCGAACGGCTGACCCCATTTGGCATTGACAGCTCACCCGTGCGCGCTTTCGATTGCCCGTGCCCGTGCCCGTGCCCGTGCCCGCTCAACGGTGGACGCCCTCGCCCTCGCTCACCCGTGCGCGGGCCCGCTCACGCATGCACGCTCTCGATTGCCCGTGCCCGCCCGTGCCCGCTTCGCGTGCGCAGCGCCCGCGCCGCCCGCGCCGAACGCCGCTCTACGCGGACTGTTTCACGCGACCTGCAGCTCGTCGGCTCGTCGCACCCGCCCACCTCGCCGAGGGCGTCGCTGCACGTCGACACTCGATGGCGGAATGAACCACGGCACGTTGTCTCGAATCTCGATCTGCCAGCCGTCTCGATGAAGGGCATGGTGGTGCCTGGAGCACAGGAGGATTCCGTTGTCGAGATCCGTTGGTTCATCGTGCGACCACCACTCGATGTGGTGCGCTTCGGTGTAACTGGGCGGACGCCCGCAGTCTGCCCAGGCGCACCCGCCATCACGTTCTGCGAACGCGATGCGCTGAGCCTTCGAGAACAGGCGCCGCGACATGCCGAGGTCGAGAACTTCGCTCGCCGCGCCAAGGACCTCGGGAATGATGTGCGCATCGGCAGCCAGTCGCCGGGCCGCGCTGGCGGAGATGGGCTGCTCGGCTCCGTCGATGGTGGCAGAGCCGAGTCCGCTGAGAAGTGATTCGAGCGTCATTCGCACGACGATCGTCGCCGAGGGGAGCGGAACAGCTTTGCTTGTGCAAGCCGCCGCGTGCCGAGCGAGATCTACGAGGGCATCGGCACCCAATTGTGCGATGGTCGCGGGCGACGGCTCGTCGGTGACAACGCACTCGTCAGAAACGCCATATTCGTCAACAGTCACGTCTCTACTGGTGCTTCCGGTGGCGCCGTCAGCCGATGCGCCACCATCAGCAAGCCGCCCCTCGCTGTCTACGAACTGCGGGCGACGGATCGCCTTGCCCACTGAAGCATCGATCGCCGCGTCGAGAAAGCCAGCGCTCAGCGGATCGAGCTCGAGCACATAGCGCTTCATGCCATTCGCGAGCAGGAATCTCTTGAGCGACCGACTTTCGACAAGCTCAGCCTCGCGCGGCTCGATACCGTCGGGGTCGAGTGCGTCGCGCCACTGTATCGCCAGCCTGCGCACGGGGTCGGTCGGGTGTTCGGCCGCGAACTCCACGAGGCAGCGCTCGGCAGCATCGAGGTGCTGAATCTCCGCGCGCGGCGACGCCGTCGACAGCGTCGCAACAATCACGCTCGCTGACTCTAGCGACAGGCTTGCGGCAGCCAGAGCGTCTGCGACGTGGGGGAAGAGTGGTGGCATCCATTCGCCGGTAAGTCCGAGGCGTGGCGAGATCGCCGCACCCAGCCTGCATAGTTTGGATGCTTCGGCCGATGTGATGTGTCCGATCTCAGCGACGAGTGCCGGAGCGTTTGTGCAGCCACTGCGACTCGCAAGACCGGCGGGACCTAGAGAGTTGCGCGACCGTTCTGCGACCTCGCCGGTCAACGAGAGAATTCGCGCATCGATGGCGCGGCGGGCTTCGAAAGTGCTCGCCAGTGCATCCGTGAGCTCGGTGTCGCTGAGTGCCGAGGTTGGCACCGCGTCGAGCCCCGATGTGGGTGCAATGGTTGCGCTTTTCATGCATAAAGAGTGACACATGCGGCCGACATTTACAAGGGGTAAATATGCCTCTGATCAGCACTTTATCTGTGGATAAGACTTCAAGAAGAGCGGCTGTGGAGGAGAGGATGTCGCGCGCGGCGAGGTGCGGGTCGGGGCGCGGTCAGCGGCGGCAGCCTAGGGTTTGTCGGCCGGGGGTGTCGGCTGCGCGACATCCGTCGCCAGGATATCGAGGGGCGTCACCGGTGGAACAATCGTGGGCGCTGGCACGGCGGGCTCGGGCAGATCTGCAGACGACACGTCTGGTGAGGGCACATGGGCAGACGGCACAGCGGCCGGCGGCACTCCATCCGACGGCACGCCAATCGTCGGCACCCCAACCGACGGCACCTCAGCCTCCTCCACCGCACGAGCCGGTGCCTTGGGCGCGAGACCGTTTCCCTTGGTCACGAGATGCACCTTGAACAGCACGACCGGAATCAGCACGAGCGACCTGAGGTCGAAGAGCGCGTGCACAACGATGGCGAGAAGGATGCTTCCGGAGATCAGGTAGATCGCCATAAACACGGTGCCGAGCAGCATGGATCCGACGATGCCCGGGATGCCCTGGTAGAGGTGCAGCAGCCCGAAGATGACGATGCTCGCGACTATTGCCACGATGGCGTTGCCGGTGATGCCGAAAATCGCTGCGGGAAACGCGAAGCGAAAGAGAAGTTCTTCGACGACTCCGGCGTTGATCGAGAGCGCGGCGCCCCAGCGCAGTTCGGCGCGGTTGCGCGGCAGCAGCGACTGCACGTCGCCGATCGACGGGATCTCGGTCTCTTTGCGCGCAGCAATGATTCCGCCCACGGCGACGATCGCGCCGACAACGAGCACCCCGGCGAGAACTAGCTGCGTGATGGGACTCGCGATCCACTCGACAGTTCGCACCTCGGCGAGCAGCAGCGGAACAAACTGCGCGTCGAGCAACAGCAGCACAACCGAGGCACCACCGAAAAGGGCGAATGACTGCAGCACCCACCGACGGAACATAGCCTGCCGGCGCTTCGTTGTGCGCAGCATTTTAAAGCGGCGGTATTCTCGCTTGTCTTTGCGTGAGGCGCGCACGGCCATCAGCGCGAGGAGGGCTATGAGGGCAACGGCGAGAATCCACGGCGTCGCGGGGTTGGTGGGGGAGAGCATCAGGCTTGCTGGTCGATTCGCCACTCGGCGAAGAACTCGCTCACGGTTTTCTCTTCGAGGTCGAGTCGCACTTGGTCGAGCAACACCTCGGGGTCGCCGAGGTCGGCGGGCGTGCGCATCACCGTCGCTCCGCCGTCAATTCGCTTCACAACCAGGTCGTAGATCGGGGGCGCCTCGTGGGTGAAAACCGCGAGTGCAACACCCGCCCAATATTTGACCCGGTCGAAGCCGCGCAGCTCGCGCTCTTCGAGATCAGCTCGCAGGTGCTTGTCGGCGAAGTCCATGACGACCATTCTGCGGTGGCGCGGCTGGGTGAAGCCCGGTGTTCGCTACCCGCATAGCTCGTGCGCGCAGCGTCTTAGCCACGCAGCGCTAGCGCGAACGGCAACACCCCAGATGCCCCGGCCCGCCGCAGCGCGCGGGCGGCGACTGTGAGCGTCCAACGCGAGTCAACGAGGTCGTCGACGAGAAGTATCGGCCCCGCAGGGAGCGTGAGCGCGCCCGCGTCGAACTTCTCCCACACCGCAGCGAGACGGTACGCACTGTTGCCGCCGGGCTCACCGGTCGGGCCTCCGCCCACGAGGTCGAGGGATCCGAGATTCTCGAGGCGGCCGGCAGTAGCAAGGCCAGCCGCGATGGATGCAACGAGCTGCGGGTGTGACCGCGACGGAAGTGCGGCTACCGCAACCGGCCGTTCGGCCCATGGCCAATCGGCGAGCACGCGAACACAAGCGGCGATGAGTGCCGGGCTTGCGGGGGCATCCGGCACGCCGACCGCGAAGAGCGACCGGAGGGTGTTGCCCCAGCCGAGGTCGGTGAGCCGGGCCAGAGCGCGTCCCTCGAGTGCGCGCTCCTCGACAGCGATGCGCCCCTTCACGGGCACGCCGAGTTTGTCGGCACCGGTTGGCCACTGGGCGCGGGGCTCGATCGGAACGCCCACCCGGTCGAGCGATGACGCGGCGTTGGCTGCGGCATCCACCCCGATGTCCACGGGAAACCACGTGCCCGCGCAGTTGTCGCAACGCCCGCACGGCACAGCGGTGTCGTCGTCGAGTGCGCGCTGCAGGTATTCCATGCGGCAGTCGGTCGTTGTTTCGTAGTCGAGCATGTGCTGCTGTTCGGCGATGCGCTCGGCGGCGATGCGGGCGTAGCGTTCTGCGTCGTAGGTCCAGGGTTGGCCGGTCGGCACCCAGCCGCCCTGCACACGGCGAACCGCGCCATCCACGTCAAGCACTTTGAGCAGAAGCTCGAGCGGCGTTCTCTTGATGTTGACCATAGCTTCGAGGGCCGGGGTCGAGGTTGGCCGGTCACTCAGGCTGTTGATAATTGCCGTCGCGCGCTCGTGTGAAGGCATAGACGCGGTTGCGAAGTAGGTCCAGATTGCTTCGTCTTCTGGGCCGGGCATCAGCAGCACGTCGGCGCTCGCCGTTGCGCGGCCGGCGCGTCCGACCTGCTGGTAGTAGGCGACGGGGGAGGATGGCGCCCCGAGGTGGATGACGAAGCCGAGGTCGGGCTTGTCGAAGCCCATGCCGAGCGCGCTCGTCGCGACGAGCGCCTTGACCTTGTTGTCCTTGAGCAGCGCCTCGGATTCCTCGCGCTCGCCCGTGTCGGTCTGCCCTGTGTAGGCGCGCACCTCGTGGCCGGCGTCGCGCAGCAATCGTGCCGTGTCTTCGGCGGCCGACACCGTGAGCGCGTAGATGATGCCGCTGCCGGGCAGGTCACCGAGGTGGCTGAGCAGCCAACCCAGTCGTGCCTTCGAGTCGGGCAGCCGCAGAACGCCGAGCCTGAGCGAAGCTCGCGCCAGCGGTCCCCGAATGGTGACAACTCCGTCACCGCCGGTCGAGCCGCCCTCGCTGGTCGAGCTCGTCGAGACCAGGCCGAGCGAAGCAGAGGTCCCAAGCGCCCCCAACTGCTCGGCAACATCGGCAACAACTCGCGAGTTTGCGGTAGCCGTCGTAGCGAGCACCGGAACATCCGCAGGCATCTCGGCAATCAGGTCGCGCAGTCGCCGATAGTCGGGGCGAAAGTCGTGGCCCCAGTCACTAATACAGTGCGCTTCGTCGACAACGAGCATGCCCGTGCGAGCGACGAGCTCGGGCAGCTGATTCTCGCGGAACGCCGGATTGTTGAGCCGCTCCGGCGACACCAGCAGCACGTCAACCTCGTCGTTGCGCAGCATCTCGCGAACGTCGTCCCACTCGTGCGCGTTTGTGGAGTTGATCGCCACAGCCCGCACTCCAGCTCTCGCCGCGGCCGCAATCTGGTCGCGCATGAGGGCCAGCAGCGGCGAAACCAGAATCGTCGGGCCCTTGCCCTGGCGTCGCAACAGCAGCGTCGCGACGAAATACACCGCCGACTTGCCCCACCCGGTGCGCTGTACAACAAGCGCCCGCCGCCGCCCGTCCACAAGCGTCTCGATGGCCTCGAACTGCCCCTCGTGGAAGTCGGCATCGTCGCGCCCCACAAGGGTGCGCAAAATCTCAAGGGCGTCGCTGCGGGTATCAGATCGGGTGGATGTCACGGAGCCAAGTGTTGCAGCACCGACCGACAGCCCAGCTTGTGTCTACATAAGTGGTGCGAAGTGCCGGGTGAAAGCGAGTGGCGTAGTAGCTAGCTGTCTTCGTAGTTGTCGCCGAGCTCGACGCGTCGTTAGACCAGACCATTCAGTACAGCGCTTTTGGATCCTTCCCAGGAAAGTGAGCCCTTCCAGACCGAGGCTATTCCGAGGCTCTCGAGCAATTCAACATATGCGTCTCCAATGTTCTCCGTAAATAACGCGAGCTTTGGAGTCACAACCCTCGAATAGTGGAAGAACTCGTAGCACTGCAACTGACCAATGGCCTCTCTCACGGCACTTGTCGAATTTCCGTTGTAGACAACTTTCGCTTCTACCAACCATTCGGAGTTCGAATGAGACATCGTCAAATCTCGAGGGTGGACATTCGTATTCACCACGAATCCGAGTCCCTTGGCAAACTTTCCATACTCGCGGATCAACGTTTCGTGGCGTCTCGTCTTTACGATCGTTCGTTCCGAGACATGTTGAAGGTAGTCGGAATCGGACTTCGGCTTGAACTCCGGCACAGCAGATTGAATGAGCCCATCGGTACTTCCGTTTCCGAGGTTTAGGAGTCCGGGTTTGGTCTGTAGCAGGCTCTGCCTAACGAGAAGCACATCCTGGTAGACCTTTGTGAGCTGGTCAAGGTCACGCTCGAGATCCTCAGACGAGGGCAAGTCTGCGATTTCGTAAGTCTTTGACAAGATGTTTCCGGCTTCGTAGGCGGCTTGTCGGAATCCCGTCCCGCCAAGCACGAAGGTTTCGTGGTACTTGACCAACTCGGACGAGGTTAATGTCGCGCGAAGTACCTCAGCGTCACTGCGCAGGACTCGCTTTGCTTCTTTTCTCCCGAGTGCGGTGGAGCGATCGGTGATGCCTTGGTTCAGAGTCAGAGTGACCTTGGTTAGTCCAACGTTGAATATATAAACGAGGTATATGCCTCGTTGCGCTGACGTCGTTTCGTCAGGATCTAAGATTGCGATCCAAGGCGTGAAGGTTGCTGTGCCTTGACCGCCGCCGTGGGAAATGATCAGTCCTGCGGGGATCAACGGTTTCAAATAGTCTGCCGATTGCTTGAGCAGAAGGTGGCCCCTGCTTGACACAGTTGACGTGTCGTATTCCGACGCGATTACTCTCAGGAAGTCCCCGATATCCACGTTGTGCCCTCGATCGTCAGTACTGCGGCCTTGCGCTTACCCTTGGCTTAGCGAGGCTACCTCAACTACCCCGATCCGTTCGTATTACGGAGCGATTCACGCTTGGCGTCATTCTTGCGGTACGTATAGAGCTCCTCGATGTTGCAGCGGCGGAAACGTCCTCACCGGGGGAGTGCAGACGCCTTGATACCGATTCGAATACACCCATGTTCCATTCTTGCGAATGTTTGGCGCGGCGACGTTGATCAGCGCCCCCGCTTCGGCGATGCCGAGCGCGGCCGACTAACAACCCCACATGCCCAACCCAGCGCCCATCGCCCGCCCCTCAGCCTCGTGAAACACCCCTGAGTACGCCATATTCGGCTCGAACTCCATCAGCTCCCCAGAACCGGACTCGAGCAACTCCTGATTCACGAACGTGCCGTCCACGAGAAACATGTAAAGCAACCGCCGGTCGTACTGATCCTTCTTCTCGATGTCTGACGCAACCGTGACCTTTGTGCCCTCGGGCAAGAGAGCGCGTAGGTAGTCGCGGGCTTCCGTTCCGAAGCACTCGGCATTGTCGCCAATCTCGGGGGTGTCCATGCCGATGAGGCGCACCTTCACCTTTTTGCCCTTCAAGATGATGAAGAGAGTGTCGCCGTCATGCACGTAGTCGATCCTCGCCGAGACGGCGCCGTCGGGGATCGCGACGGGAGCCGACGACGCGACCGGGGTGCTGGCGCCGCGGCCGTAGTTATCGGCGACAAAGAACCAAAAACCGACCATGAGCGCCGCCGTGAGCACGACCGCGACCAACTTACCCCAAGGAAACTGTCGGCGCTCACGCCGCGTGAACCGTGGCGCGCCCGGCTCCCACGCCGCCATCGGGATGTAGTCGTCGCCCATCAGATCAGTACGCGAACGCCAACAACAAGCTCGACATCAGCCCGGCCAGCACCCCGAACACCTCGGCGGCGCCAAGAGCGAGACCGGCCGCTGCCAGCGGCTTGCGCGCGCGGTTTCCGGATAGCGCGATCGCTCCGGTCACGATTGCGCCGGCACCGATCACACCGGAGACCAGGCCGTGCGCCGCGTTGAGAATGCCCAGCGAGAGCGCCTCGCCATTGGAGATGAGAACTGTCTGAAGGAGGACAAAAACGAGCACGAGCCCCACAGAGATCGCGCCGAGCACAAAAGACACCATGGCGAGCGGGTTACGGGCGGGAGTAGCGGGTGTGTAAGTCATTTCAACTGCTCCAAAATGAACGCATTGACGTCGGATAGCTCAGGGCCAGAGATCGAGTGTGGCAGATCCTCATAAATTCGCTCGGTAAGAGTCGAGTGCCCCGGCAACCAGTCCGACGTGTGATCGATGAACGCGGGCTGGATCACCTGGTCGGCAGTGCCGCGACCCCAGAAGACAGGCGGGCGCGACGCAGCGAGCACAGCATCACCAGGCTGAGGGTCAGGCAGAGCGAAGCCCGACAGCATCACTCCGTACGAAACGAGCGAGGGCGCCTGCCGCATAACCTGCAGCACCGTGGCGCCGCCCTGCGAGAACCCGAGAAGCCCGACCGAGGTGTACGACAACGACGAGATCCACGACACAACGGCGGCCGCCGCAGAGTTCGCGAGCGCAAGACGATCGGGTGATCCGCCCACCGGAAACCACGCGTATCCCGGTCCCTCTTGCACCGGTGCACGCACCGACGCGATCACCGGAGCGAGCGGCAGGTGTGGCGCGAGAGAGAAAAGATCGCCCTCGTGCGAGCCGTAACCGTGCAGCAGAACCAACAGGGGGCGGTCAGCGCGTTCGCGTTCCGGAGCACTCCAGAGAACGGCGTCCGGATTGATGGAAACCATCGTTCCAAGCTAGACCACTCGAACTGGGGGCAGTAACTGCGCGTAAAAAGCTACCTGAGAATTACCTGAGCGCGCTAAGTTCGATCGGCACTACACATACTCACTTAATCGCAAGGACCCCCAATGTCTGCTTCCCTCATCGCAACGAGCGTTTCGTTCAGCGCTTCCACCGAAGGCAACCCCGCTGCCGCAATCCCCGGCCTCATCGTCGCGGTTGTCATCATCGTCGCCCTGTGGAGCACCTTCTCGAAGGCCGGCAAGCCGGGCTGGTATTCGATCATCCCGATTCTCAACGTCTACACGCTCGTGAAAATCGCCGGCCGCCCCGGATGGTGGACGGTTCTCTACTTCATCCCGATCGCTGGCCTCATCGTTTCGGCGTTCGTCTCGATCGACCTCGCCAAGGCCTTCGGCAAGTCGAGCACGTTCGGCATCGTTGCGCTCTGGCTCTTCAGCGCCATCGGCTACCTCATCCTCGGATTCGGTTCCGCTAAGTACGAAGGCCCCGTCGCACAGGCCTAGTCACACTCTCCGAAGGGGTCGCGCATCGAGAGGTGCGCGGCCCCTTCTGCGTTGACTCGAAGCAGTGTTTAGGCTTGCCCCATGGCCACTCACCCCAAGCTCGAAGAACTCATTGCGACCCTCGAGCACCTGCGGGCCCCCGGTGGCTGCGCCTGGGATCGCGAGCAGACCCACGAATCGCTCGTGCAGTACCTCGTCGAAGAGACGTTTGAACTGGTCGACGCGATCGAGGCAGGCGACGACAACGAGCTGATCGAAGAGCTGGGCGACGTGCTGTACCAGGTGCTCTTCCACTCCGACATTGCTGCCGAAGAGGGCAGGTTCACCCTCGAAGACGTGGCCGCTCACATGACGCAAAAGATGGTGGGGCGACATCCACATGTATTCGGCGAAGCCAGCGCCGACACCGCAGACGAGGTCGTCGCCATGTGGGACGAACGCAAGAAGATCGAGAAGCCGGGCCGCACAAGCGTTCTCGACGGAATTCCTCAGGGCATGCCGAGCCTCGCGCTCGCCGACAAGGTGCTCGGTCGCGCGCAAAAAGTTGGACTAATCGAGGTGGATGCAACGGCCATCCCGATGGCCACAGAAGACGAACTCGGGGGACTCTTGCTGGCCATCGTTGCATCGGCGAAGTCGAGCGGACTCGACGCGGAACGCGCCCTGCGCACGACCCTGAGGGGTTTGCAAGACGAGATCCGCGCCGAGGAGGCGCTCGGGGCGAGCGACGCAGGGGTAATAGGAACGGCCGACTAGGCGATCCGGCTGCCCTTGGTGAGCAGACGAGCTGGGGTGCGCGTGCGTGCCCAACCGCCGACCATCAGTCCGACGCCCAGCAGCACGTGGATGACGAGTCCGACAAACCAGCTCGGCACCGTCTTTGCGACGATCTCTTCGCCGGTGTCGTAGCCGGAGTTGTCGACGAAGCCCGCCCTGGCGTCTTCGCACTCGTTGTAGGAGGAGTTGAGCTCTGGCGCGATTTGCACGGTGCGAACGCCGACCTTGATTGCCGAGAAAAGGTCTTCGGGGTTGCCGTTGCTGTCAAAGTTCGACGGTGACGCGTCGGCGAGCACAACGTACGGGTTCGCGGCCAACACGCCCCACCAATAGTCATACCGGGGAACGTTGTAGGTCGACACTTCGGGCGGCAAGCACTCGTCGAAGTCGGGCTCCGAACCGTCTTCTGGCCAGACTGCATATTCGCCCGTAAAAGTCGACTCCGACTGGGTCGTGAGCCCGCCGAGCCCGAAGGCGATGAGCGTGCCGACGCTGAGCGTTGCGACGAGAAGGTACGTCGCGACGATCGAGAACAGCGGCTTCGCGATGATCGCCGAGAGTCCGACACCGGCCGCGGCGACGACCGCCAGCTCGACCGCGAGAATCAGCAGCGAGACAAAGATCGTGTTCCAGTAGATGTCGCCAGCGAACAGCGAGATGAGCAAAAACGGCACCGAGACGACAAGAAACGCGAGCGCCGTGATCCACGCCGCGAAGAACTTGCCGAGCAGCAGTTGCCAGGTCGACACGAGCGTCACCTGTGTCGTGGCGAGAGTTCCGGCATCCCTGTCGCCGTTGATCGCGTTGCCGCTCAGCGCGGGGGAGACGAGTGTGCCCAGCAGCAGCACGAAGTAGATGACGGTCGAGTAGATGCCCGCACCCGCACCGGCCTCTTGCCCGAAGCCGGTGAGACCGACCCACACCGAGGCCGTGACGACGGCGACGAGAACAACGAAGATTCCGAGCAGTACCCACGCGGCGACACCGCGCACGCGCTGGCGCAGCTCGAGAGAAAGAATTGTGCCGACACCGGCGAAGAAGTTGCTCATGCCGATTCCCCCTTGCTGAGGTCGAGAAACGCATGTTCGAGGTCACCGACGGCTGGCGCAAAAGTCGAAATCGGAACGTTGGATGTCACGAGCGCAGCCAACAGGGCCGCAGCCTCGGTCTCGCCCGAAAGTGTTACAAGCAGCTCGCTGCGATCGATTGTGATGTTCGTGTCGAGAATGCCGGCCTTTAGGAGCCCGGCGCGCAGGGCCGTCATGTCGGTTGCCTTGAGGCGCCAGGCCCGGCTCGTGGCCTTCGCGCTCTCGATGCTCTCGTCAGAGGCGGTGATGCCGTGATTGAGGTAGACGGCGGTGTCGCTCATCTCGTCGAGTTCGGCGAGCACGTGACTTGAGACGAGCACCGTCTTGCCCTCTTCGGCGAAGCGACGCACAAGCTGGCGCAGCTCGATGCGGGCGACGGGGTCGAGTCCCGACGCGGGTTCGTCAAGCAGCAACACAGAAGGGTCATGCACAAGCGCACGCGCGAGTGACAGACGCTGCTTCTGGCCACGCGAAAGAACCCGCGTCGGACGATTGGCGAGCTCACTCAGCCCCACAAGCTGAATGAGTTCTTCGGCGCGCTGCGCTGCCTGCGCCTTCGGCAGCCGGTACAGCGCCCCAGTGATCTCAAGAGTCGTACGCACGCTCAGGGTTGCCCAGCTGCCGAGAATGTCAGGCATCCAGCCGATCTGCCCGCGCACCGACTCCGCGTCAGTGAGCGGATTGTGCCCGGCGACGCTGATCGTTCCGGCGTCGGGAGCGAGCAGCGACGCGAGCATCAACATAAGCGTCGTCTTGCCCGAACCGTTCGGACCGATGAGGGCGGTGACGTGGCCGGGCTTCGCTTCGAAGCTCGCCTGTCGCACCGCGTGAACGTCTCCGAACGACCGGCTGAGGCCGTCGACGACAATGCCGTGAGATGTGCTCATGGCTTTCACGATAGACCGGGCGTCGTCGCGGGCGCGTCAACCGCGAGTATGACCTCCCGTCATACGGGAGAATCGATGTATGGCATCCCAGGTGAACCCCCCGAGGGGCATGCGCGACTTTCTGCCCGCAGACAAAGCGAACCGCGAGCGTGTGCTCGGCGCTATCCGTTCCGTCTACACCCAGCACGGTTTCGACGAGATCGAAACGCCCGTGATGGAGGAGTCATCGCGGCTTCACGCCGGACTCGGCGGCGACAACGAGAAGCTTGCCTTCGGCGTGCTCAAGCGCGCACTGACGGTCGACGATCTGCACGCGGCATCCACCCCGCTTGATCTCGCGGATCTTGGACTGCGCTTCGACCTCACGGTTCCGCTGGCGCGCTTTTATGCGTCGCATCAGGCCGAACTTCCGACGGTGTTTCGTGCGATTCAGATCGCGCCCGTCTGGCGTGCCGAGCGCCCGCAGAAGGGCCGCTACCGCCAGTTTGTGCAGTGCGACATCGACATCATTGGCGAGAAAGGCTCCATCGCTGAGATCGAATTGATCACAGCGACGCTCGCGACCCTCTCCGAGCTCGGGATCGATGGATGCAGCATCCGCATCAATGACCGTCGGTTGCTGTCGAGCATGCTCACGGTCTTCGGTTTTCCGGCGAGCGAGCACGCGTCGGTGCTCATCACCGTTGACAAGCTCGACAAGCTCGGGCAAGACGGGGTCATCACAGAGTTGCGCGACCGCGCGTACCCGGCCGGGCCGATCGAAGCGCTCGAGGCATTCTTCAACCGCCCGCAGACGATGGAGTTCATCCCGTTCGGCGAGGCCGCGATTCGCAAGGCGCTGCCCGAGGGCATCGACGAGGTTGCGCTGCTCGAGCTGGCATCACTCGCCGAGGCCCTTGGCGATGTGTCATCGATTGTGTTCGACCCGTTTCTTGTGCGCGGCATGGGCTACTACACCGGAACGATCTTCGAGGTCGCGCACCCCTCACTCGGCTACTCGCTCGGCGGCGGTGGACGCTATGACGGCATGATCGGACGCTTCCTCGGCGGCGACGTGCCGGCAGTCGGTTTCTCGCTCGGCTTCGAGCGGATCGTCGACCTGGTCTCGACCGACTCGACCACCGGAAGTGATGCGACGGCCCTGCTGTACGAAGACGACGTTCCGGCGTCTCTGCTTGTCGCACTGAAGACGCAGCTCATCGCGCAAGGAGTTCGAGTGCGTCTCGAGCGCAAGCCTCGCAACATCAAGCCGCTGCTCGCGCAACTCGCGGAGTCGGGCTTCGCACGGGTCGCGACGGTGCGGGTGGGCTCGACTGTTGAGTCGCTGGAGTTTCGGGCGCTGGGTTAGGGAGGTCTCGGCTTCGCTCGACCTGATCTCGACAGGCTCGATCACCGGTGGGCTCGACCTCGGTGGGGCTCGATCACCGGTGATCGAGCGGAGTCGAGATCAGATCGAGCCTGCCGAGACCAGTTGCGCTCCCGCCACACTCCGGTTAAACGGGCCACCCTCCCGCGGCCTGTTTAACCGGAGTGTGCGCAAACCGACTGCGCTTGCGACAGGAGTGCGCGGGTAGGGAGGGGCGCGACGGGGCACGGGGCCTCGGCTTTGCTCGGCCTGGTTTCGACAAGCTCAACCACCGGCAGGCCCAACCACCGACGACGCTCGACCTGGTTTCGACGTGCTCAACCACCGAGGGCACGCAACCGATCACCGGGGCGTCAACGGGCACGAGTAAGCTACTCCACGGACAAACCCAATACTTGAAGGAGATCCACCCGTGGCTTTGATCGAGGCAGTAGGCGCTCGCGAAATTCTTGACTCCCGTGGAAACCCGACCGTCGAGGTCGAAGTTCTGCTCGAAGACGGAACAGTGAGCCGCGCGGCGGTTCCCTCCGGCGCATCGACCGGTGCATTCGAGGCTTACGAGCTTCGCGATGGCGACAAGAAGCGCTACCTCGGCAAGGGCGTCGAGAAGGCTGTTGACGCAGTAATCGACGTACTCGGCCCGGCAATCGAAGGCTTCGACGCCGCAGAGCAGCGCGCAATTGACGCCGAGCTCATCGCGATCGACGGCACCGACAACAAGAAGAAGCTTGGCGCGAACGCCATTCTCGGTGTGAGCCTCGCCGTTGCACGCGCAGCAGCCGACTCGGCCGACCAGCCGCTCTACCGCTACGTCGGTGGCGCAAACGCTCACGTTCTGCCCGTTCCGATGCTCAACGTCATCAACGGTGGATCGCACGCCGACTCGAACGTCGACATCCAGGAGTTTATGATCCTGCCCGTCGGCGCCGAGACCTTCTCCGAGGGCCTCCGCTGGGGCGTCGAGACCTACCACGCGCTCAAGAGCATCCTTCACTCGCAGGGACTCTCGACCGGACTCGGCGACGAGGGCGGATTCGCCCCCAACCTGTCGAGCAACCGCGCAGCTCTCGACCTTCTCGTTGAGGCCATCACCGCAGCCGGATTCACCCCCGGCAAGGAGATTGCCCTTGGTTTGGATGTCGCGGCCTCCGAGTTCTTCAACGACGGCGTCTACGCGTTTGAGGGTGGCAGCAAGACCGCAGCAGAAATGAGCGCGTACTACGCAGAGCTCGTCGCTGCATACCCGCTCGTGACAATCGAAGACCCGCTGAACGAGGACGACTGGGAGGGCTGGGCTCAGCTCACCTCCGAGCTCGGATCGAAGACGCAGCTCGTCGGTGACGACCTGTTCGTCACAAACCCGACTCGCCTCGCGAAGGGCCTCGAGCTCGGCACCGCCAACTCGATCCTCGTGAAGGTCAACCAGATCGGCACGCTCACCGAGACGCTCGACGCTGTCTCCCTCGCTCAGCGCAGCGGCTACACGGCAGTGATGTCGCACCGCTCGGGCGAGACCGAAGACACAACGATCGCCGACCTCGCTGTCGCGCTCAACACGGGTCAGATCAAGACGGGTGCACCGGCTCGCTCGGAGCGCGTTGCGAAGTACAACCAGCTTCTTCGTATTGAAGAAGAACTGGGAGACTCCGCCGTCTACGCGGGTCGCAGCGCTTTCCCGCGCTTCACGGCCTAGGTTCGGTTTATGGCGAGACGGCAGGGCACAACGCGTGTACCGGTCGCGATGCCGCATCTTGAGACTGCTCCGGAGCATTGGCTTCGCAACATTCGCTTGAGCGGTTTCGCGTTCACGGTGCTCGCGCTCATTGTGCTCTCCGTCGTCGTTCTCGCCCCGTCGCTTCGTATCCTCGTCGAGCAGCAGCAGCAGATTGCTGAGCTGCGTGCTGCCGTCGAGGAGAAGGAGGCGTCGGTCGAAGAGCTCGAAGATAACGTCGCGCGCTGGGATGACCCCGCCTACATCGAGACACAGGCGCGCGACCGGCTCAACTACGTGTACCCGGGCGACTACACCTATCTTGTGATCGATGACGGCGAGACCGTCACAACAAGTGACGGTGCGCCGATCAGTGCCGAAATTCAGGAGACGCGCGTCGACTGGATGCACTCGGCACTCTCGTCCCTCTTCACGGCGGGGCTGACGGATGCCACGGCAGAAGAACTCGAATCCCCAACCCTGGACAGCAAATGACAACCCCTCCGTTCGAGCCGTTCACCCAGGCTGATGTCGACACAGTGACTCAGCAGCTCGGGCGCCCCGCTCGCGACGTTGTCGGCATTGCGGCGCGCTGCGTGTGCGGCAAGCCCACGGTTGTCTCGACGCAGCCCCGACTGGGCGACGGCACGCCATTTCCGACGCTGTATTACCTGTGCCACCCCGCGGCGACGTCGGCGATCTCTGAGCTCGAGGCGAACGGTGTGATGGCCGAAATGTCTGTGCTTCTCGAAGACGAAGGCATCGCTGCCCAGTACCTCGCCGCGCACCAGGCGTACCTCGCCGACCGCGAGAGCATCGCGAGCGTCGACGAGATCGCCGGTATCTCGGCCGGTGGAATGCCCACCCGCATCAAGTGCCTTCACGCCCTCGCCGGTCACGCCCTCGCGGCCGGCCCCGGCGTCAACCCGATTGGCGACCTCGCCCTGGAGCGCGCCAACTGGAGCCCCCTGGTGTGCGAGTGCGTCTGACCCCGCTCGCTGATCGAGCGAAGTCGAGATTAGACCGAGCTCGTCGAGGTCTCGGCTCGGGGCGTCTTGGTCTCGGCTTCGCTCGACCTGGTTTCGATACGGCGCTAGCGCGCCTACTCAACCCCCGACTTTTGATGGCCGCGCTCCTGACTGCGTCGTTTGTCTTCACCGCCACGCCCGCCCACGCCGACTCCATTCGCGACCGCGAGTACTGGCTCGGCGACTACGGGATTCGCGAGGCGTGGAAGACCACAAAGGGCAAGGGCGTCACGATCGCTGTCATCGACACGGGTGTCGACTCGAGTCACCCCGACCTCAAGGGTGCGGTAATCGGCGGCGCTGACTTCTCGGGCCTCGGTTCGAAGAACGGGCAGACGCCCGTTGGGTCTGACGGTGGCTCACACGGAACGATGGTCGCGGCGCTTGCCGCTGGCCGCGGTCAGGGCACGAGCGGTGTCATCGGGGCGGCTCCGGCGGCATCCATTCTGGCTATTTCGGTGGGTTTCGGAGCCGATGCTCCCAACTCCGACGACCAGATTGCGAAGGCGGTGCGCTGGGCCGTCGACAACGGTGCCGACGTTATTAACATGTCTCTGACGCGCAACACTCTTGATTGGCCCACGAGTTGGGACGACGCATTTCTCTACGCGGCGCAGAACGACGTTGTTGTCGTCGCGGCCGCGGGCAACCGGGGGAGCGGCACGACCCAGGTCGGCGCCCCGGCGACGATGCCCGGAGTGCTCACCGTCGCGGGTCTCGATCGCGAGGGCGAAGCGAGCTGGAATGCGTCGAGCCAGGGCATCACGATCGGCGTCTCCGCCCCGGCTGAGCAACTCGTTGGTGCGGTGCCCGGCGGCGGGTATGTGCTGTGGGACGGCACAAGCGGCGCGACGCCGATCGTCGCGGGAGTCGTCGCACTCGTGCGTTCTGCACACCCCGATCTCGATGCGGCGAACGTTATAAACCGCGTCATCGCGACAGCCGATGACGCGGGCAAATCGGGCACCGACCCGATCTACGGTTTCGGAAAGTTGGATGCCGCGGCTGCCGTCAAGGCAAACGTCAAGGCCGTCGCATCCAACCCCATGGGAGATCTCGCCGACTGGATTCGCGTTCACCGACGCGCTGACGCGCCCGAGCCGACCCTCACTCCCGTGCCCGCACCGACGGGTTCCACAACCCCCGTGCCGACCATCGAGGCAGACGGACCAGCCAATCCGCTCGGCACGCTGCTGCCAACCGTCGCGCAATTGCGAGACGTTGGCATACCCCTGCTTCTCTTTGGCGGCTTCGGTGCCGCGCTCATCGTGTTGCTCGTCGCCCTGTGGCGTCAATTCGGACGCGCGCGACAACAGGAGTAGATTGGGGGCTGATTCCCATCACCCCCTGTAGGAGAGCCTGACTCGTGCCCAAAATTTTGATCGTTGGCGGCGGCTACGCCGGTTTTTACACCGCCTGGAAGCTCGAAAAGCTCCTTCGTAAGGGAGAGGCCGAGGTCACGATGGTTGACCCGCGTCCGTACATGACGTACCAGCCCTTCCTCCCCGAGATTGCTGCTGGCTCGATCGACCCGCGTCACGCGGTCGTTCCTCACCACGCTCACCTCAAGTCGACGAACATCGTCACGGCTTCGGTGACCTCGATCAACCACGCAGCCAAGAGCGCAACGATCACCCCCGCGATCGGTGAGCCCTACGAGCTTGAGTACGACCAGATCGTCGTTACCGCCGGTTCTGTCTCGCGCACGTTCCCGATCCCCGGTGTTGCCGATGAGGCAATCGGTATGAAGAACATCGAAGAGGCGATCGCCGTTCGCGACCGCATCCTCACCAACTTCGACAAGGCAGCGCACCTGCCCGCCGGCCCCGAGCGCGACCGTCTTCTTACCTTCGTTGTCGTGGGTGGCGGTTTCGCCGGTATCGAGGCTTTCGCCGAGATGCGCTCGTTCGCAACGGCTCTCGTCAAGTACTACAAGACGATCTCGTTCGAAGACACGCACTTCCACCTCATCGAGGCAATGGGTCGCATTATGCCCGAGGTTTCGCTCAAGACGAGCCTCTGGGTCATCAAGAACCTCGCCCAGCGCGGTGCTCAGATTCACCTCGACACGCAGCTCAAGTCGGCTGCGGGCGGCGCCATCGAGCTATCGACCGGTGAGACCTTCGAGTCCGACCTCATCGTCTGGACCGCCGGTGTTATGGCGAGCCCGATGCTGCGCAACACCGACCTTCCGACAGAAGAGCGTGGACGCCTGCGCGTTCAGGCCGACCTTCGTGTTATCAACGACGACGGCGTTATCGCCGACGCGTGGGGCGCCGGAGACGTCAGCGCTGTTCCTGACCTCACCGGTAAGGGCGTCGGCGGCTTCTGCGTTCCGAACGCTCAGCATGCTGTTCGCCAGGGCAAGCTGCTCTCGAAGAACATCGTTGCTGTTCTTCGTGGCGAGAACCCGAAGGACTACTTCCACCAGCCCGCTGGCGCTGTCGCGGGCCTCGGCCTCGGCATCGGTGTGTTCCAAAAGGGCAAGATCGGTATCACCGGTTTCCCCGCCTGGGTTATGCACCGTGGTTACCACGGTCTGGCAATGCCGACCTGGGAGCGCAAGATTCGCGTCATCGGCAACTGGGTAATCAACCTCTTCGTTGGCCGCGACCTCGCGTCGCTGCAGGCCGTCGAGACCCCTCGCGCCGCGTTCGAGGAGTTCGCTTCGCGTCCGAAGCCTCCGGTCGCCGCTGAGGCCGAGCCGGTTGCGCCCGCCGTCGTCAAGGCGCCGGCCAAGGCGAAGGCCAAGACCGCAGCCAAGTAAAACTCTCGTCAGAGCGCCCCGCCTTCGGGTGGGGCGTTCTGCGTTTAAGCTGGAGCGCACGCCCCCATAGCCCAATTGGCAGAGGCAACCGACTTAAAATCGGTACAGGTCAGGGTTCAAGTCCCTGTGGGGGCACGGTACGAGGCGCTACTCGGGCAGCAGCTGCAGCCCCGAGGCGGTGTTTGCCGAGTCGACGAGCTTGTCGAGCCAGACGCGGTTGATCTCGGGCTTTGGCCCAGAGTAGACAAACAGCAGGTCGGTCTGCGAGGCGAGCCAGAGGGTCGTGCGGCCAGACGAGGTTGACTCGATCGTCAGGGCAAAGTTCTCGTTGCGGCGCAACTTGGCGAGAGCCACCATCTCGACGTGCGCGAGCGTGCGGTCATCGACCTCGAACTCGGTCGATGCTGCGCCGTAAATGAGCTTTCCCAACGCGCAAATCCTTTGCTCGAGTACAAGTTGTGGTTTCGCCATCGTAACGGGCGATAGCCTAGGCACAGCGCACGGTCGTGCGTGCACTGCGCTGGAGGGGTACGTTCTTGACGATTGTGAATCGACTGACGGTCGACGGAAAAGACTATTTCCTGCCCGACCCGATCGATGACCTTCGCGCGAGGATTCTCGCGGCGGTCAAGTCCGGCGGCGACTACGTCAACATTCCGCCGCTGCGCTCTGGCCCCGGCATCGACATTCTCTTCTCGCCGGGTATGCCCGTGACGTGGACGCAGATCGACGTGGGCGGCGGCGAGTCGACTCCCGCAGAGGAAGAGCCGACCCCCAACCCCGAGCTCGAGGAATACGGCTCGATCTAGCGAGCCGCCACGAGCGACGTGATCTGGCGCGCCGACATCGGCTTGCCGAGCAGAAAACCCTGCACCCGATCGCAACCGAGTGCCCTCGCGCGTTCGAGCTGTTCGGTTGTTTCGATTCCTTCGGCGACGACCCGCACTGAGCGATCGTGCGCGAAAGCTATAACGTCGACGAGGTGCTGAAAGTTTTCGTCCGACTCGTCGCGCATCAGCGAGTTGTCGAGCTTGAGTTCGCGAGCGGGCAGGTCGTCGAGACGCGAGAGTGACGAGTGCCCAACGCCGTAGTCGTCGACCGACACGGTAATACCCGCGTCGTTCAGCGTGTGCAAAACCGCAATAGCCGCATGGATGTCGCTGATCGGCTCATTCTCGGTGATCTCAACGGTGAGACGCGCGGGGTCGATCGAGAAGCTGTCGATTGTGTCAAAGAGGTGCTGGGCGAACCGGGGGAGCGTCAGCTGCAGCGGAGACACGTTGAGGGCGAGCTCAAGAGAGTGGCCCTCGATGTCCCAGTCTTGAAGCGCCGCACAGCTCTCTTCGATGACAAACTCGCCGATGCTCGCGATGAGCCCGCTCGACTCTGCGACGGGGATAAACGCGTAGGGCAGCAGCAGTCCGAAATCGGGGTGAATCCAGCGGCAGAGAGCCTCGACGCCGACGACCGATCCGGTCGCGAGGTCGACCTGGGGCTGAAACAGCAGGATGAGCTCGCCGCGGTCAATTGCTCCCGCGAGTTCGGTCGCGAGCCGCGACTCAGGCACGAGCCGAAAAAATCTGTGTTGAGGTCATAGCCCAAGTTGATCGCGCATCCAGATGTCGTGCAACCTTGACGCAATTGGCCCTCTTGCGCCTATACTCTGCACCGCTCTGTGTGATGTAAGAATAGAGACGATGGATCAGACAGTTGACGTTGTCACGCGTAACAACGTGCGCGTGCTCGGCAACCCCAACGGTCGCCCCCTGATGTTCGCCCACGGCTTCGGCTGCAGCCAGGAGACCTGGCGCCACGTCACTCCCGCTTTTCTCGACGACTACCGCGTTGTCGTCTTCGACCACGTGGGCGCTGGTCACTCCGATCTGAGCGCGTACGACCCCGGCAAGTACGACTCGCTCGACGGATACGCGAGTGATGTGCTCGACATCGTCGCGCAGCTCGAGCTCGAAGATGTTGTGTTCGTCGGCCATTCGGTGAGCGCGATGATCGGCGTTCTCGCCGCGAATGAACGGCCCGAGGCGTTCGGCGCACTTATTCTTGTGGGCCCGTCGCCCCGCTATGTCGACGACGTCGACTACACCGGAGGTTTCAGCCAGGCCGACATCGAGTCGCTTCTCGACTCACTCGACGCGAACTACCTCGGCTGGTCGTCGATGATGGCGCCGATCATGATGGGCAACGCCGACCGCCCGCAGCTCGGTGCCGAGCTCACCGAGAGCTTCTGCACAATCGACCCCGCTATCGCCCGGCACTTCGCGCGCGTTACGTTTCTCTCTGACAACCGCCGCGACCTCGCCAGGGTCACAGTTCCTACGCTCATCCTGCAGTCGGATGACGATGTGATCTCACCAACGGTTGTGGGCGAATACGTGCACAAGAACATCGCGGCGAGCGAGTTTGTGATGCTTTCGGCGACCGGTCACATTCCCAACCTCTCGGCCGCCGACGACGTGATTAACGCCATTCGGAACTACCTTCAGTGAGCCCCGCGTCGCTCTACGACGCCGCCCCGTGTGGTCTCGTCACCACGGCTCTCGACGGCAGCATCGAAACTGTCAACGCGACGTTTGAGACCTGGACCGGCTACAGCGCGAACGACCTGATCGGGCGCAATATCGCGCAACTTCTTGAGGTTGGCAGCCGGATGTTCTTCGAGACCCGGCACTTTCCGACTCTGCGGTTGCAGGGCGATGTGCGGGCGATGGCGCTGACGCTCGAGCGCGCCGATGGTTCTCGCCTTGCGACGCTTGCCAATTCCTCGCTTCGCGACGACAGAATTCATCTCGCGATTTTCGATGCAACCGAGCGCACGGAATACGAGCGCGAGCTTCTCGCAGCGAGGCGCGCCTCCGAGGCTTCTGAGGTGCGCGTGCGGGTGCTGCAGTCTGCGGCTGGAGCCTTCGGTTCGAGCGAGAACGAGGGCGAACTCGCCGCGGCGCTCGCATCGAGTGTGCGCGCGGCGTTTGCAGCGACATCCACCGCCGTCTGGATTTTCGACGATGCCGCGCTGCCGCAGCTTCTCGCAGGCTCGAGCCCCATCGACGGGATTGCGGCGTTTTTCGACGAAACAGTGACCCGCATCGAGACCGTTGCGCGCGCCCGCGAGATCTCGGCGAGTCTCGCCGACGAGATGGAGGCGTCGCGCACGGCGTCGCTGAGTTTGTATCCGCTTATCGCTCCGCAGGGTCTTGTGGGCGTCGTCGCCACGTTCTTCAGCCGGGAGCGGCAAATGGATGTCGCGTACAACGACCTGCACGAAGCACTCGCCCGTCAGGCAGCAGAGGTGCTTGTTCGCGTGCGTCTGCAGCAGCAGCTCACGCACATCGCCCTGCACGACAAGCTCACCGGTCTCGCCAACCGCGACCTTCTTCAATACCGGCTCAATGAGGCGCTCGCGCGGTCGGTGCGCTCGAGCGAAACGATGGCCGTCTTCTTTCTCGACCTCGATGGGTTCAAGGCTGTCAATGACGGCTACGACCACTCGACGGGTGACGCGGTGCTCGTCGAAGCCGCCCGGCGAATTGTCGCGGTTGCTCACAACAGCGACGTCGTCGCCCGTTTCGGTGGCGACGAGTTTGTTGTGCTGTGCACCGACGTCGTTGAGAACGGCATCGACAGCATGGCTGCAGCGATGGGTGCGGCAATTCGCGAGCCGTACGCGCTGGCGCCCGACGCCCCGGTATCTGCGTCGATCGGGGTTGCCGTGTACACGCCATCGCCGCACAACCTCGTGACGAGCGACGAACTTCTCAACCTCGCCGACGACGCGATGTACGAAGCAAAGGGCTCCGGCAAAAATCGAGCCGTGATTCGCGCACTGTGATTATTCGGATGGGTACTATCAATTAGTTCACCAACTCTGCGGGAAGGTATCTGTTGGGCACCCTGACCTACGACTCGAAACTGACAGCGACCTTCGACGATCGCCTGCTTGCCCACCTGCAGGTTGTTATCTGGGCGAAGGTGCGCCGCGGCGAACAGTTCTCGTTCAGCTGGTCAGAGACGGCGAGCCACGGTTCGGGGCGCACGAGCATCTGGATCAGCCCAAATATCTCGCTCGCCTTTCAATATTTCGGCAGTCGCCCGCCCGCACTCAACCGCCTGTGGCTCGACGCGCTCACCAAGTCGGCGAACTCGCCGAGCGGGCTGCACATCCTGCCGGAGCCCGAGCAGCAGTAGCCCCAGCGGTAGCCCCAGCAGTAGCCCCGAAGGTGGGGCAGCCCGCCTGTTGACACTGAGCTCACCGTTGCGCCACTCTTGGTCTCGAGACTGGGTCAAGTGACCCAGTCGGGGCGAGGGGGATCACATGGCGCGTATGTCGTCGGTCGATCGCCGTGGTGAACTCATCCACGCCGCCCTACGAGTCATCGCCGCGAAAGGCGTCGCCGGCGCGACAACTCGCGCGATAGTCGCCGAAGCCGGAATGTCGCTCGCAAGCTTTCACTACGCGTTTACGTCGCGCGACGAGATGATGCGCGAGCTCATCGCGTTCGTCGTTGAGAACGAGACAAACGCGGTCTTCGCCGAGATCGACTTCGGTCGCGACATCCGCGAAACACTGCGCAATGGGCTGCAGGGCTATTTCTTGAACGTGCAGGCCGATCCCGGTCACGAGCAGGTGATGTTCGAGCTTCTGCAGTACGCCCTGCGCACCCCCGACCTCGCAGACCTCGCGCGCGAGCAGTACGCGCGGTACCACGCGGCGGTCATCGAGCTTCTTCACGCCGCCGAGAAGAACGCCAACGTCGTCTGGTCGCTTCCCGTCGAAGAGATTGCCCGCACGATCGTGGCAATCACCGACGGACTCACCCTCGCCTGGCTCGCCGATCGTGATTCCGCGGCATCCGCCCGCGTTATGGACTTCGCCGCAGACTCTCTCGCTCGTCTCGCTACTGTTTCCGAACCCGTCCGCACTAAGGAGCACGTCTTATGACGACCACACCCACCAAGGGAACCGTTTCGCCCTTTGCCGAACCCACCCGCAAGGTCGGTGGTGCCTGGATCGCTCTCTTCGCCACCGCGTGGTTGGGAATTTGGATGGCGCAGCTCACGCCCATCCAGTTGCTGCTCCCGACTCAGGTCGCGACGGTTCTCGACTTTCCGATCGACATCGCCGATCAGCTCAGCGGCGACTGGGTAGCACCGGTCATTGCGTTCGGCATCATCTCGGCGATCGCCGGTATCTGCGCGATCGTCGCCTACCCGCTCACCGGCACACTGTCTGACCGCACTGTGAGCCGCTTCGGTCGCCGCAAGCCGTGGATTCTCGCCGGTGCCCTGGTCTTCGCCGCGTCGCTCTTTGTGCTCGGGCTGCAGACAACCATCGTTGGTGTCGGCGTCTTCTGGTCGACGTCACTCATCGGTTTCTGCATGCTGACCTCGACGCTCACGGCGATGATCTCTGACCAGGTTCCCGTCAACCAGCGCGGCTTCGTCTCTGGCTGGGTGTCAGCGCCGCAGGCCGCCGGAACGGTTCTCGGCATCGTGCTCGTTACTGTGCTGTCGCTCTCGGTCTTTGTGGGCTACGCCGTGTCGAGCATCCTGATGCTTCTGCTCGTTATTCCGTTTCTTGTGTTCAGCAAAGACGCCCCGCTTCCCGCTGCCGATCGCCCCGGTCTCACCGCTTCGAGCCTTCTCGCCGGCTTCTGGGTGAGTCCCCGCAAGTACCCTGACTTCGGTTGGACCCTTCTCAGTCGCATTCTCGTCAACTTCGGCAACGCGCTCGGCACAACGCTGCTTCTCTACTTCATCGCTTTTGGCCTGCAGCGTGGCGCGACGGCCGAAGACGACCTGCTTACCCTCTCGGGTATCTACGTCGGATTCTTTATTCTTGCCGCCCTCGTTGTGGGCAAGATCAGCGACCGGGTCGGCAAGCGCAAGGCGTTCGTCTACCTCGCTGCCTACCTGCAGGGCCTCGCGGCGCTCATCCTCGCCTTCGTACCCGACTTCACAATCGCGATGATCGCCGCGGCGATTCTTGGTCTCGGCTACGGCAGCTTTATGGCAGTTGACCAGGCACTCGCAACGCAGGTGCTGCCCGACGCGCACTCGCGCGGCAAAGACCTCGGAATTATGAACATCGCGACTGCCGTGCCCCAGGCGATCGCGCCGCTGCTCGGCGCGCTGCTCATCGTGATCTTCGCGCGCATCGGCACCAACCCCGACACGGTCGTGCAGGGCGTCGGTTTTGCCGGGGCAAGCGCGGGCTTCACGGCGCTGTTCGTTGCATCGGCGCTCTTCGCAGCGCTCGGTGGTCTCGCTGTTATTCCGATCAAGAGAGTCAAGTAGTTGATCCTCACTCGTCCGACCACCCAGCCCTGGCTGGAGCCCACCACCTACTGGCCGTCGCTGCAGGCCGCGACGAGCGAGCTTGACCCGCCCTTCGGCGTCATCTCGCTCGGCGCGCTCGCCCACAACACCTTCGACATGCTCGACCGCGCGAACGGCACGCCCATTCGCGTCGCGAGCAAGTCGGTGCGTGTGCGCGGAGTCATCGATGCCGTTCTCGCTGTTCCCGGTTATGCGGGAGTCCTCGCCTACACGCTGCCTGAGGCCCTGTGGCTCGCGAGCGACGTCGACGGCCACGCGGCAATCACCGATGTCGTTGTGGGGTACCCAACAGTGGATCGTGCCGCGCTGCGCGCTCTTGCCGCCTCGCCCGAGCTCGCCGCACGCGTCACGATTATGGTCGACTCGGTCGATCAGCTTGATCTCGTCGACGCCGTCATCGCGCCATCCAAGCGCTCTGCAATCAGGGTCTGCCTCGAGCTGGATGCCTCGTGGGACACCTGGTACCTCGGGCACACCGGTGTGCGCCGATCGCCCGTGCACTCCGTCGAAGAGGCCCGCGCGCTCGCCGAGGTCATCGTCGCTCGCCCCGGCTTCACGCTCGTGGGAATGATGGGCTACGAAGCACAGATCGCCGGCCAGGTCTCAAAGCCCGTGGGCAAACCGGCATACGGCGCTATCGTGCGCTGGATGCAGCGCAACTCTGCGGCAGAGCTCGCCGAGCGACGCGGAGCCGCGGTTGCTCGCGTTCGCGAGATCGCCGACCTCGAGTTCGTCAACGGTGGCGGCACCGGATCGCTCGAGCGCACTGCCGCCGAGAGCGCGGTGACCGAGGTTGCTGCAGGTTCCGGGCTCTTCGGGCCGCACCTCTTCGACAACTACACACACTTCTCACCGGCGCCCGCGGCTGCCTTTGCGCTGAGTGTTGTGCGTAAGCCGCAGCCTGGGCTCGCTGTACTGCTCGGCGGCGGGTGGATCGCATCGGGCCCGTCACAGCCCGACCGTCTGCCCAAGGTCGTCTGGCCCGAGGGCACCAAGATGCTCGCGCGCGAGATGGCGGGGGAGGTGCAGACACCGCTCGAGGGTGCCGGCGCTGCAGCGCTGCGCATCGGCGACCGCGCTTTTCTGCGCCATACAAAGGCCGGGGAGATCAGCGAGCACCTCAACGAGTTTGCGATTGTCGACGGCGAGACCGTCGTCGAGACGATGCCCACCTACCGTGGGCAGGGGCGGGTCTTTCTGTGAGCGTTATCGAAACCGGCGTTCCCTGGGTCAACTGGGGGCGCACCGAACGGGCGCGCCCCGCGCACCTCGCTCGCGCCCGCTCGATTGACGACGTCGTCGCGGTTGTCACCTTCGCCCGCGAGAACAACCTGCGCGTCAAGGCAATCGGCGCCGGGCACAGCTTCTCGGGTATCGCGGCACCGCACGACATTCAGCTCGACATCTCGGCGATCGACGGGCTCTTCGCCGTCGACGGCAACCGGGTAACCCTCGGCGCCGGCACCAACCTGTATCAGCTGCCCGCACTTCTCGACCCCATTGGTCTCGCGCTTGAGAACATGGGCGATATCGATAGGCAAACGATCGCGGGCGCGACATCCACCGGCACACACGGCACCGGCTCGCGATTCGGTGGCCTCGCCCAGCAGCTCGTCGGCGCAACTCTTGTGACCGCCGACGGATCGATCCTGCGCGTGAACGAGGCGGAGAACCCCGAGCTGTGGCCGGCCGTTCGCCTCGGCCTTGGCGCTCTCGGCATTCTGGTCGAGGTCGTCGTCGAGTGTGTTCCGAGCTTTCTTCTGCACGCCGTTGAGAAGCCCGAGCCGCTCGAAGACGTTCTCGACAACTGGATCGCCCGCACGACCGCCGTCGACCACTTCGAGTTCTACTGGTTTCCGCATACGGCGACTGCCCTCACCAAGACCAACACGCGCCTGCCGCTCGAGGCGGGAATCAAGCCGCAGAACCGCGTGGCAGCATTCGTTGACGACGTTCTTATGCCGAACTGGGTATACGGGGCCACGAACGCCCTCGGCCGCGTGGTTCCCGCGACCATCAAGCCGCAGAACTGGCTCGGCGAGCGACTCATCGCCGAGCGCGAACTCACCGACGTCTCGCACAAGATCTTTGCCGCCCAGCGCACCGTGCACTTCAAAGAAATGGAATACGCGCTGCCGGTCGAGCACGTACCCGCGGCCCTGCGCGCGATCAACGAACTTATCGAGCAGCGTGGATGGCGCATCTCCTTCCCCGTGGAGGTGCGGGTTGCGGCCGCCGACGACATCTGGCTCTCGACGGCCAACGGTCGCCCGACCGGCTACATCGCCGTGCACAGGTATCACCGTGACGACCCGACCGAGTACTTCACGGCGGCCGAAGAAATCTTCAAGCGTTTCGAGGGTCGCCCGCACTGGGGAAAGATGCACTACCGCGACGCGGCCTCGCTCGCCGAGGTGTACCCGCGCTTCGGCGACTTTGTTGCGGTGCGCGACCGGCTCGACCCGTCGCGCCTGTTCGCCAACGCGTACACCGAGCGGGTTTTGGGCGCCTAAGCTTTTGAGGTCGCGAATTCGGTAACATCCCCGAAATCCGCGCGGCGACGATCAGAAACCTGTGCTGGCTAACGTCAGGGGTAATCACATTCACTCCTCGAAGGGAACCCACCGCAATGGCTTCATCCCAGAACTCCCTGCTGCGCCGCTTTGGCGTCGCGGCAGCGGCAACCGCAGTGACAGCCATGGTGCTGTCGGGCTGCGCCCCGACCGAAGAAGCCGAGACAGGTGGCGACGCTTCATACGGTGAGATCAGCGTTCAGTACTCCTGGATCAAGAACGAAGAGTTCGCTGGCGAGTTCTACGCAGAAGACAAGGGCTACTACGAAGAAGCCGGCTTCTCGAAGGTCATCGGCGTCTCGGGACCGGACACGGGAGTCGCAAAGCTCGCCTCGGGCACCGTTCAGGTCGCACTGAGCGACGCGGCATCGGTTGGCGCGGCAATTGCCGAGCAGGATGTTCCGCTCAAGATCGTTGGCGCAACGTTCCAGAAGAACCCCTTCACAATTCTTTCGCTCGCTGACGGCGGAAACATCGCGACACCCGCCGACCTGGTTGGCAAGAAGATCGGTGTTCAGGACTCCAACGCGAGCGTCTTCGCGGCGATCCTCTCGGCCAACGGCATCTCGCCCGACGACGTCGAGGTAGTTCCTGTTGACTTCGACCCGACTCCGCTGATGAACGGCGAAGTCGACGGCTTTATGGCCTACCTCACCAACGAGGCGCTGACCGTTGAGCTCGCTGGCTTCGAGGTCACCAACCTGCCCTACGCCGAAAACGGAGTGCCCTACGTCGCCGAGACCTTCACGGTGACCGAGCAGTACCTCGCCGAGAACCCGGAGCTCATCAAGGCCTTCCTGATCGCAGAGATCAAGGGCTGGACCGAGGTCTTCAAGAACCCGACCGAAGATTCGGTCGAGCTCATCTCCGAGTACTACAACAAGGCAGCGTCTGACAACGCCGAGGGCCTCGAAGCAGTCTTCGGTGCACTCGACCCCGTGAAGACCGGCATGGGACTCGAGGCCGAGAAGCTTCTTATCTCGACCGACGAGACCGAGGCAAACGGCCTCTTTACGATTTCCGACGAGCTCAAGGCAGAAACTGTCGCGTCACTCGCCGCAGCTGGCTGGGAGGTCTCGGTCGACGAGCTCTTCGACACAACTCTCATCGACGAAATCTACGAAGAGAACCCCGAACTGAAGGCGTACCTGCCCTAACTTATGGTCAACGCAACAATCACGGACGCCGGTGCCCAGCGCGAGCTGGGCACCGGTATCCAGATCTCCGGACTCAGCAAGACCTTCGCAGTGCGCGGCGGCAAAAACGTGCAGGCGTTGCAAGACACCGACCTGCACACCGATCGCGGGTCGTTCCTCGCGCTGCTCGGCCCCTCGGGCTGCGGCAAGTCGACGATCCTGCGCATCCTCGCCGATCTCGAAGACCCCACGGCGGGTTCGATTCTCGTCGACGGCAAGACCCCCGCCGAGCTGCGCAAAAACAGCGAACTCGGCATCGCTTTTCAAGACCACGCGCTGCTGCCCTGGCGCAGCGTTCTCAAGAACATTCAGTTGCCGTTCGAGGTCGCCGGGCGCACGCCCGACAAGGACTACATCAACGAGCTCATCGACCTCGTCGGGCTCCGCGGCTTCGAGAACGCGCGACCCTCACAGCTCTCTGGTGGAATGCGCCAGCGTGTGTCGATAGCGCGCGCGCTCGCCCTCAAGCCTTCCGTGCTTTTGCTCGACGAACCCTTTGGTGCGCTCGACGACATGACGCGGCAGAACCTCAACTCCGAGCTTTTGCGCATCTGGACCGAGAAGCCGGCGACAACGCTGCTCGTTACCCACAGCATCACCGAGGCGATCTTCCTCTCCGACCGTGTCGCTGTAATGTCGCCGCGACCCGGCCGCATCAAGGAGATCATCGAGGTTGACCTGCCACGCCCGCGCACGCCCGACATGCAGCGCTCGCCCGAGTTTCACGCGCTCGTCGACCACGCCTCGGAGATTCTCTTCGGCGCCGACGGTCACGCCGCCTCGGAGGCCTAAGTGCAGAACCGCAGGCGCATTCCGGGCTGGCTCGCCGGGCTCATCGGCGGCGTTGTTATCGTCGCCGCGTGGTGGCTGCTCTCGGTCACGATCTATACGCCGGCGCCCGGCACAAACTTCTCACCCGTGCCCTCGCCGTTCGCTGTATTCGAGACGCTCATCGCCGATGGCTTTGCGGCCTACTGGGGCTTTTTCAAGGTAACAATTACCGAGGCGCTCGTCGGGTACGCGTGGGGCAATGGAATAGCCCTGCTTCTCGCGGCAACGGTTCTGCTTGTTCCGCGCATCGAAACTGTCGTCACACAAATCGCTGTCGTCACCTATTGCCTGCCGATCGTCGCGGTCGGCGGCATTGCGATAGTTGTGCTCGGGGGAGCGAAAGAGGCCGGTGACCCGTCGAAGACCGCGATCTTCCTTGCCGCGCTCGTTGTCTTCTTCACAACCGTTGTCGGCGCGCTGCTCGGCTTCCGCTCCGCCGACAAGGCAAGCCTCGATGTCGTGCGGGTCTTCGGCGGCGGTCGCTTCACCCAGCTGCGCAAGGTGCGGCTCATCGCCGCGCTGCCTGCGATTCTCAACGCCCTTCAGATTGCGGTGCCCACGGCCTTTCTCGGTGCGGTGCTCGGCGAATACATGGGCGCGACCGACCGCAGCGTCGGCATCACACTCATCCGCCTGCAGGGGCAGCTCGACTCGACGCGGGTCTGGGCGGTGTTCCTGTTGTGCGCCGTCGTGGCTCTCGTCGGCTACGGCCTCGTCGGGCTCATCTCGCGATTCATCACCCCGTGGGTGTCGGGGAGGGCGGCGTTATGACCCCGGTTCTGGCTCACGAGGAACGCGACATCCAACGATCGCTTCGTGCCGGGCGTCGCAAGGCGTTCCGTCGCTCGCTCGGTGGATCGTCGCTCAACGCGCTCATCACCCTCGTTGTTGTCTTCGCGGCCTGGCAGGCGATCGTCTCGTTCACGGGCATTTCTCCGTACGTCGCCAAAGGCCCGCTCGAAGTCTTCAACTACCTCTTCGTTGATAACCCCGACAAGCCGAACAGCACGTCGGCCGACCACCGTGAGCTTCTCGCGCCGCTCGTCGTGCAGACGCTCAGCGATTCGCTGCTCGGGTTTGCAGTGGGTATGGCAATCGCGATTGTGCTCGCCGTGCTCTTTTCGCTGTCTAAGGCGATCGAGGCCGGTGTTATGCCGCTCGCGCTGCTGTTGCGCAGCATCCCGCTCGTGTCGATCGCGCCCGTGATCATTCTGCTCACCGGGCGCGGAACTCCCGCCTCTGTCGCGGTCATCGGCAGCATCGTTGTGCTGTTTCCCGCTCTTGCGTCTGTACTCTTTGGCCTCAGTCGGGCCAGCAAAGAGAGCCTCGACCTCGTGCGGGTCTACGGCGGCGGAACATTTATGTCGCTGCTCAAGGTGAGCATTCCCGGTGCCCTTCCCTCGCTGTTTGCGGCGGCCCGGGTGTCGGTGCCGGGGGCTGTCACGGGCGCACTGCTCGCGGAATGGCTCTCGACGGGTGCCGGAATCGGCGGCAGCATCCTCAAGTTCAACGCCTCAGCGCAGTTCGAGTACCTGTGGTCGTCGGTCGCGCTCATCACCCTCATCACGTTGCTGCTCTACAACATCGTGCAGGTCATCGAGAACGTCGTGCTGGCGCGAATGGGAATGACGGCGGCGCTGCGCTAGAAGCCGATCGGCGGGGTGATAGGCACCTAGACACTCTGCAGCGCGTGGATCTCACGGCCCGGCAGCGCGGCGCGGCCGTTGAGCGCCTCGAGCTCGAGCACAACGCTCACGCCGGCAACGCGCCATCCCGCCCGCTCGATGAGGCGAGTGCTCGCGGCGAGGGTTCCGCCGGTGGCAAGAATGTCATCAACGACGAGCACACGGGTTCCGGGAGCAAAGTCGGCGGGCTGCACCTCGAGGCTCGTCGAGCCGTACTCGAGGTCGTAGCTTTCACTAATCGTCTCGCGGGGGAGCTTGCCCGGCTTGCGCACAACGAGCACACCGAGTCCGACGGAATAGGCAGCCGCCGCGGCGAGCAGAAAACCGCGCGCCTCGACTCCGGCGATCGCGTCGACCTTGCCGACCCAGGGGGCGACAAGCGCATCGGCGACGGCCCGAAGGGCATCACCGTTCGCGAACACCGGAGTGAGGTCACGAAAGGTGATGCCGGGCTTCGGAAAGTCTTCGACGATCGCCGTGAGCGAGCTGATCAGTTGAGCCGTGGCATCCGTCATGGCTCGATTCTGTCACGCGCGCAGGTGGGCCTTTCGCCGCGTGCGACGCGAGGTCAGCAGTACAAGCGCGCCCGTGAGCAGCACACCAAGACCAATAAAGGTCGGGATGTCGCTGGCTCCCGTGAGTGCGAGGGTGTCAACTACTGCGGTGTCAGTGTCATCGGGCTCTCCAGCGACAGGCGGTGCGGCGCCGATCGCCACTACATCGCCGTCTGCGTCTCGGGTCACTGTGACACCCGTGGGCAGCGCGCCGTCGGCAGTCGGCACGCGGCAGGATGAGCTCTGAAAGACGTTATTTTGAAGCGACACGGCGCCGGTGCGGGCCAGTAGACGGCCGTCGATCGTCGCCCCGGTCAGGGCGGTGACCGAAGTGAGAGCCATCACTGTGCCGACAAAGCTGGAGTTTGTGCCGATCGTCGCGCTGCTGGTGACCTGCCAGAACACGTTGCACGCGTCGGCGCCGTTGATAAGTGCGACCGTACTACTCGAGTCGAGAATGAGGCTGCTCGAGGCCTGAAAGACCCACACCGAGCTCGGGTCGCCCTCGGCGTCGAGCGTCAGGGTGCCACCGTTGATCACGAGGGCGCCACCTGAGTACGTGCCGCCGACGAGTGTTCGGCCGTCGAGAGCAACAATGCCCGACTCGGTCGGGGTGAGTCCGGCGGCCTCGTCATACGCATCGACGAGGTCGATCTGGGCCTGAGCTGCGAGTGCATCGGTGTAGTGAACTCCGCCACCGACCTTGCCTGGCGGAAAGCCGGTGAGCAGCGAGCCAGGGCTCAGCCCAATGTCGGCGTCGAGCACACTTGGCCCGGTGTTGGTAACACCACTGGCTCCAAGCACCGAAAAACTCGACGCTGTACCCAGGTCAATAGCTGGCGGCCCAGCAGCAGAAGCGGGGGCCGCGACGGCAATGCTCAGAGCCGTGCCCGTGACGATCGCAAGAAAAATGTGGGTAGTACGCATGCTGTTCCAGCTCTCAACGAAGCAAACTGCACCTGATCGGAACAACTGGGGAGTGCGGGCCCCCTCTGAATTTTCAAGTTGATCTATGGTCAGGATGACCTAGTAGACAGCCCGTGTCCAGCGAAACGGATAAGTTCCCAGATATCGCTGTTCGTAAGCCGAACGTTCGCCACGAGCATGCCCCATGAGTTATAAGCGATGAGTTTCGCTCCCGTATAGTTGCAGCATGGAAATCCTTCTCGTCATCGGCGCCATCGTTCTGCTCGCCATCATCGTGGGTGGCTACCTCTGGAGCACCTACAACGGGCTCGTCACAATGAATGTGCGCGTTGACGAAGCATGGAGCGACATCACCGTGCAGCTCAAGCGTCGTGCAGACCTCATCCCCAACCTCATCGAGACGGTCAAGGGATACGCGGCTCACGAGAAGGGCGTCTTCGAGGCCGTGACTCAGGCTCGCGCCGAGACACTGTCTGCCGGATCGCCCGCCGAGGCATCCGCGGCTGAGAACCACATGCAGTCCGCGCTCAAGAGCGTCTTCGCCGTGGCTGAGGCGTACCCCCAGCTTCAGGCCAGCCAGAACTACCTGCAGCTGCAGGGCGAGCTCGTCGACACCGAAGACAAGATTCAGGCAAGCCGCCGCTTCTACAACGGCGGCGTTCGTGAGCTCAACACGAAGATCAAGGTCTTTCCGAACACGCTCTTCGTTCGCAACCTCGGCTTCACTGAGCGCGAGTTCTTCGAGGTCGCCGACTCGGCCGCCATCGCAGAGCCGCCGCGCGTTCAGTTCTGATTTCCGTAGCTTCTAGCCCGAGGGCTTTATGTACCGCGCGATAGCCAAGAACAAGCGCAACACGGTGATCATCATCGTGTTGTTCGTCATCCTCATCGGTGTGCTCGGGTGGGCGCTCAGCCTGATCATGGGCGGCGACCCCTGGTGCATCACGATCGCGACGATCATTGGCGCGGGCGTCTACGCACTCATCCAGTACTTCGCGGCATCTGGCCAAGCGTTGGCGCTGAGCGGCGCTCGCCAAATTCAGAAGTCAGATGACCCGCGGCTCTACCGCATCGTCGAGAACCTCGCGATCACAACCGGTATGCCGATGCCCAAGGTCTACATCATCGACGATGTGGCGCCGAACGCTTTCGCCACCGGTCGCGACCCCGACCACGCGATAGTTGCTGCCACGACGGGCCTTCTCGAGATCATGACCGACTCCGAGCTCGAGGGAGTTATGGCTCACGAACTCGGCCACGTTCAGAACTACGACATTCGTGTGTCGATGATCGTTTTCGGTCTTGTCGTTGCGGTCGGATTCATCGCCGATATCGCTCTGCGCTTTACGCTCTTCGGCGGAAACCGCAATAACAACAACAACGGTGGCAACCCGATCATGCTCATCATTGGAATCGCTGCCCTGGTGATTTCGCCGATCGTTGCGACCGTCGTGCAGGCCGCGGTCTCTCGCCAGCGCGAGTACCTGGCGGATGCAACGGGCGCGATGACCACGCGTCACCCCGATGCCCTGGCTTCCGCCCTTCAGAAGCTCGCGGCATACGGTCGTCCGATGCAGAAGCAGAACTCCACGATGGCGCACATGTGGATCTCCGACCCCACAAAGCCCGGCATCGTCGACCGCCTCTTCTCGACCCACCCGCCGATTCAGGAGCGCGTCGCGCGCCTCGGCGAGATCGGTCGCGGCTTCTAGCCTCGCAGACCCGCCACAATTTTCGTGGGATCCCCTTTGTTACTTGCCGTACACACGGTTGAGAGCTAATTGCGCGAGCTTCACGAGCGCCTCTTTCGATTCACTCTTAGACGCAAACGAGTCGTTGTATGTGTCGATGGCAATCCAGTTGCGGCCCACTATGAGATCGGCAGTCAGGATGTACCCGTCGTTTCGAATCCATGCCGAATCACCCTCTGCAAGTCCGTCAAGGGGCAGTTCGACAGCCGTTGTGAACTGTTCTGTCGATTCGCGAGCGCTTCGCCAAGCCCACTCGCACCGGCGAGCACACGGTACGGAAGGCCGTACTCAGAGGGAGCGAACTTCGTAAACCAGCGGCACTCTTCCGCTCCAATTAGTCGCCTCGCTTCGCGCGAGATGCCCGTTCCGCCGATTCCATCATTATTGAAAATCACATTGGTGGCCTTGCCGCCCACGGCAGTGGCGACATCCTCAGCAGTAACTACCGACGGACACCCGGTCGCGATCTCCAGTGTGTCGCTGGGCGCGGCCCACACGGCGCCTGCGCTGGCAGATTCCAGAGTTGAGGAAACTTGTGCGAGGAGTTCTTTGAACTTGGCTACGTTTTTTGTGTTGCTGCCGAAGTTCTTCATTCCCTCGAAGGTGACATTGACCCAGGTGCCGTTTTCGAGCAAACCGTCGTATCTGCAACGAGCATTCGGTCGATCGGCACCGTTGCACGATACGCCGACGAAGCCCTCGGTTGTGCCATAAACGTCTTTGTACTCTGCCCATGCATCGTGGCCATTGGGCAACGCCGTCAAGGTCAACGAGCTGTAGTCGTTTGCCGCACCATTTTCGTTGTATCTGGGTTTGTCGTTGTGCCACTGACACTGCGTGCTTTGCAGTTGTGCGAATGGATACCAGTCGGGAATGCCGTAGGCATATTCGCCGTCGGCCAGCTCTCGTGGGTCGGCGGCCTTGAGTGCGGTAGTGGACAACGCTGAAAAGGTGTCATCGGGTGCTATTTCTCCGCACGTCACATCGAGCAGCGGCTCAGGTGCAGTGATGAGCACGGGTTCCGCTGTCGCGGTTGGTCTAGGTGTCTCGACGGGCTCCGCCACTGGAGGCGTCGTCGCCTCGGGCTCGGGCGTCGAGCACCCGGCGAGGGCAAGCAGGAGAGCGAGGGCGACAGCGGTGGCTCGATACATGCTCACATACTGTCAGCCGGCCGGGTGCTGCAAGGCTTCGTGATCTATTCGTTGCCCAAGATCATCCGAGCGGATGATGGGCTAGCGCCCCGGCAAGCGCGGGCGAAAAGTCGCCGCGCCCTGCGACGGCAACGTTGTCGAGACCCTGCCACGCACGAATCTCGTCAAGGTGATCGACAACGCGACCCTCGATGCCCGCGGGAGCGCCCGGCTCGAGCCACGCCGACTGCACTCGCAGCGTGCTGTTTTGTCTGTCGCTCTTGAGATCGATGCGCCCCACGACGTTGTCGTCGATGAGCAGGGGGAGCGTGTAATAGCCGTAGATGCGCTTCGGCTCTGGCGTGTAAATCTCGATGCGGTAGTGAAAGTCGAAGAGGCGCAGGGCGCGGTCGCGTTCCCAGACAACGGGGTCGAAGGGGGAGAGAAGCGCCGTCGCCTCGATGCGGCGGGGGATCCGTGCCTCGTGGTGAAGGTAGGCAGGCTTCTTCCAGCCCTCGACCGATACGGGAAGAAGCACTCCCTCGTCGACGAGCTCCTGCACGATCGGCACCGACGGAGTAAGCCCAAGCCGGTAGTAGTCGGCGAGGTCACTGACGGTGCCCAGGCCGTGTGCCAGAGCGCCCCAGGTGAGAAGTTGTTTGCGCGCCGAATGCTCGTCGACCTCGGCGTCGATCAGTGACTGCGGCAGCACCTGCTCGGTGAGTGCGTAGGAGCGCTCGAAGTTCTTACGCCCGGCCGACACAACCTCGCCCCAGAGAAACAGGTACTCGAGACCCAGCTTGACGTCGCTCCAGCCCCACCACGCGCCCGTGCTCTTGTTGGCGTCGTGCTCGATCTTGCCCGCCGTGATCGGCCCGGTCGAGGCAAGTTCAGCGCGCAGCCAGTCGAGCATCGCGCCGTTCGAGCTCGCCCAGTGTTTCGGGTCAGAGAGGTGCTTCGCCTTAAAAGCCCGCATCTTCCAGCGCCAGAGCGGCCAGGTCTCAAGCGGGACGATGGATGCCACGTGCGCCCAGGTCTCAACGTACTGCGCCCTGCCGCTGAAGGTGAGCCGGTCGAGCAGCGCCTTATCGTAGGCGCCGAGCCGCGCGAAAACCGGCAGGTAGTGACTGCGCTCGAAGACGTTGACCGAGTCGATCTGCAACAGGCCGAGTTTATGCACAACGGAATTGAGCTGACGGGTGCCCACAACCGCGGGCTTCGGGCGCCCAAAGCCCTGAGCTGCGAGCGCGACGCGTCGAGCTTGCGCGAGGGAGAGGGAGTGCACAAAACGACTGTAGTCAGAGCGACCGACAGAGTTCGCCCCGTGTTAACCAGCGCGATACCTCGTGGCAGCGCGACATCCGTAATTTTCTTCAAGGCCATCCGGTATCCCACTGCTCGCTCACAGCGCGAGCGGCCGGCGGCCCAATGGAGGAACACCTTGTTCACAAAGCGTCACCTCGCTTCGCTCGCGGTCATCACCGCAGCCGCGATCTCGCTCAGCGCTTGCGCGAGCACCCCTGCAGCACCCACCGACGTCGACGCCAAGACGGCGACGAACGCCGAAGCATTCGGCGGCATGGACGCGCTCATCGCGGCCGCTCAGGCCGAGGGCCAGCTCAACGTCATCGCGCTTCCCGACAACTGGGCAAACTACGGCGAGATCAAGGCTCTCTTCGAGGAGAAGTACGACATCGTCGTCAACTCCGCAGACCCCGACATCTCGAGCGCCGAAGAAATCACCGCTGCTGAGAACCTCAAGGGCCAAGACACCGCACCCGACGTTTTCGACCTCGGCACCGCAGTGACTCTCGAGAGCCTCGACTACTTTGCTCCGTACCAGGTCACCAACTGGGAAGAGATCCCCGAGGGCAACAAAGAGGCAACCGGCCTGTACGTCAACGACTACACCGGCTCGATGTCGATCGGCTATGACTCGAACTCGGTTCCCGAGCCCAAGAGCCTCGACGACCTTCTCACGAGCGAGTACAAGGGTGCTGTTGCACTCAACGGTGACCCGACGCAGGCGGGCGCGGCTTTCGCTGCAATCGGCCTCGCGACGGTTCAGTCGGGTGGAACCCTGGATGACTTCACCCCCGGCATCGAGTTCTTCGAAAAGCTCAACGACGCGGGCAACTTCATCCCGGTCAACGCCACAACGGCAACCATCGCCGCCGGTGAGACCAAGGTCGTCTTCGACTGGAGCTACAACAACCTCGCTGCAGCAGCAACTGTCGACGGCTGGAAGGTAGTCACTCTTCCCGGCACCGTGTACACGAGCTACTACAACCAGGCGATCAACGTCGACGCGCCGCACCCGGCCGCCGCTCGCCTGTGGCAGGAGTTCCTGTACAGCCCCGAGGCTCAGAACCTCTTCATCAAGGGTGGCGCCTACCCCGTCACACTCGAGGCCATGAACGCTGCGGGCACAACCGACGAGGCAGCCATCGAGGCGATCGGAAACCTTGACGGCGAAACCGTCACGTCAACCGACGAGCAGGCCGCAAACGGCGCAACTCTTCTCTCCGAAAAGTGGGCTGCGGCCATCGGCTAGCAGTTCTCCCAACAAATACAGTGACAAGCGTAAATCGCCCCGCACGCGTGAGCGTGCGGGGCGTTGCCCGCTACGCCGGGCTCACACCTTTTGCACTTTATGTGCTCGTCTTTCTCGCCATCCCAACGACGCTCGCCGTCACCACCGGGTTCTTTGACGCTGACGGTTCCTTCACCTGGGACAACATCACGGGCCTCTTTACGCCCACGATTATCGCGGCCTTCGGCAGCTCGTTCTGGATCTCTGCGATTACCGCGATCATCGGCGCCATTGTCGGCGCACTGGTTTGCTATGCCCTTCTTGGTACGCGACCGGATGGCGCGCTGCGCACGATCGTCGACTCCATTGCGAGCGTTCTCGCGCAATTCGGCGGTGTCATGCTCGCCTTTGCGTTCATCGCAACGATCGGCCTGCAGGGCCTCGCCACTCTTTTTATCAAGAACCAGCTCGGCGTCGACATCTACGCCGACGAGTTTTGGCTCTACCAGGTGCCGGGGCTCCTTCTTCCGTACATCTACTTTCAGGTGCCGCTTATGGTCATCACGTTTATGCCCGCGCTTCAGGGCCTCAAGTCGCAGTGGGCCGAGGCCAACGCGACGCTCGGCGGCACCCGGTTTACGTACTGGACGCGCATCGCTGCTCCGGTGCTCGCGCCCAGCTTCTTCGGCAGCCTGCTTCTGTTGTTCGCGAACGCTTTTTCGTCGTACGCAACGGCTGCCGCGCTCATCAGCCAGGGCGCGCAGATCGTTCCCCTGCAGATTCGAGCGGCACTCGTGAGTGAGACGGTACTCGGTCGCGAGAACATGGCCGGCTCACTCGCCCTCGGCATGATCGTTGTCATGGTCGTTGTGATGTGGGGCTATTCGGTGCTGCAGTCGAAAACGTCGAGGTGGCAGCGATGAGCCAGGCATCGCGGCTCGGAACCGAGCCATCGCGAGTCACTCGCTGGATCATCCTCGGCGTCGTCGGCATCATCTTCGCTCTACCAATGCTTGCACTCCTCGAGTTCACCTTCCGCTCGGGGCTTTCGGGCGGGCACACACTCGACCACTGGACGGGTCTCGTCGGAGAGGATGCCGGGCGCACCTACCGCAACCTCTTCACCGGGATCATAAACAGCCTGCTGCTCGCCGTTGTCACAGTCGGCATTGTGCTCGTTGTACTACTGCCGACGATGGTGCTTGTGCAGTTGCAGTTTCCCAAGCTGCGCCGGGTGCTCGAGTTCATCTGCATCATCCCGATCACGGTGCCAGCGATCGTTCTCGTCGTCGGCCTCGCCCCGGTCTACTCGATAGTTGTACAGGTCTTCGGCGGCTCGATCTGGACTCTCGCCTTCGCGTACGGCATCACGGTTCTGCCCTACGCCTACCGCGCGATCCAGTCGAGCCTCGACGCCGTTGACCTCGTCACGCTGAGTGAGGCAGGGCGCTCGCTTGGCGCGAATTGGTTCGTTGTGCTGTGGAGGGTTCTTCTGCCGAACCTGCGCCGCGGCATCCTCGCTGCATCGTTTATCTCGGTTGCGGTAGTGCTCGGCGAGTTCACAATCGCGAGCCTTTTGAGCAGGGTCAACCTGCAGACGGCGCTGCTGCAGGTGTACCAGTCCGACCCCTGGGTCGCGGGAATCATCACGATCCTTGCGCTTGCCTTCGTCTTTGTCCTTCTACTACTCATCGGTCGGCTGGGTTCGTCTCGCCGCGATCGGAGCAACGCATGACCATCACCCCCGTTTCGATCCAGAGCGGCGCGACAGTCGAACTGCGCGGCGTCACAAAAACCTACGGATCGCACCAGGCACTCGCGGGTATCGACCTCGACATTCTGCCCGGCGAGTTTGTCGCCCTGCTTGGCCCCTCAGGCTGCGGCAAAACGACGGCGCTGCGCGCACTCTCGGGACTCGAGAGTGTCAACGGCGGTCAGATTCTCATCGACGGCGAGAACGTCGCTAACGTACCGACCAACAAGCGCGACATCGGCATGGTCTTTCAGTCGTACTCGCTCTTTCCGCACCTCACCGTCATCGAAAATGTCGAGTTCGGACTGCGCATGCGCCGTGTGCCCAAGCCCGAACGCCTTCTACGTGCGCAAGAGTCGCTCGAACTCGTTGGCCTCGGTCACCTGAGCGAGCGGTACGCGCACCAGTTGTCTGGCGGTCAACAGCAGCGCGTCGCGCTCGCGCGCGCCCTTGTTGCCCGCCCTCGGGTGCTTCTTCTCGACGAGCCGCTCAGCGCCCTGGACGCCAAGGTGCGGGTGCAGCTGCGCGATCAGATTCGACTCATCCAGACCGAGCTCGGCATCACAACGGTCTTTGTCACCCACGACCAGGAAGAGGCGCTCGCCGTCGCCGACCGGGTCGCCGTGATGCGCGAAGGCCGCATCGAGCAGATCGGCACACCCGAGACTCTTTACACGTCGCCGGCCACACCTTTTGTTGCGAACTTCGTTGGCCTGAGCAATCGGGTCGAAGCGCAAATGGTGGATGGCGCGGTGCACCTGCATGGCGAACGGCTCGAGCCGCTCGGCGAGCCTGTCGCCACGGGCCCGGTCACGGCCTTTGTGCGTCCGGAAGACATCGTATTCGCGGCCTCGGGACTCACGGCAACGGTTGTGGCATCGAGCTTTCTCGGCTCGCTGCGCCGCACCCAGGTTCGCCTCGCCGACGACTCGCTGCTCTCGGTGCAGCACGAGGTCGGCTACGCGGTGCAGCCGGGCGACCCGGTGCACGTGCGGTTCCTGGGCTCGGCGGTGGCGGTGGAGCCGCGCGACGCTGACTGAGTAGGTTTCGATACGCTCGCTACTCAACCAGCGAGAACCCTGTGCCATCCACCAATGCTTATCGGCGGGTTCAGGCTCGCCCATAGACTGAGCCAATGGCTTTCGGAAGAAAAAACAAAGACACAACGGCGGCGAAAACCCCGACCCCGGTGCTCACCGGCGAGGCGCGCAAGATTGCCGTTGAGGGCGCCATACCGGTGCCGGTTGAGATCGCTGGGCAGTTCGCCTGGCGCATCCTCGCGGTCGTTGCGGTGCTCGTTGTTGCCGGGCTGCTCATCATCCAGCTCAAAGACATTGTCATTCCCTTGCTGGTGGCGCTGCTCATTTCGGCGCTTCTTGTGCCGATCGTCAACTTTCTTGTGCGCCACAAGTGGCCCAAGGCGCTCGCCGTCGCAACAACGCTTATCGGTTTTCTCGCCGTAGTCACCGGTCTCTTCTGGCTCGTCATCGCGCAGGTGCGCGCAGGATTCCCCGACCTGCAAGACCGATCGCTCGCGGCGTTCGAAGACTTCAAGGTATTTCTCGCTGGTGAGCCGTTCGACATCAGCGAAAAAGACTTCAACGGTTACATCGACCAGGCGTTCACGGCCATCGAGGCCAACAGCGACTTTCTCGTCAACGGTGCCCTCAACGTCGGAACAACCGCGGGTCACGTTCTCACCGGAGCACTCATCGCCCTCTTCGCGACGATCTTTATCCTCATCGACGGCCGCGGTGTGTGGGCGTGGATCGTGCGCCTCTTCCCGCGCAAGGCACGTCGCGCCCTCGACGGCTCGGGCCAGGCTGGCTGGATGACCCTGACGACGTTTGTGAAGGTGCAGATCTTCGTTGCCTTCATCGATGCGGTCGGTATCGGTATTGGTGCGTTCTTCATCGGACTTACGATTCCCGGCGGCTTTCCGTTGCTTATTCCGATCACCATCGCTGTCTTCCTCGGTTCCTTCATTCCGGTCGTTGGTGCTGTCGCCACCGGCTCGCTCGCGATCCTCGTCGCTCTCGTCTTCGGCGGACCGTTCGCGGCAATCGCGATGGCGGCAGTCGTTCTTGGCGTTCAGCAGCTCGAGGGTCACGTGCTGCAGCCGCTCGTTCTCGGGTCTGCGGTCAAGGTTCACCCGCTCGCGGTTGTATTTGCTGTCGCGGCGGGCGCGGGCATCGCGGGTATCGCTGGCGCACTCTTCGCCGTTCCGGTCGTCGCAGTCGCTAATGTCATGGTGAACTATGTAGCGAGTGGCAAGTGGCGCGTACAGGCACGCCCGCAAAAGGAAGACGTCGCGAAACCCGTATGACCGAACTGAATTTCGCCGGCCCGTCGCTGGCCGAATACGAAGGTGCCCGCGCGCGGGTCGCCGAAGTCGCAAAGATCACACCGCTCGAGAGCGCACGCTTTTTGACCGATGTGCTCGGCACCGAGGTTTTTCTCAAGTGCGAAAATCTTCAGCGCACGGGTTCGTACAAGATTCGAGGTGCCTATAACCGCCTGTCACGCCTGACCGACGAAGAGAAGGCTCGCGGCGTTGTCGCGGCCTCGGCGGGAAACCACGCGCAGGGTGTTGCGTTCGCCGCGCGCGAGCTCGGCATCAAGGCGACAATCTTTATGCCGGTCGGTGTTCCGCTTCCCAAGCTGCAGGCGACTCGTGGCTACGGTGCCGACGTTATTCTTCGGGGCCACAGTGTCGAAGAGGGCCTCAAGGGTGCGGCCGAGTTCGCCGCGACGACCGGCGCGGTAGTCATTCACCCCTTCGACCACTCCGACGTTGTGATGGGGCAGGGCACTCTCGGCCTCGAGGTGCTCGACCAGGTCGACGACGTTGACACGTTTATCATTCCGATCGGCGGCGGCGGACTCATTTCCGGTGTCTCCAGCGCCGTGAAGCAGAAGGCGGCACTCGAGGGTCGCACCGTGCGCATCATCGGTGTGCAGTCGTCAAATGCTGCGCCGTACCCGCTGTCACTCGCCAATGGGTATCCCACCGCCATCCAAACCGCCCCCACTATCGCCGACGGTATCTTCGTCGCGAAGCCGGGCGAGCTCAATTTTGAGATCATCAAGAACACCGTCGACGAGGTCGTTGTTGTTGATGACGACATGATCGCGCAGGCGATGCTTCTGCTGCTCGAGCGCGCAAAGCTCGTCGTCGAGCCCGCGGGCGCCGTTGGTGTCGCGGCGATTCTCGCCGGGCTGATCACAAACGCCGGGCGCACGGTCGTCGTTCTGAGCGGCGGAAACATCGACCCGCTCATGATGGAGCGAGTCATCAGCCACGGCCTCGCGTCATCCGAGCGCTATTTGAAGCTGCGCATTCCGTTGCCCGATCGCCCCGGCCAGCTTGCTCGCACCGCGGCACTCGTCGCTGAGGCTAATGCCAACGTCGTTGAGGTGCTTCACACCCGTCACGGAAGTGGAATGCAGATCAGCCAGGTCGAGCTCGAGCTGCACATCGAAACCCGTGGTCCGGAGCACGCCGAGCAGGTTCTCGCTCGCCTGCGCGAAGAGGGCTACGAACCGCGAGTGGATTTCTAGAGTACGCTCGAACCGTGACCACCTCTCGCACCGCTGACGCACGCCGCTCCATGCGCGTTCGTCCCCTGCGACGTCGTCGCGCCGCCGAGCGACCGTAGGCGTCGGTCACCGATCGGGTGTGGCAGCAATTGCCCCTGATCTCTGTGCGACCGTCGCCGACTCTTCCCTCGTCCCTTCTCTCTTAAGGTAGAGCCATGTCTCTTTCCGTAGCGGTAGCCGGCGCAAGCGGCTACGCGGGCGGTGAGCTCCTGCGGGTGCTCGCATCGCACCCGGATCTCGAAGTAACAACAGTGACCGCGCATTCCAACGCCGGTCAACGCCTCATCGACGTGCAACCGCACCTGCGGTCGCTCGCGCATCTCACCCTCGTCGACACGACGCCGCACAACCTCGCCGGTCACGACGTTGTATTTCTCGCTCTGCCGCACGGCAAGTCGGGCGAGCTCACGGCCCACCTGTCGGCCGAGACCCTCGTTGTTGATTGCGGTGCCGACCACCGCCTGACAAACGAGGCCGACTGGGCAGCGTTCTACGGCGGCGACTTCTTCGGCGCCTGGACCTACGGCATGCCCGAGCTCATCCACGCCGATGGTTCGAAGCAACGCGCACTTCTCGCAGACACCAACCGCATTGCAGTGCCCGGATGCAACGTGACGGCGATCTCGCTCGGGCTCGCGCCCGCGGTTCAGGCCGGAGTCGCGCTGCCCGACGACCTCGTGGCCGTGCTCGCAGTTGGCCCATCGGGTGCCGGCAAGTCACTGCGTGTAGACCTGCTCGCGAGCGAAATGCTCGGTTCTGCCTCGGCCTACGCGGTCGGTGGCACCCATCGGCACACGCCCGAGATCATCCAGAACCTCAGTGTGGCCGGGGGAGCGGGAGTCACAGTCTCGTTTACCCCGATGCTTGTGCCGATGTCACGGGGCATCCTCGCAACCTCGACGGCGAAGCTCGCCCCCGGAGCCACGGCGGCCTCCGTGCGCGAGGCATTCGAAGCGGCCTACGCAGACGAGCCGTTTGTGCACGTGCTGCCCGCCGGGCATTTTCCGCGAACCGCCGACACGGTGGGCGCCAACGTTGCGCTCATCGGGATCGCCGTCGACGAAGCATCCAATCGAATCGTCACGGTCACCGCGATCGACAATCTTGTTAAGGGCACGGCCGGAGCAGCCGTGCAGTCCGCCAACATCGCGCTCGGCCTCGCCGAGACCGCGGGTCTGAGCATCAACGGAGTAGCACCATGAGCGTCACCCACGCGGCAGGCTTTGCCGCTTCAGGAGTAGTTGCCGGGCTCAAGTCGACGGGCAAGAGTGACGTCGCCCTCGTGCAGAACCTCGGTCCACTGACCGCTGCGGCAGCGGTTTTCACAAGCAACCGCGCAAAGGCCAACCCGATTCTGTGGTCGCAGACCGTGATCGGCGACGGCATAGTGAGCGCGATCGTTCTCAACTCGGGCGGCGCTAACTGCTACACGGGTTCATTCGGTTTTCAGACGAGCCACCTCACTGCAGAAGCGGTGGGTGAGGCGCTCGGAGTCTCGGCGGGCGACGTGCTCGTCTGTTCGACAGGCCTCATCGGGGTCGGCGGGCAAGACTTTCGCGACAAGGTGCTCAACGGTGTCGCGAGCGCGGCCCCCGCGCTGACGCACGACGGCGGCCACGACGCGGCGCTCGCGATTATGACGACCGACTCGAAGCCCAAGGAGTCGATCTTCTCCGGCGAGGGCTGGTCGATCGGCGGAATGGCGAAGGGGGCGGGAATGCTCGCACCGGGACTCGCCACGATGCTCGTTGTGATCACGACCGACGCAGAGCTCACGAGTGCACAGTTGGATGGCGCCTTGCGCAGTGCGACCCGCGTCACGTTCGATCGCCTCGATTCTGACGGCTGTATGTCGACCAACGACCAGGTGACGCTGATGGCGAGCGGAGCCTCGGGTATCACCCCGATCTACGACGAGTTCGTCGCCGCGCTCACCGCGCTGTGCGCCGACCTGGCGAAGCAGCTGCAGGCCGACGCCGAGGGCGCGAGCCACGAGATTGTCATCGAGACGATCAACGCGGCATCCGAGACCGATGCCGTCGAGGTGGGCCGCTCTGTCGCTCGCAACAACCTGTTCAAGGCCGCGGTGTTCGGCAACGATCCGAACTGGGGCCGCGTGCTCGCCGCGATCGGAACCACGGGCGCCGAGTTTGACCCCTATGACATCGACGTGACGATCAACGGTGTGCGCGTGTGCAAGTCGGGCGAGCCCGATGAGCCTGCCGAACTCGTTGACCTCACGCCCCGCATCGCGCACGTGCTCATCGACCTCAAGGTTGGCGACGCTGAGGCCACCATTCTCACCAACGACCTCACCCACGACTACGTCCACGAGAATTCGGCGTACTCAAGCTGATGGGCGTCTTCAGGGAGGCCCAGGAACTCGACGTACCGGTCAAGACCGCTGTACTCATTGAGTCTCTTCCGTGGCTCAAGCGATTTCACGGTCAGATCGTAGTTATCAAGTTCGGCGGCAACGCGATGGTGAGCGATGAGCTCAAGCGCGCCTTCGCCGAAGACATCGCCTACCTCAACCTCGTGGGAGTCATTCCCGTTGTTGTTCACGGTGGCGGTCCGCAGATCTCGGCGCGGCTGGCTGAGCTCGGCATCGAGAGCGAGTTTGTCGGCGGCTACCGCGTGACAACCCCGCAGATTATGGATGTCGCGAAAGAGGTTCTGAGCGGTCAGATCAGTGTCGAGTTGAAAGACCTCATCGAAGAGCACGGTGACCTCGCCGCGGTACTCGAGGAAGGCACCTTCACGGGAGTCAAGCGCGGTGTTGTAGTCGACGGCGCTCTCGTCGACATCGGGCGCGTCGGTGACATCGTCGAGGTTGACCCGGCGGCGATTCTCGACGTGATCAAGGCCGGCCGCACACCGGTGATCTCCTCCGTCGCGCACGACGCAGACGGCGAACCACTCAACGTCAATGCCGATGCCGCCGCTGCAGCGCTCGCCGTGTCGCTCGACGCTGCGAAGCTCATCGTGCTCACGGATGTCGCCGGTCTCTACCGCGACTGGCCCAACCGTGATTCGCTCATCTCAATCATCGACACGGCAGAGCTCACCGAGCTGTTGCCGAGTCTCGAGTCGGGAATGATCCCCAAGATGACTGCCTGCCTCGACGCCGTAAACGGCGGAGTGGCAAAAGCCGCGATCATCGACGGGCGAACGCCGCACTCGATTCTTCTCGAAATCTTCACCCACAGTGGTATCGGAACAGAGGTAGTACCCGCATGACCTGGCGCGATCAGTACAGCACGGCAATGATGGGCTCCGCCCCTTCTCCGCTCACCCTTCTCACGCGTGGCGAGGGAGCCTACGTCTGGGACGTCGACGGCAACCGCTACCTCGACTTTCTTGCCGGCATCGCCGTCAACTCACTCGGACACGGCCACCCGGCGCTCGTCGAGGCAGTGACAAAGCAGATCTCGTCGATCGCCCACGTCTCGAACTACTTCGCCACCGAGCCGCAGATCGCGCTCGCCGAGAACCTGCGCCGCATCACGGGCGCGGGGGAGCGCGGCCGCGTCTACTTCGGCAACTCCGGGGCCGAGGCCATCGAGGCGGCTATCAAACTCGCGCGCCGCAACGGGCAGCACAAGAAGATCCTTGCGCTGACGAACTCGTTTCACGGCCGCACCATGGGATCCGTTTCGCTCACCGGAAAGCCCGCGCTGCGCGAGCCCTTCGAGCCGCTCGTTCCCGGCATTGAGCACATCGACACAACAATCGAGGCGCTCGAAGCAGCAATCGGCCCGGATGTCGCGGCTCTTGTTCTCGAACCGATCAAGGGTGAGGCGGGTGTTGTCGACCTGCCCGAGGGTTTTCTCACGCGCGCTCGTGAACTGACCGCCCAGCACGGCGCCCTGCTCATCCTCGATGAGATCCAGACCGGTATGGGGCGCACGGGCTCGTGGTTTGCGTTTCAGCAGCACGGAATCGTTCCCGATGCCATCGCCGTCGCGAAGGGGCTTGCGGGCGGTGTTCCGATCGGCGCTCTCGTCACTTTTGGCGACGCCTCCGACCTCTTTGAAACGGGCCAGCACGGCTCGACCTTCGGCGGCAACCCGCTCGCGACTGCCGCGGGCAATGCGGTGATCGCCGAGATCGAGCGCGCGGGCCTCATCGAAAACGCCGTGCTGCGTGGCAGCCAGATTCGCGCGGCAGTCGAGGGCAAACCTCTCGTCGCTGAGGTTCGCGGAAGCGGCCTGCTCATCGGCGTCGGTCTCACCGAGCCGGTCGCCCAGAAGGTCGCGACAAAGGCCCTCGAGCTCGGGCTCATCATCAACACCCCGAACGACTCGAGCATCCGCATCGCGCCGCCGCTCATCATCGACGAGACCCACGTCGCCGAGTTCACCGAGAAGTTCACAACAGCCCTGGAGGCAACAGCATGACCCGCCACTTTCTTCGCGATGACGACCTGAGCCAGGCCGAGCAGACGACGATTCTCGATCTCGCCGAGTCCATCAAAAAGGATCGTTGGGGCAGCAAGCCGCTCGCTGGCCCGCAGACCGTCGCCGTGATCTTCGACAAGTCATCGACCCGCACGCGCGTCTCGTTCGCCGTCGGTGTCGCCGATCTTGGCGGCAGCCCGCTCATCATCTCGACGGCGAGCAGCCAGCTCGGCGGCAAAGAGACCCCCTCCGACACGGCGCGCGTTCTCGAGCGAATGGTGTCGATGATCGTCTGGCGCACCTTCGGCCAGGCCGGGCTCGAAGAGATGGCCGCCGGAACAACGGTTCCCGTGATCAACGCTCTCTCTGACGACTTTCACCCCTGCCAGTTGCTCGCCGACCTGCTCACAATCCGTGAGCACCGCGGCGAGCTCGCGGGTCTCACCGTCACCTTCCTCGGTGATGGTCGCAGCAACATGGGGCAGTCGTACCTTCTCGCCTGTGCCGTCGCGGGAATGCACGTGCGGGTCGCGAGCCCTCTCGACTACGCGCCCGACGATCAGGTCGTTGCCGACGCAGACGCGATTGCCGCAACCACCGGCGGATCAGTCACCCTGTACACCGACCCGATCGAGGCCGTCGCGGGCGTCGATGTTGTTGTTACAGACACCTGGGTCTCGATGGGCAAAGAAGACGAGAAGGCTGCACGCATCGCGACCTTCGGCTCGTACCAGGTCAACGCCGAGCTGATGGCTCTCGCGAAGCCCGACGCCCTGTTCTTGCACTGCCTGCCCGCCGACCGCGGCTTCGAGGTCAGCGCCGATGTCATCGACGGCCCACAGAGCGTCATCTGGGACGAAGCAGAGAACCGCCTCCACGCCCAGAAGGCCCTTATGGTCTGGTTGCTCGAACAGGCGGCCTGATGAGCATCGCACCGCCCGAGACGCGTGAGAGCTGGAGTGCGCAGGTCGGTCAACGACTGCGTGGCTTCGGCTCACCGACATCCAATCGAATAATCGGTGTGGATGTCGCGCGCGGCCTTGCGGTGCTCGGAATGTATGGCGCCCATGTGGGCTTCACTACCGACTTCGATTGGGCGAACCCCGCAACCTGGACCGACGTTGTCAACGGTCGAGCTTCGATTCTCTTTGCGCTGCTCGCGGGAGTGTCGATAGCGATAATCTCGGGTCGAACCCGGCCGCTCGACGGTATTGACCTTCTGCGTGCGCGAATACGAATCTTCACCCGCGCGGTGCTCATCTTCGCGGTCGGCGGCATTCTCGAATACCTCGGCACCGGGGTCGCCGTTATTCTGCCGACCTACGCCGCACTATTTGTCTTGAGCATCCCGTTCTTGCGCTGGAAACCTCGCGCGTTGTTCATTCTTGCGGCGTGCATCGCGGTTCTAATGCCGTTCTTCGTGGGCTTTCGCCCCGAGATGATGTGGGACGAGGCGGGTGCCCTCGGCGGCGGTGTCATCTTCGACCTGCTCGTCGCGGGAACCTATCCGGCTCTCATCTGGATGGCCTTTATTCTGGCCGGACTCGCGATCGGCCGCCTCGATCTTCGTGTGCTGCGTGTGCAGGTCTGGCTTGTGCTCGTCGGGCTGGTGCTCGCTGTTGTGGGCTACGGGCTCGGGGCACTCGGCGACGCGGTGCTGGGATCGTCGTCATCCCCAGACTCCTCGTCGTCGACCTACATCCCGAGCGAGGGCATCGAGTTGAAGTCGCTCGCCGGCGAAGACGTCGACCTCTCGGGGCTGAGGTGCGAGGCCACCGGGCCAGAAGAATATTTCTGCTACGACCCCGAGCTGATGCTGGGTGACGAGAGCTCAGTGCCCGAAGAGGCGCCGCTGCCCGAAGACACCCTAGGTGGCCAAGACATCCTGAGCTACTTCGACTACTCCTACCTCTGGACGGCGCGCGCGCACTCGGGCTCGCCCTCCGAGGTCATCGGCTCGACCGGCTTCGCGATGGTTGTGCTCGGGTTGAGCCTTCTCGCTACCCGGCCCCGCGCCATCCGTTGGATTCTGTATCCCGTGGCGAGCGTCGGGGCGATGGCACTCACGGCCTACAGCGTGCACATATTTGCCATAGCCCTGCTCGGCGGTGGTGTGTACGAGGTCACCGACAACTGGTTATGGCTGACCTTCAGTCTCGTCGCGCTAGCCGTCTGCACCGCGTGGACAACGCTCGTCGGCCGCGGCCCGTTCGAGCAGGTGCTCACCCAAATTTCGCACGATGCAGCACGCATCACTCAACCCGCACCACCAAAGGACCCCCATGAGTAACCCCACCTCCACCCGTCGCCGGGTTCTGACGATTGTCATCGGCGTTGTTGTGTTCGTTGCGATCTTCGCGGGCGTCTACGCACTGCTGAGTTCGCGTGCCGCCGACGTCAACGGTGCATCGAGTTCGCCGACGGCCACCGCCAATCCGGACTCCGACGAGATAGTTACCTTCACGTCGACCGACCTCGGCTACACGGTTGATCTTCCCGCGAACGCGTCGTCGACCGCCGAGAACCAGGTGCTGAGTGGGGGAGCTACGGCCCAGACCTTCGTTACAACGGCGAGCACCGGCACCGGCACCTACCTCATCAGCACCTACCGCTATGGCGACGGCGTCGAGTTCTCTGACGACCCAGAAGAGAACATCGAGAACACGATCGCGGGCATGCTCGCGAACATCGACGGTGCCGAACTCACCGAGTCGAGTGTCGTTGATCTCGACGGGGAAGTCGCCCGCGCGGGAATCATCGAGGTGCCGCAGGCCGGGGCGCAGAGCTTTGTCGTGGCCTTTCACAACGGCGACCAGTATTTGCTTCTCACGAGCGGCATCGATGCGGCCGATCACGAGGCGTTCGTCGCCTCATTCGATTTCGGCGCCTAAGCGCGCCCGTAGACTTATCAACGATCTTTCAATCAGGGAGTAACACACACATGACGGAACGCGTCGTCCTCGCCTACTCAGGCGGACTGGACACTTCGGTAGGCATCGGTTGGCTCAAGGATGCGACGGGCAAAGAGGTTGTAGCTCTCGCCGTCGACGTCGGACAGGGCGGCGAAGACATGGACGACATTCGTCAGCGCGCGCTTGACTGCGGTGCCGTCGAGTCGATCGTCGTCGACGCGAAAGACGAGTTCGCCGCCGACTTCCTGATGCCGGCCCTCAAGGCCAACGCGATGTACCAGAAGACCTACCCCCTCGTGTCGGCGCTCAGCCGCCCCGTCATCGCCAAGCACCTCGCCATCACGGCGAAGGCGCTCGGCGCAGACAGTGTTGCCCACGGTTGCACCGGTAAGGGCAACGACCAGGTGCGCTTCGAGGCAGCCGTTGCGGCGCTCGCTCCCGACCTGACGAGCATCGCGCCCGTGCGCGACCTCGCTCTCACCCGCGACAAGGCGATCATCTACGCAGAAGAGCACAACCTGCCGATTCGCCAGAGCGCCAAGAACCCCTATTCGATCGACAAGAACGTCTGGGGCCGCGCGGTTGAGACGGGCTTCCTCGAAGACCCGTGGAACGCCCCGATCGAAGACCTCTACGAGTACACCCAAGACCCCTCCGTCTTCCGTGAGGCCGACGAGATCGTCATCACCTTCGTCGCCGGTATCCCGACGGCGATCGACGGTGTCGAGCTCAGCCCCCTCGCGATCATCGAAGAGCTCAATGCCGTCGCAGGCAAGCACGGCGTCGGCCGCATCGACGTCGTCGAAGACCGCCTCGTGGGCATCAAGAGTCGTGAGGTGTACGAGGCTCCCGGAGCAGTCGCCCTCATCGCAGCGCACGAAGCACTCGAAAGCCTCACCCTCGAGCGCGACGTGAACCGCTACAAGCGCTCCGTCGAAGCCGAGTGGTCGAACCTCGTCTACGACGGACTCTGGTTCTCGGGACTCAAGCGCAGCCTCGACGCGTTCATCGACGACACCCAGAAGTACGTCTCGGGCGACATCCGTCTCAAGCTGCAGGGCGGCCGCGCCGTCGTCACCGGCCAGAAGAGCGATAAGAGCCTCTACGACTTCAGCCTCGCGACCTACGACACCGGCGACACGTTCGACCAGTCGCTCTCGAAGGGCTTCATCGAGATCTGGTCGCTTCCGTCGAAGATCTCGGCCCGCCGCGACGCCAGCGCTTCGAATTGAGCCTGCCGAGATCATGACCGAACAATCCACAAATGAAGGATCGCTCTGGGGAGCACGCTTCGCGAGCGGTCCTTCGCCCGAGCTCGCAGCGCTGAGCAAGTCGACACACTTCGACTGGCAGCTCGCGCGCTACGACCTCGCGGGTTCGAGGGCGCACGCCGCTGCTTTGGCAGCGGCGGGCTACCTCACCCCGCCTGAGCTTTCGGCGATGCTCGACGCGATCGCAGAGCTTCAGGGGCGAGTGGATGACGGCACTCTCGTTGCGCTCGACACCGACGAAGACGTGCACGGCGCTCTCGAGCGCGAGCTCATCGTCATCGCCGGTGTAGAGCTCGGCGGCAAGCTGCGCGCCGGTCGCAGCCGCAACGACCAGATCGCCACGCTCGTGCGGCTTTACCTGCTCGAGCACGCAACGGTCATCGCGCACCGCGTTACGCAGCTCATCGACGCGATCGCATCGCAAGCCGACGCGCACGCCGACGCCGTGATGCCGGGGCGCACCCACCTTCAGCACGCGCAGCCCGTGCTTCTCGCCCACCACCTTCTCGCTCACGCATGGCCGCTCGTGCGCGACCTCGAGCGCATTCGCGATTGGCGAGTGCGGGCATCGGTCTCGCCCTATGGAGCCGGCGCCCTCGCGGGCAGCTCACTCGGTCTCGACCCGGCGCTTGTGGCAGCCGAGCTCGGGCTCAGCGGTCCGGCCGAGAACTCGATCGACGCGACATCCAGCCGCGATGTTGTTGCCGAGTTTGCGTTCATCGCCGCCCAACTCGGAATCGACCTCTCGCGGTTCGCCGAAGAGATCATTCTCTGGAACACCCGCGAGTTCGGTTTTGTGCAGCTCGACGACGCCTACTCGACCGGGTCGTCGATTATGCCGCAGAAGAAGAACCCCGACATTGCCGAGCTCGCGCGCGGCAAGTCGGGCCGGCTCATCGGTAACCTCGCCGGACTGCTCGCGACACTCAAGGGCTTGCCGCTCGCCTACAACCGCGATCTTCAAGAAGACAAAGAGCCCGTTTTCGACTCGGTCGAGACGCTCGAAGTGCTGCTTCCGGCGTTCACGGGAATGGTCGCGACCCTGCGCTTCAACACGTCTCGTATGGCCGAGCTCGCGCCGCAGGGATTCTCCCTTGCGACGGATGTCGCGGACTGGCTCGTTCGCCAGCGCGTTCCCTTCAGGGATGCCCACGAGATCAGCGGCGCGCTTGTGCGGTTCTGCGAGATCAACGAACTCGACCTGCACGAGCCCACCGATGAGCAGTACGCGGCGATCTCGCCGCACCTCACCGCCGCGCTGCGCGATGTCTTGACTGTCGAGGGCTCGATCGCTTCACGCAACGGAGCCGGCGGCACCGCCCCCGAGCGAGTCGCCGAGCAGCTCGCAACCCTCACCGCGCGTGTGCGCGCACTGACCCCAACCTCCGCGGGAGCCTGACATGACGCTGCACAAAGACCGCCCGCGCAAGAACAACCGCAAGCCCATGGGGCGCACGGGCACCATCGAGACAATCTCGATTGCCGTGGCGGTTCTTGTGTTCGTGTGTGTTGTGCTCGCCGTGTCGGGGCAAAGCCTCTTCTAGCCGTCAATTTCGACTGTGACCTTCGACCGGGAGTTTCTCCGTCGCTCACCCCTCGAGGTCGCGCCGGCACTTCTTGGTTCGCGGCTGACAGTCGGTGACGTCAGCCTGCGCATCACCGAGGTCGAGGCGTACCTCGGCGTCGGCGAAGACCCCGGATCGCACTCGTTCCGCGGGCAGACCGCACGCAATTCGACAATGTTCGGCGACGCCGGGCATCTCTACGTGTACTTCACCTACGGAATGCACACGTGCGCCAACATCGTCTGCTCGCCGCCCGGCACTTCGGGTGGCATCCTCGTGCGCGCGGGCGAGATCGTCGCGGGTCTCGACACGGCCCGCGAGCGCCGCACAACGTCGAAGCGTGACACCGATCTCGCGCAGGGCCCCGCCCGCCTCACCGTTGCCCTCGGAATCGCGATGACCGACGACGGCGCAGACCTCTTCGCTTCGCGAGTGCGATTGGATGTCGCTGCGCCCCTTGCGCCCGCCCTCATCTCGAGCGGACCGCGCACCGGAGTCGCGGGCCCAGGTGGTTCCGTCGACTACCCCTGGCGCTATTGGATCACCGGAGACCCGACCGTCTCGCCTTACAAGCCCGCCAAATCGTCGAAAACTGCTCCAAAGCCGCGCGCCTAGAGCAGTTTTCGACGGTGGCGGTCCTCCTCGGTCTCGGCATCCTCGAGGTAGACGGTGGGAACAAAGGCAGCGCCGAGCATGCCGAGACGGAGCATCGTTGCCGGTCGCACAAAGAAACCGCCCTGCGTACTGTCGGAAAAGCCGGACATAAAAACCCTCAGGCTGTATCGCTCACTTAGCTGCACCAGTACAGCGGCGTGCGGCGCGAAGTATTCGGCGAGTAAATCCAAACTTTGCATTCCGTGAAAGTCGTCGTCGGTTGCGGCGGTGGCGGGCTGGTGCCACAACCACGTCGAGTGCGTCATCACCTTGCCCTGTGCTGCGAGGCGCGGGCTCTGATAGGGATCGCCGTGTTCGTGGCTGTAGCTCGGTTCGATGCCAAGAGCTTCAGTCACATGCGCAGCGCGAAGTTCGCTGGTTGCACCATAGATCGCGAGGGATGTTTGAGTTTCAGTGACGGCCATGCGCTGAGCGTAGTGCTGCTCGCCAATTGCCGCAGTTGTCTAGTCGGTCTGCGCCTCACTAGAACTGCGGCAACTCGAAGTTCCTGAGTCACCACGGCCCTTGACTCGCCACAGGCATCGCGACAAGCTCGATCTATGGCATTCGTAGAGCACTTTGAGATCCCGGCAGACGACATCAAGCGAGCGCAGGCGTTCTACAAGAACGCTCTCAACTTCGAGTACGAGCCGTGGGGTGACGACATGGGCATGCTTTTGCAGCCCGAGGAGAAGGGCATCAACGGCGACCTTCACGAACGTGGTGCGGCTCCGCACCCGACCGTCGTGTTCACTGTCGACAACATCGAAGAGACCGTCGCCGCGGTTCTCGAGAACGGCGGCTCGCAGCTGGGTGAGATCCAGCCGCTCACCGAGAACTCACGCTGGGTGTACATCACCGACAGCGAGGGAAACATCATCGGCCTGTTCGACAAAACAGAGACAGCCGTCTAGCGAAATCCCGGCCCGACCGTATCGCGCGCCTCACGCAGCAGCGGTTCGAGTGTCTTCACCTGCGCAACGGTCGTCAGGGTTATGCGGTGCATCGTCACCTTCTTCGAGGTAGGGAACGACGTACGCAGCTGCGGATGCTTCGCCTCGCGCAGCAACTCGATGCCCACCTCGAGGTAGTGCGACTTCACATAGCCCGAGGTGAAGATTCTCTTCACGGCGAACGAGACGTCTGACGAGTTGATGCGCTCCTCGACGTCGCCGAGGCCGAGCACCGTTTCACGGTAGGCGGCAAGTAGTGCGAGGTCATCATCGGAGAGTCCCTTGGTGAGCGCCGTCCAGTTCGACCTCACCACGAGAGAACAATCGCCGCGGCGCACGCTCCAGCCCAGACGAGGCTCGCGAGCGTGCCGATGATAAATCTCTCGCGGGCCTGGGCACTCTCGAGCTCTGAGAACCGCCCGAGTCCCTTGATCGCAACCACGATGGCGATGGCGGCGAACTGGCCGATGAGCACCGAGCCGACGAGGGCGAAGCGCTCCAGGTAGCCGATCGTTGTTCCGCCACGCAGAACCTCTTTGTCACGCTGGGGCGGGGCAGAAGTTGTGTCGCGCACAAGGATTCCGCCGTGCAGCCCGAGCTCGGGCCCGTTGGGGGCGGCGAGCTGCAGCACGAGTGCCACAAGCGGGTTTCCGCCGACGACTCCGAGTGCGGTGAGCGCGAGGGTGAAGACGAGCCCGAGCACCGGCCCGGTAGAACCGGGGGAGTAGAGCGCATAGGCGATGAGCGTAAAAGCGACGGGTGCGATCGCGACAACGGCGAGCCACGGTCGGCGGCGGCGAATCGCGAGCACACAAAACGCGATGCCTACAACCGCGAGCAGAATCGAAACGCACTGCACAACGATCGAGGTGATGTCGCCGAGATAGTTCACGCTGTTGCCTCCGCATCGAGTTGTGCCAGAAGTGTAACGAGGGCCGCTGTCACGGCACTCTCAACGCGAAGGTCGGCAGCCTGGGCTCGCAGGCTTGCCGCCTGTGGAGAGATTCCGAGTCGCGCGGCGGCGGCGGCCTGCGTCAGACCCGACTCGAGCAGGTCAAACAGCTGCCATCCTTCGGGCGAGCGTCGGGAACGCGTGGCAAGCAGAAGATCGATGAGGGCCTCGAGGCGAGCCGCGGCATCCATCGCTTCTGTTGATTCGATGGCGAATCGCGAGGGCCGCTTTTTGGCGCGATCGACAGCGGCCCGCGCTGCGACAAACGCCGGCCCCGCTGCCTCGCGAATGCTCGCGGGCAGGGGAGTGCGCACTGTGCCGACACCGCACCCGACGCTCCAGCGCCCGGTTCGCGTGAGGTCGAGGATTGTGGCGAGTGTTGCAGCCGCGTCATCGAGCAGCACCTGAAACTCATCGCCGGCCGTGCGCTCGACGGGCAGCGCGAAGTGGCGCTCGGCGAGAGTCGCCAGCGCGTCGGCTACCGCGTCTCGGGTGTGGCTGCTGTCGACCTGGTCGACCGTGAGAACGAACACGATGCTCCTATCAATGCCTCAGGCTTGATCCGGCCTAAATCAAGCATAGAAGCTTGATTCACTATATATCAAGCGCTCAAGCTTGATGCCGACGCTGATAGTCTTGCCCGGTGCCTGTCTCACCCGCTCTCGCCACCCAGAACAATGACCCGTCTTTCGATGACATCTGGGAGGAGATTCGCTGGCGCGGTCTCGTTCACGTCTCGACAAACGAAGACGAGCTCAAGGCTCTGCTCGCGGGCGACCCGATCACGTACTACTGCGGATTCGACCCGACAGCACCCAGCCTGCACCTCGGCAACCTCGTGCAGCTTCTGCTTATGCGTCGACTGCAGCTCGCGGGACACAAGCCGCTCGGTCTCGTCGGCGGCTCGACCGGGCTCATCGGTGACCCGAAGCCCACTGCCGAGCGCACGCTCAACTCGGCCGACACGGTTGCCGAGTGGGTCGGTTACCTGCAGGCGCAGGTCTCCAAGTTCTTGAGCTTTGAGGGCGGCAACGCCGCGAAGCTCGTCAACAACCTTGACTGGACGGCGCCCATGAGCGCCATCGACTTCCTTCGCGACATCGGCAAGCACTACCGGGTCGGCACGATGCTCAAAAAGGATGCCGTCAGCACGCGCCTCAACTCCGACGAGGGCATCAGCTACACCGAGTTCAGCTACCAGATTCTGCAAGGGCTCGACTTTCGTCAGCTGCACCTCGAGTACGGCTGCATGCTGCAGACCGGCGGAAGCGACCAGTGGGGCAACCTCACAAGCGGCGTCGACCTGGTCAAGCGCGCGGAGGGCACAAGCGTTCACGCGATCGGCACCCCCCTCGTCACCAACTCCGACGGACGCAAGTTCGGCAAGAGCGAAGGCAACGCGATCTGGCTCGACCCTGCTCTCACGAGCCCGTACGCGATGTACCAGTTCTGGCTCAACACCGATGACGCCGACGTCATCGACCGCCTCAAGGTATTTACGTTCTTGAGCCGCGCCGAAATCGAAGAGCTCGGGGCGCGCCATGCCGAGGCCCCGTACAAGCGGGAGGGTCAGAAGACTGTCGCGTACCTCGTGACAAGCCTCGTACACGGGGTGGATGCAACGGACGCGGCGGTGGCCGCCACCGAAGCTCTCTTCGGCCAGGGGGACATCGCGAGCCTCGATGCCGCGACCCTCGAATCAGCGCTGAGCGCGCTACCGAACACCACAACGACCGCCGACGCGTTGGTGGCGCAGGTGCTCGTCGAGACCGGCCTCAGCCCGAGCCTGAGTGCGGCCCGCCGGTCGATCGGTGAGGGCGCTGTCTCGCTCAACAACGTCAAGGTCGACGCCAACGATGCGACCCTCGATGGCTCGCTTCTGCACGGTCGTATGGCAGTGTTGCGCCGCGGCAAGAAGACCCTCGCCGGAGTGTTCGTCAGCTAGTTACGATCCGTAACATCCCCGTGATCTGAACCGGCTACGCTCGGCTCAATCGAGTCAAACTCAGGTGGGGAACATGAACGACGCAATACCCGGCGCCGAGGCGTCAACCGATCTTGTGCCGGTCGAGCCCGCGCCATCCGCCTTTGATTTTTTGCTTCGATCGGATGTCGCGCCTCCCGCCGACGAAGACCCGGGGGAGAGTGCCGCGCGCCCCGCCGCTTTTGACTTCTCCGACCGGCCCGAGCGCGAGGTGCCCAAGGCGTCACCGCTCGAGTGGGTGTCGCTCGCGCTCGCGGTTGTGCTGCCGCCTCTCGGCCTCATCGTGAGCGTCGTCGCCGGCTTCATCGCTCGACGAACACACGGCTGGACCACCTGGGTCGTCAAGACCGCAACAGTGGTGGGTGCCATCCTCACCGTTGTGCTGGTGGCTGGCGGTCTTGTCTTCACTGCGATCGGCAACGCGCAGGCGGCCGACGCCAAGATCGTCGCCGACAGCGCCGCGTTCTGTGCCGCGCTCGACGAGACACCCGGTGTGCTCGAACAGCCCGGGTTTGGCTGGCCGACCGATCGCAGCGCGATTCCGCAAACCATCGTCGAAATGCAGGCGTACCTCGACCGATGGACTGCGCTGACGGATGTCGCGCCCGCCGGCGTGCGCCCCGGAGTGCGCTCCGTGGCCAACGCTGCCCAGTCGTTGTTGACAGCCGTGCAGACCAACCAGGCAATCGATCGCGCGCGCAACCTCAGTGACATCCGCTCGGTCACCAGCGCCTCGGGTGTTACCCAGTACGTAGCGAAATACTGCCGCTGATGAGCGTTCGCGTAAGGCGCTCACGTTCGACACGCCCGGGCTGCACGGTAATTTGCCGAGGTGCTGGAACCCACGTAATGTAATCACCTGTCACCCCAAAGGTGCGGAAAGCCGAAGAGCTTCCCGGCCTCAAGTAGGGGACAAAATCCTGGCAATAAAGCGGACAAACTCTTGTGAGTATCCGTCTTTACAACTTAGGATGAAAGACCACCTCGTAGCAGGTTTACGGATCGGGTCAAGCGCTTGCGTTTGTGCCCCGGATGTAGCAAGCACAGGTAATTAGGTAAGGCCCTGGGTAGCAGCCGTTTTGCGGTGAAAGCCAGGAGCGTCCGATCCTTGAGAACTCAACAGCGTGCACAATGTCAAATGCCAAAAACCCGTGCATTGAATCCAGTTTCTAGCTGGTGAAGATGTTCGGATTCCTTTGGAAATAGATATAAACAAAACAAAGCAAGTCAGTCCGGTTTCGATCGGTTTGGTTTGTTCTTGTCAGTTTCAAACTTGTCGTTCTGATGCCTATTCCGGCTGAGGGCGGCGCTAGATGTGCCAGTCGCTTGCGGCTGAGCAATCAAACATTTATGGAGAGTTTGATCCTGGCTCAGGATGAACGCTGGCGGCGTGCTTAACACATGCAAGTCGAACGGTGAAGGAAGAGCTTGCTCTTTTGGATCAGTGGCGAACGGGTGAGT